>Ga0209543_1000097_pt1 | contig 131081 bp, 135 predicted proteins | sample MesohylFT_FD_187296 | JGI IMG/M metagenome (GOLD analysis project Ga0209543, IMG submission 187296) | Host-associated microbial community of the marine sponge Aplysina aerophoba from Gulf of Piran - sponge mesohyl, lysed by freeze-thaw... | ecosystem: Host-associated > Porifera > Sponge >... | reverse complement strand
TCGCTGGCCGCGGGTTGCCCCGGGACCAGTGGGATATGCTACGGCACCAAACTGAGAACTGTGCCGGCGGGACTTTCACCCGCAAGTTCAGCAGCTAGACTCGCTGCACCCATTCCGTAACCCCGTGTCCCGTTGACCCGGAACCAGGGTTGCACGGGCCTTTTTTGAGGCAACAGTATTACGGCCCGGGGCACATTCCTGACGCTGCGGGAAAGGTCAGTGATTCTGACCCGTGTTTCACGTGAAACAGTCGCGGCTGTTCACCTCGTGACGCTAGTCCGGGTCCTGGTTGTTCGGACGGGCATCGTCTTCCCGCGGTTCCGGCCGGGCAAAGCCCGCGCCGACCGACAGGCATTCGAGCAGACGGTCCAGCTGGCGCAGCGAGGTGTACTGGATGATCATTGTGCCGCGCTCCGGTGTCTTCTGGGTGATCTTCACACGAGTGCCAAGGGATTCGCCGAGACTTTTCTCGACCGCCTGCAGGTTCGGGTCGGGACGCCGGCGGGGCCTGCGGGGCCGGACGGGGCCGGTCTTCTGTTCGCGGCGCACCAGTTCCTCGGTTTCGCGCACCGAGAGACCCTCGGCCAGGACCCGTTGTGCCAAGACCTCGGGCTCCGAAGCAGCGAGCAGCGCGCGGCCATGACCGGCGGACAGCTGTCCCGATTGCAGATGTTGCCGAATCGCGGCCGAAAGCGACAACAGCCGGGTCGTATTGGCAATGTGACTCCGGCTCTTGCCGACCAGTCTTGCAAGGGTTTGCTGCGTATACCGGTGATCGGACAACAGCCTGCGGTACCCCTCCGCTTCCTCGACCGGCGTCAGGTCGGCGCGCTGAACGTTCTCAATCAGCGCCACTGCAAGCGCTCGAGGCTCTTCCATCTCCTCGATCAGTGCCGGCAGTTCGTGCAGGCCTGCAAGCTGCGCGGCACGCCAGCGCCGTTCCCCTGCGACGATTTCGTACGCGGAGTCTCCGGTTCCGGCAGGTCTCAGCAACAGTGGTTGCAGTACGCCGTGATGGCTGATGCTCTCGGCCAGTTGTTCGAGTTCGGTCTGCTCGAACAGGCTTCGCGGCTGGTTCCGGCCCGGCACGATCTGTTCGATCGGCACCGAACGCAGCCGCGACGTTTCCTCGCCTCCCAGCAGCGAGCCCAGACCACGGCCCAGACCACGGCGTTCACGTCCAGTTTTCTGCGTCATGATGCTGTCAGCCTGCCTTCCCGCTCAAGGACCTCGCGCGCGAGCTTGACGTAGGCCTGCGATCCCGCGCATCGCAGGTCGTACACCAGGGCCGGGATTCCGTGTGACGGAGCCTCGGAAATCCGCACGTTTCGCGGAATGACGGTCTGGTAGACCAGATCCCCCATATGGTGACGCACGTCGTCTTCAACCTGCCTTGACAGGTTGTTGCGGCCATCGAACATCGTCAAGACCACTCCCTGGACCGCGAGCTGCGGGTTGAACGACCGCCGGATCCGCTCGACTGTTTGGAGCAGCATGCTCAGTCCTTCCAGGGCATAGAACTCGCATTGCAACGGTACCAGTACCCCGCCCGAGGCGACCAGCGCGTTCAGTGTCAGCAGTCCGAGCGATGGCGGACAGTCGATGAACACGACATCCGGGCTGTCGGACGTCTCTGCGAGATACTGTTCGAGCACGGCCCGTACCCGGTACTCCCGTTCGGCCAGTTCCACCAGCTCCAGCTCTGCGCCGGAAAGGTCAGGCGTGCTCGGCACCAGCGACAGGCCCGGAACCACGGTTGGCAGCACCGCCGACTGAAGGTCTGTCGATCCTGCAAGAACCGCATAGATGTCCCGACGCCGGTCCTGGCGGGAAACACCAAGCCCGGTGCTTGCATTGCCCTGAGGGTCGAGATCGATCACAAGCACGCGAAGTCTGTACGCCGCCATCGCGGTCGCCAGGTTGACCGCGGTCGTGGTCTTGCCCACCCCGCCCTTCTGGTTTGCCAGCGCCAGTACCCTTGGCCGGCCTGCGGCCGGCTGTTCACGTGCCATCGCCAAGCCCTTCCATTCGAACCACGGTACTGCCCGGGCTGGACAGGCTCGGAATGGCACTGACCCGCAGCCGGATGCCGGCGGCAATGGTGTCGAGCTCCCGTGCCACGGATCGCCCCTTGGGAAACAGGCACACCGTGTCGGCGTGCACATGCGGCTGCGCCAGCGTGATCAGCCGGTCAAGCGGCGCGCACGCACGTGCAGTCACAACGTCAAATTGCCCTGCCTGCAGTGCCTCGATCCGGACCGGGTGCACGCTGACCCTGGTTCCGGTTTCCCGGGCCACCTGTGAAACGAAACCACACTTGCGGGTGTCGGAGTCGACGAGATGCACGTCACGAGCCCCGAGCATGGCCAGGACCAGGCCCGGAAACCCGGCTCCGGTTCCGATATCGAGCACGGAACAAGCCGGATCCGGAAGCAGGCCGAACAGCTGGGCGCTGTCGAGAAAGTGCCGGCTCCAGACCTGATCGAGCGTCGATGCGGAAACCAGATTGATGGCCCGTTGCCACCGCCGAAGCATCGCTTCGTAGTGGTCCAGCTTCTCCATGGCCGCCGATGATGCGCCGAGTGCCGCGCGAAAGGCATCGCGCTGACTGAGGTGACCGACGGCGCTCACGTCAGGCGGCCCTTGCCTGACGGCGGCGAACATGTCTCATCAGCGCAAGCAGCGCGGACGGCGTCATTCCCGGAATCCTCGACGCCTGGCCGAGTGTCTGCGGTCGGGTCCTGGACAGGACTTCGCGGACTTCGTTGGAAAGCCCGCCAACGGCCCGGTAGTCGAGCGTGTCCGGAAGCTCGAGCTGCTCGTCACGGCGGTACGCCCTGACATCACCCTCCTGGCGGGCCAGGTAACCGCTGTAGAGAGAATCGATGGCCGCATCCGCCACGGCCGCGCGATCGAGCCCCGCGATTTCGGGCCAGAACCCGGCGAGCCTGTCCTGGTCGACCCCGTCGAGCGCCAGCAGCTGGTAGGCCGAGCGTTCCGCCCCGTCCTGGTTGATCCGAAAACCGGCTCGCGCCAACTCGGCGGGGGTTGCCCGGCATGTTTCCAGGACGCGCACCGCATGTTCGAGCCCTGCATGTTTCACGTGAAACATCTCCCGCCGTGCGGTCCCGACACAGCCGGCCTTGATCCCGGCCGGTGTCAGGCGGCGGTCTGCATTGTCGGCACGCAGTCGAAGACGAAACTCGGCGCGGGAGGTGAACATGCGGTAGGGCTCCAGCACGCCACGCGTGGTCAGGTCATCGACCAGAACGCCGATGTAGGCATCCGCACGGTCGACGTGGAAACACTCGCCTGATCCCCCGGCAAGCAGGGCGGCGTTGATGCCGGCAACCAGCCCCTGCGCCGCGGCTTCCTCGTAGCCGGTGGTGCCATTGATCTGGCCGGCAAGGAACAGCCCGGGAATCCTCCGGGTTTCGAGTGACCGGTCGAGTTCGCGCGGATCGACATAGTCATACTCGATCGCATAGCCGGGCTGGGTGACGACCACTTCCTCGAGCCCGGGAATGGTCCGAACAAAGGCATCCTGGACATCGACCGGCATCGAGGTCGAAATGCCGTTCGGATACACCAGATGAGTGTCAAGTCCTTCAGGTTCCAGAAAAACCTGGTGGTGGTTACGGTCGGCAAACCTGATAATCTTGTCCTCGACCGACGGGCAGTACCTGGGACCAACCCCCTCGATCCGGCCCGAGTAGATTGGTGAACGGTGCAGGTTTTCGCGCAGAATCGCATGACCGTCCGGTCCTGTATGGGTGATATGGCAGTTCACCTGCGGCGTCGTGATCCGTGCGGTCAGGCTGGAAAGCGGCACCGGCGGCATGTCGCCCGGCTGGACTTCGAGCCCTGCCCAATTGATAGTCCTTCCATCAAGGCGCGGCGGCGTTCCCGTCTTGAGCCGTCCGCGAACAAACCTTCGCCGCTTCAGGGTGCGGGCCAGCCCGACATCGGGCTCCTCGCCGATGCGGCCGGCCGGAATGCGCTCCTCGCCACGGTGGATCATGCCGCCAAGGAATGTCCCGGTGGTCAGCACGACACAGGCGGCGCGCAGGGTCGAGCCGTCCCGGTTCACGACCCCTCCTGCCCGGCCGTCCGATCCCACCAGGAGGTCCTCCACCGCGGCTTCCACGATGCCGAGATTCTCCTGGGACTCGAGCGCCTGCTGCACTGCCCTGCGGTACAGGTTCCGGTCGGCCTGGGCCCGCGGTCCGCGAACCGCCGGCCCCTTGCTTCGGTTCAGCAACCGGAACTGGATGCCGGCGGCATCGGCGGCCCTTGCCATGACACCGTCGAGCGCGTCGATTTCACGAACAAGGTGGCCTTTGCCCAGCCCGCCGATGGCGGGATTGCAGGACATTTCGCCAATGGTGGTGCGACGATGGGTCACGAGCGCCGTGCGGGCGCCCATGCGCGCGCTGGCCGCGGCTGCCTCGCAGCCGGCATGACCGCCGCCGATGACAATGACGTCGAAGGCGGACTTCATCTTCCTGCCTCCACATGATGCGGAACCGGTGCATACCAGAGTCAGCGACATGTTTCACGTGAAACATGGAGCCTGTATGGAATATCGCCGACATCGCGCCGCCGTCCTCCGATCGTTTCGCGGCTCCCGGGCCGGACGCTCATTGCGAGGGTGTGTTGACAGCACCGGCTCCGCGCTGTTGTTCGTCATTGTATCCTGTACCGTATCCACATCGTTCATGCGTACCCCATGCCCGGTCCCGTCACATGCCGGCTGCTGCCGCGGAAGTCCCCGAAACTTGGGCTCCCGACCCGATGACAACTGTTTCACGTGGAACATTCCGGTCCATCGCTTGGGCGTCACATCATCGTGCGGCGCATCCAGGATCGCTCGCATGGTGCCGGGACATTCGTGCGGATCCAGTCCTGTTTCAAACGTACTATAGTAAATATTATCAATCGGTTATGCTGGATTTCGAGCGGCGGAGAAGGCCGGCGGACACTCCATTCACTCGGCCGACACCCCCGGGGTTCGGTCCTTTCCGCCACACCGGGTTTCCACTCCGATCCCGGGTCGGTGCCTTGTCTGTCGGACCGATGCTCCGCCACGGCACCGTGTCCGGCAGACACGTCCCGCGAGCCTACTTGCCGATGCAAAAGTCCCGGAAGATCACATCGAGCAGCTGTTCAACATCGACCCTGCCGGTCACGCGTCCGAGTGCGTCCGCGCCGGCCCGGGCGTGTTCGGCAACGATCTCGAGCCCGGCGCCACGTTCCAGATCCGCCTGCGCGGCTGCGAGATGGCCGATGGTCGCAAGCAGCGCCGCCCGGTGTCGCGCCCTGGTGAGCACCGGCCGACCCGCAACGTCCATCCTCTCGCGCGCCAGCGTCGTGAGCGACCGGAGAAAGGGCTGAAGCCCGGCGCCGGACCTGACCGAAGTCGCGTGGGCCGGCCGTGGAGCCTCGAAGGCCGGATCGAGGTCTATCTTGTTGAACACGACGAGATCGCTCTCCGGGAACACGACGGTCTCCCGGTGATGATCCCCCGTGGCATCGAATACCAGCACGCGAAGGTCGGCGTGATCCGCCCAGTCCTGCGCCCGTCTGACGCCTTCGGCCTCGATGCTGTCGCGCGCGGTTCGCAACCCGGCGGTATCGGCGACGATGACCGGGAACCCCGCAAGATCGAGGTGAACCTCGATCACGTCACGGGTAGTTCCGGCATGTTCCGACACGATGGCGGCATCACGGCCCGCGAGCCAGTTGACCAGCGACGACTTCCCCGCGTTCGGTGGCCCGACCACCGCGACCCTCAGACCATCCCTCAGCCTTTCCCCTCGCCTCCCGTCATCAGCGAAGGTCTCCATCTCGAGGCGCATGCGGCAAAGCCCGTCGAGCGCTGCATTGACTGCGGTTTCAGGGATTTCCTCGTCCGGAAAGTCGATCCACGCCTCGATGTGCGCCCGCAGGTACTGGATCTGTTCCGCCCATTCGTCGAGCCGTCGCGCCAGCCCGCCCTCGAGCTGCACCAGGGCAGCCTGCCGCTGGGCCTCGGTCTGCGCGACCACGAGATCGTTGACGGCCTCGGCAGCGGTCAGGTCCAGCCGGCCGGCGAGAAACGCCCGGCGGGTGAACTCGCCCGGCTCGGCATGTCGCCAGCCCGGGCAGCGAGCGAGCACGCCCATCGTGCGCTCGAGGACGGCACGGCCCCCATGCACGTGCAACTCGACGACATCCTCGCCGGTGTAGCTTCCCGGCGCCGGAAACCACACTACGAGACCGCGATCCACCAGTTCGCCGTCGTCGCGGAACGCGCGCAGGGCAGCACGGCGCGGAGCAGGCAGCACGAACCCGAACAACCGCGCGGCCGATGCCGCGTCACTGCCCGATATGCGCACCACCGCGACGCCGGAACGGCCGGCTGCGCTTGCGAGCGCGAAAATGGTGTCCCCGCTCATGACGGTCGTGCCTCACCTTCCATAGATCAACCGCCTGCAGTGCCCAACCGGCCACAATGGCAGGAAATCCCGTGTTTCCGGGAATTGTAGTCGAAACAACGCGGGAAATTCTCCGGCCCCGACCCCTTGCCTGCGAACGCCGCGCCGAACGATTCTCGGGAACATGTGCAGAAAATACTTTTTTTACAACACCTTGTACGTGAATTGGACAGCCAGTTTGCGTGTACGCAAGCACCAGTCCGGCCCCTCGTCAGGCCATCAGCTTCATGTGCCTGGCAACTGGAAGGCGGGAGGGCGGCGTGGTAAGGTTTGTCACGGCAGGCATGACGTATTCGTTGCCTCGACGAGAAGACGGCCGGCGCCGTTTACTCCGCAATGCCGGCGACCCGCATCATGCCTGTGGTCATGAGGAACGCGCCCCGCTGAAGATGCGGAGCAGGATTTGGGCAGCGATAGAGGGGTCCTGAGATGGCAGTTCGCGTTATTGTCGATGTCAAGGCGAAACCCGGCACCGGGGGAGAGGTGGTTGCATTCTTCAGGTCGATTCTGCCGGAAACGCGCGCCTACAAAGGCTGTTCCAGCGTCCATACCCTGCAGAACCACGACGATCCCGACAACGTGATGCTGGTCGAAGACTGGGATTCCCACGAGCAACACAGGGAGTATCTCGCCTGGCAGCGGGAGAGGGGGACGAGCAGCCGGCTCATCGATGCCCTCGCCGAGCAGCCAAGCGTCCGCTATTTCGACGTGACCGACGCCTGAGCCCCGACTACGGCGAAGGGCGCTCGCGCTGCCTCTGTCCGGTATCCGGCCGGAACGGGTCGTTCAGCGTTCCGTGACCGGGATTGCGGGGAGGGGTCGGGTTTTCCCGGACCGCCGGTGACGACGTGTCGTTGCTGAATGCGTCCACCGGAGGTTTCCCTGACCGGGGTCGTGCGGGCCGGCGGCGCTCCTGAAACGACCACCAGAAAACCTCCCTGCGCTAGCCGGTTTCCCCGCTGGTTGCGGGGACCACCCTGTCCGCCGTGCTCCCGTCCGGGTGCCCGGGATCGATGAACCTGCACCGGTTGTGCTGGCCGTTGACGGCTTCTGACGCGCTGTCGGGGTGCGGGGCGGCCCGGACAGGGGCCGTTGCCACTTCATGAGTTCCGTGGACATTGCCCGCCCGGCTTGGCCGAAAAAACACTGATGCTCTACCATTCCTGGTGCATTGGTCGCAGGACGCTGTTCTCGGGGGAGTGCCGAACATGCTGGATAGTCTGCGAAACCAGGATCGACCACCGTACGAGCGCGAAACCCTGTGGGCCGACCTGAGGGCCGGCGTCACCCTGGTTGCATCATACCTGCCAACCGCCATGGCGCTCGGCGTCATTTCCGGCATGGGGCCCCTCGCGGGACTCTGGTGTGGTGTCTTCGTCGGGATCATCTCGGCGGTGTGCGGCGGAACGCGCGCGCTGGTGAGCGGGCCCAGCGCCGTGCTCGCGGTGATCACCGCGACGCTGCTGATGGGCGACAAGATGAGCCTGCCGGAACTCGCGGTCGTCATCGTCATGGCCGGCGCAATCCAGGTCATTCTCGGAATCGCCGGCGTCGGCCGCTTCGTTTCATACATGCCGCACATCGTGCTCACGGGGTTCATGTCGGGAATCGGCGTGCTGCTGCTGGCAACGCAGACCGAGAAGCTGTTTCACCTCGGCGTGAACGACTTCGCCCTCGCGGCTTTCTGCCTGGCCGTGTTCTTCGTGTGGCCGGCCCGTATCGGCAAGTACGTCCCGGCACCGCTCGCGGCGGTGGGAATCGGGTGGATCGTCGCGCTCTTCATCCCCGGCATCCACCAGCTAGGTCCTGTCCCGGTTGGACTGCCGGTGCCGGTGCTCGAGCTTCCGTCGCTTGAATTCCTGCCGAAAGCCGTCGGGCCCGCGGTTCTGATCGCCCTCATCAGTTCCGTGTACACACTGATGTGGTCACTGATCGCCGATACGTTCACGGGCTCGCAGCACAATCCGAACCGCGAGCTGGTCGGTCTCGGACTGGGAAACCTCGCGGCGGGGATCGTGGGCGTTCTGCCCGGGAGCGGGACCATCGCCACCATGACCGCCCGCCGTTTCGGCGGGAAGACCGTGGTGACCGCCATCGTCTGCCTGATCATCGTCGCAGCCCTCATCCTGGGTCTCGGCCCCTACGCGGCACCGTTGCCGCTGGCGGCTCTGTCCGCGATCGTCATGCTCGTCGGCTGGCGGATGATCGAGTTCTCCTTCCTGCGGAAGGTTCCCCGGATGGACCCGAAGTACTCCGCAGTCATGCTGCTGGTCATGGCTGTCACAATCTTTGTGGATCCGGTCTTCGCAATCATGTTCGGCGTAATCGCCGCAAATATCGTCAACGCCGTGCAGCTTGAGTCTCTGGAACTTGACAGCGTGGTCTCGACGCCGCTTCTCGACAGTACCTTCACCACGGAGGTTGACGACGAATTCACGGCTCGAATCGGGCTCGTGGCCTTTCGCGGTTCTTTTACGGTGTCGTCCTCGCGAAAACTGATCGCCTTGATCGGCGTGGACATCCGTGACCACGAAGTCGTGATTTTCGATCTTTCGAGGGCCACCCATATTGACGACAGCGCCGCCAATCTTCTGGCCCAGATCATTGACCGCGCCAAGCAGACCCACACCGAGATCGTCGTCTGCGGCATCAACGACCGCATCCGCGCCACCCTGTTCGCATTCAATGTCCTCGACCGCATTCCCGAGGATCGAACCGTCGCGACCGAGAAGGAAGCCAGGGACCTCGCCTGGTCGCTGCTGTAACGGCACTCCATTCCCGCCGCCACAGGACGGGGGACTGCCGGGCGGAGAGACGGCACAGTCCGCAACAGCCGCGGACGTGCTTCCGGGGGTCAAGAAGACGAAACGCGTCAGTTCGCTTGCCGCCTGCCCGAGGGCAGCGGCGCAGGGCGCCCGATCATCCGGTCGACACGCCTTCGTGGCGCACGAGCCCGTCTGCCAGCTCGAGCCACGGAACCTGTTCGGCAACGAAGACATGAAACCGGGGCCGGTAGGCGGCCGGGTCGTCGAGGCTCGCCGCGTACAGGTGCACCTCGCCCGGAAACCGGTCCGCTTCGTAGGACATCGGTGTTCCACAGGTGGCGCAGAACCGGCGGGTGACACCCGGCGAGGACGCGAACGCCGCCGGCTCCACACCGGTCCAGGCGAAGCTGTCGGCATGGACGCCGACGAAACTCGCAAGCGCCGACGAGGTCTGGCGCCGGCAGCTTTCGCAGTGACAGTGTCCCTGCCATTTCGGCGGACCGGTGAACCTGTAGGTCACGGCGCCGCACAGGCAGTGGCCGGTTGTCGCGTCATCCCCTGTCACCGTTCGCCTCCCTCACCCTGTGCCCCGGTCGCGCCCCAGCGTATACCATGGGCTCCATCAGGGGGACCGCTGTTATTCGGGACCGGTTCCTGCTAGTGATCTTCCGGGAGCACGCCGTTGATCAGCCAGGAACAGAACGACCTGATCACCCGGACCGGGCCGGGGCGACCCGCAGGCGAGGTCCTGCGCCGCTACTGGATGCCGGCCGCCCTGTCAGATGAACTCCACGGCGACCGCCCGGTGGTCCCGGTCACCCTGCTCGGCGAGCGGCTGGTGCTGTTCCGCGACGCCTCGGGCCAGCCGGGACTGATTGCCCGGCACTGTCCGCACCGCGGCGCCGACCTTGCCTTTGGCCGCTGCGAGGACGGTGGACTGCGCTGTCCGTTCCACGGCTGGCTGCTTGATCGCACCGGCCGCTGCCTGGAGCAGCCGGGGGAGCCCGCCGGGTCCGGACCGGCCAGGCAGATACGCACCACGTCGTACCCGGTCGTCGAGAAGAACGGCATCCTGTTTGCCTACCTCGGGCCCGGTGACCCGCCCGGGTTTCCCGCCCTTGACTGCTTCCGCGCTCCGGCGACCCATGTCTTCGCGTTCAAGGGCCTGTGGGAGTGCAACTGGCTGCAGGCACTCGAGGTCGGCATCGATCCGGCCCACGCCTCCTTCCTCCACCGTTTCCTGGTCGACGAGGACCCCGGGGACAGCTACGGCCGGCAGTTCCGCGACACCTCCGCGGGCAGTACCCTTCCCATGACCCGAGTGCTGCGCGAGTATCCGTGCCCGGAGATCAGGGTCGAGGAAACCGACTACGGCCTGCGGCTGACCACTCTCAGGCACATGGAGGACGGTCTGACCCATGTGCGGGTCACCAACCAGATCTTTCCGTGCGCGATCTGCATCCCGATGAGCCGGGAAATGACCATCACCCAGTGGCACGTGCCGGTCGATGACGAGACATGCTACTGGTATTCGCTGTTCACCAGTTTCGACAAGCCGGTCAACCGGGAACTGATGCGCGAACAGCGGCTGAAGGAACACCGCCTTCCCGACTACGCGCCGGTCAGGAACCGGAGCAATGACTACGGGTTCGATCCGCACGAACAGGCGACGCTGACCTGGACCGGGATGGGGCTCGACATCAATGTCCACGACCAGTGGGCCGTCGAGGGGATGGGTCCGATCCAGGACCGTACCCGAGAGCATCTCGGCCGCACCGATGTCGGTATCATCCGATATCGCCGGTTGTTGCGCACGGCCATCCGTTTCCTCGCCGGCGAGAGCGACGCCAGCCTGCCGATGGTCGGCGGCCTTGACGACATCGTCGGCCCCGCCTGCACCGACGTCATCGCCCCGACCGGGACCTGGCAGGATGCCGCGCTGACGGCTGACCGGGAACGGCGTGCGGGCTGTCCGTGGGACGCCCCGGTCTGACCCGGCATGACTGGGACCGCGGAACGGATCACCGGTGGTTTCCTGGCGAGTTCCGGGCTGCTGTCGGACCAGGCGGCCAGACAGGCGGTTGAACTGGTGGCGAAGGCCGAGGCCGAGAAGCTCGAGACCATTCGCGTGGTGTTCGCCGATCCGCACGGTGTGCTTCGCGGCAAGACCGTGACCGTTTCGGCGCTTGCCGATGCCTTCGCCTCCGGAGTGCGCGTGCCGTCGACCCTTTTGCTCAAGGATCTCTCGCACCGCACGGTGTTTCCCGTCTGGTCCGCAGCAGGGGATGCGCCACTGCTCTGGGCCGGCGATGTCGTGCTGGTCCCGGTTCCCGCGAGCTTCCGGATTTTGGAATGGTCACCACATTCCGCGCTGCTTCACTGCGACGTGGCGACAACGCGCGGGGAGCCGGTCGCGCTTGCACCCAGGCAGGTACTGCGCGCCGCCTGCGAACAGCTTGACAGTCACGGTCTTCACGCAGTCATGGGTCTCGAGGTCGAGTTCCAGGTCTTCGATGTCGTCGACCCGGCGCGTGAGCATGCCGACACCACGATGCCGGCCCGTCCTCCCCGGACCCGTGCCTACAACCAAGGCTACCGCTACCTGACGGAAACCCGGTACGACGAGGCCGAACCGCTGCTCGACCGGCTGCGTCGCGCGGCACTTGCCATGGGAATGCCCGTGCGCAGCGTCGAGATCGAAATGGGCCCCGGACAGTTCGAATTCACCTTTGCCCCTGCAGATCCGATTTCCATCGCCGACATGGCGGTCACCTTTCGCACCCTGGTCCGCGAAGTCTGCCACCGTGAAGGGGTGCTGGCTTCGTTCATGGCCCGGCCGGGGCTGGCCAACGCCGCAGCCAACGGCTGGCACATCCACCAGTCGCTCACTGACGGCGAGGGCCGGAACCTGTTCATGCCGGGGCCCGAAGGCGGGCTGACCGAGTGCGCTGGCAACTGGGCCGCCGGCCTGCTGCGGCACGCAGCCGCATCGTGCATTGCCACCACGCCGACGGTCAACGGCTACAAGCGCTATACCCGCCACCAGCTGGCGCCGGATCGCATCGGCTGGGGCGAGGACAACCGGGGGGCAATGCTCCGGGCCCTTGTCCAGCCCGGTGACACCGCCAGCAGGATAGAAAACCGCGCGCCCGACAGCACTGCCAACCCCTACTTCGCGCTTGCCTTCCAGATCCAAGCCGGTCTCGACGGGCTGGTGCACGGGCTCGAACCGCCGCCGCCGCTCGCTAATCCCTATGACGATCGGGTCGAGCGGCTGCCCGCGAGCCTGATCGACGCCATTTCGCGGTTCGAGGCGTCGGTACTGTTCCGGTCAGCACTGGGCGAGAGTTTCGTTGCCTACCTCTCGCGCCTGAAGCGCGCCGAGTGGGACCTGTTCGCGGCCACGGTGACCGACTGGGAACACCGGGAGTACTTCACGGCGTTCTGACGCCCCGGCAGGGTGTGGACGCCCGGCGGCGCAGCGAATAGTGTTCGGCACCAGCACGGGGAGGCATGCATGAGCTACATCACCATCAGCGCCGCGGACAGGGGACAGTTCAACGCCTGGTACGCCGCGCCGGCAGGCAGCGGCGACAGGCCGGGCCTGGTGCTGATCCAGGAGATTTTCGGGGTCAACGCGGTCATGCGCGACCTCGCCGACGGGTTCGCGGCCCAAGGGTATCACGTGCTGTGCCCGGACATCTTCTGGCGCATCGAGCCCGGGGTCGACATCACTGACCAGAGCCAGGCCGAGTGGGACAAGGCGTTCGAGCTGTTCGGCAAGTTCGACACCGACCTCGGGGTGCGCGACCTCGATGCCACCCTGGCCGCGGTACGCGGACTCGAGGGCTGCACCGGCAAGGCCGGAACCGTCGGGTACTGCCTCGGTGGCAAGCTTGCCTACCTGATGGCGGCCCGCACCGACGTGGACTGCGCGGTCAGCTACTACGGCGTCGGCATCGAGGGCCTGCTTTCGGAAGCAGGCGAGACGCTCTCGCCGTGGCTGTCCCACATCGCATCGGGCGACAGCTTCGTGCCTCCAGAGGCGCAGCAGGCGGTCATTGCCGCACTTGGTGATGCGCCCGGGGTTTCGCTGCATGTCTACGATGGCCAGGAACACGCATTTGCCCGAGTTGGCGGCGCCCATTACGACGAGGCGTCCGCAACCCTGGCCAATCGTCGCACGGACGAGTTTCTTTCCTCCACACTGCGCTGAACAGGAGCAGCATCCATGGTCAAGGCCATTCGCTTTCACGAAACAGGGGGTCCGGAGGTTCTCCGGATGGACGAGGTCGGGCTCGCCTCACCAGGTCCGGGCGAGATCCGGGTCCGACATACCGCGATCGGGCTCAACTATATCGACACTTATCACCGCAGTGGCCTGTACCCGCTTCCACTGCCGTCCGGCATCGGCATGGAAGCCGCCGGCGTGGTCGAGGAGGCGGGCAGCGAAGTGTCCGGACTGGCTGTGGGTGACAGGGTTGCCTACGCATCTCCGCCCCCAGGTTCCTACTCCGAGGCCCGGATGATTGCGGCCGCAAACGTAGTGCGCATCCCCGACGCCGTCTCCGATCGCGACGCGGCCGCGATGATGCTGAAAGGACTGACCACCCAGTACCTGATCCGGCAGATCTACCGGGTCGGTCCGGACGATGTCATCCTGGTCCACGCGGCAGCAGGTGGCGTCGGACTCATTCTCTGCCAGTGGGCGAGCAGCCTCGGCGCCACCGTCATCGGCACCGTCGGCAGTCCCGAAAAGGCGGAACTCGCGCGGGCCAATGGCTGTGACCATCCGATCCTTTACCGTGACCAGGACTTCGTTGCGCGGGTCAGGGAGATTACCGGTGGCGAAGGTCTGCCGGTTGTCTACGACTCGATCGGTCGCGATACCTTCCCGGCATCGCTGGACTGCCTGCGCCAGCGCGGCACCTTTGTCAGCTTCGGACAGGCTTCTGGGCCGATTCCGCCGGTGGATCTTGGCATCTTTGCCCAGAAGGGCTCGCTGTTCTTCACCCGCCCGACACTGTTCAACTACGCGGGAACCCCGGAGTCGCTGCGGGCAATGTCGGAAGACCTGTTCGCCGCCGTCGCCTCCGGCGCAGTGAAGATCAGCATCGACCAGACCTTTCCGCTCGCAGATGCGCGTGCGGCGCACGAGGCGCTCGAAGGGCGCAGGACCACGGGGTCGACCGTTCTCCTGCCCTGACCGGGCTTTCGGTCAGCGGGCGAGGTAGCCACGCAGCTCGCCGAGACGGACACCTCCGAACAGCAGAACGGCGGCGGCGTAGACAAGTGCGCCGCCGCCGATCAGCGCGGCAAGCTGTGCCGCCTCAAGCCACGGTCCCGGGCTGGGCGGCAGGGACCGATCGGCAAGGACCAGGACGACCCCCATCACGAGGGTCGCGGCGAGAAGCCGCGCAATCCGGCCCCAGGTCCGCGGAGAAACCCCGTAAATTCCCTCACGCTGCAGCAGCCAGGTCAGAACCCCGGCGTTGAACCAGGCCGCAATGCTTGTCGCCATCGCGAGACCCACATGGGCGAAAAACTGCATGAGGATCAGGTTCAGCACCAGGTTGAGCCCGACCGCAATTGCGGCCACCGTCACCGGCGTGCGCGTGTCTTCGCGGGCAAAGAACACCGGCTGCAGGACCTTGACTGCCACGAAGGCCGGCAGCCCGACAGCATATGCAGCCATCGCAGCCGCTGTCTGCGCCGTCTCGGTGGCGGCGAAGGCGCCGCGCTCGAACAGGACACCGATGACAGGCGCGGCGAGAATTGCGAGCCCGCCGGCCGCCGGCAGGGTCAGCAGCATTCCCAGCAACAGCAGGTCGTTGCGGGACCGGTTCGCCGCATCGACCTCGCCCTGGCGCATCTGTGCGCTCAGGGTCGGCAGCAGCACCGTGCCGATTGCCACCCCGACCACCCCGAGAGGCAGTTGTGTCACACGATCCGCGTAGTACAGGAACGAGATCGAACCCTCCGCGAGCAGCGAGGCCAGGACCACGTCGATCACGAGATTGATCTGGATCACCGCTGCCCCGAGCATTGCCGGCACCATCAGCCTGAACAACCGCGCCAGGCCAGGGGTCCACGACGGGCGGCGCAGACGCGGGATCATGCCGTGGCGCCCCGCCGCAACCGCAACCCAGGTCAGCTGTGCCACGCCCGAGATCATCACGGCCCAGGACAGCACGTGCGCCGGGGTTTCCAGCCGGTCGGCGAACAGCGCCATGGCCCCGATCAGGATCAGGTTGAGCAGGATCGGGGCGCACGCCACGGCAGCGAACCGCTGCATGCCGTTCAGGGCTCCCGCCAGCAGCGCCATGGCCGAGATCAGCGGCAGGTAGACGAATGTGATCCGGCACAGCTCCACCGCAAGCTCGAAACGCGACGGAGTTGCGACAAACCCTGGGGCAAGTACGGTCAGCACCTGCGGCATGGCGATGATGGCTGCGGCCGAAGCTGCGATCAGGACGGCGAGGACCACTGCTGTCACGTCCTCGAGGAACCGGCGTGCCGCCGCGGGGCCTTCGCCCGCAAGCAGGCCGGTAAAGACCGGAATGAAGGCGACCGACAGCGATCCCTCAGCCGTGATGCGGCGGAAGAAGTTCGGTAGCTTGAAGGCAACGAAGAATGCGTCGGATACCGGCCCGGCACCGAGCACCGTCGCGATCAGCATGTCGCGGACAAACCCGGTCACCCGGCTGATCATGGTCAGGCCGCCGACCGTCGCCGTTGAACGCAGGAGGTGCATCTCAGCCGCCTGGCCGGTGCCCGAAGGAGTGCCTTGCCGAGGAATCAGCCCGTCCGGCGCGCATTGCCTCCCGGCTCCAGGGAATTGAGCTCGGCCTGGATGTTGCGCCGAATGGCCTCAAGCTGCCGGTCCGACTCGACCTTCAGGCCGAACAGGTCCTTTACGTAGAACACGTCAACGATGCTTATGCCGAAGGTCGAGATCTTGGCAGACGAGATCTGCAGGTTGAGCCGGGCGAGCGAACGGGTCAGCCGGTAGAGCAGGCCCGGACGGTCCGCGCCGTTGACCTCGATCACGGTGTGGGTATTGCTGGCCTTGTTGTCGATCAGCACCCGTTGCGCGACCGCCATGGTCCGTACCCGCCCGGGCAGCGACGCCCGGTGCCCGGCAAGCGCCTTGTCGATGTCGAGTTTGCCGCGCACGGCATTGGAGACCGTGACCCTGAGGCGCCGCAGGCTGTCGGGATCGTCGAGGGCCTTGCCGCCGACGTCCTGGACCCAGAAACTGTCGAGAACGGTCCCGTCCCGCAGGGTGCTGATCCGCGCGTCGACGATGTTGGCACCGGCAGCCGCCAGGCCGCCGGTCAGGTGCGCGAACAGCCCTGGATGGTCGGCAGTCAGCACCGTGACCTCGGTGACCTCGCGGAAACTGTCGACGCGGAACTCGATCGTCAGATCCCCTCCGTCCTTCTCCGCCGCATCAATCAGCCGGGCGTGGCGTTCCAGCGTGTCGACGTCGCGGCCGAGCCAGTACGAGGTGTTGGCGCGCTCCGCATGGGCGGCGAACGCGGCATCATCCCAGTCGGCAAGCCGGGCTCGAAGCTCGTCGTGCACCATGCGCACGCGCGCGTCGGGGCCAGCGACGCCGGCCTCTCCGGAGAGCATCTCCTCGGCGCGCCAGTACAGTTCGCGCAACAACGCCGCCTTCCAGCCGTTCCATACGTTCGGTCCCACCGCCCGGATGTCGGCGACCGTGAGCACCAGCAACAGGCGAAGCCGCTCCGGCGACTGAACGATATTGGCAAAGTCGGAGATGGTCTGCGGATCGTTGACATCGCGTTTGAAGGCGGCATGGCTCATCAGCAGGTGCCAGCGCACCAGCCACGCCACGGTTTCGGTCTCGTCCGGGCCGAGTCCGAAACGCGGACACAGACGCCGTGCCACCTTCTCGCCCAGGACGGAGTGGTCACCGTTGCGTCCCTTCGCGATGTCGTGCAGCAGGACCGCCACATACAGTTCGCGACGCGAGATCACCTTGTGGATCACCTCGGTTGCGACCGGGGCAATCTCCGCCAGTTCTCCGCGTTCGATCCGGTGCAGGATACCGAGCATGATGATGGTGTGCTCGTCGACCGTGTAGACATGGTACATGTCGTACTGCATCTGCGCGACGACCCGGCCGAAATCCGGAACGAAACGGCCGAACACCTGCGCCTCGTTCATGCGGCGCAGGGTTCGCTCCGGGTTGTTCCTGGAAGTCACGATCTCGAGAAACAGGCGGTTTGCCTCCGGATCGTCCCGCAGGGACCGGTCGATCAGCCGCAGGTGGGCGGTCGCGAGCCGCAGGCAGTGCGGGTGGAACTCGAGGTCGTTTTCCTGCGCGACGTGGAACATGCGGACCAGATTGACAGGATCGCGTGCGAGCGCGTCGTCGTCGACCACGTTCAGCCTGTCCCCGTCGAGCCGGAAGTCGCCCCAGCTGCGGCGGCGGTTCCACAGCCGGCGCAGTCTGAACCGCGGACGGCGCCGGTGCTCGGCCTCGACCGCGGCACAGAAAATCCGCGTAAGATCACCGACATCCTTCGCCGTGAGGTAGTAGTGTTTCATGAACCGTTCCACCGCTCGGGCGCCGCTCCTGTCGGTGTAGCCGAGCAGGTCGGCGATCTCGCGTTGCAGGTCGACGGTCAGCCGCTCCTCGGCCCGACCGGTCAGGTAGTGAAGGTGACAGCGGATGGTCCACAGCTGTTTTTGCGCCTTGGAAAACCGACGCGCCTCCGCATGCGAAAGCATGCCGGTCCCGACCAGTGCACGCGGTTCGTCGACCTGGTAGACGTACTTGCCGATCCAGAACAGGGTGTGCAGGTCGCGAAGCCCGCCCTTGCCGTCCTTTACGTTGGGCTCGATGACGTATCGTGAATCTCCGAGCCTCTGGTGCCTGCGATCGGATTCCTGCAGCTTGGCCTCGACGAACTCGACCGCGGAGCCCGAAACGACCTCGGCGTGGAATCGTCCCGACAGTGCTTCCATAAGCTCGCGTTCGCCGCACAGGTAGCGCGCTTCGAGCACGGAGGTCCGGATCGTCATGTCGGCACGGGCCTGACGCAGGCATTCCTCAATCGAGCGGGTCGCGTGACCGACCTTCAGGCGCAGGTCCCACAGCAGGTACAGGATCGCCTCGACGACCTGCTCGCTGTAGGGCGTTGCCTTGTAGGGCAACAGGAACAGCAGGTCGATGTCGGAGAACGGAGCGATCTCGCCGCGGCCGTATCCGCCGATCGCGATCACGCAGATCTGTTCGCCGCTGGTCGGGTTGGGGGCCCGGTACATCCGGGTGGTGATCGCCTCGTGCAGGGCCCGGATGATGGCGTCCATGAGAAAGGCGCCGGCGCGAACGGCATTGGCCCCGTTGTGATCCTGCATGAACCGCCCGCGGATCTCCGCCCGCCCGGCATCGAGAGTCTCGCGCAGTACCGGGAGCAGCCCGGCCCGGAACGCCGTCGGCTCGCCGGTTTCCGTCCACAGGGTATCAATGCGCTCCTCGAGCGCTTCGGGATCGATGATCTGGTGGCGATGGCGCAGCCTGCGGTCGCCGGGCGCAAGTCCGTCGAGCGCCAGCAGTTCGCCTGCCGCCGACCGGGCGGCAAGTGCCTCTTCAGGCAAGACCCTTGTCCTCCAGCTCCCGGCGTGCCGCCTCGGTCTTTTCCAGTTCCGCCAGTCCCATGCCGGCCAGGATCGGGCCGGTCTTGGAGAACTGGATGCCGGCATAGCCGACGATCTCGATACGATTGCCCCACGGGTCGCGAAAGTTGTTGCCGCGAGAACCGATGAGTTCGACGCCGAGCGCTCGGACCGCCGCCTTGGCTGCGTCGGGATCGTCGACGACAAAACCGAAATGCCTGGCGTCGTCCGCCGGCTGGATCCGCGGCGCCGACAGGTTGATGAACTGATCGCCCATGTCGATGAAGGCGTGCCGTTCCGACCGGCTGCGCAACGTGAATTCGAACAGGGCGCCGTAGAACTTCAGGGCTTCGTCGATGTCCCCGACTTCCAGTCCGACATGGTTGATGCCCACGGCCCGCGCGCGCCTGGTGCTGGTTTCACTCATGCCCTGTCTCCGCTGCCTCCCGGAGCCCAGACTACCGTACGGGCGAGCCGGAAGCCATTGGCCGCAGGCTGCCCGGTCAGTCTCCCTCGAGCTCGTCTCCCCAGACCTGTGCCCGGTTGACCCATCCCTCGTAGTCCTTTGCCTCGATCCGGCACCACTCCCCCTCGCAGTCGTGCAGCTTGGCGATGACCCCGCGCTCCATCCTGGCCACAAGCCGCGACCCGGTCGCCGGTTCGGCGTGCATGGTGCCAATCTCCGCGATGACCTGCACGTTTGCGATGCCTGACAGCATGTTCGACCGGATCCACCCGCTCTCTCCCGAGAATTCCCGGACCTGTCGCCAGTGCCCGAACTCGCGAACCACCTCCATCGGGAGGCCCCGGCGCAGGTACACCCACATGATCTTGTATTCGCGGCCTGGTCCGGCCCGCATGTTGACCTCCGCGGCACGCAGCGAGACAAATCGCGGGATCGGCAACCCGGTCTCTCCGTTCTTGCCCGCCCTGTCGCCGGCCGCAAGCGCCCCGGGCGTGAACAGGAGACCGAGACAGATGATGACGCGCACGATCTTCATGACCCGGGATCCCGGCTGGTTTCTGGACAAGTTCCCGGCCTGCTGATAATGCCGATATCGGGGACCACCGGGAGAAAGGGCGTTCTCATGGCGACACGAAAACCTGTTGTCATCGTGACGCGTAAGCTGCCGGACCCCATCGAGACCCGGATGATGGAGCTTTTCGACGTCCGTCTCAACCTGTCGGACGCGCCGTTCGGGGCCGAAGATCTGGCCGGAGCGCTGCGCGAGGCCGATGTCCTGGTCCCCACCGTGACCGACCGGATCGACGCAGGGCTGCTCGAGGCGGCCGGACCCGGGCTGAAACTGATCGCCTCTTTCGGTACCGGGGTCGATCACATCGACGTTTCCGCAGCCCGCGCACGCGGCATCACCGTGACCAACACGCCCGGTGTTCTCACCGAGGACACCGCCGACATGACCATGGCGCTCATCCTTGCGGTTCCGCGCCGCCTGGTCGAGGGAGAACGGCTGCTGCGTTCGGGAGACTGGGCCGGCTGGGGGCCGACCCTCATGCTCGGGCACCGGATCCACGGCAAGCGGCTGGGGATCCTCGGGATGGGCCGGATCGGCCAGGCCGTAGCCCGGCGCGCGCGCGGGTTCGGCCTGTCGGTTCACTACCACAACCGCAGGCGGCTTCACCCGGAAATAGAGGAGGAGCTCGAGGCAACCTACTGGGATACCCTCGATCAGATGCTCTCGCGAATGGACATCATCTCGGTGAACTGCCCGCACACCCCGGCAACCTTCCACCTGATCTCGGCGCGCCGGCTGGCGCTGATGCAACCCCATGCCTATATCGTCAACACCTCGCGCGGCGAAGTGATCGACGAGAGCGCCCTTGCTGCAGCGCTCGCGGCCCGCGACATCGCCGGTGCCGGGCTCGACGTGTTCGAACACGAGCCACTGGTCAGCCCGGAACTGCTCGAATGCGACAATGTCGTGCTCATGCCGCACATGGGATCGGCAACCTACGAGGGGCGGATCGACATGGGCGAGAAGGTGATCGTCAACATCCGCGCCTTCACCGACGGACACACTCCTCCCGACCGGGTGATCGAGACCTGGGGACTCGGGCTCACGGCCTGATCGTCGGGGCGTCTCCGCACAACGGGCAGCCCGGGTTGCGGCGGTAGCGCACGGTCCTGAAGGTCATGCCGAGGGCATCGAACATCAACAGCCGGCCCGACATCGACTCGCCTATTCCGAGCAGTTCCTTGATCACTTCCGTTGCCTGCAGGGTGCCGATGACACCGGCCACGGCCCCGAGAATTCCCGCCTCTTCGCACCGCGGCACCGTGTCGGGCGGCGGTGGCTCGCGGAACAGGCAACGGTAGCAGGGTTCCCCGGCGTGACCGGCAACACCGCTGCGGTAGGTGGTGAGCTGGCCCTCGAATCGCAGCAGCGCGCCGGAGACCACCGGAATCCCGCAATGGTGCGCGGTATCGTTGACGAGGTATCGCGTCGCGAAGTTGTCCGAGCCGTCGACAACCAGGTCGTAGCCCGACAGCAGTCCGGCGGCGTTTTCCGGGCCGAGCCGCATCTCGTGCAACCGGACCTCGACGGTCGGGTTGATCCGCTCGAGTGTGTTGCGGGCCGACCGGGTCTTCGCCTCGCCCACCGATCCGGTCGCATGCACCACCTGGCGCTGCAGGTTGGTCATGTCGACGGTGTCGTCATCGATGATCCCGAGCGTGCCGATCCCCGCGGCGGCCAGGTAGAGCAGTACCGGCGAGCCGAGCCCCCCGGCGCCAACGCACAGCACCCGCGATGCAAGCAGCCGTTCCTGTCCCTCGTCCCCGACCTCCTCGAGGATCAGGTGGCGGGCATAGCGCAGGAACTGGTCATCGGTGAGCTCCATTTCCTATGTCCCCGTCGATCCGAAACCCCCGGCGCCGCGTCCGGTCGGGGGAAGCTCATCCCCGGTTTCCGTCTCGGCCCTGGCTACCGGAACGATCACCATCTGGGCAATTCTCTGGCCCGGCAGGATATCGACACGATCCTGCCCCAGGTTGACCAGCAGCACCATCACCTCGCCACGGTAGTCGCTGTCGATCGTGCCGGGTGCATTGAGCACAGTAACCCCGGAACGGGCCGCAAGCCCGGACCTCGGCCGGATCTGCGCCTCGTAGCCCGCCGGAATGGCGACGGCAAACCCGGTTGGAACCAGCGCCCGGTCCCCCGGCTCGATCGAGACCCCGCCTGCCGCATGAAGATCCATGCCGGAGCTCCCGGCCGTCCGGTAGGCGGGAATCGGCTGGGGCTCACGGTGTGCGAAACGCCGGAAGGTGATGCGAACCATGGCTCAGCCAGTACGGTGGTCCGCGATCCGCCGCACGAGCCTCTCCGCCACCTCTGCCTTGGCCATCCTGGGCCAGCTTTCAGCCTGGTCCGCGGTGACGAGGTGCACGGTGTTGTCGGCACCGCCGAACACGCCCTGCGATGCGGAGACGTCGTTCGCAAGGATCCAGTCACACCCCTTGCGCCGGAGCTTGTCCGCCGCGTGATCGATCACCTGCTCGGTCTCGGCGGCAAACCCGATCACCAGCCCCGGGCGGCGGGGTCCGGGCTGTGACAGGGTCGCCAGAATGTCCGGGTTCTCGACGAGTTCGAGGCCGGGCAGGCTGCCCGCGCCGTCCTTCTTGAGCTTGTTGCCGGCAGGTTGCGCCACGCGCCAGTCGGCCACCGCCGCGGCACAGACCGCAACATCAACCGGGAGCGCCGTCCGGCACGCCTCCAGCATCTCGCACGCCGTCTCGACGTGCACAACCCGCACGGCCGGCGGATCGGCAAGCCGGGTCGGCCCGCTCACCAGCGTCGTCTCCGCGCCCGCGGCGGCGAGAGCATGTGCGATCGCATGTCCCTGTCGCCCGGACGACCGGTTGGCGATATAGCGGACCGGGTCGATCGCCTCCCAGGTCGGGCCCGAGGTCACCAGCGCCCGGCAGCCCGCGAGCTGCCCCGCCGCACCGAGCATCGCCGCGGCCCCGGCGGCAATCGCCGCCGGCTCCGCCATGCGGCCGGGCCCGTATTCGCCACACGCCATCTCGCCGCTGTCGGGTCCGACCACGTGGATGCCGCGCCGGCGCAGTGTTGCAAGGTTGTCCACTGTTGCCGGATGTTCCCACATGCGCACGTTCATTGCCGGAGCCACCAGCACCGGCTTGTCGGTGGCAAGAAGAACCGTGGTTGCGAGGTCATCGGCAATCCCGGCACGCATCCGCGCCAGCAGATCGGCCGTCGCCGGGGCCACGATCAGCAGATCGGCCTCGCGCGACAGCCTGATATGGCCCATTTCGGACTCGTCATCGAGCGAAAACAGGTCGCTGTAGACCTTCTCGCCGGTCAGCGCCTGGAGGCTGAGAGGAGTAACGAACCGCGCCCCGGCCCCGGTCAGGATACTGCGGACCGCATCGCCCTGTTGCTGTAGCTCCCGGACCAGCAACAGACTCTTGTAGGCGGCAATGCCGCCACCGATGATCAGCAGGATGCGCCAGTTGCCGCTCACGCGTCGAGGTCGGCCGTCGTCTCGCGATACCGGTACACCCGCGAGCAGTATGGACACACCACCACGTTGTCCGGACCAATGGTGAGAAACACCCTGGGATGGCCGAGCGGACCGCCGCCGCCGTCACAGGCGATGCGGCGCGACCGGGTGTCGATTTCTTCCAGCACTCCCGCCATTGCCGTCCTCGCGCGTCTGCGTCTGCTGTATGTCCATCTTGCCAGTCCGTGCACCCGACGGTAAACACTCAAGCATCCGGGCGCCCGTAGCTCAGCTGGATAGAGCGCTGCCCTCCGAAGGCAGAGGTCAGAGGTTCGAGTCCTCTCGGGCGCGCCACACTTCAGTCCAGTCTTCCCCAGTCGGTGACCCGTGTTGGAGTAATGCAGATCAGCAGGCTCTCCTCGAGCCGCATGTCGTGGTACTGGCGGTAGCGCCGGCGCAGGGCTGCAATCGCGCCCGTGTGGGCGGTTCCTGTCGAAACCAGGGTGGCCTCTCCGCGTACCATGACCCAGCCGAGTTGCGACCAGTCGGAATGGTCGTAGTGATCGACCACGAGCGCGGCGTACGGGTTGGCCATGACGTTCCGCACCCGGGCGAGGCGGCGGGGCGCGACCGTCTTCGGCTTCTCGTCGAGCGCGATCCAGATGGCCGGGCCGTCCAGTGCGTAACACACCGGTACCACATGCGGCCGGCCGGCCGGCGAGGTGGTCGCGAGCCGGCCGACGCGGCCCTTCTCCAGGAACCGTCGCTGTCGGGGCGTCATTCACCCACCTGCAGCAGCTTGCCGTTTGACCGCGCGCTGGCAAAGGCGGCAGCGAACACCGTGGCGCCGATGACGAGGTAGATCACGTTGACCACCACCGCCCCGGCCAGCAGGTCGGCGCGGAAGACACCGTCGACCATGACGGCGCGCATTCCCTCGAACACGTAGGCGGACGGCGTCGCCCAGGCGACCGGCTGGAGCCAGCCTGGCAATGTGGCCACCGGGTAGTACACCGCGCTGATCGGCGCAAAGGCGAAGATCGCAACCCAGGCGAGACTCTCCGCTCCCAGCCCGAACCGGATCACCATCGCGGTGACGGTCATTCCGATGCCCCAGCCCATGACGGTCAGACATGTGAAGAAAGCAACGACGCCCGGACCGTAGGAAAGGACCGAGAACTCGAACAGGACCCATGCCAGTACCCAGGACGGCGCGAGACCGATGCAGGTACGCAAGAGGCTCATGATCATTGCCGCCCCGATCAATTCCCAGGGCCGGAGCGGGCTGACGAACAGGTGGCCGAGGTTGCGGGACCACATCTCCTCGAGGAAACAGAGCGAGAAGCCCATCTGGCCCCGAAACAGCACGTCCCACAGCAGCACTGCCCCGATGAGTACGCCGGCTGCGTTGGCAACCCAGGTCGAATGCCCGACGAAGAACTGGGTCACGAACCCCCAGACCACCATCTGGACCGTCGGCCAGTACGCCAGCTCGAGAATGCGCGGCCACGACCCGCGCAACAGGTACATGTAGCGTCGCACCAGCGCCAGCATGCGCCGCGCCGCGCCGGCTTTCACGCCGCCTCTCCCTCGGAACTGGCCCGATCACGGGCGATGTCGAGGAATACGTCCTCGAGCGTGCTGCGGCCATACCGGGCAAGCAGGCTGTTCGGGCTTCCCCGGTCCACGATCGCGCCCGCCCGCATCATCAGCACCCGGTCGCACAGCCGCTCGACCTCGGCCATGTTGTGCGAGGCGAGCAGGATCGTCGCGCTTTCCGCCCGTGCGTAGTCCTCGAGGTAGGTGCGGACCCAGTCCGCGCTGTCGGGATCGAGCGACGCCGTCGGCTCGTCGAGCAGCAGAACGCGGGGCCGGTTTATCAGGGCCTTGGCCAGTGCCACCCGGGTTTTCTGTCCCGCCGAGAGCTGTCCGGTCCGCCGGCCCAGCAGCTCCACGAGATCCAGCGCCCCGGCAAGCTCGTCGATGCGCCGGCGCGGCTGCGGCACCCCGTAGAGATCGGCATAGACGCGAAGGTTCTCGCGCACCGACAGCCGGTGCGGCAGGTCGACGTAGGGTGAGGAGAAGTTCATTGTCGGCAGCGCCCGGTACCGGTCGGCCACCATGTCGACGCCATGGATGCGGACCTCGCCCGAGCTTGGCGTAAGCAGGCCCAGCAACATCGAGATCGTGGTGGTCTTGCCGGCACCGTTCCCGCCCAGAAGCGCGCTGACGCGCCCTTCCTCGACGGAAAAGCTGATCCCGCGAACCGCCGTGATGTCACCGAACCGCTTGGTGAGTGCGCGCACGCTGATCGCGGGCGTGGTCATGAACCGGTCACCGGGCAAGAGGGTTTGCGGCGCAACCATAGGCGGGGTGGTCGGGGCGGGCAAGCCGGCGCGGCGGTTGTGAACAGCCCGGATCCGTGTTACCCCGCCGCCGCCTGTTCTCCAGCCGGCGAGGCCACCATGAGCGACACCCAACCCGTCCAGGAGACCGGCGACGACATCCGGTTCCTGGTTGCGGTGCAGTACATCAAGGACCTGTCGTTCGAGAGCCCCGGCGCTCCGCACAGCCTGCAGCCGAACGAAGTAGCGCCGCAGATCAACGTTCAGGTCGACATGGCCGCGACCGCCGTTGGCGAGCACGGACACGAGGTGGCGCTCTCGCTCACGGTCGATGCCAGAAGGGCGGAGGAACAGCTGTTCCTGGTCGAGTTGACCTATGCCGGGGTGTTCGTGATCACCGGGGTTCCCGAATCTGGGCTGCGGCCGCTGCTCCTGATCGAGGGTCCAAAGCTCCTGTTCCCGTTCGCGCGCAGCGTCATCTCGGCAGCGGTGCGCGATGGCGGCTTTCCGCCGTTGCTGCTGCAGCCGGTCGACTTTGCCGCTCTCTACCGCCAGTCGCTCGACGACAGCGTCAGTCCCGAAGCCACACCGGATCCCTGATCTGCCGCAACAACTCCCGGTGCGCGGCCCGCTCGGCGTCGCTCGCGCTCCAGCTGCGCGACGCCCGGGGCCCGGCCGCCTCGCCGCCCGCTTCCGCCGGACCCGGAGCTGCCGGCCCGCCCAGGTCAAGTGACTGCTGCCGGCCACCGCACAGGTGCAGATAGACCTCCGCCAGCAGGCGCGAATCCACCCGGGCCCCGTGCTTCTCGCGCTCCGCGGTATCGATCGCGAACCGCCGGCACAGGGCGTCAAGGCTTGCCGGCGCGCCCGGGAACCGCGCCCGGGCAAGCTGCAGGGTGTCGACGGCGCGGCCGGCATCGAGCGGCGGGCGGCCGGCATCGGTGAGTTCCATGTTGAGGAAGGCAAGGTCGAATGCGGCGTTGTGAATGACCAGGTGGTCATCGCCGATAAAGGCCAGGAACTCGTCCACCCGCTCGGCAAAGGTCGGGTGGTCGGCCAGGAATTCGTTCGTCAACCCGTGGGTCTCGTAGGCTCCCGCCTCGATCTCCTGCCCGGGGTTGAAGTAGCAGTGATACTCCCGCCCTGTCGGCACAAGGTTGACCAGCTCGACCGCCCCGATCTCCACGATCCGGTGTCCCAGGGATATCTCGAGACCGGTGGTCTCGGTGTCGAGCACGATCATCCGCATCACGGTCTCCTCCTCCTGCCTGCCAGCCATCTCGCGAGTTCTCGGCTGGTTGCTGCCAGGCCCAGGCCCGAGTGGATGACAACGTCCGCGCGCCGGCGTTTCGCCCGGTCCGGCATCTGCCGGCGCAGGATGTCCGCTAACCGCTGCGCTGTCATTCCTGGTCTTGCCAACACCCGCTGGCGCTGCAGGTATGCAGGCGCCGTGACCACGAGCACCGTGTCGCACACCGCGTCGCCCCCGCTTTCGAATAACAACGGGACGTCAAGCACCACCAGCCGCGAGCGCCGCCGCCTGTGCCGCGCCAGAAACCGGTCGCGGTCGGCGCGGACCAGCGGATGGACGATCGCTTCAAGCTGGCGCAGGCGCCCGGCATCCCCGATCACCAGCGAGCCAAGGCGGTTCCTGTCAACGCTGCCGTCCCTGATCACGCCCGGAAAGGCGCGCCCGACAGGCGCCACCGCCGCGCCGCCGCGCGCAAACAGGCGATGGACGCAGGCGTCGGCGTCATGCACCGGGATCCGCGCGCGCCCGATCAGCCGCGCAACAGTGCTCTTGCCCATTGCAATGGAGCCCGTCAGCCCGACAATTTCCATGTCCGGTACCGGGGCCTATGCCGTGTGCCGAAACGCAATGCGTTTCAGCGCGCACAGGAGGTCTTCGCGGGCAGCCGGCGCTCCGTTTTCCCGGGCGCTCCCGGCTCCATGCGTCATTCGCCCCACGATCGCGTCCCGAAGACCGGCGGAGGGCATCTCTTTCCGGCCTGAACGGGAGCGATCGTTCAACGACGCCACGGCACTAGTCCTCGATCATCCGCTGCTGGCGCAGCCAGGCAAGCAACGGCAACAGTGGCAGGCCCATGATGGTAAACCAGTCCCCCTCGACCGCGCTGAACAGGTGACTCCCCGTGCCCTCGAGCCGATATCCTCCGACCGAACCGGCAAGGTCGTGTGCGTCCGCAGCAAGGTACCGCTCGAGGAACCGTTCACCAAGCGGTCGCATGGCAAGCCGGGCGGTATCCACCGCCTGCCAGAGCACCGCGCCGCCACGGCACGCCGCGACCGCACTCGTGAGCGTGTGACTTGTACCGGCGAGTGTCTCGATCTGGCCGCGCAGTGCCGCGGGGGTTTCCGGTTTGCCCAGCCAGCGGCCCCGGTGTTCGAGAAGCTGGTCGGCTCCCAGCACCACCGCGTCGGGATGCCCACGACTGACCTGGACGGCCTTGGCCGCAGCAAGGGCACAGGCGGCAGCCGGGGTGGCGGCGCCATCGTGCTCAAGGCCCGCGCGCAGTGCCGGTTCGTCGACCCGCGCCGGAACGATGCGGAAGACAAGCCCGGCATCACGCAGCAGGCGGGCCCGGGTCGGGCTTGCCGACGCGAGCACCAGGTCGGCCGTCCCGCGTGTCAGTGTCGCCACCCCTATCCCTCGCGGCCGTGAAACCGGGCATAGTGCTGCAGGATTCCGGCGGCCGTCTCCTCAATCGACCGGCGCGTGACATCGATGACCGGCCATCCCTCCGAGTGGAACAGCCGGCGCGCCGCCGTCACCTCCCGGCGCACGGTCTCGAGATCGACATAGTCGCTTCCCTGTTCCTGTCTGAGCATGAGCATGCGGTTTCGCCGCAGCTGCGTCAGTCTGACCGGATCATTGGTCAGCCCCACGATCAGGCGTCCGCGCACTGTCTGGATCTGCGGCGGCAGCGGCATCCCCGAGACCAGGGGCACGTTTGCGACCTTGTAACCCCGGTTGGCAAGATAGAGCGCGGTCGGCGTCTTTGAGGTCCGGGACACGCCAAGCAGGATGATGTCTGCTGCATCCAGGCTGTCGAGCAACTGCCCGTCATCATGGGTGAGGGTGTAGTCCATCGCCTCGATCCGCTCGAAATAGGCGGCATCCAGGCGGTGTTGCCGGCCCGGGCGGCCCTCGCTCTCCACCCCCAGATACTTGCCCAGGGTATCCAGGACCTGATCGAGGACCGGGACGCACGGCACCTGCAGGCGCTGGCATCCGTCCTCGAGACGGCGGCACAGGGTCTTGTCGATGATGGTGTAGAGAACCGGTCCGGGGTAGGACTCGATCGCGGTGAGGATCCGGTCCACGTGTTCGCCTGAACGAACCAGCGACCAGACGTGCTCGGTGGCCCGCACCCCCTGGAACTGGACCATGCACGCGCGCACGACCTGGTGGTTTGTCTCCCCTGTCGCATCCGATACAAGGTGAATGTGAATTCGCGTCGACATCGACTCCGCACCAGGCCCGCGGGGGCAGAACGGTTTGTGGAAGAAATGACAGTCTTGTTACAGCCGGCCGGGATACTCACGGTTTTCCCAGCACCTCTCATCTGCGGCAATGGCCAAATACCGTGAATCCACGACCTGTGGAAAAACGCCCGGTATTGCGGCTGAACCGGTTCCGATGCCCGGCTCCGACAGCCGTCCATGCCCGCCGGCGTGGGTGAACATCTTCTGAAGAACCTGTTCGTTCATGCAGAATTCCACTACTCACCACTCCCCAACTCAACAGTCATACTAAAGTATATGTCATACATGGGTTGAAAGGGACGTGTGTGAATGAACCTCTGATCCTGCAGGCCCTGGCCGGCGCCCGGACGTCCCGGCCACCGTTCTGGCTCATGCGCCAGGCTGGGCGGTACCTGCCTGAATACCGTGCGGTGCGCGCGAAGCGGGACACCTTTCTCGAACTGTGCCTTGATCCGCCACTGGCGGCCGAGGTCACGCTGCAGCCGGTCCGCCGGTTCGGTCCGGACGCCGCCATCGTGTTCTCCGATATCCTGGTCATCCCGTTCCTGCTTGGCCGCGACGTCCGGTTCGTGGAGGGGACCGGACCCGTGCTGGATGCGATCGACAGCGTGCACGAACTGGGCCCGCTACCCGCACGGATGACCGCATCGAGGATCGCGCCGGTCTACGAGACCATCGCGCGGGTGCGCGCGGCGCTTCCCGGCGAGGTGGCGCTGATCGGGTTTGCCGGGGCTCCATGGACCGTCGCGACCTACATGGTGGAGGGCGGAAGCAGCCGGGATTACCTGCGCACGAGGCGGTGGCTCTATGCCGACCCGGAAGGGTTCTCCGCGCTGATCGAGGCGCTGATCGAGGCGACCATCGCCCATCTCGACGCTCAGGTCGAGGCGGGCGCCCAGGTCGTGAAGCTGTTCGACAGCTGGGCCGGGGTTCTGGCTCCGCCCGCCTTCGAGCGATGGTGCATCACGCCGACCAGGCGCATCGTTGCCGCGCTGCACCGGCGTCATCCTGGTGTGCCCGTTATCGGTTTCCCGCGTGGTGCGGGAGCCGGCTACGCTGAGTTTGTCCGTGGTTCCGGTGTCGATGCGGTGGCGATCGATACCTCGGTCCCGCCCGAGTGGGCCGCGCGGGTCCTGCAGCCGCTGGTTCCGGTGCAGGGCAATCTCGACCCGGCGGCTCTGGTTGCGGGAGGCACGGGCATGGCCGGTGAGGTGCGCAGGATTACCCGCGCGCTGTCGCGCGGCGCGCATGTCTTCAATCTTGGCCACGGGGTATTGCCCTCCACGCCACCGGATCACGTCGGGGAGCTGGCGGAGCTGCTCAGGTCGGGAACGGTCTAGGAGCCACGGATGACCGAGTTCTACCCATGGATCAAGGCGGCGCACGTGATCAGCGTGATGTCCTGGATGGCGGGCATGCTCTACCTGCCGCGCCTGTTCGTCTACCACGCCGACGCCGCGCCCGGTTCGGAGCTGTCGGAGACGCTGAAGCTGATGGAGCGCCGCCTGCTGCGATTCATCATCAACCCGGCGATGATCGCGAGCTTCCTGTTCGGCTTGTGGATGCTGCTCCTCGACCCGGTCCTGCTCGAACAGTCGTGGATGTGGGTCAAGCTGCTGGCTCTGGTGGGCCTGACGGGGGTACACGGCGCGCTGGCGCGCTGGCGCCGGTTCTTCGAACGCGACGCCAACATGCTGCCGGCCCGCACCTACAGGATCGTCAACGAGCTGCCGACGCTGCTGATGGCGATCATCGTTGTCCTGGTGATTGTCCGGCCATTCTGAAGCCGGCGCGGGAGTAGCGACGGCAGAATAGGATTTGACACCCGTGCCGGAGATTGGGTAGACAACAAACAGTCAGGCGCCCTACGGGACTGCCGCACCTGCGTGCACCCGCCTCTCTGCCTGCCCTTCCCTGCCTTGCCCCGCAGCTTCCACAAAGCTGGTTGCCATGCACCTCCAGGAACTCAAGACCAAATCGCCGTCTGATCTTCTTTCCTACGCGGAAGATCTGGAGATCGAGAACGCAAGCTCGCTGCGAAAGCAGGCGATGATGTTCGCGATCCTCAAGCAACTCGCGGAGAACGAGGTCCCGATCTACGGCGCCGGCGTGCTCGAAACACTGTCCGACGGGTTCGGCTTCCTGCGTTCGCCGGAATCCAACTACCTGCCGGGGCCGGATGACATCTATGTCTCGCCCTCCCAGGTCCGCCGGTTCGGGCTGCGTACCGGTGACACGGTGGAGGGCCAGATCCGCGCGCCCAAGGACGGCGAGCGCTACTTCGCCCTGCTCAAGGTCAACAAGATCAACTTCGAGGACCTGGAGGTTGTCCGGCACCGGATCAACTTCGACAACCTGACGCCGCTCTACCCGGACGAGCGGCTGGTGCTCGAGATCGAGTCGAAGTCGCGCTCGAGCGATCAGACCTGTCGGGTCATCGACCTGATCTCGCCAATCGGGAAGGGACAGCGCGCCCTTGTGGTCGCACCGCCGCGGACCGGAAAGACGGTGATGCTGCAGAACATCGCGACCTCAATCGCGCGCAACCATCCCGAGGTGTACCTCATCGTGCTGCTGATTGACGAGCGGCCGGAGGAAGTCACCGACATGGACCGCACGGTCAAGGGCGAGGTGATCAGTTCCACCTTCGACGAGCCGGCGAGCCGCCATGTCCAGGTTGCCGAGATGGTGATCGAGAAGGCCAAGCGCCTGGTCGAGCACCGCCGCGACGTGGTGATCCTGCTGGACTCGATTACCCGGCTTGCGCGGGCCTACAACACCGTGGTGCCGTCATCCGGCAAGGTGCTTACCGGCGGTGTCGACGCCAACGCGCTGCAGCGGCCGAAACGGTTCTTCGGCGCCGCCCGCAACATCGAGGAGGGCGGTTCGCTGTCGATCATCGCGACCGCGCTGATCGACACCGGCTCACGCATGGACGAGGTGATCTTCGAGGAATTCAAGGGAACCGGCAATTCCGAGATCATCCTTGACCGCAAACTGACCGACAAGCGCACATTCCCGACCATTGACATCACCCGTTCGGGGACGCGCAAGGAAGAGTTGCTGGTGGACAAGGCGACGCTGTCAAAGATGTGGGTGCTGCGCCGCATCCTGACCCAGATGGGAACGGTGGACGCCATGGAGTTCCTCCTCGACAAGCTGAAGACATCCAAGAGCAACCAGGATTTCTTCACTGTCATGAATTCCTGACGCCGAACATCCAACCTGCAGGGCCGGCACATGAACCGGATATTCTCGGGCATCCAGCCGTCGGGAAACCTCCAGCTCGGCAACTACCTGGGCGCGATCCGCAACTGGGCCAGGATGCAGGACAGCCACGAGTGCATCTACTGCGTGGTCGACCTGCACGCGATCACGGTGCCCCAGGACCCGGCGGAGCTGAGAAGGGCGACGCGGGAAGTCGCCGCCGGCGTCATCGCCGGCGGCGTCGATCCGGACCGCTCGGTGATCTTCGTCCAGAGCCAGGCTCCCGAACATGCCGAGCTGGCGTGGATCCTCAACTGCGTTGCCAGACTCGGCTGGCTCAACCGCATGACCCAGTTCAAGGACAAGGCGGGCGCCGACCGCGACGGCGCCACGGTCGGGCTGTATACCTACCCGGTCCTGCAGGCTGCGGATGTCCTTGCCTACAAGGCGACCGATGTTCCGGTCGGTGAAGACCAGAAACAGCACATCGAGCTTGCCCGGGACATCGCCCAGGCCTTCAATTCCATGTTCGACACCGACTTCTTCCCGCTGCCCGAGCCGCGCATCCAGCCCGAAGCCGCCCGGATCATGAGCCTGCGCGACGGCACCCGGAAAATGAGCAAGTCGGATCCGTCCGACTACTCGCGCATCAACATGACTGACGGCGCGGACCTGATCGCCCGCAAGATCCGGCGCGCGAAGACCGACCCGGCCCCGCTTCCCGATCACGCTGAAGCGCTCGAGGGCCGCCCGGAAGCCCGGAACCTGGTCACGATCTACGCAGCGCTCGCCGAGGTGTCGCAGGAGACCGTTGTCGAGCGATTTGCCGGCAAGGGGTTCGGAATCTTCAAGTCGGAACTCGCTGATCTCGCCGTCGCCGTACTCGGACCGATCGGCGAGGAGATGCAGCGCCTGATGGCAGCGCCCGACGAGGTCGATGCGATCCTGGGCCGCGGCAACGCCCGGGCCCGCGAAATTTCCGGGCCGATCATTCGTGCAGCACAGGACATCGTCGGGTTCCACCGGGCGTGACGGCTTGAACTCGACGGAGGCTCCTGTCACACTGGCCACAGGTTTTGCCGCGTATTGCGGAGAACAGGACAATCATGTTCATCCAGACGGAAGAGACCCCGAATCCGGCCACGCTGAAGTTCCTGCCGGGCCGCACGGTCCTGGGAAATGGCAGCGTCGACTACCGGTCGATCGAGGAAACAGCGCATTCTCCCCTCGCCCAGACGCTGTTCGCCATCGACGGCGTGACCAGCGTGTTCCTTGCCGACGACTTTCTGACCGTCGGCAAGCGCGAGGACAAGGACTGGCGGGTGATGAAGCCCGTGGTTCTCGGGGCCATCATGGAGCATTTCACCCGCGGCCTGCCGGTGGTGACCGACGCGGTGGAGCCACCCGGCGACACGGACGCGGAAGACAGCGAGGTCGTCGCGAAGATCAAGGAACTGCTCTACACGCGCGTCCGCCCTGCGGTGGCCCAGGACGGCGGCGACATCGTGTTCGAGGCGTTCGAGGACGGGGTCGTCACCCTGCAGATGCGCGGTGCCTGTGCCGGCTGTCCAAGTTCCACGGCCACGCTCAAGATGGGCATCGAGAACATGCTCCGGCACTACATTCCCGAGGTCAGGGAGGTACGCGCCGCCGGGCTCGAATACGCGCCCTGGTAAGCCGGTAGCGAATGGACACTGCCGGTCGGGTCGTCTTGCCCGCACTGCTGTGTGCCACGGCACTTGCGACATTTCTCGTTCTCGCGGCCGGCGTGCGGATCATGGCGCCGCCACGTGGACTGCAGGCGCCCGCTGCCGGTCCGGAGGAAATCCGGATCCGCCTGTTCCGGGTGGCCGGCAGCGCCGAGCTTGAGCAGCTGTTCGAACGGCACGACTACGAGCTCGATGCGGTTCGTTCCGGAGAAACGCCGGTCCCTGTCCTGCTTGCGGAAACCCTGCCGCGGGACCTCGGCACCGTGCCGTTGCGCGGCGGGCGCAAGTCCCTGTTCCTCGCTGCGGTACTGCCGAGCGTGCTCTACTGCAATGAACTGGTACTGGTGCGCCGCCGCAGGTTTGAGCAGCTCTGGAACGAGGAGGCAACACCGGCCGCAACCGGTGCGTGGGTCGAGGTACTGGCACACCGCTACGGTCTCGAGGAGCTGGCGCCCGAAGAGTTGCTGCGCCGGGTCGACACGGTTCCCGTGTCGCTGGCTCTTGCCCAGGCCGCTGTCGAGAGCGGGTGGGGAACATCGAGATTTGCGCGTCAGGGCAATGCGCTGTTCGGGGTGCGGACCTGGGTGATGGACGAGGGGCTGGTTCCCGATGACAGCGGTCCCGGCACGACCTTCGGGGTAAGGCGCTACCGGACTGTCACACACTCGGTCTGTTCATACATCCACAATCTGAACGTGAGCGATCACTACGCCTCGTTCCGCGAGGCCAGGCAACGGCTGCGCCGGGACGGTGTTGCGCGACAGCGCTGGGGACACGAGCTTGCAGACCACCTGCAGCGCTACTCCGAGCAGGGAGCGCGCTATACCGAAGTGGTGAGGTCGGTGATCTCGGGAAACGCGCTCGATGACTTCGAAACCGTCAACCTTAGCGGTGATCCGGAGCAGGTGGCCGCAGGCAGCTGATCCGGGATCAGGACACGGGAGAGAGGAACTGCACGCCGAACCACCGCCAGCGGGCATCCGGCCCGGGCATGGTGCAATTCACCCGCGAGCGTCCCGGGGGCAGCAGGGTGTGGAACCGGGCCTCGACCCGGCGCCCGAGCACCTCGAGGTCAAGTCCGCCGCCGGAACTCGCGAAACAGGCCAGCCGGTCAAGGTGACCAAGCCTGTCGGGCACGGTAAAGCCGAACGGCGGCGGGTTCTGTGCGATGACCGGATTTGCAGGAAGGACATCGGTTACCGGCAGCGGAAGCGCATTGATGACCAGACGGAAACGATCGAGTCCGCCGTAGCGCTCGTTCAGCGGAAACCGTGGAAGAGAAAGCCGGTCGGCGCCCGCATGGACCACGCCCGAGTGCTGGCCGAAGGCGATCTCGAACCCGTGCCGGCGCACCAGGCCGCGGACCTCGGGATCATATTCGCCGAACGGGTAGGCAAACAGCCGTGGCTGCTCGCCAAGCTCGGCGAGGAACCGGGCATTCGACTCTTCGAGTTCGCGGTCCGCATCCTCGCGGGAGATGCGTGTCATGTGCGGATGGGTTCGAGTCTGGCTGCCGATTGTGACCCCGGCGCGATGCAGCTCGCGCAACTGGTCCCAGCTCATGGAGCTGGCGCGGTTGTAATCGACCGGATCGGTCGCCACGAACAGGGTAAACGGGAACCCGGCGTCCCGGAGCCGCGGCCAGGCTTCCCGGTAGACCGAGAGAAACGCGTCGTCGATGGTCAGCCCGACGGTCCGGTCGGGCAGCGCCTCCGCGTTCCGGACCCGCGCGACAATTTCGGGCACTGGCAGGACCGCGTAGTCCCCGCTGGCGAGTTCGCGCAGGTGTGCCTCGAACTGGTCCAGCCGGATGCTGGTGCTTGGATGCTCCGACTCGCCGAAGCGGTGGTAGACGAGAATGACGGCGGAAGGCTCGGCAGCCCGCGGCACCTGCGCCAGGACGCATGCGGCAAGCAGCGAAAAGACCGTCCAGTTAATGCGGGAGCGATGCCAGGCACGTGCCATCCGGAGACTCTCGCTGTCCAGACCGGTGTCGCGCGCATTATACTCCGCAGCCCGATCACGACGCCAGAATGCCGGCCGGCGGAAGAGACCGGAACCGCGGGCAAGGGACGGCGGTGCAGGCAGGATGCTCATGTTCTTGCCTGGTTCCGGAAATATTCGCGTCACGGACCGTGCGCCGTCACAGGCGCCGGGTCACGACAGAGACGCGACAGGATCCGTCACGTGGCCCTCGGTTGCGCCGACCTTGCTGCGGCGCCGGTCGTTCCGGCCCCGGAATCCGGGACTCCGGCGCGGTGTGGCTGGTGCGTGAACCGAGAAACCGGCCGCAGGACGGCAGTGCCAGGCTGTCAGGTTCCCGGCACGGATCCCGTGTGGTGCAGCCCGTGATCCTGGCGCTGGATTCCTCGGGAGCGAGCTGTTCGGTCGCGCTGCGGCACAACGGAGCCATCGTGGACTGCCTGCGCCGCGAGCTTGCACATGGTCACGCCGCCGTTCTCCCACCGATGATCCGCAGCGTTCTCGACGGTATCGCCTGCGAACAGCTCCGGGCGATCGCCGTGGTGGTCGGGCCCGGCTCCTTCACCGGTATCCGCATCGCAATTGCTGCGGCCCGCGGACTGGCCCTGGCGCTGGAGTTGCCGCTCGTGGGAACGAGCGGGTTCGATGCAATCGGGTTGCGCGCAGGCCGGCTCCCGGCCAGGGCGGGAACCCGGGATGTGATCGCGATCGACAGCCGCAGGGCCGAGCCCTTCGTCGAGGTGCGCGACGAGACGGGAACGGTTGTGGAGGCCGGGCAGGCTGTCGAGGTCGACGCATTCTGGCGCGGCTTTGCGACCCGCCATGGCTCCGGTGCCACGGTTCGTCTCTGGGGCGACGGGTCCGGGAGGATGTCCGCGGCGAGCGCCGGCACGCGAATCCTGGCTGTCGATGCCAACGGGCCGTCGGCAGCGGAAGCGTCGGCCGTTGCCGAGGAGAAACTGCAAACCGGGGCCCTGCCCGATCCGCGCTCGGTTCGTCCGCTCTATCTTCGGGCGCCGCTGTGAGCCGGACAGGGCTGTACCGGTGCCGGGGGGATGCCGCAAGGGTCGGGCCGCTCGCACGGGGCGTGGCGATTGGCGCCATCGAGACGCTCCTGCCTGTCGGCTCGGGCTGGACCAGATGCGCGATCGAGCGCGCCGTCGGGTCGGGCGAGGCCGATCTGCTGGCGCTGGTCCGCCAGGGCGCCGGCATGCCGGCGACGGTGTGCGGCTGCGTGTTGTGGCGCGCCATCGTCCCGGAGGCCGAGATCCTCCAGGTCGTGGTCCGTCATGCGTGGCGCGGACGTGGCTATGGATCGAGGATGCTCGCTGCGTGTTCCGACATCATGCTGGCTTCGGGCGTGCGGGATGTGTTTCTCGAGGTTGCGTCGGGAAACAGGCCGGCGCTGGCGCTCTACCGGTCCGCCGGTTTCCGCGCGATGGGTCGACGGACCGGATATTTCGGCAGTCAGGACGCAGTGCTGATGCGATCTGCAGTGTTGCTGCGGTCAGGTTACGTCAACAGGTTCAACCTGATGAGAACGGAAAGACAGAACAACTGTGATGAAAACCTGTTGCGCAAGGCTGATACCTGCTCTATTCAATAGCGACATATCCAATAACCCATGAACTGGAAGACCCGAGGCATGGATAAACCGGCTACCGAAGTTAATCGCGAGCAAACGGTCAACGTCGTTGCGGCATATGTTTCCCATAACAGCATTCCGGCAGAAGACGTGACCCAGTTCATCCAGAAGGTCTATGAAACGATCAGCCAGCTTGGTGTCGAACCCGTCAAGCCGGAAATGCCGAAGCCGGCGGTTCCGGTCAAGCAGTCAGTGACAGACGACTACATCATCTGTCTCGAGGATGGCCGCAAGCTGAAGATGCTGAAACGGCACCTGAAGATCGCCTTCGGGCTAACGCCCGAAGAATACCGGCAGCGCTGGGGTCTGAAACCGGACTACCCCATGGTTGCTCCTTCCTATGCGCGCCAGCGCAGTGACCTTGCCAAGCAGTTCGGCCTCGGCAACTCGAGGCGGGGCACCCGCAAGTAGCGGACGAACGGGGCACGACGCTCCGGAAAGTGCTATCCTTCACTTGACAAGCTGACGTAGGATGCGGTGCGGTGCGGAATGGACCACAACCGCCCGGAGGAGCGGCAACGGACGTGCCGATGGTGCCATGACAGGGTCCGGGGCAATCCGTCGATCCGGTCCGGAGCCGACGGTGGACCGGGAACCGATCTCGGTGAGATCCGGGTCCTCCGAAATCCGTCTTGCCAGGAACGCTGCCGAGATCGAGGCCGCGCAACAACTGCGCTACAGAGTGTTCTACGAGGAAATGGGCGCGGTCCCCAGTCCCGAGGCGCGGCGCGCGCGGCTTGACTGGGACAGGTACGATGCGGTGGCCGACCATCTCCTGGTCATCGATCACGAGGACGACGCGTCCATTGTCGCGACCTACCGGCTGACCCGTCGCGAAGTCGCCGAGTCGACGGGCGGGTACTACACCGCCGGCGAGTACGACATCGGGCAACTGGTCGCAACACCCGGAACCATCATGGAGCTCGGCCGATCCTGCGTCGAGGCCCGCTATCGCACACGCACGACCATGAAGCTGCTGTGGACGGGAATTGCGGCCTACGTGTTCAGGCACGACATCCGCCTCATGTTCGGCTGCGCCAGCTTTCACGGTGTCGACCCCGACAGGCATGCCGTGGGGTTGTCCTACCTTCACCACCACCACCGGGCTCCGGTCGATCTGAGGCCGCGCGCGCTCGATGCGCTCTACGTCAACATGGACCGGGTCCCGCCCGACGCGATCGATACCCGTCGCGCCTTTGCCAACCTGCCGCCCCTGATCAAGGGCTACCTGAGGCTTGGCGGGTGGGTTGGCGAGGGCGCGGTGATCGACCGGCAGTTCAACACCACCGACGTCTGCGTCGTGGTCCGCACCGAGTCCGTGACCAGGAAGTACTACCGCCACTACGCCCGTGCCGCCGGAGACGCGACGGCCCGATGACGAAGGCGGTGACATCGATGACCGTCCTTGAATCCGGTGCCGCCCTGTCGCCGCGCGCTGTCAGTCTTGCCGTTTCCCGGCTCGGCGCCTATGTCGCGCTGACCCTGGTCCTGTTGCCGTTCCAGCTGGCCGGCATGCTGGCGTGTCCGCCGCTCGCGCGCGCGGTACCGCTGCTGCACCATCGGGTCGGTGCCCGCATCCTGGGCCTCGACATCCGGACCGAGGGCAGGCGTGAAGACCACGGTGCGACACTCTATGTCGCCAATCACGTTTCGTACTACGACATCGTCGTGCTGGGGGCGTTGCTGCCGGGCCGCTTCGTTGCCAAGCGCGAGGTCTCGGGCTGGCCGGGATTTGCCCAGCTCGCCTGGCTCACGCGCACCGTCTACATCGACCGGCGAACCCGGGGCGCGCGGAGCGAGATCGACCATCTCCGCACCGTGCTTGCCCGCGGCGACCGGCTGATCGTGTTCCCGGAGGGGACCAGTTCCGACGGCGTGCGGGTGCTGCCTTTCAAGAGCACGCTGTTCGCGTCGGTCGCCGGCGCGAATGTGTGCGTACAGCCGGTGTCGGTGCGTTACACCAGGCTGGGGGACTGTCCGATTTCCCATGTGGACCGACCGCTGTGCGCCTGGTACGGCGACATGGACCTCATGCCGCACCTGTGGCGGTCGCTGATGCAGGACAGGATCGGTGTCACGATCCGGTTCCACCCGGCCATCGCGGCGGACCGGGTTGCCGACCGCAAGGAGCTGGCACGGCTGGCGCGCGCGCCGATTGCCAGCGATCTCGGAGCGCGCGCACCCGACTTGACCCCGGACCGTGTGGTGCTAGTCTGGCAGGGAGGCAGGGTATCGGGAGACCGCAGGCACACCATGCCAGCACAACCGGCTGATCGCACCACGATCGGTGAGCGATGACTGTAGCGCATCGCTGTCCCGGCGCGAACCGTGCCAAGGGGCTCTTCATCAAGACCTATGGCTGCCAGATGAACCAGTACGATTCCGGCCGGATGGCCCGGGTCCTGGCGGACAGCGGCTATCGCGAAGTTTCCCGGGCGGACGAAGCCGAGCTGGTCATCCTCAACACCTGCCACATCCGAGAGAAGGCCACCGAAAAGGTGTTCTCCGAACTCGGCCGGCTGAGACGGCTGAAGGCCGAGGCGGCGGCGCGCGGCGGACGGGTCATGCTGGCGGTTGCCGGCTGTGTCGCCCAGGCCGAGGGCGAGGAAATCACCGCGCGCGCACCTTGGGTCGACATGGTGTTCGGGCCGCAGAGCTATCACCGGCTGCCCGAACTGGTCGTGAAGGCCGGCGCGATGCGGGCGGACGGGATCACTGGCGCGCGCCTGGTCGATACCGAGTTTTCGGTGGAGAGCAAGTTCGATCACCTGCCCGCACAGCCGGCGACGAGAGCGAGCGCGTTCCTGACCGTACAGGAGGGCTGTGACAAGTTCTGCTCCTTCTGCGTCGTGCCCTACACCCGGGGTGCCGAGGTTTCGCGCTCCGCCGCGGAGGTCCTCGAGGAGGCGCGCAGGCTTGTGACAAGCGGGGCGCGGGAGATCACCCTGCTCGGCCAGAACGTCAATGCCTGGCACGGCCAGGGCACTGCGGGAGGCGAATGGACGCTCGGAGAGCTCATCGCGGCGCTTGCAGGGGTCGGCGGGCTGGACCGCATCCGCTACACGACTTCTCATCCTCGGGACATGGACGAGACCCTGATCGCGGCTCATCGCGACGTGCCCAAGCTGATGCCATACCTGCACCTGCCGGTGCAGAGCGGGTCGGACCGGGTGCTGCGGGCGATGAACCGCAGGCACGGAACCGGCCTGTACCTGAAAACCGTCGAGCGGCTGCGCGCGGCCCGGCCGGATCTGGCGCTGTCGTCGGATTTCATCGTGGGTCACCCCGGCGAGACGGAGCAGGACTTCGAGGCGACGCTCGACCTGGTACGCGAGGTCGGCTACGCCCAGGCCTACTCCTTCAGGTACAGCCCGCGGCCCGGCACGCCCGCGGCCGCGCGCGCGCAGGTGCCGGACGCGGTGAAGGCCGAGCGGCTGGCCCGGCTGCAGGCATTGCTCAACGAACAGCAGCACGCGTTCAACCGCCGCGCCGAGGGAACGGTTCAACCGGTGCTGGTCGAACGGGGCACCGACCGGTCCGGCCAGCTCGTCGGCCGCGGCCCCTATATGCAGGCGGTGCACTTTGACGGACCGGACCGGCTGATCGGCAGCCTGGTCCGGGTGCGCATCGTCCGCGGGCTGGCCAAGAGCCTGTCAGGCAGGCTGGTCCCCGGCCCGAGCCAGGAGGAGAATTGCCGACCGTGAACGTTGCACCAGGTGATGGCAACCGGCTGACAGTGGAACTTCCCGATTACCAGTTGCTCCCGCCGCTGCTGGGACAGCACGACCGGAACCTCGCACGCATCGAGCAGAAGCTGAAAGTCTCGCTGGCGTGTTTCGGAAGCACCATCGAGATCATCGGCGACGGCCAGCAGGCCCCGATCGCGCAGGCGACGCTGGAGGCACTGTACCGCCACCTGGAGAACATGAACGGGTGCAAGTCGATGGATCTTGCGACGGTCGATGCGGCGATCAACTGGGCGTCGCAGTCGGCGGGCCCCGACGGCGTGCCGGACCCCTCGTCATTCGATGACCCGCAGGCGACACTCGAAACCTGGGCGCGCCCGATCTCGCCGCGAACGGTCAACCAGCGCGACTACGTAGCCCGGCTGCTCGAGACGGATCTCGTGATCGGGCTGGGGCCGGCGGGAACCGGCAAGACCTACCTTGCCGTCGCCGTCGCCATTGCCCTGCTCAAGCAGAACATGGTGGACCGCGTGGTGCTGTCGAGGCCGGCGGTCGAGGCCGGCGAACGCCTCGGATTCCTGCCCGGGGACATGCGCGAGAAGGTCGATCCCTACCTGCGCCCGCTCTATGATGCGCTGCATGACATGATGCCCGCGGCCCAGGTCGAACGCCGCCTGGCGACGGGGGAAATCGAGATTGCACCGCTCGCCTTCATGCGCGGGCGTACTCTCTCGAATGCCTTCGTGATCCTCGACGAGGCCCAGAACACGACCCCGGTGCAGATGAAGATGTTCCTGACCCGCATGGGCGAGAACTCGCGCATGTGCCTCACCGGCGACCTGTCGCAGATCGACCTGCCGCGGGGCACCCGGTCGGGACTCGAGGATGCGCTCGGAATCCTGCGGGGAATGTCCGGCGTCGGCATCACCGAGTTCTCGTCGGCCGACGTGGTGCGCCACTCCCTGGTGGCGCGGATCGTCGATGCCTACAACCGGCGCGATGCGGCCCGGGACGAAGCGACGTGACGGACGGGTGCGCGGCCAGCGGAGAGCCAGAACAACCGGTCGAGGTCGTGGTCGCCTGCGAGCAGTGGCGCTCCGCGTGTCCGGACATCGAGGAGGTGTGCCTTCGGGCCGTCCGGGCCGTCCTGGCGCAACACCGGTACGGCGAGGTCTCGGTCCTGCTCGACGGCAACCTGCGGGTCCGGGACCTGAACAGCGCCTGGCGCAACCGGGACATGCCCACCAACGTCCTCGCGTTTCCTGCCGGCCCGCCGCCATCGCAGGGAGTGCCGCACCCGCTGGGCAGCATCGTGCTTGCATTCGAGACCGTGTGCGAGGAGAGCAGGGAACAGGGCCGGTTGTTCCGCGATCACGCGGCACACCTGGTGGTACACGGTACCCTGCACCTGCTGGGATATGACCATGCGGCCGATGAGGACGCCGCCGTCATGGAACGCCAGGAAAGCCGGATCCTGGGCAGTCTCGGGCTCGGCGACCCACACTGCGGGCGGGTGAACCGCTGATGGGAACGACCGGTTACGCGACAGATCACTCCGGGCTTGCGGGCCGGGCGCGGCGAATGCTGCGTTCCCTCGGGCTCGGGTCGAACGGCACGACGGTGCGCGACACGCTCGAGGAACTGATCGAGGAAGGCGCCGGTGCGGCCGAAGTGGAGATCGACGCCCATGAACGCGCGTTGATCCGCAATGTCCTGGGCCTTCGGGACATTGTCGCCTGGGACGTGATGGTCCCGCGCGCCGACATTGTTGCCGTCGACATCGCCACCGACCTGCCGCAACTCTCGGCGCGCATGGTGGAGGTCGCCCATTCCCGCCTTCCCGTGTACCGGGAAACCCTGGACGACGTCGTCGGCATGGTGCACATCAAGGACGTGCTGGCACGGCTGAATACGGACCAGCCTGCAGCGCTCGTCGAGCTGGTGCGCGAGGTCCTGTTCGTGTCCCCGACGATCCGGGCGCTGGACCTTCTGCAGGAAATGCGCATGTCGCGGCTGCACCTGGCGCTGGTGGTCGACGAATACGGCGGCATCGACGGTCTGATCACGATCGAGGACCTGGTCGAGGAGATCGTGGGCGAGATCATCGACGAACACGATGTCGAGGAGGCCGACCGCATCGTCATGCAGCCAGACGGCTCCGCCATCGCGGACGCGCGGACCACGATCGAGGAGCTCGAAGTGCTGTTCGGCACCGTCGTCGCCGATGAGCAGCGCGACGAGGTTGACACTCTGGCCGGACTGATCTTCGGCGTTGCCGGAAGGATCGCGAGAACGGGCGAGATCATCCGTCATGCCAGCGGTCTCGAGTTCGAGATCCTCGATGCCGACCCGCGGCGGTTGAAGTCGGTCCGGATCAGGCCTCCGGCCGCGTGATGCGGTGTCCGAACTGATCATCATCAGGCTGTGTGCGCTGGCCCGCCTCGTCGGTGATGCCCGCGGTGTCCGCGGCGTTCTGCTCACCCTGTTCCTTGGCGCCCTGGCCTCCACCGCACTGCCCCCGCTGCATGTCCTGCCGGCACTGGCCGCATTCTCCGGGCTGGTCTGGCGGCTCGAACGGGCCGGCACGCCGGCCGCCGCCGCCGTGACCGGCTGGCTGTTTGCGCTGGGGTATCACGTCGCCGGGCTCTACTGGGTCTCCAACGCCCTGCTGGTGGAGAGCGACCGGTTTGCCTGGGCAGTGCCGTTTGCCGCCATCGGGCTGCCGATGGTGCTCGCGGTGTTCCCGGCGGCAACCATGGCAACAGCGGCGATGCTGTCCCGGCCGCAGGAGCGGGCGCTCGCGGTCCTTGTGCTGTGGAGCCTGGCCGAATACCTGCGCAGCACCCTGCTGACAGGGTTTCCTTGGAACCTTGCGGGCTACGCGTTCGCAGGCTCCGATGCGCTTTCCCAGGCAGCCGCCTGGATCGGCATTCACGGCCTCGGGCTGGCCGTGCTCGCACCGGCGATGGCGCCGGCCCTGCTCACCGCCGCACGCAATCACCGTCCGTGGACCGCGCTCGCCGCCCTTGCGATCCCGTTCCTGCTGTGGGCCGGTGGCGCGGCGCGGCTCGATACCGCTCGGCCGGACGAAAGGGCGGGCCCGGTCATCCGCCTGGTCCAGGGCAACGTTCCCCAGCACGAGAAGTGGGATCCGGAACTGCGCGATGCGCACCTCGCCCGCTATCGGCAACTCACCCTCGACCCCGGGCCCGCGGTCCGGCAGCCGGGACTTTCTCCCGGTACTGCACCGCTCGCAATCATCTGGCCCGAAACCGCGGTGCCCGCCTTTCTGAACACGCATACGGCCCTTCAGCACTGGCTCGACTCCATGGTGCCGGAAGGCGGAAGTCTGGTCGTGGGGGCGCCGGCGCGCGTCGGATCGAGGCTGTTCAACTCGGCATTCGTCTTCGACGGACGCGGCACGTCGGTGGCCCGCTATGACAAGGCCCATCTTGTTCCCTTTGGCGAGTATCTGCCGCTGCGCGGGCGGCTCCCGTTGCCGGTGCTCTTCGAGTCCTTCATCGACTTCTCCCCGGGTCCGGGCCCGGTTTCCATGTCGATGCCGGGCCTGGGGCTGGCCAGCCCGCTGATCTGCTACGAGGCGATCTTCCCGGGCGAGGTGGTGGCGGCCGGGGCGCCGCGGCCCGGGCTGCTGCTCAACCTGACAAACGACGCCTGGTACGGGCACAGCGCCGGTCCCTACCAGCACCGGACCAGCGCGCGCATGCGCGCCGTCGAGGAGGGCATTCCCATGGTCAGGGTGGCCAATACGGGGATTTCCGGTGTGTACGACGCCCTGGGCCGGACCGTCGCGGAGATCGGGTTCGGTGTCACCGGGGCGCTCGACGCCCGTCTGCCGCCGCCCCTGTCCGCCCCGACCGTCTATGCCCGTCACGGCGAGAGCGCCTGGGCCGGAATTGTTGCTCTCCTGCTGGGTCTCGTGCTGGTGCTGCGCGTGGCGCGCCCGTGAAAGACCGGCACGGAAATTCGCTTGACCGTGCTCGGGGGATTCAGCAATGAAGGCCGCGGATTGCCTGCAGGATGTGGCAACGGAGGAGTGCGGTGACCCAGGGCAGCTACGTGTTTACCAGTGAATCGGTATCGGAAGGTCACCCGGACAAGATCTGCGACCTCATTTCCGATACCGTGGTCGATCTCTACCTCGCGGCCGACTCCCACAGCCGGGTTGCCTGCGAGACACTCGCCACCACCAACCGGGTCGTGCTCGCCGGCGAGGTGCGCGGGCCGGGGGAGGTTGCGGACGGCATCATCGACGCGGTGCGGGCGGCCATCCGGCAGGTGGGCTACGAGCAGGACGGGTTTCACTGGCGCACCTGCGCGATCGAGACCTACCTGCACCCGCAGTCGCAGGACATTGCCCAGGGAGTGGATGCGCAGGCAGGCAATGATTCCGGAAACGTGGGCGCGGGTGACCAGGGGCTCATGTTCGGCCATGCCTGCCGCGAGACCGACGTGCTGATGCCCGCGGCAATCCACTACGCGCATGCGATCCTGCGCGATCTCGCCCGGGCGCGGCATGCCGGCGAGGTGCCGGGTCTCGGACCCGATTCCAAGAGCCAGATCAGCCTGCGCTATGAAAACAGCCGGCCGATCGGCGCCGCCTCGGTGGTAGTCTCGACCCAGCACGATCCGGGGCTCGGGCAGAAACAGGTGCGCGAACTGGTGCGCCCCTACGTGGAACGCTGCCTGCCACCGGGCTGGATGTGCCCGGAGGACGAATTTCACGTCAATCCGACCGGCGTGTTTGTCACCGGCGGACCAGACGGGGACACCGGGCTGACAGGGCGCAAGATCATCGTCGACACCTACGGCGGCGCCGCACCGCACGGCGGCGGCGCGTTCTCCGGCAAGGATCCGAGCAAGGTCGACCGGTCAGCGGCCTATGCGGCGCGCTGGGTGGCAAAAAACCTGGTGGCGGCCGGGCTGGCGGACAAGTGCACGATCCAGGTCGCATATGCCATTGGTCACCGCAGGCCGCTGTCGGTTCTGGTGGAGACCTACGGCACCGGCGCGCTGGATGACACGGAGCTCGAACGGCGCGTCCGGTCGGTGGTCGACCTGTCGCCGGGCGGCATTCGCTCGCGCCTGGACCTCGGCCGGCCGATCTACGCCCGCACGTCGTCCTACGGACACTTCGGGCGCGAACCCGAGGCTGACGGCGGGTTCTCCTGGGAACGGCTCGACCTGGTCGACGCCCTCAGACAGGGGTAGGCCGGTCCGGTCCGGGGACGCGCACCGTCCTGCCGGTGCGGGCCGCCTCGTAGGCCGAGAGGATCATCTGCAGCGAGCGGCGCCCGTCCTCAATCGTCACGGGCGGCGGCGTGCCGCGGACAAGGGCGTCGATGAAGCGCAGCGGGCTCTGCTGGTGAAACACCGGGGTCACCGGCACCACCTGCCATCACCGCGTCGGGTTCGCCGAACAGCCAGCGGATCAGGTCCGCGCCGTGACATCCTTCGTCCAGCAGCGCCCCGCCGCCCGCCTGGCGGGGATCATGCATCCACCCGGGCAGGACCGTCCGGGCGGCGCAGGCCGTAGAGGTGGCCGTGCCGGACCCGCACCAGGGTGACGGTGCCGAGATCGCCGCTGTCCACCAGGCGTTTCAGTTCGTGACTGGCCGGGTCGAACCGCTTGGGGTAGCCCTGCATGAAGGTGATGCCGGCGGCATCCACCGCACGCCTGATCCGGTCGCAGTCGGCCATGGTCGTAGCCAGCGGTTTCTCGCACAGCACGTGGCACCCGGCGGCCGCGGCGCGTTCGACCAGGTCGGCGTGGCGCGCCGTTTCCGAAGTGATGCAGATCGCGTCGCAGGCGTCGAGCAACCGCGCGAGTTCCGGCACGTACCGTGTGCCGACGGCTCTTGCGCCCTCGTGTCCGCGCCCGGCGTCGTCGTCCCAGATCCCCACGAGTTCGGCCTGGTTCGACGCGGCGAGCGCCCGGGCCCAGAAGGTTCCATGGTACATGGCAAGGCTTGCGATCCCCACCCGGCGGGAGGCTTGACGGTCATCATCGGGTCCTCCTGCTGCGGTCAGGGCGCCACGTTATCGGTGTCATCCCCCAAGTCTACGCGAGCACGGCCTGACGAGGAGGGTTCTGGTAGAGTGAGCCGCCCTTGCCCTGCACGGAAGCCGCCATGCCCACGAGCCGTCCGAACATCCTGTTCCTGTTCTCCGACGAGCATGACCCCCGGCACATGGGCGTGAGCGGCTCGCCGCTCGCCCACACCCCGCACATGGATGCCCTCGCCGCACGCGGCACCCGGTTCGTCAACGCGTATACGCCGAGCCCGATCTGCGTGCCGGCCCGGGCCTCGCTCGCGACCGGGCTGGACGTGCATGACATCCGCTGCTGGGACAATGCGCTTGCCTACGACGGACGGGTGCGCGGCTGGGGTCACGTGATGCAGGCGCACGGCCATCGCGTCGAGTCGATCGGCAAGCTGCACTATACCAATGAAACCGACGATACCGGGTTTGGCGCCCAGCACCTCGCCATGCACATCTGGGAGGGAATTGGCCAGGTCTGGGGCTCGGTACGCGACCCGTTGCCATCCCGGCCCCGCGGCCGGGTCATGCTGAAGAACATCGGCCCGGGCTGGAGCAACTACAACCAGTTCGACACCGACGTCGCCGCCGCGTCCGCGTCCTGGCTGCGCGAGCGGGCCGCGTCGCCGGACGGGAAGCCCTGGTGCCTGTTCGTCGGCCTGGTGGCGCCGCATTTCCCGCTGGTGGCGCCGCAGTCCTACTTCGACCGCTACCCGCTCGATGCCATCGAGCCGTCCAAGCTGCTGCCGGCCGACGGCCATGCCCATCATCCGTGGATCGCGCGGCGCGAGGACTACGTCTGCGAGGAAGTCCAGTTCCACGGCCAGCCGGAGCGCCGCCGGCTGGCGATCGCCGGCTACCTGGCGCTCACGACATTCGTCGACGAGAAGATCGGCGAGATAGTGACCGCGCTCGGGGAGACCGGCCTGGAGGATGACACGCTGGTGATCTACACCTCGGACCACGGCGACAATCTCGGCGCCAGGGGCCTATGGGGCAAGTCCAACCTGTACCGGGAATCGGTCTGCGTGCCGCTGATCATGGCCGGGCCCGGAATTCCCGCCGGCCGCGTGGCCTGGACGCCGGCGAGCCTCGTCGACCTGCACGCGACCTTCCTCGACGCCCTGGGCCTGCCCGATGTCGACGACGGACATCACCGCGCCTCGCGATCGCTGCTCGAGCTGGCGGGCGGTGGCGATCACGGGCGCACCGTGATGAGCCAGTATCACGCGGTCGGCGCACCGACCGGCGCGTTCATGGTTGCCGATGCTCGTTACAAGTACCACTGGTACGTCGACTACCCGCCGGAACTGTTCGACCTGCGGTTCGATCCCGAGGAGACCCGCAACCGTGCCGGGGAAGCGGAGTACCGGGTTGTTCGCGAGCGCCTGCACGCGGCGCTGCTCGCACACCTGGGAGGGCGCACGCCCGAACAGGTCGACCGGATGGCCAAGGATGACCAGAACGAGCTGGTGCAGCGATACGGCGGCCCGGTTGCCGCACTCGAAGCCGGAACACCGGCCGCAACGCCGGTGCCCGGAAAGGGGCACGAGTAACCGGTGCCCCGGGACCGGGAGCCCCGATCGGTGACGGCAGACGCCGGGCCCGGCGGCACGCCCTGGCCAGTCTTTCGCGGCCGTCGCCGCGGCCGCCGGCTGCGCGCGGGCCGCGCGCGGCTGCTCGCGGAACGGCTTCCCGCCTGCGAGATCCGGCTCGACGACCTGACGGAAAGCATCGATCCCGCAGGGCTGTTTGCTGCACCGCAGCGCGAGATCTGGCTCGAGATCGGTTTCGGGGCGGGCGAGCATCTCGCATGGCAGGCCGCCAGCGCCCCGGACGTCGGATTCATCGGCTGCGAACCATGGATGAACGGAGTTGCATCCCTGCTGCCCCGGCTCGAACAGGGCGAACTTGCCCGGGTCCGGATCCTTGTCGATGACGCGCGACCGCTGCTGCCCCGGCTTCGCGGCGGGAGCATCGCAAGGATATTCGTGCTGTTTCCGGATCCGTGGCCGAAGCGGCGCCACGCCGCCCGGCGCGTCGTCCAGCACCACTCGGTCGCACAGTTCGCCCGGCTGCTGCGCCCGGGCGGCGAACTGCGGCTTGCCACCGATGATCCCGGCTACCTGCGGTGGATGCTGGAACACATGGGCGCGAGCCCGCAGTTCGACTGGCTGGCGCGGCGGGCATGCGACTGGCGCGAACGACCCGCAGACTGGCCGGAGACCCGCTACGAGGCCAAGGCCCGTGCCGCCGGCCGTGCGCCGGTGTTCCTGCGCTACCGGCGCCACCACTGAACAAACGCGCGCGGACGCGACAGGGCCGTGGCGGCATGCGCACCGCCCGCGCGACCGGCGGAACGCGAGATCGCGCTTGAAGCAATGGGCGAATGGCGTATAGTTTGCAGCGTCTCCCGGTCAGTTTGATGAAAGGGGTGACCGGGTATCCTGCCCGGCCGCACATTTCTCCATGGCGTCACCGGCCACCAGGCATGTCGAGCAGATCATCGAGGCTCCGGTCGCCGGCATCGGCTACGAGATCGTTCGGGTCTCCCTGTCCGGCGGCGCGCGGCGCATACTCCAGGTCATGGTCGAGAGGGCGGACCGCGGGGAGATGACAGTCGATGACTGTGCCGCGGTCAGCCGGCTGGTCTCGGCGCTGCTCGATGTCGAGGACCCGATCAGCGGCGCCTACAGCCTGGAGGTAAGTTCGCCCGGGATCGACCGGCCGTTGACGCGCCCAGTCGATTTCGAGCGCTTTGCCGGTTTCGAGGCGCGGATCGAACTGGCCGAGCCACTGGATGGCCGCCGCCGCCTGCGTGCCAGGCTGCAAGGGATCGACGAGACCGGAACCCTCAGGCTGGACGTCGACGGCACATGCCACCTGGTGCATCACGCCGCAATCAGGACGGCGCGCCTGGTGCTGACCGACGAACTGATTGCCGCCGGGCGGCGGCGTGGCGCCGAACCACCGAACCGGATGGAGTAAACCATGGCCATGGAAGCCACCTATCTTCCCAGGACGGAACTGCTGCAGGTTGCCGACGTGCTGGCGCGGGAGAAGGGCATCGACCGGGAAGAAGTCCTGGTCGCCATCGAACAGGCGGTCCAGAACGCCGGGCGGGCAAAGTACGGCCAGGATTTCGACATCAGGGCCAGCATCCATCGCCAGACCGGCGAGGTCTCGCTGTTCCGCTACATCACGGTCGTCGACGAGGTCGAGGACGAGAATGTCCACGTCACCGTGGAAGAGGCGAACCGCAGGGAACCCGGACAGTCCTGGCAGGCGGGCGACTTCATCATCGAGGAACTGCCGCCGGTCGAGTTCGGGCGCATCGCGGCGCGGGCGGCCAAGCAGGTGATCAGTCACCGGGTTCACCAGGCTGAGCGCGAACGCGAGTACCGGGAATACAAGGACAAGGTCGGCGAGATCGTCAACGGCATGGTCAAGTCGTCGGAGTACAGCGGCGTCAAGGTCGACCTGACGCGGGCCGAGGCGATCATCCGCCGCGAGGACCTGCTGCCGCGGGAATCGTTTCGCAACAACGACCGGATCAGGGCCTATATCGCTGATGTCCGCGAAGAGGTGAAAGGGCCGCAGATCTTCCTGTCCCGGACCCATCCCGAGTTCATGCGCCGGTTGTTCCGCCAGGAGGTTCCCGAGATCTACGAGGGGATCATCGAGATCAAGGCGGTGGCGCGCGACCCGGGCAGCCGGGCCAAGATCGGGGTGCTGTCGCACGACAGCAGCATCGACCCGGTGGGAGCCTGCGTCGGCATGCGGGGCAGCCGGGTGCAGGCCGTGGTCGGCGAACTCCAGGGCGAGAAGATCGACATCGTTCCCTGGTCGGACGACCCGGCGACCTTCGTGGTCAATGCGCTGGCGCCGGCGGAGGTGAGCAAGGTGGTGCTCGACGAGGAGGAGAAGCGGATCGAGGTGGTCACGCCCGACGACCAGCTCAGCCTCGCCATCGGTCGCAAGGGCCAGAACGTGCGGCTGGCCTCGATCCTGACCGGGTGGAGCATCGACATCCTCACCGAGGCCGAGGAATCCGAACGCCGCCAGGAGGAATTCAGGACCCATTCCCGGATCTTCATGGAAGCGCTGGACATCGATGACGTGATCGCGCACCTGCTGGTCGCGGAGGGTTTCAACGATGTCGTCGAGATTGCCGAGGCCGACCTGGAGGAGCTGATCGACATCGAGGGGTTCGACGAGGACATCGCCGCCGAGCTGCAGGACCGGGCCCGTGTCCACACCGAGATGGTCAGGGCCGAGCTGGACGAGCGCCGGATCGGCCTGGGAGTGACCGACGAGCTCGCGTCGGTTGAGGGGCTGACCCTGGAAATGGTGGTGGCACTCGGCGAACAGGAGGTTCGCACGATCGACGACCTCGGCGATCTCGCGAGCGACGAGCTGATCGAGATGCTCCCGGACATGCCGCTCGACCGCGAGACCGCGGACAACATCATCATGCGGGCCCGGGCCCACTGGTTCCCGTCTGATCCGCCGGAGGATCCCGCCGGGACCGAATGAACCACCGTCGTTGCATCGTCACCCGCCGCTCCCTTCCCCGCGACCGGCTGGTCCGTTTTGTTGTGGCGCCGGACGGTACCGTGGTCCCCGATCTCGCGGAACGGCTGCCCGGACGGGGGGTCTGGGTCACGGCCGGCCGGCCGGAGGTTACCCGGGCAGCGGCAACCGGCAGCTTCGCCCGCGCGGTTCGTGCCCAGGCGACGGCGCCGTCCGACCTCGCCGACAGGGTGGAGGCCGGCCTGCGCGAACGGCTGATCATGACAATGGGCCTCTGCCGCCGGGCCGGGCTTGCCATGGCCGGGCACGCGAAGGTGGCGGGGGCGATCACGGCCGGGAGGGTGGCGTTGCGTCTCGAGGCCCACGACGGGTCCGCGGGTCCGCGACGCGCGCTCGACAGGCTGGACCCGGCCATCCCGGTCATCGCCGTGTTCTCGGGCAGCGAGCTTGCGCTGGCGTTCGAACGCGACCGGCTCGTGCACGTGGCAGTCACGCGCGGTTCGGCCGGTTCCGGCGGCCTTGTGGCGCGGCTGCGCCGCGATGCCGGACGACTGGCCGCCTTTCGGGGAATTCCAGACGAGGCCGGGCCGGATACCACACGGTAAGCGGATCGAAAGGTCACGGCGCGTGACCCCGGCGCGAGAAAACGGGAACGGACCCGGGCCCGTCTGCCCGGGCGAATTCACCGGTGGGCGTCGAAAGCCGGTGCGGTTGCTGGGGGAGAACGGTGCTGCCGGCCACCCGGTAAACCGTGAAACGGGTCGAAACGAAGAAGCCCGCCGGGCCGCGAAACCGTGGAGATGGGTCCCTTCACTTGGAAAATGGTGCCGGGACGTGTATTGAACCCGGGTGTCATCCACAACCTGGAAGCCGTGCGATCAGCGAATGAAGACCACCGACGAGACAGAACGCAAGAAACTGAGCCTCGGCGGCGGCCGCAACCGCCTGTCGCTCGGAAAGTCGGTTGAAACCACCAGGGTTCAACAGAGCTTTCCGCACGGCAGGTCCAAGGTTGTGCAGGTCGAACGGCGTCGCAAGCGCAGCCCCGGATCCCAGGCTCCGAGCCGCGAGGCGGGGACGCGCGAAGGCACCGGCCGGACCCTGACACCCGAAGAGCGCGCCGCACGCGAACGGGCGCTCCAGGGCGCGATGCAGCATGACGTCCCGCGCGAGTCCATGACCGAAGCGGCGGAAACGCCGGCCGAGATCGCGATGGAAGGCGTTCAGCCGGTGGTGGAAGAGGTTGATCGCCGGCAGGCCGAACAGGAGGAAGCCCGCCAGATCGCCCAGGCCGAGGAACAGCGCCAGACCGAGGAGGCGCGGCGCCTGGCCGAGGAACAGGCGGCCCGCAACGAGCAGGCGCAGCGGCAGAGAGAGAGCCAGAAGAAGACAGCCGCAACTGTCCGCCCGGCGGTGACGCCGGAGGACGCGGAAACCCAGTCGCGCACGCCTGGCGGCAGGCGGCGCGAGGCCGCACGCAAGACCCCTGCGCCCTCGGGCCGCCGTGGCGAGCCGCGGCGCCGGCACACCGGAAAGTTGACGATCAACCAGGCGCTCGATGACGGTGCCGGTGAGCGGGCCCGCTCGCTCGCCTCGGTTCGTCGCGCCCGTGAGCGGGAACGCCGGCGGTTGCGCGCCGATGCTCCCGAAGCGCCGAGGCGCTCGCGCGAGGTCATCGTTCCCGACGCCATTACGGTTCAGGAGCTGGCCAACCGGATGGCGGAGAAGGCGGCAGACGTGGTCATGAAGCTCATGACGCTCGGCGTCATGGCCACGATCAACCAGACCATCGATGCCGATACCGCCGAACTCGTTACCACGGAGTTCGGGCACCGGGTGCGAAGGGTTTCGGAATCCGATGTCGAGACCGGGCTCGGGGCCGAGGCCGAGGACGAGACCGCGCAGCAGCCGCGGGCCCCTGTGGTCACGGTCATGGGCCACGTCGATCACGGCAAGACCTCGTTGCTCGACGCGATGCGCAAGACCAGTGTCGCGTCCGTCGAAGCCGGGGGGATCACCCAGCACATCGGCGCCTACCAGGTACAGCTCGAAGGCGGAGAGAAGATCACCTTTCTCGATACGCCGGGTCACGAGGCCTTCACCGAGATGCGGGCCCGGGGCGCGAACGTCACCGACATCGTGGTCCTGGTCGTGGCCGTCGATGACGGTGTCGTGGCCCAGACCGAGGAGGCGATCCGTCACGCAAGGGCTGCGAAGACCCCGATCATCGTCGCGATCAACAAGATGGACCTGCCGGACAGCGACCCCGAGCGTGTGCGCAACCAGTTGCTGAACCACGACCTCGTGGCGGAAGAGCTCGGTGGCGACGTGATTCTGGTCCCGGTATCCGCGAAGACCGGGCTGGGCCTGGACCGGCTGCAGGAAGCGATCCTGCTGCAGGCCGAACTGCTTGAACTGAAGGCCAATCCCGACCGTCCGGCGGCAGGCGCGGTGATCGAATCAAAGATGGAGCGGGGACGCGGCAGCGTCGCCACGATCCTGGTCCAGCACGGAACGCTCAGGGTCGGCAACATTTTCGTCGCCGGCGCCGAGTGGGGACGGGTCCGGGCGCTGATCGACGATCGCGGCCGCCGCATCAAGGAATGCGGACCGAGTTTCCCGGTCGAGGTCCTGGGGCTGAACGGATCACCGTTGGCCGGTGACAAGTTCGACGTGGTCGAGAACGAGTCCCGCGCCCGCGAGATCGTCGATTACCGGCAGCGCCAGATCAGGAGCAAGCGGGCGGCCGCGGGTGCGCGTGGCACCGTGGAACAGATGCTCACCGCGATTGCCGCCGGCCAGGCCGAGGAACTGCCGCTGGTGATCAAGACCGACGTGCACGGATCGCTTGAGGCAATCCGCGGCAGTCTGGAGAACATCTCGAACAACGCCGTCGCCGTGCGGATTCTGCACGGCGCCGTGGGCGGCATCAACGAGTCCGATGTCACGCTGGCGGCGGCATCGGGAGCGATGGTCATCGGGTTCAACGTCCGGCCCAACCCGCAGGCGCGTGAACTCGCCCGCAGGGACGATGTCGAGATCCGCCTGTACTCGATCATCTACAACGTGATCGACGATGTGAGATCCGCCCTGACCGGACTGCTGGCGCCGGACCTCAAGGAGGACTTCCTCGGCTACGCGGAGATCCGCGAGGTGTTCAACATCTCCAAGATCGGCAAGGTGGCCGGGTGCATGGTCACCGAGGGCATGGTTCGCCGCGGAGCCAGGGTCCGGCTGCTGCGCGACAACGTGGTCATCCACGAAGGCGCGCTCAAGACCCTGCGCCGGTTCAAGGAGGAAGTCCGCGAAGTCCGCGAGGGCTACGAGTGCGGCGCTGGCTTCGAGAGCTACCACGACATCCAGGTCGGGGATCTCATCGAGAGCTTCGAGGTCCGGCAGGTCGAACGGACGCTGGAGTCAGTCGAACGGTCACAGGTCGCTACCCAGGCGTGACCGGGCCGATGGTGCGCCATGAACTCGAGCGCGGTGTGCCGAGTCAGCGTCAACTGCGGGTGGGCGAGCTCGTTCGCAAGACCCTGGTCGACGTTTTCCAGCGCGGGAACTTCAGGGACCCGGACCTGGTATCGGTCTCGATCACGGTTTCCGAGGTGACGGTCAGCCGCGACCTGAAGGCGGCGACGGTCTGGGTCATGCCACTGGCCGGCAGGGACCGGGAACCCGTGCTGGCCGGCCTGTCGCGGGCGGCGCCGTACCTGCGCCGGGAAGTGGCGCGCCGGGTGCGGCTGCGCTCGGTACCGGCACTGACCTTCCGGATCGATTCCGCCTTCGATGCCTCGTCCAGGATAAACCGGTTGCTGTCGGATCTTGAAATCACGACGGACAGCGAGGCAATCGATGGCACGTAACCGGCGCGGCAGGCCGGTCAACGGATGGGTGGTGATCGACAAGCCGGCGGGTATCACGTCGACCCGGGCCGTCAACGTGGTCCGCAGGGTCTTCGACGCGGCCAAGGCCGGTCATGCCGGAACCCTCGATCCCTTTGCCACCGGCATACTGCCGATCGCGCTCGGCGAAGCGACCAAGACGGTTCCCTACGTCATGGGCAGGCGAAAATCCTACCTGTTCGAGATCCTCTGGGGCGAGGAACGCGACACCGACGATTGCGAGGGCACGGTGACCGGGACCAGCGCGGTCCGGCCGGACCGGGAAACCATCGAGCGGGCGCTCGATGCGTTCCGTGGCCACATCGAACAGGTCCCGCCGCGCTATTCCGCGGTGAGGATCGGCGGGCGACGGGCCTACGATCTCGCGCGCAACGACGAGGATGTGGCGCTTCCGCCCCGGCCGGTCAGGATCGACGAATTCTTGCTCGAGGCGATCCCGGACCCCGATCGGGCCATCTTCCGGGTGACCAGCGGCAAGGGCGCCTACATGCGCGCGCTGGCGCGCGACCTTGCCCGGAACGTCGGGACCGTGGGGCACCTCGCACGCCTCGCACGCCTGTCGGTCGGGAACTTCGACGCGGAAACGGCGGTTCCGCTGGATTTTCTTGAAACGCGGGTGCATAGTCCCGCCGCCTTCGACCACCTGTTGCCGGTAGACGCGGCGCTGGACGACATCCCGGCGCTGGATGTGACGGGTGACGAGGCGGACAGGTTGCGGCGAGGCCAGAGGGTCCCGCTGTTCCGTGCTTCCGACCGGGCTCGCCGCGGCGAGCTGCGGGAGGGCGACCTGCTGTACGCCCGGTGTTCCGGGTTGCCGGTTGCCGTCTCGCGCATCAGGGAAGGATGCATCAGCCCTGTCCGTGTCCTCAATCTGTGATGAAACGGAGTATTCGATGTCGATTACCCAGGACAAGAAGTCCGAAGTCATTCGTGAGTACGGCCGGGCCGATGGAGATACCGGCTCGCCGGAAGTCCAGGTCGCGATCCTGACCACGCGGATCGCCAACCTGACCGAACACCTCAAGACCCACAGGAAGGACTTCCACTCGCGGCGCGGCCTGCTGATCATGGTCGGAAAGCGCCGCCGCTTGCTCGACTACGTGCGATCACGCAGCGAAGACCGGTACCGGACCCTGATCGGTCAGCTCGGTCTGCGGCGCTGAACCCGCGGAGTCGTGGATTGAATCGAATGGCACCCGCTGCCAGGAACGGCGCGGGTCCCGGATTGAGAGTGAAACGAAGGGCTGCACACGATCCGGTGTGCGCGCGCATGGTGCAACACGCTTCTCGTGACCGAACATCGTCCGAGTGTCGGTGGCCTCCTCCCGCGAGGCTGCCGCGGCTGCCCGTCCGTGCCGTCCGTACCGCGTGAGCGGCGGATTGGCCCACATGCAAGGAAATGATGAGAATGTTCAAGATTTATCGCAAGGAACTTGACTGGGGCGGGCGGCGGCTTGTCCTGGAAACCGGCAAGATTGCCCGACAGGCCGATGGTGCGGTCGTCGTCTCCCTCGGCGAGACCACGGTCCTGTGTACCGCGGTTGGCGCCCGGAACTCCCGGCCCGGCCAGGACTTCTTCCCGCTCACGGTCAACTACCAGGAAAAGACCTTTGCCGCCGGCAAGATCCCCGGCGGGTTCTTCAAGCGAGAAGGCCGGCCGACCGAGAAGGAAACCCTGGTCTCCCGGCTGATCGACCGGCCGATCCGTCCGCTGTTCGTCAAGGGATACAAGTGCGAGACCCAGGTGGTGTGCACGGTCCTGTCGCACGACCTCGATAACGACCCCGACATTGTCGCCTTGGTCGGTGCATCGGCGGCCCTCACCCTGTCGGGGCTGCCGTTCCTCGGCCCCATCGGCGCCTGCCGTGTCGGCTACGAAAACGGGCAGTACCTGCTGAACCCCAAGCGCAGGGACAACGAAGGTCATGCGCTCGATCTGGTGGTGGCCGGAACCCGCGAAGGGGTCCTGATGGTGGAGTCGGAAGCGGCCCAGCTGTCGGAGGAGATCATGCTCGGTGCCGTGACCTTCGGTCACACCGCGTTCCAGCCGGTCATCGACGCCATCATCGAACTGGCCGAGGCCTGCGCGCGCGAGCCGCGCGAGATTGCGCCGGAACCGCCGGAGGTGGCGACGGTGTCCGAGGCGTTGCGCAGCAATGTCGCGGATGATCTGGCGAGCGCCTATCGGGTCGCCGACAAGGCGGAACGCCACGACCTGGTCATGGCGGCCAGGCAGAAGGCGTACGACGGGTTCGAAACCGACGGAGAGCGCGAGATCGCCGGCGAGGCCTTCAAGGCACTCGAGGCCGATATCGTGCGTAACGCCATCCTCGAGACGGGAATGCGCATCGACGGCCGCGATACCCGGACGGTGCGCCCGATCATCTCCGAGGTCGGAATCCTGCCCCGGGCCCACGGGTCAGCGCTGTTTACCCGCGGCGAAACCCAGGCGCTGGTGGTGACCACGCTCGGGACCGGGCAGGACGAGCAGATCGTCGATGCGCTCGAGGGCGAGTACCGATCGAACTTCATGCTGCACTACAATTTCCCGCCCTATTCCGTCGGCGAGGCCCGCCGCATGATGGGCCCCGGTCGACGCGAGATCGGTCACGGGAAACTGGCCTGGCGGGCGATCCGGCCGCTGCTGCCGGCAAAGGAGGACTTCCCCTACACGCTGCGCATCGTGTCGGAAATCACCGAGTCGAACGGCTCCTCGTCGATGGCGACCGTGTGCGGGGCCTCTATGTCGCTCATGGATGCCGGGGTTCCGGTCTCGCAGCCGTGCGCCGGCATTGCCATGGGGTTGATCAAGGAAGGCGAGAAATTCGCGGTCCTGAGCGACATTCTCGGTGACGAGGACCATCTCGGCGACATGGACTTCAAGGTTGCCGGAACCGGCGAGGGCATCACCGCGCTGCAGATGGACATCAAGATCACCTCGATCACCGAGGAGATCATGCGCATCGCGCTGGACCAGGCGAGGGAAGGCCGGTTGCACATCCTGGCCGAGATGGACAAGGCGATCTCGGGCAACCGCGAGGGAGTATCCGATCACGCGCCGCGCATCAGCACCATCTCGATCAACAAGGACAAGATCCGCGACGTGATCGGCCCGGGCGGCAAGGTGATCCGGGAGATCTGCGAGGAAACGGGGGCGAAGATCGACATCGACGACGATGGCACCGTAATGGTCGCCGCGGTCAATGCCGATGCCGGACAGGCGGCGGTCGACCGGATCCGCGCGATCGTGGCCGAACCGGAACTCGGCGTGATCTACAACGGCAAGGTGGTCAAGACGGTCGAGTACGGGGCCTTCGTGAACTTCCTCGGCCCGCGCGACGGCCTCGTGCACATCAGCGAGGTGATGCAGGACCGGGTCAACCGCATAACCGACGTCGTCAATGTCGGCGATGCGGTCAAGGTGAAGGTGATCGGGTTCGACGACCGCGGGAAGGTCAAGCTCAGCATGCGCGCCGTCGACCAGCAGACCGGCGCCGACCTGGGAGACGAGCGCAGGCGCGCGGCCGGCTGACGCGGAGCCCGCACCGCCGCTGGCGCATCCCGGATCGGGTTCGGTGCCGGCATGCCGTCCCCGCCGCGTGATGCGGCGCGTGATGCAGGTACCGATGCGGGCGGACACCGGGGCCGGGAGACATCCCTCGATGCCGGGAACGCGACCGGCCCCCGCGCCGGTCCGGTGAAAGGGTGGTCGTGCCCGACCGGGCAATCCGGACCTCCCCCTCGTCCGGCTGCGGCATGACCGTTGGGGTCCGGCCTGCGGCGGTTTGTTGCCGGTCGGGTCCGTAAACGGGCTCGGGATACCCGGCGTCATCGACCGGCTGTGCAGGTCGGCGGGGCCGTTCGCGGCCGGGAACGACAAGGGGGTCACCGGTGATGGCGGGCGGCTTTCGCTCCGTGCCTGACGGTGGCGGTCAGTCCTGGACCTCCGGGCGGGGGATGCCGACCGCGCGCAGTCCCGCATCGACGTAGTGGACCTCGCCGGTCATGCCCGACGAGAGCGGTCCCAGCAGGAACAGGGCGGAGCGTCCGACTTCCTCGAGCGCGATGTTGCGTGACAGCGGGGCATTGTCGCGCGAGTAGCGGTAGACGTAGCGCGCATTGGCAATTGCCGAGCCCGCAAGGGTGCGCATCGGGCCGGGCGAGAGGGCATTGACCCTGATGCCGCGCGGACCGAGATCCACGGCCAGGTAGCGCACGCTGGCCTCGAGCGCCGCCTTTGCTACCCCCATGACGTTGTAGTTCGGGATGGTCCGGACCGAACCGACGTAGCTCAGAGTGATCAGGCTTCCGCCCTCGTCCATCAGCTCGGCCGCCCGGCGAGCGATGTCGGTGAAGGAATAGCACGAGACGTCAAGCGTGTGCCGGAAGTTCTCGCGGCTGGTCTCCAGATACGCTCCCCTGAGTTCGGTCTTGTCTGAATAGGCAATCGCGTGCACCACGAAATCGAGCCGGCCCCACGCCGTGCGGATGTTGGAAAACAGCCCGTCTAGGCTGTCATCGTCGGAGACGTCGCACAGCCAGGCCAGCTTCGACCCCACCGACGCCGCCAGCGGGCCCACCCGCCGGCCGATCGCCGGATTCTGGTAGGTAAACGCGAGTTCGGCGCCCTCCGCAGCCAGGACAGCGGCAATGCCCCAGGCAAGCGAGCGCTCGTTGGCCACGCCCATGATCAGGCCCTTTCGGCCTGCCATCAACCCGGAGTGCACTGGTTCGGTTCCGGTCATGTCCCGGTGACCTTCCGATTGAACATGGGTGACGGATCCGCCCGAACCGTTTCTCAAGCGTCCGGAGCACGAACCGCGAGGACGGCGTTGGTTCCGCCGAAACCGAAACTGTTGGAAAGCGCGACCGAGAAATCGATGTCGTCGCGTCGTTTCCTGACGATCGGCATGCCGTCGGCTTCCGGGTCGATGGCGGTGATGTTCGCCGAGGCGGCGATGAACCCGTACTTCATCATCAGCAGGGTGTAGATCAGCTCCTGCACACCGGCGGCGCCCTGGGAATGTCCGGTGAGCGACTTGGTCGAGCTGATGGCCGGAACCTTGTCACCGAATACCTCAGAGATCGCGGCGAGCTCGCGGGTATCGCCGATCGGGGTGCTGGTGCCGTGGGTGTTGATGTAGGTGACCGGTTCCCCGACACCCTCGAGCGCCATGCGCATGCACCGGACCGCGCCCTCTCCCGACGGCTGGACCATGTCGACACCGTCCGAGGTCGCTCCGTAGCCGACGATCTCCGCGTAGACCGGCGCTCCGCGCGCCAGTGCCCGTTCGCGTTCCTCCAGTACCACCACGCCGCCGCCGCCGGAGATCACGAAACCGTCGCGGTCGACATCGTAGGCCCGCGATGCAACCTCGGGTGTGTCGTTGAACCGGGACGACAGTGCGCCCATGGCGTCGAACAGCACTGTCAGCGTCCAGTGCAGTTCCTCGCCGCCGCCGGCAAACACCACGTCCTGTCTGCCGTGCTGGATCAGTTCCCGGGCGTTGCCGATGCAGTGGGCGCTGGTGGAACAGGCCGAGCTGATCGAGTAACTCAGTCCCTTGATGCCGAAGGCGGTGGCCAGGGTGGCGGAATTGGTGCTCGACATGACCCGGGGCACCATGTAGGGGCCGACCCGTTTCGGGCCGCGGGAGCGGGCCAGGTCGATGGCGTTGACCATGTTGGAGGTGGACGGGCCGCCCGAGCCCATCACCAGACCGGTGCGGGGATTGCTGATCTCGTGGGGTTCCAGCCCGGCATCGGCGATCGCCTGCTGCATGGCCAGAAAGTTGTAGGCCGCCCCGTTGCCCATGAACCGCATCTGCTTGCGGTCGATGTGGTCGGCCGGGTCGAGCTTGATCGACCCGTGGACGTGGCACCTGAACCCGAGCTCGCTGTACTCGTCGCACCGGACCACGCCGGAACGCCCCGCGCGCAGCGAGTCGACCACCTCTCCGGCGTTGTTCCCGATGCTGCTGACGATGCCCAGGCCGGTAACGACCACCCGGCGCATTATCCGCCGCCCCGCAACGACGGGTTGTTGAACAGGCCGACGCGGATATCCTTGGCCTCGAACACGCAGGTCCCGTCGCACAGTACCTTGCCGTCGGCGATGCCGACGAACAGCTTGCGGGTGACGATGCGCTTGATGTCGAGCTGGAAGCGCAGCAGCCGGGCCGTGGGAAGGACCTGGCCGGAAAAACGCACCTGGCCCACGGAGATGGCGCGGCCCGAGCCGAGCCCGCCCAGCCAGCCGAGGGTGAAACCGAGCAGTTGCCACAGCGCGTCAATGCCGAGGCAGCCGGGCATGACAGGGTCGCCCTGGAAGTGGCACTTGAAGAACCAGAGGTCCGGCTTCACGTCGAGTTCCGCCTCGACCTGGCCCTTGCCGTTGGGGCCCCCACTGTCACTGATCCTGGTGATGCGGTCAAACATGAGCATCGGAGGCAGCGGCAACTGGGCATTGCCCGGCCCGAACAGCCGTCCGTTGGCACATTCGATGAGGTCCCGGTAGGTGAAACTCGTCGCGCGTTCTGAGGCCACGGGCGAACATCCTGCAAGATCGGTCAGAGCGCCCGCAGGAGCGAGCATGCACGGCCTTCTATCATAACAGGAGCATGATGGCCTGCAAGAATCGCACCCGGAGGCACGGGCCGACCGGGGGGCACGGCCCGACGCAGCAAGGAACGGGGACATGCGGCCATGTCCGCGGGATGCCGGCTCGTCTCCGGCCAGGTGGGACCGGGTTCGTTCCGGCACCCGGATCCTCTCCCCCCTCGCCCGGGGTGGTGCAAGTCCGGCAGTGCTGGTCTTGTGCCCCCCGGTGCAGCACACTCGTGCCGGTGGAATACAACCAGCAGAGATGTCGACATGACCGCACAACCGCAGCAACCGATGGTAATGGCACGCCGGCACATGGTGGTTGCAGGGCACTACCTCGCGACCGAGGCCGGCCATGCGGTCCTGGAGGCGGGAGGCAACGCGGTTGACGCCGGTGTCGCGGCGGGAATTGCACTCGGCGTCGTGCACAGCGACCAGGTGCAGTTTTCAGGCGTGGCACCGATGCTGGTCTGCATGGCCGACAGTGGCGAGGTGACAAGCCTCGCCGGGCTGGGCGGCTGGCCGGCGGCGGTGCGCCCCGGGATGTTCGCCGACGGCCGCATCCCGCTCGGACTGCTCCGGACCGTGGTTCCTGCCGCGCCCGATGCCTGGATCACCGCGCTGCGCCGGTTCGGGACCATGTCGTTCGGCGAGGTCGCGGCCCCGGCGATTCGACTTGCACGCGAGGGCTTTACCGTCCATCCGGCGATGCACCGGTTCCTCGAACGCCACCGCGACGGGTACCGGAGCTGGCCGGAGAATGCCCGGATCTGGCTGAGGGACGGGGAAGTCCCGGAACTCGGCGACCTGCTGGTCCAGGAGGACCTGGCGGCCACCATCCAGTACATGGCCGACGAGGAGACCGCCGCTGCTTCCACCGGCCGGGACGCCGGGCTCGCGGCGGCGCGCGACGCCTTCTATGTCGGCGATATCGCCCGGCGCATCGTCGACTACCATGCGGAGAACGGCGGCCTGCTGTCGGCCGATGACCTTGCCGGACACCGCACCCCCGTCGAGGCGCCGGTGACGATCGGTTTCCGCGGCATCGACGTCTACAGCTGCCGGCCCTGGTGCCAGGGACCGACGTTGTTGCAGATGCTGCGCATGCTCGATGGTCACGATCTCGTGTCCGCGGGACAAAACTCGGCCGACTACATCCACCTTGTTGCCGAGACCATCAAGCTGGTCCTTGCCGACCGGGAGCGGTTCTACGGCGACCCCGACCATGTCCCGGTCCCGATCGACCGGTTGCTGTCGGAGGACTACGCGGCAGGACGCCGTGTGCTGATCGATCGCGAACGGGCATGGCCCGGCATGCCGCCGGCGGGCGACATTCCTGGCTACGGCGGTGTTTCGTGGAGCGCCCATGTCGATCGCAGCCCGAGCGAGGCGGCGGCCGACACTTCCTATGCCTGCGCCATGGACCGGTGGGGCAACGTGTGCTCGATCACGCCGTCGGACGTGTCGTTCGAAAGCCCGGTGATCCCGGGTCTCGGGCTGTGCCCGTCGGCCCGCGGCTCGCAGTCCTTCGCGCTCGACGGCCACGCCTCGGCGATTGCGCCGGGCAAGCGTCCGCGGCTGACACCCAATCCGGCGATGGCGCGGGCTGCGGGTGCGCGGATCATGCCGTTCGGCGCACCCGGCGGGGATGCGCAGCCCCAGGGCATGCTGCAGGTCTTCCTCAACCACTTCGTCTTCGGCATGCCGATCCAGCACGCGGTCGAGGCGCCCAGGTTCGTGACCTCCAGCCATCCCAACTCCTTCGAACCGCATGACTGCAGCCCGGGCCGGCTCGCGATCGAGCCCGGGATTGCGCCCGACGCGGCTGCGGAACTGGCCCGGCTCGGCCACGACGTGGAATGGCTGAGTGAACGCTCGGATGCGGTGGCCGGTGTGTGCGCCATCAGCGCCGACCTCGCAAGCGGCGTAATCAGCGGCGGTGCCGATCCGCGCCGGTCCGCCCGGGCCATGGGCCGATGACCGGCGCGGGACCGCTTGAAGGCGTCCGGGTGCTCGACTTCACCATGTACGTGGCCGGCCCGTACTGCACGCGACTGCTGGCCGACATGGGGGCCGAAGTGATCAAGGTCGAACCGCCGGGCGGCGAGGTCATGCGCAAGGCGCCGCCGTTCCGCGACGGGGTGTCGGCCTATTTCGGGCATCTGAACTGCGGCAAGAAGTCGATCGAGCTCGACCTGAAGTCCGCGATGAACATTGCAACGGTCCGTGCGCTCGCAACCCGGGTCGACGTGGTGGTGGAGAACTACCGGCCGGGAGTGATGGCCCGGCTCGGGCTCGCCTGGGAGCGGTTGCGCGAGCTCAAGCCCGACCTCGTGTACTGTTCGATCTCCGGCTACGGCCAGACCGGCCCGGACGCCGGCAAACCGGCGTTTGCCACCATCATCAACGCGGCGAGCGGCTTCGACATGATGATGATGGACTACGAACCGGCTCTCGATCGTCCGCTGAGGCATCGCAGCAACGCGCCCGACTTCATGGGCGGCGTGCACGGCTGTGCCGCGATCGCGGCGGCACTGTTCGGCCGCGACCGCACCGGCCGCGGTCAGCGGATCGATGTCGCGATGATGGACACGATCCACAACATGATGGCCCACGAGTACCAGGCGGCACAGCTTCCCGATGCCGGGCAGGCGCCGGTATTCGCGCCGGTGCGCGCACGCGACGGGTTCCTCATGGTCGCACCCATCAGCGCGGCCAACTTCGCGGCACTTGCCCGTGCGCTGGACCGCGGCACTTGGCTTGACGACGCGCGGTTTGCCACCGCGCCGGCGCGGATCGACAACTGGGACGTACTGCTGGGCGAGATCGACGCCGTGACGCGGACCCGCCCGGCGGATGAGCTCGATCGCCGCATCAATGCCGAGGGGTGTCCGTGCACCCGCTACCTCACTCTCGCCGACTCGCTTTCGAGCCGGCAGGTCAGGGCCCGGGGGGCGGCGGTCAGTGTGAGTGACGGGAGCGCGGTCTACCAGGTCGCCAACACGCCGATGCTGTTCGAAAATGCCGCGGTCTCGGCCCGTCCCTGGGTCGCACGCACGGGCCAGCACACCGGGGAACTCCTTGCCGAGCTTGAGAGCGCAACAGGCTGCGGCGGATCACCCTGACCACCGAAGCCAGGCGGAGCGACCGCGTTTCCGACCGACTGCCCGGACCGAACGGCAGGGAACGCCGGCCATGAACGACAGGGCGGGGTATCGGCAAACATGGCGCTGGAGGATATTGGCCGGGGCACCGCCCGGCACCGGATGCGGTTGCAGGCGAGCCATGAGCTTGCCAGGGCGCGTCGAGAAAGGACCGCCGCCGAAGACTTCTGAATGAACGGGGCGTATCCCCAAGGCCGGGGCGTGGAAGTCGCCGGTCGCGTCCTGAAACCGGGTGACCGCAACGAACCGGTATCCTGAAAGCGCATGCAAGGGGCATCGCGGGGCGGGCGGGCTCCGGCAGCATCGGGCATCGAACGTCGCTTGCCCGGGGAGCGAGGGCACAACTCTCGTCCCGATCTCTTGCATCGCGAATACCGATTTCGCATGGTGCGGAAGCAACCGCAACGGAGCTCGCATGCAGGCACCCCAGCGCGATGAGAGGCCGCTTCGGGTCGGGCTGTTCGTCACCTGTCTCGTCGACCTGTTCCGCCCCTCGGTCGGCTTTGCCGCGATCCGTCTGCTCGAGGACGCGGGCTGCGAGGTCGTGGTGCCGCGGTCCCAGGGCTGTTGCGGGCAGCCGGCCTACAACTCCGGTGACAACGCCGGGGCGCGGGCAGTGGCCCGCACCCTGCTCGACGGGTTCGCGGATTGCGACCACGTGGTGGTTCCCTCGGGGTCGTGTGCCGGGATGCTGCATCACCACCTTGCCGACCTGTTCGCCGACGATGCGGAACTCGGCCACCGGGCCCGCCACCTCGCCGCCCGATGCCACGAACTGGTCTCCTTTCTCGTCGACGTGCTCGGTGTCACCTCGGTCGAGGCCCGGTGCGAAACCCGCGCCACCTATCACGACTCGTGTTCCGGCCTGCGCGAACTCGGTGTGCGGGAGCAGCCGCGCCGCCTGCTCGCGTCCGTTGACGGGCTCGAGCTCGCGGAAATGGCCGAGGCCGAGGTCTGCTGCGGTTTCGGGGGAACGTTCTGCGTCAAGTATCCCGAGATTTCCGACGCGATGGTTGCGAACAAGCTCGCGAACATCGTCGCTGCCGACGCCGGGCTGGTGCTTGCCGGGGACCTGGGCTGCCTGCTCAACATGGCGGGCAAGGCGAGCCGCGAGGGTCACGACATCGCATTCCGCCACGTCGCCGAAGTGCTCGCCGGGATCAACGACGTGCCGGCACTGGGCCGGGGCTGACATGCAGGGCGCGAACTCGAAAGCGTTTCCGGCCTCGGCGCGGGCCGCACTCGCCGACGCCGTCCTTCAGAGCGCGCTGGACAACCTGAAGAGCGGTTTTCCGGTTCGCCGCGCCGAGGTGGTGGCCGACCTGCCAGAGTTCGAGGCCCTGCGCGACGCGGCCCGCGACATCAAGAACCACACGCTCGCCAATCTCGACGCCTATCTCGAACTCTACGAGGAGCGGGTGACCGCCTCGGGCGGGCAAGTGCACTGGGCGCGGACGGCGGCGGAGGCCTGCGACGTCGTCATGCGGATCTGCACCGATGCCGGGGCCCGCACCGTGACCAAGGGCAAGTCGATGGTGGCGGAGGAAATCGGGCTCAACGAACGCCTCGATGCCAGCGGCATCAGACGGGTCGAGACCGATCTCGGCGAGTACATCGTGCAGCTGCGCGGCGAGACGCCGAGCCACATCATCGTTCCGGCGGTCCACGTCACCCGCCAGGAAATCGGCGCCACCTTCCGCGAGGCGCACGACGGGCTCGACCCTGCCCGATCGCTCGATGATCCGCGCGCGATCACCGACGAGGCCCGCGAGCGCCTGCGGGCGGATTTCTTTGCGGCCGAGGTGGGGATCACCGGCGCCAATTTCCTGATCGCCGAGAGCGGATCGAGCGTGATCGTCACCAACGAGGGCAACGGTGACCTGACGCAGACGCTTGCCCGGGTGCACGTGGTGGTGGCGAGCATCGAGAAACTGGTGCCCACCGCGGAGGACGCGCTGGCGATCCTCAGGCTGCTGGCACGCTCGGCAACCGGCCAGGAGGCATCGGTCTACACCACCGTGTCCACCGGTCCGCGGCAGCCCGGGGATCCCGACGGCCCCGATGCCTATCACGTGGTGCTGGTCGACAACGGCCGCTCGGCGCTGATCGGGACCGGGTTCCAGGACATGCTGCGCTGTATCCGCTGTGCTGCCTGCATGAACCATTGCCCGGTCTACGGGGCGGTCGGCGGCCACGCCTACGGCTGGGTCTATCCGGGTCCGATGGGAGCCGTGCTGACACCCTCGCTGATCGGTATCGATCACAGTTCCCACCTGCCGAACGCGTCCACCTTCTGCGGCCGGTGCGAACAGGTCTGTCCGATGCGCATTCCGCTCACCCGGATGATGCGAAACTACCGGGCCATTGCACACGATCGCGGCCTCGGCTCGCGGCGGGCGCGACTTGCGCTCACGCTCTGGGTGCTGGTCGCGTCCCGGCCGGTCCTGTACCGGTGGGCCGCCCGGGCGGGGGCGGCAGCGCTTCGCGTGCTGGCGTTCGGCCGCGGGCGGCTCAGGCGCCTGCCGCTTGCGGCGGGCTGGACCTCAACCAGGGACCTGCCGGCACCGGAAGCCGGAGGGACATTCATGTCCCGCTACCGTCGCGGACAGCAGAGATGAGCACAGCCAGGGCCGAAATACTCGCGGGCATCAGGAAAGCCCTGCGCCGCGGCCCGCTGCCAGTGGCCGAGCAGGCGGCGATCGAGGAGCGGACCAGGCGCCATGATCGTCACATCATCCCCGAACGCGTGAACCGGTCCGCCGGGGAGCTGGTCGAGCTGTTCCTCGCCAAGGCCGGCGAGGTTGCGACCACGCTCGAGGAGGTGGACGACAGCGCCGGGGTGGCCCGGGCCGTTGCCGGGTACCTTGCCCGGGAGAACCTCCCGGCGCGGGTGGTCGCGGCACCGGCCGTGGGCGAATTCGGGGTCGACTGGGACACGGTTCCGACGCTCGAGGTCAGGACCGGGACCGCGAACCGGGACGACGGGGTCGGAGTGACCGTGGGGATGGCCGGCATCGCGGAGACCGGCACCCTGCTGCTGGTCTCGGGCCCGGACACCCCGACCAGCCTCAACTTCGTTCCCCCGCACGGGATCGTGCTCCTGCGCCGCAACGACATTGTCGGCAGCTGGGAAGACGGCTGGGACCTGGTGCGCCGTTCCCCCCTGCCCCGGGCGGTGAACTTCGTCACCGGACCGTCGCGCACCGGCGACATCGAACAGAAGATCCAGATTGGTGTGCACGGACCGGTCCGCCTGCACGTCATCCTGGCGGGCTGAGCCATGAGCCGTCGGCCGCGCTTCCTGCCGGAAGACGATCTTGCCCTGTTCCACAGGGTGCTTGCCGATGTCATGCCCCTGCGCGAACAGGACGCGGGCTCCCCGTCGCCGGCGTCGCCGCGGGAACCGCTGCCCGAGCCGTCATCCGCACCGGTAATCGGTACGGCGAAGCTGCCGGTACGCGAGGCCCGCGCTCGCGAGCCGGCCATGGCAAGCGGGCACCGCCCCGGCCACGTTCCGGGACTGGACCGGCGCTCCGCCCTGCGCCTGAAGCGGGGCCAGGTGAGCATCGATGCGACGCTCGACCTGCATGGCATGACCCAGGCCAGGGCCAGGGCCGAACTCGACCGGTTCCTCGGAAAGGCGATCAGCCGCGGCCACCGCACCCTGCTGGTTATCACCGGCAAGGGAGACCGGGTCCGGGAGCGGTGGAACCGGGATGACGGGCCCGGCGTGCTGCGGCGGCGGGTACCGGCGTGGCTCAGGGACCATCCGCAGGCTCGCGACATCCTCGCGATCTCGAACGCCAGCCCGGCGCATGGCGGCGCCGGCGCACTCTACGTGGTGCTGCGCCGGCACCGGGAGCCCCTGCGGCCTACAAGATGAACTTCGACAGGTCGGTGTCCTCTGCAAGGGCCGCGACGTGGTGGCGGACGTAGTCGGCATCGATCACCACGGTCTCGCCCGGCCGCTCGGTGGCGGTGAAGCTGATGTCGTCGAGCAGCTTCTCGAGCACGGTGTGCAGCCGGCGCGCCCCGATGTTCTCGATGTTGCTGTTGACCTCCACCGTCAGGTCGGCGAGCGCGTCGATCGCATCGTCGCGGAACTCCAGCGAGACCTCCTCGGTCTGCATCAGCGCCGAGTACTGCATGATCAGGCTGTTCTCGGGTTCGGTCAGGATGCGCCGGAAGTCATCGCGCTCCAGCGCCGCGAGTTCGACCCGGTTGGGGAGCCGGCCCTGAAGTTCGGGCAGCAGGTCCGCCGGCTTGGCGAGGTGGAATGCACCGGAGGCGATGAACAGCACGAAGTCGGTCCGCACCGGCGCATGCTTGGTGGCAACCGTGGTTCCTTCGATCAGCGGCAGCAGGTCGCGCTGGACACCTTCGCGCGAGATGTCGGCCCCGACCCGTTCGGACCGGGCGCAGATCTTGTCGATCTCGTCGATGAACACGATGCCGTTCTGCTCGACCGCGTCGACCGCCTGGCGTACCACCCGGTCCTCGTCCAGAAGCTTGTCGGCTTCCTCAGCCAGCAGCACCACGTAGGATTCCGCCACCGACATGGTCCGGCGCTTGGTGCGGTTGCCGAACGCCTTGCCCAGCATGTCGTTCAGGTTGACCATCCCCATCTGGGCGCCCGGCATGCCAGGGATGTCGAAGGTTGGCAGGCCGCCGCCCGCGTCCGCGACCTCCACCTCGATCTGCCGGTCGTCGAGCGAGCCTTCGCGAAGCAGCTTGCGGAACTTCTGGCGGGTCTCCTCGCGGGCACCGTCACCGGCCAGCGCATTGATGACGCGGTTTTCCGCCGCCAGCTCGGCATGGGCCTGGACTTCGCGGCGCATTCGACCGCGGACCATGGTGATGGCGATTTCCAGCAGGTCCCGGATGATCTGCTCGACATCCCGGCCGACGTAACCCACCTCGGTGAACTTGGTAGCCTCCACCTTGATGAAGGGGGCCTCGGCAAGGCGCGCGAGCCGCCGGGCGATCTCGGTCTTGCCGACACCGGTCGGACCGATCATGAGGATGTTCTTCGGCTGCACCTCCTCGCGAATTGACTCCGGCAGCTGCTGGCGGCGCCAGCGGTTGCGCAGCGCAATCGCAACCGCCCGCTTGGCATCGGACTGACCGACGATGAACCGGTCGAGCTCGGACACGATCTCGCGAGGACTGAAAGCGGTCATTCCGGCTGTCCCGACGTCTCTCCCAGGGACTCCAGTGTCACCTGGTCGTTGGTATAGATGCACAGGCCGGCGGCGATTGCCATGGCGCGTCGCGCCATTTCCTCGCCCGTCATGTCATCGCGGTCACACAGGGCGCGGGCAGCCGCGAGCGCGAATGGTCCCCCGGACCCGATGCCGATCAGGCCGTCCTCGGGTTCCAGCACGTCGCCGGTTCCCGACAGGATCAGGGAGGTCTCGCGGTCGGCAACCGCCATCATCGCCTCGAGCCGGCGCAGGTACCGGTCGGTGCGCCAGTCCTTGGCAAGCTCCACGCAGGCCCGGGTGAGCTGGGCCGGATACTGCTCGAGCCGCGCCTCGAGACGCTCGAACAGGGTGAAGGCATCGGCGGTGGCGCCGGCAAAGCCGGCGATAACCCGGCCGCCGGCCAGGAGGCGCACCTTGCGCGCCCGGCTCTTCAGCACCGTGTTGCCGAAGGTGACCTGGCCGTCGCCGGCGATCACCACCTGGTCCGCTGTACGAATCGACAGGATTGTTGTGCCATGCCAGCCGGTCTTGTCGTGTGCCATGCTATGCCTTTCGCTCCGTGCCCGGACTCGCCAGTGTTGACGCGAACTGATACATAGCGCGCCGACGGGACTGGAAGAAGACACATGAGCACGACGCGAACCGCCACAGTCGAGCGCATCACCACCGAAACCCGCATCACGGCACAGGTCAACATTGACGGGACCGGGACCTACCGGGTGGCCACCGGCATCGGGTTCCTCGATCATATGCTCGAGCAGCTCGCGCGGCATTCCCTGATCGACCTTGAGCTCGATGCCGAGGGCGACCTTCACATCGATGCCCATCACACCACCGAGGACTGCGGCTACGTCGTCGGCGAGGCGATCCGGCGCTGCCTTGGGGAGCGCCGCGGCATTGCCCGCTACGGAACTGCCAGGGTGCCGATGGACGAGGCCCTGACCGAGGTCAGTCTCGACATTTCGGGCCGGCCATACCTGGTCTGGCAGGTGCCACTCGCCCAGGCCCGACTGGGAGACATGGACACCGAGCTGTTTCGCGAGTGGTTCCAGGCTTTCTCGCAGTCCGCGGCCATCACGCTCCACGTCACCACGCACCACGGCAGCAACACGCACCATATCGTCGAGTCCTGCTTCAAGGCGCTGGCGCGGGCGTTGCGCCAGGCCATGACCATCGACCAACGTGCCGCGGATGCGATCCCGTCGACCAAGGGGTCACTGGGAGGGTCGGAGGGACCGGTCGTCGCATGACGCTCGCGATCATCGACTACGGTTCCGGCAACCTGCGGTCCGCCGCCCGGGCGCTTGAGCGGGTTGTCGCCGAGACCGGTTCCTCGCACCGGATCGAGGTGACGGCGGACCCGGACCGGGTCGGCGCCGCCGAACGCATCGTGCTGCCCGGTGTCGGCGCCTTTGCCGATTGCCGGCGCGGGCTCGAGGCGATCGACGGCATGGTCGAGGCGCTGGAACACCAGGTTCTGACGCGTGCGCGTCCGTTTCTCGGGATCTGCGTCGGCATGCAACTTACCGCCGAGACCGGCCACGAGCATGGCGCGACGGCAGGGTTCGGCTGGATCCCGGGCCGGGTGGTTGCGATCGAACCGGGCACCGATGCGCAGGGCCGCGCGCTGAAGGTGCCGCACATGGGGTGGAACAGGCTCGCCCCGGCGCGGAGCCGGCATCCCGTGCTCGATGGCCTCGATGACGACGATCACCTCTATTTCGTGCACAGTTTCCACCTGGAGCCGGCATGCGAGCGGGACTTGCTGGCGACGACCGACTACGGTGGTCCGGTGACCGCGGCGGTGGGACGCGAGACCATCGTCGGCACCCAGTTCCATCCGGAGAAGAGCCAGTCCGCCGGTCTGCGGATCCTCGCCAACTTCCTGCGCTGGCGACCCTGATCATGAATGACGCACCACCGGCAATCCGGGTCGAACGGATCGAGGCCCTGCGCCCCACCGACCTGCACGACCTGTGTGTCATCACGGATGACTCGATCAAGGCCGGCGGCGGGTTCGGCTGGCTGAAGCCACCGCCCCGGCACGTGCTCGAGGCCTACTGGCGCGGGGTGCTGATGATACCGGAACGAACACTGTTCGTCGGGTGGCTGGACGGTGCGATCGCGGGGTCCTGCCAGGTGCACCGGCCGCCGGACAACAACCAGGCCCAGAAATCTGCCTGCAACCTGACAACGCATTTCGTGGTGCCCTGGGCGCGCGGCTACGGCCTGTCCGGGCAGCTGCTCCGGTCCGCCGAACAGTATGCGAAGGACGCCGGGTTCCGGGTCATAAACCTCGACGTCCGGGCGACACAGGAGACCGCGCTCGAACACTACAGGAACCACGGCTACATCCGGTTCGGTCGCCACCCCTACTACGCCCGGGTAGATGGCCGGGACGTGGAGGGCTACTACTTCTACAAGCCGCTGGTCGATACCGACGGGGAGCCGGACGCGTGATCCTGTTCCCCGCCATCGATCTTGCCGACGGCCAGTGCGTGCGCCTGCTGCGCGGCGACATGGAGCAGGCGACGGTCTACAACCCGCAGCCGGCCGACCAGGCCGCCCGGTTCCGCGATGCCGGGTGCCGATGGATCCACGTTGTCGATCTTGACGGGGCGTTTTCCGGCCGCTCGGTGAACGGCGATGCCGTCGAGGCGGTGATTTCGGCCGGTGTCCCGGTGCAGCTCGGCGGCGGGATCCGCACCATGGACGCGATCGGGGACTGGTTCGAACGCGGCGTTGCCCGGGTGGTGCTCGGGACCGTTGCGCTGCGCGACCCGGACCTCGTCCGTGAAAGCTGCCGTGCCTTCCCCGGCCGGATTGCCGTCGGCATCGATGCCCGCGGCGGCATGGCGGCGGCACAGGGGTGGTCGGAGACGACCGCAATCAGGGCCGACGCCCTCGCCCGGCGCTTCGAGGATTGCGGGGTTGCTGCGCTGATCTTCACCGATATCGACCGGGACGGTGCGCTCACCGGTCTCAACCTGCCTGCAACCGTGGCGCTTGCCGCGGCGGTCCAGGTCCCGGTCATTGCATCCGGCGGCGTGTCGTCGATCGACGACCTGGTCGGGCTGGCCGCCTGCCGGGACTCTGGCATCTGCGGCGTGATCTGCGGACGAGCGCTGTATGACGGCCGGCTCGACCTTGCCGAGGGCCTGCGGGTTCTCGATGCGGACCGGTCATGCTGACAACCCGGGTCATCCCCTGCCTCGACGTCAAGGACGGCCGGGTGGTCAAGGGGGTGAACTTCGTCAACCTGATTGATGCCGGCGACCCGGTGGAACAGGCGCGGCTCTACGATGCCGAGGGTGCTGACGAACTGTGCTTTCTCGACATCACCGCGAGCAGCGACAACCGGGAGACCCTGCTCGACGTGGTCAGCCGGACGGCGGACCAGTGCTTCATGCCGCTGACCGTGGGCGGCGGGGTGCGGACCACCGAGGACATCCGCCGCCTGCTGCTTGCGGGTGCCGACAAGGTCTCGATCAACACCGCGGCGGTACGGCGTCCGGAGTTCGTGTGCGAAGCGGCGGAGAAGTTCGGTTCCCAGTGCACCGTGGTCGCCATCGACGCCAAGCGATCCCGGTCGGGACGGTTCGAGGTCTTCACCCATGGCGGACGCACCGGGACCGGGCTCGACGCCGTGGAGTGGGCGCAGCGCATGGTCGATGCCGGGGCCGGCGAGATCCTGCTGACCTCGATGGACCGTGACGGGACCCGGGCCGGTTTCGACATCCCGCTCACCCGGGCGATCTCGGATGCGGCCCGGGTTCCCGTCATCGCGTCCGGCGGCGTCGGTGAACTCGATCACTTCGTCGAGGGCGTGCGCGACGCAGGCGCCTCCGCCGTGCTCGCGGCGTCGGTCTTTCATTTCGGGCAGTTCCGGATCAGGGAGGTCAAGGCGCACATGAAGTCGGCCGGCATCCCGGTGCGTCCGTCACCATGACAGGACGCACGCACCCCCTCGACGAACTGTATCGGGTGATTGCGTCACGCCGCGGCGGCGACCCCGATGCCTCCTATACCGCCCGGCTGCTGGTGCGCGGCACCCCGGAGATCGCCCGCAAGCTGGGCGAGGAGGCGGTGGAGACCATGGTCGAGGCGCTGTCGGGAACCCCGGACGGCGTGGCGGCGGAAAGCGCCGACCTGCTTTACCACCTGCTGGTGCTGTGGCAGGACGCCGGGATTGACGCCGAACAGGTCTGGGCCATCCTCGAGCAGAGGTCCGGGATGTCCGGACTGGAGGAAAAGGCCTCCCGCGACCAGGACTGAGAGCGGCCTACAGCCGCGCCTCGATGGCGTCCCAGATCATGCCTGCCACGTTGACGCCGTCGAACCGGCCCAGTTCCTGGATGCCGGTCGGCGAGGTGACATTGATCTCGGTGAGCCAGTCCCCGATCACGTCGATCCCGACAAACACCAGTCCACGCTCGCGCAGTGCCGGTCCGATCTGCTCGCAGATCTCGTGGTCGCGCCGGGTCATCTCCCAGGGCTGCGGCTGGCCGCCGACATGCATGTTGGACCGGGCCTCGCCCTCGGCCGGGACCCGGTTGATGGCGCCGACCGCCTGTCCGTCGACGAGGATGATGCGCCGGTCGCCCTGGCGGACCTCCGGCAGGTAGCGCTGGACGATCAGCGGTTCCCGGTTGATGGTGCCGAACAGTTCCAGCAGCGCGTTCAGGTTCTCGTCCCCGGGCCCGACGTGGAACACGCCCGCACCCCCGTTGCCGAACAGCGGCTTGATGATGATGTCGCGATGGGTGTCGCGAAACCCGCGGACCTCCTCGGCGTCGCGCGTGATCAGGGTCGGCGGCATCAGGCCGGGGAAACCGGTCGAGAACAGCTTTTCCGGTGCGTTGCGAACCTGTGCCGGGTCGTTGATCACCAGGGTGCCGGGCCGGAGCTGTTCAAGCACGTGGGTCGCGGTGATGTAGGACATGTCGAATGGCGGGTCCTGGCGCATCAGGACCACGTCGACCTCGCCGGCGAGGTCCACCGTCCTGCGCTCGCCGAGCGTAGAGTGGTCGCCGGCCACCCGACGGACAGCGAGCGGCCGCGCCTTCGCCGTCACCTGCCGGTCGCGCCAAGACAGGTTGTCCGGCAGGTAGTGCAGAAGCTCGTGACCCCGGTCCTGCGCCTCGAGCGCCAGGGCGAAGGTGCTGTCTGCGTCGATGTCGATACCCTCTATCGGGTCCATCTGGATCGCGACGGTCAGGCTCATGCGGGAAGGTCCGTTGCTGTCTTTTCTTTCACCGGGAAGCCGGCGGATCATGCGACGTGGTGCAACCGTGCGCAACCGTGCGCGGGATCAGTTGAGCCGTATCCGGCACCCTTCGCGCAACCGTGCGAGCTGGTAGCGTGCCGAACCGGACAGCGAGCCTTGCTCGAGGCAGCGGGTGATCAGGTCGATCGCCGCCTGGTACCTGCCGAGCTGCGCGTTGCAGACTGCCGACCTCGCCCAGATGCGCTCGTCATCGGGAGCGAGGACCATCATACGCTCCAGGATGGCGCCGGCCCTCTCGGTGGAATCGGTGGCTTCAAGGCGCATGGCGATGTTGTTGAGCAGGCGCAGCACCACGTCGCGGTCGCAGACCCCCGCCGTCATCTCCGGGGACAGCCTGACCGCTTCCCGCTGCGTCCTCCCGAGCAGCCCCCGAAGGTCGGCGGCCGAGCAGTCCCGTCCGCCGGCAAACGGATCGAGGATCGACCGCAACGGACCCGTGGTGATGCGAACGAGAAAATGCCCCGGGAACGCCAGGCCTTCCGCATCCCAGCCCTGAGCCCGCGCGGTGTGGATGTAGAGGATGCCAAGAGCCACCGGCAGTCCCTTGCGCCGGTCCATCACCCGCATCAGGTTGGCGTTCTGCAGGTCGTCGTAGTTGACGCTGTCTCCCTCGTAGCCGAGTTCCGCGCCGATGACGCGAGCCAGGCAGGAAACCGGTTCCGGCGCCTGCTCGACACAGCGCGCCACCCGGTCCGACATGTCGTCGAGTTCCTGCAGGTAGCGGCCGAGCGGGACCGCGGGGCGATCGAGGGCGGCGACCGCGAGTGCAGTCTCGGCGATGGGCCACGGCGCGGTCCCGAGGCGGGCTGCCCTGCGCAGTATCGCGTCCGGGGTCCGCTCCCCGGTCAAGGAGCTGGTTCCACCGTCACGTAGCTCACCACGTTCTGGACGAACTGGATGTTGCCCGCATGCGACTTCACCCGGTCGAGCTCTTCCTGCGAACGCGCTGTCCCGAACAGGTAGACGATCCCGTTGACGGTATCGACGCTGTAGGTGATCGACCGTACGTGCGTGTCGAACAACAGCCGGCTCTGCAGGGTCTTGGTCACGATGAGATCGCGTGCCCGGTCGAGAAGGGTTGTCGTATCCGTGACCTGCAATTCGTTGATGACTTCACGAACTCCGTCGATCTGCCAGACCAGCCGGGTCGCCTCGAGACGGTCATCCGGGGTCACGACCGATCCGGTGAGCAGGACACGACCGTTCTCCACGGCAAGGGAAACCGCGCCGAAGAGGTCCACGTCGCGCTGGAACAGGGCATCGTTGATCCGGGCCCGGATCGCTATGTCCTCGACGGTCCTGCTGACCTCGTTCCTGATCGGGGTCGACTCGACGATGGCGGTGGCGGCGGCGCCGGCATCGATCGTCATCTCGATCGGCGCACACCCGGCCACCATGAACAGGGCGATCACTGCAGCACCCCACCGGGGTCTTATTCTCATCCGGTTCTTCCCCCTGTCTGTGAGGACGTTTCCTGAAGCTCGATTGCACGCCGGTAGACCCGTGCGCGGGCCGCGCCGGTGGCTTCCACAACACTGCGGACCGCATCGCGCAGCGTGCCGTCACGCAGCGCACTGCGCAACAGCTCGTCGACTTCGGCGTCCTCGGTCCCGACGGGAGCGGGTGGTCCGAACAGCACCACCACTTCACCCCGTGGCGGACCCGCATCCCGGTAATGGGCGAGCATCTCCGCGATACTGCCCTCTCGAACTTCCTCGTATACCTTGGTGAGCTCGCGCGCGACCACGGCCTGCCGCCCTACGAGCTCGAGTTCGGCATCGGCGAGCAGGGACTGCAGCCTGCGCGCTGATTCGTGGAACACCAGCGTTGCCTGGAGTCCGGCGAGGCTTGCGAGACGGGCGCGCCGGGCAGCGCGCCGGGGAGGCGGGAACCCGCCGAAGTAGAAGCTGTCCGTCGGCAACCCGGAAATCGCCAACGCGGCGATCAGCGCGGTCGGCCCCGGCACGATCGAAACAGAGATCCCGACATCGCGACAGGCCCGGACCAGCCGGAAGCCCGGATCGGAAATGGCCGGAGTGCCGGCATCGCTTACCAGCGCGATGCACTCGCCCGCGGCGAGCCTCTCCAGGATCCGCGGGCGGACCCGGGCGGCATTGTGATCGTGATAGGAGGCAAGCGGAGTTCCGAGCCCGTAAGCTGCCATCAGGCGCCGGGTGACCCGGGTGTCCTCGCACAACACCAGATCCGCCGCGCCGAGGACCTCGACGGCACGGTGGCTGACATCGCCGAGATTGCCGATCGGCGTCGCAACCAGAATGAGTCCTGCGGGCCGACAGCTCGTTGCGGACTCTGCAGTACACACGCGCACTTGCCTTGGGTTGCAGGTTCTGTACATCCTGATCCGCAACTCTGTACCCGTGATGGTCGCACCTGTCGAGCGGAGATGGACATGGCGCCCGCAACCGGAGTGTCGAGGCCCGGGTGGCGTGGGACGGTCCTGCTGGCGAGCGGTTTCCTGTCGGTGCTGCTGGGCGGCTGTGAGTTGCGCGATTCCGGCAGCGCCGCGCCGCGCCTGACCCAGCCCCCGATCGTGGTGGCGCCGGCGCCCGCACCGAAGGTTGCCGTCGAGGTCCCCGCCAGGACCAGCGAGCCGAAACCGGCGCGTATCGCGCTGCTCGCACCGATGACCGGGCCGCGCGCAAGGCTGGGACGCTCTCTGCTCAATGCGGCGGAACTGGCCCTGTTCGAGACAGCGGGCTCCGAGCTCGAGTTGCGGGTCTACGACACGCGCGGCGTTCCGGACGGGGCGCGCACGGTTGCACGCGAGGCCATCGCGGATGGCGTGCGGATCATCCTCGGGCCGGTGTTCGGCACCTCGGCCGAGGCAGTGCGCCCGATCGCGTCCGCAGCCGATGTCAGCGTGATCAGCTTCTCCAACGACCGGACCATCGCCGGCGACGGGCTCTATGTTCTGGGGGTGCTGCCGGAACAGCAGGTCGACCGGGTCGTCAGGCTGGCGGCGCAGGACGGGCGGACCTCGCTCGGTGTACTGGCGCCCCACGGCAAGTTTGGCCGCACGGTGACCGAGACGGCGCAGCGGACTGCCGAGCAGGTGGGACTGTCGGTCACCCGCGTGCAGGGCTATGATCCGCAGGAGGCCGATCTCGAGGCAGTGGTGCGCGAGTTTGCGGAGTATGACCGCAGGAAACAGGCACTTGCGGACGAGCGCTCCCTGCTGGCATCGCGTACGGACCCGGTCTCGCGAGCCGCCCTCCATCGGTTGCGCTTGATGGAGACCTTCGGGGCGCCGCCATTCGACGCGGTGCTGCTGCCCACGGGCGGTCGCCATCTGCGTACGGTCGCCGCCCTGCTCGCCTACTACGACGTCGACCCGTCGCACGTGCAGTTCATCGGCACCTCGCTGTGGGGCGGCACCGAGGGGCTCGGCACCGAGCCGTCGCTGCGCGGCGGCTGGTTTACCGCGGTTTCACCGGAACACCGCGGCCGGTTCCACCAGCGCTTCACTGCCCTGTTCGAAACCGAGCCGCAGGAAATCGCCTCCCAGGGGTACGACGCGATGCTGCTCGCGGTCACCCTGGCCGGAGCCGACGGCAACGGAACCTTCAGTCACGAGGTCCTGACCGATCCGGTCGGTTTTGCCGGTGTCGACGGCCTGTTCAGACTGCTGCCTGACGGTTCGAACCAGCGGGGCCTCGCGGTCATGGAGGTTGGCGACCGGACGGTCACTGTCCTTGATCCTGCTCCGGAGCGATTTGACCAGGGCCAGCTCTGATCGTCTCGAGGTCCAGGTCGCGCAGCAGCAGTGCCAGCACCGAATCCAGTCTCTGGCGCCCGGCTGCCGTCGCGCGCACCCGCTCGCTGTCAAGCGCCAGGAACCCCTCCCCGATCAGCAGATCGAGCGTGTCGTGGTCCACCAGCGCTTCCAGCGGTCTTCCCGCGACGGACTCGAACCGGGACCGTTGCACGCCTTCGACCAGGCGCAGGCCCATCATCAGGATCTCGGTGACCTGCTGCCTGCGATCGGGACGCGAGGTTTCCACCACCGCGTGGCCGTCGCGTTCAACCAGCTCGAGCCATCGGGCCGGGGCCCGGTGGGTGCGTGTGGTCCGGACCCCGCCCTGCACCGAATGGCGGCCCCAGGCTCCCGGGCCGATCCCGATGTAGTCGGCGAGGCGCCAGTAGACGAGATTGTGACGACACTCCGCGCCCGGGACCGCGTAGTTCGAGATTTCGTACGCCGGCCGGCCGGTCTCGTGCAGAATCTGCACCGTCGTTTCGTACAGGATGCCGCCCGTCCGGTCGTCCGGCATCACGAAGTCGCCGCGTGCGTGCGCGCGGTGGAACGCGGTGCCGGGCTCGATGGTGAGCTGGTAGAGCGAGACATGTTCGCCGGCGAATGCCAGGGCCCGGGCGAGCTCGGTGCGCCAGTCCGCCGGGTCCTGCCCCGGACGGGCGTAGATCAGGTCGAACGAGACCCGCGGGAACCGGGCATGGGCAACCTCGAGTGCTGCAATCGCCTCGGCCGCGTCATGCCTGCGGCCCAGGAAGGCAAGGGCCCGGTCGTCGAGCGACTGCACCCCGACCGACACCCGATCGACGCCCGCATTGCGGAACCCGGCGAAACGCCCGGCCTCGACCGAGGTCGGGTTGGCTTCAAGCGTGACCTCGAGCTCGGGTGACACCGGCCACAGGCGGCGCGCAGTGTCCAGAATGGCCGCGACCGTCCCGGGCTCCATCAGTGACGGGGTGCCGCCGCCGAAGAACACGCTGGCAAGCGTGCGGCCCGGAACCCGGGCCGCCATGGTGTGGAGCTCGTCCTGCAGGGCGCGTTGCCAGCGATGGTGGTCGACCTCGGCAACCACGTGGCTGTTGAAGTCGCAATAGGGACAGAGCGACAGGCAGAACGGCCAGTGGACGTACAGGCCGAGCTCTGCCATCACCGGACGGGGACCACCGTCCCGCACAGTCTTCGGAACGCGGCGGCGCGATGGCTGATGGCGTGTTTTCGTTCAGGTGCGAGTTCACCGAAAGTGAGGTCGTGGCCGTCCGGCACGAACATCGGGTCGTAGCCGAAACCCCCGGTGCCCCGCGGCGGCCAGGCGAGGTGGCCGCAAACCGTCCCCTCGACCGTTTCCACGTGACCGTCCGGCCAGGCGAGCGAGAGCGCGCACACGAAACGGGCAGCGCGGGAAACCGGCGCGCCCACGCTTCGGTCGCGTTCGACGACGGTTTCGTTGACCCGGCGCATCGCGTGGTCGAAGTCCTTGCCGGGGCCGGCCCACCGGGCCGAGAACACGCCCGGGGCGCCGTCGAGTGCTGCAACCGCAAGACCGGAGTCATCGGCAAGGGCCGGGTGCCCGGACCCGCGGGCCGCGGCCAGGGCCTTGATCTCGGCGTTGCCCGAAAACGTCCGTGCGGTTTCTTCCGGTTCCGGGAGGCCGAGGGTTGCCGCCGGGACGAACTCGCAGTCGAGCGGTGCGAGCAGGTCGGCGATCTCGCGTACCTTGCCCGGGTTGTGGCTGGCGATGACCAGGGTCGAGCCGGCGAAGACCCGCGCCACGGCGTTCACTCCAGTCCCAGCACCGACTTCTGGGCCGCGACCAGATCGTGGATACCGGTCCGGGCCAGGTCGAGCATCTGCGCGAAGTCGTCGTCTTCAAAGGGCTCTGACTCGGCGGTGGCCTGGATCTCGACGATGCCGCCCGAGCCGGTCAGCACGAAGTTGGCGTCGGCGGCAGCATTCGAATCCTCGGCATAGTCGAGGTCGAGCACCACCGCTCCGTTCCAGATCCCGCAGGAGACCGCCGCGACCTGGTCGGTGAGCGGGAGCCGCGGCAGCACCCCGAACCCGGCCAGCTCGGCCAGTGCCTGGTGAAGTGCCACGTAGCTGCCGGTGATCGCGGCGGTACGGGTTCCACCGTCGGCGACGAGGACATCGCAGTCGATGCGGATCTGCCGCTCCCCGAGCGCCCTGAGATCGGTGACCGCGCGTAGCGAGCGGCCGATCAGGCGCTGGATCTCCAGTGTGCGGCCGCTCTGGCGGCCGCGGGCCGCCTCACGGTCGGTGCGTTCATGGGTAGAACGCGGCAGCATGCCGTACTCGGCGGTGACCCAGCCACGGCCGGTTTTGCGCAGGAAGAACGGGACCCGGTCCTCGATGCTGGCGGTGCACAGGACCTGGGTTTCGCCGAAACGGGCGAGACAGGAACCCTCGGCATGGCGGGCCCAGCCGGGTTCGAGGTGTACCTCGCGCATCTGCGCGGCGGCCCGTCCCGACGGGCGCCTGGCGGGTCCTGCCATCTCGCGTGTCTCCGGTTGGTCTCGAGCGCACCCTATAGAGTTCACGCCGTTCCCGGTCCAGCACGCCGTCCCCGGTAGCGGATCGGCAGCGACACCAGTCCCCGCAGGCTGACCCCGTCCCGCCAGGTCACGGCGTCATCCGTCTGCTCGATGTCGTCAAGGGCCGCGAGGACCCGGGGCAGGGCCAGCGTCGCCTCCAGCCGCGCGAGCGGCGCCCCGATACAAAAATGAATCCCGAAGCCGAAGGCGATGTGTCGTCCCGCCCTGCGGGTGATGTCGAACCGGTCGGGTTCGTCGAACGCGTCCGGGTCCCGGTTGGCGGCATTCAGCATCAGGAAGACCCGGTCGCCGCGGGAAATCCGGCGGCCGCGCAGCTCGAGATCGGTGGCGGCAACCCGCGAGATGGCGGGAGCGGGTGAGTCGAAGCGCAGCATTTCCTCCACCGCCATCTCGGCGCGGCCGGGTTCGCGGCGCAGCAGCGCCTGCTGGCCGGGGTGCTCTATCAGCCGCATCAGTCCGTTCGACAGCAGTCCGGTGGTGGTTTCGTGGCCGGCAAACAGCAGCAGGATGCAGTTGGCGACCAGTTCGTCGTCCGACAAGCCGGGCTGGCGGGCGAGTTCCGAGATCATGTCGGCATCGGGCGCGCGCCTGCGTTCGGCCAGCAGGTCCCGGAACACCGCCGCCAGCCCGACAATGGCTTCCTCCGCGCGATGGTGCTTGTCGGGTGCGGTCTGGGACGAGCCGACAAAAAGTGCGACGTCATGGCTCCAGCGCTGGAAATCGGCCAGCAGCTCAAGCGGGACCCCCAGCATGTCCATGATCACGCCGGCGGGCAGCGGGTAGGCGAAGTCGGCCACGAAATCCATCCGTTCGCGTTCGCGTACCGGAACCAGCAGGTCATCGATCCGGCGCTCGATCCGGGGTTTCATCGCCTCGAGCGACCGGGTGGTGAACCAGCGGTTCAGATGGCTGCGGATGCGGGTGTGCGGTGGTGGATCGAGGAAGACCGACCAGGTGCCGATCATCCTCTCGCTCATGGCAAGGGCCCTGCGGCGTTCATCGGAAAGGCCCTGAAAGTAGGCGGCCATCCGTTCCGCCGACAGGCGGGGGTCGCGCTGCAGGGCAATGCAGTCATCGTGCCGGGTCACCAGCCAGGACCGCAGCCGCTCGGACCAGGCAACCGGACTGCGGCTGCGCAGGGTGGCGAGCGCCGGGTACGGGTCGGCGATCACGCCCGGATCGGTCGGGTCGTACGGATCCGGGTGTTCCAGGGCATTCATGGCGTTCGCTCCGAACGGCAACAGCGGTGCCGGCACGGACTTGCACCGCAGTGCCGGCGAGAACTATTGAAGGCACGGGAAAGGTGGGGCAACGGGCATCATGACGCAAGCGGTGCAGGTCCTGGTCACCGGGGGCGCGGGCTACGTCGGCAGCCAGACGTCGAAGGCGCTTGCCGCCAACGGCTACCGGCCGGTCGTTTTCGACAACCTGTCGACCGGGCACAGGGAGCTGGTGCGCTGGGGACCGCTGATCGTCGGCGACCTGTGCGATCCCGGGGCGCTCGAGCAGCTGTTCTCGGAATACCGGTTTGCGGCCATCCTGCATTTCGCCGCGCTGAGCGACGTCGGGGAATCCGTGCGCGAGCCGGCACGCTACTGGCGCAACAACCTGCAGGGCGCGCTCAACTTGCTCGATGCCGCCCGCAGGCACGGATGCGCGCCGATCGTCTTCTCCTCGAGCTGTGCCGTCTACGGCGAACCGGGCCCACTGCCGATCCGGGAGGACGTATCAACCAGTCCGGTCAGTCCGTACGGCCGTACCAAGCTCGCGGTCGAACAGGCGCTGGCGGACCACGGTGTGGCCTATGGCCTGCGCTCGGTGTGTCTCAGGTACTTCAACGCCGCAGGATGCGATCCGGACGGCGAGACCGGGGAAAGCCACCACCCCGAGACCCATCTCGTTCCCAGGGCGGTGATGGCGGCACTCGGCCTGATCCCGGAGCTCGCGATCCACGGCGACGACTATCCGACGCCCGACGGCACCGCGATCCGCGACTACGTGCACGTGTGCGATCTCGCCGATGCCCATGTCGCAGCGCTTGCGCATCTCGAAGCCGGCGGCGACAGCCTGGTGGCCAACCTCGGCACCGGCACCGGGTTCTCGGTCCTCGAGATCCTCGAGGCGGTGGAACGCGTGACCGGCCGTCCGGTTCCCCGTCACACCGCCGCCCGCCGCCCCGGGGATGCGGCGATCCTGGTTGCCGATGCGAGCCGGGCGCAAACAACCCTCGGCTTCACCCCGCGCCATTCCGGTCTCGACCGGATCGTCGGCACTGCCCACCGCTGGATCAAGAGCGGCCGAACGCCGGGCGGGACACACACGAACAGTGCTCAACCCTCCTGACCGCCAACAGTCAGGGTCAGGAACGACCCGCGAGGAAGGGCCAGCGCCAGCACCGGCATGGAGCCGATCGAGCAACGCAGTCACCCGGTTGTCGCTGGTTACGACCACGCGGCGGGCCACTGATCTGCGACTGCCAGTTGAAGCCTGGGCGCCTGCACCACCAACCACCACCGGGGACACAACCAGCTGGCCTCACAACAAACAGTGGAACTCCGATCCGGTAAGCGAGCGCAATCCGGCCAGCCGAAACGAGACCAGGCTTTGTCTGGGGAACTTGCGCGGATGCTGTCGCATCGACAACTTGTGAGCATCGAAATCATGACTGGAATTTGCGGATGGCCATGCTGACTGTCCGCAACCTGCCCGACGAGGTGCATCGTGCGCTGCGTGTGCGGGCGACTCTGAGAGGCCGCGGCACCGAGGCCGAGGTGCGCGCCATCCTGGCGGAAGCGGCCCTGCCGGAAGGGCGGGCCGCGCTGGGAACGCAGCTGATCGCCGTCGGCCGGCACGCCGGGTTGATGGACGAGGAATTCGCGGGCTTCGCACAACGCGATACCGCTCCGACGCGGCCGATCGATCTGGATTGATTCTGGTAGACACCAACGTGGTGTCGGAAACGCCCTGGCCTGCACCCTGGACAAGATCGCTTCGACCAATCCCGTCATTTGGCGCGGCAAAATGTGCACACAGGCGCCGGGAAGGCACGTCGGCAATCAACCCCGGCTGTTTCAATGACTGGCGCCATAGACGTCGAGTTTCCTCCGGGTGGCCTGCATTGTCAGGTAGTGGAACAGGCGATCTTCGGGGGGCTCGAAGCCCCGGGTGTCGTGGTTCATGGCGAGGGTCCTGTGTTCGTCCCCGAAAGGCCGGGATTCCGGGTTTCTTCGTACCTGGAAAATGTCGGGGTGCGCATTCGGGACCCAGGCAACCTGCGGCAGAAAGAGTGGAATGGCGTCGGTGGCCATTCACCTCGACTGTCGTGGCGTCGAAGAGGCAGCAGGCCTGCAGGAACGGGAAGTGAAACGGTTGACGGGAGCTCGTCTGCGATCGCCCGCACCCCGCCTCCAGGATCCTGAATCATGAAGGGAACGTCCCGGCTGTCGCGACACAACGCAGCCGACGTGACTGGCGGTTGCGGGCGCAAGCTCACTCTCTGCACCAGCGTCCGGGGAGGCTGGCGGCACCGGTATCGCCGGTGTCAGCGGCCCTCGAAGACGGGCTTGCGCTTGTTCATGAAGGCCTCCTGGCCCTCCTGGTAGTCCCGGCTGTCGAAACAGGCGCGGGTCAGCTCGTCGACCAGCGCGGTGTCGAAGGCGTCATCGTCCTTCAGCAGTTCGTTGATGGTCAGTTTCGAGGCCCGCATCGACAGTGGCGCGTTCTCCGCGATGCGGTCGGTGACGTCGGCCACGGCCGCGTCGAGTTCGTCTGCCGGAACGCAGGTGTTGACCAGCCCCATTGCCAGCGCTTCGGTCGCGGTATAGCGACGTGCGGTCAGCAGGATCTCCTTGGCGCGCGACGGGCCGACCAGCGCAACCAGGTTGCCGAGGTTGACCCGGTCATAGGCGATCGACAACCGGGCGGCCGGCACGCCGAACACCGAATCCTCCGATGCGATCCGCAGGTCGGCGGCGAGCGCGATGCCGAGACCGCCCCCCATGCAGAAGCCGCGGATCCGGGCGATGAGTGGTTTCTCGAAAGCCAGCATGGTCCGGCGCGCCGCCGTCGAAATCCGCGCATACTCGGCCGCGGCCGCGGAGTTGCTGCGGTTCCTGCGGAACTGCGAGATGTCGGCGCCCGACGCGAAGGCCCGGTCGCCGGCGCCGGTCATCACCACGCAGCGGATGGTGCTGTCGGCGGCGAACCGGGTAAAGGCATCCTCGATGCCGGCCCACATCTCCAGCGAGATCGCGTTGCGCCGGCGCGCATTGTCGATGATGACCCGTCCCACCGGCCCGTCGGCCTCTGCCCGGATGGTCCCCGGGATGTCGGTGTCCTGTGCCATGATGCTCCCGCCTTCCTCAGATCACGCCTTCTTCACGAAGCCGGTCCAGCTCCTGGCCACGGATGTCGATTTCTCCAAGCACCTCGGCGGTGTGCTCGCCGAGTTCCGGGGTCGCGGCATGCATCACCTGGGGAGTGCGGGCAAGCTTGACCGCCTGCCCCACCATCCGCAGCGACCCCAGCCGGGCATGATGGACCGCGGGGTCCATGTTGAGAGTCTGCACCTGCGGATCGGCGAACACCTGGGCCATGTCGTGGATCGGGCCGCAGGGCACCCCGGCCTCGGCAAAGGCCTCGACCCACTCGCCGGTGGTGCGCGTGACGGTGTAGGCGGCGATCTCCGCGTTGATCGCCTCGCGCCGGGAGGTGCGCATCTCGTTGGTTCCGTAGTCCGGATTGGCGTAGATCTCCGGCGCGCCCATGGTGTCGCACATTCGCTTGAACAGGTGGTCGGGAGAGGACTGGATGTTGATCTGCCCGTCCGAGGTCGGAAACACACCCGTCGGCGTGTTGGTCGGGTGGTTGTTGCCCTCCTGGCGCGGGACCTCGTCACTGATCAGGTAGCGCGCCGCCTGCAGGTCCATCATCATGATCTGGGCCTCGAGCAACGAGGTCATGACCCACTGGCCCTCGCCCGAGGCCTCGCGCTCGAGCAGGGCGAGCAGGATGCCGTAGGCAAGGTTGATGCCCGCAGTCAGGTCGGCGATCGGAATCCCGACGCGCACCGGTCCGTCACCGGGCATTCCGGTCACCGACATCAGCCCGCCGAGACCCTGGGCAATCTGGTCGAGGCCGGCGCGGCCGGCATAGGGGCCCTCCTGGCCAAATCCCGAGATGCTGCCGTAGACGATCCGCGGATTGACCGCGCGGACGGTGTCATAGTCGATCCCGAGCCGGCGCTTCACGTCCGGGCGATAGTTCTCGATCACCACATCGGCGCCGCGTGCGAGTTCGAGGAAGATCTCGCGGCCTCGGGCGTGCTTGAGGTTGAGCGTCATCGACCGCTTGTTGCGATGCAGGTTCTGGAAGTCGAACCCGTCGCGCGGTCCGCCCAGCGCCACCTCGCTGAGCGCCGGAGGCTGCTCGATCTTGACGGTTTCGGCGCCCCAGTCGGCGATCATCCTTGCCGCCGTCGGCCCGGCGCGCGCCCTGGTCAGGTCGAGCACCCGGAATCGGGACAGGGGTCCGCTGCGGTCAGGCATCGCAAACTCCGTTCGCGGCATGGTGGTACAGGCTGGCAGTCTGCCACCGCGCGCCCGGCGGTACAACGACGCGGCCCGGTCCGCGGATTTCCGGAGCCGTTGCGGGCGCAAGCTGGTATGATTGCCGCTCCGGTCAGCCAGGGAGCACGCGATGTACGCCCAGATGGTCAGGTCCGACGCCGCGAGCGTGCGCTCGATCGAGGAGATGGAACCCCGGGAGCGTGCGTTCCAGCAACGGATCGATGAGGGCCAGAAGATCGAGCCGAAGGACTGGATGCCGGAAGGATACCGCCGGACCCTGATCCGCCAGATCAGCCAGCACGCCCATTCCGAGATCGTCGGCCAGCTGCCGGAAGGAAACTGGATCACCCGTGCCCCGACACTGGAACGCAAGGCGATCCTGCTGGCCAAGGTCCAGGACGAGGCGGGCCATGGCCTTTACCTCTACTGTGCGGCCGAGACCCTGGGCATCAGCCGCGACGAGATGTACGACCAGCTCCATTCAGGCCGGGCCAAGTATTCGTCCATCTTCAACTACCCGACGCTGAGCTGGGCCGACATCGGCTGCATCGGCTGGCTGGTGGACGGGGCCGCGATCATGAACCAGGTGCCCCTGCAGCGCTGTTCCTACGGGCCCTACGCCCGGGCGATGGTGCGGATCTGCAAGGAGGAGAGTTTCCACCAGCGCCAGGGCTACGACATCCTGGTCACCATGTGCCGCAAGGGGAGCGACCAGCAGCGCGCAATGGTCCAGAACGCGCTCGATCGCTGGTGGTGGCCGTCCCTGATGATGTTCGGTCCACCCGACACGGACTCGGTTCACTCGGCCCAGTCGATGGCGTGGAAGATCAAGCAGAACTCCAACGACGAGCTGCGCCAGAAGTTCGTCGACGAGACCGTTCCGCAGGCGAAATACCTCGGTCTGGTGATCCCGGACCCGGAACTTGCGTGGAACGAGGAACGGGGTGCGCACGACTTCGGCGAGCCCGACTGGAACGAGTTTCTCGCGGTGCTCAACGGCAACGGACCGTGCAACCGCGAACGCCTGGGCGCGCGCAGGGCGGCATGGGCGGACGGAGCCTGGTACCGCGAGGGGCTGATGGCGCACGCGCACAAGCGCGTGGCCGGCGTGGCGGCGGAATAACGGAGCGCGGTTCATGACGAGCGAATGGCCGCTGTGGGAGGTGTTCATTCGCGGCCAGCACGGCCTGAGCCACCGGCATGTCGGCAGCCTGCATGCGCCCGACGCGGCCATGGCGATCAACAACGCACGCGATGTCTATACCCGGCGCAACGAGGGAGTGAGCATCTGGGTGGTGCGCTCCAGCGACATTGCCGCCAGCGCACCGGGTGAAAAGGGCCCGCTGTTCGATCCCTCGAACTCCAAGGTCTACCGTCACCCGACCTTCTACGAGGTGCCGGAGGAAGCGGGGAACATGTGATGGGTGCGCCCTCGCCGGACGCGGACCTGCAGGCGTTCCTGCTGCGGATGGGTGATTCCTGCCTGATCCTCGGGCACCGGGTCTCCGAGTGGTGCGGCCACGCCCCGGCGCTCGAGGACGACATCGCGATGGCCAACGTGGCGCTGGACCTGATCGGCCACACCCGGTTGTGGCTCGAGCTTGCCGGCGAGGTCGAGGGGGCCGGCCGCAGTGCCGACGACCTGGCGTTCCTGCGCGACGCCGGCGGGTTTCGCAATGTGCTTCTGGTCGAGCTGCCCAATGGCGACTTCGGCAACACGCTGATGCGCCAGTTCCTGTTTGACGCCTGGCACGTGCCGAAGCTCCGGGGCCTCGCGGCCTCGTCGGACGTCCGCGTCGCCGGCGTCGCGCAAACCGCCGTGCGCGAGGCGAACTACCACCTCTCGCGCAGCACCGACCTGGTGATCAGGCTCGGCGACGGAACGGCCGAGAGCCACGGGCGCATGCAGGCGGCGCTCGACCGGCTGTGGCCCTATACCTTCGACCTTCTCGATGTCGATGACGGCGAGGCGGCGCTTGCGGGCGTCGGAGTGGTTCCGCGCGCAGCCGAGGTCGCCGGCGCATGGCGCGACCACGTCGAGACGGCGCTCGCCGAGGCCACGCTCGTGGCCCCCGCCGACGGACCAGAGCACCGGGGCGGCAGGCCGGGGCTCCACACCGAGCACATCGGCTACATCCTTGCCGAGATGCAGTTCCTGCAGCGCGCCTACCCCGGGGCCGTGTGGTGACGGCCCGCCCGTCCGTCGAACAGGTCTGGGACTGGCTCGCCGGGGTTCCGGATCCCGAGATCCCGGTTGTCTCGGTCGTCGATCTCGGAATTGTCCGCGACGTGGAGTGGCGGGGCGAGGAGCTGGTTGTCACGGTCACGCCGACCTATTCCGGGTGCCCTGCAACGGGCGTGATCCAGCTGGACATCGAGGCGCGGTTGCGCGAGTGCGGGATCGCCAACCCGAGGCTGGTCAGGCGCTTGTCGCCGCCGTGGACCACCGCATGGATCAGCTCCGGGGGCCGCGCCAGGCTGGAATCCTGGGGGATCGCACCGCCCGTCGAGGGATCCGCTTCCACCGGCCTGCCGGTGCCGTGTCCGCGGTGCGGTTCCGGCAGGACCGAGCGGATCAGCGAGTTCGGTTCCACGCCGTGCAAGGCGGCGTACCGGTGCGTCGAATGCCTCGAGCCCTTCGACTATTTCAAGTGCCTGTGATCCCGGCGAGCAGTCCCCGCGATGCCACGCTTCTACCCTCTCGAAGTCTCGGCGATCCGTCGCGACACCCGTAACGCCGTTGTCGTCACCCTGGTGCCGCGCGAGCAGGACCGCACCCGGTTCGACTTCGTCCAGGGCCAGTACCTGACGTTTCGCCGCCGCTTCGACGGTGTCGATCTGCGCCGCTGCTACTCGATCTGCGCCGGGCGTGACGACGGTCACCTGCGGGTGGGCATCAAGCGGGTCGACGGCGGTTGCTTCTCCACCTGGGCGAACAGTGAACTCGAGGTGGGTGCGGTGCTCGAGGCCATGCCGCCGGCCGGCAGCTTCCACGCGCCGCTCGATCCCGGCACGGCCAGCTACTACCTGGGCATCGTGGCCGGCAGCGGGATCACGCCGGTGCTCGGCATCATCAGGACGGTGCTGGTCCGTGAACCGAGATCGCGATTCACCCTGGTCTACGGCAACCGGTCGATCAGCTCGATCATGTTCCGCGAGGAACTCGAGGACCTGAAGAACACCCATATGGGCCGTTTCAACGTGATCCATGTGCTGGCGCGGGAAGCGCAGGAGATCGAGCTGTTCTCCGGCAGGATCGATGCGGAGAAATGTGCCGCCCTGTTCCGGGGCTGGATCGACATTGCCGCGGTGACCACCGCCTTCGTGTGTGGTCCCGAACCGATGATGATGGCCGTCTGCGGTGCGCTGAAGGCACATGGACTTGCCGACAGCCGGATCAGGTTCGAGCTGTTCACTTCGGCAGGTTCGGGCCGGGCGCCGATGCGCACCGGCCCCGGGGCTTCAGGCGCGACGGCAGTTTCCAGGGTGAACGTGACACTCGACGGCGTGACCCGCGAGATCGAGGTCGGCAACGAGACCGTGCTCGATGCCGCGCTCGGCGCCAGTCTCGATGCGCCCCACGCCTGCAAGGCGGGCGTGTGTTCAAGCTGCCGTGCCATGGTGCTTGCGGGCGAGGTGGAGATGCGGGTCAACCACGCGCTTGAGGACCACGAGGTCCGCGAGGGCTACGTGCTGACCTGCCAGGGTCTTGTGCTGTCCGAGACGGCCGCGGTCAGCTACGACCGGTGAGTACCCGACATCAGCTGTTGTGCAGGATCGCCCGCACGTTGTTACACTCGGGCCCGCCACGATCATGACTGCGGTGGAGGACAGGAATGACCTATACGCTGGAAGAATTCTGCTCGGACTGTCACGAGGCGATCAGCGCCGACAACGGGCCGGGCGGGAGAGAGACCATTCGCCAGCACCTGGAGCGGCTGCTTGCCAACGATGCCTTTGTCGAACGCCACCTGGGCGACGATGTCCCCGTTGGCGTGCACACGCTCTATCGCGACGAGACACACGAGTTCGTGGTCCTTGCCCACGTCAACCGGGAACCGCATCGCTCGCCGCCGCATGATCATGGCGCGTCCTGGGCAGTCTACGGCCAGGCGAAGGCTCATACCGACATGAGCGAGTACCGGCGCCTCGATGGCGGCAACGGCGACGGGAAGGCGGTGCTGGAACAGACCCGGAGCTACCGGCTCACGCCCGGCAACGCCGGCCTCTACGATGTCGGCTGCATCCACGCGATCGACTACCCGGAGAACGCCTGTTTCGTTCGGGTGACCGGGCGCGAACTCGAGCTCGAACCGAGGCTCAAGTTCGATACCGAGGCCAACCGCGCGGCCTATATCGAGAGTCAGGGCGTGAACTGAGCGCGGCTGATCCCGTCCAGAACCTCTTCGGGCCGGTGGACCACCGTGAAGATGTCGAGTGACTCCGGCCCGATGAATCCGGCCCGGACCCCGTGCCGTACCAGGTCGAGCAACGGCTGCCAGTAGCCGTCGACATCGACCAGGATCAGCGGGCGCCTGAACCTGTTCAACTGGATATGTGTTGCCACCTCGACTGTCTCGTCGAAAGTGCCGAGACCGCCCGGCAGCACGACGAAGGCATCCGAGCGCCGGTACATCTGTTCCTTGCGCTCATGCATGGTTTTGGTGATGACCAGTTCCTGCACGCCCTCGTGGGCGATCTCGATCTCGTGCAGGAACTGCGGAATGATGCCGATTACCCGGCCGCCGGCCGCGAGAGTGGCGTCGGCGAGCATTCCCATGAGCCCGATCCGTCCGCCGCCGTAGACGAGGTCAATGCCCTTCTCGCCAAGAATGGTGCCAAGGCGCGTCGCCGCCGTACGGAAGGGCGTGGCGACGGCGCTGCGCGAACCGCAGAACACGCAGACGGACAGGGTACCGTTCACTGTGTATCATCTCCCATGACCAGGGCCACCCGTCCGGTGGACTGGCGCGAAAGCACCACCGCCATGGCTTCCTGGAACCGTTCCAGCGGGAAGGTGTGCGAAACCCGGGGATTGAGCCGTCCCTCCGCGTGCCAGGCAAAGAGCTGGCCCATGTTTTCGTGCAGGCGCGGCGCGTAGACTTCCCGCACGTCTCGCGGGCTCCAGCCGACATAGTAGCCGAAGTTGAAGCCGCACACGGTGATGTTCTTGACCAGCAGGATGTTGGCGGGGATCTGCTGGATGGTTCCGCCGGCGAAACCCACCGGCATGATGCGGCCTTCCGGCGCGATGCAACGCAGCGACTCGGCAAACACCGCACCACCTACCGGGTCATAGATCACGTTGGCGCCAAGTCCGCCGGTCAACTCGAGAACGCGGTCGCGGAATCCGCTCACGGAGTAGTTGATCATGTGGTCGGCGCCGTGTTGCTCCACGATCTCGCGCTTGGCCTCCGAGCCGACCGTGGCGATCACGGTCGCACCCAGGACCTTCGAGATCTCGACCGCGGCAAGGCCCACGCCACCGGCAGCTCCGTGGATGAGCACGACATCGCCGGCGGCGAGCCGCAGCAGGTGCGGCCAGGTCAGCGCGGCGTAGGAGGTCATGTAGGAGTTGGTGAAGCAGACCGCCAGGTGAAACGGGAGCGCATCGGGCAGGACGAAGACATTCACCTCCTTCGCCACCGCCTCTTCGGCCAGACCTCCCCAGTCAAGGACCGCGATCACCCTCTCGCCGACAGAGACCCGTTCACACTCGCTCCCGGTCTCGATCACGACACCGGCAACCTCGGTCCCGGGGACGAACGGCAGCGGAGGTCGCCTCTGGTACTTGCCCGCGACGACCAGGCTTGTGGCAAAGCTCACGCCTGCCGCCCTGGTGCTGATCCGGACTTCGCGCGGGCCGAGCGGCGGCGTCGGGCAGTCGTCATCGAGCGTGAGGGCCTCGAACTCGGTCCAGTCCCTGACCAGTACACCGCGCATGCTGCCTTCCTCCGCCTCGCTGTGGTGCGGCGCACTCTACGACGTTCGCCGCCCGGCGACGAGTGGGTGAGACCCCTTGGGAGTCGGTTGCGCAACAATCTGCCATAAACAATGGGTTACATGATCCGGCATCCCCGGGAGACGGCCTGGTTGGCGGGAGAGGAATTGACGGGTGAGGCGGAGACCGGCATAGTTGCGACATTGACGCCTTTCGGGACCGTCCGACGGTCGGGTGGGCGTGGGGCGAACTGAATAGGGCGGGTCCCCGACGTCGTGTCGCAGCACAACACCCCGCTGCGAACAAGCAACAAAAATGCTCCCCTGGCCAGACCGTGCGATCCGTTGAGGATTGCGGCGACGGCCAGGCAACCGGAGTGACAGGCAGGGAGAAGTAACCGATGAAGGACATACGCAAGTTCCAGCAGATGTACCGCGACGGCAGGATGGGCCGCCGCGATTTCATGGCGGCGCTCGGAGCGCTCGGTGTCGGTACGGCCGCGGCGGCCGGGTTCCTGACCTCGGCGAAGGCGCTCGCCGCGACCCCGCAGAAGGGCGGGACCGCGCGGTACGCCAACAACCTGCACGGGCCGGATGACCAGATGGATCCGATGGTGTTTACCTCGGGTATCGACTACACGCGCGGACGCGCGACCTACAACGGTCTGATCCAGATGGTCGACGGCATGGTTCTCGCGCCCGAGCTCGCCGAGGAATGGTCGGCCAATGCCGATGCGACCGAGTACACCTTCAAGATCCGCAAGGGTGTGGAGTTCCACGACGGGTCGGCGCTCACTGCCGACGACGTCGCCTGGACCATGAGCCGGCACATCGGCGAGGAATCACCGTCGACTGCCAAGGCGCTGCTCGCGGCCATCACCGAATGGAAGGTGATGGACAGCCATACCGTGAAGGCGATGCTGAGTTCGCCCGACTCCGATCTTCCTGCCAAGCTCACCGAAAAGCAGATGAAGATCGTCAAGATGGGCACCGAGGACTTCCGCAAGGGCAACGGCACCGGTCCGTTCGTGCTCGAGTCCTTCGAACCCGGCGTGCGGTCTACCCACGTGCGCAACGCCAACTACTGGCGGGAAGGGGCGAATTTCGACGCGCTCGAGATCACCGGCATTACCGATCCGCTGGCCCGTGCCAACGCGCTGATCGCCGGTGACGTCGACCTCATCAACCAGGTCAACGCCAAGAGCATCGCGCTGGTCGAAAGTTCGGAAACGGCCCGGGTGATCTCGACCCCGACAAGTGCCTACACCGGCATCTGCATCCTGAAGAACACCGCACCTGGCGAGAACGACGATTTCGTCAAGGCCATGCAGTACATCCAGGACCGCGACCGGATCGTGCGATCGATCCTCAAGGGACACGGTACCGTCGGCAATGACCATCCGGTCGGTCCGGCCTTCGGTCCCGATCACTGCAGCGAACTGCCCATTCGCGAGTTCGACCCGGACAAGGCGAAGTTCCACCTGGACAAGTCGGGCGTGACCGCCGCCGAGCTGTTCGTGGCGCCGGTGCGCCTCGGCATCGAGGAAATCTCTCTGCTGATGCAGGCCAACCTGAAGAAGATCGGCTTCGATCTCACCATCCGCAAGGTGCCGTCGGACGGATACTGGGGCGCGGTGTGGATGAAGGAGCCGATGAACGTCGTGTCCTGGAACATGCGCCCGACGGCCAATGCCCAGCTCGCGATCCAGTTCGCTCCCCACGGAAACTGGAACGACACCTTCTGGCACAATGATCGCATGGGCGAACTGCTGAAGGCGCAGCTGGCCGAGACAGACGAGGCCAAGCGTCATGCCATGTTGTGCGAGATGCAGACCCTGGTTCACAACGGCAGCGGCATGGTGATCCCGGCCCACGTCAACGAGGTTGACGGGGCCAGCAACAAGATCCACGGCATTCCCACCGTTCCGTTCGGTGCACTCGGCGCCTACGAGTGGGTGGAGTTCGCCTGGATGGAAGCGTAGCTCCGGCAGTGCCCCCGCCCGGTCCCCTGACCGGGCGGGACGGCACGACCGGGCGTTTGCGTCCATGACCCTCCTGTCCGCGCTCCTGCGCCGCACCGCGCTCGGCGTTGCGACCCTGTTTGTCGTCTCGGTACTGATTTTCGTCGGGACCAGCATCCTGCCGGGTGATGTCGCCAACATCATCCTCGGGCAGATGGCGACGCCGGAGTCGCTCGCGGCGCTCCGCACCAAGCTCGGCCTCGACGAGCCGGCCCACATCCGATACCTGATCTGGCTGAGCGACCTGCTCTCGGGCGACCTCGGTTTTTCCAAGGCCGGAGCGGGAACCGGGACGGTCGGCACGCCGATCTCCGAGATGCTCATGCCGCGCCTGATCAACACGATCCGCCTCGGCGGAGCGGTGGCGATCGTGGCGGTGCCGTTCGCGGTCACCATCGGCCTGCTGGCCGCCATGTACCCCGGCACCCGGCTCGACCGGTTCGTGACCTTCACGACACTGGGCCTGATCTCGGTGCCGGAATTCCTGGTCGCAACCCTGCTGGTCCTCGTGATTGCGGTGCAGCTCGGCTGGCTGCCCGCCACCGCCTACATCAGCGGCCAGGAAACCGGCTTGAAACTTGTGCGGGCGCTGGCGATGCCGGCGCTCACCCTGGTCATCGTGGCGTCGTCGCAGATCATGCGCATGACCCGGGCGACGGTGCTCAACGTGATGAACTCACCCTATATCGAAATGGCGATCCTGAAGGGTGTGCCGCGCCGCCGGATCATCCTGCGCCACGCGCTGCTCAACGCAATCGGTCCGATCGCGAACGTCATTGCGCTGAACCTCGCCTATCTGGTGAGCGGCGTTGTGGTGGTGGAGACCATCTTCGCCTACCCGGGGCTGGCCAAGCTGATGATCGACGCGGTCCAGACCCGGGACCTGCCGCTGGTGCAGGCCTGCGCCATGATCTTCTGCGCAACCTACATCGTGCTGATCTTCATTGCCGACATGGTGTCGATCCTGTCGAACCCGCGGCTGCGGCACCCCAAATAGAGAGCCGATCATGGCCGAGACCGAAACCAGTTTCGAGGAACTTCCCGACGCTCCGCCGCGACGGCGGCTGCGACTGTCGTGGAGCGGCAAGCTCGGCGTCGTCGTCGTCGCGTTCTGGATGGTCATCGTGGTCATCGGGCCATCGATCTCGCCCTACCACGAAGCCGATATCCTCGACGAGGCACTGTTCATCGTGCCGGGCAGCGACAATCCCTACCCCGAGACCGACTACCAGCCGCCGAGCGCGGTTGCCTGGCTCGGAACCGACTACCTCGGGCGCGATACCCTGTCGCGGACCCTGTTCGGTGCCCGCACCACCATCGGCATATCGCTGGCGTCGACACTGCTCGCCTATCTGGTCGGGGTTACCCTGGGAATCGCGGCGGCAGTCGGCAGGCCCGTCCTCGACTCGAGCCTGAGTCGGCTGAACGACGCCATCCTGTCGATCCCGAGCATCATGCTGGCGCTGATAATCATTGCCGCCATCGGCAGCACCATCCCGATCCTGATCGTGCTGACCGGACTGATCTATGCCTCGACGGTGTTCCGGATCGCGCGATCTCTCGGGCTTGACGTCAAGGTCAGCGACTTCGTCGAGGCGGCCAAGGTCCGCGGCGAGGGGCTGTGGTGGATCATCACCCGCGAAATCCTGCCCAACGTCGCCATGCCGATGGCAACCGACTTCGGGCTCCGGTTCGTCTACGTGATCCTGTTCATCTCCAGCCTGAGCTTCCTCGGTCTGGGTGTGCAGCCGCCGCAGTCCGACTGGGGCAGCATGGTTCGCGAGAGCCTCTCGGGCCTGCCCTACGGCTCCATCGCCCCCCTGGTGCCTGCCATGGCGATTGCGACACTTACCATTGCCATCAACCTGATCGTCGACGACGTGTCGGCTCATTCCGGCGGTCGACTGGCCAGGAGGATGATCTGATGCCCCCGTTGCTCGAGGTCGACCGTCTGGTTATCGACGCCCGCACGGAATCCGGGGCGACGACGCCGATCGTGAAGGATGTGAGCTTCGGTATCGACCGCGGCGAGGTGGTGGCGCTGATCGGCGAATCCGGATCGGGCAAGACCACCATCGCGCTCTCCGCACTCGGCTATACCAAGCCCGGCCTCGAGTTCACCAGCGGCGAGGTTCGCCTTGAGGGGCGTGACGTGATCACCATGCCGCCGGGGGAGATACGCGACCTGCGCGGCCAGCGCGTTGCCTACCTCGCCCAGAGCGCGGCCGCCACCTTCAACCCGGCTCTGACCATCGGTGAACAGGTGACCGAATCACCGCTGCTGCACGGGCAAATGAACCGGGAGGAGGCCGAACGCCGGGCAGAGGAGCTGTACCGGGCGCTGGAACTGCCCGATCCGGATCGTCTTGGCCGGCGCTATCCCCACCAGGTGTCGGGCGGCCAGTTGCAGCGGTTGATGGCGGCCATGGCGCTGTGCGGCAAGCCCGACCTGCTGATCCTCGACGAACCGACTACCGCGCTCGACGTCACCACCCAGATCGAGGTGCTCAAGGCGTTCAAGGCGGTGATTCGCCAGGAAGGGGCGGCGGCACTCTACGTCACCCACGATCTGTCTGTGGTGGCCCAGATCGCCGACCGGATCGTGGTGCTCTATGCCGGCGACGTGCTCGAACACGGTAACGCTGACCAGGTGATCAACAGGCCATCGCACGAGTACACGCGCCGCCTGATGGCGGCTGTACGCCCGCCGCCGGCCGCGGGCCAGGGCGACGATGCACTTGAGGAGCATCTTCGGGATCACCCCGCGCTCGCGGTCAGGGACGTCAGTGCCGGGTACGGCAGGCTGATGGACGGCTCGGTGGCCGTCACGGTGCTGCGCGATGTCACGATTTCGGTACAGCGGGGCCACACGATGGGGATCATCGGCGAGTCCGGGTGCGGCAAGTCGACGCTCGCGCGCGTGATGTCCGGACTGCTGCCGGCGAGCGAAGGCGCGATCCTGCTCGACGGCCAGCAGCTCCAGCCAGACCTGCGCCGGCGTGATCGTGACCAGCTGCGCAGGGTCCAGTTCGTGTTCCAGATGGCGGATGTCGCGCTCAATCCGCGCCAGCGGGTCGGCGGCATTCTCGGCCGGCCGCTGGAGTTCTACTTCGGGTTGCGCGGCAGGGAGCGACGCCAGCGGGTGGCCGAGTTGCTGGAGATGGTGGAACTGCCGACGGAGTTCGCCGACCGCTACCCTGAAGAGCTGTCCGGCGGCCAGAAGCAGAGGGTCAACCTGGCACGCGCACTGGCTGCATCGCCGGAGGTGCTGCTGTGTGACGAGGTGATTTCGGCGCTCGACACCATTGTCGGGGCCAACGTGATCGAGCTGCTGAAGCGGCTGCGCCAGCGCAGCGGTGTCTCCTTCGTCTTCATCAGCCACGACCTGTCCACGGTGGCGTCATTTGCCGACGAGATCGTGGTGCTCTACGCCGGCCGGGTAGTCGAGCAGGGGCCGACCGACCGGGTCCTTTCCCCGCCGTACCACCCCTACACCCGGCTGCTGATTGCCTCGGTGCCGGAACTGCGCATCGGCTGGCTCGAGGAGACCATGGAAAGCCGGGTTGCCCAGGCCGGCATCGACCGGGTGGTCAGGATGACCGAGATCGGCTGCTCGTTCTTCGACCGCTGTCCGCTTGCGATCGAGGGGGTCTGCAACCGGGAGACCCCGCCGGTGCGCCACCTGTCTGGTGGTCACGCCATCGAGTGCCATCGCAGCGAGGCCGAGTTCATCGAGGGCATTCAGGCGGCCTGACCTGACGGACATCCGGTGGCAGCACTCCCTGGACGTGGCTGCCAAGACGCTGTAATATCATAATATTTTTGTTGCGGACTCCGCATTCTCTGGGCGACACTTCCTGTCGGACCAACCGACCGGGAGCGCAAGGTCATGCACGACCATCAGTCGATCCGTTTCGACCGGCACCTCGCAACCGCGGAGATCCTGTACCACCTCCCCGACTACCCCGGCATCCTCCAGAGCTTCGTCTGGCAGCACATGGACGTGGCACCGGAATACCCCCGGCTGCGCAGGTTTCTCGAATACTGGACGGAGAACATCGAGGCGCGGCTGCATTCGGTAACCGTCTCGCGCGCCGTTGAGCGACGGTCAGGCGGCGTGCGCCACGTGCGGGCTTCCATGCGGCTGCACTGAACGCCTACTCGGGAGCCAGCGTGACCCTGAGGCCGTCGAGACGCTCGGTCATGGTGATCTGGCACGACAGGCGCGAGTTGTCCTGCACCTCGAAGGCGAGATCAAGCATGTCGATCTCTTCCTCGTTCTTGGCCTCCAGCTTGTCGAGCCATTCCTCGTCCACGTAGACGTGGCAGGTCGCGCAGGCGCAGCAGCCGCCGCATTCCGCCAGGATCGGCAGGCCCTCGTCACGGATGAGTTCCATGAGCTGCCAGCCGGCAATGCCCCTGAGCTCGCTGACTTCGCCGTCGCGGTCAGTGACGATGATCTTCATCATACCCCCAGTTTCTCATGCAGGGCCGAACTCGAGGTCGTATACTGGAACCTCAGTCGTCGATCCGGGTAGACGTAACGAAACGCTTGCTGCGACATCAGGGCCGCCTCGTGAAAGCCCGAAAGGATGAGCTTGAGCTTGCCCGGGTAGGAGTTGATGTCGCCGATGGCGAAGATGCCCGGAACATCCGTCTCGAATTTTTCGGTATCGACCGGAATCAGGTTTCGCTCGAGGCTGATCCCGAAGTTCGCAACCGGTCCGAGCTTCATGGTCAGCCCGTAGAATGCGAGCAGGGTGTCGCAGGGAATGTCGTACTCGCCGTCACCGCCGGAGACAGTTACCGCTTCCAGCTTGCCGTCCGCTCCCTTAAGCCCGCGCAGCTGCGCGACGTGCAGCGACATCGCGCCCGAGCCGACCAGCTCGCGCATGGCGTTGACCGAAGCCGGTGCGGCGCGGAAATCGTCGCGCCGGTGCACCAGGTCGAGGCTGGTTGCAAGCGGCTGAAGCGCAATGGTCCAGTCCAGCGCCGAGTCACCGCCGCCGGCGACGAGGACCCTGCGGTCGCGAAATGCCTCCATCCGGCGGACCGAGTAGAACACCGACGTGCCCTCGTAGGCATCCAGTCCCTTCAGGGGCGGTTTCTTGGGAACGAAACTGCCGCCGCCGGCCGCGATCACCAGGACCGGCGCCGTGATCACGGTGCCGTTATCCGTGGTCAGTCTCCACGCGCCGTCCGGCGTCTTCTCGAGCGCCTCCGCCATCTGTCCGAGGTGGAATGTGGGCGAGAACGGCCTGATCTGTTCCATCAGCTTGTCGGTGAGCTCCTGGCCGGTGCAGACCGGAATGGCCGGAATGTCGTAAATCGGCTTTTCCGGGTAGAGCTCGGCGCACTGGCCGCCCGGGTAGTCGAGAATGTCGACCAGGTGCGTCTTCATGTCGAGCAGGCCCAGCTCGAAGACGGCAAACAGGCCGACCGGGCCGGCTCCGACAATGATGACGTCCGTGGTGTGCTCGCTGGTGTCCATGGGAGTCCTGATCAGGCGATAGGTGCCGCACTCTACGGGCGCGGACCGTGGATTCCAAGATACCAACCCGGGTTCGAAATCAGTGTCGGAAATGCCGGATTCCGGTCATGACCATCGCGATGTCGTGCTCGTCGGCGGCTCGGATCACCTCGTCGTCGCGAACCGACCCGCCCGGCTGGATTACCGCCGTCGCCCCGGCCTCGACGGCGGCCAGCAGCCCGTCCGCGAACGGGAAGAACGCGTCCGATGCCACGACCGATCCAACGGTGGCCGGTTCGCCTTCTCCGGCGGCGTCCCGCGCCTTGCGCGCCGCGATCCGTGCCGAGTCAACCCGGCTCATCTGTCCGGCACCGATGCCGACACTCGCCCCGTTGCGCACGTAGACGATGGCATTCGACTTGACGTGCTTGGCAATGCGGAACGCCAGCAGCAGGTCGGCACACTCGCGCGCGCACGGTGCGCGCCGGGTCACGACCCGCAGGTCATCCGCGCCGACCCGCCCGGTATCCCGGTCCTGGACCAGGAGGCCTCCGGCAAGTTGGCGGATCTCGCGCCCCGCGGCGCCGGGGTCGGGCAGTGCGCCGGTCTCCAGGACCCGAAGTCCCGTGCGCCGGGCCAGGATCTCGCGCGCCCCAGGCGAGATCTCCGGTGCGACCACCACCTCCGTCAGGATCTCGATGATGCGGCTCGCGGTGTCCGGGTCCAGCGTGCGGTTCGCGGCAATGATGCCGCCGAAGGCGCTGGTCCGGTCGCAGGCGAACGCCCGTTCGTAGGCGTTCGACAGCGAGTCGGCCTGGGCAACGCCGCAGGGGTTGGCGTGCTTGATGATCGCGATGCCGGGCCGGTCGAGTTCCGCGACCAGTTCGATCGCGGCATGGGTGTCGTTCAGGTTGTTGTAGCTGAGTTCACGGCCCTGGATCTGCCGGGCGGTTCCCACGCCGCAGCGTTCGTCTCCGGTGCGGTAGAACAGGCCACGCTGATGCGGGTTCTCGCCATAGCGCAGCACCTGCGGGTCGGAGGCGGCGACGACCAGGCGGCGCGGAACCTCCTCCTCCTCCGACTGTTCCGACATCCAGGCCGCGATCGCCGCGTCGTAGGACGCCGTGCGGGCGTAGGCGGTTGCCGCCAGTTTCCGGCGGGTCGCGAGCGACAGGCAGCCGGCATTCGCGTCGAGTTCCGCACCCACCGCCGTGTAGTCCACGACATCGACCACCACCGCGACCGCGCGCCAGTTCTTCGCTGCCGCGCGGATCAGCGCCGGGCCACCGATGTCGATCTGCTCGGTGCAGGTCTCGGGGTCGGCGCCGGAGCGCAGGGCTTCCTCGAACGGGTAGAGCGAAACCACGACCAGGTCGATCGGCGTGATCGCGTGTTCGCCGAGTGCGCGTTCGTGGTCGGGATCATCGCGCCGGGCCAGGATTGCGCCGTGGATGTGCGGGTGCAGGGTCTTGACCCGGCCGTCCAGCATTTCCGGGAACCCGGTCCGCTCTGCGACATCGACGACTGAAACACCGGCATCGCGCAGGGCGCCGGCGGTCCCGCCGGTGGAGACGATCTCGATGTCGTGGCGGGCGAGTGTCGCAGCCAGTGCCCCGAGCCCCGACTTGTCGGAGACCGAGACCAGTGCCCGGCGCACGCGGACCAGATCTCTCATCGAGACCCTGGACTCGGACGGACCCGTACGTCGCCTGCCAGGAGTTCGTTCGCGCCGGCCTCGAGGGCGGCGAGCCGGAGTACCGCAAGCGCACGGTCCCCGGTGCCGGAACGGATCTCTCCGACTTCCCGGCCGTCAAGGGTGACCGGTGTTCCCGGCTCGGGCACCGCCCCGTCGGCCACGACCGGTGTCAGGCGTCGCTTGACCAGTCCGCGGTACCGGGTCCGGGCGGTCAGTTCCTGGCCCATGTAGCAGCCCTTGTCCCAGTCGATGCCGTTCAGTTCGTCGAACCCGGCCTCGAGCAGCACCGTGCGTCCCACCTCGAGATCGCGGACACCGTCGGGGACGCCCAGCGCGATACGCACCACCTCGTAGTCGTCACGCTTCCCGTGCACGATCGGGGCTGATACCGGGTCGGTTCCGCGCCGGGTGACCAGCCGGGCGCCGAGCCCGGTGTGTCGCGGGTCGACGATCGCGATCCCGTCGCGGCGGCTGACGGTGGCTCCGGGTTCCCCTGACAGCCCCAGGGCTGCGAGCGCATCACCGCCCCAGGCGGCGTGGACCTGCCAGCTGCCGGTCACGTCGGCGAGATCGACGCGCGAGCGCAGACGGTAGATCGCCAGTCGCTTGCGCAGCGCCTCGAGGCGGTCTGCCTCGCAATCGAGCAGCAGGCTGTCTTCGTGCCCGATCATCATGAAGTCGAAAAGGTACTTGCCCTGCGGGGTGAGCAGGCTCGCGTAGAGCGAACGGGTCGGCGAGACCCGGTGCACGTCGTTCGAGACCAGCCCTTGCAGAAACGCGACACGGTCCTCGCCAGAAATCGCAAGCAGGCCGCGCTCTTCCAGGCGGATGCAGCGCACGTCGGTCATGCAGCAGCTACTCGTCGGCCAGCTGGCGCTGCGCCTGCGCCATCAGTTCGTCCATCCTGTGGCGCAACCGGCGCTCGCTGAGATCACCCCCGGCCTCGGCGACGCGCCCCATGACGAATTCGACCACATCGTCATCGCCCGGTCGTTCGAAGTTGGACTTGATGACCTCCTTCGCGAAGGCCTCGGCCTCGTCTCCGGTCTTGTCGAGGAACTGCTCGCTGACCCAGAGGCCGAGCAGCTTGTCGCGTCGTGCCGTCGCCCTGAAGCGGAACTCGGCATCGCGCGCAAAGCGGTTTTCCTCGCCCTGTTCCTTTCTGTCGAAACTGCTCATGGCCTGTCTGCCTTCAGCTGGTGGCGCACCGCGCAGGACGTACCTGCCACCACAGGACCTAATCCAAACCTTGCCAAAATGGAAGAGTGCGGGGGTGCGTTGGCGCCATCGGCGAAACATGATATCGCGCGTTGCCATGTGCACCCTCGTGATCCTGCGACGACCCGGTCACGCGTGGCCGGTCCTGATCGGCGCCAACCGCGACGAGCTCGTCCATCGACCCTGGAAGCCGCCCGGCCGGCACTGGCCGGACCGTGCCGGCGTGACTGCCGGGCTCGATGTCGAGGCCGGCGGCAGCTGGCTCGGTGCGAATGACGAAGGAGTGGTTGCCGGCGTCCTGAACCGCACCGGCTCGCTCGGTCCGCAGGCCGGCAAGAGGTCCCGGGGAGAGCTGGTGCTCGACGCGCTCGATCACGCCGATGCGCAGGACGCCGCGGCTGCCCTCGCCCGGATTGACGGCCGGGCGTACCGGACTTTCAACCTGGTGATTGCGGATGCCCGTGATGCCTTCCTGCTCTGTCACCACGGTGCGGCGGACGGCCGGGTCGACGTCGCACCAATCGGACCGGGCCTGTCGATGATCACCTCGCTGGAACTGAACGACCGCGCGTCGCCGCGGATTGCCGGGAGCCTCGACCGGTTCCGGGCCGCGGCCCCTCCCGACCCGGAGGCCGGCGACTGGTCCGGCTGGAGCAGCCTGTTGGCGGACCGCTCCCGCCACCTGCCGGATGATCCGAGCAGTGCGCTGACCATCGCCACCGACCATGGCTACGGTACCGTGTCCTCGTCGCTGATTGCCCTGCCGGAGACCGCGGAACAGCGGATTGTCTGGCTGTTCAGCGCCGGTCCACCGGACCGCGCACCCTGGCGTCCGGTTGGCGTGCCTGCTGACTCCCCGGACAGCCAGTCATCCGCCAACTCCGGCCTCGCCTCGCAGTGAGGTCCCCGGGAAGCCTCGACGCGGAAATCAGGACCCGCCAGCGGGTCTCGCTGTCATGAACACCTCGCGGAGGCGGCACGTGGTGACGTGACCCGTCATGCCGCAACCGGCAACAGGCAGGAGAGCGACGGACGACACGCGTGAAGGGTTTCGCAAGGCAATCGCCGCCACCCGGACAGTCCCGGTCTCATCCGTCGCCGACCAATTCACCCGTCACATGGGGTCGCTGGTCACGCACCCTTGCCTGGAAGGACTTGAACATGACGGTCTGTGTGCCCGTCACGGCGCACGATTGCACCGAGTTCGCTGCCAACAGTGCTTCGCCACCTGTTGCAACCGGTGGTGATGGCCGTTCGGTTGTCCGGAACATATGAGAACACGGTCTGCGGGTTCTCGATCTTCATGGCGGCCTGCCCATTGCAGCGCTGGCTGCCGGACCGGGAGATTTCGGACCTGCATCCATCAGCAATTTTGACCAGGGACGTACGGTCGCTCCTGACCGGTGTCGAACACTGCAGTCTTGACGAGAACACCGCCACGATCGAAGGAGTGGCCAGTGTTGCTCGCGACTATTTCAGTTTCACGGATAGTGAGACAGAACTGCACCAGCTGATCCTCATCCGTTTGAGTTGCGTTCTGGCGGGTACGGTGCGAACGGAGCGGGTGGGGAAATACGGAAGTCAGCAGTTGTAAAAGGGTGTCTCTCATTGCGTCATGCAAACCGCAGAGGCAGAAGACGATTCTCAAGTGGTATGGGGAATACAGCCGCGAGCAATCAACTGATTGTTGCTCGGCCTTGATGGTTACGCATATCGCGAGCTTGTGCAGAGAAGTTTGTCAGAACTGGATGTCGCTGATTTGCGAGACAATATCGCTACCCCCTTGGTGTACTCATCCATGCCGGTGCGGGACGCGCTGAACCTTGCCGAATAACCCGAAGAGGTTCGAAAGGCCCGGCCTGCCCGGCGCCCCGACAGCCATGCGGCGTCAGACCGACAGTTCGCGCCTTTGTTCGGCGATGCGGAACTTCAGTCTCTTGCTCGGTTTCATCGACGGCAGCGGGTTGAACCGAAGCGTATAGTTTGCGGGAGATACTTCGAGGGTGAAGTAATGTGCAACCATCAGCACGTTGACGGCCAGCTGCAGATCCATCCAGCGGTTGCCGAGACAGGTGTGTGTGCCCAGCCCGTATGGCGCGTACCCGGGGCCGTGGTGCTCGTTGCGCGGCGGCAGATAGCGGTCGATGTCGAACGAGAAGGGGTCCGGGAAGACTTCCGGCATGTAATGAGCGGCTGTCTGGGCGATGTAGAGCCGCGACCCCACTGGCAGTTCGTAGCCCTCGACGGTGCAGGAATTCATCACATCGCGCAGCGACATCGGGACAATGGGGTACATGCGCAGGCATTCCATGAGAAAGCGGTGGGTGACGTCGATCGCAGACGGGGTGAAGGCTTCGCCATCCGGATCGCCGTTCTCGAACAGGGCGTCCGCTTCGCCACAAATTCTCTCGTGGAGCGCGGGCTGGGCCGCCATGGCGTAGAGTGCAAAGCTGAATGCATCGCCGAGATACACACTGGCGATCAGCGCTGCGGACAGGGCGAAGCGCAGATTGGACTCCGGCACCAGTTGCGGATCGCTCGCATGCAGGCTGAGCAGGTCATCCGCAAGGACCCGCGGACATCCGGCCCGCTGGGCCGGCGTATGAAGGCTCTGAACCCGCTCCATCAATGTGTCGACGGATTTCGCCCGACGTTTCATGCCGATGGTGTTCAGCATGAATTTGGGCAGAACCTTCAAAATATGGATGTTGAGCGCGCGCTCCTTGTAGGTCATCAGGTCGTCGAAGATATCCTGTGAATCGATGCTGATGAAGAGCGGTGAGAGCTGCGCATTTATCATGCGCCGGGACAGGAGTGTCGCCGGGAAGCGATCGCCGACCTTCCAATCCGCCATGAACTCCCGGCCATGACGATAGACCCCGTCCAGTTGGCCTGCCAGTCTGCTGCGCGAATAGGCCGGGGACAGGGCCCTTCGCAACCGGAAATGATCGGAGCCGTCCAGGGAAGGCAATACGCCGTGCGCACCGTAGACTTTCTCGAAATCGGAAAAATAATTCATTGACATCAAGTATCTTCGCCCCTGCCGGTGCGCCCAGCGATTTGTCTGCGGTCCGGCGAGGAAGAGCATCGATTTCGCAAACGGCCGACGGATCTCGAACACGGGACCGTACTCTTTGGCAAGGTCTGCAAAGAGGGCAGGAATGTTGCCGACGCGCAAATTCGGATTGAGCAACAGCCGCCCCAGTGAGACCACCGGAATTTTCTTGGTCAGGGCCGAGCGCCTCAGCAACGGAATGGCGATGGTTTGCTGGACTGCGTCGGCTATGGAACGGCCGATCAAATCCATCTTGCATATCAGGTCGATGCGCTTTTCGGTTTCGTCATCGAGTTCGAATATGAAGCGGAACACGTCGCAGGAATTCACGAGGCAAACGACAATGACGTCTCTCGGGTCAGGTATCGCGTCGGTAAAGATAACCTTGCTGATACGCGACTTGATGAACTGGCTTGCGGTTTCTCCCCGGGCGTCGCCTTTCCCGTGAGCGTGCTCGGTTGCGGGTGCCAGCGTCCAGAAGTCGCCATTATGGTGTTCCAGGATCTTGAACTTCACCAAGCGGTCCAGCGTCAGATCAATGATTGTCTCCGCATGGACAGCGAGACGTTCGATCCAGTATTGGGCGTTTCGTCGAGCCGGTTCTTTTGCGATTTCCTTCAGGATCGGGTCCAGGACCGGGCTGCCGGTTTCCGTCGGGTCCACCAGGTGCAGCGATTCCACGTCTGCATCGATGCGTGACAGGAGCGAGAGTTCAGCAAGTGCTGCGCCCACCACGGTACAATTCAAAGTCCAGCCGAGCACCTGATGAAAGTAGCCATTGTGTTCGTTGAGGAGCATCAGGATGAGCTCATCGGGCAAAGTCAGCGGCTCGGTCGCCAAGCCTTCGGCGGTATCACGCATCGGCTGCGGTCTCCCCGGCTGATCCGCGACGCGGCACCGAGCGGATGCGTCTCGGTTCCGGCATCACAGGCGATTTCACGCAACGGGTATGGCGACAGTCGTCACGCCATCCTGCCCATCTTCTGGCTATCGGACCCGGCGCCGGCCGGCGCTCAATCGGGTTTCCGCGCCAGGAAGCAGTACAAAGGCGTGAAGATGCCGGTTCTGCCGCCCGCGACATAGGCCTTGGCAGTTCGATCCATGAGCCGGATAACGTCTGCGGAGCCTTTCGGTAACGCATTCAGCGCCTCGGCCACTTTCGCCACGCCGATGAAAACCTTACGACCCAACGGTATTCTGTGCAAGGCGTTGCCGAGAATTCCATCCCTGGACTCCATAGGTCGATACCATGGAGTGGACGGCCCCTCCCTGATGCCCAGGTCGGCGCTCTCAATGACGTGAAAGCCCGCCAGTTCGAGCGCCCGGTTCACTTCGTCCATCGCGGCGATATCCCGCAGAGCGACGCCGTGCATGAGATCCTTTTTGATGGCCGCATGTCGGCTGTCGTTCGGATTGAACTTGTCCGTCATGCACATTTCCTGACCCCAGAAGAGAGACCCGGGTTTCAGCACGCGGAAGATTTCGGCGAACGCGCCAGCCTTGTCCGGCGCATGGCATGTCGATTCGATGGCATAACCCCGGTCGAAGGTGCAGTCTTCGAAGACGCTCATGTCCATGAAATCGGATGCGACGCAGTCGACCAGATGGTCGAGCCCCGCTTCGCCATTCAGCGACCGCGCCTTCTGCAGCTGAATTTCGCTGTTGTTGACCCCTACGACCCGGACCCCGGCCTCCCGGGCAACCCGGCGCATCGGGCCGCCGATTCCGCAACCGACATCGATCACCGTCATTCCTTCCTTCAGTTCCAGCTTGGCGATGATCGACCGCTGGTGTCCGATCTTGGCGTCGCTCAGGCTCTCCCCAGGTTTCAGGGGCGCGAAGTGCAGGGATTCGCCCCAACCGAACACCATGAATTCGTTGCAGAGATTATAGTACTCCTGAACGGTTTCAGCGTGGCTATACTCGCCGCGCGCAGCATTCCTGGACAGCGCTCGGTCGGTCCAGCCGTCGAAGCGTTCCACGCGACGGGCGACATTCGACCCACGGTACGCGGTCTTCAAGTCTCGGGACAAATCGCTGAATTTCATGGCGTGACCAATTCCTTCGCTTCGGTGTGTACGTGCCGGGAATCCCTTGCGAACGGGCGGGGCAGGTCTGCCGGGTCCTCACGCATGCACGGAGCACCGTGCGACGTGTTCTGCTTCAATGCGTCTTTCCGGCCTTCCGTGAACCCGGTCCGGTGGCCCAGCGAGGCACTGGTGAGGCGGGTCTGACCCCATGATCCGATGACCGGGGTCGGGATCACGCGTGCGATCACGGCAGCCGCCGAGATGGGCGACCGGAGCCACCGCATCGTCGAGCCGATCCGGGTCCCGGAGGCCTTGTTCAGATGCACGGTCGTGCAGGAGGTCGAGTTCGTGATCGGCGAACATCATCTGTGGCCCGCAGACGGGTACCTGGCGTCCGGGCAATGTCATGACCATGATGCGCCAGGAGATGACGGCATTGATGGCGATGGCCCGCTGCAGCCGTTCGGCGGTGCGGAACAGCAAGTGCTCCACCCTGCAGCCGGACCTGAGCGCACGGAAGAAGTCCTCGATGCGCCAGCGCTGGGGGCAGTAGCCGCCGCCGGCTGCCTCAGTGGCAGTCGTGACCGTGACCTCCCGTGCTGCTTGCGCCACGTCGGTGAATCCGTCAAGCCAGCGCCGCCGCTGACGTCGTGTCTCCGGTCCGCATGCCACCGCGCCGAAGTTGAGGTCGAGCGCTCCGAGCGGCAGGCCGGTCGCGGTCACAGCCAGGGTCGCATGCATCGACAGACCGAGGCTCTTCGCACCGGTCTGCTTCGTGCCGGTGGTCTTCCTGCCGCCGCTGCTGTTGCGGGCCTTGATCTTCCCTTCCGGGCAGGCCGCCAGCAGACCCGCGCGCTTCACCAGACGTGCCGACAGGCGCTCGTCACCCAAGGGCGCTCCTCCAAACTCGTTGGTGGCCCACTCGGTCGCGTTCAGATCCTCTCCCGGCTCCAGGGGCATGATCGATGCCCTCAACCCCAAGCCTGCGACGCCCGTTCCGTGCCAGAGCGTGCATGAAGGTCGAATTGACCGTCAGCGCACGCTGCTTGCTCACATCCCGGCGGCCCCGCGTCCCGGCCGACCATGAGGAAGTCTGCCGCCCTCAGACAGGTCCCCGCCACCCCCGCATCGGCAAGGCTCTCTACCAGCCAGGGACATTACCCGTAACGGGCCTCGAAGTCCCGCAGCAGGCGCCCCGGCCCATTGTCAGGTGTGGGCAACGCACTGATGGGCGGATCAGGAAGCAGCTCAGGCAGACCACGCGGTAAAGGTGGTCGCGGCGTCCGTCATCGCTCCACGCCATCCACCGATCACGCGCCGACACCCGCAGGGCAGCAACAGGGAACCCGAGGACGCCCGGCCAGCCGTGGCCCGAGCCCACAAGGTCGCGCACCGGACAACCGGCAAAGATCGTCATGCCGTGTGGAGGTTCGCGCGCCATCAGCGTGTGCCACAGCTCTCGCTCACGGCGCTGAGTCAGCACGAGGGCATCGAGATCCCGGATCCGGGCCGGGTGCGCCGGGACATCGACCGGTTCGGAAACCGCGGCTCCAGGCTGAGGCAGCCTGTTCATCGCCGCCCGCTGTGGCGTCGGCAGGCAGGATCGCGGTGACCCGCGAACGTGCCGTCTCGTTGCCCAGGACGCGACTGATCCGGGACTGCGGCCTAATGACGCCCGTGTACACAGGACAGCAGTCGTGTTGTTCAGGCCATTTCCTGACTACACAGTCGCGCCAGCAGTGTACAAGTGTCAGGAATTCGCACACGGATCCGGCTCTGTTTCAGGCACTGGGGAGAGTCGAAGTACGGGAACACCGCTCAGAGCGGTTAGCCGAGGAAAGAGGGCCTGACCTCGTTGGCGAACAGCTCCCGGTATGTTGTCCTTTTGCCAACCGTCCTTCGCACAGGAAAGTTCAATCCACCTTTTGCCGGGTTCTCACCGGGATGGGTCAAGACCGTCGAAGCTGCGGCGCATGTTCGTCGGCGCCGTCGACAGCCAGATGCCGCCTGACGACCAGCCCCCAAGCATCAGGATCGCCGCACGCGAAGCGCGACTCCACGCACCGCGGGCAAGACGCGACCACGTCCAGAACCTTCTCCCGACTTGACCTTCCTGCGGAACGCAACGGGTCCATCAGTTGTCGTTCCGTGCATCTGGAAACTGTGCTTCGCCAGGTCGATCCCGATCATGCTAACCTCGGTCATGGATGTTCGCTCCTCGGCGTGGGCGACGTGATGCACCGCCCTGGCCCACTTCGATGCCGTCGGGAGGGGGCGTCGGATAGACAGAATGGGGAGGCCGCCATGGACGATCGAATTTTTCACATCGTCGGCGACGCGCCAGCCCCGGTGGCGCCATATAGCCACGCAGTCGAAGTCGATGGCTGGCTGTTCGTTACCGGCCAGCTTCCGATCGACCCGGCTGATAACGATGCGCCGTTGCCATCGGGTATCGAAAACCAGACCCGTACCGTACTTGATAATCTTGAGATCGTTCTCGGTCGTGCCGGTTACGCTTTGACGGATGTGGTGAGTGCACGCGTGTTCATCACCGATTTTTGTCGCGATTACGCAGCAATGAACGCGGTTTACGCGAGCTATTTCGATGCTGACCGACTGCCAGCGCGAACCTGCGTCGGCGTGAGTGGATTGGCGCGCGAGGCACTGGTCGAGATCGATTTCGTCGCCCGTAAATCGGGCGAGAACTGACCCAAGGCAGAGTTTGGCACGGTACGCACATCAAGCACATCTTCGCCAAGTACGGCATCTCCCGGCAGGCGGAACTGGTGCTGTCGTGCACCGACATGCCATAGGTGTCGGGCCGGATGCCGCGCGAGCGCTCAGATGTGGATGCGCTCGATCTCGTCGAGCGAAATCTCCTCGAGCAGCCTGTTGTAGAACTGCGTCGTCCGCGTCGAGGCGTGCCCCGAACTACGGACGTCCTGGTGGAGCAGCGTGTTCGGGGAGGTCGCCCGCTCGGGAGGTCGATGACGACTGGATAGTGTCGTCGTCACGGTCGGCGGTGCTGGTGCCTGGTCCGGGTGGCTGGCAGGAGCTGTACGAGTGCGAATGCGACCGTTCGGAGCGGGCGGCGGCCCGTGCCGAGGCGGTGGCCGAGCGCGAAGCACTGGCCATGAAGATGACGCCGCAGCAAAGTGCCTCGGCGCAGGATCAGCTGCGCACGGAGAACTGTTTCCCGGGCTTGCTGGAACCGCACCTGGAACGCTGCCCGTCGAGGCAGCCCGAGAGCCCCTGCCGGGGCTTTCGGATACTGCGATCGACACCGGGTTGTCTGGCCACGTGACCGGACACGATCTCACGTGACCGGACAGGATCTGCGGAAACTGCGCGTCGCCAGGTCGAACCCCATCACGCCGATACCGGTCGTGGATGGGTATTTCTCCAGGTGGGCTTTGCGGTGCATCACCCTGGTTCACTTCAATGCCGCGGGAGGGGCGTCTGGCTCCATCGCTGACCCTGTCCGGGCCACCGCGCAGATTGTGCTGAACCGCCTGGAAGTGCTATAGCCGACACCGGTACCCGGCCCGGGGACGGTCGGAACCAGCACCTGGCAGGAGACCCGGTGCGCCACAGTCCCCTGGGGGCACACTCACATGGCACGACGCAGAAAGCTCTACGAGGGCAAGGCCAAGGTCCTCTACGAGGGACCTGAGCCTGGAACACTGATTCAGTACTTCAAGGATGACGCAACCGCCTTCAACAATGCCAAGAAGGGTGTCATCACCGGCAAGGGAGTGCTGAACAACCGCATCAGCGAGTATCTGATGACGCGGTTGGCCGAGGTCGGAATTCCGACCCACTTTGTCCGGCGCCTCAACATGCGCGAACAGCTGATCCGCGAAGTCGAGATCATCCCGATCGAGGTCGTGGTGCGCAACATAGCCGCGGGATCGATCTGCAAGCGCCTCGACCTCGAGGAGGGCAAGATGCTGCCCCGCTCGATCGTCGAATACTACTACAAGTCCGACCGGCTGAACGATCCGCTGGTAGCCGAGGAGCACATCACCGCCTTCGGCTGGGCATCGGCCCAGGACATCGACGACATGATGTCGATGTCGCTTCGCATCAACGACTTCCTGTCAGGCCTGCTGATCGGGGTCGGTCTGCGCCTGGTCGACTTCAAGCTCGAGTTCGGCCGCTACTACACCGAGGAATCGGTGATCGTCGTACTGGCGGACGAGATCAGTCCGGACAACTGCCGACTGTGGGATTCCGGAACCAACGAGAAGCTCGACAAGGACCGGTTCCGCCGGGATCTCGGGGGTGAACGCGAGGCCTACCAGGAGGTTGCCAGGCGTCTCGGCGTGCTTCCCGAGGCGGGCCCGATGGACCTGAAGGGACCGAAGGCGATCCAGTAGCGGGCGGGGAGCGCTGCATGCGCGCACGCGTTCACATCACGCTCCGCAGCGGCGTGCTCGACCCGCAGGGCCAGGCCATCCGCAATGCCCTGCATTCGCTCGGTTTCGGTGACGTGCGCGACGTGCGCCAGGGCAAGTACATCGAGCTCGACATCGACGGCACGGACCCTGATGCGACCGGCGCCGAGGTGCGCCGCATGTGCGAAACCCTGCTCGCCAACCCGGTGATCGAGACCTACCGCGTCGAGGTCGTTCCGGGCCCGGAGGCCTGACCGGGCGCCGGTAGCGCGATGCCGGAACACGGCCTGTAGACGACCGGCCGCGCACCCTGGCGCACCAGCCTCGTCTGTCCCATCTGCTCCAGGATGAACACCTGGCGGGGTTCGGGAGAGTGAAGCTCGCGCGACGGCTCGACGACGATCTGCTCTCCGTCAAGCCGGTAGCGCGAGCGCGAGATCACCAGCGGTGCGGTGCCCGTGCTCGAGCCGACCTCGGGCAGCATCCTGAAGTACCGGCCGTTGTCGAAGACCAGCACCGGGTCGGTGGACTGGCACCGCGGCTCGCCGCCGTCATCCACCACGCCCCATGTTCCCGCAACCGGATCGGCTCCCGCGGCGGCCGGCAGCAGGCCGAAAAGGACAGCCGCGGCCCGCGGCCACGCCTGTCCGGCCACCGGTCAGCCCGACCGCCTGCGATCGAAGAACCGCTGCATCATGCGCCGGGGCTCGTCGGTCCGGTAGGAGCGCGCCAGCGCCTCGATGCCGACGCGCACACCGTCCTCGATCGACAGGCGTTCCCAGTCGTTGACGAGCCGCTTCTGGGCCCGGACCGCCAGCGGTCCGGCCGAAGCGATGGTATCGGCGGTTTCGCCGACCGCGGCGTCGAGTTCCGCCTGGTCGCCGGCGAGCTGCTCGAGAAACCCCCAGCGATCGGCGGTGGAGGCGTCGATGACCTGGCCGGTCATGACCAGCCATGAACTGCGACCCCATCCGACGAGACGGGGCAGCAATGCCGCCTCGATGACCGAGGGCAGTCCGACCTGAACCTCGGGCATGCCGAACACCGCGTTCGACGAGGCAATGCGGATGTCGGCGGCCGCTGCCATTTCCATCCCGGCGCCGAGGCAGTAGCCGTTGACGCGGGCGATCACCGGCACCGGAAGGGTCCGCATGGCCCGGAACAGCCGGTGCAACCCGGAAATGAAACGTCGGGCGCTGTCTTCCTCCAGGGCACGCAGTTCGTTGAGGTCAGCTCCACCGACGAATGCCTTCGCGCCGGCGCCGGTGAGAACGACCGCGCGCAGCTTCTCGTCCGTGCCAAGCTCCTCGAAGACCCGGGTCAGTTCGGCGACCGAGGCGCTGTCCAGCGCGTTCAGCCTGGACTGCCGGTCGTGGGTGACGGCAGCGATGGTGCCGCCGGCGTGGGCGCGGTGTTCGACGGTGACTGGCACGTCTCAGGTCTCCTCGTTGACATCGGTCGGGGTGCCGCCCAGCGAGCGGACCAGTGCACGGACCTCCTCGGCGGCCAGTTCGATGCGGTCGCGTCCGGTGCCGCGCATCACCAGTGTGGTTCCGAAGGCTCCGGCACGGTAGTAGGGATAGCTCCCGATCCCGACATCGGGGTAACGTTCCTGGATCCCTCCCAGTCCCCCCGCCACCACGCCCTCGCCGAGATCACAGACCACCGAGAGCGAGTGCATCCGGTCTCCACCGCGCAGGGAGGGTAGCAATTCCTGCACCATGGCCTGAAACACGCTCGGAACTCCGGCCATCACGTGGACATTGCCGATGGTAAACCCGGGTGCGGCCGAGACCGGGTTGCGGATCAGCACCGCGCTGGCCGGGGCGCGCGCCATCCGCATCCGCGCCTCGTTGAGTTCGAGTCCGCGCCGTGCGGCGTGTTCGCGCATGCGCCGCACTGCCTCGGGGTGACGTTCGACCGCAACTCCGAACGCCTCGGCAACCGCATCGCAGGTAATGTCGTCGTGGGTCGGACCGATGCCGCCGGACGTAAAGACGTGATCGTGGCGCTCCCGCAGTTCGTTGACCGCCCGGACGATGGCATCGGTCCGGTCGGTGACCACCCGGACCTCCTCGAGCCGGATGCCGGCTTCGACCAGCTGTTCGGCCAGATATGAGAGGTTGGCGTCCCGGGTGCGACCGGACAGGATCTCGTCGCCGATGATGACAAGGGCCGCGGTCACGATTGCTGAAGCTGCGGACGGGGACGTCATGGCGTCGGTCCCGGGCTATGGTTGTCGTGCGGCACAATCGCGCAGGGAAAGGGACCATGCAACTGCCTCGCCCGCTTCATTCCGGGACGCTGCTGAGACGATACAAGCGGTTCCTGGCCGACGTGCTGCTCGATGACGGCACACAGATTACCGCGCACTGTCCGAATCCGGGTCGAATGACCGGCCTCGACACTCCCGGTTCTCCAGTGTGGCTGTCGCACACGAGCCGGGCCGGGCGCAAGCACCCCCATACACTCGAACTGGTCGAAGCCGAAGGCCAGCTGGTCGGCATCAACACCGGCCGGCCGAACGGCATCGTGGCCGAGGCCCTGGAGGCCCGACGGATCGACGCGCTTGCCGGTTACGCCGGGATGCGCCGCGAGGTCCGTTACGGAACCCGGTCGCGGATCGACCTGCTGCTCGAGGACCCTGAGCGGGTGTGCTGCTGGGTCGAGGTCAAGAACGTGCACCTGCGCCGCGACCAGGGTCCGAACCCCGGCGCGGCCGAGTTCCCGGACGCGGTCACCGCCCGGGGCGCGCGCCACCTGCACGACCTCGCCGCCAGGGTCAGGGAAGGTGAACGTGCGGTCATGGTCTACGTGGTTCAGCGCATGGATTGCGACCGGTTCTGCGTGGCCGCCGACATCGACCCCGACTACGCCGAGGCGCTTGCGGCCGCCACGACGGCAGGTGTCGAGGCGATCTGCTACGACTGCACCGTGACCACCGAGGCGGTCACCCTGCGCTCACCCCTGCCGCTCGATCTCGGGTGAGGGCCCGAAGACGCGCTCGAAGATGACATCGACGTGGCGGGTGTGGTGGTCGAGGTCGAACAGCGCCTCCAGCTCGGTTTCCCCGAGCCAGGAACGCACTTCCCCGTCGGCCTGCAGCAGTGCGAGGAAGTCCCGGTTCTCCTGCCAGACCGCCATGGCGCTGCGCTGCACCGCCCGGTAGGCGGCATCGCGTTCCATGCCGCGGCCGGTCAGCGCCAGCAGCACGCGCTGGGAGTGGACCAGGCCGCCGAGCCGGTCGAGATTGGCCTGCATGGCCTGCGGGTAGACGACAAGACCCTCGATCACCCGGGCAAGCCGGGAGAGTGCGAAGTCGAGCGCGATCGTGGCGTCGGGCGCGATGACACGTTCGACCGAGGAGTGCGAGATATCGCGTTCGTGCCACAGGGCGATGTTCTCCATTGCCGGGGCCACGTATCCCCGCACGATCCGTGCGAGACCGGTCAGGTTCTCGGTCAGCACCGGGTTGCGCTTGTGCGGCATCGCCGAAGATCCCTTCTGGCCCGGCGCAAAGTACTCCTCCGCCTCGCGCACCTCGGTGCGCTGCAGGTGCCGGATCTCGGTGGCCAGCCGTTCCACCGAACTCGCAATGATGCCGAGCGTGGCGAAGAACATCGCGTGACGGTCGCGCGGAATGACCTGGGTCGAAATCGGCTCGGGGGTCAGGCCGAGCCCGGCGGCGACATGGGCCTCGATTGCCGGATCGACGCTGGCGAAGGTTCCGACCGGGCCGGAGATCGCGCAGGTGGCAACCTCGGCGCGGGCGGTGACGAGGCGATCGCGGTTGCGTGCGAACTCGGCGTAGTGGCCGGCGAGCTTGAGCCCGAAGGTGGTCGGCTCGGCATGAATGCCGTGGCTGCGGCCGATCGTGGGTGTCATGCGGTACTCGAATGCCCGGCGCCTGAGCGCGGCCAGCAGGCCGTCAATGTCATCGAGCAGGATGTCGGCGGCCTGGATCAACTGGACCGCCAGGCAGGTGTCGAGCACGTCCGACGAGGTCATGCCCTGGTGGACGAACCGGGCCTCCGGGCCCACGTGTTCGGCCAGCGAGGTGAGGAAGGCGATCACGTCGTGGCGGACCTCGGCCTCGACCTCGTCGATGCGCGCGATGTCGAACCCGCCGCGTTCGCGCACCGCCCGGGCGGCCCCGGCGGGAACCTCTCCGCGCGCCGCCATGGCCTCGCAGGCGAGGGTCTCGATCTCGAGCCATATCCGGAACCGGTTTTCCGGTTCCCATATCCGGGTCATCTCGGGGCGGGAATAGCGCGGAATCATGCAGGGTCCTCCGGGATCGCGGCCGAAGGCGGCTTGTACCACCCGATGCCGGCTGCGTCATTGACAGGGCGTGATCGGAATTCTCACACTGGCCAGCCCCTGTCCCCTGGAGCCCGGATCAATGACAGCACTGTCCGACACGGCCCGGCAGGAGGAATACCGGCAGAACGGTGTCGTCTGCCTGCGCGGCGTTCTCGGGTCCGAGTGGATCGCGCTCACGCGTCGGGGCATCGAGCGCAACCTCGCACAGCCCGGCCGGTTCTTTCGTGACCACACCGCCGAGGGTTCGGGGGGCCGGTACATGTTCGATTTCTGGACCTGGCCCGACATCCCGGAGTTCCGTGCCCTCGTGTTCGACTCGCCGGTCGCCCCCCTGGTCGCAAGGCTGCTCGACGCCCGATCGGTCTACCTGCTGATGGACAACTGGTTCCTGCGCGAGGCCGGGGCCAGCACCGGCGCGCCGTGGCACCACGATGAGCCCTACTTCGACTTCTCGGGAACCATGTGCTCGGTGTGGATCCCGCTGGAGGAGGTGAATGCGCGTTCCGGATTGGTCTTCCTGCCGGGCTCGCACCGGGACGGTGTGCTGCGCTTTGCCGAACCCTTCAGTGCGGCGGTCGACTTCGATGCCCGGGCCGAGGGCTACGAGCCCATGCCCGAGATCGATCTCGAACACGATCCGCGCCTGGTGTCGTGGGACCTTGCCCCGGGGGACTGCCTAGTTTTCGACCTGCGTACCCTGCATGGCGCCCTGCCGGGCATCCAGCCCGGGACCAGCCACAGGATGTCGCTGAGATTCGGTGCCGAGGACACCCGGTTCCGACCGCGCGGGGAATGGACCCGGGAGATCTCGGACTACCTGATCGGGCTCGGTCAGCAACCGGACCGTCCGCCCGGCTGTTCGCTGCTGCCGCGGGTCTGGCCCTCGCAAGGCCCCGGTTGACGCAGTACCGGCATGCCGCATTGAACGGGACCTGCGTCGAAAGGTTGTACTGTCCTTTCCGATCGAGCTCGCGGTTCACCGGATGCTCCCGCGGCGACGCCCTCTTCGCGAGCGGTGCCGGTCCTGGAGGCCGTCCCGCACGCTCGCCCGGGTCAACCGACGCGCGCGGATCCCCGGTTTCTCGCACCGGGGCCACTCTGCGCGAGTTTTCGGTATACTCCCCGTTGAATGCCGTGGGGGAACGGATCCCGGCGGGGAAAGGGATGGATGTTCGCATGCGCGTCGACGGCAGACCGACCAGGACCATCTGGCTCGAACCCGATCACGAGAGCGTGGGGATCATCGACCAGACGCGCCTGCCGCACGCGTTCGCGACCTGCCGGCTGGCGAGCCTTGCCGATGCGGCGAACGCCATCAGCACCATGCAGGTGCGTGGGGCACCGCTGATCGGGGCGACCGCCGCCTTCGGAATGTGGCTCGCGATGCGCGACGATCCCTCCGACGAGGGCGTGGCCCGGGCCCGGTCGCGCCTGCTTGCGACCCGCCCGACGGCAGTCAACCTGCGCTGGGCGCTCGATCGCGTCGCCGCCGCCCTTGCCCGGTGCCCCGAGCCGGCCCGGGCCGATGCCGCCCTTGCCTGTGCCGGACAGATCGTGGAGGAGGACGTGACGATCAACCGGTGCATCGGCGAGGCGGCGCTGCCGCTCATCAGCCGCATTGCCGAGCGACGTGACAGCGGCCCGGTCAACGTGCTGACCCACTGCAACGCCGGGTGGCTCGCGACCGTGGACTGGGGGACGGCCACGGCCCCGATCTACATGGCGCACGACGCCGGTATCGCGGTGCATGTCTGGGTCGACGAGACTCGCCCCCGCAACCAGGGGGCAGGCCTGACGGCGTGGGAACTCGCCAACCACGGTGTGCCCCATACCGTTATTGTCGACAGTGCCGCCGGTCACTACATGAGTCGCGGCGAGGTCGACCTGGTACTGACAGGCGTTGACCGGGCCACGGCGACGGGCGATATCTGCAACAAGATCGGAACCTACCAGAAGGCGCTTGCCGCGAAGGATACCGGGGTGCCGTTCTACGCGGCGCTGCCGTCGCCCACGATCGACTGGACGATCCGCGACGCGATGACGGAGATTCCGATCGAGGAACGTGGCGCCGAGGAGGTGACCCGGTTGACAGGCAGGCTTGATGACGGGACCGTGGCAACCATCAGCATCACCCCGCCCGGGACCAGGGCAGCCAACCCGGCATTCGACGTCACGCCGGCCCGCCTGCTTGCCGGACTGGTTACCGAACGCGGGATTGCGCAGGCGTCGGAGCAGGGACTGCTGGCGCTGTTCCCGGAGCGCCAGGACACCGGGGACCAGGAGGGAGCGACATGAACCGAGCCGGAGCAAACGCGGATCTCGAATCTGCCTACCGTGACGCCGAACAGCAGTTCCGGGCACGCAATCCGAACAGTGAGCGCATGCATGAGAACGCGGCCCGGGTCATGCCCGGGGGCAACACCAGGACCGTCCTGCACTACGCCCCGTTTCCGCTGACCTTTGCGAAGGGCATCGGCGCACGGCTGGTTGACGTGGACGGACACGAGCTTCTCGACTTCCTCGGCGAGTATACCGCCGGCATCTTCGGCCATGACGATCCGGTGATCCGCGGCGCCATCGAGACCGCGGTATCGGACGGGATCGTGCTCGGCGGTCCCAACCTGATGGAGGCGCGGCTTGCCCGGGCGCTGGTCGACCGGTTCCCGGCGATCGAACTGGTCCGGTTCACCAACTCCGGCACCGAGGCCAACCTGATGGCGCTGGGCGCAGCCCGGGCCAGTACCGGGCGAACGCGGATCGTGGGCATGCAGGGCGGCTACCACGGCGGGGTGCTGTTCCTCGCGGCCCCCTCCCCGATCAATGCCCCGTTCGAGTTCACCCTGCTGCCCTACAACGATCCGGACGCCGCCCGCGACCTGTTGCGGCGCGAGGGCGACAGCATCGCCTGCGTAATCGTCGAACCCATGATGGGATCGTCGGGATGCATCCCGGCGACGCGCGAATTCCTCGAGGTCCTGCGCGAGGAAACCGCGGCGACCGGAACCCTGCTCATCCTCGACGAGGTGATGACCTCGCGTCTGGGTCCGGGCGGACTGCATGGCGAACACGGGATCACGCCGGACCTGGTGACGCTGGGCAAGTACCTGGGTGGCGGGCTCAGCTTCGGCGCCTTCGGCGGACGCACCGACATCATGCAGGGATTCGATCCCCGCTCACCCGGCGCCTGGCCGCATGCCGGAACCTTCAACAACAACATCGCGAGCATGTCGGCTGGCCTCGCCGGGCTGACCCAGCTGTTCACGCCCGAGCGGTGCAGGGCGCTGAACAGCCTGGGCGACGGGATGCGCGACAGGCTCAATGCCTCCATTGCCACCCGCGGCCTGCCGATGCAGGTGACAGGGCGTGGCTCGATGAGCTGCGTCCATTTCACGAGCGAGTCGGTGCTGCGTCCGGTCGCCGACCCCCAGGTCGATCTCAAGCGCGGCCTGCTGCACCTCGACATGATTGCGTCGGGCGTCTACCACGCCAGGCGCGGCATGCTGAACATGTCGCTACCAATGACCGGGGCGGATGTCGATGCGGCGATCACCGCCTTCGAGGAGTTCCTCGACAGCCGGCGGTCGGTGCTTGCCGAAGCGGTGGCCGTGGCATGATAGGTCGCAGGCTGCTGATGCTGGCGGCGCGCCGGCTCGCGGAAGACCCCAGGGTGCGGCAGAAGGCTGCCGAAACCGCGGAGACGGCCTGGAACTCCACGGCGCCGAAGGTCGAGAATGCCGGCCGCCACGTCGCCGAAACCTTTCGCGAGACGCGCGAGGAGGTTGACCTGCTCGATGACCCGGTCGGCTTTGCCCGGCGGTTCCGGGCGAGACTGCTGCCTCCCGAGAAGAAATAGGCTCGGGCGGACACGGAGGACGAGATGAACAGGCTTGACGGCAAGGTTGCACTGATTTCCGGTGGAGCGCGCGGGATCGGGGCGGCAACAGCCGCCCGGATGGTCGAGGCGGGTGCACGCGTGGTGGTTGGCGATGTGCTGGAAAGCCGGGGCGCGGCCACCGCGGCAGAACTCGGCGAGGCGGCGGTGTTTGCCCGACTTGACGTGACCTCGCAGGAAGACTGGGCAAGTGCGGTGCAGCTGACGCGGGACCGGTTCGGGGGACTCGACATCCTGGTCAACAATGCCGGGCTGTTCCTCGGCCGCGACTTCGAAAGTGTCTCGCTCGACGACTGGAATCGGCTGGTCGCGGTCAACATGACCGGGGTGTGGCTCGGGACGCGGATGGCGGCGGACGCGTTGCGCGAGCGCGGCGCCGACAGTGCCCACGGCAGCGCGATCGTCAACACCGCGTCGATCGCCGGCCTGGTCGGATCGGAACTGGATGCGCTCTATTCCATGACCAAGGGCGGAGTGACCCTGTTTACCAAGTCGACGGCGCTGAACTTCGCGCGCAAGGGTGACCGGATCCGGGTCAACTCGATCCATCCGGGGGTGATCCAGACCGACATGGGCGACCAGACCTTTGTCTCCCGCGCCGACCAGTTCGGCACCAACGATGTCGGGAAGGCGCGCGAGATCGCGCTTGCCGGGCACCCGATCGGCCGGCTCGGTATTCCCGACGACATCGCCCGCGGCATCGTCTTCCTGGCGTCGGACGACGCCGGGTTCATGACCGGCTCCGCCCTGGTCGTGGATGGCGGCCTGACCGCGCGTTGACCTTTCAGGCCGGTTCCAGCGGCGCGTGCAGCCGGGTGCCGGGAACGATGATGCCGCCCCGGTCCCCCACGGTCACACGGCCGTAGCGCTCGGCATAGATCTCCGGCAGCGGCCGTGCTCCCGGCACGGCAAGCCACAGCCTGAGCAGGTGGCGCTTGCGTTCGGGTTGCTCCCAGTCCTCGAAGGAGGTCCGGTCGTGCAGCATGGTGTGGTTGTGGACCAGCTGGATGTCGCCGGGGCTGAACTCCATGGTCATGCCGATGTCCGGATCCTCGGCGAGCGAGTCGAACAGGTCGAGCGCCTCGCGCTGCATGCCGGTCAATGGCGGCGCGTCATCGAAGCGGGCCGCCGACTCGATGTAGCGCCTGGCATAGATCACCGACAGATGACCGGCGTGGTAGTTGAACACCGGGATCGCGAACCACGGACCCTTGCCCTTCGGCACCTCGCCGCGGCGATCGGTTGCAATCGGCTCGAACAGGGTTGCAAGCAGATCGGGACGGCGCCGGTACATCTCGTTGTAGATGGTCATGGAGCTGACCAGAGCCGAGGCGCCGCCGCGCCGGGCGGTGGCGAGACACAGCAGTGCGACCAGGTCGCAGGAGTCGGTGTGGAAGGTCTGGCGTTCCCGCGTCTGGTAGATCCGCGCGGTCGGATCCCTGTGGACATCGCGCCCGAGGTCGCGGACGTGGCCGAGCAGGTGTCCCTTGGCGTTCTGGGACCGCGCATTGCCGAAGTGGGTTCCGATGCCGAAGTAGGCGGCGGCCCGCTGACGCTTCGACCAGCGCTCGACAGGCAGACCGCGCAGCAACGCGAAACCCCGGCCCTCGATGACCTCGTCCCGGATGCGCGCAAGTGTCGTCTCGAGCTCCGGCAGCGGGAAGTCGCGCCGCGTGATGTCGGCGATGTCCATCCCGTCGGTGGCCCGGACCGCGGCCTCGATCTCGGCGACGTCGGCGTCGGAGAACCGGGTGATCCACTCGTTGCGCGTGCGCATCTCGGCACCGTACCAGGCCTGGGGTCCCTCGATCGGAGGCGGCAGGTCGGACGAGGTCTGTTCTCGCAGGGCGGGTGATGCCATCGCGTGGTCTCCACTGTTGCCGTGAGCGTAGTATACCCCGGTTTGGGGAATGTGCCCTGCCATTCCGACCGGTCAGTCGGGAACCCCGGCCTTGAGCAGGGCAGGCCGCCAGGAAGAGCGGTCGTCCAGGCCGCGGCGGCGGCGCTGGTCGATCCATGTTGCGAGGCTGAAGTCGGGATAGAGCCTGAGCAGCGTGTCGATCCGCGTGCGGATTGCGTCGTTGTCGCCCAGTTCCACGAGCGCCAGGACCAGCATCAGGTTCGGTTCGGGATCGGCCGGGCGCGTGGCCAGCACCCGGTCGAGATCTGCGCGCGCCTGCCCCGGCTGGCCGGCGAGAAGGCGCAGTTCCGCGAGCCGAAGGTCCATTGCCACCGGGTGGCGCGGATGCAGCCGCAGGGCGCGGGCGAGCGCCGCCTCCGCTTCCGCGTGTCGCTCCAGTTTGGCCATCGTGTTGGCGAGATCGAACTGTGCGCGAAACGAGTTGGGGCCATGTCGTGCCGCGCGTGTGCGCCATTCGAGCACGTCGGCGTCCCGGCCGGCGAGTTCCAGCAGGTCGGCCCTGACCACGGCCGCGGCAGGGTCTGAGGGATCGCGCGTGACCGCCCGGTCGACCGCTTCGAGTCCGGCGTTGACCAGACCGGCGCGATCGGCGATGCCGCCGAAGCCGGTCCAGTCGCGCCGTGCCGCCTCGTACCAGATCCGTGCTGCTTCCACCGGGATGGCGCTCCAGCCGGGATCTGCTGCCTCCGCCCCGGCAAGCTGTTCCAGGCTTGTCGCCATGCTTTCACGGTCGTCCGGCACCCGGTACCAGGTCGCTTCGGCGAGCGCGACCCAGGCAGCATGGTTCCCCGGACCCGGTGGTGACCGGGCATCCTCGTCGCCATCAAGTTCAGAGACCAGCTCGTTTGCCAGCTCCTGCGGCAGTTCATGAAGCCCCGCCTGCCCGAGTACAACGGTCCGGGCCCAGTCGGCCTCGCCGGTGAACGCGTCGATGATCTGTACGTGTGCCCGCATGCCGGTCTTGGACCGGGTCAGCGTCGTTGTCACCAGGTTTGCCACGCCGAGTGCCTCCGCCGTGACCTTGATGCGGAACTGTCCGCCGCGAAGACGGCCCGCGGTCTCCGGTGCGATCACGAACAGGCCCGGGTTGCGGGCAAGCGTTGCTGTCAGCACGGTGGTGAGCTGGCGTGCGTCGATTACATCGGACGAACGGGTGCTGGCGGGGGCAACCGGCAGCACCACCACGGACGGACGCTCGGGCAGCGGCAGCTGCAATGCGGCCCGGTCGGCCCGGTCCGGCGGGTGGTCGACGACGTCGCGGTACCAGGTCCAGGTAATGGCTGCACCCAACAGCACGACGCCGACCCCGCTCAACAGGGTCAGCAGCGGCCAGCGGCGTTGCCAGCCGGTACGTGGCTGGTCGGGGGGAGGCGGTTCCCAGATCGCCATCAGTCCTGTCGGTTTCGATCGCGGGGCATCGTCACTCCTCTCAGTCAATCAGCGACTGGTAGACCAGGACCCTGAGTTCCCGGCGCACCGGGTAGCTCGACGACGGGATCAGCTGTGTCAGGAACACCACGGCCAGCTCTTCCGCCGGGTCGATCCAGAACGCGGTACTCGCCATCCCGCCCCAAGCGAACTCGCCGGGCGAGCCGGGTATCTGGGCACGCACCGGATCGAGCAGCACCGCGCCGCCGAGCCCGAAGCCGATGCCGGTCATCGGCATCTCGCTGAAGACCGACTGGCCCATCGAGGCCATGTCGCCGGGCAGATGGTTCATCTGCATGAATTCGACCGTCTTGCGCCCGAGAACCCGGGCGCCGTCGAGCGCACCGCCGCGACGGAGCATCTCGAGGAAGCGCAGGTAGTCGGCCATCGACGAAACCAGGCCGCCGCCGCCGGAGTACAGGCGGACCGGTTCGCGAAACCGGCTGTCCCCGGCGTCTTCCACCAGCTTGAGCGGGTCCTCCGCAGTCCGGGTATAGAGAGAGCAGAACCGGTCGAGTCGGTCGTGTGGAACACCGAAGAAGGTGTCCGGCATGCCGAGGGGCTCGAAGATCCGTTCCCGGAACACCTGGTCGAGCGGGCGTCCGGCAACCACCTCGACGACCCGGCCGAGCACGTCGGTCGACACCCCGTAGTTCCAACGGGTTCCGGGATGGAAGCACAGCGGCACGTCGCCGAGCCGTGCGACCACGTCGGCCAGGCTCTCGTCGGTCCCGGAGAAGTCGGCACGGGCACGCCGCATCGCCCGTCCGACCGGGGTTGGGTCGAAAAGCCCGTAGGTCAGGCCCGAGGTGTGGGTCATCAGCTGGCGAACCGTGACCGGTGTCTCGGCATCGACCAGTTCCATGTTCTCGAACGGTCCGCCGATGTAGACCTTGCGTTCGGCCAATTCGGGGAGGAATTCCTCGACCGGCGCATCGAGCATGAGGCGGCCTTCCTCGAACAGCGTCATGGCTGCCACCGTGGTTACCGGCTTGGTCATGGAATAGATGCGGTACAGGCCGTCCTGGAGTGCCGGCAGACCGCGGGCGATGTCCCGCTGGCCGTAGAGATCGGCATGGGCGAGCCTGCCGCGGCGCAGCACCGCGACGGCGGCGAACGGCAGCTTGCCCTCGTCGACGTAGCTGCGCATCCACGGGCCGATGCGCGCAAGCCGGTTCCTGCACAGGCCGAGTTCCTCGGGTCTGGCGACGGGTTCGAGACTGTCGAGGGGCATTGCCGCATCTCCTGGTGAGCACATGAACCGGAAGTGCCGGAGCACTTGCCTTCCGGTTCCGTCCTATGCCACAGCATGCCGATGCGAGGCTATTTCGGAATCGGTGTCGAGGGCATCAGCAAGCCGATGAACTTCGGCGCGGTGATGCGAACCGCGCACGCGTTCGGCGCCAGTTTCGCGTTCACCGTCGGCGACGCCCTGCCGGCGCGCGAGATCGGACAGTCCGATACCTCGCAGGCGGCTGGCAGCCTGCCGTTCTACGCCTTCCGGCGGGCCTGCGACCTCCTGCTGCCGCGCGGCTGCGCCCTGGTGGGAGTGGAAATCACCGAAGACGCGATCGAACTGCCGAGTTTCCGCCACCCGCGCCGCGCCGCGTACGTGCTTGGTCCGGAACGCGGTGCACTGTCGCGGGCCATGCTCGCACGCTGCGACCACGTGGTCCGCATCCCGCTCGGCTTCGCGATCAACGTCGGGTTGGCCGGAGCCCTGGTCATGTACGACAGGATGATCACCCTGGGCCGGTTCGCGCCCCGCCCGGTCACCGCCGGCGGTCCGGTCGAGCCCGTGCCGGTGCCCGAGTTCGGACCGCCGGCCTGGGTGCGCAAGCGGGCTCGTTCCGGGGCCGCGGAGACATGAACCAGTTTGCCGAACTCTTCGCCGCCGAACGCGGAGCGGAGCGGATTGCCCGGCGGCTGGCGCGAAGCGGGCTCTGTTCGCGCCGTGACGCCGAGCGATGGATCGCGGCCGGAAGGGTCAGGGTCGACGGCCGCACGCTCGATCATCCGGCGGTGACGGTCGATGCGTCGAGCCGCATCCTCGTCGACGGCAAGCCGGTTCCCCCGATCGAGCGGCCGCGGCTGTGGCGCTATCACAAGCCCGCCGGCCGCATCACCAGCACCAGCGACCCGCAGGGGCGCCGCACCGTCTTTGCCGACCTTCCGGCGGACCTTCCCCGGGTGATGACGGTCGGCCGGCTCGACCTCGCGTCGGAAGGCCTGCTGCTGCTGACCAATGACGGCGGCCTGGCGCGGCTGCTCGAACTTCCCTCCACCGGCTGGGTGCGTCGCTACCGGGTCAGGGTACACGGCCGGCCGGAGCATGCGCGGCTTGACGCGATCGCGCGGGGGGTCACCATCGAGGGCACCACCTACGGACCGGCCGACATCAGCCTCGATCACCAGGGACCGAGCAACGCCTGGCTCACCATCGGACTGCGCGAGGGCAGGAACCGGGAGGTGCGCCGGCTGCTGGAGCATGCCGAACTTGCGGTGAACAGGCTGATCCGGATTTCCTACGGTCCGTTCCAGCTCGGGACCCTGCCGGCGGCGGCGGTGAGTGAGGTCAGGCAGCGGGTCCTTCGCGAACAGCTCGGTGCGGGCAGGCCGCAGGACCGGGATGCGGATCGTCGCCGGAAGCAGGCGCGGCGCTAGGCTGGCGCCGCTTGCGGGCCGCGAGACCCGGCCGACGGCGTCGCGAACCCGTACGGCGGCGTTCGACCTGCTGGACGGCGGTCGGTTCGGCCAGCCGTACCCCGGGCGCCTCGTGGTGGACGGCTTTGCCGGGACCGGGGCGCTGGGCCTCGAGGCGCTCTCGCGCGGTGCTGACCATGCGGTGTTCATCGAATCCGAACCGGCGGCGCTGCGCGTGCTTGCGCGCAACATCCGCAGCCTGGGGTTCGAGGAGCAGGCCACGGTCATTGCAGCGGATGCGACCCGGCTTGGCACCGCGGCCTCCGGCGTTGCCGGGCTGGTATTGCTCGATCCGCCCTACGGCAGCGGCCTTGCGGCACCCTGTCTCGCAGCACTGCGCCGCTGCGGCTGGATCGGTGCGGACACCGTTGTCGTGATCGAGACCGCGCGCCGCTACCCGGTCGCGCTGCCCGACTGGCTCGAACTGGTCGATGACCGGGCGCACGGGGCCGCCCGGCTGCAGGTCGCCCGGCCGTTACCCCAGGCTTGCCAGCCAGTCCTCGATCAGCCGGCGCGCGATTGAATCGTGCCGCGGCAGGCTGTTGCCGAACTCGTGGAACCGGCAGAGCTCGTCACGGGTGAACCACCGGGCGTCCTCCACCTCGTCATCGTTGCGCGAAATCCGGGTTGTGCGGGCACGGGCCTCGAACCCGAGCATGATCGAGGCCGGGAACGGCCAGGGCTGCGAGGAGTGGTAGCGCACGTCCTCGACCTCGATGTCGGTTTCCTCCCAAACCTCGCGGGCAACCGCTTCTTCCAGGGTCTCGCCCGGCTCGACGAAACCGGCAAGGGTGGAATACATGCCGGGCTTCCAGACCCGCTGGCGACCGAGCAGCGCTCTCTCCCCGTCATGCACCAGCATGATCACTGCCGGGTCGGTCCGCGGAAAGGTCGGCGCGCCGCAGGCCTGGTTGGTGCAGTTGCGCTGGTGTCCGCCCTTGATCGAACGGGTCGGGGATCCGCACACGCCGCAGTGACGGTGCCTCTGGTGCCAGTACATGAGCCCGCGGGCGTAGGCGAGCAGTGATCCGTCGAAGCGACCGAGCAGCGGACCGACAGCCCGCAGGTCGGCGAACTCGCCGTGGCCGGAAAACAGGGTGGAGGACTGCTCTTCCCCGAGACCGGACACGTCGAGCCCGATATGGGCGATGCCGTCCTTCTCGCCGAGGAAGACCGCGACCTCGGCCCGGGCCACCAGGCCGGAGTGCCCGGCGGCGTCGAGCCAAGCCGCGCGCAGGTCGCCGCCCGGACCGGCCTGAACCAGCGAACGCGACCGCCAGACCGGGACAAGCCGGGTACCGGTGCGCCCGAGCATGGTCTCGAGCCAGTCCGCTCCCTCGCGCAGGTGCGCGGAACGGTCAAGCCCGCCGAACCCGTAGGCCGCAGGCCGCCGCGAGATCAGGTGAAGCGGATATTCGTCGGTCATCGCGGCAATGCTACACGCCGGTCCGCTGCCGGCCTAGAGTTCGTCGGCGCCGGCCCGCGATATCCGGCCCAGACGCCGGTTGACCAGCAGGCGCAGCAGCGGGTCCGGCGGGACCCGGGCGGCGGCGGGAACCGACAGCAACACCCGCAGCAGGTCGCTGTCTTGGCCGCATATGAGTTCGGCCAGAAGCTTGCCGCCGATCGCTCCCCGGGTCATCGGGGCTGCGTCCGGGGAGACCAGCGCCCACAGCCCGTCACGGAACTGCCCGAACACGGCGCCGTCGTTGCGGGTGAAGCCGAGAACACCTCCCCAGGTCCCGGTGAACGCGATGTCGCCGAGGTCGGGCCAGCGGGCGGCGATACTGCGGCGATGGACCGCCGCCATCTTCTCGACCAAGGGTGCAGGATACTGCCCGGTGCGCGCATAGCGCAGGGAATTGCGCATCAGGATCCGACGGTCACGCGTCAACCGCACGGTGCTGCCATTGGGATGCGCCGGAAGCAGTCCGAACTCGGAACCGTTCCCCAGCATCGCGGTCTGGTGGTCGGGCAGCGGTTCGGTGAGGCTGGCGAAGGTGGCGATGGGCACCACCCGGGCCGACGCGACCCCCATCCGCCCGGTGGCGACATGGGTGCACAGGATGACCGTCCCCGTTTCGATGACACCGTCGGGGCAGACGAGCCGGTAGCCGCCGCGGGTGTCGATCTCGTGCACCGGGCTGTCCTCGTAGAGGTCGACGTTCACTGGCAGCGAGGTGCCCAGGCCGCGCATCAGCGCCGCCGGCTGGACCAGGGCGGACCCACCGGCCCTGATGCCGGCGAGGTAGTAGCCGGACCCGGTAAGCCGCGTGACCGCGTCGCGTCCGAGATGCTGCCAGTCGACGGCGAGCGCGTCGAAACCCGACCCCACGCCGGCGAGCGCGTCGAGACCGGCCGGGGTGGCGGCGACGTAGACGCGCCCCCAGTCGCTCCACTGGCACCGGATCTGGTGGTCGCGGACGAGCTCGCGCAGCCAGGCCGTGCCGGCCGCAGACAACCGGTCGTTCTTGCGCGCGGTCTCAAGGTGGTGCACGCCACCATGACTGTGGTGATCGAGCAGGAACCCGGCATTGCGCCCGGAGGTCCCGTGACCGAGGCGAGATGCATCAACCAGCGCGATGGAGGCGTGGGGCCTGAGCTCGCCGAGGCGCCGGGCAACCGAGCAGCCGCAGATGCCGGCGCCGACGACGGCGAAGTCGACGCGGATGTCGCCGGTGACCCGGCGTGCAGGCGCCGGCGCCGGCAGGCAGCGGTACCAGCCGCTGCCGGGCCCGTCGTCGGGCAGGTCCCGGGCCCGGATACTGCGCCATGCCATGCCGTCATCCGTTCCACGTGCCGTTTTGCATGAGGCATGGTATGAGCACCTGCCCCTGTCTTCAACGCGGGCCCGGTA
>Ga0209543_1000089_pt1 | contig 137907 bp, 130 predicted proteins | sample MesohylFT_FD_187296 | JGI IMG/M metagenome (GOLD analysis project Ga0209543, IMG submission 187296) | Host-associated microbial community of the marine sponge Aplysina aerophoba from Gulf of Piran - sponge mesohyl, lysed by freeze-thaw... | ecosystem: Host-associated > Porifera > Sponge >... | reverse complement strand
TGCTGGGGCGGCAACGAATCTGGGGAGGCGGACGCGCCCGATGGCCAGTTCACCGCCATCTCAGCCGGCTTCGGGCATTCGTGTGCCATCAGAGCCGACAACACCATCGCCTGCTGGGGCGGCAACGAATCTGGGGAGGCGGACGCGCCCGATGGCCAGTTCACCGCCATCTCTGGCGGCTTCGGGCATTCGTGTGCGATCAGAGCCGACAACACCGTCGAATGCTGGGGCTACAACTTCTACGGGCGGGCGGACGCGCCCGATGGCCAGTTCACCGCCATCTCAGCCGGCGGATCGCATTCGTGCGCGATCAGAGCCGACAACACCGTCGAATGCTGGGGCTACAACGACGACGGGCGGGCGGACGCGCCCGATGGCCAGTTCACCGCCATCTCAGCCGGCGGATCGCATTCGTGTGCCATCAGAGCCGACAACACCGTCGAATGCTGGGGCAACAACGAATCTGGGGAGGCGGACGCGCCCGATGGCCAGTTCACCGCCATCTCAGTCGGCGCCTATCATGCGTGTGCGATCAGAGCCGACAACACCATCGCCTGCTGGGGCAACAACCGCTACGGGCGGGCGGATGCGCCCGATGGCCAGTTCACCGCCATCTCAGCCGGCAGCGTGCATTCGTGTGCCATCAGAGCCGACAACACCATCGCCTGCTGGGGCTACAACGACGACGGGCGGGCGGATGCGCCCGAGGGCCGGTTCACCGCCATCGCAGCCGGCTTCGGGCATTCGTGTGCGATCAGAGCCGACAACACCATCGTCTGCTGGGGCGGCAACGAATCTGGGGAGGCGGACGCGCCCGATGGCCAGTTCACCGCCATCTCAGCCGGCAGCTGGCATTCGTGCGCGATCAGAGCCGACGACACCGTCGAATGCTGGGGCAACAACTACTACGGGGAGGCGGACGCGCCCGATGGCCAGTTCACCGCCATCTCTGGCGGCTTCGGGCATTTGTGTGCGATCAGAGCCGACGACACCGTCGAATGCTGGGGCGGCAACGAATTCGGGGAGGCGGACGCGCCCGATGGCCAGTTCACCGCCATCTCAGCCGGCGGATCGCATTCGTGCGCCATCAGAGCCGACAAAACCATCCAATGCTGGAACTGGACGACGAATCTTCCAGCAGGGGTCACCTGGGTGCCGCGTTCATCGTGACCTGCCCCAAAGGCGCCAACGGTGACGGCTCTTAGGCGGCTTGGGCGTCTTCGTCGTCGGCGGGTGGCGGCGACTGCCGCAGGTAGCCCTCGATGTAGGACAAGCGCTCTCGAACCTCTCCGAGGCTGCCGGACAGCTCCGAGTGGTTCTTCTCGATGAGGTCCCGGTTCTCCCGGATGAGCTCTCTGGTTTCCCGGTTCGACTTGTCGATGAGGTCCCGGTTCTCCCGGTTCGATTTGTCGATGAGCTCGTGCATCAGGTTGCGGGTCTTGACGCTGTCGACGTGCTGGTAGCGCATCATCGCGAACATGACCGCCAGCATCGGGCCGACTACCGCGGCCAAGATCGGAGCCAGGTCGCTCAGCGTCACCACTTCCACAAGCCCAATCTACCCCAACACCCCACCCAATGCAACAATAGTAGTTTTACACCCATTTCCGTACACATCCGCTCTCAGACCCGGCGCTATGTGCCCATCGCTTTGGATGTGCCCGAGGGGCAGTTCATCCATGTGTGTTTTGGCGGTGGTGGCTGGTGTGCGGTGCGGGCTGACTACGAGCTGGTCTGCGGGCGAACTACGACCACCGCCCAAGCCCTACGCCGACCTTCCGCCTTGGCAGGCACGCTCAGGGCCATCACCCGCAAAATCGCAATCCCGCCCCGACGCCCTTAACAACGCATTCCCCGGTGCCTTCCCTGAAACGGGCATCACCACCTGGCAGCCTGAGAGCTCCAAACAGCTTCTGTTGAACTGACAAGACGCTCTGGCGCTTTCGGATCGCTGGCTCTCCTGTGGAGGGGCCTCGGTCAGCGCCGCATTGTCGATCAGCCCTACGAAGTTTGGGCGGCGTCCACGAGGCCTTTTCTTCCCATCTGACACCCAGTCGGAGTCCCAAATGGAGCGTGGCCCGCTGTCGGTTCCGATTGCACTGTGAAAAGGATGTGGGCCATGTTGCTTTTGTTCAAGTCAAGTTCAATATATGACAAGGTGATCTTGCTTGTTCCCGTTATTTCAGGGGGTTGTTGTCACTGGGGTCGGTATACTTGCATGTATGGAGTTTAGGCCCCTGGAGCAGGGGAAACAGGCTGACAGTGGGCCGGTGTGGCCGGAGGCGGTTGATGTTGCCGGGCTGTCGCTGTTGGAGTTGCGCCAGCGGCTGGGTGTGATCAAAAGGGCCGAGGCTCGGCTGGCGGCGATGAAGACGGAGACGCTGGCTGCGTATGCCGGCCGGGGTGGCGAGGGGTTGGCGCGGCGGGTTGCTCTGGAGGAGTTGCAGGCTTCCAAGCAGCAGGCCCGCCGGGAGGTGGAGACGGCTTCTCAGCTTTCGCAGGTTCCTGAGACTCTTGATGCGCTGGGCGCGGGGGAGATTCCTGAGGCCCATGCCAAGCAGATCGCCAGGGCCGCTTCGCAGGGGCCGGTTGACGAGACTGTGTTGGTGGAGGCGGCCCGGCGCGAGGATTTCGGTACTTTCTCCAAGACACTGCGCGACCATCAGTATGAGCAGTCGGGAGATGACGGCAAGTCATTGATGGCCAAGCAGCGGGAGCGCCGTTCATTTCGCTTTTTCAAGTCTGCTGACGACGGCATGTTCGTTGTGAACGGGCGGTTCGACCCGGTTGCGGGGAACCGGATCGAAGCGGCGCTGGCCGATGAAGTGCGCCGCCTGGCCAACAGCAGCAAAGCCGGCGACCAGACGGCGTTCGACCAGCGGATGGCCGACGCTTTGGAGAATCTGGTCTGCGCCGACGCCAAAGACCGCAAGCCGCAGGGCACCACTTTGATCTTGACCGCCCACTGGGACGCGCTGAACGAGAAGCTGGCCGATGCCCGCCTGGTAGACGGCACGCCTCTGCCGATATCGGAGACTCTGCGGCTGGCCTGCAACGCCGACATCGTGCCCGCAGTGTTCAACACCAAGGGCCAGGAACTGTGGGTGGGGCGCAAGCACCGCTTGGCCACCGAAGCCCAAAGAGCCGCCCTCATCATCCGCGACGAACACTGCATCGGCTGCGGACGATCAGCCGTTTGGTGCGAAGCCCACCACATCAAAGAATGGCTTAGCGGCGGTAGCACCGACATCGACAACCTGGTGCTGGTCTGCAAGAGCTGCCACCACAACATCCACGACGACGGCTGGACAGTACACCGAAACCGAAACGGCGCCCACGAACTCAGACCCCCGCCCAAACCCTACGCCGACCTCCCGCCAGGACAGCCACGACCACGGACATCCCTCGCCAGACCAAAATCCACCCCCGACGCCAAACCAAGACCCACCCCCGGCGCCAGACCAAAATCCACCCCCGACGCCCTTGTCGAACCCCCTCCTGACGCCTTCCCCGACGCCTTCCCCGAAAAGGGCATCACCACCTGGCAGCCCGAAAGCTCCAAACAGCTCCTGTTGAACTGACAAAACGCTCTGGCGCTTGAAGAACTTCGGGATTGATTATGGGCTCTACGACTGAGGCTTGTGCATGCTCTCACACCAGCTTCACTGATCTGCTTTGCCAACAGCGCCTAGGCCCAGTCGTCGGCCATTGCGGCTACCGACTCTGGATCTATGACCGTCTCGCTGGGATCTTCCCAGAAGCCGGCGAACTCCGGGAAGGCCCCGCAGATCCCCATGCCCTCCCCCCCGGCGGGCACGAGGTTAGCCACGACCAAAGGCTAACACTGTGTGACCATGTTCATGACCATGAATTCGACTCGCTACTGCAACGGAATGGATGCGGCTGAACGCTAGATTCGCGGGGTGAATCAATCTGTATTGGGGCTGATGGGGGCGCTTGGAATGGGTTTGGGAAGGTCGCGGGAGGCTCGGTGGGAGCGGGCGCTGGTGACCGGGGCTTCGACGGGAATCGGTCGGGCGATGGCGGTGCATCTTGCCGCCGCCGGAGTGGAGTTGGTGTTGGTTGCCCGCAGCGGGGACCGGCTCGATGAGCTGGCTGAAGAGTTGCGGGCCAACGGCTCGGGACTCGATATAGAAGTGCTGGAGGCTGACCTGTTCGAACCGGCTGGGTTGGCTGTGGTTGAGAAGCGGGTGGCGACTGACGACGCCCCCATCGACCTCCTGGTGAACAACGCTGGTTTGGGCTACGAAGGGCCGCTTCATGCCCAAGACGGCGCTGAAGTGTCGGAGACGATAGGGGTGAACGTGGTAGCGCTGACGCAGCTCACCCATGCCGCCCTGGCCTCGATGACCGCCCGGGGTCGGGGCCAGGTGCTCTTGGTGTCATCGATGGCCTCGCTCCAGGGCATGCCCATGACCGCGGTGTACGCGGCCACCAAGGCGTATATAACCAGTCTTGGCGAGGCCCTCTATGAGGAGCACAAGGGTACCGGGGTGACGGTAACGACGGTGCTGCCCGGACTGACCCGCACCGAGTTCCACGAACGGGGCCGCTGGAACCTTGACAACTGGCCGTCTGCGGGGTGGCAAAGCGCAGAGGCCGTGGCCTCTGAGGCGCTTCAGGCTGCGGCGCGCCGGCGTCCCGAAGTGGTGACTGGCCGGCTGAACCGATTGTTGGCGGTCCTCTCTAGCAAAGCCCCCCGCCGCATTCGCCGGTTCATCATCGGGTGGACTGCCCGCCGTCCCTGGCGGTGAATGAGCGGGGCTGACCAGTGGGCGGCACCTGTCAGCATTGGATTTGCTGCCGTCTTTGGCGGTGAATGAACGGATTCCCAAGTGGTTGCCGTTGGCCTGAAAACCCCCTGTAGCCTCATTGCCCATGAGGCGCGTTCTGACTGCGGTTTTGGTCGCCGGGTTGGCTGTTGCATCTACCAGCGCCGTGGCATCGGCTGCGCCGTCGCTGGACGACATCGGAGTCCGCGACCAGCTCATAGCGGATCAGGAAGCGCTGTTGGACGCATACCGCTGTATGTTCGGCGAAGAAGCCGAGCAGGTGTCCGGCGGCTGCACCGACGGCGCTCCCACCCTGTCCCCGGCCGAACCGGCCTCGTTTGCCGGGACGCCCACCGACGCTGATTTGGTCGCAAGGGACCGTCTGGTTGCCGCCCGGGAAGTGCAGCTGAACTCGTACCGGTGCAAGTTCAATGTGGATACGCAGATCGTTCCGGGCGGGTGCTCCGCGGGGTTGCCGTCGGACGACTCCAATGGCTCGATCTTGGACGAGCTTCGCCGCAACGCGGATGAGTTTTCCTATGAGATCGGCGCCCTCGGAGGCACGCTCACCACCGCCACCATTTCCAAGCCGCTGACCTTCAATCTGGCCTTGGCCGTCGAAGGCGGCTCATCGGGCGTCCTTTCGTACTTGTTCGAGGGCCTTACCCAGACTTCTTGGCTCAACGACAATGTTGAGCCCCGACTGGCCGAGTCGTGGGAGCACTCCGACGACGGCTTGCGCTGGGTGTTCCGCTTGCGCGACGACGTGCGCTGGCACGACGGAATGCCGTTCACCGCGCACGACGTGGAGTTCACGTTCAACGAGGTCATCTACAACGACGACTTTGAGGCCTCGAGCCGAACGATCTTCGAGTTCCGCCATTTCAACTCGGAATCGGGCGAGTGGGAGCAGTCGCCGATGACGGTTACGGCCCTCGACGACCACACCGTGGAGTTCGTGCTCCCGTACCCGTTCGCACCATTTTTGCGGTCGATGGGCACCGCCATCTACCCCAAGCACATCTTGGAAGGCCCCATCACCGCAGGCACTTTCGAGGACTTTTGGACCATCGACACCGATCCCTCCGAGATTGTCGGTACCGGTCCGTTCACCATTGCGGAGTACGCGCCTGGAGAGCGGATCGTCTATAAGCGGAACCCCGACTACTGGCTAACCGACGACGCCGGAGGAAGGCTGCCCTATCTCGACCGCGTGGTGAGGCTGCAAGTTGACGACTTGGAGGAAGTTCTGGCGTTGTTCCGCGACGGCGTCACCGACTTCCACGGTGTTCTCGGCGAGGAGTATGCGCTGTTGTCGTCGCTGGCTGAGCAAGAGAACTTCAGCCTGCACCGACGAGGACCCAGTTTCGGCACGACCTTCATGGTCTTCAATCAGAACCCGGGCGCCGGCGACGACGGCGAGCCGTACATCGACCCGGTCAAGCTTCGCTGGTTCCAAGATGTTGCGTTCCGTCAAGCAGCCGCCCACTCGGTGGACAAGGCGGCCATAATCGAAGGCGTCCTACACGGTTTGGGGTACCCCCAGTGGTCCTCGATTAGCCCCGCTTCCGGCGACTTCCACAATCCCGATGTGCGCCAATACCCATACGATCTGGATCGGGCGAATGAAATCCTCGACGGATTGGACTGGAAAGACACCGACGGCGATGGCATCCGCGAGGACGACCGCGGCAACCCGATCTCCTTCACGCTTGCCACCAGCGAGGGCAACAGCGTGCGGGTCGGAACGACTCGGATAATCCAAAGGGGGTTGGCCGCCCTGGGATTGGACGTGCAGGTCGAGCTTGTTGAGTTCAGCCATCTGGTATCGCAGCTGAGCTTCACCTTCGACTGGGAGGCCATGGTTCTGGGGCACAGCGGCGGACCCGACCCCTATTCCGGCATCGGGATTTGGCACAGCAGCGGCGAATACCACGAGTGGTACCCGCACCAGCCCGAGCCTGCCACCGAGTGGGAAGCCCGGGTGGACGAGATCTACGTGGCGGCGAGCGCCGAGTTGGACCACGATGAGAGAGTGCGGCTCTATCGGGAGGCGCAGTCGATCATTGCCGAGAATGTGCCGATGGTCTTCACCGCTCTCGGCGAGCGGTTGGGAGCGGTTCGCAACGTATTTGGCAACTACACGCCGACGCTGTACGGCTACTGGGATCTGCGTTACCTGTACCGCACTGACTTGTAGCCGCTGTCGGCGGGTATCAGCCCGCTAGCCGAACTCGATGGCAGAGAAGCTGTTCAGCTTCCCCAATTGATGGTCGGCGGTGACCAGCCGGACGGTGCCCGACTTGGATCGCATGACCAGTGACTGGGTGCTGGCGTGATTCTTGCTGTAGTGGACGCCCTTGAGCAGGTCGCCGTCGGTGATGCCAGTGGCGGCGAAGAAGCAGTTGTCGCCCTGGACCAAGTCGTCGGCGGTGAGGATCTGAGTCACATCTCGACCCAGCTTCTCGGCTTCTTTCCGCTCCCGGTCGTTGCGGGGCCACAGGCGACCCAGTTGCTCGCCGCCCATGCACTTGAGGGCGGCCGCAGAGATGACGCCCTCAGGGGTTCCCCCGATGCCGAACAGGATGTCGGCCCCCGAGTCGGGCCAGGCGGTGGATATGGCCCCGGCCACGTCGCCGTCAGGGATGAGCCGGATGCGGGCCCCGGCTTCGCGCACTTCGGCAATCAGCTCCGAGTGGCGGTCGCGGTCGAGAATCACCGCGGTCACATCCCGCACCGACTCGCTCTTGGCCTCGGCTACTAGCTCGAGGTTGCGAGTGGGGGAGTTGTCCAGCGAGATGCCGTAACCCATGCACTCGGGCCCGTAGGCGATCTTCTCCATGTACACGCAAGGTCCGGGGTTGAACATGGTCCCCCGGTCGGACACCGCAATCACCGACAGGGCGTTGCCCCGGCCCAGGGAAGTGAGCGTGGTGCCGTCGATGGGGTCGACGGCGATATCGCATTCAGGAGGCGTTCCATCGCCTATCTGCTCCCCGTTGAAGAGCATGGGGGCTTCGTCCTTCTCGCCCTCGCCGATCACCACGATCCCGTCCATCGGCACGGTCCGCAGCAGCACCCTCATGGCCTCCACCGCGGCACCGTCCGCCCCTTCCTTGTCACCCCGGCCCATCCAACGGGAAGCGGCCAGAGCTGCGACTTCGGTTACCCGAACCAGCTCCATCGCCAGGTTGCGGTCGGGTGTTTCGGGCGAAGTGTTCACGTTGTCCAACCGTAGTGCTGCGCACCGGCGACTTCACCCTCTGCCAGCATGTTTGTGCGGCTTCTGTTTGTCCCGACAATGCGACCGTTGACCTGTGATCTGAAACTATGGACGGCATGGTTTGGTGCTTCCAATGCGGCGCCCCCTACGACGAGGACGTGTCGGAGTGCGTGGAGTGCGGCGTGGCCACCTTCCCGTCGCCGCCACAACCTGCCGAAGGGGTGGGTGGCCCCGACGACGAGCAACTGGCCTATGAGTTCCACGAGTGGTCTTATGGCGCCCGCAATGGCTTGGAAGCAGCGCTCCGAGAAGAGGGGTTGGAGCACGCCTGGCTGGGGCCGACGCTGATCGTGTGCGAGGCCGACGAGGAGGAAGTCGACAAGGCAGTGGAGGGGGTACTGCGGGCCCAACTGCCGGACCTAGACAAGAGCCTGCCTGCGGTGGTGTACGAACTGGGGGACTACGACGACGCCCAAAAGGCCGATGTGATGAGCGAGCTCTTGAGCGAGGGCATCGCCCACGAAGTGGACTACGCCGGCAATTTGGTGGTGGGGGAGGCCGACGAGGAAGCGGTGGACGCCGTGTTCGACCGGATGATCAATGCCGCCGCCCAGCGCCAGTTCGGGCCGGGCCTGCCCGGAGTGGAGCCTTACCAGGTGCTGGAGGCGCTGTTTCTCTCCTCCGATCGGCTCCGTCGCAACACCTCCGACACCAAGGCGGTGGAGGACTTCGCCATCGCCCACGGACAAGTGGTGCAACTCAGCCTGCCGTGGGGATACGACGGGGATTTCTGGCGTTCGATGCTCGATGCCGCCGATGAACTGCGGGAAGCGTTGGTGGCCGGTCCCGATCCCACCGACGGCGATATTGCGGCGGAGCAGGCTGCGGTCACTCTGAGGGACCTGCTACGCCGGTACATGTAGTGGCGGCCCCGACGGTAGAAGGGCTTGTATTGACCCACGGTGCCGGTGGAGATCGCGACCAGCACTCGTTGGTGGCTATCGCTGAGGGGTTGGCTCCGCTGCCAGTCGAGCGGATCAACTTTCCCTATCGGAACCAGGGCCGGCGCCCCCCCGACCGGGCGCCCAAGCTGCTGGCCTTCCTCCACGAGGAGATTCCGGCCATCGCCACTCGACTAGGGGCCGACCCAGGGCGTCTGGTGCTGGGAGGCCGGTCGATGGGCGGAAGGATGTTCTCAATGGCGGTGGCCGAGGGAATGCCCGCCGCTGGGCTGGTGCTGTTGAGCTATCCGCTGCACCCGCCCAAGAAGCCCGAGAACCTGCGGACCGGGCATTTCGGCGCTATTGAGGTCCCGTGCCTGTTCATCTCCGGCGACCGCGACCCCTTTGGCACTCCCGAGGAGTTTGACCACCACTTGGCGGCCATCAAGGGTCCGGTTTCCACCGTTTGGCTTGAGGGAGAGCGCCACGACCCGAAGAAGGCTGACGCAGAGATCGTTGCCGCGGTGGCTAGTTGGCTGAAGACTCTCTAGAAGACGCTCTAGTGGTCTGTGTGTGAAATGGGAGGAGGGGGATGCGACCAGACCACTACATGTCCTCAGAGTCTTCGGGGTTGAGCTCCTCCAGTGATCGCCGGGTGGTCTCGGGGTAGAACAACAGCACCAGCACTGCGACCAGAAGTGGGCCGGCCAGCAATATGGAGAAGGCGGTGCCGTAACCCCAGGTCTCGATCATGTAGCCCCCGGCGGCCAGTCCGACCATGCTCCCGGAAACCCCGGCCACGCCGAGCAGTCCGTTGGACTCCGACCGGCGAATGGTTCCGAACATCTCGGCTCGGTACACCCCCAGCGACGGCACCGTTGAGGAAGTCAACAGCGCTCCCACTGCGATAAAGACCCACATCGGCCAGCCTGCTTGGGTGAAATGCCACAAGATGAAAATGGACCCCCCGCTAACTCCCACCGCGGCAATCACCCGCCGGCCCCGCAGGTCGGCCAACTTGCCGGCGATGAGCATGCCCGGCCCCGCCGTCCAAGTAGTGAGCAAGGTGAACACCGCGATCTTGGTGGCGCTGAAGTCTCGCTGCTCGTTCAGGAACTCGTTCTGCAACTGGGATGCGGGGGCAGAGAACACCAACACCGCGAAGGACGTCACCGCCAAGATCATCAAGCGGAAGCGGTACTGCTCTGGGGGACGGGTTCGCGGCTGTCGGCGAGCGGCTTCGAAACGCTGGGACTCGGGAAGCCGTCGGGCCACGAACGCCACCAAGGGCAGCGCCGCCAACGCGGCCACAAACGAGAGCCGCCATCCCGAAGTGCTGAGGTCGGCGAAAGGCACGGACCCCACAGCCAGTCCCGAGCCCAAACCGGCGGCCAGCGCCAGCATGGAGGCCACAAAGGCCCGGGAACCGGCTGGTGCTTCCTCTAGAGCGAACACAAAGATGAGCAGGGCCATGGCGTGAGACAGCCCCCGGGAAACCGCCTGGACTGTGGCCAAGGTGGCCAGATTGGGCACGAGCGAAGTTGCGGCCGCAGCGAGGATAGACCCGGCTGCGGCGTAGAGCAGGGTGCGCCGTCGCCCTTTCCGATCGCCGAGCGCGGCCACCACCAGAGTGATCAGGATGCTGAGGCGCACCAGGGAGAGGGCCAGACCTTGGGCTGATTCTCCCACCTTGAACTCGTCGGCCGCGAAGGTGATGGTCTGCCCCAACAGCGTGCCCAGGAATCCGGCGGCTACCGCCAGGATGGCCAGCAGGGCCACCACCCGAGCCTGTCGTTCGGTGAACCGGTCGGGGGGATGCCACCAGGGCAAATCCCGCCCCCGGCGCAGGGCGCGGCTGAACGGGATGGTGAACAGCACCCACCAAACTGGAATGGACAGTCGGTAATCGAACCTCTCGGTGATCTCCACTTGGTCGGAGCCGATTGGCTCGACGGTTACCGTGCGGCGATAGTGCTCCACCGGCCCCTCCACTGCGGTGAACCTGGCTTCGCCTTCGGCTTGCTCCAAGACGATGTCGGAGCGGGGGGTCAGCAGACCATTGGGGCCATTTAGCAGGGCATCGGCGGCATCGGCGTTCAGGACGCGACGAGAGATCACGGGGGGCATGGATTGGAGGGCAGTTTACTTTTGTGCGCTCGATGCTCAGCGATTGGGTCTGACGCCAGCATGACTGTGCCGAAAGGAGTGCGGGCACCATACTGGTCAGGTGGAGAGCGTCGATCAGCAGGATCGCATCGAGGTACGGGCCAGCGGCCCGCTGGAGGGCTCGGTGCCCATCAGCGGGGCCAAGAACTCCGTGCTGAAGCTCATGGCTGCCTGTCTGCTCACCGAGGGCACGTTCGTGATCCGCAATGTGCCCGATATCGAGGATGTGACGGCGATGGCCGAGGTGCTGCGGGCGATGGGCGTCACGGTCAGCCGGTCGGGTGATGCCCTCACCATTGAGCGCCCTGCGTCTATCACCCCCGAGGCCCCCTATGCGCTGACCGAGCAGTTGCGGGCATCTACCGCGGTGCTGGGGCCGCTGTTGGCCGGTGTCGGGCATGCCCGGGTGGCCCTGCCTGGCGGCGACGACTTCGGCCCCCGGCCCATCGACATGCACGTTGCCGCTCTGGAGACCATCGGCTGTCGAATCGAAACCTCCGGCGGCGACGTTTACGCCTCCGCCGACAATCTGGTGGGCAACCTGGTGCTGCTGGAATTCCCCAGTGTGGGGGCCACCGAGAACGTGATGATGGCCGCGGTGCGGGCCAAGGGGACCACGGTGATCGACAATGCCGCCCGGGAGCCGGAAATCGCCGATCTGGCCGGATTCCTCAACCACATGGGCGGCCAGGTGACCGGTGCGGGAACGTCCACCATCGAGGTGGAGGGGGTGGATGAACTGCACCCGGTGGAGCACACCGTGGTGAGCGACCGGATCGAGGCAGCCACCTTCTTGGCGGCCCTGGCAATGGCCGGCGGCGAGATCACCCTGCTGGGCGCCCGGTCCGACCACATGGCGATGCTGTGCCGCAAACTAGGGGACATGGGGGTGCGGACTTCATCGGATCCCGACGGCATTTGGGCGATGTGCAACGGGCGCCTTCGGTCGGCCGATGTATCCACCCTCCCGTATCCCGGCCTGCCGACCGACTGCAAGCCGCTGCTGGTGGCCATGCTGTCGGTGGCCGAGGGGGTAGGAATTGTGACCGAGAACCTGTTCTCAGGCCGATTTCGCTACGTGGACGAGTTGGTGCGCATGGGCGCAAATATCCGCACCGAGGGCCATCATGCGGTGATCCGGGGTATCGACCGGCTCAGCGGAGCGCCGGTGCGGGCATCCGACATCCGGGCCGGGGCAGCTTTGGTGGTGGCCGGCTTGGCGGCCGACGGCGTCACGGTGGTGTCTGATCCCCACCACATCGACCGGGGCTATGAGGACTTCGTCGGCAAGCTCAGCGCTCTTGGGGCCGACGTCCGCCGCGTGAGGCCCGGCGGTTAGCCAGAAACAACAAGCCGGCCAGCAGGGCCAACGGCGCGGCCACCAAGAGGATCTCGTCCCAACCTCCCTGGTGGGCCAGCACTTCCACAGGGTCGAGTCTTTCAGACGCTTGTCAGTTTGAAGGAAGTGTTCGGCAAGAAGGTTGGCGAAACGGTCACCTGCTGAGAGAATGAAGGCGTGCAGGAAGCCGTTGCCCAAGTGATCGAGGCCATCCGCCCCGCGGTGCAGGCCGACGACGGCGACATCTTCTTGCGAGAGGTGGACGAGGACACCGGCGTGGTCACCGTGGAATTGACGGGGGCCTGCGTGAGTTGCCCGGCTTCGACGGTCACGCTGAAGGCTGGGGTGGAGCGGATTCTCAAAGACCGTGTGGATGGGGTCACCGAGGTGGTGAACGTGGGCCAGAACCTGCTGGGCGACGGCTCACCGGTAGGTCTGTAACCGCTCATTGAGCATGATCCCCCAGAGAACCGACACCTGGTACGTCAGCTATGTGCTTATTGCCGCCAACGTTGTGGTGTTCATCGTCGGCATGGCCATGGGGGACAGCATCGGTGGCCAGAGTGCTGTAGACGGTCTGATCTTCGAAGCCGCCACTTGGGGGCCGGCCATCGACATCGCCAACGAGTGGTGGCGGGTGTTCACCGGCGGTTTCTTGCACCACGGTCTATTCCACCTGGCGGTCAACATGTACTCGCTCTACATCCTGGGGTTGGCCCTGGAGCGGTGGCTGGGACGGGTGCCATTCACCGCGGTGTATCTCTCATCGTTGGTGAGCGGGTCGTTCGGCGCGTTGATCGAGGCGCCCAACTCCCTTATCGCCGGAGCGTCGGGGGCCATCTTCGGGCTGATGGGTGCCTATGCCGCCCTGATGCTGACCCAAGGGGTGGGTCTATTCCAGACGCCGATAGGGCCGATTCTGGCCATCAACCTGGTCATCAGCTTCACCGTTCGGGAGGTTTCGCTGGGCGGTCATATCGGCGGGCTTATCGGCGGTGTCCTCGTGGGGGCAGCCGCGGCTCAGGCAATTCGCAAACGGCGGCACACCAATGCTGTCCCCGTGCTCGCCGCCACCGTGGTGGCCGCGGGCTCCTTTGTCGGGTCCCTATGGGCCGCCTCCCGCTGGGTGGAGGCGTTCTAGGCAGCCGAGAATTGGGCGCGCAACGTTTTGAGATTGCGGCGCCACACCCACTCGAGAATGCGGGCTCCCACGATGTCGCCCAGCAGGCCCCCCATCCACCAGGGGAAGTGCAGTTCCTCGGTCCAGCAGAACTCAGTGCGGTCGGTGCCCGCCGGGGTGAGGGTGAAGCGGCCCTCGCCGGTGACCAATCCGGTGTGGCGCACTCCGATGGCCTCCCTTTCGGCCCATTCGGTGATGACCATGGCGTCGTTGAGCCGGAGGGGGCCGACCCTGGTGAGGCAATCGAAAGCAGTGCCCACCCCCTCGGTCTGCTCGCCCTGGAAAGAAATCGACTCGGCGTCGGCCATCCACTCGGTGTGGCTGTCGATTCGGCGGACGTACTCCCATACGGCGTCTAGAGGCGCTTCAATGGTGGTGGAAACCCTGATTCTGGCCATTCACAGTAATTCTAAGGTGGGTCTGGCAGTCAAAGAGCGGTCCGCAGGGATGAAAGAAGCGGCGACACCGTAGAATTCAGCCCATGCCTGAAGCCGACGTCGAGTTCTTCTGGGATCCGATTTGCCCGTTCGCATGGATCACCTCCCGGTGGGTGTCCGATGTCGCCCAGCAGCGGGGCTACTCGGTGGATTGGCGGCTTATCTGCTTGTCGATCCTCAACGAGGATAAGGACTACGAGGACTTCCCCGAGGGCTATCAGGATCTGCACCACAAGGGCAGGCGGATGCTCCGGGTGGCTCATGCGGTACGGGAGAAGCATGGTTCGCAGGCGGTAGGCGCGCTCTACACCGCCTACGGGGCCACCATCTGGAATCCAGATGGGGACATCCGCTCGACCATGGGCGAAGTGGCCTCAGACGAGCACTTGGCGGCCGCGTTGGACAGGGCTGGAGCTTCCCCGGAGTTGGCCACCTTGGCCGAGGATGAGTCGTTGGACGATGCCTTGAGGGAATCCACGCTGGAGGCGCTGAGCCGCACCGGGCGGGACGTGGGCACCCCGATTATCACGTTCCATCACGGCCGGGGGTCTACGTCTTTCTTTGGGCCGGTGGTGAGCGAGGTTCCCGCCTCGGAGGACTCGGTTCGACTGTGGGACGCGGTGGTGACACTGGCCGAGTGGCCATCGTTCGCCGAGCTGAAGCGCTCCCGGCGCGACGATCTGGTGTTCCCCAAGGTATAGAGGGCGGTTGGCAGTGGCACCGGACTCAATCTCGTATTTGGACAATGCCGCTTCGACGCCGCTGTGCTTGGAGGCGGCCGAGGCCATGGCCCCGCTCCATCGGGAGCTGTATGCCAACCCAACCGGCGCCCATCGGATGGCCCGGGACACCCGTCGGCGGATCGACGATGCCCGCGATGTGATGGCCGAGGCCTTGGGCTCGGAGCCGGGGGAGATCGTGTTCACCGGCGGAGGCACCGAGGGCGACAACATGGCAGTGGTCGGCCGGCACATGCGGGTGGGCGGGGTGACGGTGTGCTCGGCCATCGAGCACCACGCAGTGCTAGAGCCGGTGGAGCATCTGGGCGGCCGGGTGGTGGCGGTGGACGCCGCCGGGGTGATCGATCTGGATGCGCTGGCCGCCGCCCTCGACGAAGACGTGACCGTGGTATCGGTGATGCTGGCCAACAACGAGACCGGCATGGTTCAACCCTTGGAGCAGGTGGCCGAGGAGGTGCGCTCGGCTGCCCCTCAGGCGGTGCTGCACACCGACGCGGTGCAGGCCTTTCCCTGGCTCGACGTGGCATCGTTGGCGGCTGGCGCCGATCTGATCTCGGTGAGCGCCCATAAGTTCGGCGGTCCCAAGGGGGTAGGAGCGCTGGTGGTGCGCAATGGGGTGGAGCTGTCGCCGTTGCTTCTGGGCGGTGGCCAGGAGCGGGGACTGCGCTCGGGCACCCACAATGCCGCGGGCATCGCCGGGATGGCGGCGGCCGCCGAGGTGGTGCTGAAAAGCCGGGCTGAGCAGGTGGAGCGGTTGGCCACGCTGCGTGATCGTCTGGCCGATGGGATTCTTGCCGTGGTGGCAGGCACGGTCGAGACCGGGGAGCGATCGGGCAAGGTGTCCGGTTCGGCCCATCTGTGCTTCGAGGGCATCGAGTCGGAGGCCTTGCTGTTTCTGCTGGAAGACGCCGGGGTGTACGCCTCGGCCGCGTCGTCGTGCTCCAGCGGGGCGCAGGACCCATCGCATGTGCTGGTCGCCATGGGCTATGACCGGATGCTGGCCGGGGGCTCGCTGCGGCTTTCGCTGGGCTATGAGACCACCGACGCTGATATCGATAGGGCACTGGCGGTGATCCCCGACGCGGTGGCTCGGCTCCGGGACTACGGAACCGGTTAGGGGAAGGGACAAACGATGCGGGTCTTGGCGGCTATGTCCGGAGGAGTGGACTCCTCGGTGGCCGCGGCCATGCTGGCCGAGCAGGGACACGAGGTGGTGGGCGTGACTCTCAAGCTGTGGGGCGGCGAGTCCGACACCGGCTGCTGTTCGGTGTCGGATGTGGAGGACGCCCGCCGGGTGGCCGACCTGTTGGAATTGCAGCACCACGTGTTCAACTTCGGCGACGCCTTCGACCAGCGAGTGGTGGCGCCGTATGTGGATGACCACGCGGTCGGGCTGACGCCCAATCCCTGTATCGAGTGCAACCGCCACATCAAGTTCGACAAGCTGATGGTTCGAGCCGAAGCACTGGGCTTCGACGCGGTGGCCACTGGCCATCACGCCCGTCTGGAGGCGGCCGGCGACGGTTTCCGAGTGCGTCGGGGTGTTGACGACGCCAAGGATCAGTCCTATGTGCTGTACATGCTGGGCCAGGAGCAGATGGCCCGGCTGCTGTTGCCCATCGGCCATCTGACCAAGGCCGAAGTTCGGGAGCGGGCCACCGATCTGGGCTTGCGGAACTCGGCCAAGCCCGACAGCCAGGACGTGTGCTTTATTGCCAACCGGTCTGGGGGAAGGCAGGGGTTCTTGTCTCGGCGTTTGGGCGAGTCGCCCGGCACCGTAGTGGACGCCGACGGCACGGTGTTGAGCTCAGTGGAGGCCGTACAGGCGGTGACCATCGGCCAGCGACGGGGATTGAACTTGGGCGGTACCGACGAGCCCCGGTACGTGACCGATGTGGACATCGCCTCCGGCCGGGTCACCGTGGGCCGGCGAGAGGATCTGTATGCGTCCAGTCAAGACGTGGTGGACATCCAATGGGTCGACGGCCGAGTGGACGGGCCAATAGACATCCAGGTGAGCGCCCACGGAACCCCCGCGGTTGGGGTGGTGGACCAAGCGGGCAGAGTCGATTGGAAAGAGCCCCAGCGCCGAGTGGCCCCGGGCCAGGCCGTGGTGTTCTACCAGGGCGAACTTGTAGCCGGCGGTGCGGTAGCGGTCTAAACGGGTTTGTTCAGATAACCAAGTCGCGCAGCGCGGCGAGGCGAGGGGCGATCAGATCGGCGATGACCGCGGGGCGGTCGGCGGCTGGCGCCAATGCGGCTTCGCCCCACAGAGCTCGGCCGACGGTGAATCCGGCGCATCCCGATTCCATCGCCACTTCCAGTTGGGCGTAGTAGCTGTCGAAAGTGCCGCCGCCCGATAGCAGCGTCCAAGGCATGTCGCAGCGGTTGGAGATCTCTGAGCAGGCTGAGGCCCAACGGGTTTCGTCGGGGTCGTGGTCGGCATCGACGGGGAACGGCAATTTCAAGATGTCGAATCCCATGAGGGCGAAGCGATCCACGGTGTCGAGCACGATCTGAGGTCGGAGGGAGGGATCGGCCAGTCCGTAGAACAGCGGTTCTACCAGCAGGGGGATGCCCACCCGTCGGCACTCGGCCAAGATGTCGGCCGCGGCCTTCTCTTGGGCGACGGCGTGGGGGCGGTCGGGCCGGTACAGCACCAGAAGCTTGGCCGCGGCGGCCCCGCAGTCGGCGGCGGCCTGCACCGACCAGCCTTCGAGGAGGGCGACGGGGGCGGCTTCGGGGTCGGCCATATATCCCTGGGCCTCCAGTGCGGCGGTAAAGCCCACCCCGGGGGGCAGCGTCCCGTCCAGCAACTGGGGGATGGAGTACTCCGGCTCCAGCATCACCCCGGTGGCCCCGTCGGCCAACCCAGCTACCAGGTCGCGCTTGAGATCGACGATGGCCTGATGGGACACAGAATCGGGGTTGTCGGGGGCCAGCACGCTGCGAATCGAGTCGCGGTGATCTATGGCCAGCACCGCAAACCGCCCGTCGTGGGCGAGGTCGTCGACGCTCATTTCAATTGGAGGGAATGGCGCCGGCCACCGGGAGGGTCCACGCCCCCGCTCCCCAGTCGGCCTCGATCCAGGTGTGCTGGGCGTCGAAGCAGGGCGGTGTGCGCCGCTGGTCGCCAATCAGCTCGCCGGCCAGGTAGTTGAGGAAGTACATGTTGGAACCGGGGCAGGCCACCGACGTGTGGTAGCCCTTGGGCACCAGCGCCGCGTCGCCATCTCGGACCACGACGGCTTCGTCAAAGTTCTCTTCAGTGCGCCAGTTGCGGTGCATGGCGTAGCCCTCGGGGCGATCCAGCCGGAAATAGTAGACCTCCTCCAGATAGGGCGATCCGTCGCGGCCGTCGTGGCAGTGGGGCGGCCAGCCCGACCAGGTACCCCGGGGCACGAACACCTCGTAAAGGATGAGCTTCTCGGCGGGCAGCGGATGGGCCAGCGAGTGGACTACCTGGCGGTAGGCCTGGCCGCCGCCTCGGATTTCCACCTTCATCTCGGAGGGTTCGATGATCCGGGCCGGGTAGCGGCCCTCAGCGGGGGCCGAGCCCACCGCGGCCACCAGCGCGCCTTCGGTGGAGATCTCATAGGGCGTGCCCGGCGGCAGGTAAACGATCCGGCCCAGCTCTTCGAACACCGATGTGCGGCTGATGGCGGCGTTGATGTCGCCGGCTTCCACCCGCCCTGATCCTGATAGGGGCACGATGGCGGTTTCCCGGTCGGACTCGACCCCCGACCACGGATCAGACGGGGTGAGCTCGACCACCGAGAAGGCCACGTTGTCCCATCCTGCCGATTCCGGGGTGATGTCGAGAACCCGTCCCGGTCCCGGCTGAGGGCGAATAGGGCCTGATGCGGGGGTATTGGCCATGGTCAACCTCCAGTGGTGGAAATTAAATCGCCGGTTTCCATCTCCAGCTTGAAGCGCTCCAGCAGTTCGCGGGTGCCCAGCGGCTCGTAGTCCAGGACCTCGGTCGTGCGAGGAGTGCTAATCGTGGTGTCGTAGGGGATTCGGGCCCCGGCCATCGACGCCATCATCTCCGAATCAGGCGGAACCGATCTCAGCAGCGAGGAATCGTGGCCGAAGACCTCGCAGGCCATTCGGGCCAGCTCCATACGCCCTGCCGGTTCGGCGCCGCAGCAGTGGAAGATGCCGTCGGCATCGTCGTTGGCTGCGATCAGCCACATGGTTTCAGCGCACTCGCTGGCCAGGCTGGGCGTGGCCGCCATGTTGATGTCGTCGCCTTCCCACACCCCGAATGACTGCCCTTGAGATACCGCGTCGAGCACGGTGGTCACGAAATAGCCGTATCCCGGGTCTTGGCCCCGGGGCATCTCGTCTCGAGCCCAATGGACGCCGTTTACCGCCGACACCCGGGCCACCGCAGCCCGGTCAGCCTGGAGCAGAGCAGCCTGCTCGCTGAGGGCCTTCAACACTCCGTAGTAGTTCACCGGGTTGGGCGGGGTGCGCTCATCGGCCCCGGCCTGGGTGCCGTCGAATACCCAGTCGGTGGACACCACAATGAGCTTGGCCCCGGTTTGGTTGGCTGCTAGGGCCAGGGTGAGGGTTGCGTCCACATAGCTGCGCCACGCCAGTTCCCGCTGGTTGTAGATCCCGTGGAGGTCGTTGAGGATCATGGAGTGGACGATCACATCGGGTTCGAACTGGGCCACGCTGGCCAACACCGCCTCGGTGTCCAACAAATCCAGCGGTTCGATGGTGTACCTCTGGGGGTCGTCGGGCACGAACGAGCGAACCGGGCAGTGTACGGTCGCGCCGTGGCGCTCCGCGAACACTTTGACGATGTTGGAGCCGATGAAGCCGGTCCCTCCGGTGACGTAGGCCTGCACCGCTCAGCCGATCTCGTCGATCTGCACCGGACGCTGCTCCCGCACGGAGCGCCACGCGGCCAAGCCGATCACCAGCGGGGCCCGCCCGTCGGCCAGGGTTACCGGAGAGGGTGCTCCCTGCATCATGGAGATGAACGCGTCCCATTCGGCCAGGTAGGAGGGGATGTACCTATCCAAGAAGAAGTAGGGCAGGGTCGGTGCTTGAGCGCCGTCGGCGGTTCGGGTAACCGCGTTTGCGGTCAAGGGATTCTCTGAGGCGGCCATCCCGGCCGAGCCGAACGCCTCTACCCTCTGGTCGTAGCCGTACACCGCCTTTCGGCTGTTGTCGATGGTGCTGATGGCGCCGTTTTCGTGGTGGCAGACGATCACCGCGGTGTCGAGATCACCGACCTCGCCTATGGCATCGTCGACCAGTACCGCCCCGGTGGCGTACACCTCGGTGACCTCGCTTTGGGTGATGAAGCGGATCATGTCGAAGTCGTGGATGGTCATGTCGCAGAAGATGCCGCCCGATTCGTTCAGATACATCAGCGGCGGGGGCTCGGGGTCGCGGCTGGAGATGCGCACCAAATGGACATCTCCGATCTCGCCGGCGGCCACCCGGTCGTGCACGTAGCGGTGACTGGGGTCAAAGCGGCGGTTGAAACCCACTTGCACCGGAATGCCAGCGGCTTCGGCGGCGGCGATGCCCTGGTCGACATCGGCCAGGTTCAGGGCCAGCGGTTTTTCCACGAAGGCAGCCTTTCCGGCCTCGGCGGCGGCTATCAGTAGGTCGATGTGGGTATGGGTGGAGGTGCATATGGCGACGGCGTCGACGTCATCGGCCTCGAGGATGTCGTCGGGCGCAGCGGCCTGGCGCACTCCGAGGTCGTTGGCCAGCGCGGCCGACGCATCGTCGATCACGTCGTAGACCGCGGTCACATCGGCGCCGGGCACCTGCCGGGCGATGAGCTCGGCGTGCATCCGGCCAATCCGTCCGCAGCCCAAGACCCCGATTCGCACCGGGTTCATGAGCTGACCTCATCAGATAGGGGTTGCAGGCTGGAGACCACCCGGCCGTTTCGTATTTCCACCGGGTACAAGGCTAAGGGGTCGGTGGCGGGAAGCCGCACTGGGGCTCCGGTGCGGAGGTCGAAGCGGCCGTTGTGCTTGGGGCATTCCACCAGGCAATCGATCACCACGCCCTCGGCCAGATAGGCCTGACCGTGGGTGCACAGACCTTCGGTGCACACCAAAGTGCCGTCGTCCAGGCAAAACAGGGCGTAGGCCTCGTCGCCAATATCCACCTGAAGGGCCGATCCGGGCCCGAGGGCGTTGGCCGGGCCGAGGTCGAACATGCCGTCGTGGCGGTCGCCGGCCCACACGGTGTGGCCGGTGTTGACGAAGGTTCGGGCGGCGTCGGGCACGGTGGGCACATCGTCGCGGAGTTGGTCGTAGGCCGGGTCGCGCCACTGGCGGCCCAGAGTGGACAAGATGTCGCGGTAGGCCGTCCAGGTGTTGGGCGCGGCCGGGGCCAGATAGCCCTTCAACTCCTGGTGCAGCGCGGGCAGGGCGTAGTAGGGCACGGTGGGGAAGATGTGGTGCTCAACGTGGTAGTTCATGTTTGAGTACAAGAACCGGAACACGGGGTTCATGTAGACGGTGCGGGTGTTGAGGCGGTGGTCGAGCACGTCCTCCCGCAGCCCGGCGTGCTGGGTGATGGCGAAGAAGATCATCAGCCAGGCGCCGTAGATGGTGGGCAGTCCGACGTAGAGCAGGGGCACGATGGTCCAAGCCGCCACCGACCAGGCCGTTGTCCCGGCGAGGATGGCGATGTAGGCCCGGGATTCCCACTTCAGCTTGGGGAGCTCGTCGGCGGGGATGAATGAACGGGCTTCGTCGTCGATTCGCCCGATTGCGTGCTTGGCGGAGCGCACCACCATCTTGGGAACGTTCAGCACCGGCACGAACAGCAGCGCAATCGATGCCGGAGTGGAAGGACGGGGGAAGATGATCTCGGCATCGCGGCCCACCACGATGGTGTCGGTGTGGTGGCGGACGTGCGACCAGCGCCACAGGGTGGGCTGGCGCAGCAGCATGAACGAGGCCAGGTAGTAGACAACATCGTTGAGCCACTTGGTCTTGAAGGCGGTGCCGTGGCCGCACTCGTGCCAGCGGGAATCGCCGGCGCCGCCGTAGAGGGCGCCGTAGGCGGCAAAGGCCGGAATCGCCCACCAGGTGCCCAGCGAGATGAAGGCCAGATAGCCGAACCCGGCGAGCAGGCCGAGCCACGCGATGGTGTCAATGGCGGCCCGGGCGTTCCCCCGAACCTGGAGTTGGCGCAGGCGCTCGGGGTCAATCGGCGGGCGGAACCACTCGGCCTCTACGAGTCCCGCGGCTGCGGCTCGATCGGCCTCAGGGCCGCCGACTCGATAGTCGCGGGTGGTTACGGCCATCGACCCTCCGGCTTCACCATCCCACCCGCTGGTCGGCTTTGCCGGCGTCCATTTCTTCACGGGCGGCCCGCACATCGGGGCTGGTGCTCACCTCGGGCACGCCCACCTCCCAGAACGACCCGCCCTCGGTCCAGCTATAGGCATAGGTGTTCAGCGCGATCACATAGGTGCGATCAGCGGCCCGGGCCCGGCCTAAAGCCGCCTCGAGCTCGGCGATGGTGGTCACCGTCTCGGCTTCGCAGCCCATGGATGCGGCGTGGGCCGCGAAATCCACCGCGGTCACGTCCTTCACCCGGGAATCGGCGATGAGGTTGTTGAACGGAACGCCGCCCTGGGCCATCTGCAAGCGGTTGATCACCGCATAGCCGCCGTTGTCGCACACTATGACGATGAGTTTGTGGCCGGTGAGCACAGTGCTGTAGAGGTCGCTGTTCATCATGAGGTAGGAGCCGTCGCCCACCAGCACCACCACTTCCCGGTCGGGCAGCGCCATCTTGGCCCCCCACCCCCCGGAGATCTCATAGCCCATGCAGGAGTAGCCGTACTCGCAGTCGAAGGAGTGGACGACCTGGCCCCGCCACCCATTCACCAGCTCGCCGGGGAACCCGCCGGCGGCAGCCAACACGTAGGTGGACTCATCGGCGGCTCGGTCCACCACCCCCACAACCTGGGCATAGGTGGGCAGATCGTCGTCCGCGCCATCGGTGGATCGTTCGGCCGACGCCACTGCTTCGGGGGCGGCGATCTTGTCGATGTAGGCGTGGTACTGCGAGGTCTCCGACGAGGCCCTGTCGGACCATTCCTCAGGTCCTCGGTAGTCGCCCAGCGCAGCGCCGAGTTCCGTCAATCCCTCGCGGGCGTCGGCCACCAATGGCAGGGAGCGGTGTTTGGTGGCGTCGAAGCGGGCCGCGTTCAGACCGATGACCTCCACGTCGTCGCCTCCGCCGAACACGGTCCACGATCCAGTTACGAAGTCACCCAGGCGGGTGCCCACCGCCAGCACCACGTCGGCCTCAGCGGCCATGGCATTGGCCGAGGTGCAGCCGGTTACGCCTATGGGGCCGCAGTTGAGCCGGTGGTCGGCCACCAGCGAGGTGCGCCCGGCCACCGTCTCGACCACCGGGATGTTGTGGATCTCGGCGAAGGCCCGAAGCTCGTCCTCAGCCAGCGACCAATGGACCCCGCCGCCAGCCACGATCAGCGGCCGGTCGGCGGCGGCCAGCGCGGCGGCAGCCCTGCGGAGTTCATGGGTGTCGGGCCGGGGTCGACGGATCTCGTGCACTGTCTCCTCGAAGAGGCGGACGGGGAAGTCATAGGCCTCTCCCTGGATGTCTTGGGGGAGGCCGATGAAGGCCGGGCCGCAGTCGCCGGGATCGAGCATGGTGTGAACGGCGTTGGGCAGAGACTGGATCACCTGCTCGGGGGCGGTAATGCGATCCCAATAGCGGACCACGGGTCGGAAGGCGTCGTTGACGGTGACCGCGGGGGAGCCGAAGTGCTCAACCTGCTGAAGAACGGGGTCGGGTGTGCGGCTGTTGAAGGTGTCGCCAGCCAGCAGCAGCAGCGGCATCCGGTTGGCCATGGCCACCGCGGCCGCAGTGATCATGTTGGTGGCGCCGGGGCCGATGGAGCTGGTCGCGGCCATGATGCGGCGGCGGCGGTTGGCCTTGGCGTAGGCCACCGCGGCCAGGGCCATGCCCTGTTCGTTCTGGCCCCGCCAGGTGGGCAGCGCCTCGCCGGCCTGCTCCAGTTCGTGGCCCAGGCAGGTGACGTTGCCGTGCCCGAAAATGGCGAACACTCCGGCGAACAGGGGGACGGCGTGGCCGTCGACCTCGATGCGCTGGGCGGCCATGTAGCGCACTACGGCCCCGGAAGCCGTCAAACGGATTGTCTCCATGGCTGGCCCTCCTTTCTCAGCCGACCATCTTTCCATTGGCCGAACATCAATCGATCTTCAGCGATATCACATCTTCCCAGGCGCCGGTCTCCCAGCTCTTCAGCATGGCGGCTTGCACGCTGACGGCGGCGAGCGCCTGATCCATGCCCGCGCTGTGGGGCCGACCTTGCGACACTGCGGTGAGGAACTCATGGTCTTGGATGGCCACCATGTCTTCGAAGCCGATGGAGTTGGCATCGCCGGGCACGAAGGCGCCGTGAAAGGGGTGGCGGTCGCTGGCCCGCACAGTGGTGTAGCCCTGCTGGGGGTCGGAGGAACGGAACACTTGGAGCTCGTTCAAAGTCTCGTGATTCCAGCTCAGTGCGCCCTCGGTGCCGTAGATGTCGAAGGCCATCTGGCTCTGAGGCCCAACGATGGCCCGACTGGCCTCGAAGATGCCCTGACTGCCGTTGGCGAACACGGCCAGCGCTCCGAAGTAGTCCTCGTTGGTGACTGCTCCGGTGGGGTCGTCGGGCTTGCCCCGGTCGTAATGGGTTCCCGACGCCGATGGGAGCGGGCGCTCGGTGATGAAGGTCTCCCCAGTGCCCACCACCCGGGTGATGGGGCCATTGAGCATCAAGGCTAGATCCACTGCGTGGCTCAAGATGTCGGTAGTGGCGCCGTGTCCGGCTTGATCGATCAGAAAGCGCCAAGAAAGCAGGCCCATGGGATCGGCCCCGTACATGGAGAAGAACCGCCCCCGGTAGTTGGTGATCTGCCCCAGCTCACCAGCGGCAATGAGCTCTCGGGCGTACAAGACCAGCGGGGCGAAGCGGTAGTTGTAGCCCACCCCGGTGACGATCCCGGCCCGGCGACAAGCCTGTTCTATCCGGGCGGTTTGGGCGGGGGTTCCTCCCACCGGCTTCTCGCAGAATACGTGCTTTCCCGCCGCGGCAGCCGCAGTGACGAGGGACTCGTGCAGCATGTTGGGAGCACACACGATCACGGCATCGACATCGGGGTGCTCTACTGCGGGCCGCCAGTCTTCGGTGGCTTCCAGGAAGCCGAAAGCGCTAGTGGCCGCTTGGCCGCGGGCCTCGACGGTGTCAGAGCAGACCACGAGTTGGGGGTCGTAGACCCGGTCTTCGAACAGGGTGGGCAGTCGCAGGTAAGAGCGGGCGTGTGCTTGGCCCATCCAGCCAAAGCCCACCACGGCCAGTCCGATGCGTCGCCGGACTGTCATGGATCAGCCTTGAAGCGGCGGTCTACGCCTGGATGGGCCGCCGCAGTATCGAGCAAGTGCTCGGGGGTACCGCCTCTTAGCCAAATGAGGGCCTGACCCAGGGCCTGTCCTACCAGCCTGACGATCCCCACCGTGGTGGTGGAGGCCACATGGGGGGTGACCACGACGTTCTCGCGCCCCAGCAGCGGATGGTCGGGGGGCAACGGCTCGGGTTCGGTGACATCGAGTCCGGCGCCGCGCACTTGGCCGGAGTCGAGGGCGGACAAGAGGGCCGTCTGGTCCACCAGCGCTCCCCGAGCGCAGTTGATGATGATCACACCGGGCCGCATGGCCGCTAGCGAAGCAGCATTGATGATGTGGTGAGTTTCCGGGGTAGCTGGGGCATGGAGTGAGACCACGTCGGCCTCTGCCCAAAGCTGGTCAATGCCGACCAACGCGCCCGTGGGAGCCTCGTCGATGTAGGGGTCGCACACCAGCACGTTCATTCCCAATGCCTCGGCATAGCGTCCCAGAAGGCTGCCGATTCGCCCGCATCCCACCAAGCCCAGAGTGCGGCCATCGAGCTCCAGCGCGCCGGGGCCAGTGAGTCTGCCGGGTCCTCCTGCTGTGCCAGCGGCCAGGCGTGCCTCGGAACTCTTGAGTCGTTTGGCAACCGCTAGCATCAACGCCAGCGCGTGCTCAGCGGTGGAAACCGTGGGAGCGTCGGGGGTGTTGCATGCCGCCACGCCTTGGGCGGCACAGGCGGCCACATCCACGTTGTCGTAGCCGATGCCCGAGCGGGCCACGACTTTGAGATTCGGCAGCCGGCGGCACGCGTCGTCGTCCCACGGGCGATCAGCGGCCACCACCACGCCGTCGGCGTCTTCCGGGCCGTCTACCAACACCACATCAGGGGGAATCACGACATCAGATGGGGGAGTGCGGTCGATCCAGATTCGGATCCTGCTGTCTGATTCGGTCATGCTCCTGCCTCTGGGGGGAATACTCCTGGAGCGATCATTGTTCTCGTCCCAGCATCTCGTCGATCTCCCCAGGGGTGGGCATGGCGTCAGAACAGGCCAGGCGACCAGCCACAATAGCCCCAGCGGCGTTGGCCCGGATGACGATTTCCACCGGGTCGAGGCCGGCCAGCAGCCCGTCGGCCAGCGATCCACCGAAGGCGTCGCCCGCGCCTAAACCGCACACCACTTCCACCATCTTGGGGAGCACCTCGGCTCTGTTCTCCGGGGTGGCCACCAGCACTCCGTCGGCCCCTAGTTTCACGATGGCCAGCGACACCCCCCGCTCGAGCAGCCTGTCGGCGGCGGTGTGGGGGTCGGCGGTGCCTATGGCGATCTCACATTCGGTGCGGTTGCCCACCGCCACGGTGGCCAGGTCCACTGCCTGGCCGATGTGTGCGCCAGCGTCTTGGGGCGAGGCCCAGAAACTCGGCCGATAGTCCAAGTCGAGCACGGTGTGGGGGCGGCGTTGCCGCCGTTCCAACACCTCAAGCACGGTGGATCGGGACGGCTCCTGGGCGAAGCGGGATCCAGCGGTCCACAGCACCGGCACGGTGGCGGCGATGTCGGGAATGTCGGTGGGTCGCAGGTTCATTTCCGGGCCGCGGGGCTCCCGGTAGAACAGCAGCGGCGGGTCGGTCGGGGGGTCGAGGGCGCAGAAGGCCAGCGCGGTGCGCAGATCGGGGTCGGTCGCCACGTAGCGGTTGTCCACCCCGAACTTCTCGGCCAGCTCGGACCGGATGTACTGGCCGAAGCCGTCGTCGCCCACCCGGGTCACTACCGCGGCCCTCCGGCCCAGCCGGGCGCAAGCCACGGCCACATTGGTGGGGGAGCCGCCGATCGACTTGTAGAAGGTCTGGACCTTGCTCAGCGGGACCCCGCTCTGCTGGGGGTACAGGTCGACGCTGACCCGCCCGATAGTCAGCACCTCAAGATCAGTCGCCTGGGTTTCAGCCACGCAGAGATGCTAGTTGTGGCCCGATCGACCCTTATGCTCCGGCCTGGGCCAATTCGTGTTGGAGGGCGTCTAGTTCGGCGCCGCCTGCCATGAGCTGGGTCAGCTCAGCCTGGGAAAGCTCTTCTTTGGCCCAGTTGCCCATGGACTGGCCCCGGTTGAGGATCACAAAGCGGTCGCCTACCGGATAGGCGTGGTTGGGATTGTGGGTGATGAACACTACCGCCAACCCCTGGTCACGGGCCTCGATGATCCGCCGCAGCACCACGCCGGACTGCTTCACACCCAGTGCCGAGGTGGGCTCGTCGAGGATCAGCACCCGGGCCCCGAAGTAGCTGGCCCGGGCGATGGCCACCGACTGCCGCTCGCCGCCGGAAAGCGTGCCCACGGGCTGCTCGACATCGCGGATGTCGATGCCCATCTTGGCCATCTCCTCTTTGGCGATTCGCTTAGCCCCTTCGATGTCTATTTGGCGGAAGGGCCAAATCCCAGTCTTGGGCTCTGCTCCCAGGAAGAAGTTCCGCCACACCGACATGAGCGGGACGATGGCCAGATCCTGGTACACGGTGGCGATGCCTCGACCAAGAGCCTCACGGGGCGAGTTGAACTTCACCTCCTGGCCTTCCATGTGGAGCGTGCCCTCGTCGTGCTGGTGCACGCCGGCCAGGATCTTGATGAAGGTGGACTTGCCCGCGCCGTTGTCACCGAGCACGCAGGTGACCTCGCCCGGGTTCACCGTGGTGGTGACCCCGGTGAGGGCGATGATGTTCCCGTAGAACTTCGAGATGTTGTTGAGTTCGAGGAATTCAGCCATCAGCAGACCTCCATGAGGGTTTTGGTTGTCCGAACGGTTTGCGAAGAACTGGTCATCGGACCTTCTCCGCTTGCGAGCGCACGTAGTTGTTCACCAGCACCGCCACCAGCAGCAGAGCGCCCAGCACTAGGAAGCGCCAGTCGCTGTTCCAGGTGGCGAAGCCGATACCGGAGGTGATCATGCCCCAGATCACCGCGCCGATTGCCGCACCGATGGCCGATCCGTAGCCGCCGGTTAGCAGACAGCCGCCGACCACGGCCACGATGATGTAGCGGAACTCATTTCCGTCGCCCACGTTGGCTTGCACTGAGTTGAGCCGGAAAGCGATCACCATACCGGTGATCCACGCTGATGCTGACACCAGCATGAACAGCGTGGTCTTGGTGCGAGCCGCGGGCACACCTACCGAGCGGGAGGCCTCTTTGTTGCCGCCCACCGCGAAGATCCAGTTGCCGAACTGGGTGCGGGCCAAAACCCACGCACCGAGCACCGCGAAGGCCAAGAACAGCATCACCCCCACGCCGAACCGAGTCGTGGCCTGAGTGGCGGCCGCCTCCTCACTGGTGATGAACATCAGTTTGGCCGCGATGCCCAGCATTACCGATCCGAGCCCGACGAAGACCAGAGATCGACCCACGCTCTCGTCGTGGGTGAACAGCGTGCGGTAGAGGGTGGCCAAGGCAAAGACCGCGAAGGCGACAATGCCGCCTTTGGCCACCGCCATGATGATGCTGTAAAGGACTCCGTCGCTGTCGGCCAATTCGAGGATCAATGAGACCAGTCCTGCGGCCAACCCGAGCACTGTCCCGATTTGCCGGGCTAGCGGGCCGTGTACCGGTGGCGGTGGGGCAGAGCTGCGCCGGGCGGCGATTAGCCGGGCGAAGGCGGAAGCGGCCAGGAGGAGTGCGATCAACAGCAGCGCGGTGAACAACTCCACCCGAAGCTTGCGTGAGTCGGCCTCGGACCGAACGAAGAATGCCAGTATGACGATTCCCACCGAGGTGAGCAGGGTGAACAGCTCCGCCAGCCCTCGGCGCCGGGCGGCAATGCTGAGCAGCACAACCCCGGCGATAGCCAAGACGCCGAAGAGGATGGCTCGAGCGCCCTGAACCGTGATCATGTAGCTGACGGCCGGGACGAGGGCGATGAGCGCACCGATAGCCGGGTACCCCACGCTGACCCGGCCCAAAGCGGCCAGAACGGCCAGTACGCCGGTAGCACCGATGCCGATGGCCAACATGGCGCGTCCTGGAGTGCCGGTCAAGAAGTCGAGGCGGTCGGAATTGTTGGAATCCATGACTGCGGCGATCAATATGGCTCCAACGATGGCAACGACGCCAGCGATCAGGAACTTGACCACCCGAGGGTCATGCTCTGTTGGAGCGGGTTCTCGCTCGGCTGGTTGGTAGCGGGCCAGACACCAACCGGCCACCGCCACCAGCACTCCCGCTCCGGTAATGATGCCGAACACCCAATTGGAGCCCACTCCGTCTTGGTCGAGCAGCAAGATAAAGCCGATTGCCCCGACTGCCGTTCCTATAGCAGAAACCAGGTAGCCGCCCATGTTCGGGTTTTCCCGCCGGGCGTAGGCCAACTCCATGGTGCCCAAGATCAGGACGACCGCACCGATAATGAGCAGGCCGGCCCACGCCCAGTCTCGGTTGTCCCAGACGTGGCCGTTTCGGATCCAGGAGGCGCCGAAGATGTTGTTCCAGAACTCGTAGCCGCCCGATTTGTCGAGACCTTCGGCGATCACCTTGTTGGTGAACAGCTTGGTGAATCCAAGCTTGGCCCCGATGAGAATGAAGAAAGTGCCCAGGGTGACGATGAAACTGGGCAGCGAGGTTTTGTCCACCAGCGTCCCGTTGAACCATCCGATGGCCAGAGCAAAGGTCAGCGAGAGCGGGACTGCCAGGTGAAGGCTTAGCCCGGCACCGCCCAGCTCAGCGGTGTCGCTGCTCAACAGGATCACGATCACCGCGGTGGCGCCGGTCATGGAACCCGAGGAGAGGTCGAATTCACCCCCGATCATCAATAGAGCCACCGGCACCGCCATCAGGCCGAGGATTGCGGCGACGTCCAAGTAGTTGGCCGTTCCTCCTGCGGTTCCGAACGGCGCCGAAACCAGCCAGAACAGCAGCCAGACCCCGACTGCGCCGATGAGGGCACCGATCTCGGGTCTGGTCAGCAGTTGCTGGACTGGTCCCCGATGAGCCAATCGCTCGTCTTGTGCTGGCGACGAGCGATCCGCAGAGTCATTCGTGGTGGTCACTTCGGCCACGAGAGTCCCCCCTCTCAACCTGGGTGATGTACCCGATTAGTGAATTTCGTTGACTGTAGACGAAAAGCGAGGAGCGCTGCCCGGATACCCGGGCAGCGCTCCTCTGTTGTCTGCGACGAGTTCAGCGTCGCAGTTCAGTTATTGGGTCTAGCGGGTTCCCTCGGAAACCAGTGCCTTGACGTCGGCCGCGTTGGCGGTGTCGACGAAGCCCGGACCGGTGAGGATGGGCAGGCCGCCGCCCGCGGTGTTCAGGTTGGTGGCTTGAAGGTGCATCAAGATGACCGGCAGGTAACCCTGGAGGTACTGCTGCTGGTCGACGGTGAAGGCCACGTTGCCCTGCTCAATCTGGTCGATGAGGTCGCTGGACAGGTCGAAGCCGCCGATGATGAGGTCCCTACCGGCTTGCTCACCGGCCGCGAGGGCCCGCAAGGGCAGGTTCGGACCGACGCCGAGCACGCCGTCGATGCTTTCGTCGCCTTGAAGGATGGCGGCGATAGTGTTCTGCTGCTCATCGGGAGTGGCGTCGAGACCGACGAACTCCGAGGTCACCTGGCCGCCGAAGGTCTCGGCTAGGCCATTGCAGCGCTCTTCCAGAGCCACGTTGGTCTGCTCCTGGCGGGCGCAGAGCACGTGGGTGGCGCCTAGAGCGTTGAAGCGCTCGCCGGCACCGTTTCCGGCCACCGTCTCGGTCTGGCCGATGTGGGTGGTAGCGCCCAGGTCTTTGTAGTTGTTCACGCCGGAGTTCAGCGTGTACAGCGGGATGCCCGCGGCGACGACGGCCTCAGCAGCCGACTGGACGCCAGCCGGGTCGGCCAGCGAGATGGCGATGCCGCTGGAGCCGGCGGCGATGGCCGCCTCAATCTCCTGGGCTTGCCTCAGAGCGTCGTTGTTGGAGCCGAAGTAGACAACGTCACAACCGATGGCTGCGGCGGCGGCGCGAACAGCCACCTCGACCACCGACCAGAAGGTGCCGGAGTCACCGTGGGTGATGACGTGGTAGGTGTGGTCGCAGCCATCGGTTGGGTCGACTTCGACCGCCTCGGTCGGCGCTGGTGCTTCAGTGGCTGGTGCCGCTGCTTCCGTTGGTTCGCTGGGAGCGGGCTCGCTGGTGTCGTCGTCGTTGCCGCATGCCGCGACTACGAGTGTGAACGCCAGGAGCAATGCAAATAGCTTCCATAGCTTTCTCATTGTTGGGTTACCCCTCTCAAGGTAGGTGTTGTTTGTTGTGTGAGGTTCCGGCACCCGCAGATACGGGTTCCAGACTTCGCAGGAAATCGATGCTCTGGCAGGCGTCGAACCTCAGCCGAGCTATGGCAGAGGGATCACCCTCTGCTATCGCTGCATCCTGCTCCAGGACGTACCAGAGGTCGCGTCCTGACTTTTCAAGGAGGTCGACGATCTCGGCGATCGGCAACCCTCCCTGACCTAATGGCGGGAACAAACCCCGCTGTACGCCCTGCATGAGCGACAGTTCTCCCGCCGTGACCCGGGCTGCGATGCCCAGATCAACGTCTTTGATGTGTACGAGTGCGATGCGATCCAGGTAGCGCTTGGCCATGTCGGCCACGTTGCCGCCTCCAAGCAGCAAGTGGGCGGTGTCAAGCACCAGATCGGTGTGGCTGGCGTCCAATATGCGCTCGGTTTCCGAGGCCGTCTCTACGAGGCATCCGAAATGCGGGTGGAGCGCTTGGGTGAGGCCGTAGCCAGAGGCAATCCGGTCGACTTCGGCGAGCGTGTCGGCCATGATCGGCCATTCGTGATCGGCCAGCGGGCTTTGGCGCCAGTCGTCGAGATGGCTGACTGCGCAGGAGACGAAGAACTGGCCGCCTCCACCGGAGATCAAGGCCGCGGCTTCGCTGGCTGAGGCAAGCGTGTCCTCGGTCTTGGAAGGATCGTGCAGAACCAGGGGCACGAAGCCCCCCAGTAGCGACAGGCCGTGGCGGCCGAGAACCGCGCGCACCTCGTGAGGGTCGGTGGGCAGATAGCCAAGCGAACCCAGCTCGGTGTGGGTGAAGCCCGCTTCGGACATCTCCGCCAGCACTGCCTCGACCGGGAGCTGATAGCCCCATCCCGGCATCTCACACACGCCCCAGCTGATGGGCGCGGTGGCTGTTCGACTAAGCAGATTCATGTGCGCGCCCGCGGCTCCCCTTCTGAAGCCCCTCCAAGTTCACAGTCTTATGGCATATTGCGGGAGGGTCAAGCTGTAGATTCAGCCAATATCCGGTCGAGTTCGGCCAAAGCGGGGACGATGTCGTCTCCTACCAGTACACCGTGCATGCCGAGATCTCGGGCCGCGGTCACGTTGGGCTCGAAATCGTCCAAGAAGGCGCTCGATTCAGGACGAGAAACGTCCATGCGCTCAAGGGCCAGTTGGTAAATGGCGGGGTCGGGCTTGCGCATCCCCACCGCGCTGGAGTCGATCACCGCTTCGAACAATTCATCCACCGGAATGAGGCTGCGCCACATATCGCCGAACTCTTTGGCGTTGTTGGTGATGATGGCCTGTCTAATGCCCGCTTCGTTCAACTCCCGCACCTTGGCCACTGCCTGGTCACGTCGCTCTTCGCTGGTGGTGCCCGACATGGCCTTGAAGAACCCATCGAAGGTGAATCCCTCGATTCCGTCAGCCCGACATGACTTGTCTGCCGCCTCTAGAGCGTCGGCCAGGGTCCCCTCACCCCGTTCGAGGCGGTGCCAGGGATGGTCGCCATTGGCCTCGTATCGCCCGAACACATGCTCCAACAACCGGTCGTTGGTGGTGCCCAGCGAGCGGGCATAGTCGTCGAGATAGAACGGCGAGCCGGTGAATACCCCGCCGAAATCCCAGAACACTGCTTCGATCATGGCAACTCCCCGGTCTCGATGAGCCGGTGGAACTGTGCCTCATCGAGAACCGGAATGCCCAGCTTCTCGGCCTTGTCTAGCTTCGATGCCCCAGGGTTCTCGCCCACCACGACGGCGGTGGTCTTGGACGACACGCTGCCCGGCGATTTCCCGCCCCGAGCCTTGATGGCCGCGCCCACCCCATCACGGGTGTAGCCCTCTAGCCCCCCGGTGACCACGATGGTCATGCCCTCCAAGGTCTGGGGCAGCGCCTGGGCCTCATACGGGCTGGCGTCCCCGGCGAAGTTGAGTCCGGCGGCTCGTAGCTTCTCGATGATCTCTCGGTTGATCTCCGACTGGAAGAACTCGTGCACGCTCTCGGCCATGATCGGTCCGATGCCGTCCACTTCGGCCAGCTCCTCAACGGTGGCTGCCATGATCTTGTCCAGATCCCCGAGAGCATCGGCCAGCAACTCACTGGTGGTGTCGCCCAGATGGCGGATGTTGAGCCCAACTAGCAGCCGGGCCAGGGGCTGCTGCTTGGAGGCCTCGATGGCGGCGGCCAAGTTGGCTGCTGAGAGCTCGCCGAAGCCCTCAAGCTTGCGGATGCGTTCGTAGTCCAGCGAGTAGATGTCACTAACGTCGGAAATGAAGCCGAGGTCGATGAACAGACCTACCCGCTGTTCGCCCAAGTGCTCGATGTCTAAGGCATTTCGCGCGGCGAAATGCTCGATCCAGCCTCGGAGTTGTTCGGGACACCGGGGAAAGTAGCAGTAGTGGGCGGCGTCGCCCTCTTCTCGGACTAGAGGCTGCTGGTGGGGGCAAGGGCAGATCTCCGGGAAGTCCCACTCGGGCAGTTCATCGGGTCGTTCAGCCAGTACCGGCCCCAGCACCTCGGGAATGACGTCTCCGGCTTTGCGGACCACCACGGTGTCGCCAGGTCGCACATCTTTGGCCTTCACCTGATCCTGGTTGTGGAGAGTGGCCATTTCCACAGTAGAGCCGCCGACAAACACCGGCTCCAGTACTGCGAAGGGGGTGGCCTTGCCCTTGCTGCCGATAGACACCTGGATCCTGTGCAGCTTGGTGGTCTTCTCTTCAGGGGGCAGCTTGTAAGCCACCGCCCAACGGGGGGCTCGGCTGGTGGATCCGAGTTCCTGCTGGAGATCAAGTCGGTCGATCTTGATGACAGCGCCATCGATTTCATAGGGCAGATCGTGACGCCTGGCCTCGCACTCGTTCACGAATTCCCAGGCTGCGTCTACAGAATCCGCTGTGACAGTCTCGGGATTGACCGGCAGGGCTAGGCCCTCAAGGTATTCCAGTGTGGCGCTGTGAGTCGTGAGAGTTGGGCCCCCCTGGACTTCGCCGACCGAGTAGCACCACATCGATAGACCCCGAGTGGCAGTAACCGTTGGATCCTTCTGGCGCAACGAGCCAGCTGCGGTGTTGCGGGGGTTGGCGTAACGAGGCTTGCCCTCGGCCTCTTGCTGTGCGTTGAGGACATCAAAAGCAGCCAGGGGCAAGTAGACCTCACCCCGCACTTCGAGAACTTGGGGTGCTCCCGCAGGGAGCAGGTGGGGCACTGACTTGAGGGTGAGTATGTTCGCAGTGATGTCCTCGCCCACGCGCCCATTGCCTCGGGTAGCAGCCTGAACCAGCCTGCCATTCTCATAGCGCAGCGAAACGGCCAGACCATCGAACTTGAGTTCGCACACAAGGTCTCCCAGTTGCACTGATGGTTCTTCGATCTCAGCAAGGCCTTCGTCCCCGGCCTCCTTGCCATCTGGCTCACCAGCCAAAAGCAGCACCCCTTGATTGCTCGCCTCTTCAGCGGCCCTGCGGGCGTGAATGGCAACCAGCCGGCGACGGGCCCGATCGGCCCAGGCAATCAGCTCGCCGCGGTCGAAGGCGTTGTCGAGTGACATCATCGGCACTCGATGCTTCACCGGCGCAAACAGCGTGGATGGGTCGGCCCCGACCGTTTGGGTGGGGGAGTCGGGCCGACCTAGCTCTGGGTGAGCGGTCTCAAGCTCGATCAGCTCCCGCTTGAGTTGGTCAAAGTCAGCATCGGGAATCTCCGAAGCATCATCGCTGTGATACCGCTGATCGTGGTAACGGATGAGCTCGATCAGCTCCGCGATGCGTTCTTCCGCGCGATCGTCCTCACCTGTCGTCACTTGTCGGATAGTACTGCTGGCTGCCGGTTGGAATGTCCGTTGAATTGACGCAGAACCTTCTGTCGTGACCTGTGTCTAGTGTCGGTTGATGTGCCGGGGCTGCGAGCTCGGGACTTGGTCGGTGGCATTAGTTGAAACTGCCCGCGGGAGTCTTGGATCACCGTGTACCCGTGTTTGTGGACTTTCTTGTGGCACTTGGGGCAAAGCAGCACGAGGTTCGCTATGTCGGTGGTCCCGTCGTGGTCCCACCAGATGATGTGGTGGGCGTCGCAGGCGCTGGCTCGCATGCCGCAGCCGATGCAGCGCTTGTCTCGGACGTACAGAGCGAGTTTCTGGGCCGCGGTGGCGGTTCGTTGCTTTCTTCCCATGTAGAGCGGCTGGCCGTTGGCAGCGAAGATTGCGGGAACGATTTCGGCATCGCAAGCGATATGTCGGAGTTCGTCGATGCCGATTGGTGTGCCGTCAATGAGTCCGGCATTCTTGATCTGGCCGCTCAAGGTGTCGTAGTCGACGGTGACGATCAGTGTTGTGGCCTGTGGCGCAATCTCGCAGTCTGAGCCGTCGTCATCGACGCTGCTGCTTGCGGGCGACTCAGGGCGGGGTGGCTGTTGGGTAATCAAGGCGACCAAGGCATCGGCAGTACGCTGCTGGTGGGTGCGGTCGCTTCCTGTCTTGGCGTCGACGCGGAACATGCGATCGTTTAGATCGTTCAGCGCGGTCTTGACCCTCTCTCCAGCGATACGGTCGAACGCAGCATGCAGGATCACCATTTCGTCGTCGCCGTCGAACACCTTGCCGCTACGACGCTCGTGCTGGCGCTCGTGGCGGGTTAAGCCGTCATCAGCCCGGCGTTGGTCCTCGCTGCGGGCCATGGTCTTCTTGAACTCATCAAGATCCTCGGTGATCGCCGCGGTGATCAGTGCCAATTCCTGTTCGATTGAGAGTGGAGCGCGTTGGTGAGACTCGCCCATGGCTTGGGCGTGTTCGATGGAGATCCAACCCTGCTTGGCTGCGTCTAGCGTGGTGGGCAGTGCATTGAGCGCTATAGCGGTCTTGGCTTGGTTGCGGGCTCGATGACGACCGAGGCCGAACTGGCGGCACAGTTCCTCAACGGCGTCTTGGCCTTCCAGTTCGCCGAAGCGGCCCAACAATGAAGCCAGATACCCGTCAATTTCGCGTCGGGCGCTATCGGCCTGGAGGATCAACTTGACCAGATCACCCGACTCCAAACCGGAAGAGTCAGGCAGCCCCACTTCCACACAGCGGCTTCGGGTGCCCTTTGGCCCACTAGTCGCAAGTGCGGTGTTTCCCCTGGTGAGACCACCTAAATCCATGCCACTAGTCTATCGGAGCCAGTGACAGCTTTACTTTGGAGCTTCAGATGAGTTCGCTAGCTGCCAGAAGTGCTGTAGTGGGGAGGGTGAGAGGTCTCTGGGGGGATCGGGCCTGGGTTTGGGCGGTGCGGGTGTGGTGGGCGGCGTTGCCGTTCACTGCTGGGCCGGTACTGGCCGACGGGTTGAGCGATAGTTCGGCGGCGTGGCGATCGACGGCGTCAGTGGGGCTGTGGGTGCTATGGGCTGGGGTGCTGGTGGGCTCCATGCTGGCTCACCCGGCGACGCTGGTTCTTGTTCGGCTGGCGGTGCCGGCTGCTGTGGTGGCTCTGGTGTGGGCGGGGAAGGGCGATGCCGTATGGCATGAGGTATTGCTAGTGGGGGCGGTCACTGGAGCGGTGGCCACCATCTCGCTGAGCGCCCCGGTGGGCCAGGTATTTGTGAACGGCATCTCCTACGGCGACGAGATCAGGCTCTTGCTGCGGCCGAATGCGGTGCTATTGGCCGGGCCTGTGCCCGCGGCGGCTGCGATAACGGTTGGAGGCGTGGTCAGCGGGCCACTATTGCTGGCCGCCGAGTTGTGGGCGGCCGGGGTGGCAGTCACCGTGGCAGGAGCGGCTCTAGCGGTTCTTGGGGCCCGCTCTCTCTACTCGCTCACTCGGCGGTGGCTGGTGTTCGTTCCCGCCGGTGTTGTACTGCACGATCACCAGGCAGTCCAAGACCCCGTGCTGCTTCGCCGCCGAGCATTGGCCGGTATCGGTCCGGCTCCGCGAGGAACCGATGCGCTGGATCTGACCCAAGGGGCCGCTGGTTTGATCATCGAGCTCGCCATGAACCAGCCGATCACCTTGGTTCATCCAACCCGGCGAAAAAGTCAAGCCGAAGAAGCCCAGGCCAGCGCTGTTCTGATCGCTCCCTCGAGACCCGGCCATACTGTCGCCCTGGCCCGACAGCGCCAGCTCATCTAGCACCCGGAGAGCCGGTTGCCATGAGACCTCAAGCGCGGAGGATGCTTTGGCCCTAAGATACCGAGCACTGAAATACCTAGAGGGAGAGACGTCATGGCGAGTCAGTTCACCGATGCCGAGTTCTTCGAACACGTCCAGCGCTATGGCAGCAAGGAGTTGGACTGGGAGCCCTTTGCCGCTCAGGGGGATCTGAAGGAGAAATACCGACGGGCCCACGTACGAATGGTGGGGGCGAGCATCACCGGCAAGCACTTCGAGCCCGGGACCGTTACGGCCGACAACTTCACGCTGTCGGTGATGATGATGCCCCCCGGAGCCGAGGCTCCCTCGCACGCCCATGAAGTAGAAGAAGTGTTCTTCGTGGTCAAAGGCGAGTTGACGGTTTGGTGGGAGGACGACGAAGGCCGGATCCTCGAAACCGTCTTGAAAGAGCGGGAGATGATCTACAGCCCCGCGGGGATCATGCACGGCCTTCGCAACCACACTGATGGAGAGGCCTTGGTGCAGGTGGTGATCGGAGTGGGTCGCCCGCAGAAGCCCTCCTATCTAGACGCCGCCCTCGCTGCCCTCTGAGGCACCTGTGCGACTGGGAGAGATGAGCTGGACGGCTCTGGGAGAGCGGCTCAACCAGGATCACCTGGATGTGCTGATTCCCTTGGGTGCCCTAGAGCAGCACGGTCCTCATCTTCCCCTGGACACCGACTCTGTCATCGCCGAGGCGGTGGCCGACCGAGTGGCCCAAAGAGCGGGGGAGTGCGTGGTGTCGCCCAGCATTCCCGTCGGGGCTTCCAGCCATCACTTGGCGTTCCCGGGTACGGCGAGTCTGAGCGAGAAGACTCTCCAGAGCGTCCTGATGGAGGTCGTCCAGACTCTGTTGGGGCACGGTTTCCGGGGCGCCTATCTAGTGACCGGCCATGCCGGCAACGTTGGGGCCATGGCCGCGGCCATGGCCGAACTAGATCCGGCTGACCGCAGTCGGGTGGTGTCGTTTGACGACTGGCCCGCCCAGCGGGACGCCGTTCACCTGGTGGCCGAGGCCAGACTCGATTTGGACCGAGAGCTGGTGGGAACCCACGGCGGGCATTTCGAGACCAGCATTATGCTGGCCATCGCCCCCGACCAGGTGGACATGGCATCAGCAGTGGTTGGGCACGTAGGACCAGCAATCTCAGCCAGCGCCAAACTCCGCTCTGAGGGCATGGCCGCTCTTTCCCCGGTTGGCATTATCGGCGATCCCCGCGGAGCCACCACCGAAGCCGGAGAGCTCTACCTCGATGCCTTGGTCAATCTGGTGGTCGAGGGCATCGAAGCCCATCGCAGCCAATTCAAGCAGCGGGTGGCCCCGTGACCGAGGCAACGGCCGCCATCGGCTGGAAGAAGATCCGGGTCGCTATCCCCCGGGTAGTTGAGGCCGGGTTTGCGATCTTTGTGGTCGTCGTCCTAGGCGCGGTCATGTCCGTGAAATCTGACGTTTTCTTGACCACCGGAAATCTCCAGAACATCCTGCTGCAAACTTCTTTCTTGGCCTGCGCGGCGTTCGGGATGACCCTGGTGATCATTGCGGCCGAACTGGACCTGTCCCAAGGGTCGGTCTTGGCCCTGATCGGGGTGGTGGCGGCCGAGACCATGGTGCGCAACAACAGCATCGTGCTCGGTCTGCTGGCCGGAGCGGGAGTGGGCATTGCCGCCGGCCTGTTCAACGGGCTTGTCACCGCGGTGCTCAAGGTTCCATCGTTCATCACCACATTGGGACTTCTGATCATGGCCAGAGGTCTGGCTAGGGAGATCACCGCGGGAAACACCGTGGGCAATCTCCCCGGCGGTTGGAAGGCGTGGTGGAGCGGGGAATTCATCGGCCTGCGGATGCCGATTTGGGTGGCTCTGGGCCTCGGAGTGCTCTACCACGTGATCCTGCGCTATTCCCGGTTCGGCCTGCGCATCTACGCGGTGGGCGGCAACGCCGAAGCAGCCCGTCGAGCCGGCATCAACGTCACCCGGGTTCGGGTGCTCACCTTTGTTCTGGGCGGCTTCGCCGTCGCCATCGGCGGCTTCACCCTGCTGGGGCGGGTCAACGTAGGCCAGCCCAATGCCGCGGTGCTCACCGAGTTGTACGCGGTGGCCGCCGTCGTGCTGGGTGGCACCAATCTGTTCGGAGGACGGGGGTCGATTCCCCGCACCCTGGCTGGTGTGCTGCTCATCGGGGTTATACGCAACAGTCTGAACCTGCTCAACGTGTCCTCCAACATGCAAGACGTATGGCTGGGGGTCGTGTTCGTATTGGCCATGACCTCGCAATTCTTGCGCCGATACCTGGAACGGTGGGCCAACCGAAGCGAGGACACCGCTATCGAAGAGGAAGTCGAGCACGAGCTCGACGAAGAACGACGCGCCATCGAACTGGCCGAGGAATCGGCCCGGTCGGGCGAACAAGAACTCCAGGGCGCCGAGCAGGCCGAGCGATCGGCCGGGTCGACGTCGGAGCAAACATGAAAACCCGGAGGGGAGCACAATGAAAACCAAGAACCTGTTGTTCAAGCTGCTGGCACTGTTACTGGCCTTTGGGCTGGTGGTGTCGGCATGCGGCAATGACGATGATGACGACGCCGCGTCTGGCGAAGGGGGTTGTGAGGAGACCTACGAGGTTCGGTACGCCAACTTGGCTACCTTCATCTTGTACTTCCGCGACCTCGAAGCCGGTCTGGCCGATTTCGGTGCCCAGAACTGCTGGAACTTCGTCGCGGCCGACGCGGCCTACGTGATTGAAGACCAGGTGGCACAGATCGAGGACTTCGTTACCCAGGGGGTAGACCTCATCATCGCCTCACCGGGCGACCGCCAAGCGCTGATTCCCGCCTACGAAGCCGCGGCGGCAGCGGGCATCCCCATGCTGTCCACCGGTGACAGCGTCCAGCAGGCCGCCCCGGAGATCGGCTTCATCGGTACTGATTGGGGCGATGAGGGAACCAAGCAGAGCGAGTGGATGGTCGAGCAGATGGGCGGATCGGGCAAGATCGCCCGGATCGGCGGCCCGGGCGCCAGCGAGTACGTGGAGAAGCGTCGCGAGGGCTTCGAGCACACCATGGGGGCCAACCCCGGCATCGAGGTGGTGTTCAACCAAAGCGCTAACAGCTTCACCGCAGAAGAGGGCCTCCGCTTGGCCCAGGACGCGTTGACCGCCAATCCCGACCTAGACGGAATCTGGGCTGACAGCGATGCTCTGGCCCTTGGTGCTGCTACCGCAGTGGAAGAGGCGGGCATCGACCACGCCGACATCCTCGTCAGCGGGACCGACGGCGAGCCGGCGGTATTCGATCAGATCCGGGCCGGTAGCGGTGTGGATATGACCATCGCCTTGCGGGGCTATCAGTGGGGTTGGCAGACCGCCGAGGTCGCCCACCAGTACCTGACCACCGGTAGCACCGGCCAGGGCTACTTCATTCAGGCGCCCACCATCGTGGTGGATGCCGACACCATCGAAGGCACGACCAACGCCGATCTCCGGTAGGGGTTCTTCCTCTCTGGATCTGCGATAGCGAACATGACCTATCGGGCCGACGTCCTCATCATCGGTGCCGGTGCTTCCGGCGGGGTGGCCGCGCGCCACCTTGCCGAGCACGGCTTCGATGTGGTCTGCCTCGAGCAGGGCGATTGGCCCGATAGGTCTTCGTTCCCCGGAACCCGGCCCGACTGGGAACTGGCTATCCGCAAGGACTGGGCCATGAGCCCAAACGTGCGGAATCGGCCGGAGGACTACCCGGTGGTTCACGACGACTCGGATATCGAGCCCCTCATGTACAACGCCGTGGGGGGCAGCATGATCATCTACGCCGGTACGTGGCCGCGGATGCTTCCATCAGATCTGCGGGTGCGGACCCTGGATGGCGTGGCCGATGACTGGCCCATCGCCTACCGCGACCTGGTTCCGTATTACGACGCCATCGACCGGCAGATCGGTGTGTCCGGACTGGCCGGCGATCCGGCCTACCCGCCCCATGACGACTACCCGCTTCCGCCGCTGCCCTTGGGAGTGGCCGGACGGCGGGTGGCCGAGGGGCACAACCAGCTGGGATGGCACTGGTGGCCCGAGCCCAACGCCATCCTGTCCGCCCCCTACGACGGTCGGCGGCCGTGTGTGCAGCGGGGAGTGTGCACTTCGGGATGCGCCGAGGGAGCTAAGGCTTCCACCGACCTGACCCACTGGCCCAAGGCGACCGCAGCCGGGGCTCGGCTTATCACCGGAGCCCGGGTCAACCGGATCACGCTTGGCTCTCGGGGCCTGGCCACTGGGGCCCTCTGGTTGGACCATGACGGGGTTGAGCACCACCAAGAAGCCGATGTGGTGATCTTGGCGGCCAACGCGGTGGGCACAGCCCGTCTGCTGCTCTTGTCGGCTGACGACCGCCACTGCCCTGACGGCCTGGCCAACTCAAGCGGTCTGGTAGGACGGCGCTTGATGATGCACCCCTTCTCGGTGGTGACCGGGTGGTGGGACGACCAAGTGGAGGGCTGGCAGGGCCACTTCGGGGCCAGTATCACCACTTACCAGTTTTACGAAACCGACCCCGACCGGGGGTTCGTGCGAGGGGCCAAGTGGGCGCTCTCGCCGGTCGGCGGCCCGCTCAACCACATCCTGCCCATGCGGGCCGGAAACGAGGTGTGGGGATCCGACCACCATGTGCTCATGGGCCGGACCTTTGGAAGGGGGGCGAGCTGGGCCATCTTCGGCGAGGACCTCCCCGAGGAGTCCAACCGCGTGGAATTGGACCCCGATCGCACCGACAGCCACGGCATTCCCGCGCCCCGGGTGAGCTACCGGATCTCGGACCACTCGCGTCGGCTCATGGCCTTCCAGGAAGAACGGGCCACCGAATCCCTGAGGGCATCGGGATGCCAGGAGACCGCGGTGGCCAGCATGATTCCCTATTCGGGGTGGCACCTCATGGGGACCGCCCGGATGGGAGACGACCCAGCCTCCTCGGTGGTCAACTCCCGCCAACAGGCCCATGACGTGGCCAACCTGTACGTCGCCGACGCCAGTGTGTTTGTGACCAGCTCTGGGGTCAATCCCACGTGCACCATCACTGCCTTGGCACTGCGAACCGCCGACCTGCTGGTTCAGCGCCGTCGCGAGCAGAAGGTACCGGCATGACCGCCGCCGACAGCAGCACAGCGGTCGACGTTGCCCGCTTGGAAGAGCTGGCCGACGTGATGCTGCCCGCAGCCCACGGGATGCCCTCGGCATCTGAAGTCAGGGCGGTGGCCTCCTTCCTCGACGAGGTGTTGGGTTGGCGCGACGATCTGCGCCTGCCCCTGATCAAGGCGCTGGCCGCGCTTGATCCGGCAACTTTCACCGTGGAGGCGCTGTCGGCCTATCTCGCCGAGGACGAAGACGCCTACACCGCCCTCACTACCGTGGTGGCCGCCTGCTATTACCTCAGCCCGGTGGTGCGCGATCAGATCGGGTACCCGGGCCAGGTGGCCAAAACCTACGATCCATTTGCCTACACCGAGTGGGTGGCCGATGGGCTGCTCGATCCGGTGGTAGAACGAGGCCCAATCTGGCGGAAGGCCCCGGAATGACTTGGCCAGCTTGGGTGACCAGGGAAGATGGGGCGGCCGTGGAGTCGTCAAAATGAGCAGGACAGTTGTCTTAGCCGACTACGCCCGCGGCCCGGTGGTCGAACGCCTGGAACTGGGGCCGGTACTACCCGGAGGCGCCCTGGTAAGGATCGACGCCGCCACGGTGTGCGGGACCGATGTCCACATTTCCGACGGCGTGTTCGAGCACCTAGCCCGCCTTCCACTGGTGATGGGCCACGAGGGCACCGGCACAGTGCTGGAGTTGGGTGCCGGCGCAGGGCACGACGCACGGGGCCAGCCCCTGCAACCGGGCGACCGCATCGTATGGGCCCACAACTGGTGCGGGCGGTGCTACTTCTGCGCGGTGGCCAAGCAACCCACCCTGTGCGAGAACACCATGGGATACGGGTGGGGCCCCTATGAGGCAGGTACCGTCAACGGGACGTTCTCAGAGCACCTCCACGTCTCGCCCGACTCTCGGGTGTTGCGGGTGCCCGACAGCGTTTCCAGCCCGCTGGCATCAGCGGCCACCTGCGCCCTCCGCACGGTTATGCACGCCCTCGACCGCCTGCCCCGCATCCGCTTCAGCGACACTGTGGCCGTACTAGGCGCCGGCCCGGTAGGTGTTTTGGGCGCGGCGGCTGCGCTGCACAGCGGGGCCCACCAGGTGATCCTCATCGGCGCGCCCGCCTCCCGGTTGGCGGCCACCGAGCAATGGGGCCTCACCGCTCGCATCGACATCGACGAAACCGAGCCCGACGAGCGTATCGAGGCCGTACGCAGCCTTACCGGAGGCCGGGGCGCCGACCTGGTTCTGGAGTGCGCCGGTCCCCCCGATGCCTTCACCGAGGCAATGGAGATGGTGCGGGCGGGCGGCGCGCTCATGGTGATCGGCCAGGCCCACGGCCAAACGGTGCCGGTGGCCACCACGGCCATGAAGGTGCGCCAGCTCACGGTGCGGACCTCCCTTTCGGCCGACATCTCCCATTTCCACGACGCCCTCCAGTTCTTGGACCGCCATGGCGATGCGCTGGATCTGGAGTCGGTGGTGTGCTCGAAGACTTATGCGCTGGATCAAGTTACCGATGCCTTGGCCTCAATGCGGGCAGGGGCCGAGATGAAGCCGGTGATCGTCCCATGACCGCTGACGCTGCCATCCGAGACCGCTATCCGCTACTGGTAGGGGATAGCGAGGTCACCGCAAGCGCAAAGATGGCGGCCAAGGCCCCGGGCACCGGCGAGACAATGGCCGAAGTGCCCCTGTCAGATGCCGAGGTGGTGGATCAGGCCGTTGGGGTGGCCGCCGATGCCCAACCGGCATGGTCCGCACGGTCGGCGGCCGAGCGGGGACGGTATATGCGCGACCTGGCCGATGCGGTAAGGGGCCAAACCGAGCGGCTGGCCCGGATCGACGCAATGGACAGCGGCAACCCATTGGCCGCCATGCGCAACGACGTGGTCTACGGGGCCGACGCCTTGGACTACTTCGCCGGCATTGCCCGGGAACTGCACGGCAAGACCCTGCCGGCCTCGGCCAACGGCCTCCATCTGACCCTGCGGGAGCCCTATGGAGTGGTGGCCCGTATCCTGCCCTTCAACCACCCGCTGATGTTCACCCTTTTCCACGCGGCCGCCCCCCTGGCCGCCGGCAACACGGTGATTGTGAAGGCCCCCGACCAAACCCCGATCTCTCCACTGGAAGTGGCCTATCTGGCCGCGGAGATCCTGCCTCCCGGCGTGCTCACAGTGCTTACCGGTGACGGACCCACCACCGGAGAGGCCCTGGTGGCTCATCCGGGCGTCGGCCGCATCGGGTTCACCGGAAGAGGGACCACCGGTCTGCGGGTCATGGAGGCAGCGGCGGCATCAGGCCATGTGAAGAACGTGACCGTGGAACTGGGCGGCAAGAATCCACTTCTGGTGGCGCCCGACGCCGACCCCTCCTATGTGGCCGAGCAGGCCGTGGGGGGCATGAACTTCGAGTCTTCCCAAGGTCAGTCTTGCGGTTCGACCTCTCGGCTGTATGTGCCGGCTGAAATGCACGACGACGTGGTGGACGCGGTGGCCGCCCGACTTGACCAGATCAGGGTGGGCGACCCCCTCGATGAGGCAACCACCATGGGGCCGCTGGTCTCCGATCCCCAGCTCAGCCGGGTGCGAGGCTACGTGGAGGCTGGGAAGTCGGAAGGCGCCCGGCTGGTTAGGGGCGGAGGTCCCCCCGACGGCGTGCCCGATGGCGGGTACTACCTGGCGCCCACGCTGTTCGACCGGGTTGCCCCCGGCCATGTCATCGCCACCGAGGAGATTTTCGGGCCGGTGCTGTCGGTGCTGGAGTGGAGTGATCGAGAGGACCTCATCGCCCAGGCCAACGCCACCCGCTACGGGTTGACCGCCAACATCATCACCAACGACTTGGACTGGGCATTGGACACCGCCCGCCGAGTGCAGGCCGGTTGTGTGTGGATCAACGGGAGAGGGCAGCACTTCCTGGAAACCCCCTTCGGGGGCTACAAGGACTCCGGGCTCGGAGCAGAGGGCTCGATGGAGTCGCTGCTCAGCTACACCAGGACCAAAGTCGTCCACGTTCTCGACATCGGAGCACGACCATGAGCAGCCACCACCCTGAGGCCATTGCCGGCATCAAGGAGAAGATCGCCACCTCGACCCGAATCCTGGTCCGTGAGCGGCTGATCGGGCCCTTCGGCCATCCCTCGACCAGGATCCCCGGCACCGACTTAGTAGCGGTGCTGGGCCACACCCACGACGATGTGAAAGACCTGGCCGAAACCGATACGGAAGATGTCGTAGTAATGGATCTGGACGGCGAGGTGGTCGAGGGGACGATGGAGGCCCCTGGCGAGCGGTTCATGCATACCGAGATCTACAAGGCTCGTCCCGATGTGGGAGCGGTGATCCACGCCCACCCCATGCACTGCATCGCGTTCTCAATCACCGATGTGCCCCTCGCCCCGGTTTGGCACTTGTGCACCCTGTTTGCCGACGGCGTGCCGATTTATGACTCCGCCGTGCAGATAGACAATCCCGAGCGCGGCCGATCGGTGGCGGCGGCTTTGGGAGACCGCAAGGGTGTGCTGCTCAAGGGCCACGGCCTCACCGTGGTGGGCACGTCTATTGAGGAGGCCACCGTCAGCGCGGTGAACCTCGAGCGCTCGGCCCGACTCCAGATCATGGCTGGAGGCCTCGGGGCGGTGGAGGCCATCGACCGGGCCGAACTGACTGGAGAGATGCTCACCGATGGTCTGACGCTGGAGGAATACACCCACACCCAGTGGGATTACTGGGCTATGGAGATTGGCTGATGGCGACCTCGGCCTCCTCTCTTCGTCGCGAAGACCCCCGGCTTCTGCGGGGCGATGGACGCTATGTGGCAGATATCGAGCTTCCCTCCATGTGCTATGCCGCGTTTGTGCGCAGCCCGGTGGCCCACGCTGACGTGGTCGAGGTTGAGCTGCCTTTCGATGTAGTGGGCTGGACCGGCGAGGATCTGATCGGCCGGATTGAGACGATGGCCCCCAACGAAGCCGATGGCGGTATCTACCAGGACAAACTGCTTGAGTCCCTGGGTGACGACCGGCTGTTCGTCCGCCATGAGGGCCGGCCGCTGTTGGCAGTGGACCGGGTGCGCCATGTGGGCGATCCCATCGCGGTGGTCATCGCCGATACCCCCTATGGCGCGGCTGATGCCGCAGACCGGGTGCGCCTCGATCTGGCCTCCCGACCGCCGGTGGTCGATCCCTTCGCTGCTTTGGGCGCGGACGCTCCCCGGCTGTATGACCACTGGCCCGACAACCGCTCGTTGTTCGTGGCTGCCGGCTTTGGCGACATCGGCGCCGCATTTGCCGAAGCTGCCCATGTGAGCCGCCGCCGGCTGCATTCCGGGAGGCTGGCCTGCCACCCCATGGAGCCTCGGGGCGTGGTGGCCGAACACGACCCCCGCACCGACCTGCTCACGGTGTGGAGCAGCACGCAGATCCCCCATCCGCTGCGCACCGCTTTGGCCAAGGCCCTGGGGCGGCCGGCACACCGAATTCGGGTAGTAGCCCCCGATGTGGGCGGCGGTTTCGGGGTCAAGGCTGTGCCCTACGCCGAAGAGCTGATCTTGGCCTTCCTCGCTTTGGAGATGGGAGTCGCCCTCAAATGGGTAGAGCAGCGGAGCGAGCACGGCCTCGCTGCCGTACAGTCCCGCGACCAGATCCACGACATCGAGCTGGCCCTTGACGGAGACGCCCGCATCCTGGGAGTGCGCGACCGCTTCGTGGTGGACAGCGGGGCGGCCAACCCTTTGGGCGTGGTCCAGCCCTACAACACGCTGGCCCACCTGTGCGGGTGCTACCGGGTCCCGGCGCTGGATGTGGAGGCCACCGCGGTAGTCACCAACAAGGCCCCGAATTCGCCCTACCGGGGCGCAGGTCGGCCCGAGGCGGTGTTCGCCATGGACCGCATCATCGATGTGGCCGCCCGGGAGATGGGAATCGATCCGGTGGACCTTCGCCGCCGCAACCTGATCTCCCCAGAGGAGATGCCCTATACCGTCGGTCTCAATTATCGAGACGGCACCCCGGTTACCTACGACAGCGGCGATTTCTCTGGCTGCTTCGAGACAGCCATGGCCATGAGCGGCATAGACGGAGGCCTTCGAGGCGGGGCCCGAGATGAGTTCGGCCGGCTAGTGGGCGTAGGGGTGTCCTCCTATGTGGAGGGCACCGGAGTGGGACCGTTCGAAAGCGCCCGAGTGCGGGTGGACGAGACCGGCTGGGTCGAGGTGGCCACCGGTGCCTGCTCTCAGGGCCAGGGCCATGAAACGGTATTCGCCGAGGTGTGCGCTCAAGCGCTGGGAGCCGACCCCGAACAGGTGACAGTGATCGGGGGCGACACCGCGGCTGTCGAATACGGGTGGGGCACGCTGGCCAGCCGGAGCGCGGTGGTGGCGGGCAGCGCCATCCACCAGGCAGCCACGGTGCTGCGCAAACGGATCGTGGACGCGGTAGCTGAGCGGTGGGAACTGGCGCCCGCCGACCTCTGCGTACGAAATGGCGCAGTGGAAGTGGTGGGAACGCCGACCCGCCGCATGGAGTTGTCCGAGGTTGCTGCTGGTTTCGCCCCCGGAGGCGTATTTGCCAACGGCAGCAGTGCTGGCTTGGACGAGATGGTCTGCTTTGAGCCCCCGACGGTCACCTTTGCCGCCGGCGTGCACGTGGCCCGGGTTGCGGTCGATCCGTCGACTGGCGCAGCTGAGATTCTCGACTACACCGTCGCCCACGACTGCGGGCCTCTGCTCTCGCCGATGATCGTGGACGGCCAGATCGCCGGGGGAGTGGCTCAGGGGATCGGGGCCGCGTTGTTCGAGCAAGCGGTCTATGACGCCGAAGGGCAGCCCCAGAACCCCAGCCTGGCCGACTATCTGGTGCCCGACGCATCCAGGGTGCCCGAATTGGCTGTCACCCACCTCGAGACTCCATCTCCGCTCAACCCGCTGGGGATCAAGGGCGTGGGGGAAGCCGGGGCGATTTCACCACCGGCCGCGGTGGCCAACGCCATCGAAGATGCCCTGGCTGGGCTGGGCATCGAAGTGAACCGGGTGCCGGTAACGCCCGACTATCTGTTCGATCAATTGCAGGGAGCAAGATCATGACCGAAACCCACTCCGGAACAGTCGTCGATGCCCCCCGCACCGAGGGTTCAGTATCGCCCGACATCGCTCTGAGCGTGTCGGGGATCCACAAGCGCTACGGGGGTGTGGTTGCTCTCCGGGATGTGTCGCTGAATTTCCCCACTGGCACGCTCACCGCCATAGTGGGCGACAACGGCGCCGGCAAGAGCACCCTGTTGAAGGTTATTTCAGGTGCGGAGCAGCCCGATGCGGGATCAGTGGTGCTGCATGGCGAGGTTCGCCGATTCCGTTCCCCTTTGGACGCCCGGAGGGCCGGCATCGAAACCGTGTACCAAGACCTAGCGCTGGCCGACAATCTCGATGCCGCACAGAACCTGTTCATGGGGCGGGAAATCAAGGTGGGGTTGGGTCCGTTCACCTTCTTGCGCCAACGGGCTATGCGTCGCGAAACCGAAGAGATCATCCAGAGGCTCAACATCAAGATCCCCTCCGTTCGCATTCCGGTCCAACATTTCTCCGGGGGCCAGCGTCAGGGAGTGGCCATCGCTCGGGCCATGAACTGGGGCAACGAGGTGATCATCATGGACGAGCCCACCGCCGCTCTGGGGATCGCCGAGACCGCTCGTGTGGAGGATCTCATCACCACATTGCGGGAGCGCGAGCTGACCATCGTTGTTGTCAGCCACAACCTCGACCAGGTGTTCCGGCTCGCTGACCGGATCGCGGTGATGCGCCGGGGCCAGCTAATCGAGTTGCTTGACGCCCATCGCACCGACGCCCAGAAGCTGGTTTCTCTCATAACCGGCCTGTCCGCTTCCCATGACGGGACAGATGGCCATGAAGGCGCTTGAGATGGCGCCGCGGGTGGGTGTCCAGATACGGCCCAACCATGTGAGTTGGGACGACATGGTGGCTGCCTGGCAGTACGCCGATGAAGCCGGGGCCGACAGCATCTGGACGTTCGACCACTTCTTTCCCATCGATGGCGATCCCGAGGGCACCGCCTTCGAGTGCTGGACGACGCTGGCCGCCATGGCGTCGGTCACCCGGAACGCCCAAATCGGCCCGCTGGTCACCTGCGCCGGGTTCCGCAATCCGGATCTGCTGGCCGACATGGCCCGTACAACCGACCACGCATCCGGGGGCCGGGTGGTGCTCGGACTGGGGTCGGGCTGGTTGGAGCGGGACTACCACTCCTACGGGTACGCCATGACCGGCGATGCCGATCGGATCCGCGAGATGGAATTAGCCATACACCGCATCCGCCGCCGGCTGGGCCAGCTTCGCCCCGGCCCAGTAGGCCCGCTTCCCATCCTGATCGGCGGGTTGGGGGAGCGGATGACCCTGGACGTGTGCGCCCGGCTGGGTGATGCCTGGAACGGCTGGGGGACCCCCGACGAGATCGCCCACCTGAACCGGATACTGGACAACTGGTGCGAGCGGGCCGAGCGCGATCCGACTCAGGTGGAGAGGACGGTGGCGCTGTTCGAGACCGCCAGCGATGCCACCTACGACGACTACGCGGCCGCCGGGGCCGAGCATCTCATCCTGGTTCGGTCGGGCCCCGAATATCAGGTCGATGAGCTGGAGTCCCTCCTGGCTTGGCGGGATTCTCGGAGCGGACCGTGAGCTGGGCTGGCCTAGATCGGGGGCGGCAATGGGCACCGGCAAGGTAAGCGCCACCACCGGCGCATTGTGGATGCCCTTCACCTCGGCGGGCGGCAGCCGGCCACCAGTGGTAGTGGCCGGGGAAGGCAACTATGTGGTGACCGACGACGGGACCCAACTGCTCGATGCCACGGCTGGCGGGGTGGCCTGTGTGATCTTGGGGCATGGCCGAACCGAGATCGCCGACGCGGTGGCCGAGCAGCTCCGCACGCTGGAGTATCACTGTCTCTTCGGGTACAGCCATCCTCGGGCCCAGGAGTTGGCCGCGGAGGTGGCTGCTCGCACGCCGGGCGACCTGAACCACGTCTTCTTCACGAACTCCGGCTCAGAGGCGGTGGAGACCGCCCTGAAGATGGCCCGCGGCTACTGGCGCCGGGTTGGGCAGGCATCCAAGACGGGGTTCGTGTCGCTGCACCGGGGTTACCATGGCATGAACTTCGGCGGGATCTCCGTGGGCGGCCTGACAGAGAACCGGGCGGGGTTCGGCCCGCTGCTGGAGGGCTGCACCCAGGTCCCGGCCCACGACATCGACGCCCTAGAGGCGGAATTGGTCTACCGCGATCCGAGCACAGTCGCCGCGGTGGTTATGGAGCCCGTACAGGCTGCCGGGGGCGTTTACCCGCCTCCCGAGGATTACTTATGCCAGGTCAGGGCGATGTGCGACCACCACGATGTGCTCCTTTTGCTGGATGAGGTGGTGTGCGGATTCGGACGGCTGGGCCACTGGTTCGGTGGTCACCGCTACGGCGTGGTTCCCGACATTATGACTGTGGCCAAGGGACTGACTTCGGCCTACATCCCTATGGGAGCGGCGATCGCCAGCAGCAGGGTCCACGAAGCGTTCGTCGACCCCGAGGGCTCGATTGAGCTGATGCATGGCTATACCTATAGCGGGCATCCCGCGGCCTGCGTCGCCGGGCTCAAGGTGATCGAGATCATCGAACGGGAGGGACTGGTGGAACACAGCCGTCAGACCGGTATACACCTTCAGAAGCAGGTCAGCACCCTGGCATCTTTGCCGCTGGTGGGCGAGGTTCGGGGCGAGGGGATGTTGGCCGCGGTGGAGCTGGTAGGAGACAGCCCGGAGCCCCTAGTGGCCGAGGCGCAGCGGCGCATCCAGTCGGCCGGGGTGCTGGTGCGGGCGCAGGCCGACCACTTGGGCATCTACCCGCCGTTCACATTCACAGATACAGAGGTGGTCAGAGTGGTCGACACCACCCGGACAGTGCTTGAGGAATTGGTATGACCTACGACCGCGTGGACTCGATATTGGAACAGTGGGCCAGCGAGCGCCCCGATCTGGATGCCTCGCCCATCGGGATTTTCGGGAGGATCTCTCGCATCGACCGCTTGTTCGAGCAGTCAATGGCTGAGTTTCTCCGCCCATTCGGCCTCACATTGGGCTTGTTCGACGTGCTGGCTGCGCTGCGCCGAATCGGCGAGCCCTTCCAGGCCATGCCGAGCGACTTGGCGGCCATGACCATGCTGACCTCAGGGGGCATGACGGGAAGGCTGGACCAGCTTGAGAAGTTGGATCTGGTGCTCAGGGTGCCCGATCCCGACGACCGCAGGGTCATGATGGCCCAGCTCAGCCCCAAGGGCAGAGACCTGATTGACCGGCTCATGGGCGAGCACCTGGAACGCGAGCGAGCCCGGCTGGTGTGGTTGCAGGCCGGGGAGCCGGAGGAATTCGCCAGCTACCTGCGCAAGCTTGAGTCGTCCCTTCGGTCGTTCGACGGTCAGGGGCGGGCGAAGGGCCTGGACGCCTAAGAGGCCGTGAAACACCAGGAGATGGCGTCGGCCTCGCCGGGGCCGATCTCCTGTCGCCAATAGGTCACCAGTGCGCAGTTCTGCTCTGCTCGGAGGCTCTCGATCACATTTCCCTGATCGGGTCGGAAGGTAAAGCGGTTGAGGTTGGGCTGATGGCGAATCTGCCCGGGGGGAATGTCCACCCCATTGATGGTCAAGAGGGCGTCGTAGCCAGGGGCCAGATCGATGCCGACGGTCTCTTGTGATAGGACCTCGGCGTTTCGAGGGGGGATGAGCTCGTCCACCGCAGCGTTGCCGGTGACGGTTACGTCGTTGTCGTCGGTATCGGCGAGCACCAAGGCCAGCAGGATTGCTCCCGCTCCCATCAGGGCTGCGGCGCCCAACAGCACTCGGCGCAATAAGACGGATTCCAGCACCCCCACAGTGTGCCCGTTGGCTGCGCAAGACCCCAAGCATGATTGGGCAGGCGATTCACCGTCACCACAGTGTGCCTGCTGGCCGGGTGGTCAGACACCCTCGGTGGCGCAGAAACACTCTGAACTGCCTGTACCCTCAAGGCGTGTCCCAAGGCAGCGGCGAGGCCGGGGTGATCGGCCGAGTACTGGGCGGGCGCTACCGGCTCGTGAACCACATCGGCGCGGGCCGGTTCACCAACGCCTACCTGGCTTATGACCTGTTGCAGTCGCGCCGCGTGGCGGTGAAGCTGCTCTCCGAGGACATCGTGTCCGCAGGCGGGTCGCGAGGCGGGACCTTTGCCAACAGCTTTGCTGAGGCCGCAGAACAGGCATCGTTGATCACTCACCCCCATCTGGTGGCGGTGCGCGACTGGGGAGACTCCGATTTCGGCCTCTATGTGGTAACCGACTACCTGGAGGGTGGCAGCTTGCTGGGGATGCTCGACAGTGGGCATCTGCTGTCGCCGTCGCAGGCACTGATGGTCGGCCTGGAGGTGACTCGCGGGCTCGAGCACATACACCGCCAAGGGCATATTCATCGGGATATTCGGCCCTCAAACATTCTGTTCGACGGCCGCGGTCGGGCGCGCTTGGCCGATCTGGGCACGTCATGGGTCTTGACCTCCTCCGAGTCGGGGGGAGCGCTGATGTCCAGGTCGGTCTTCTCGGCCATAGACGCCGTGCGCTACGCATCCCCAGAACAGGCCCAAGGACTCACGCCCGACCACAAGAGCGATGTGTACTCCCTGGTCCTCGTCCTCACCGAGGCATTGTCGGGACGGGTGCCATTCGAATCTGAAGACCCCGAGTACACACAGATGGCCAAGATGAGCCGGAAGCTGGACTTCGCCGGTCAATACGCCCGCCTTGGCCGGGTGCTGGAGCAGGCGGGACAGCCGGAAAGGGACGACCGTCCCAGCGCCGAAGATCTGGCCATTGGGCTGCTATCGGCGGCGGAGTCACTGCCCCGGCCGACGCCGCTCCCGCTGGCAAGAGCAGAGCCGGAGATCCCCCTGCCGGACAAGGGAACGGACGCCGGGATTCCCGATGGTCGCATAGAAGCGGGTCCGCCCGCGAGCGTGGACCGCGGGGTGCTTCGGAGGCTGGTGTTGGCTCTGATGGCAACCGTGCTGTTGGGGGCCGCGGGCTTTGGGGCCTTCGCCCTGTGGGAAAACCAGGTCGGCAACGAGGTCCAGCAGGTTCCGGACCTGACCGAGGCCGACGGAGCCGATCTGAACCGCATCGTGAGTGAATTCGGCTGGGAGCTCGACCGACTTGACCGACGCCAGGACGGCACCGTGGCGGGTCAGGTCATCAGTCAGGACCCCCAGCCGGGAATCGGTTTGGAGGAGGGGGAGACGGTCACGGTATGGGTGTCTTTGGGGCCCGAACTGGTGGCCATTCCCAGAAACCTTGTCGGCATTGCGGTGGAGGACGCCGAAGTTCTGTTGGGGGAGGCGGGTCTGTCGGTGGGCGAGGTCACCGGGCGCCACGATGAAGCGGTGGTAGAAGGGGTGGTAATCGAAGTGGATGAGTTGTTTCCAGAGGTCGATCCGGGGGGAAGCGTGGGGTTGGTGGTTTCCCTTGGTCCGGCGCCACGAGTGGTACCTGAAATAGCCGCTGGAGCTTCGCTGGCTGTGGCTCGGGAGAGACTGGAAGAGCTCCGCCTAGGAGTACTCGAGTGGCGAGAAGCCGACAATTTGGTGGAAGCAGACCATGTGGTGAGGGTGGATCCCCCACCGGGAACCGAGGTGGCGGCCGACTCTGTGATCACCGTGGTGATATCAGACGGGCCTGAGCAGGTGAGGGTGCCCTTCTTGGCCTCCCTGGGGGTGGGTGAGGCATCCGTCGCCCTCGAAGAGGTCGGTCTTTGCCTGGGCGGAATCGAGGGTCCGACCGGATCTGAGATCTTGACTTCCAACCCGCCTGCCGATGCCGTGGTGGATCACGGGACGTGTGTCGGACTGATCACCCGGCCCGAGGGAGAAACAGATCTGGAACCAGAAGACGGCTGAGCCTCAGTTGCCTTCGAGGTCGGTGATGGCTTGCATCCGGGTCTGAGCATGGCGGGCGAAGGCGGCTTGTTCTTTGGTCATTCCCTCGCCGAACAAAATGAGCACTAGGGCCAGGTCGCCGTCTACCCGGAGTGCGCCGGTGAGAAATCCGTGGGCGACTATGTCGGGGTCGTCAGTGACGAAAGCAGCCAGGGCCGACTCGTAGTCGAGGATCACAGTGGCATCGGGTTCGCCCAACTCTCCGGGCACAGGCAGCGGTCCCCCAGCCACGGTGTCGATATAGGCCCGGAACTCGCCGCTGCCGAAGGGAGTGTCGGTGACCACCAGGTTGACTCGGGCTGCTTGGACAGGATCAGGCGCGGTTGATGCCAGTTCCTCGCGCAGCGCCATGGCCGCTTCGATCCACCCCGGACTCAGAAACCGATGCACCCCCATCCTGGCAACGTAGGCCACCGGATGACTCCGGCGCGGGAAACCGACAAGTTGGGCGGTACGATGTCGCTTCGGTATGGGGCAGCAACGCATCACCCGGGCAGAGTGCGCCCATGTGGCTGCTTTGGCCCGCTTGGAGCTGACCGACGAGGAGCTGGACCGGTTTACCGGCCAGCTTGACGAGCTGTTGGACCATGTGGCCGAGGTGGAGGCACTCGAAATTGATGACTTGGTCCCGACGATGCACGCCCTGCCCATCACCAACCTGCTCCGCCCGGATGTTCCCGGCGATGTGCTGGACCGTGACGAGGTTCTTGCTCACGCGCCATTCGCCGAGGACGGCCAGTTCCGGGTCCCTCCAGTTCTTGGCGAGGCGCCGTGACCGCAGTTGAGATTGCCGCAGCCGTGCGGTCTGGGCAGCAGTCGGCCCGCACGGTGGTTGACGAGTACTTGGGGGCTGTCGCCGAAGGCGATGCGGATATCCGTGCCTTCAATCTGGTGACCGAAGGACAAGCCCGTGCCCGGGCCGACGCGATCGACTCAGCGGTGGCCGCGGGCCGCGATCCCGGTCCGCTGGCCGGCGTGCCCGTAGCCCTCAAGGACAACATGTGCACCCGGGGGGTGCCCACTACCTGTTCCTCGCGAATTCTGGAGGGCTGGGCTCCCCCGTATGACGCCACCGTGGTCGAGCGGCTCCATGCTGCCGGGGCTGTGATAGTGGGAAAGACCAATATGGACGAGTTCGCAATGGGCAGCTCCACCGAGAACTCGGCGTTCGGCCCCACCCGCAACCCATGCGACACCAGCCGGGTTCCGGGGGGCTCTTCGGGGGGCAGCGCGGCGGCGGTGGCCGCAGGATTCGCCCCGGTGGCGCTGGGCAGTGACACGGGAGGGTCGATCCGCCAGCCCGCGGCGTTGTGCGGGGTGGTCGGTGTCAAGCCCACCTATGGCCTGGTTTCCCGCTATGGGCTGGTGGCTTTCGCCTCGTCCTTGGACCAGATTGGCCCGTTCACCACCACCGTGGCCGACTCGGCGACGGTTCTGGACGTGATCAGCGGACCCGATCATCGGGACTCCACCAGTATCGGCGAGTCCCAGCCCTCGGTATCAGCCACCCTTGACAACGGGGTGGACGGGCTCCGGGTAGGGGTCCTGGCCGAGCTGAGCGGCGACGGCATCGCCCCCGATGTGGCCGCTCGCGTGCAGGCCGCGGCCAGCGCGCTGGAATCGGCCGGCGCCCGGGTGGCCAAAGCCAGCGCTCCTTCGGCGGTTTACGGCCTGTCGGCCTACTACCTGATTGCTCCGGCCGAGGCGTCCAGCAACCTGGCCCGCTATGACGGAGTTCGGTACGGGCTGCGGGTGGACGGGGACAGCACCCCCGACATGAACACCGCCACCCGCTCGGCTGGCTTCGGTGATGAGGTGAAGCGCCGCATAATGATCGGCACCTACGCCCTGTCGGCCGGGTACTACGACGCCTACTACGGCAAGGCCCAGAAGGTGCGCACCCTCATCATCAACGACTTCGCCTCGGTGTGGGAAGAGTTCGACCTGCTGGTGAGCCCCACGTCGCCCACCACTGCGTTCTCGCTGGGAGAGCGCACCGCCGACCCCATGGCCATGTACATGAGCGACGTGTGCACGGTGCCGGTGAACCTCACGGGGCAGGCGGCCATGTCGGTGCCTTTCGGCGTGGGCGACGACGGGCTGCCGGTGGGGGTGCAGATCTTGGCCCCGGCGTTGGGCGAGCCGGTCATGTTCCGGGCCGCCGCGGTGCTGGAAGCGAGCCGGTGATGAGCGCCGAAGCCGCGGCCATTCCCGGGCTCGGGGCCCCGGCTGACACCGAGTGGGAGACGGTGGTGGGCCTGGAGGTCCATGCCGAGCTGGCCACCGAGACCAAGCTGTTCAGCGCCAGCCCCAACCGGTTCGGCGGCGACCCCAACACCCATATCGACCCGGTGTCGCTCGGTCTGCCCGGCTCTCTTCCCGTGCTCAATGAGAAGGCGGTGGAGCTGGCCATCCGAGTGGGCCTGGCCCTCAACTGCCGGATCCAGCCGTCGGTTTTCGCCCGGAAGAACTACTTCTACCCCGACATGCCCAAGGACTACCAGATCAGCCAGTACGACCAGCCGATCAACGTCGACGGATGGTTGGAGCTGCCCACGGGCAAGCGCATCGGCATCGAGCGGGCCCACCTTGAGGAGGACACCGGAAAGACCGTCCACATAGGTGGGGGAGGGCGCATCCACGAGGCCGGCTACTCGCTGGTGGACTACAACCGGGCCGGAGTGCCGCTTATCGAGATCGTGGGCCATCCCGAGCTGCGCTCGGCCACCGAAGCCCGGCTGTACGTGGCTGAGGTTCGGTCGATCCTGGTGGCGGTGGGGGCGTCGGACGGCAAGATGGAGGAGGGGTCGTTGCGGGTGGACTGCAACGTATCGGTGAGGCCGTTGGGCAGCGACCGGCTGGGGACCCGGTGCGAGATCAAGAACGTGAACTCGCTGCGCTCGCTAGGCCGGGCAATCGAGTACGAGTCCCGCCGTCAGATCGACCTACTGACCAGCGGCCAGGCCATTGAGCAACAGACCCGGCATTGGAACGAGGACGATGGCCGCACCCACGCCCTGCGCTCCAAAGAAGAAGACTACGACTACCGCTATTTCCCAGAGCCCGATCTGCTGCCGCTTGACCCCAGTCCCGAGTGGGTGGAGCAGATCCGCCAGGAATTGCCCTCGCTGCCCCGCGACCGCCGGCTCCGGTTGGTTGAGGTGGCCCCGTCGACTGATGCCGATCACATTGCCTTGGCCGTCGAGCGCTCAATGGATGAGCTGGCGCTGGCCGCCATCGAAGGGGGAGGGGCTCCCGAGCGGGTGATGACCCACATCGTCCACAACCTGGCCGACGGCCCCGGGCAGTTGACCCCGGACGCGCTGGCGGGCCTAGTGGGTATGGAGGATAAGGGCGAACTAACTGCCACCCAGGCCAAGAGGGTGCTCGCCGTATTGGTCGACGGCGGGGGTTCGCCCCAAGACGCGGCCCAGTCGCTGGGATTCGAGGCTATGGACACCGGGGAGCTGGAGTCTCTGGTGGACGGCCTCATCTCCAATCACCCTGACGAGTGGTCTCGCTTCTGCGACGGCGACGCCAAGCTCACCGGCTTCTTCGTGGGTCAGGTAATGAAGGCCACCCGAGGCCGAGCCGACGGCAAGGCCGTCACCCAACTCCTCCACTCCCGCAAGGGCTAGCGGCTTCGCAACCAGGAAATCTCTCATTGTGGGAGAGGGGATAGGGTGCATGGTGCTATGACGCTGCTGGAACGGTCGGCCCGGTTCATCGACGAGGGCATATTCGAGGGGCAGCAGTCGGTGCAGCCCATGGACGGCTCATTCCACGAGATAGCCGACCAGATTGCGGTGGTATGTGCCTTTTCCCACGTCTGGTCGGTATCCACCGATGGGGGGCTGGTGGCAATCGACACCTCGCTGCCGGGATTCGCACCCATAGCTCTCGACCACCTCCGCCGGTGGAGGGGCCAGTCGGTCCACACCATCGTGTACACGCACGGCCATGTGGACCATGTCGGCGGTGCCAGAGCTTTCGTCGAGGACGCCCAGGAGCAGGGGCAACCCGCTCCCCGAGTGTTGGCCCATGAGGACGTGGGGCGCCGATTCGACCGCTACGACCTCACTTCGGGATACAACCAGGTGATCAACCGCCGCCAATTCGGCGATGGCCCCTTCGCCGATCTGTTCGATGGCGACTGGGTGCGACCCCAGACCACTTATGCCACCACACTCGACGTGGAGGTGGGCAGTACATCGATGCAGCTGATCCATGCCCAAGGCGAGACTGATGACCACACTCTTGTGTGGGTGCCCCAGTCTCGGGCGCTGTTTGCTGGCGACCTGTTCATTTGGTTCTTCCCCAATGCGGGAAATCCCCAGAAAGTGCAGCGCTACCCCGCCGAATGGGCTGCCGCCTTGCGCCGGATGATCGAGTTGCGTCCTGCATTGTTGCTGCCCGCTCATGGCCTGCCCATCGAGGGAGAGAGGCGAATCGCCGCGGTGCTCGACGATGTGGCCACCGCTCTGGAGGGGCTGGTGGCCGACACCCTGGAGATGATGAACGCCGGCGCTCGCCTCGACGACATCATCCACCATGTGCGGGTGCCCGATGATCTGCTGGCCAAGCCCTACCTGCGGCCCAACTACGACGAGCCCGAGTTCGTGGTTCGCAACATCTGGCGCCTCTACGGGGGCTGGTACGACGGCAACCCCGCCCACCTCAAGCCCGCACCCGATGGGGCGGTGGCCGCCGAGGTAGCCCGGTTGGCTGGGGGTGCCGCTGCGCTGGCTGCTCGATCCGTTGAACTAGGCGAAGCCGGTGATCTGCGGCTCGCCTGCCATCTCGCTGAGTGGGCCGCCCAAGCCGCTCCCGATGACCCAGCGGTGGTCGAGCAGCGAGCCGAGGTGTACCGGCAGCGGCGAGAACATGAGCAGTCACTAATGTCTCGCGGCATCTACAACGAGGCCAGGAAGACATGAAGATAGACACAGCGGCGGTGGATTTGGCGCTGACCACGACGAGGGCGGTGCGGCGGCGGATGGATTTGGATCGGCCGGTGGACGACCAGATCATCCTCGACTGCATCGACATCGCCGAGCAGGCCCCCACCGGTGGAAACCAGACCAGCCGGCGGTGGATCGTGGTGCGCGATCCCGAGATCAAACAGGAGCTGGCCCGGCTCTACCGCGAAGTGGTGGGCGGATTCATGTTGGAGGCTCGCGACCGCCTGGAAGGCACCGACCATCCCCGGGCCAAAACGGTGAGCTCATCGGCTTACCTGGTGGAGCACCTGGCCGAGGTGCCGGCGATCGTCATCCCCACCATCGTGGGCCGCCACGACGGCAGCGGCGCTCCCGGACTGTTTGACTCGGTTATCCAGAGCGGGTGGAGCTTCTGCGTGGCTTTGCGAGCCCGAGGGCTGGGCACCGTGTGGACAACGGCAGTGTTGGCCAAGTCCCCCGAGCTGAAGGAGCTCCTCGGCATCCCCGACGAGATCACCGAGATCGCCATGTTCCCTGTGGCCTGGACCAAGGGCACCGATTTCCGCCCCGCTCGACGCGCCCCCGCGAGGGAGATCACCTTCTTCGACGGCTACGCTCGCACCTTCGAGTCTGGTCCGGGAACTCCGGTGAAGATGGCCGACGGCCCCGGCACGGTGGTGGAGGTAGACATAGAGGCCGAGTTGGACGAAGTATGGGCCGCGGTCACCGACATCGACCTGCCGGCGCAGTTCTCCGACGAATTCACCGGCGCCACTTGGAACGACGGCTTCAACGGCCCCGCGTTAGGGGCCACATTCACTGGCCGCAACTATCTCGAAGTGATGGGCGACTGGGAAGTTCCCTGCTTCGTGGACGTGTGCGAGGAGCCGGTGGCCTTCGGCTGGTGTACCTCCGACCCCGACAACCCCGGCGCCCGATGGCGCTTCGAACTCCAGCCCCTCATGGGCGGCGGCACCCGCCTGATCTACCGCCTCCTCCTCGGCCCGGGCCCCTCCGGCCTCAACACGTTCATCGACCAGAACCCCGGCAAAGAGCACCGCATCATCGCCAACCGCCTCCGGGTCCACCGGGCCAACATGCAGCGAGTAATAGATGGCATCAAAGCCCACGTGGAAACGGCGAGTGGCTAGCGAACGGCGCCGGGAACCAGCCAGCTAGTTCCGGAGAAGCGCCATAGTAGGGCTACTAGGCGGGCGGCCATGAGGGCCCACATTGCCCCCCACAGCCAGCCGATGCCGGCGTCAGCGGCCATCACCCACATTGCCAGGGGGACGAACACTGCCGCGGCGCCAGCCATGGCCATGGCGAGGAAACGCATGTCGCCGGCACCGATCAGCACGCCGTCGAGGGCGAAGACCACGCCGTTCACCGGCTGCAAGAACGCCAGGTGAAGTATCAAGAACCCGGCCAGCGAGAGCACCGCCTCGTCGTTGGAGAACACCAGAGGGAGCCACGGCCGGGTGGCCAAGAGCACCACTGTGGCTACCAGCCCTGAGGCCAGCCCCCACTCGATCATGCGGCGGCCCGCAGCCCGAGCTTGGCCGGGCTCGTCGGCGCCCAGATAGCGGCCGATCATGGCCTGTCCGGCGATGGCTACCGCGTCCAAGGCCAGGGCCAGGAAGAACATGAGCTGATAGATAACCTCGTGGGCGGCCAGCTCGACGTCGCCTAGGCGAGCGGCCACCGCCACTGAGATGGTGAACGACGCCCGCAGCGCCGCGGTTCGCAGGAACAGGTCGAGACCTACCACTGCCAACCGCCCGATGATCGTGCGGTCGGGCGCCAGGGTTACCCCATGGGCAGCCACTGCCTCCCGGATCCACCAGACGTAGGCGGAGGCGGCTAGCCACTGGGCCACCACCGTGGACAGCGCCGAGGCCCCGATCCCGAAGCCCAGCCCGTAGATCAACACCAGCTCCAGCGCCAGGTTCAGCCCGGCGGTGACCACCGCCACCTTCAGAGGACGCATCGTGTCTTGAAGCCCGCGCAGATAGCCCACCCCTGCCAGTGTGATGAGCATGGCTGGCAGGCCAAAGAGGCTTATACGAAGGTAGATCCGGCCCTGAGCCAGCACGTCACCGTCTGCTCCCAGGATTCTCAGCAGGGGGTCGGAGAACGCATAAGCGGCCGCGGCCAGCACCGCTCCTACCACCGCGGCCAGCCACAACCCCTGCACCGCCTGCTGGGCGGCCCGGCGGTGGTCTCCGGCACCGATAAGCCGCCCTACCGCGGCGGTGGTTCCGTAGGCCAGGAAGATGAACAGCGACAGCGCCCCCAGCAGCACCTGCGATGCCACTGCCAGACCGCCCAGGTGGGTGGTGCCCAGGTGTCCTACCACCGCGGTGTCGGCCAGGGTGTAGAGCGGCTCGGCTATGAGCGCGCCGAGAGCGGGAACCGCCAGCCGGGCGATCTCGGTGTCGTAGGGCGACTTGTGCAATCCCAATAGCCCTCTAATTCGCGCCATTCCAGTCAGTAGCCTGTCGGCATGAGCGATATGAAGCCACGTTCTCACGAGGTCACTTCCGGGGCAGGGCGGGCGCCGGCGAGGGCCATGCTCCGGGCCGTGGGCATGACCGACGACGATTGGGACAAGCCTCAGGTGGGGGTGGCGTCGTCGTGGAACGAGGTGACCCCCTGCAATCTGCCCCTGGACCGCCTGGCCAAGCGGGCCAAGCAGGGCGTCCGCGACGCTGGCGGCTTTCCCATCGAATTCAACACCATCGCAGTGTCCGACGGAATCTCCATGGGCCACGAGGGGATGCGGGCCTCGCTGGTGAGCCGGGAGATCATCGCCGACTCGGTGGAGGCGGTGATGCACGCCGAGCGGTTGGATGCCTTCGTTAGCTTCGCAGGCTGCGACAAGTCGCTGCCCGGCATGCTGATGGCCGCGGCCCGCCTCAATCTGCCGTCGGTATTCGTCTACGGCGGGTCCATCCTCCCCGGCCAGCACAACGGCCAAGTGCTCGACATCGTGAGCGTGTTCGAAGCGGTGGGCGCCCATGCGGTGGGGGATATCGACGATGAGGAGCTCGACGCCATCGAGCGCAACGCCTGCCCCACCGAGGGTTCGTGCGCGGGCATGTTCACCGCCAACACCATGGCCTCGATCGGCGAGGCCCTGGGCATGTCGTTACCGGGCAGTGCCTCGGCTGCCGCGGTGGATCGCCGCCGGGACGACTTCAGCTACGCCAGCGGCACCGCGGTGATTGGCCTTCTGCGGGAGAACATCCGGCCCCGCGCCATCATGACCAAGGCGGCGTTCGAGAACGCCATTGCGGTGACGATGGCACTAGGGGGATCGACCAACGCGGTTCTGCACCTGCTGGCCATCGCCTGGGAGGCCGGCGTGGAGCTGGAGCTCGACGATTTCAACCGGGTGGCGGCCCGGGTGCCCCATCTGGCCGACACCAAACCCCACGGCCAGTACCACATGGCCGACATCGACCGCATCGGCGGCGTACCGGTGGTGTTGAAGATGCTCCTTGACGAGGGCCTGCTGCACGGCGATGAAATCACCGTGACCGGCAAGACCATGGCTGAGAACCTGGCCTTGCTCGACCCGCCTGGGCCGGATGGAGAGGTGATTCACGGTCTAGACAACCCGCTCCACGAGATCGGCGGCATTGCCGTGCTCACCGGGTCGTTGGCCCCCAAAGGCGCGGTGTTGAAGGTGGCCGGCATCGATTTTGACCACTTCGAGGGCCGGGCCCGGGTGTTCGACGGTGAGGATACGGCCATGGATGCGGTGCTGAATGGGGGCATTGAGGCCGGCGACATCGTGGTGATCCGCTACGAGGGACCCAAGGGTGGCCCCGGCATGAGGGAGATGCTGGCCATCACCGGGGCGATGAAGGGCGCCGGTCGAGGAGGTGACGCGGCGTTGATCACCGACGGCCGGTTTTCCGGGGGCACCCACGGATTCTGCGTGGGCCACATCGCCCCCGAAGCCACCGAGGGCGGGCCCATCGCGCTGGTGGCCGAGGGCGACACCATCCGCATCGACGTGCGGGACCATTCCATCGACCTGCTAGTGGACCAGACCACCCTGGCCGAGCGCCAGGCCAACTGGAAGCCGCCCGAACCCCGCTACACCAAGGGCGTGCTGGCCAAATACGCCCGCTTGGCCCAAGGAGCGGAAAAGGGCGCCATTACCGAGGCCTAGCGGTGCGTCCCTAGGGATCGGGCTTAGACCAGGCGCCGGTGGCGTCGTCGAAGGCCCGGGCTGCGGGCGTCATCCACTCCAGCCGGCCTTGGCGCGCCCCGCTGGACGACACCGCGATCATCTCGGGCTCGATGTCCAGTTCCGCACCCGACAGCACTTGGAATGGTGGCCGGGGAGCGATGGCCAGGTCCAACCTCAACAAGGCTTTCACCGCCTGGTCGCGTGCCTCGACCGAGTCCCCATAGAAAGCCGGGTCCTGTACTTGGGCCCATTTGTCTGCGCCCATGACCACCACGTCGTAACCCTGGGCGATGTCCACCAAGAGTTGAAGCTCGGTCACTACCACCTCCAACCCGTCGATGTCCGCCACCGACGCTTCTAAGACGGACATGCGATCCTCGAACGCGGGTACCGCCGGCAGCTCTTTGCCCAGCGCCACCCGCGACACGACCAAATCGACCTGGTCAAGCCCTCGCTGGACCATTGCCGCCCGAGCGATGGCCAGATGCCCGATGGTGGGCGGGTTGAACGAGCCGGGATAGACCCCTAACCGTCTTGTCACAAGCAGGCCCTAGCGTTCATACTGGTGGCATCCTATGAAGCGCCATCCTCACTCTGGAGCGATTCTCGTAGTACGCCTATAGCGCACGGTCCCGGCCGACCCGGAGACCGAGCGCTCCCGACCTCCCTCACCGGGAGGTCTTTCCATTTCAGGTGACACCCCGAAAGGTTGATCCAAACATGAACATGAACGGCGGACAAGCCCTTATGAAGGCCCTCGAGAACGAGGGTGTGGACATCTTGTTCGGGCTGCCCGGCGGGGCCATCCTGCCGGTGTACGACCCGCTGATCGACTCCTCCATCCGCCACGTGCTTGTCCGCCACGAACAGGGTGCCGGCCACATGGCCGAGGGGTTTGCCCATGCCACCGGCCGCCCCGGCGTGGCCATGGTCACCTCGGGACCGGCGGCCACCAACATCGTCACACCGCTGTGCGACGCCTACATGGATTCGATCCCCATGGTGGTGGTCACCGGCCAGGTTCCCTACGCGGCCATCGGCACCGACGCCTTTCAGGAGTGCGACACCACCGGAATCACCATGTCGGTGACCAAGCACAACTACCTGGTGACCGAGGCGGCCGACATCCCGCAGGTGATCCACGACGCCTTCCACATCGCCACCACCGGCCGCCCCGGCCCGGTGCTGGTGGACATCCCCAAAGACATAGTCGATCCCAACAACCCCCGCTCCGCCATGGAGTGGTACACCCCCGATAGCCACGACCTGCCCGGGTACCTTCCCAATCGCGCCGGCGACTCTGAGCTGATCCGCCAGGCGGCCAAACTCATCAGCGAGTCCGAGCGCCCCGTGATCTACAGCGGAGGCGGCATTTTGAAGGCCCGGGCCGCCGAGGCCTTGCTGGAGTTGGCCGAGCTCACCGGCATCCCCGTGGTCACCACACTGATGAACCGGGGCGGGTTCCCCGACGACCACCCCCTGTGCCTGGGCATGCCCGGCATGCACGGCAACTACACGGCGGTCACGGCAATGCAGGAGTCCGACCTGCTCATTGCCTTGGGCGCCCGCTTCGACGACCGGGTCACCGGCAAGGTGGCCGAGTTCGCCCCCCTGGCCAAGATCATCCACGTGGACATCGACAGCGCCGAGCTGGGCAAAGTGCGCCGCCCGGACGTCGCCATCCAGGGCGACTGCCGGCTGGTCATCGAGGAGCTCATTACCGCGCTGGGGGAAATCGGCGGCCGCGAGGCCCAGCCTGATCGGAACACTTGGAGGTCCCGCATCAGCGGATGGCAGGAGCGCTTCCCGCTGACTTACGAGCAGTCGAAGGACGATGAGCTGTTGAAGCCTCAATTCGTGCTGGAGCAGCTACGCGACGCCACTCCTGACGACACAATCGTGGCCTCCGGAGTGGGCCAACATCAGATGTGGACCAGCCAGTACTGGAAGTTCAACCATCCCTACACCTGGGTGAATTCGGGCGGGCTGGGCACCATGGGGTTTGCCATCCCCGCGGCCATTGGGGCCAAGGCGGGCCGCCCCGACCGCATGGTGTGGGCGGTGGACGGCGACGGCTGTTTCCAGATGACGGCCCAAGAATTGGTCACCGCCGCCACCGAGGGGTTCCCCATCAAAGTGGCCCTCATCAACAACGCCTATCTGGGCATGGTCCGCCAGTGGCAGGAAATGTTCTACGAAGAGCGCTATTCCGAGGTGTACCTGACCCGCGACGTGCCCGACTACAAGATGTGGGCCGAGGCCCTGGGCTGTGTCGGCCTTCGGGTGGAGTCGCCTGAAGAGGTCGGCCCGGCCATCGAGCAGGCCAACGAGGTCGACGACCGTCCGGTGGTGGTCGAGTTCCGCTGCGAGGCCGGCGAGAACGTGTACCCGATGGTCCCCGCCGGCATGTCAAACAGCGACGTGGTGGTCGACCCCTCTCAACAGGACCGTCCCCGATGAGCGCGCCTTCGACACCAAACGAGGGCGGAACCACCACTCTGGTGGTCCGGGTGGAGAACAAGGCCGGGGTGCTGGCCCGGGTAGCTGGGCTGTTCGCCCGCCGGGGGTTCAACATCGAGTCGCTGGCCGTGGCTCCCACCGAAGACGAGCGGTTCAGCCGCCTAACCATCGTTGTCGGTGTGGACGCCGCCCCCATGGAGCAGGTGGTGAAGCAGCTCGACAAGCTGGTCAACGTGGTGGAAATCCGCGAGCTCAATCCCGCGGCCAGCGTGGAGCGTGAGCTGATGATGGTCACCGTTCAGGCCGACCCTCCTATCCGGGGACAGATCCTGGACTTGGTGAGGATTTTCCAGGCCACCGTGTTGAACGTGGGCTACGGCGAGATAATGGTGTCGCTCACCGGTTCGCCCAGCCGAGTGGATGACTTCGAGGACCTTCTGCGACCCTATGGGATCGTGGACGTTCAGCGCACCGGCAAGGTGGCGCTGTCGAAACTGGCGAAGACCGCCCCCGACCCCCTGGCCCCCTGACGGCCCCCAACCAACCAAGGACAACCAATGGCAACTGTGCTGTATGAGAAGGACGCCGACCGCTCCCAAATTGCCGACCGCAAGGTGGCGATTCTGGGGTACGGGTCGCAGGGCCACGCCCACGCATTGAACCTGAAGGACTCCGGCGTGGACGTGCGGGTCGGGCTGCGGGAGGGGTCGTCGTCGGCGGCCAAGGCCGCTGAGGCCGGCCTGCGGGTGATGTCGATTGCCGAGGCGTCGACCGAGGCCGATGTCATCATGCTGCTTCTGCCCGACACCGAACAGGGCGACATCTACAAGGCCCACATCGAACCCCACCTCCAGCCAGGCGACGCCTTGTTCTTCGCCCACGGATTCAACGTGCGGTTCGACTTCATTTCCGCTCCCGACGGCGTGGACGTGGCCATGGTGGCCCCCAAGGGTCCGGGCCATCTAGTGCGGCGCACCTATGTGGAGGGGGGAGGCGTGCCGTGTTTGATCGCGGTGGAGCAGGATGCCAGCGGCTCCGCTCGGGAACTGGCCTTGGCCTATGCCGACGCCATTGGCGGCGCCCGAGCTGGGGTGATCGAGACCACCTTCGCCGAGGAGTGCGAGACCGACCTGTTCGGCGAGCAGGTTGTGCTGTGCGGAGGGCTTACCTCGTTGGTGACCGCGGCGTTCGAGACCCTGTGCGGAGCCGGGTACCAGCCTGAGGTGGCCTATTTCGAGTGCCTCCACGAGCTGAAGCTGATCGTCGACCTCATGTATGAGGAGGGGATCGGCGGAATGCGCTACTCCATCTCCGATACCGCCGAGTACGGCGACCTGAGCCGGGGCGACCGCATCATCAACGATGCCACTCGGGCTGAGATGCAGAGGATCCTGAGCGAGATCCAGAGCGGGTCGTTCGCCGAGGAGTGGATGAGCGAGAGCCGCGGCGGGCGGCCCAACTTCTTGCGGTTGGAGGCTGAGGGACAGAAGCATCCCATTGAAGAGGTCGGGGCCGAGCTGCGGGCCATGATGCCGTGGATCTCCGAAGGGCGCCAGAGCGTTGCCGATGTCTCCGGAGGCCAAGGGAAGGGCTAGTCCTTCGAGTGGTCGGCTAGCAGCCAGACAGCAGTCATTCATTAGTATCTATCGGGTTACCCAATAAGGAAGAGGAAGAACCGTGAGCGAAAACTGGGGTTTCGAAACCAAGCAAATCCATGCCGGGCAGGAGCCCGATCCGGCCACCGGGGCCCGGGCCGTGCCCATCTATCAGACCACTTCTTATGTGTTCCGCGACACCGAACACGCCGCCGCGCTATTCGGGCTGGCCGAAGTGGGCAACATCTACACCCGCATCATGAATCCCACCCAGATGGTGCTGGAGGCCCGCCTCTCGGCGCTTGAGGGCGGGACCGAGACCGCCATCGGTATACCCGGTGCGCTGGCCATGGCTTCGGGGCAGGCGGCCGAGACGCTGGCCATCTTGAACTTGGCCGAGTCGGGCGACCACGTGGTGTCTTCCGCATCGCTGTACGGCGGCACCTACAACCTTTTGCACTACACCCTGCCCAAGATGGGCATCGAGGTGTCGTTCATCGAGGACCCCGACGACCTGGGTGCCTGGAAGAATGCCATCCAGGAGAACACCAAGGTGCTCTATGCCGAGACCATCGGCAATCCCAAGAACGACTGCCTCGACATTGAGGGCGTAGCCGCGGTGGGCCATGCCGAGGGCATTCCGCTGATGGTGGACAACACGGTGCCGTCTCCCTATCTGATCCGGCCGCTGGAATACGGCGCCGACATCGTGGTGCACTCCATGACCAAGTTCATCGGCGGCCACGGCAACTCCATTGGCGGGGTCATCATCGACGGCGGCACCTTTGACTACGGGGCCAGCGGCCGCTTCCCCAACTTCACCGAGCCCGACCCCAGCTACCACGGCCTGGCCTTTTGGCCGGCGCTGGGCCACGGCTCCTTCATCATCAAGGCCCGAGTGCAGCTGCTTCGGGACATCGGTGCGGCCATCTCACCGCAGAACGCCTTCTACTTCCTGCAAGGCTTGGAGACGCTCAGCTACCGCATGGAGCGGCATTGCTCCAACGCCCAAACCGTGTCCGAGTACCTCGAGGGTCACGATCAGGTGGAATTGGTGCAGTTCGGCGGACTGTCGTCCAGCCCGTGGCACGACCGGATGAACCACTACACCGGCGGCAGGGGCTACGGCTCGGTGCCCGCCTTCCACATCAAGGGCGGACGAGACGCTGGCGAGAAGTTTGTGAATGCGCTCACCCTGCACAGCCATGTGGCCAACATCGGCGACGTGCGGAGCCTGGTGATCCATCCGGCGTCCACCACCCACTCACAGCTGACCGAAGAAGAGCAGGTCAGCACCGGGGTGTACCCCGGGTTGGTCCGCCTTTCGGTCGGCTTGGAGACGGTGGACGACATCATCGCCGATCTGGAGCAGGGCTTCGCAGCTGCCCGGGCCTGACCCCGCCGCCCGCGCGCCGTTGAATACGCGCGACCATTAACTCGTGCGGTTCGCCCGCTTGCTCAAACATGCCCATGCGCTGCTGGCGCTAGTGGTGGCATTGGCCTTGATGGCCGCGGCCTGCAAGACGCCCAACCTTCAGGGCCCAGTGGTCTCGTCGCCTGAGCTGGCGACACCCACTCCTACCCAAGAACCCCTCGACACCGCGGTTCCGGGGCCGACCGCTGAGCCGCAGCCCGGCGGGGTCAGCGATGATGTGATCCGAATCGGGGTGATCGCCGACGTCAGCACCGGAAACGCGGTGACCCGCGGCAGCGAGGCGGCCTGGCTGGCCATGCGGGCATGGGCCCAAGCGGTGAACAGCAGCGGCGGCCTCGGCGGCCGGGATGTGGAGGTCGTCCTCATCAATGCCAATGTCTTCGACCACCGGACCGCCATTCGGGAGGCCTGTGAGAGCGACATCTTCGCCTTGGTGGGTTCTTATGCGCTCTACGACGGCGACGGGATGGATATCTTGAACGACGAGACCTGTCGTCTGCCCGACTTCCCGGCGGCTGCGCTGAGCCCGGCTCGGCGGGAGTCGCCGGTGACGTTCGTATCCAATCCAACATCCAATACCGTTTGGCAGGCTGGCCCAGCCCAGTACTTGAGCGAGCGTTTCCCGGATGCCGCGGGCGCAGTGGGCACGGTAGTCCTGGATTTGCCAGTGATCTTCTACCGGGCCCAGCGGGATATTGAGGCGTCCACTGCGGGAGGATTCCACATTGCCTTTCAGGCCACCGCCGACGTGATCGATGTGGACTATGACGCGCTGGTCGCAGCCATGTTGGAAGCCAATGTCTTGGGGATCAACTGGTCGGCAGACAGGGATCGGTTGATGGAACTGCTCGAAGCCCGGGCAGACCTGTACGCCGGGCTGCCGGTCTTTGACTTCTCGGAACCCAGTGAGGACCCATTGGCCACACCGGAAGGAGATCCTGGCGATGCGGGCGACGCAGAGCCCACTGCCGATGCTGAGGGTGAGCCCCAGCAAGGGGAGGCAATTGAGGAACCCGCGGACGGGCCGACATTCGTCCATTGCTCAGCGGATTGCTACTCCCAGAGTTGGGCTGCTGAGGTTGCCGAGATTGGATCTGACCTCTGGGTGAGCATTGGCATGTTCCCCTTTGAAGAGCCAGGCGACAACCTCGAGTTGGTGAGATACGTGCTCTTTTTGAGAGAGGAGGTGGATGAGGAAGCCGAGGTGGACCTGATCGGTCTGTCCAGCTGGGCATCAGCGCTCTTGTTCGAGGAGGCGGTAAACCGGGCCATGTTTTCCAGCGGCGGGGGACTGACCCGGGATCTGGTGATCGAGGCGGCCCGCACCATCACCGAATGGGACGGCCGGGGTCTGCACGGGCCGACCAACCCCGCCGAGGGGATCCCGTCGTCATGCTTTATGTTGGTGAGCCCAACGCCCAGCGGTTGGATCCGACGCCACCCCCTCACCACGGGCACTTTGGATTGCGAGCCCGACAACCTGGTTGAGCTCGTCGAGTCGGCCACACTGGGCGTCGACCCCAACCGCCCCAATCCAGATGACTCGTCAGGGACGCGCTAGAGCCCGGCGGGGCGGGCGCCGATGACGCCTTTGGCCTCCAAAGCGGCCATCTCAACATCGGACAGGCCTAGTTCGCCGCCCAGCACCTCGCCATTGTGCTGGCCGAGAGTAGGGGCCGGAGCCTTGGTCCAGGGGCCGGGTGATGATTCGAACCGGAACGGCAGGCTGGCACAGGGCACTTCGCCGCAGACTGGGTGGTCTATCGGCTCGATGAACGAGCGCTCGAGAAGTTGGGGGTGGTGGCTGACTTCGGCGGGCTGTACTACCACGCTGGCCGGGACCCCGGCGGCGTGAAGTTGCGCCACCGCGTCAGCGTCGGCTTGCGGGGCGATCCACTCGCCCAGCCCTTCATCGATGGCGTCGGCGGCGGCCCGGCGTTTGTCGGCGGAGTCGTAGTCGGCCCAATCGGGGCGTTCGAGCAGGCCGCAGAGGGCCTCCCACTGGCGGTTGTCAGCCACTGCCACGCCCACCCAGCGCTCGAAACCGGCCGCGGGGTACACGCCTTGGGGCGCGGCTCGCGGTCCCCGGTTGCCCTCCCGGGGGAGTTGGCGGCCGAGGGCAGAGTGCTCTACCAATTGTTCGGCGGCGGCGTTTAGGGCCGCGGCCACCATGGTCACCTCCACGAGCCGTCCTTTGCCGGTCTGGTCTCGCTCTTCGAGGGCAGCGAGGGTGGCGAACACCGCGTGCATGCCGGCCAGCGGGTCGCACGGGCCTCGGGGTATCTGGGGGTCCTCGTCGGGATAGCCGGTGATGGCGGCCATGCCGGCTAGCTGTTCCATGGTCTGGGCGAATCCGGTGTTGTTCCGCCAAGCGCCGCTGAGACCGAAGGCGGGCATCCGGGTCATGATCAGCCTCGGATTGAATTCGGACAGCCGCTCCCAAGTGAGACCGAAGCCCTCCATCACCCGGGGGGTGAAGTTCTCGATCACCACATCGGCGTCGGCGATCAGCCGCTCGGCTATCTCCACCCCCTCTGGGGAGCGGAGGTCGAGGGTGATGCCCCGCTTGTTGGTATTGGCCCCGTGAAAGACCATGCCCCAGTCCCACCATTGGTCCACGCTGGGCGGGCGGGCGGAGGCGAAGCGCATCCCGTCTGGTCGCTGGATGGACTCGACTTTGACCACGTCGGCACCCAGCAGGGCCAGCGAGTGGCTGGCGATGGGGCCCGCCCACCAGGCGGTGAAGTCGATCACTCGCACCCCCGCCAGGGGCAGACCAGCAGGCTCACCCCGGTTGGGCTGGGGGACATGGGCCTCGATCTGGCCGGAGTGCTGTCCCGCGGCGGGGACCGGATCGAAGGGCCGGGGATCGGCGCCGTGCAGTTGGTAGGGGACAGCCGGCTGGGTGAAGCCACCCGACGGGTTGACGGTGAATGCATCCCGGCCGGAAAACGCCTCCAGAGCCGGCACGGTCGCCCCGTTGCCAATTGGGGCCACCGGGATGCGCCGGACTGACGCTTCGGCAATCACCTCGGCGGTGGTCCGCTGGGTGGTCCAGGCGTGCATGGCAGCTCGGAACTCGTCCCGTCGCTTCCAGCGACCCCCGTAGCCGCACATCTCCTCGTCCTCCAGCCAATCGGGGCGGCCGATCATCACCAAGAAGTCCAAGAACTGCTGGCGGGCAACCGTGCAAAAGCCCACGTGTCCATCGGCAGTTGGCTCGATGGAAGGCAGCTCCACATTGCGACCGGGTCGTATGGGGTTGGTGTCGCCGGTGAATTCGGCGTTGATCCATGCGTAGGTGTTCATGGTCATGACCATCGTCTCGAACATGGACACGTCCACGTGATCGCCTCGACCGCTGCGCCCGGCGGCTCGAGCGGCGGCCAGCGCTCCCACCCCGGCGTAGATGGCCGCGGTCCACTCGCCGATTGCGCCCCCGGCCTGCACCGGCGGCCTCTCGGGGTTGCCCCGCTTGCCAATGCCCCCGCACTCGGCCTGCAAGGTGAACTCGGTAGCCGGTCGGTGGGCGTAGGGGCCGGTGCGCCCCCAGGGGGAGATCGACACCAACACCAGCGCGGGGTTGGCCTGGCGGGCGGCGTCGATGGTTGCGGGAGGCAGCCCTTGGTCGGTGGAGTCGATGAGGATGTCGGCGCTGGCCAGCAGATCGGCCATTGCGGGGTCGCTCGGATCGCCGGTCACCGAGCGCTTGGAAGTGTTGAGAAACTGGAACAGCGGGCCGTCTTTGTCGCCCAACTCCGCGCCTGACGCCGACCAACGGCGAAGAGGCTCGCCGCCGGAAGGCTCGATCTTGATCACATCGGCGCCGGCGTCGGCCAGCAGCTTGCCCGCATAGGAGGCCGCAATGCCCCCGCCCACCTCGATGACCCGCAAGTGCTTGAGGATCATCGCGGGCTCAGACTGTTGGCGCAGGGCATCGTCCGGCAGGTTACTCAGCAGGGGCATCGGGTACCCACGCCAGCGAGCTAGGTGCCGATGGGCCATCCATGACAAGCGGTCGGCCTAAGTGTCTAGTATTCGTGCTCGTTCGTACCGGTCGGGTAGCCGACAAGCAAAGAGAGGGAGTTGACATGGCGACGGTTGCACTGCACGAGGAAATCGAGCCGCTCAAGGACATGGTTCCAATCGGTGAAGTCAATGCCGAGGTCTTGCCCGAGTTGCGGGAATCAAGGCTGGGGGAGCTTCCCGAGCTCAGCGACGCGGTGGAGCGCACCGACCATGTGGTGGATGAGGCCAACGGCGTGGTGGTGCGGGTGCACCGAGCGGTGGGGCAACAGGGCGCCGCCCCGTGCGTGTATTCCATCCACGGCGGGGGCTACATCCTGGGCAGCTATGAGATGGACGACGCCAAGTTCGACCAGTGGTGCCAGGAGTACGGCATCGTCGGGGTGTCGGTTGAGTACCGCCTGTCACCGGAGACGCCGTATCCCGGACCGCTGGAGGACTGCTATGCCGGTCTGAAGTGGACGTATGACAATGCGGCGGAGATCGGCGTCGATCCTGCCAAGATCGGCATCACCGGGGTCAGCGCCGGAGGCGGGCTGTGTGCCGCGCTGGCGTTGCTGGCCCGTGATCGGGGCGAGGTGCCGTTGCAGTTCCAGCTCTTGGACTGCCCAATGGTCGACGACCGCCAGATCACACCGTCTAGCCAGCTTGAAGACCTGCTGGTTTGGAGGAGGGAGTCGAATACGTTCGGCTGGCAGTGCTATCTCGGCGATCTCTACGGCGCTGACGATGTGCCGTATACCGCGGCCCCTGCCCGAGCTGAGGATTTGTCGGGCTTGCCCGAGGCCTACGTGTGCGTCGGCGGTGCCGATGGTTTCCGCGACGAGGACATCGACTACGCCATGCGCCTCTACGGCGCCGGGGTCTCCACCGAGCTCCACGTCTACCCTGGTGCCCCCCACGGCGTCTCTCTCTTCGCCCACCTTGAAATCGCCCAGCGTTACACCGCCGACCAACAAGACTGGCTCCGCCGCCAACTGGAGCGAATCGGCTGAGGGTTAGCAGGTCTGGTGTACACCACGGGGTTGATATGGACACGGTTCGGTTAGATCCGGAGATCGAGCAGCTTGAGCACTTGGTTCCGACCCGGGATCTCAGCGCTGATTTCTTGGCTGAAATTCGTGCCGGCCTGCCAGTCCAGTTTCCCGAGCTGAGTGATGCGGTGGAGCGGTTGGACCATGTGGTGGATGAGGCCACCGGAGTGGTGGTGCGGGTGCACCGCCCGGTGGAGCTGGAGGGTGCCGGGCCATGTGTGTACTCAGTCCACGGCGGGGGCTACATCCGGGGCACCTACGACATGGACGACGCAAAGTTCGACCGGTGGTGTCCGGCCTACGGCATTGTCGGGGTGTCGGTGGAGTATCGGCTTGCCCCTGAAACCGCGTATCCCGGGCCTTTGGAGGACTGCTACGCAGGTCTGAAGTGGACCCATGACAACGCGGCGGACATCGGCATCGACCCCGCCAAGATCGGCATCACCGGGGTCAGCGCTGGGGGAGGGCTGTGCGCCGCGTTGGCGTTGCTGGCTCGGGATCGGGGCGAGGTGCCGTTGCAGTTCCAGCTCTTGGACTGCCCGATGCTCGATGACCGCCAGATCACCCCTTCCAGCCAGCTCGAGAATCTTGTGATCTGGACCAAGGAGACCAACGCCTTTGGTTGGCAGTGCTATCTCGGCGATCTCTACGGCACTGACGACATCCCTTACACCGCGGCCGCCGCCCGAGCCGAGGACCTGTCCGGCCTGCCCGAGGCCTACGTCTGCGTCGGCGGCGCCGACGGCTTTCGCGACGAGGACATCATCTACGCCAAGTGCCTCTACGGCGCCGGCGTCCCCACCGAGCTCCACGTCTACCCCGGCGCCCCCCACGGCGTAGGCCTCTTCCCCCAAACCCAAATCGCCCAACGCTACGCCGCCCACCGAGAGGACTGGCTCCGGCGGCAGCTGGAGCGGCTCGGCTAGTTGATCGTCCAGTCGAATTTGGGCAGGGGCTTCTCTTCCAGTCAGTAGCGGGCGTGCCGGTAGTTGTCATCGGGCGTCGCTAATGTACTGATATGGGATTTCACCGGTGTAGTTTGAGCCGCGCAGGAGGTGCGGGGTGAGTGGTGCCCGGCAGTTGCCGCTTGTGGAAACTCAAAAGCCAATGATAAGAGCTTGCGTTCAAAGCGAGTATGGCGAGGTTTTTACTAGGCGGTGGGTCGTTGACCTGATGCTTGACCTTGTCGGGTATGTGCCCGAGGCCGACTTGGGAGCAAAGGTGATCGTGGAGCCATCGTGCGGTCGCGGGGCGTTTCTTCTTCCAATTGTCGAGAGGCTTGCTGAGTCATGCGCTTCTCATGGTCGTCGGCTGTCCGAGCTAGAGGACGCCATCGCTGGATTCGACCTGCTTGACCACAATGCTGAGATCGCACGCAAGGCGGTGGTGGCCAAGTTGGTCGATTTGGGAGAGACCCTCGAGAACGCAGAGCGCTTAGCTCAGCGGTGGGTCGTGACGAGTGATTTCTTACTGAGTGAAGAGCCCATGCAACCTGCTGATTTTGTTGTAGGGAATCCGCCGTATGTTCGTCTTGAAGACGTCCCCAAAGAGGTCAACAATGCCTATAGGTCCATGTGGCCAACCATGCGAGGCCGAGCGGACATCTACGTCGGGTTCTTTGAGAAGGGCTTGTCCTTGCTTGGTCCTGAAGGGCGGTTGGCCTACATATGCGCGGATCGGTGGATGCGGAATCAATACGGCGCGCACCTCCGCAGGTTGGTTTCGAGCCGGTTCTCCGTTGACTCGGTCATGGTCATGCATGATGTTGACGCGTTCGAAGAAGAGGTGTCGGCGTACCCGGCCATAACCATCCTTCGTAATGGCGTCCAGGGTCCTGTGCGCGTGGTGGATGCCAACGCTGCCTTCGATCAACGTGAGGCCTCTTTGGTGCTCGATTGGCTACGTAACCCACAGCATGCCTTGTCTAGCTCCCGTGGCTTTGAAGCGGGGGAGTTGACAAGGTGGTTCGAAGGTCCAGCTCTGTGGCCGGCAGGATCTCCGAAGACGCTTGAATTGTTGGCTGATCTCGAATCCCAATTTGCCCCACTTGAAGATTCTCGGACGGGGACCCGCGTTGGTATCGGCGTTGCTACTGGATGCGACGAGGTCTATATCCGGGCTGAGGCCGAGGGGGTGGAGGCCGATCGCCTGCTCCCGCTCCTGACCGCAGGCGATATCGCGACAGGTCGTCCTGATTGGTCGGGCAAGTACCTGATCAACCCGTGGGGAGAGAATGGGCTTGTAGATCTCTCTGGCTATCCGGGACTAGCAGGGCACTTCGCGCAAAACAGCAAACAGCTTCGATCTCGTCACGTTGCCCAGAAGCAACCTAGAGCCTGGTACCGGACGATTGACCGGGTCGACCCTGAACTCATCGACCGGCCCAAGCTGCTTCTGCCTGATATCAAGGCTCTCTCTCATCCCGTCTTGGACCCTGGTGGGTTCTACCCGCATCACAACCTGTACTACGTGGTCTCCGACAAGTGGGACCTGGAAGTGCTGGGCGGGCTTCTTCTATCTGATGTCGCAAACCTCTTCGTTGGGGCCTATTGCGTGAAAATGCGAGGAGGGACCTTCCGGTTCCAGGCGCAATACCTACGTAAGGTCCGCGTGCCCGAACCTGATTCCATCAGTCCGAAGCTGCAACAGCGCCTGCGGGACGCTTTCAGGCAGCGTGATCGAAGTGCGGCCACCGAGGCAGCAGTGGAGGCCTATGGCCTGAACAGAGGCGCAGACCATCTAGGGGTCCCCTCAGCTCGTTGTTTGCAGTCATCCCGGAATTGACAGGCAGAATCGATAGATGCCCGCTCCCACGAACGCCCGATGGGCCACGAGCCTGCGTTGCGCTCCGTTTCTCAGCGTGTATGGCGAAGCCGAAGTAGAGGGGTATACAAGCTGGAATCAGGTTGAGGAATCGTTTCTGGCCGCAATGTCTGAATTCGACGCGTCCATAGCCGCTTCTGTCGGTGCAGACATGACTGACGACGAGAAGCCTGATCTAGGTGCTGATCTCCAAAACGGAAAGGGAGACTTCTTCAACGATCTACTGGTTCTGCTTCTCAAGCAATGCTCTGGTGTTCAGCTCCTGACATCTCGTCGACCCGTACCTGGGCTGATCGTGCCCAAACACAATCTCGACTGCGTCTATCCGGCAGAGGGGGATCTCCGGTTCATGCTCGAAGCGAAGATGATGGGCACACCCAAGCACATCAACTCACCGAGGCAGAAGAAGAGCGGACGACCCGGATCAGCCGACATCGACAAGCGGGTCAAAGAGCTTGCCTTCAAATGCATCGACCTGAAAGGCGAATTCAGCAGGCGCCAGGCCATGAGTGGCACAGCACCGCGTTCTGGGGGACCGGGTGGAGGCGATCTCACAACCTGGCTCCGCACAGTCGAACCAAAGATCTACTTCTTCATCGCAGTACGGATCACCAGCGACAGCGATTTTGAACGAACCCTCAAGTGGGCGTCAACTGCACAGCAAGTCCTCGATGCCGTCGGCCTCTATTGCTTCGAACCTGAGGGCGACTCGTTCACCGACTACAGACGAAGAGAAGGAGTTCCACCAGACCTCCAGCTCGAACGGGTCCTGTACAAGGCGTGTGTAGATTTACAAGCCATGGGATCCAACGAGAATTAGGCCCAACTCTGCCTAGGGCTTGGATATCTTTGACTAGTCGAATTCTTCAGTTCGGTGGGAGTCGGTCAGCTATCTCGTTGGCTGCGGCAGTGTCTGCGCTTTCCACGACAATCTATTTCAGTCTTCTTGGGCGAGGCGGGCGGGGAAGCCGCCTTTGGAGATTGGGCCCCATTGGTCGATGGTTAGGCGGATGAGGCATTTGCCCTGGTGGGCCATGGCTTGGCGGTATTCGTCCCAGTCGGGGTGCTCGCCGGAGATGACTCGGAAGTACTCGACCAGGCCGTCGAGGGCTTCGGGCATATCGAGGACCTCGGCGGATCCGTCGAGTTGTATCCACTCGCCGCCGAACTCGTCGGACATCACCGCCATCGATGCCGCCGGATTGCGCTTGGCGTTGATCGACTTGGCCCGTTCGGGGTAGCTCGACACCACAACCCGGCCGCTGGTGTCGAGGCCCAGCGTGACCAGCGAGCTCTGGGGGCGGCCGTCGCGGCGAGTTGTGAGCAGCACGCCTCGGTGGCGGGGGCGGACGAAGTCCTCCATCTCGGCTCGGTCGACATACCGGTCGGTTGCAATTGAAGGCATGGAGTGAAGCTAGCGGTCTTGGGCGGTCGTTAGGACTACTCAGAGCACTACAGAGTGCGCCTGATGGGAAGGAGGTTTTGAAAGACAGGGTCGCGGCCTTCTGTCCGGGCCGCGAAGACCTCGGCCATGTCGTCGGGGTGGAACATGCCGGCCTGCCAGGTGGCGACGTGGTTGAGGCCGTCGGCCACGCTGTGGTCGCGGGTGTAGTTGAGCATTTCCTTTGATCCCCACACGGCCAATGGCGAGCGTTCGGCAATATTGTGAGCGATCGCTAACACTCCTTCGAGCATGCTCTCCTGATCGGCGTAGACCTGGTTGACAAGGCCGGCTGCCATTGCCTCATCGGCAGTGAGCCGTCGTCCGGTGTAGGCCAGCTCACGGGCCAGGCCGTCGGGAATGATCCGGGGCAGCCGCTGCAGTGTGCCCAGATCAGCGGTCAAAGCGATGTTGATCTCTTGAATGCAGAAGAACGCATCAGCAGTGCAATACCGCATATCGGCGGCGCAGACCATGTCCACCCCTCCGCCCACGCAGCCCCCCTGAATAGCGGCCAGCACCGGCATCCGGGCCTTCTCCAGGCAGCTGAAGGACTCCTGAAGGGTCAGGGCCAAGTTGCGGGTCTCGGCCCGGACTCGGCCGAACTCGGGGGTGTTGCTTGATCCTGATTCAGAATCAGCGCCACCCGAGAACAGCGAATCCGGCTGGGTGAACACCGACAAGTCCATTCCTGCGGTGAAGTGGCGGCCGGTAGAGGAGATCACCAGCGCCCGGGCTTCGCCGGAGTCGGACAGATCATTCACCGCAGCGGGCAGCTCGGACCAGAACTCCGGGATCATCGAGTTCCTGGCCTCAGGCCGGCTCAGCTGCAGATTGGCGACCCCGTCGTCGAGGGTGATCTCAAAGCAGGTGTATGTCGGAAATGAACCAGCCATCTCTATGCCTCCTCTCACACCCAGCCGGTTGTGTCCGCCGAAGGATCGGCGTCGGGGGGCGCTGCGGGGCAGACTACCCAAGTGCTCATAGTGGACACCCATACTCACGTGATCTCTGACGACCATGAGAAATACCCCCTTCAGGTGGCCGACTACCCGGGGGTGGAGTGGGTGTACGAGGCGCCGGTGACGGTAGAGGAGCTAAAGGCAGAATTGGCCAACGCTGGCGTCGATCGGGCCGTACTCGTGCAGGCCCAAGGGGGCTACGGCACGGATAACTCTTATGTGGTGGACGCTCGGGCAGCTCATCCCGAGACATTCAGCGCGGTGGTCATCGTGGACGACCCCGCCGAGCTCGACTCGCTGGCGGCCGCCGGAGCGGGTGGAGTGCGTTTCTACGCCATCGGCGGGGGAGGGCCGCTGCACGAAGAGACAACTTGGGACACTGCGAGGCGGCTTGGCCTGCGGGTCAGCGCAGCCACGGTGCCCGAGTACCTACCAGCACTGGTCGAGGCCGTAGCCGCCCATCCTGATGTGATCCTGGCTCTAGACCATTGCGGGTTCGCCCCGGAGACGATCGGCGACTACGCGCACCTGGCGAACCTCTATCTGAAGGTCACCCCTCATGTGCTTGACACGGGCGGAGGCGATCCCGGCCCAGTTCTAGAGCGGCTGGCCGAGCAGTTCGGTCTCGACCGGCTCATGTGGGGCTCCGACTACTCGCAGACCCACGACCGGTCGTACACAGAGCTAGCCGACCAGGCGCGAGCGGCCTGTAGTGGGCTTACCTCCAGCGAGCAGGCCCAATTCTTGGGCGGCACTGCGCTGGCCCTGTGGCCTGAGTTGGCCTAGTCCAGCTCCAGCATCTGATCGATCACTGCGGCCATTGCCTCAGGGTCGCGCTCAACCTCGCGGGTCTGGCCACCAGCATCGAGGAAGCGCTGCATGAGGGGCACGTGCTGGCCGGTGGCTGAGCAGGCCATCATCGCCTGGGTCTCGGCCAAGAGTCCGGGCTCTACCGGTCCCAGTGCAGCGTCTACGGCCTGCTTGGCCTTGGCAATGGACAATCTGGGCGAAGCGGCAATTCGGCGGGCCACCTGGGCGGTATGGGATCGGAGCTGGTCGGAGGGCAGCACCCGGTTGACGTATCCGATGGCCTCGGCCTCCTCGGCGGTCACGTCGTTGCCTGACAAGACGATCTCCAGCGCCCGGCTGCGGCCCACCAACCGGGCCAATCGCTGGGTGCCGCTGGCTCCGGGGATGATTCCCATGGCCACCTCGGGCTGGCCGAGCACGGTGCGGGGCCCGGCGAAGCGCATGTCCAGCGACAGCAAGAACTCCGAACCGCCGCCCCGGGCCACGCCGTCGATCATGCCGATGGTGGCTACCCCGATGGTGCGGCACTGGTCGAACGTGACCGCAGCCATGTTGGGCTCGGTCGGCACTTCGGTCGACGCCTCCATAGCCAGGATCTGCTCGACGTCGCCGTGCATCAGAAAGAAGTCGGGATCGGCGCTCTCGAACACCAGCACCCCCACCTGATTGTCAGCTTCGACCGCATTCAGCAAGCCAAACAACCCACCGATCAATTCGCCGTCCACCAGCTGCTTGGGCGGATGGTTGATCACTACCCAGCCGACGCCGCTGTCGACGGTCATCATGAAGGGTCCAAAACTCTGGCTACTTCTCTGCTTAGTCATCAGAGACCTCCCACTGGTTCCAATACGCAACTTCAGACAATGGCCGCCGGCGCACCGGGCCGAAGGGCACCGCGGGCCAGCCCATCGGGATGCCGCACACGATTTGGACGTCCTCGGGAATATTGAGCACGGACCGTACTTCATCAGCCCGGAAGGTGTGCAGCGTGGTCAGTACGGTGCCCAGGCCCAGGCTGCGAGCCGCAACCAGGAGATTCTGCACCGCTGGATACACCGAGTGGCTCACCCCCCGCTGAGTGGAGCACACAATGATGAACACCGGCACGTCGCCCACCTCGCGAGCAAACGTGGCGGCCTTCTCTACTATCTCCGCCTCCTGGCCCCGTAGCCACTCAGCGCCAGCCGCTGGGTTGTTGTACGACTGCTGCTGTGCATCCAGATACAGCTCGCCCAGCTGGCGGCGCTTGTCAGGATCGGTGACCACCACGAAGCGGGCGAACTGGCCATTGATGGCGCTGGGGGCCCGGATGGCCGCGTCCAGCACCTTGGTAATGAGCTCATCGGGCACCGGGTCGGGCAGATAGCGGCGCACTGCCCGCTGGGTGTGCATGGCCTCGAACACGCCGACCTCGGCGGTTGCTTGGTTCATGGGCTGGACAGTAGTTGCAGCCGGGGTGGTAGTAGTCACCCCACGCTGGCGGTAGCCTGCTCCCATGGCGCAAAAGCACCGCATCACGATCACCTATTGAGTTCCTTGAAACTATTCCGAGCACGCCGTGAGCGCTGCCAAGGACCTCCTTCAGAACTACCAGCACATCATCGAGGATCTGACTCTGGTGACCGGCGCGTCGGGCATCTTCGACGTCGAAGTCGACGGGGAGATGCTCTACTCCAAAGACGACTGCTGCCGCCACGCCGAATCCGGCGAGGTGCTGAAGCTGTTCGCTGACCAGTACGCCAGCGAGGTGCTGCGCTACGGCACCTAGCCGCAGGGGCCGCGTAGGCTGCGGGCGTGGACGGCGGCACAGAAAACTTCACAGTCGACATTGATCATCAGACACCGGAGTTCATTGCCGACCGCCATAGCCGCTACGACGAGTTGCGGGAGCGTTGCCCGGTGGTGTTCAACGAGCACTATGGCGGTTTCTGGATGGTCACCGACTACGAGTCGGTGGCTCAAGTAGCTCGAGACAACGAGACGTTCGCCCACAAGTACGAGCCCGACGCCCCCGATGGCATCTCCTATATGGGCATCTGCGGCGTTCCCCGTCCGTCGTACATACCCCGCCAAGGCGTTTCCGAGATTGATGGACCCGAGCACGCCGACCTGCGGCGAGTGCTGAACCCGCTCATGACCATCAATGCCGTCGAGAGCACCCGGCCGAGGATGGAGGCAGTTTCGGCATGGTTCATAGATGAGATAGTCGAGTCGGGGGAGGCAGATTTGGTGCTCGACTACGCCACTCCGGTTCCGGCTGTGCTGACCCTCGAGATGATGGGCATGGTGTCATCCAACTGGCAGCACTACGCCGACTTCTTTCACGCCACCTCGTCCTACGAGCCCACCGATGAGCGGTACCTCAGCGCAATCGCCCACCAGCCGGATATGTGGGGCGAGCTGCGCGACTTCGCCCAATTCCGCCGAGAACATCCGGCCGACGACGTCACCACTGCCCTGGTTTCCTCCCCGCTCGATGGCCGAATGCTGAGCGACGACGAGATCACCGCCATCATGTGGAATCTGGTGGCTGGCGGCCTCGATACAACCACATCGCTGGTGTCGTGGGGCCTGCACCACCTAGGCACCCATCCCGAGGACCGCGACCGACTCATCGAAGCCCCCAGCCTGATCCCAGCGGCGGTGGAGGAGTTCCTCCGCCACTACAGCCCCAGCGAGACCCTCACCCGCACCGCCACCCGAGATGTGGAGCTGGGTGGCCGTCAAATCCGGCGGGGCGACTTGGTGTTCATCAGCTGGGTGTCGGCCAACCACGATCCCGCAGCTTTCGAGGACGCCGACCACGTTCGCATTGACCGCGCGGTGAACAAGCACTTGGCGTTTGGTCTGGGCGGCCATCGCTGCATTGGCTCGTCGATCGCCCGCATCGAGTCGGAGCTCATGCTGAGAGATGTCCTAGCCCGCATCGGCGATTACGAAATCGACATCGACGGGTTCAAGCCCTATCCCGGCAACCTGCTGATGACCGGCGTGGTCTCGATGCCGGTCATGTTCACTCCCGGGGTTCGTTCGGGCGCGGCCGACCCATTTGTCTGAGGGTTATGGCAAACCCCGGTTGACGGGGATGTGGCTGAACCGGATTCAGCTCAGCCGCTCGACGATCATGGCCATGCCCTGGCCGCCGCCCACGCACATGCTCTCGATGCCGATGGTCCTGTCGGCGTCCTCCAGCCCGTTGAGCAGTGTGCCCATGATGCGGGCCCCGGTCATGCCGAAGGGGTGGCCCAAAGCGATGGCGCCGCCGTTCACATTGAGCTTGTCGTAGTCGATGCCCAACTCATCGGCCGAGGGGATCACCTGGGCCGCAAATGCCTCGTTGATCTCCACGAGGTCGATGTCGTCGATGGTCATGCCCGCCCGCTCCAGCACCTGGGAAATGGCCGGAATCGGGCCGAGGCCCATGATCTCGGGGTTCACCGCGGCCACACCCGAGGCCACGATCCGAGCCAGCGGCGTGACGCCGAGCTCTGCGGCCTTGGTATCGCTCATCACCACCACCGCGGCGGCCCCGTCGTTGAGGGGGCAGGCGTTGCCCGCAGTCACAGTGCCGTCGGGGCGGAACACCGGGTTGAGCTGGGACACCTTCTCGAGGAGCGTGCCCGCGCGTATGCCGTCGTCGGTCCTTACCAGCGTGCCGTCGGCTAGCGGAAACGGGGTTATCTCCCGCTCGAAGAAGCCACGTTCCTGGGCGGCCTCGGCCCGGTTCTGGGACCTGACGCCGAACTCGTCCTGGCGCTCCCGGCTCACATTCCAGGCCTGGGCCACGTTCTCGGCGGTCTGGCCCATGGCGATGTATATGTCAGGCAGACCTTCAGGGGGCGACCATGTCGGCGTGCCCTCGCCCGTGCGATCAGCTGAGCGGGCCTCGGCCTCGGCGAACTTGTCGTTCTTGCCGCCCCGATCGGAAGCTCCGGCGGCGAAGCGGCTCACACACTCCACTCCGCCAGAAACGAACACATCGCCCTCGCCGGCCCGCACCGCGTGGGCGGCCATGCGGATGGTCTGGAGTGACGAGGAGCAGTAGCGGTTGACGGTCACGCCGGGCACGTCGAGACCAGCCAGCAGCCCCGATAGCCGAGCGATGTTGTAGCCGGCCTCGCCCGCAGGCTGGGCGCAGCCCCACATCACGTCCTCGACGTCAGAATCGTCGACCTGGGGGACCTTGCTGAGCACATCGCTGATGATGAACGCCGACATGTCGTCGGGGCGGACGTCGACGAGGGATCCCTTGACCGCTCGCCCGATGGGCGTGCGGGAGGTGGCGACGATGACTGCTTCGGGCATGGGGGCTCCTATTGGTTAGTTGGGAAGAAGTTGGAGAAGGGTGGGTAACTATGAGAGGTCGACTCTCTCGGTGTCGCTGCCGCTGCGGAGGTGCTTGCCGGGCCGCGCGTCGGTGAACTGACCGTCTCGGACAATCTCGTCGCCGTTGCAGAACACGTGGTCGATGCCGTCGGCCTCGCCGTAGAGGCGGGGGGCGCCAGCGGGCAGGTCGGCCACCACAGTGAGAGGCTTGGCTCCCACCTGGCTCTCGTCGATCACCACCACGTCGCCGTGCCAGCCTTCTTGGAGTTGCCCCCGCTCCTTGAGACCGTACAGCTGGGCCTGCACGTCGGTCATCAGGTGGACGGCCTCTTCCATCGAGATGAGCTCTCGCTCCCGCATGCACTGGCCGAGCATTGAGGTGGCGTAGTTGGCCGTCATGAATAGGTCCAGGTGGGCGCCAGCGTCGGAGGCGCCGATCACAGCCCGGCCGTCTCGCCAGATCTCCATGCGGGCCTTCCAGTCCGCGTTGGAGGACACCGGCGGTGGAGTGCCAAAGGAGGTCTTCAGCTCATCGGCCACCACGATGTCGCACAGGGCGTCGAATGGCTTTTTGCCCTCGTCCTCGGCAATCTGGGCAACCGTTCGTCCCCGATACTGCTCATTCTCCGGGGCGAAGGTGTCGAAGATGATCTTGGTGGACCAGTCAGCCAGTCCCTTCAGAGGCCCGGGCTGCTGGGCCAGCTCATCGAGACGGTCGCGCTCGGCTTGGTCGGCTAAGAGCGCCATCTTCTCGGCGGGCGGGGCCAGCATGGCGCCCTCCCAGTCGGGCAGGGCGTCGAGCACAAAGCCGCCGGCCATGCTCAGGCGTACCGAGAAGGCCATGGGCACGGTGAGGGCCACCACCTTGCCGCCGTTGGCCTTGGCGTGATCGCTGGCCTCCAGCTTTGCGTAGCACTCGTCCAAGTTGCCGGCCGCCACGGTCATCACGTTCCAGTTGAGCTGGGTCTGGGCCGCCACCGACATGTCGGTCATGAGATTCATTGCGGCGTCGTCGAACGGGCCAACACAGGGGATGATCTCCAGCGAGGTGCCCTCGTACTCCGAGCACACCCGGGCCAGCTCCACCAGCTCGTGGCGGCTGGCATAGCGGCTGGGCACCATGTTGCCAAAGGGATCGTTGTGAGTGCGGGCATACGAGGAGGAGAACCCCAGCGCACCGGCCTCCAAACCAGCGCGGAGCAGGTCCTGCATCTGCGCCAGCTCCTCGGGGGTGGCCTCCCGCTTGACGCAGTCGGGGCCCATGACCACTCGGCGCAATGCGGAGTGCCCCACCTTGAAAGCGGTGTTGATCGACAGCGTGCCGTCGAAGGCGTCGAAGTACTCGGCGGTGGAGCGCCAGTTCCACGGAACGCCGACCTGGAGCGACTCCAGGGGCATGCCCTCGACCCGGGCCAGCATCTGCATCAGGTACTCGCCGTCGGCGGGGTCATCGGTGAGCGGGGCGATGGTGAATCCGCAATTGCCCCCGATCACGCTGGTCACCCCGTGCAGAGGCGACGGGCTCAACGTGGTGTCCCAGAACACCTGGGCGTCGAGGTGGGTGTGAACGTCGATGAAGCCGGGGCACACTGCTTTGCCGGTGGCATCCACCGTGTTGGCCGCCTCTGCCGCGCTCAGATCCCCGATCGATGCGATCCGCCCACCGGTCAGGCCCAGATCGGCCCGATAGCGTGGGCCGCCGGTGCCGTCGACGATGTCTCCGCCTCTGATGATGGTGTCGAACATGGAAGCTCCCTGGAGTGCGTTAGCGGACGCGGTTGCCTTTAATGTAGGCGATTCGTGCCCTTGGGGGTGTGGCCGGAGAGCGCAGCCGACTAGCCGGCTTTCACCAGCTTCGGATCGGGGCCGGAAACAGATCGCCGGTATGCTCTGCCCATGGTTGAGATCCCCCGCATTATCTCCGTGGACGACCACGTGGTCGAGCCGCCCGACTTGTGGATCGAGCGCCTTCCCCGCAAGTACCACGACCGCTGCCCGCGGGTGGAGCGCGACAGGGCCACATTCCACTTCGAGGGTGGGGTGTTCAGCTACGAAAAGGGGGCGCCCGACGGGACATGGGGCGACTGGTGGCTCTACGACGACCTGATTTATCCGTTCCCCAAGCTGTCGGCTGCCATCGGGTTTGAACCGCTCACCAACACGCCGGTGACCTTCGACGAGATCCTGCCGGGGTGCTGGAAGCAGAAAGAACGCCTCGTGGACATGGACGCCAACCACGTTGATGCGTCGATCTGCTTCCCCAACGTGCTGCCTCGATTCTGCGGCCAGACCTTCCACGAGCGGGAGGACAAGGAGCTGGCTCTGCTGTGTGTCAAGGCCTACAACGACTGGATGATCGATGAATGGTGTGCCGGCGACGGCAAGGGGCGGCTGATCCCCCTCACCATCGTCCCGCTGTGGGACTCCCAGCTGGCCGCCGAGGAGATCCACCGGTGCGCCGACAAGGGCAGCTTCGCGGTGGCCTTCTCCGAGAACCCCTACCACCTGGGTCTGCCGTCGATCCATCACCCCAGCAAGTTCTGGGAGCCGTTCTTCGCCGCCTGCGAGGAAACCGGCACGGTGGTGAACATGCACATCGGCTCTTCTTCGAAGATGCCGAGCACGTCGCCCGATTCGCCGTTCGCAGTCAGCTCCACCATTACCTTCAGCAACGCCATGGGCTCGATGTGCGACTACATCCTCTCCGGAGTGTTCGTGCGGTATCCCGGCCTGCGGGTGGCCTACAGCGAGGGCCAGGTGGGGTGGATGCCCTATGTGATCGAGCGCATGGACAAGCTGTGGGAGGAGCGAATCAACGACGACGACGGCGATTTCGGGGTTAACCTGCCCAACCCGCCGTCCACCTATATCCCCGGCCACGTGTGGGGCTGTATGTTCGACGACTCTGTGGGGCTGCGCAACCGCGACCTGATCGGCATGGACCAGATCACCTTCGAAGTGGACTATCCCCACGCCGACTCCACCTTCCCCCACACCCTGGAAGTGGCCACCAGGATCGTGACCGAGGCCGGCCTCGACGACGAGGAGACCTACAAGCTGCTCCGAGGCAACGCCATCGAGCTGTACAGCCTGGAAAAGTACGGAATCGCTGCTTAGCCCGTCTGGCGGACGAGCACCGATAAGGGGGATTTGCCATGGCGCTGGCCGAGATGGAGCCGCTGAATGCTGACGAAGAGTACCGCCTGCTCATCGGGGGTGAATGGGTGGCTCCCGGTGCGGGCACCTACGAGATCGTCGACCCCAACACCGCTCGGGTGATCGGGCACGCCCCCGAGGCGTCGAAGGCACAGGTGGCCGACGCGGCCGCGGCGGCCAAGGCCGCGCTACCGGGCTGGCGAGACACTCCCATGGCCGAGCGGTGCGCCCTTCTGGGCCGGGCCGCCAACCTGATCGACGAGCGGATCGGCGGCTTGACCGGCCTGGTGCAAGGCGAGACGGGGGCTACCATCAACATCACCGAGGCCGTGCAGCTGCCGGCGTGCGGCGAGCGATTCCGCCAGTACGAGATCCCCGCGAGCCTGGACGAGTCAATGGCGCCGTATCCGGTTGAGGCCAACCCGCTGGGGCCGGCCGGACTGGCCGGGGCCCATGTGATCCGCCAGCCCGTGGGGGTGGTGGCCTGCATCACCTCCTACAACTTCCCGCTGGTCAACGTGTCGGGCAAGGTGGCGCCCGCGCTGGCCATGGGCAACACGGTGGTGATCAAGCCGGCGCCCCAGGATCCCCTGGCCATGATCAAAGTGGTGGAGATAATCGAGGAGGCCGGATTCCCGCCGGGGGTGGTCAACATCATCACCGGCTCGGGGGCCGCCGCCGGGGCCGGCCTGGTGACGTCGCCCGATGTGAACATGGTGAGCTTCACCGGCTCCTCCGCGGTGGGGGTGAAGATCATGGAGGCGGGATCAGCCACCATGAAGCGCCTGCTCATGGAGCTGGGCGGCAAAGGAGCTTGCGTGCTCACCGACGACTGCGACGTGGATGCCGCAATTGGGGCCATTGCCTCGGTGTGGGGGCTCCACAGCGGCCAGATCTGCACCGCGCCCACTCGGGTGATCGTCCACCGCTCCCGCTACGACGAGCTGGTCGACAAGCTGACCGCGGTGGCCGGAATGCTCAAGGTGGGCGACGCCCTCGACCGGGAGACGATCGTCGGACCGGTTATCACCGAGACCCACCGCGACCGGGTGGAGCACTTTATCGCCAGCGGCGTGGCGGACGGGGCCACCTTGCAGTGCGGCGGTGGGCGTCCAGACCTGCCCGGCTATTTCGTGGAGCCCACCTTGCTGGTGGACTGCGAGCCCGACATGCGAGTGGTCCAGCACGAGATCTTTGGGCCAGTGGTGGCCGTGCTGGCCCACGACGGTGACGACCACGCGGTGGAGCTGGCCAACGACAGCGACTACGGCCTGTTCAGCTACGTGTTCGCGGGCAGCACGGCCCGGGCGTTCGAGGTCGGCCAGCGCATCGAATCAGGCAACGTCGGTCTCAATTCACTGGCCCCCCATGTCCACGCCCCCTTCGGCGGCTTCAAGATGAGCGGAATAGGCCGCGACCGCGGCGTCTTCGGCCTCCACGCCTACAGCGAAATCCAAGCCCTCAGCTGGCTTGCCAAGTAACCGACAAGAGCCCACCAGCTTGCCGTTTACCCGCTAAATCGGTCGGTGGCCGCCGGGGTAGGGGGTGGTGGCGTCGAGGGTCTTGGCAGTGTGGCACGCTGGTTGGCGTGGTTGAGGTGCCCCTTGGCGGGGGGATAGCGAACGCTGGGCAAGTGGTCCGGGTTGGTCCACATGTTCTTCGCCCGTCAAGTCCGCACTCAGGGTCGATCCACGATTTTCTTCGGTCGGTGAGACGCGCCGGATTTGAGGGCGCTCCCGAACCTGTCGGCATTGATGACGATGGCCGCGAGCGACTCGTGTTCATCGAAGGCGAGGTTCCGCTAGCGCCATATCCTGATTGGAGCCAGTCCGATATCGCATTGGAGTCCATGACCGAAATGCTGCGCGGCTTGCACGACGCCGCCGAAGCATTCGACCCTCGGGATCTCGAATGGAACGACAGTCTGTCTGATCCTGAGGGCGGGACGATGGTTTGCCACAACGACGTGTGTCCGGAGAACGTTGTCTTTCGCGATGGCGTTGCCGTTGCGCTGATCGACTTCGAGTTCGCAGCTCCTGGACGCCCTGTCTACGACTTGGCTCAACTGGCTCGTCTTTGCGTCCCGATCGAGAACGACTTTGACCAAGCCCGTCTTGGGTGGAGCCCTGCCGACCGGCCGGCCCGCCTGCGGCTAGTAGCCGACGCCTACGGCCTGGATCGGAATGGCCGGAACGAGCTGCTAACCGCTATCGACGACGCCCTCGCTCGCGGCGAGGAGTTCGTCCGGCGCCGTGTGGAAGCCGGTGACCCCACCTACATCGACATGTGGAACCAAACAGACAGAGCAGAGCGCTATCACCGCCGTCGCCGCTGGTGGAACGACAACCACGACCACTTCGCTACCGCCCTCCGCTAAATCTCTCCGCGGGTCTAGAGCAAGAATCAAGCCCTCTGCTGACTCGCCAGGCAGCTTTTGACCAGTAGAATTAGCCGAAACCGGTCTTGCGAAGCCGGCTTTCTCGGCCTATCCGGCCCCTCGAATAACAACTTGTAAGTTGTATCAACTGGAAGTAGGGTCCAGATGTGGGAGGTGGAGTACACCAACCGTTTCGAGGATTGGTGGGGCACGCTTGCTGTCGACAAACAGGGTCGGATTTCAGCAGCCGTCGATCTGCTGGTTCTCGACGGCCCCAACCTCGGTCGTCCCTATGTGGACACAATCGCCCGCAGCCGTCACTCCAACATGAAGGAGCTGCGGGTGGGCACGCTTCGGATTCTCTTCGCCTTCGACCCTCTGCGCAAGGCGATCCTTCTGCTCGGTGGGGACAAGTCCGGTCAGTGGACCCGGTGGTACCCACGGGCAATCCGTCGAGCCGATGATCTCTATGACCAGCACCTGGCATCCCTGCGAGACGAAGGATTGATCTGATGGCCAAGAAATTCAAGGACCTTGCGGCACCCCTCTATGCCGACCCCAAGTCTCGGGTGCAGATAGAGCGGCATAAGGGAGAGATGGAGGCTGAGATCTTCGCATGCAAGCTGGTCGATCTGCGCCAGGAGCTGGGGGTCAGCCAGACCGATCTGGCCGAGCGGCTGGGCATTTCCCAGGCTGGCGTCTCCAAGCTGGAACGGTCCACCGACCCCAAGCTTTCCACCATGCGCAAGCTAACCGAAGCCCTCGGAGGCACCCTCCACATCCAAGTGCGAGTCGGCGACCGCTCCATCGAGCTCGGCACAGACGCCACCGCCCCTTAAGCCGGGCGGTAGCCGCCGGGGTAGGGGGTGGTGGCGTCGAGGGTCATGACGGTGAGGTCCAGTTCGTCGAGCAGAGTGAGGCTGGACAGGATTTCGCCGCAGCGGTCGATGGGGCAATCACAGAGGGCTACGGCCGCTTCCACCATGGCCTCCATCGACTCGATCTGGTTGGGGCGCAGGATGTTGCCCACCAGCTCGTCGGCGCCTTCGGACAGCACCGCGGCTTGGGGTTCGATGGTGTTGATGCGGATGTTGCGGGGGTGCAATTCCACGGCAAGAGCACTGGTCATTCGGTTGAGGGCTGCTTTGGTGGTGCCGTAGAAGCCGAAGATGCCCTTCACTCCGTCGGCCGGGAATGGCGGGCCGACGGCCAGGTTGGCGGTGGCGCTGGAGAGGTTGACGATCCAGCCCTCCCCGGCGGCTTCCATGTCGGGCAGCACGGCGTCGATGAGGTCGTGGGGGCCCAGCAGGTTGATCTCTAGCATGAGGCGGCGCCGCTTCAGCGGGTAGCCCACCATCGGCTGGTAGATGGCCGCCGCCGCGTTGTTGACCAGGATGTCGATGGGGCCAAGTGCCTCCTGGGCTTGGGGCACGATGGTCGCCCGGCTTTCGGGGTCGGCCAGATCGGCTTGGATGGCGATGTGGGTGCCGGGGTGGGCGTTGAGCTCGGTCAGGGTCTCGTTGAGCGAGCCGGGCAGGGTGGGGTGGGAATCGAGGGTTCGGGCGGTGATGGCCACGTTGGCCCCCTCGGCGGCCAGCCGCTGGGCAATGCCCTTGCCGATGCCCCGACTAGCACCGGTGACAATGGCGTTCTTGCCTTCGAATCGCTTCATGGCGGGCATCCTAAGTTCACCGGCTTTCACACCTCGCAGTGAGGCGCTTCCAACTGCTCTGAATCTGGCAGCCGGTACTAGGGTCACCACCCATGTTGAGCGAAGGTACGAAGGCCCCGGAGTTCACCGCACCGGACCAAGATGGCAACGAATTGGCTCTGGCCGATTTGCGGGGCAATTGGGTGGCGTTTTGGTGGTACCCGAAAGCGTCCACCAAGGGTTGAACTATTCAGGGACAGGGATTCCGTGATCGAATCTCCGAGTTTGAGGCCCTCAACGCAGTTGTCGTGGGGGCGTCGTTCGACACCGTGGAGGAGCAGAAAGGCTTTGTGGACGGGGAGAGCTTTCCGTTCAAGCTGATCGCCGACCCGGACCGGACAGTAGGGCGGGCCTATGACGCCGAGCGGGCCGAAGGCGAGCCCTACTTCGAGCACGGCCTGCCCCGCCGGATCAGCTACCTGATCTCTCCTGACGGCACCGTCGTCAAGTCCTACGACCTAGAGGGCCAGGATCTGGCGCAGCACGCCGCCGAGATAATCGCCGACATCAAAGAGTTGAGCTAATAGCCCAGGGCGGGCTCAGAACTCGATGACCCAACGACCTCGGGTGCCGCCGGCCTCCAATCGGGCGTGGGCCTCAGGGGCGTTCTCCATGGGTACCGTGCCGGCCACCCGCAGGGATACCTGGCCGTCTTCGGCCTGTTGGCGTAAGCGGTCGAGCTTTGCCTGCTCCTTGAAGTAGTCGAATACCCAGGTGACGTGGAATTGGATGCCCCGCTCTCCATTGCCCGGCCATCCCCGCACCGAGGCGAAGCCTCCGCCGTCGCGCACCGCGGCTACCAGCGGCTCCAACTGCACCGAGCCGTCGGCTAGGCCGTCCACCCCATCAGGAGCGTGCTCTCGGATGCGATCGGCCACGTTGTCGCCCCGGCGCACAATCACGTCGGCCCCGAATCCCGCCACCAGTTCCTCGTCGGCCTCGGAAGAATCGGCGATTACCCGCAGGCCATCGGCATTGGCCAGCTCCACCATGTAGCCGCCATAGCACCCCGCTGCTCCGGTGACCGCCAGGGTCTGGCCGGGCTGGAGGGCGAGTTGGTCCAGGCTCAGCCGGGCGGTGAGGCCGTTCATGGGCAGGGTGCTGGCCTCGGCGAACGACGATCCCTCCGGCATCCGGGCGACCGATTCGGTTGGCAGCACCACATATTCGGAGTAGGCCCCGTGAGATCCCCGGGGCAACACGATGGCCATTACTCGATCGCCCACTTGCAGGTCGGTCACGGTGCCTTCGCCGATCTGGTCCAGCACCCCGGCAACGTCCATGCCGGGCACGTAGGGCGGCGGGCCGGTCTTGGCCTGGTCTGCGGCCCGAAGACCCGAACGCGCAACGGTATCGGTAGGGCTGACCGCGGTGGCCCGTACCCGAATCCTCACTTTGCCGGGACCAGCCTCTGGAGTGGGGAGCTCCACCACTTCCAGAGCCTCCGGCCCGCCGTACTCGATAACGCCTACTGCTCGCATGGGCGGAGAGACTAGTGGTCAGCAATCGGTCAACAGCCAGCGCAACTCAGTCCCAGCAGTCGATGTCGTTGTTGTCTTGCACACCGCACGAATGGTCGGTACCCGACGAAATGGCGATGAAGCGTCGAATCGGCGGGTCAGCCGCTCCGCCGACGCCCCAGCACCGGGGAGTGCCGTCGTCACGCAGGCCGCAGGTGTGCTCCCAGCCAGCGGAGATGGCGATGAACCGGTCACCAGGGGGCTCGGCTTGGCCTCCGGCGTTGTCGCCCCAGCACGCCACGGTGCCGTCGTCGCGGATCGCGCAAGCATGGGATAGGCCGACCGAGACGGCGGTGAATCGGCCTTCTGGAGGATCAGGCCATCCGTAGTCGCCCCAGCACTCCACGCTGCCGTTGTCGCGAACGCCGCAAGAGTTGTCGCCCCAACCAGCGGAAAATTCGGTGTAAGGGACCCATGAAATTGCTGGCACGTCTGGATTGGCCTTGCTGTTGGGCCAGCATCTGACGGTGCTGTCCTCACGGATGCCACATGACCGCAATCCTCCAACGGAGATGGCGATAAAGCGGCCCTGGGGAGGAAGACTGCGCACTTCGTAGTTGTCGCCCCAGCAGTTGGCGGTGCCGTCGCTGTGAATCCCGCACGAATAGCCCGATCCGGCGGAGATAGCAGTGAAGGTTCCATTGGGGACATAGGCCCATCCGGCATTGGTCCAGTTGTCGCCCCAACACCAGACGGTGCTGTTGGGAGTGATGCCGCAGGTGTGGTCCTCACCGGCGGATATGGACGTGAATCGGTCTCCTGGAGTGTCCGCATCATCTATGACACAAGCGGTGGCCAACACCGCGACCGCGGCCACCACGGCCACCAGGACTGTGGTTGATTTCCGGCGAATCGACAAGTGGCTCATTGGATCCGCCGAAATTGATCAGGATTGGGCGCGAGAGGCCACCACATCGGAGAAGTCCACGAACGAGCGCAGGGTGTGGCCCCCGTCCACGGTGATGAATTGGCCGGTGGTGAAACTCGACTCCGGGCCGGCCAGAAAGCGGATGGCCTCGGCGATGTCGTCAGGGCGGCCGATGCGCTGGAGGGGCTGTTGATCGAGATACTGCGCCACCACCGAGTCGTTGTTCACCAGTCCTTGGGTGGTGTCGGTGGCGGTGAGCCCCGGCCGAACTGCGTTGACCCGGACCCCGAGAGCACCCAGCTCGTCGGCGGCTACTCGGACCAGGGCGTCTACCCCGGCCTTGCCGGCGCAGTAGGCGGCCAGGAAGCGACACGACTGGATGGCCGCGGTGGACGACACGGCCACGATGGATCTGCCTCCGGCGTCGGCCATGTGCTGTCCGGCGTGCTTGATCATGATGAAAGGGGCAACCACGTTGAAGCTGACGATTTCGGCGACCTGCTCGGGCTCTTAGTCGAGCACCGCGGCCATTGCGCCTCCGCCAGGAACCGACACTGCCATGTCGAGTCGCCCCGTGGGCTCGGTGGCCATGGCTACTGCGGCCAGCACCTGGTCGCTGTCGGTGGCGTCGCAGGTGGTCCAGCGGATGTAGCCGCCGGTCTCGGCCGCTAGCGGGGACAGCTCCTCGGCAACCTCTTGGAGGTGGCCAGAGCTGCGGCTGGCGATCACCACGTGGGCGCCATCGCCTACCAGCAACTGGGCCGTAGTTCGGCCAATACCGCCCGCACCCCCGGTCACCAGGGCGGACATTCCGGCTAGGGGCAAGCTCATAGGTCGGATACTCCTTCTCGTACAACAGTGCACAACAACTCGGCGTGGCGGTGGGCCAAGTCGTCGGGCATGCCGGCGATGCTGGCCCAGCAGTAGGCCTCCACCATGGGTATGCCCTCCGTCAAGCGCCGCAGATGCTCGATGGCATCATCAGGGGTGAGCACCTCCATCGGAGAGATCACCCCCATGGTGCTGCGGCGCTCCCGCAGCTTCTCCACTGTGAGCATGCTGGGGGTCTTGCCGGTGCCCGACGCCCCGGCGGCCCGGTAGGTGTTCAACTGCCAGGCCAGATGTGGGAGGATGCGCTCGTAGGCCTCGTCGGGGTCGTCGGCCACCACCATGCTCACCACTCCGGCCATTTGGGCCATGCCCGAGTCGTGGCCCGCCTCGGCCAAACCCTCGGAATAGGGCTCCAGCGAGGCCGGATTGATGGATAGCAGGCCGCAACCCAGCCGGCCGGCCCGACGGGCGCCCTGGGGGCCGTTGTAACCCAGCCAGATGGGGAAGGGATTTTGCACTGCCGGCGGGGTGACGACGCCGCCGTCCAGCAGCTCCCGCACCTCCCGCACCCGCTGGTCGGTGATGGTGTAGCGCTTGGACAGGTCGGCCCCGTAGGCCTCGAACTCGTTGGATACGTAGCCCGCGCCCAGCCCGAGGTCGATGCGGCCGTTGCTGATCTGGTCGGCCACGGCGGCCTCTTCGGCGATCTGCGGGGCGAGGCGCAGCGGGGCCAGCAGCACGGCGGTGCCGATCCTGACGCGCTGAGTGCGGGCCGCCACGGCCGCGGCGAAGGTAAGAGGCTGGGGCAGATAGCCATCCTCGAAGAAGTGGTGCTCGCTGAGCCACACCGAGTCGGCCCCCCATTGCTCGGCTTGGACGGCCAGCTCCAAAGACTGCCGGTAGAAGTCAGGCCAGGGCTTTCGCCACTCCGGCGGGTTCCGCAGGTCCAGGTAGATACCGATGCGCATGGCCAGACCCTACCGATACTGCGGTGCTCTACTCGTCTTGGGTGGCTCTACTTGTCTTGGGTGGCTGGGGGCATCCAGTCGGGCCAGTGGTCGGCCAGGGTGAGCGACCATTCTGGGGGGCGCTTCTCAAGAAAGGCCATGACCCCCTCGGTGGCGTCGGGCTGGCCCATGACGTGGAGGTGGATGCGGCGCTCCAAGTCGTTGATCAAACCTTGGTCGCCGGGCGAAGTGGTCCACAGCAGCCGCTTGCTGAGGGCGACCGACACGGGGGCAACGTTGACGGCGATGTCTTTGGCGGTCTCCAAGGCAGCGGGCAGCACTTCGTCGGCGGGCAAGGCGGCCGTTGCCAGCCCCATCTCGGCCGCCTCGGTGCCGGTGTACATCTTGCCGGTGAGCAGGATCTCCAGCGCCTTGGCGTGGCCCACCGTGCGGGGCAGGGTCCAGTGGGAGCGGAAATCGGGCAGCACTCCCCGGCGGTTCTGCACGATGCCCCATCGGGCGTCGGCCGCGATGTAGCGGATATCGCACTGGAGGGCGATGGTCATGCCCAAGCCGACGGCATGGCCGTTGATGGCGGCGATAACCGGTTTGCGCACATCCCAGGGATGGAACTCAAGGGCGTCGGAGCGGAATCCGTCGGGGTTGGGGGTGCCGAACACGCCCGGCCCGCCGGAGAAGTCGGCGCCGGCACAGAAGGCCCGACCCCCGCCAGTGACGACCACCGCCCGCACATCCTCGTCGGCATCGCATCGGCGCAGGGCGTCAGACAGCTCAGTGCCCATCAAAGAACTGAAGGCGTTGAGCTTCTCGGGACGGTTCAGGGTGATCACCGCCACTCGGTCGTCGACCGTGTAGGCGATGTCTTGATAGTGGTCAGTCACAAGTGCTGGTATCTCCTCAAGGCTCGGGGGATGGTAACCACGCCCGCACCAGCAATCACCACTGCGGCGATGGTGGGAATCCACATCCAGGCCGGGGGGATGTCCAGTTCGAAGAAATTCCGGGCCCACGGCCATACCATCACCAGCAAATACGACCCGGCCATGGCCGCGGCCAGCCCGATCTTCCAGGGGCGCAGAGGGCGGCTGATAACCACCAAGATCACCAGCCCGACTCCCAGCAGGGTGAACGTCGCCACGGTTCGGGCCTCGGGCAGGGTTACCTCGTCGTGGCGGCGGGCGATCTCATAGACAAAGAAAGACGCCACGGCCGCTAGCACACCGGCGGGTATCGAGAACCGCAGCACCCGGGTGAGGAAGCCGGGGCGAATCAGCTCGGTGCTGGGGGCCAGAGCCAAGAACAGGCCGGGCACACCGATGGAGAACGTGCCCACCAAGGTGAGGTGGCGGGGCAGAAACGGGTACTCCACCGTGAAGATGCCCACCAGCACGGTGAGCAGCACGGCGTAGGCCGCTTTGGTCACGAACAGGTTGGCCACCCGCTCCACGTTGTTGATCACCTTGCGGCCCTGGGCCAGCACCTCGGGCAGGGTGGCGAACGAGTTGTCGAGCAGCACCAGCTGGGCCACCGCCCGGGTGGATGCTGAGCCGCTGCCCATGGCGATGCCCATGTCGGCACTCTTGAGAGCCAGCACATCGTTCACGCCGTCGCCGGTCATGGCCACGGTGTGGCCCCTCGACTGGAGGGCGCCCACCATGGCCTGCTTTTGCTGGGGCGTGACCCGGCCGAACACCGCGTTGTCGGCCAACACGGCAGCCATCTCGTCGATATCGTCAGGCAGTTCCCGGGCATCCATGTGGTTGTCGGCGTTGGGGATGCCAGCCCGCTGGGCAACAGCGGCCACGGTGGCGGTGTGGTCGCCGGAGATCACCTTGAGACTCACACCTTGCTCCCGAAAAAAGGCCAGGATCTCAGGTGCGTCGGGGCGGATGGTGTCTTCCAGCAGGATCAAGGCCAAAGGGGCCCGACTCTCGGGCAGCGTCTCGTCGGCCAGAGGATCGGGGCTGCGGGCCAAGAGGAGAGTGCGCCTGCCCGCCTCGGCGTGTATCGCCACCCGGGCCATCACATCGGGGAATTCGCCGGCGATCACATCGGGTGCCCCGAAGTAGAAGGCGCCGTGGCTGCGGAACTCCAGGGCCGACCACTTCCGGGCGCTGGAGAATGGGGTGGCGCCTACCGGAGCCCAGCCGCCGGCAGCATCACCGTCGGGGGCCGGATAGGCGTCGCGCACCGCCAGCATGGTGGCGTTGGGGGCCTCGTCGGCATGGGCCATGGCCCCCAGAGCGGCGGCGACAAGGGCAGGATCGATGCCCGGCAGGCTCTCCACCTCGCCGAAGGTGATGTGACCGGTGGTGATCGTGCCGGTCTTGTCCAGGCATAACACGTCGGTGCGGGCTAGCAGCTCCACGGTGGCCAGCTCTTTAGCCAGCGCTCGGCGGCGGGCCAGTGCTACCACTCCGGCGACGAAGGAGAGGCTGGTTAGGAGCACCAGCCCGTCGGGGACCATGGCCACCGCAGCAGCCACCGTGCCCTGGAGGGCGTTCTGCCAACGGTCTTCGGTGTCGAGCAGCACCAGGATGAGCAGCGCCGAGGCGGGGGGAATGATGATGATCAGCCAGCGCAGCACGGTGTCGATGCCCCTGCGCAGCTCGCTGTTGACCAGGGTGAACCGCTTGGCCTCCTCCGACAACGAACTGGCGTAGGACTCGGACCCGATTCGGGTGGCCTGGTACCGCCCGCTGCCCGCCGACACGAAACTGCCCGACAGCAGCTCGTCGCCGACCTCCTTCTCGATGGGGTCGGCCTCGCCGGTGAGTAGCGACTCGTCGGCCTCCAGCCCGGAGGAGGCGAGCACCATCCCGTCCACCACCACCTGGTCGCCGGGGGCCAAATCCAGCACCTCGTCGGCCACTACCTCACTGACGCCGACCTCGGAGACCTCTCCGTCCCGCACCACCCGGGCCTTGGGGGCGCTGAGCACCGCCAGCCTGTCCAGCTCCCGCTTGGCCCGGATCTCCTGGGCTACGCCGATAACTGCATTGGACACCACCACCCCCACGAACAGCCCGTCGCGGGGGAACCCGGCCACCAAGATGGCGGCAAAAAGCGCCAGCATGATCCCGTTCACAGGGGAGAACACGTTGGCCCGCAATATCTCGGACAGCGTGCGCACCGGGGCATCCGGTACCAGGTTGGTGCGACCCGCGGCCACGCGCTCGGCCACCTGCTCGCTGGTCAGCCCTCGCGTCGGCTTCACTTCCACTAAAGGGTTCGGGGCTGACTCAGGGGCCATCAGGCTCAGAAGTTATCGGCTCTGAATCGGTGTGGTGGGACTTGGGCTGTTCACTGCCAGATTCGCAGGGATCCCTCGAGGGTGGCGGCGGCTATCGACAGCGTGCCGTCGGGGCGGGTCAGCACGGCGATGTTGGTGGCCAGCTGTCCTCCCAAGGGGCGGCTCCACATGTCCACGGCGCCGTCGGGGCCGTGGAGGACCCCAGCGATGTTCTGCCGGTCGAGGGTGGGGATAATCACCTCTATGCGGCCGTCCCGGTCGACGTCGGCGGCCAATACCTGCTCGAGGTTGCGAGACCCGAATTCGTGGGACCGGTAGCCCGTGCGGGTGGCGACCACGTTTAGGTCATCGCCGGCCAGGGACAGGAATCGGATCGAGCCGTTGGCATCGGGATACAAGACCTCGGCGATCTCGAACTCTCCGCCGGGGCCAAGCGGCCCCACGGCCACCAGTTGCCGCCAGCCCAATAGGCGGTCAACCGGGTCGCTGATGGCCACCACGCCGCCGCCGCTCGACGCCACCACAATCCAGGCCTCCCGGTCGTTGCTGACAGTGAGGGCCACGTCGTCGATCCCGTCGCCGTCCACGTCGGCCAGCAGGGGGGCGATTGACTCGATCACATCATTTTCTGACCTGTAGACCATCTCGACCTCATTCACCCCCACGGTCACCACGGCCACGGCCGTGGCTTCCAAGTTGTCGCCCAATGCGGAGTGGGGGTAGCGGTCGGTCGGCTCGGCCAGTACCAGCACCCTTTCGGGGCTGATCTGGATGACCCGGGTGTCGGGCAGCACCTTGAGGTCGGGCCGCCACAGGGTGCCGTCGGCCTCCAGCACGGTGAGCCGCTGGAGGTTGTCTACATAGGCAGCCCGGCCTCCGGTCAGATAGACCGGCACGCTGTTGGGCGAGGCGTTGGCCGGCGTGGTGGCCAGTCGCACCGAATTGCCCTGCACGGCCAGCACCGGGGGCTGGCCGGGGGCTAGCCGGTCACCGGTGATATCGATGGAGATTGGCTGGCCCCCGACGGGAACCCGGTAGCCCTGGACCCTTCCGTCGGCCAGCGCCACCACCCATACATCACCGTCGGGGGTGCTGGTGCCAGTGACCCACGTTGGGGTGTCGCCGAGGTTGATGTCCTTGGTAGTGATCTGCTGAATGAACCCGGTGCCCAGTCCGGAGCCGTCGGCCAATCGGTTGCCGTCGGGGTGGTAGACAGGATCGACAAAGTTCACCGGGCCGAGATCGGCGAGAGTTGCCCCTGTTGGCGAGGGCTCTGGGGTGGCAGGCGGCGCGATTTCGGCGGGGGAGTCGCCTGAGTCAGAGCCGCACGCGCTGGTGAAGACAATGGCCATGGCGGCCATTGTCACGAGGAGCGCCAGGCGCAGGGCCACGGGCAGGCCGGTGGCACGGCGAATCATGTCCGTTCGAACCGCCAACCGCCCTTCGACAAGGTGAGCCGGTGCCGGGGGCCTTCTGCGCTGGCGTCGTTGGTCTCGTAGCCGGCATCGCCGTGCCACAGCGACACGGGGGTCTTACCGTCCAATGCGACGTGAGTGGCGTAGTGGGGGATGTCGTCGGCTCGGCGGCGGGCGGCAGCCAGGGCGTCGGCGACCGTGAGATGCTCGGCCAACTCCATGAGGGTGATGAAGGTGGGCGGGACGATGTCGATCTCCTCGGCGGCGTGGCGGGCCAGGGTGTCCGCTGGGCGCCACCAGGCGTGCTCTTTGATCTCACCGCCGTCAACGGTGACCGCCCCTTCGGGAGCGGGGGCGAGGAAGAACCAGGTGGCGAACCGCTTGGGGATCGTGGTGGGGGGCACCCAGTGGGAGTAGGGCACCAGATCGTTGTAGGCAACATCCAGATTGGACTCCTCGGCGGCCTCCCGCACGGCGGCAGCTCGGCTGGCGGCCACCACGTCGTCGGGGTTTGCGGTGGGATAGTCATCGTCATCCACCCGGCCGCCGGGAAAGACCCACATGCCGCCGACGAAGCTGAGCTTGGAGTTGCGCCGCATCATCAGCGTTTCCAAGCCGCCAGGGGCGTCACGCAGCAGCACTACGGTGGCGGCAGGCACCAACTCCGGGGGCTCGTCCTCCCGACCGACCCAGTCGGCGAACTGATGGCGCTGGCTGCCGCTCTTGTCGTTGCTCATTGGGGGTTTGATCCGATCATCCGGGCCCGAACCCCGGGATCGGTGACGAATACGGGGGCGTTGTCGTCGCCCAGCATGGCTAGTTTTACCGACATGCCACCGTCCACGGCCAACACCTGCCCGGTGATGTAGCTGGCTTGGGGGGTGAGCAGAAACACAGCGGCGTTTGCGATCTCCGCTGGTTGGCCCCGGCGGCCCAGTGGGATGGCCCGTCTGGCCGCTTCGGGGTACTCCTCGTCGCCTGCCCTGGGCGTGGTAATGGTGCCGGGGGCGATGGCATTGACCCTGATGTCGTGGTCGCCCCACTCCACGGCCATGGTACGGGTGAGGGAGTTGAGTCCGGCCTTGGCCGCTCCGTAGGCGGCTAGGAAGGGCTGGGAGGCCAGGCTGCTGACGGAGGACACGTTGACCATGGCTCCGCCGGTGCCGGCACCGATCATGGCTCGGGCCACTGCCCGGTTGAGGAATGCCACGTAGCGAAGATTGTTGGCCATGACCCGGTCCCAGCTCTGGTGATCGATATCCACGAGAGGACCGAAGTCGTCGATGCTGGTACCGCCGGCCACGTTGATGAGCCCGTCGATGCGGCCGTGGGCATTGAGTGCAGCCTGGATAACGGCGGCTGGGGCTTCGGGTTCGGTGAGGTCGGCTTGGACTTTGACCACCGGACGGGAGAGCAGGTCGAGCTTGTCTAGTTCGTCGGAAGATTGGTCCACGGCCACGACCTCGGCCCCGGCGGCCAGCGCGGCCTCGCAGGAACAAGTGCCGATGCCACCACCTCCGGCCCCAGCCACGATCACAATGGCACCGGTGAGGTCGGCAACAGGGACAGCCATCCCTCTCACACTACGGCCTGTCGCCCTAACTGCCTTGTCATGGCCGTGTTGGCGAGAAATCATCGACGGACCAGCAACCCTGGCAATATGAGCGTCTAGCCGAGCAAGAGAGAGGTCGTGGTTATGAAGGAGCTCAATGGCAAGGTTGCCGTGGTCACCGGTGCGGCCAGTGGGATCGGTTTCGCGATGAGCAAGCAGTTCGTGTCCGAGGGCATGCAGGTGGTGATGGCCGACGTGGAGGAAGAGGCACTGGCCCGGTCGGCCACCCAACTTGAGGCCGAGGGCGCCGACGTGCTGGGCGTGCTGTGCGATGTGAGCGACGCGGCCTCGGTGCAAGACCTGGCCGAGCAAACCCTGTCTTCATACGGCGGGGTGCATGTGGTGTGCAACAACGCCGGCGTGGGGCCAGCTGGACTGATGCTGGAGACCACCCCTGAGGAGTGGGAGTGGATCGTGGGGGTGAACGTGATGGGGGTGGCCCACGGTGTGATCACGTTTGCGCCGCTCATGGTGGAAGCCGGGGAGGGCCACATCGTCAACACCGCGTCGGAGGCCGGACTGGTTACCAACAGCGTGTTGGGCATGTACTGCGCCACCAAGCACGCGGTGGTGGGTTTGACCGAGTCGTTGTGGCGGGAGGTGCATCCCCAGGGTGTCGGGGTGTCGTGTCTGTGCCCCAACCTGGTGAACACCCAGATCTTCAACTCCGAGCGCAACCGCCCTTACGGAGCGGAGCTGACTGCCACCCAAAACGCCATCATGACCCCGCTGCGGGAAACGCTCAGCGCTCGGGGCATTGCTCCATCAGATGTGGCCGCCAAAGTGGTGGACGCCATCACCGAAGACCGGTTCTGGGTGTTCACCCACGACATCACTCCGGAGGCGGCCGCGGTGCGCTTCACAGACATCGAGGCCCGCCGCAATCCCACCGATCCCTATGCGGGTATGGAGTTCTAGCCCGGTCTCCTCCAGTCGCTTCGGGGTCTCTCGGTAACTGTGGACTAAATTCTCGTCATGGCTGTAGTGGACCATGCTCCCCGTCTTCCCCTGTTCGACACCCTGGACTTCGACGATTTCCATTCCGGTGAGCTGCCCCGGCGCCTGGCCGCGGGCCATGGGGCGCTGGCCGCAGATATCGGCGCGGGGACCCTGGTCAAGAGCTTCGCCTGGCGGCTGACCGACGGGCGGTCGGTTACCTATGTGATCGGTGATGGCGGCGTGGAGCTCCGCCCCGGCTACGACGCGGAACTGGTGGTGGAGGTCAGCGAGCAGAACTGGTCGAATTACGTGGCCGAGCTGTGGACCTGGGTCGGCTTGCTGTATTCCGAAGCCGCCGAGATGGTCCGGGGTGATTTCGGGCTGTTCGAGGACTTCGAGCCGGTGCTGTTGGCCATGTACCACGGCCGCCCCCTGTATGAGGGTTGGGAGCCCACGGTGGACCTCACACGGAGCTTCACCCTTGACGACGATCACGGGGAGATGAGCCGGTTCCTCGACGAGGCCGGGTTCCTCCACATTCGCGGTGTGTTCAGCGCTGAGGAGATCGATGCTCTGCGGGCCGAGGTGGAGCGCCAGCGGAGCGAGGCCACTCCCGACGATCACCGCTCTTGGTGGGCCACCAACGCCGACGGCGAGGAAGTGTGCTGCCGGGTGACCCACATGGACGACCGCAGCGATCTGATGCTCTCACTAACCGATGATCGCCGACTGGATGCCATCGGCGCGCTGGGTGGAGACGACTTCTCCACCTATCCCGAGCGGGGCGACGGCATATCGGTGGTCATCAAGCTGCCCAGCATCGTGGAGGGCCTGGCCGACCTGCCCTGGCACCGGGACTGCGGCACCGGCGGGCACTCGGTCACCTGTCCCGCGGTGAGCATCGGCATCCAGCTAGACGAATGCACCGAGGCCAACGGCCAGCTCCACTACCTGGCCGGCTCCAACAAATCGTCCAACCGGGCTCGCCAGGTGCGCGACGACTGGCCCACGGTGGCCATTAGCGCCTCGCCCGGCGACGTGACCGTTCACTACGGCCACACCATGCACGGCGCCCCGCCCCCCACCGCCGCCCCCGAATCCGGTGGCCGCCGCACCATCTACGTCGGCTACCACCAGCCCATCTGGGCCGAATACATTCCCCCCGGCCAGGGCTACAACGACATCCTGTTCAAAGACGGGGGCCGCATCAAGAGCCCAGAGGAATTCCAAGAGCAAAACAGCTGAGCAGCAGTCCAGCTGCCCGGCCGTTCAGCGGACTAGCAGTCGGTCGACGATTTCGTCGAGCAGGGGTTCGAGCTTCTTGGCGATGGCGTCGTTGTCCTCGCTGAGGTAGTCGTGGGGGATCACTACTCGGGGGACATCGGGTAGGCCAAGGGAGCGGGCCACGGTGTCAGCGGCGACGGTGAAGGGCTCAGTGACCACGGTGACGGTGGGGATGCCCAGTCTCTCCAGGTTTACGGCGTCGAGCACACTGCCCGACGTGCATGAGCCTCATTTGGCCAGGCCGTTGACCACCCCGGCACAGGCCCGGAACGAGGCCAGCATGTCGTCGCCCGCTGGGCGGCTGAGCACCGGCTTGTGCTGGCGGACCACGGCGGTCACATCCAGACGGTGGCGGAACTCCCGTTCCAGCACCTCGGTGTAGCGGGTGAAGTCGGGGCCCGATGAGGGGTTGTACTCGTTGACCAGGAAGCCGATGGTCAGTGGGCCTTGGGTGTGGCCCCGGCGGGGGGCCAACTCACCGTCGTTGAGCACCACCTCGCCGCGGGGATCAACCAGCTCGCCAATCAACTTCACGCCTTAATCCTGCCAGTTCTCTCAGCCCAGCGCCCGGCTTACGGCGTAGCCGCCCAGGTTGCCCCATCCGGCGCACACCGCCATCCAGGGGATCGATTCCGCGCCGGTGACCATCACGTGGATGTCTTCGGCCCGCTCGGTGACCGGCACCAGCGTGTCGGGATCGTCGGTGTCCACCCAGTCGGGCCACCAGGCGTAGGGGGGTACGCCGGGGGAGAGCAGGTCGCCGATGCGCCGCCGGGCCTGTTGCCACAGTTCTTGTTGCACCGCCGACCGGTCGTAGCCCTGCTCGGCTAGGTGGCGGGCCTCGTTGGGTGTGAGCACCACCAAGGTCTCGCCCATGGTGTGGGTGTTGTTGCATCCTTTGATGGCCATGGCGTCGGCCAACTGGGCCAAGCGGTTGACGGGAGTGTCGTCGGCCCCCCACATGGCCACGCTGGTGGGGGACTCGCAGGCGAAAACCGTGATGCCGCTGTCGGAGTCGACTCCGCGGGCTTGGTGCAGAGCGGGCCACGGGCTGTTGGGCGACTCAGCCACGCAGAAGGCGTAGCGGCCGGGGTGGCCGAACACCTCTTTGACCGGCTCGCCGGGGGTGGCCCCGCCGGCGTTCCACAACAACAGCTTGACGGCTCGGCCGATGGCCGCATTGGAGTGGGCCCCGCCGCCGCTGAACACCGACTCGGTGTGGGCCATTTCGAGCCGCTCGACCGCTGGCCCCGACACGATGACCAGCGGCCAGCACGGATGGGTGGTGGTAGCCACCCCCCGCAGGTTGAAGCGATCCTCCAGCATGGCCTCGACGGCGGTCAGCACCACCTCGAAGTGCTCGGGGCGGCATCCGGCCATAGCTGCGTTGGCGGCCACAACCTCGACGGTGGCCGCCCCACCCCGCGGAGGAATGGCCCCCAGCAGCAGGCGGGGATCCCGGCCCGAGGCCTCCACTAGGCCGTCCACCGCAGCTCGGGTGGGGGGATATACCGGCAGCCCGTCGGTCAGCCTCTCGGCGTGGGCCAGCTCCACCCACTCTTCAATGGTTTGAGCCGTGGTTATCGGGTTCATCGGCTCAATCCCACCCGAAGAGCCGCTTGGGGTTTACTTCGAATATTGCCTGCTTGGTGTGGTCGTCCAGATCGGGTCGTCCGGTCACGCCGGTCACGCTGGTGGGGAATTCGCTGTCCCAGTGGGGGTAGTCCGATGCCCACACGATGATGTCGCTGCCGATCTGCTCAATCACCTGAGGCAACCCGTCCTCGCCTTCGGTGGAAACGAACAGCCGCCCCTCGGCCAGGTACTCGCCCGGCGGCTTGGTGATGGCGTCGAACTCGTGGCTCCGGTGCTCGTAGTGCTCGTTGAGGCGCTCCAGCGTGTGGGGCACCCAGCCCACCCCACCTTCCAACAGGGCGACCCTCAACCGCTTGAACCGCTCGAACACCCCGCCGCAGATCAACGTTGTGGCCGCAAACATCAGGTTGAACGGAAACTCGATCACATGAAGCTGGGCATAGGCGTCGGTGAACCGGTCATTGGCGAAGCGGCAGCCCCCGGCATGGAACCCCAAAGGCACATCCAGTTGCTCGGCCAGGTTGTAGAGCGGATCGTTGTCGGGGTGGTCGGGGTTGCGATCGCCCACCGCGCAGGGCACGGTCAGCGACACGAACCCCAACTCGGTCACGCACCGCTCGGCCTCGGCCACGGCCTCATCCATCCACTTCAGGGGCAGTGCCGGAGTGCCCCGCAGCCGCTTGGGGTCCGCCGAGCACCAGTCGGCCAGCCAATTGTTGTAGGCCCGGCAGCAGGCGATAGTGAGATCTCGGTCTGATCCGGCGTACAGCCCCAGCGACATGGCCCCATACAGCACGGCGATGTCGATCCCCTCGGTGTCCATGTCGGCCAGGCGCAGCGCCGGGTCCACCCCGCCCTCGCGGAGGGTTGTCGACTCCCTGATGCCCTCGGGAGCCCAGGCCCCTGTGCCCGTGCCCGGAGGGATCACCTTGCCCTCGATCACATATCGGGTGGTGCCCCGCTCATCGGTGATCAGCCGGGGCCGCTGTTCGTGGAACCGGGACGGCAGGTACTGCTCCCATAGCTCGTCGGGCTCGAACACATGGCCGTCCACGTCGATCACCAGATGCTCCGGCATCCCACGAAGCTAACCCCTCTGGGGTGCAGTGGCCCGCGCTGGGCGGGCAGTGCGTAATCTTCTGCCCATGGTCAGCCTTGGAGTCCTTCCCCACATGCACGAGTCGGTCATCACCGATCCCCGCTGGGTCACCCAGTTCGCCCAAGCGATGGACGAAGAGGGAGTGGAGTCGATTTGGACCGTGGAGCACGTGGTGGTGGCCAACGACTACGAGCCCCGCTACTCCTACTCGGAATCGGGCCGCATGCCCGGCGCCCCCGGTGTGGTGATGCCCGACCCGCTGGAGATGCTGGCCTTCATGGCGTCGGTGACCGAGCGGGTGCGGTTGGGCACCGGGGTGGTGGTGCTTCCCTTGCACCCGCCGGCGGTGATGGCCAAGCGGGTGGCCACCCTCGACGCCCTTAGCGGCGGCCGGGTGATCCTCGGTGTGGGCAGCGGCTGGCAGGTCGAGGAGTACGCCGCTTGCGGGGTGCCCTATGAGGGCCGGGGCGACCGGCTCGACGAGTGCATCGGCGCGCTGCGAGAGTTGTGGGCTCCTGGCTACCGCACCTACGAATCCAACGCGGTGAGCTTCACCGAGTGCGAGAGCCTGCCCAATCCGGCTCAGCCCGGCGGCCCGCCAATCGTCATCGGGGGCAGCACCGGTCGGGCGGCCCGGCGGGCCGGGCGTATTGGTGACGGGTTCTACCCTTATGTGATCTCGCCTGAGGACTACGCCGACCGGGTGGCCACCATCCGGGCCACCGCCGTTGAGCACAGCAGGGATCCCGACGCCATCGAGATGACCGTGTGGCCGGGTAGCTACAAGCTGGGCGGTTCGTTTGACCTGGGCCTCATTGAGAAGTACGCCGAGTCGGGCCTTGACCGGTTGATCGTGTCGGCCGCAGAGTCGGGCAGCACCGACATCGATGACATACGGCGCTTTGTCGCCCGCTACCAGGGCGAAGTCCTGGACAAGATCGGAGGATAACCATGGCATTGACCACCCAGATCGGCAACGTGAAGGTGATGCTGGTGCGGGAGACCCTGCAACCGGTTTCGGCCGAGGGGATGTATGTGGAACCCGACATGGCGGTGTTCGAGGCCAACACCGACTGGCTGGCGCCCCATTTCTTGGACGAATCCGGTGATTTGGCCCTGTCTATCCACGCCCTAGTGCTGGAGTCGGAGGGCCAGACCATCATGGTGGACACCTGCATCGGCAACCGCCCCATCGACATGGTCCCCCAGATGAGCGATCTGGGCAACGGGTTCCTCGACGAGTTGGCCGCCGCTGGCTACGAGCCCGAAGACATCGACATCGTGCTCTGCACCCACCTGCACTTCGACCACGTGGGCTGGAACACGATCATGGTGGACGGCCAGTGGGTGCCCACCTTCCCCAATGCCCGCTACCTGTTCAACCGCACCGAGTACGAATACTGGGACTCCGGCGCCGAAGGCGCCGCCATCACCTTCGGCGACGCCGTGCGTCCCGTGCTAGAGGCTGGCCAGGCCGATCTGGTCGGCAGCGACCATGCGGTGACCGATGAGATCAGTCTGGAGCCCTCGCCCGGTCACACCCCCGGCCACGTCAGCGTGCGCATCTCATCTGCTGGCCAAGAGGCGGTAATCACCGGCGATCTCGTCCACCACCCCGTGCAGTTCGTCGCCCCTGAGTGGGTGATGACCGCCGATGACGACCCGCCCCAAGCCTCCGCCACCCGAGTGGAGTTCCGAGACCGCTACGCCGACTCCGGCATCCTCATCTTCGGCACCCACTTCGCCGGCCCCAGCTGCGGCCACCTGTCCAACACCGACGGCCGTTGGGTATTTACCGCGAAGTCGTAAGAAGGGAGCCTCACCCTCCCGAAACCGAGGCGCGGGCCATGATGCGGCGGGTGGGGTAGTAGTCGTTGGCGCCGTAGTGCTGGACCGCTTGGTTGTCCCAGATGACCACGGTGTTTGGCGCCCAGCGAACGCGGCAGTGGTATTCGGGGATTTCGGCTTGGCGGCAGAGCCGGTGGAGCATCTCGTCGCCGTCGTCGATCGGTTGGCCGTGGTTATCGATCAATTCAGTGGTGAAACCGGAGTTCACGAACAGGGTAAGCCGTCCGGTGCGGGGATGGGGACGGGCCACTGGGTGGACGACGGGAGGAACTTCGGCCCGTAACTTGTCCAACTCGTCGCCGTACTTGTCGGCATAGGCCCCGATGCTCCAGTCATGACGGGCCGACAGGGCAGCTGCCCTTCCCTGTAGTTCCTGATCGAGGTTGTCCCAGGCGGCGGCCATGTCGGCGAACAGGGTGTCGCCCCCGACCTCGGGGATCTCGATAGCCCGCAGGATGGTGCACACCGGCGGCTGCTCGCGAAACGTGCCGTCGGTGTGCCACATGTTCTCCAGGCCGGCGACGATGTCGTTGCGCTCGAAGGTGATCGCATCAGTTTGGGCGGCGTCGCCAGGGTTGGGGATAAGCTGATCGTCGGTGAGCGGCCCCCAGCGGCGGGCCAGCGCCCCTTGGGCGGCGACATCGATGGGCTGGTCCCGGACGATCAGCACCTTCCACTCCAACAGCGCCCGGTCTAACTCGGCGAAGAGCTCGTCGTCCACATGTTCCAGGGAGAGGCCGCTCAGCTCAGCGCCGATGGTGGGGGCCACCGGAGACACTTCGAACCGCTCAAATTGGGCCGGCTCCCAACCATCCGGCAGCCGACGCATAACCCGAGGGCCAACGGGATGACGACGCATGATCCAATAATGCCTAGAACAGGACCAATACTCAATTGGTGGCAACGCTGGTGAGATTCAGCCTCAAAACATGCTGTTGTCTTTGGCCCAGTTCTCGAATCCACCCGGTTTGAAGGGAAGCCGATACTGCGTAGCTAGCAGGTCGTCGGCTAGTGCGCTCACTAGCGGCGGCGTGAGCAATCCTTCGCGGATGGCATCGCATAGAAGGGCGAGGGTGGGGCGGAGGGCAACGTTGTTTGCCTGAGCGGCCCTTCTGCCCGCGGCATCGTCTATTACTGCTGTTCCTGGAAGAGTCTCGGCCACCGCGAGCACAGCAGCCTCTCCAACATTGCGCTTGCCGGTGACAAGAGTGTTGCTGTACCGGGTGAAAGCCCCTGCCTCTGCATCAGTTCTCAAGATGTGGTGTTCGATCCATTCGGCCTCAAGAATCAACTGGAGTTTTGGGTTGGTCTGTGTTCCAGCCTCAAGTTCGGTTACGACTGCATCGGGGATAATCGCCCTGCGGTTTGCAACCACAGCCTTCAACACTCCAAGCCAGCCCGCGGTGGCGAAGTGGCTGAGCGGTCCGGTGTCGAACACCAGCGATGGTGCTTCCATATCTGTCCGGGTATTGCGCCAAGTCTTCGAGAATCAGGAGACGAAGGACCAGATGGCGTCTTCGGGCAGCAGGGGAAGGTCAGGAAGATCGGCTTCGTCCCAGGTGTTGAAGAGGAGTTCGGTGGCTCGGCCAGGAGAGATGATGTCCTTGCGGTAGGCATTCAGAACGGCCTTCTCATACAGGCGGGGCAGGTCAGGAGTGGTCAATTCCTGGGAGGCGGGTGGCACCACGAGGCCGAAATCCACAATATCTGCCCTCGTCGTGCGAAAGGAGCGCACTTGGGCGGTTTGCTCGGGTGTGGCCAGGCCGGTTTCTCGGAGCCGCTGTGCCAGAGTGGCCATGTCCACTTGGAACTCACTGGCGGTCGTGACCGCCGCGAGCCGAAGACTCTCCTCGTCAGGAGATGCGGGCCATAGGGCTCGCATCGACTTCTGGGGTAGCAGCAGGGCCCGAGCGAAGCGGTCAATGCGGATCTCATGTCCGTCGGTTTGCTCATCGGCCACTCGCCAATCGATGGAGTACTCGTCGGCGAACAGGAAGTGGCCGAGTTCGTGGGCCAGCGTGAGACGGCGGCGCCCTAACCGCTTGGTGCCGTTGACCACTGCCACCCCGCCGACAGTCAACAGGACCGATGCACCGTCTGCGGACTCCTCACCCAAAGGCAGCGTGAACGCCAGCAGTCCGATCTCGGCAACGCGTACGCCAAGTCCTACGGCCGGCTCTTCTAGGCCGTAGCCCAGCAGCTTGCGAGCTTTGCGAGCGCAGTCTTCGATCTCGCTCTCGGTCCTAGGCATCCCGAATGTGGAGGGAGACCGCAGATCGGGTTCGCCGTCGAGCGTCCGCAGGAATTCGACCTCACGGGCTACGCGTTCCACTGCGAGATCGATCTTGGTGCTTGGCTCACCGGGGTCAGATGCATTGCGCCTCGACACAATTGCCGGGGGCGCGTCCTCTAGGAGCCACTCCATGCGCATGTCGAGTGCATCGGCGATGTTCACGAGTTCCAAAACAGTGGTGCGGCGGATGCCGGTCTCGATCTTGGACAGGCTCGACCGGTCCAGCCCAGCTTTTTCTGCGCATTGCTTCTGGGTGAGACCAACTCTTTGCCGGGCTTCGGCGATCCGCGAGCCCAGCTCGTCAATGGAGGTCGCCATGTGTTCGATTTTAGAACACTACCGTCCAAGCACCATCAATTTTGTGCCAAGTTTCCCAAATGTGATCCCAATTGGATAGAAGGACTTCAGTCGGCGGCGTCGCGTTCGGCGAAGATGTCGGTGGCGATCTCGAAGGCCTTCATGGCCGCGGGGAATCCGGCGTAGATGGCGGCCTGGATCATGACCTCGAGGATTTCCTCTCGGCTGAGGCCGAAGGAGTCCAAGCCCATGATGATGTGCTCGCGGATGGCGAACTCATTTCCCAATGCGGTCATCATGGCGATGGTGGCCAAGCTGCGCTCCCGGCGATTCAGCACCGGTCGACCCCACACGGCCGACGGTCCCACCCTCAACATCTCCATAACGTCGTCGCGGACTTCATCTGGAATCGGCAGGCGGCTCAGCACATCAGGTTGACGAGGTTCGGTCATGGTCTGACCGTACTCCAACGATGGCTGATGTCCGCACGCTGTTCGCGAGGTTGTGCGTTGATTGAATGCAGTGGGGTGTTAGCCGTGGAGTCCGGTATCTTGAACAAGTTGGTAAGTCCGATTGCAAGTGCTGAGGCGTTGAACGTATGGAACACACAGGCAAATTGAACCGCCCGATTGAGGTGTTACCTCGAGAGGGATACCGAGTCTGGCTTCGGTACGCCGACAGTGTAGCCGGCGAGGTTGACCTGTCTGATCTAGCTGGCCGAGGCGTGTTCCAGGCATGGGAGAGTCGAGCTTACTTTGAGGCGGTGCGAGTTGCCGCAGATGGAGGGATCGCTTGGGGAGACGAGATCGAGCTTTGTCCGGATGCTCTCTACACGAGGCTCACGGGTAAGTCGGTCGAGGATTTTGCACGACGACAGAAGAGCAATCATGTAGGCCAATGGCTAGTCGAGAACATGCCGCGCGGTCTCAATCTTGAACTGCCCGACAGAGGGGAACCTGATCGAGAGATCTCCTTTCTTGGGGGCGATTAGGCGTTGCGCTGATCCAGGGCGCCGGCTACGGCGGCGCCGGCGGTTACGCCGCAGGCGGCGGCCCATAGCCAGCTCAGGGCGGCCAGGGTTCCGGCGGTGGCCACGGTGATGGCGGTGCCGCCTACGGTCCAGTTCACGGCTATTGCGGCGATGGTCGATACCACCGAGAACCAGAGGGCCGAGACGAAGCCGCCGATCAGGTGATGGCGCAGGGGTTGCCGGGGGCAGGCCACCTTTTGCACCAGGGTGAACACGGCCACTGCGGCCACGAATCCGACCACCGGGGCCAGCCGGGGTTCGACCCACACCGCAATCGCAGTGGGACCGGCGATCAGGGGAACTGTCCCGATTAGGAGCCAGAATCCGGCAAATCTTTCCAGCCACCACGACCGGCGGGAATCGCCCCGCACTCGGCGGACAGCCCGACAGGCGGCGGCCGCGGCCCTCATGGTGCCCCACACCGCGACCACTGCGGCGATCGAGGTGGCGGCCACCGGCGCCGACACCACGTCGGCGAACTCCTCGCCGATGGTGCCGTCCACGTCGCTGAGGGCGGTCTGGCCGGCGTCGGCCAGCCACTCGTTGAATCGGTCGGCGATCCGGTCGGACACCGCACGTACCGTGGAGGCGATGGCCGCGGCGGCCACGGCGGCGGGGAACAGCGATACCGCCGACCAGAAGGCGATCTCTGCTGCTCCGGTACCGCCCTCGCCCTCCTGCCAACACTTGATTGATTGTTTGGCCAGGGAGATGAGCCTGGCGAACCGATTCACGGGCGAACCGCTAACCTGCCTGGGCTTCGGCCAGGCGGGGGATGAGGGCGTCGAATACCTCGGCCCAGTCGCCCACGAAGCCGATGTCCACCACTTCCCACAGAGGAGCTTCAGGGTCGGGGTTGATGCCCACCACCGTGCCGGCGTTGCGGACTCCCACGGTGTGGTTGAACTTCCCGCTCATGCCGATGGCGAAGTAGAGGCGGGGGCTGATGCTGTGGCCGGTGATGCCTACTTGGCGGGCCCGGGGCATCCAGCCGTAGTCGGTCACCTTGCGGGTGGCGCACAAGGCGGCCCCGATGGCGGCCTGGTGCTTTTCCAGCTTGGGGTATTCGGCTGGGTCCACCCCCTGGCCCACGCCGATCACCACCGAGGCGTTGGCCAGCTCATCGCTGTCGTCGTCCCGGTAGCGCCGGATGATTTCGAGGCGGCTGCGGCCTGGTGAGTCCAGCGAATTTCGGCGGGCCGGTGGACGGTCGGCATTGAGTCGGGGGAAGGGCAGCACCCCGGGGCGCACCGTGGCCATCTGCACCGAAGAAGCGCACAGGATCTCGGCCACCAACCATCCGCCGAAGGCCGGCTTCATGGCGATCAGCTTTCCGGCCTCGTCCACTCTCAGCCCCACCGCGTCACCGGTGAGCCCCGCGCCCAGCGTTGCCGCCAACCGGGAGGCCACCTCGCGGCCCCAAGCAGTACCCGGCGCCAACACTGCCCACGGCTGGGTTTCGGCGGCCCAGGGCGCAATGGCCGACGCCAAGTCTTCCTCAACCGGGGCATTTCCGTTACCTTCGGCGCCGATGGCGATCTGTGCGTCGGCCCCCCACGCGCCGAGGTCCTCGTCGGGGTCGTCCAAGCCAGGACCCAGGGCGGCCACCCATCCGTCGATCTCGGTGGCCAGTTCGGCGGCGGCTCCCAGCAACTCCCGGTTCACCCGCTCTCGTCCAGGCTCCACCAACACCGCAATGGCCGAGCCGTCGAAACCGGCCCCGGTGCGGTCGGGAATCAGGGGCGGCTCGGTGCTTAAGCCGCTGGCCAGCGCCCCCTTCTCGGCCAAGATCGCCATCGCCTGGTCGATCTGCTCGTCCAGGGTGCCAGTCATCATGTGGCGGCGGCGCTCCACATCGATCATCTGAACCGGGCCGACCGAGGTGGGGCTGGCGGCCTGGCCCCAGGGGCCGGGGCCCAGGTCAGCGGCGCTCACCGTTTGGATGCGCGAGCCGTCCACCGTGGCCCAGGCATCGGGATCTTTGATCTTGCAGGGGTCGCACAGCCGCTCGGCGCACGACACCACCGCAGGCATTTCCACTGCCACGTCCACCCACTCGTCGTCGTGCTCCAACCGCAGTTCCAAGCGGTCACGGTGAAGGGAGAAGTGGCGAACCCCGGTGGCGAACGGCAGCCCCAACAGTTCGGCCAGCTGCGGTGGCACCTGGCCGGTATCGGAGTCCACCGAATTGCGTCCCATCATCACCAGGTCGAACGGTCCGAAGCGCTCCAGGGCAGTGGCCAAGGCCTTGGCGGTGGCCCAGGTGTCGGAACCGGCGAACTCCGGGTCACAGATGTGGAAGGCGGCGTCCACCCCGAAAAGAAGGGCCTCCCGACAGACATTCTCGGCCGACGGCGGACCCAGGGTGAACACGGTGACCGTGCCCCCGCTGGCCCGGGCCACCTCGGTGCCCTTGGCCACGGCGCGGCGGCAGTAGTCGTTCATGTGCATGTCGATGCCGTCTCGCACCATGCGACCATCGGGTCCCAGCACCATGTCTTCGAACACGGGAATCTGCTTGACCAACACGGCCACTCGCAAGGGCCGATCCGGGGCGATTACGTCGGCAGGAGGGTCAACCATCTGCTTCGAGGCTACCTACTAGGCATCAGGATTCTTGGATTGGGCGGCGTGCACCGGGGTTGCTGCGGGCCGCTACGGTTGCCGGATGGCATTCACAAGACGGCGAATCGTAACCGGTCACGACGCATCGGGAGCACCGGTGATCATCTCCGACGGACAGGCCGAGTCGAGCTTCTTGGGACGGAGCACGGCCATTATGTGGTACATCGGACAGCATCCCGCCACCGTGGATGACGGCGGGGACGAGCCGGCCGACCGTAAGGACTTCGTCCCCCCGCCCGGCGGGATTTCGTGGCGGTTCTTTTCGCTCAAGCCCTCGGGAGGAAAGGCGATCGGCCCGCTCGACGACCCCCGGTTCGACCAAGACCGGGTCGGCTTTCACGCCACCCCCACCATCGACTTCATCGAGATCATCTCGGGCCAGATCCGCTTGGAGCTGAACGACCATTGGGTGGAGCTCGAAGCGGGCGACTGCGTGATCCAGCGGGGCACATGGCATCGGTGGATTGTCATCGGCGACGAGCCCTGCGTGTTCAGCGCCACCATGCTGGCCGCCACCGAAGGCACCGATCCCGGATTCGCCGGGGCGTCTACCGGCACCGTGGGCCCTCGCCGAATCGTTACCGACGGTGACGGGGTGTGCGCCGACGGCCCGCCCGGCACCGCCACCCAATCAGAGGGCGGGCTGGTTACCGCCGAGCTTTGGCACACCCTCGCCCCGGTGGCCAGCGAGCTTCAGGGCGGTGACTCCCCGGTGTCGGAGATGCAGCTCAACCCGCCCGGCGGGGGTATCACCTGGAAGCACGTGACCATTCCGGCGGCGATGGCCGACCGGGCAGCCATGATGCACCAGACTCCCACCATCGATTTCGTGCGAATCGTCGAGGGCACGGTGGATTTGGAGCTCCCCGGCCAGCCGCCGGTACACCTCATCGCCGGCGACTGCGTTATCCAGCGGGGCACCGATCATGCCTGGCGGAATACCGGCGACGGACCGTTCACCCTGTCGGCGGTGATGATAGGGGTAGGCAGTGGCTGATCAATCTGGGGTTGATCAATCAGGGGCTGACCTAGATCCCCGACTTCAGGCGCTGTTTGACAAAGACGAGATCACCGACACCATCCATCGGGTGGCCCGGGGCACCGACCGGCTCGACAAGGAGTTGATCATCTCCGGCTATCACCCCGATGGCTTCGACGACCACAACAATTTCCGCGGCAGCCCGGTGGAGTTCGCCGACTGGGTGCTGGAGGTGCTCACAGCCTTCGACTACACCCAGCACCTCTTGGGCCAGTCCCGCATCCAACTGGAGGGGGACGTGGCTTTCGTGGAGACCTACTGCAACGCCCACCACGTTGTGCACCCCACCGAAGAGGGGCCGGGCTCCGACATGCGCATGGGACTCCGCTATGTGGACCGGTTTGAGCGGCGCGACGGCGGCCCCTGGCTGATCGCCACCCGCATCTGCGCCTTCGAGTGGCGCTACACCCTCACCCTGCACCACTCGTTTGCCTACGACGACGACTTCACCATCGGCTACCGGGACCATTCCGATATCACCTACACAAGAGAGGGTTTGATGGGGGAGTCTCGGAAGTGAACTCGGTTGTGGCCACTTTGGAGGCCCATCGGGGCAGCGACGATGGCGCTCGATAGGAAGCCCATCAGATTCGAGCGGTTGGATCTGGAAGAAGTGGTCCATGAGATGCTGACCCTGGCCGCCAGGGGCGACGGGTCGGGATGGATGAACGTACAGCCGGTAGTGGCCGACGAGGACCGTCCCCCCGAGTCACCTCTGTTCAAGCTGTTCACCGCCAAGGGGCCGGCTATCCCGTTGGGAACATGGGTGCCGGGCCACCTCTACCGGGACAAGTGGCAGCCCGCCTCGGTGGGCTTGCAGCACGCCGGCGGACGGCATGCCTCCAAGCTCCTGGAGGAACAGGGGGTGACCGAGCCCGAGGGTTGGAACCGGCGTCAGGACCACATCAAGAGGGGCCTGGTCTATGAGCTGCCCGAGGGCCAAGATCCGAAGGTTGCTCTGGAGTTCTTGGTTGATGCCATGGCGCGGCTCGTTGAGTTCCCGCTCAAGGGGCGCTGGCAGGCAATAATTCTGACCCAGCGCTAGCTGGCGCCCACCCGATCAACAGCGTCCTTTTTAAGCTGGCCCTTGGCCACTTTGCCTCCTGAAGACCGGGGCAGTGCATCGACAACAAACAGGTGCTCGGGCCACCACTCTCGGGACACGCCGCGGCCAGCCAGATGCTCTCTGAGTTCGTCCAAGTCCAGGCTGCAACCGGGCACCAGTTCTACGTAGGCGGCCACCCGTTCACCGAACACCGGGTCGGGGGCGGCCACCGCAGCCACCATGGCCACCGCCGGGTGGGTCATCACCTCGTCCTCCACTGCGGGGGCACTGATGTTCTTGCCTCCCCGGATGATGAAGTCTGAGGTCCGCCCCACCACCCGCAAGTAGCCATTGTCGTCGATCTCCACGATGTCGCCCATCAACATCCAGCCGTCCTCGGTCAACAGCTCGGCGTTGGCCCTATCGTCGTCGTAGTAGCCCAGCGCGGTGGCCGGCCCCCGACAGGCGGGCTGACCCCGTCCCCGCAAATCGGGAAGCCGCGTGCCGTCGTCGGGGTCGTAGAGCCGGCAGTCCATCTCCGGCTCGCACTGCCCGCCGGAACGCAACCGGGCTGAAGGGGGATCGCTGAGGCGGGTGCCGCTCAGCATCCCTGTCTCATTGGAGCCGTAGAAATTCAACACGGTGCAGCCGGTGCGGTCCTCGAACTCGGAGGCCCGCTGATAGGGAATGGCCTCGCCGCCAGTAAACATCACCCGCAGCGACGACAGGTCGTGGTCGTCGAACACCGGGGAATTGAGCATCATGATGAACTGGGTGGTGACCGCGCACAGCACGGTCACCCGCTCGGCCTCGATGAGCCGGATCAGGGCATCGGCGTCGAAGTCGGCCATCACCACGGTGGGAACTCCCAAGATGGTGGGCGTGTAGTGGGCGGTCCACAGACCGAACCCGAACGGAGCCGGCACCGGCACGCAGAACACCTCGTCAGAGCCGAGGCCGCTGTACTCCACTGCCTTCTGGTGGAAGTAGAACCAGCGATTGTGGGTCTGCATCACACACTTGGGCAGCCCAGTGGTGCCCGAGGTGGAGTTGAGCAGGCAGAGCTCCGAGGCTCCCAGGCGACGCTCTTCGACATCCTCGGCGAATCCGGAGACTGACTCTGGCAGTGGAGCCGGATCGCCGTCGAGAGCGATAGCCGCACCCTGGCCCGGACCGTCGACAGTGATGTGATGTTCAAGGCCGGGCAGGGTGCGCCGCAATTCGGCCACCGCGTCGTCTGCTGGGCGTCCCCGGTGCTCTGCTCCGGTGATGACGGCCCGGGCCCCGGATTTCTCTACCAAATGGGCAATCTCCGCCGTCCCGGCCCGATGGCCGATCCCCATTACCACCACACCGGCCTTATCGGCCCCGGTTAGCGCAGCGTGGACGGCGGCCCCATCGGGCAGGATCACCGCCGCCCGGTCGCCCCGATCCAGTCCCGCAGCCAACAGCGCGGCAGCCACCCGATCAGACAACCGGTCATAGCCCGCCCAAGTGGTCCGGTCGATGCACCCCTTCACATCCTCGCCCTCACCTTTCGCGCGGCTCCACGTGACATAGGCAGTGTCGTCGGGTCGCTCGGCCGCATTGCCGCGAATCAGGTCGGTGGGAGTCTCGTGCCCCCACCATCCCGCAGCCACATAAGCAGCAGCTACCTCGGAGTTAGCGGCGATGGGCGCCAAGGGATCAGACACTGGTGGTGCTAGAAGCTGTTGGGGTCGGTGATTACCGAGTCGGGGACTGGATGGCGGAATAGATCGCTGGCGTTGGCCCAGCAGATGCGAGCGGTTTCGTCGGCGGGGATGCCGGCGAGCTGCTGACGGAGCAGTTCTTGGGTGTCGGGCCAGCTGGAGTCGGCGTGGGGATAGTCGGATTCCACCATCAGGTTCTCCACCCCGATGTAATGGCGGTGGTCATAGGCGGAGGGGTCGTCGATGGCGCAGAACCAGAAGTTGCGGCGCAGCGTGTCGGCCGGAGACAGCTCTATGTCGTTCCAGGTGCCGTACATGGAGTCGTACTTGCGGACGTGCTCCAATCGGTCGAGCAGTCCGGCCACCCACCCGGTGCCTCCCTCGCTGAGGGCGATCTTGATGTTGGGGAAGCGCACCGGGATCTTGGAGTAGAGCCAGTCCACCGCGGCGAACATGGCGTAGCCGAAGAACAGCACCCCCACCGTGTCGGAAGGTGCGTCGGGAGCGGTGGCCGGGGAGGTGCCCGACGAGCCGACATGCAGGCATACCACCGTCTCGGTCTCCTCGCAGGCAGCCATGATCGGATCCCAGTAGCCCGAGTGCAGCGTGGGGAATCCCAAAGAATGGGGGGCCTCGGAGAAGCTGATGGCCCGGTAGCCCCGCTCGGCGTTGCGGTACACCTCGGCCGCGCCCACTTCGGGGTCGAGGAAGTAGGTGATCTGACACGGAATCATGCGGTCGGGATGGGCACCGGACCACTCCTCGATGTTCCAGTCGTTCCAAGCCCGCACCGCGGCCAGGGCCAGGTCGGGATCGTCGGTCAGTTGCTGGAACCGCTGGCCGCAGAAGCCGGGCAGAAACGACGGGAAGCACAGCGAGGCGTAGACCCCGTTGAGGTCCATGTCGGCGATACGGGCGTCAATGTCCCATGAGCCCCGGCGCATGTCCTCGAAGCGGGTGGGGTCGAAGCTGTACTCGCTGACCGGCCGGCCGACCACCGCGTTGAATCCCACGTTGGGAAGCGAGTGCCCGGCGTACAGCCAGGCCTCAGACCCGTCATCGAGGGCGACTACCCGGGGGGCGTCGTCCGCGTACTTGGCGGGGAATCGATCGGCAAAGGCTCCGGGGGGCTCCACTATGTGGTCGTCCACCGAGACCATCGGCGTCCAACGGTCGGCCCGCTCGGGTTCGGGCAGAAACGTCACCTGGCCTTTGACGTTCTGGGTAAAGGAGGTGTCGGCGGAGAGCTCGTCCAGCGATATGGCCATACCCAAGCTTGCCGCGTTCTAACCGGGCTGGGCTACTGACAGATGAATTTGGAGATCGGTGAAGTTTGGTGGGCCGAGGCCGTCGCTGCAATGCAAGGCCAGATATCGTTCCCTCGGTTCGACGATCATGCCGGCGTTGCCCAGCCAGGCTGTTTCGAGTCCTCCCAGATCCCAGGCATTCCACACCTCTAAGCGCCGGGTCTGAGCCCCGAGCACGATCAGCTCTACCTCCGCCGGGCTGGTGTCGGACCATAGCGAGACGATCTCGGATGTGGCTTCATTGGCTTCGAGGAGGCCGTTTACCGCGGCCAGCTTGAGGGCTTGGCGCCGGTCGGGCCGGGCGCCGGTTCGCTCCACCCGCACCCTGGTTCCCTCAGACACAGCCAACCGCAAAAGCGGGCGGACATCGCGCCCTCCGTGCACGACAGTCTCGGCCCCATCGGCAAACCGGTCGCTGAGCGTGGGGTCGGTCGTCATGGCCCGGCAAAGGGGTCGAGGCCCTTGTCGCCCCATATAGGGGTGGGCCTGCGCTTGGTGACCCAGCAATGGCACAACATGGGCTCGGGCAGGCTCAACTCCTCCATGGTGCCGCTACGGGGATTGAAGCGCTGGGGGGCCTGTCCGATAGCCATCAGAGCCCGGTTGTCCTCGCCGAACACCACCGAGGATCGGCGCTCGGACAGGTTCTTCCAGTAGCGGCGGCGCACCGCGGTGATCGACGGCGGCGTTCCTTTGGGAGTGAGCTTGAAAATGGAATCGCCCGCCTGCCATGGCCCCGAAGAAGGCTGTTCCCCTTGCTCAGGAGCAGGATTGAGGGCGGGATACTCGCCTGGCTGGTCGCCGGCAGGGGAAGAGGGGTTCTCTGGCTGTTCGATCACGGGTGCTTGGGTGGAGAATTCTCCGGGTTGGCTCTCGTGGTTCTCAACAGAGCTTGAGGCCGGGTTCTTCGAAGGGAGGGGGGCGTTGACCATGAGCCATCCCGGCGTGCCGGTGGTGCGGGGGCGAAACGTGCGGCGGATGGGCTTGCCCATCCAGTCCAAGATGATGGCCAAGGTGGCCAACCCCAACATGATTAGCAGAAAGACGAAGAAGGCGGCAACCGTGGACATAGCTGTGTTCGGTTGATTTTATTCTCAACAGCCCCGGAAATGGGGTTCGCGGTGTTCAGTGAAGGCAGCCCGGCCCTCGGCGAAGTCGGCGCTGGCCCAGCAGTCGGCAATCGCCTCTAGCGCGTCCTGTCGGTCGCCCCGGCCGGTCGCCGCGGCGATCGACAACTTGACGGCCCGCAGGGTGAGCGGGGCGTTGGCCACTAGGCGTTCGCACAGCCGGTCGACCTCGCCATCGAGCTGTTTGGCGGGCACCACCGAGTGGGCCAGCCCCATTCTCGCAGCCTCCTCGGCGCTGAATCGGCCCCCGGTCATCAATAAGAGGGCGGCATTGGCATCGCCAACGCGCCCCACCAGTTGCTCGACTCCCTCAATGGGGTAGCCCACCCCGAGACGGGCGGCAGGGATGCCGAATTGCGACCGGTCGGTGGCAATGAGAAGGTCGGCGTGCAAGGCCACCAACAGCCCGCCTCCGAGGCAATACCCGTCCACTGCAGCGATCAACGGCTTGGTCAGGCGGGCCAGCGCAGCCGGACCCCGGCTGGTGCTGGCATCAGCCGACGACGGGTTGCGGCTCGGGCCCCGAGCAGAGTCCAAGTTGCCGATGTCAGCCCCAGAGGCGAAGGCGCGACCGCCTGAGCCGGATATGACCACCACTCGGACTTCAGGGTCTGCCTCGTAGGCGTCGACAACGGCGGCCAACGCCGCGAACATGTCGGTAGTGATTGCGTTGTGCCGTTCGGGATTGTTGAACACGATGCGGCCGATCGCGTCCTCGATCTCGGCGATCAGCTTTTCGGTACCGGTTTCCACGTCCTTGGCCATCGGTTAGTAGTAGCACGATGTCGATGTACGACCGCGCGAATCCAGGAAACGGTCCGCTGGTGGGCTTGCGGGTGATTGATCTGACCAGGGCTAGGGCTGGCCCTACCTGTACGCGCCAGTTAGCAGACATGGGTGCCGAAGTGATCTGCGTTGTCGACCCGCATCGCCGCTATTTGGGCGGATCCGACAACAACAACCTCCAGCGCAATAAGCGGTCGGTGCGGCTGGACTTGACCGACGACCGAGTTCGGGAGGCCTTTTACCGGCTGGCCGACGGGGCTGATGTAGTGGTGGAGAACTTTCGGCCCGCGGTCAAAGAACGGCTGGGCATCGGCTACGACGTGCTGTCAGCCCGCAATCCCAAATTGGTGTACGCCAGCATTTCGGGATTTGGCCAGGAAGGACCGTATGCCAGCCGCCCAGGGGTGGACCAGATAGCCCAGGGATTGAGCGGGTTGATGAGCGTGACCGGCCCTGCTGGCAGCGGACCTTGGCGGGTGGGGATCGCCGTCTCCGACACCGCGGCAGGCACGTTCATGACCCAAGGGGTGCTGGCTGCGCTGTTGGCTCGGGAGCGCACCGGGCGGGGACAGTGGGTTCATACGTCGCTGTTGGAGGCGGCCATCAACTTCATGGACTTCCAGGCCGTGCGGTGGCTTACCGACGGGGAGGTTCCGCCGCAGGAGGGCAACCACCATCCCACCGTCGTGCCGATGGGGATGTTCGCCACCGCCGATGGGCACGTAAACGTGGCCCCGATGGCCCGGTGGGAGACGTTTGCCGAAGCACTGGGTGCTCCCGAGCTGGTGACCGATCCCCGATTCACAGACCGCGACACCCGTACTGCTTACCGGAAGGAGCTGGCCGGGATCATCGGAAGCCGCCTGGCCACCGCCACCACCGCCGAGTGGGTGGAGCGGCTGAACGCCGCGGGGTGCCCGTGCGGACCGGTGCTGTCGGTAGACGAAGCGTTCGACGATCCCCAGGTGGAACATCTGAACGTGTTCTCGTTGGTTCCCGACCCCGACGGCGGCGAGTTGGCGGCGCTGCGGCTGCCGCTCACGTTCACCGACACCCCTGCCGCAGTGGGCACCGGACCTGTCCACCCCGGCCACCACACCCGCGAAATCCTGGCCGAGCTGGGCTATAGCGCCGATGAGATCGAAGCTCTGGTGGTCCCCGCCGACTAGGGCAGACGGGCCAGGAGTTCGAGGAGGAGCGCGTAGAAGCCGTCGGAGTCCACTTCGGTGATGTAGTTGCAGTTGGCCGGCCGGTCGGTTACGTCCCACCAGTCCACCACGGTCATCCCCAGGGTGAGGGGAGAGCCAGTGTCCACCTCCACGTTGCAGTGGCGGCCCCCATAAAGGTCGGGGCGCAGCAGGAAGGCGATCACGTTGGGGTCGTGGAGGGGGCCGCCGGTCGTCCCGTACTTGTCCACGTCGAAGCGCTCATAGAATTCCAGCATTCCGGCGGCGGCCGCCCCAGTGCGGTTGCCCAACGCCCTCACCTGGTCGATCCAGGTGTCGGTCATCAGCGCCTTGTGGGTGACGTCTATGGGGAGCATGGTGACCGGGGCACCGCAATGGAGGACGATTTGGGCGGCATCGGGGTCGACGAAGACGTTGAACTCCGCAGTGGGAGTGGTGTTGCCCCCTCCGAAGAACCCACCGCCCATGCAGACAATCTCCCGGATGTGCCTTGCCGTCTCGGGAGCGGCCTCCAGCATGGTGGCCACATTGGTCATTGGCCCCACCGGGCAGATGGTGATCTCCCGCCCCCCGGCGGCCAGCAGAGTCTCGGTCATCCAGTCCACCGCGTGCTGGGATTGCAGGGCAGTGGCGGGCTCAGGCAGGTCGGCCCCGTCGATCCCGGTCTTGCCGTGGACGTGCTCGGCGGTAACCAGGTCTCGGCGTAGCGGGCGGTCGCAGCCGGCGAACACGGGCACATCGGGGCGGGCGGCCAGCTCGATCAGGATGAGGGCGTTGCGGGCGGTCAGCTCCAAGGGCACGTTGCCGGCCACCGCGGTGATGCCCAGAACCTCTAGTTCGGGGGACGCCAATGCGGCCAGGATGGCAATGGCGTCGTCTTGGCCGGGGTCGGTGTCGATGATGATCGGCCGGGGGCTGCTGTTCGACGGTGGGTTCATCGCTTCTGTCCTGCTCTAGTGGCGGCAACCGCGTGGGCCACCTCTTCGAAATTGTCGTCCAGCAGCTCCAAGTCAACCGGACCTCCGGCGTGGTCGAGGGCCCAGCCCAGGAGAACGTCGGCCAGCCAGGGATTCTTGGGCAGAAGCGGCCCGTGCAGGTACGTGCCCACGATTCGGGTGGCCACTGCCCCCTCGCAGCCGTCTTCCCCGTTGTTGCCGTGTCCTCGGCGCAAGTGGCCGAGAGGCGTACACCCCCCACCCAAGTGGGTGCGCCCAGCGTGGTTCTCGTAGCCCACCACCTTGCGGGTTTGGCCATTCAGTGTCACGTCCAGCACGACGTCCCCGATGAGGCGGCGGTCGCCTGCGGTGGTCTCCAAGTCCAACAGCCCGATCCCCGGCATTCGCCGGCCGTCGGCGGCGGTGTAGCCATGGCCCAACAGCTGGTAGCCGCCGCACACCCCCAGTACCACCGCCCCGTCCTCTGCGGCGCCGCGCAGGGGATCAGCCTTTTGGGCCAAGTTCTCGGCCACCAGCATCTGGTCGCGGTCTTGGCCGCCTCCCAGGTAGTAGAGGTGGCAGTCGGCGGGGATGGAATCACCGAGTCCGACTTCAGCCACTTCGAGGGAAAGGCCCCGCCATTCCAGCCGTCGGCGGAAAACCGCGATGTTTCCCCGGTCGGCGTAGATGTTCAAGTGATCCGGGTACAGATGGCAGAGCCGGATGGCGGGTCGGCCGGTGCTCATTTGTCCTCCCAGAAAGCGGGCACTAGCCCCCGGTCGGCCAGCACTGCCTGGAATTCGAGAAGGGCGGTGTAGGTGGGAAGCACATAAAGGTCGCCGTCAGAACCGCTGGTCCGCAGGGCGGCGTCGAGAGCAGCGGACACCGAGGGGACGACAGACATCCGGACGGGGTCGAATCCGCCGTAGCGGAATCGCAGCGCCATGTCGTAGGCCCGGTCGCCGCCCACCGTGAGCGACTCCAGCCGGTTATTTTCCAAAAGCAGCTCGTAGTCCACGTCCCAGATCCACGACACGTCCTGCCCGTCGGCGGTGCGGTCGTTGAGCAACACCAACAGGTGGAGGGGATGGTCTTCCAGCAGCATTGTCCGGATGTTCTCGTTGGCCCCAGCGGGGTTCTTGGCCAGAAGGGTCGTCACCCGGACCTTGCCGATCTGGGTGCGCTCGGCCCGGCCGAACGCGGCCTCCCGTTTGGCCAGCGCGGGGCCAATGGACTCAGAACCCAGGCCCAAGGCCGCGGCGGTCGCGGTGGCAGCAAGGGCGTTATACGAGTTGTGCATGCCCGGCAAGCGCAGCGACAGCTCGATGGGACCCTGAGGGGTGGCCATGGCGAGTCGCTGTCCCCCCAGACCGTGAAGCTCCACTCGGGTGGCCCTGACGTCGGGTTGTCCGCGGGCCGAGCCGCACTCTCGGCACGCCCATCGGCCGAGGTGGGCGATGGTGATCATGTCGTAGTGCAGCGGGGCGCCGCATTGTCGGCAATCGGTGGTGTCGGCGGCGTGGGGCAGCCGTTCGCGGCCCACCCGAGGGTCCTCGATGCCGTAGGACACGGTGTTGGGATGGGTGGCGGCAATCTCGGCCACCGCGGGGTCATCGGCGTTGTAGATCACGACGGTGGCCGGATCGAGGCAGGCCACCGCCTCCCGCCAGCGATCGACCAGGTGTTCGAGTTCTCCGTAGCGGTCGAGCTGGTCTCGGAACAGGTTCATCAGGGCGATCGCCCGCGGCTGGGTCTGGCCCATCAACCCCGGGAGGGCGGCCTCGTCCACTTCAAACAGGCCTATCTCGGCTCCGTCGGCGTGCAGCAGTGCAGTGGCCACCCCCCGCTCCAGATTGGAGCCGGCAGTGTTGGCCACCACCTTGGCTCCGGTTGTGTCGAGGGCGGCCCGGACCAGTCGGGCGGTGGTGGTCTTGCCGTTGGTTCCCGACACGAGGATTACGCCGCCGGGGACAGAGCGGGCCATCTCCGCGGTGGCCTCAGGGCGCAATCGGTTGAGCAGCAGGCCGGGCAGAGTAGTGCCCCCACCTCGCCCCAGCTTCTGAGACAGCAGTCCAGCGCGTCGGGCCGCACTTGCGGCCAGGCCTTGAGGCAGCGACGGCATCCTCATAGTGAGTTTCTACTATTGCAATGGGCGGGTCAGGGTTGGGGGGAGTTGGCGCCTCCAAACCAGTATTGCCAGTTGCCGGTTTGGAGTATGAACACTGTTCCGCCAATGTATATGGTGACGGGTTCTTGGTCTTCGTATTCGAGTATCGTGGGGTACTGATTGTAGGGCTGTGGGGGCAATTTCTCGAACGGATCAAGTACGAATAGCGGTCGCTCATCTACCTCCACTACTCGGCCGTCGTAGTCGAAGAACGCTACGAACGAGATGGGATTCTCGAATCGCAGGCTGTCGAGCAGGTAGTCCTCGTCGATTCCGGGTGGCGAGTCCGGTGCTATTGGCACTGCGAATATGTCGTATGTCTCGAAGACGGCGTATTCGTCGTCGGGGAGCAGGTGTTCCTCCACAACTTGTTCGCGTCCTTCATTGAGGTTGCGCCAATATCGGGCGTTTACCTCTTCCGTGAGGCTGCCGAACAGTGACATGGAACGAGTCAGGTCGGAGTCTGGGGTCATGTTGGCGGTGATTTGGAATGACGCCTCGTCTGGTCTGTGGGGGCCGGTCCAGTTTTCAATCTCGAAAGGGGCGGTCTCTCCGGGTTGCACTGTGATGGGCCATTGCCATCGTTGGCTGTTGTCGTGCGCGGCCGACACGGAGACGTTTCTGGCATATAGGGTTTCGGAGAGGTTGTGGATCATCCCGCGGGCCGTGCCATCTTTTATGCTGAGGGTTTCCGGCAGGACCACGATCTCGTCTCGTTCTTCCAGCGGAAATGTTCGCCTCAGCCAATTGGCGTTTACCCCGTAGCCCGCTGTTCCCAAGAGGCGGCCGAGGGGGCGTTGCTTCAGTGTGGCCTCGGTTTGTTGTCTGGGGTGTTTGCGCTCGTATTTGTCGATGGCGGCCTGCACAGTCGGCCCGATTGCCGAGGGGCCGGTCACACTGATGTACGCGTACCGGTTTCCGCCTGGCGTGTCGCAATCGATCTCGTAGCCTGACAGCAACATCTCAGTCTCCATGAACTCTTCGTCTGTGGGCTGTTCGCCGGGGCCGAGGTTTTTGCCATGGGCGGCGAAGAAGGCCGCAGAACGGTCGCACAGGTCGATAACTTCGCTGACCATGTGGATCCATGGGCCGTGCAGCACCGAATCGGGGGGGTACACCACCAGTCCGCCGCGACCGTCCCAGGTCAGCCCCCAGAGGGTCCTCAAAGCACCGGTGCCAGCACCGTCTCCGGTGTCGCCCACAGGCGATTCCTGTGCCGGGCCGCTGATGCCGGGCTCCTGTTCTGGGGTGCCATCGCCCTCGCCTGTTTCATCCCCGGTCCCGCCAGCGGGCTCAGCGGCTACTGAGTATGTGTCAGGAGAGGCAGTGGGTTGGGGGCTTGGAGGGCTTGTGCTTGCAGAGGCAGTGGGTTGGGGAGTCAGCGACCTCGTGCTGGGGCCGGTTGTGGGCTGGGTTTGGTGAGTGCCAGCCGTGGTCACGGTCGTATCGGAACTGGTTCGACAGCCCGTAGCGAGGGCTGTTGCGACAAGCAGGCACAACAGCCCGACACGCAGGCGTCGGCGGGCAATGTGCCAGGGCGCAGGCTGGCACGCATTGGGGAGGCGGCGTTGTTGCGGGCTCATCGCAGTGTTCCTCGGGGTCGGCTGTCTCGAGTTCTCATTGTTGTTATGGGGGATCGGAGTTGAGGCTGGTCCATTGGCAGAATGTGGTGCCCGGCAGCGGTGTTGAAAGGCAGTTTCGCACTTGGAGGTCTTTGCCGTCGATGGTGTTGTCGAACCAGCCCTCGGGTCCGGTGCCCGCAGCAGCGGGTTTATTGACTTTGAAGCAGGGGGGATTGGGCGGAGTCTGGTACAAGAGGCTCAACGCGTTCTCGATGGCAGTGGCGACTTGGTCCGCGTAATCGCTGTCGCTCCAGCTGTCTTCGCGTGTTACTTGCGGGCGGGGGATGTGGCACTGGGGGCTTTTTCGCGCGTCGCTGCTTTTGGGCACCGCTCGCATGATTGTGAGGGAGTCCTCGCCCGACACAGTAGTTTGCGGCCAGGCCATTGTGGTAGTGGACTCCGGCCATTCTGCTGGCCACACCGCGTATCTTGTGTGGTTGTCGGAATTGTCTTTATGGGTCACGGTGTCGGTGAACGACAAGAACGCGGCGGAGACCGGAGTGTAGGCGTTGAGGAAGTCGCCTCCTTCCAGCGACGCCGCCGTGGTCCCCGGGCTCTCGGGCGACGGCCTGCCGGGTATGTGCCCCTCGGCCCAGCCGACGTTGTACAGGTAGCAGACCATAACGTCTTCGCTCTCTCCCCATCGGCATTGCCTCTCCTGTATACCGCCAGAGGTGTCGGCCAGATCTTCGACGATATGGATCTTGCCGGCATTTAGTGATTGGCTGGAAGCGTTGTAGAGCGTGTCGTATGTTTCCTTGCACCGGTTCTTGGTGATGTCAGAGCGGTCAGTTCCTGTCTTGTATTTGCAGCCGTGCCACTTCCCGTGGGCCTTCTGCCAGACATTGCTCATTCCGCCGCTGCAATGCATCCAGTAGAAGTAGAGGGTGGTTTGGTGACCACCGTGTTCAAGGTCGGCTCGCTCAGCGTGGTTCAAAACGAGGGTATTCACTCCCGCCCCCGTGTCCTGGAGGTTATCAAGCTGCCAGGGGCCGACTCCCTTGTTCCAGTGTGCCCGCTTGTGGCCCGTTCGGGTCATGTGGGAATAGAGCTTTATGTTATTGAGATCCGAAGCACGCGCCACGACATTGTCGGAGCGGCCTAACGCCATCGGGGAGTGGGCGAGATCTTTTTTGCCTTCCCCTAGCTCCCATAGCGGTATCGACAGCATGACTGCCATCAAACTTTCCTGAGTCATCTTTTGGGAGCACTTGTTGTTATTTGCGTTGTCGGAGACGATTTGACTCGTGCTCGATCTCAGCCCGTCGTACATGCCCTTGGTGACGCATATCTTGCCGCCGACTGTGGGACACGAGATCGGGCAGGCCGTTTGCGGAGACCAGTCGGTCCAGTCGGTCCACCCGGTGGGAGACTCGACCCGCACCCTGGCCTGGTATATCCAGCCCTGCTTGGCGGCGACGGTGAGGCTGAGTTTGGTGCCGCGGTGAATTTCGTCGTGCAGGGCAGGCTGTCCGGCACGTCGCAAAGCGGCCTGGTAGCGAGCACCCGCGGTGTAACTCCAAGACATCGAGATCTCTGGTGTGCCGTTGGTGCTGGCGGCACAGGCCACGCTCAGCGCTGACGGAGGGGCGGGCAGGGTGGAACACGTCTTGCGGGAGGGCTGGCTGGAACCGGTTCGGCTCACCGCACGCACCTCCAGCGTCTCGTTGGTGTCGGCGCTCAAATCGGTGCGGGTGAACAAGACGGTGCCAATGTTGCTAGAGGCGTCGTGACGCTCCCAGTTGCCATCTGTGCCGCTGTGCTTCACTTCGTAGTAGCCAGTGCCGAGCACCGACCTCCACCGATAGGTGATGCTCGACGCCGTGGCCGTGCCGCAGTGCGGCTTGGGGATGCCCGGCACCGGTGGGAGGCCGGCGGCGGGCAGGGTAGAGCAGCGCTGGAAGTCCTCAACACTGGCGCCCGCGTTGTTGACTGCCCGCACGAAAAATCCGGTACCAGCTCCTGGCTTCAGCCCGAACCGGCTGTTCGCAGTAGCAGAGATCGGCTCCCGTGAAGGGCTCGCGCCCAACACGACGCCATCGGAACCTGAGGCATAGCGGTACTCGTAGCCCGTGGCCCCGTCCACCGGATCCCAATTCCAAGACACGCTCGACACCGTTGCTGCACCGCAATGAGCCACCGGCGCCAGAGGTAGCGTGTAGCACGTCTTGACAGCGGTGGGCCCCCACACAAGCGCTCCGTTGACTAGCGCCCCGGCTTGCACCCACAGAACATGCTCAGTACCTGCTACCAGTCCGGCAAACGAATGCCTAGAGCCTGCGGAGTCAATCCATTTCTCCCCGCGGTCGCGAGAAACCTGGTATGCATCGGCTCGGTCTACCCCAGCCCAGGAAAGCTCAATCGACGAAACCGATGAAACACATCGCAATCCCGAAGGCCTCCCTGGAGGCCCGGGGTTGCATTTGGAGACGTACCACCAGCCGGTTCCATCGTTGCCGGTGTAAGTGAAGGTTCCGCCGTGTGCGCAGGACCGCCCTATCGCGGCTTGTGGCGCGACTGGCGGGGCGGGGCATCTGTTGGCCGTGCGGATGCGGCGGGCGATTTCGCGGTACGGCGCTTCGGTGTACCACAAACAGAACTGCTGAGAAGACTGCTGCGCGACCGCGGCTGAAGCAGGCTCAAACCCCACCGCAACAAAGGGAAACTCGGCTGGACCAGCGACCTCCAACCCGCCGCACAACAGGCCGATCGCCAAAACCGACTTCAAGAAACGTTGCAACACAGCGCAAAACAATAAGTCACTGTGACAACGATCATGTGGACCCTCGGGGCAACGAGCCGATCAGCGTTCTGCCTCGAAGGGGACATGCCGACGATCTGGGAAGCCGCAATCGGTCGGTCTTCGCGGGGGAGGAGGTGATGGCTGCGGCGACAACGTTTTCCAGTCTGCTTTCGTTGAAACTGTCGGCAGAGACAATTAACACCGGGCGCCGATGGCCAGGTTCGGAGCCGATGGGGTTGCGAAGGTTGACCCAGTAGACGTCGCCTCTCCTCACTCCTCCCACTCCCAATGCTTCAGGAGGGTCCTGAATTGGGCTTCGGCAAGGACGGGATCGAGCCTGGTGTCGTGCTGGACAGCGTGCTCGTCGAGGTTTCGGGTGATCTCCTCGTCACTCCAACCTAGCCATGCCGGACTGGGAGACGCGGGCGTGGTGGCAGAAGGGCCGTTGGCAGCGATGAGGGACTCCAAAGCTCGGGCGTAGAGTTCAGAACGGGTTACGCGCTGCTCGGAAGCGACGTTCTCGGCTTGCTCGAGGAGGTCATCAGGAATGTTGACGGCGACTTCTACCTGGCCAGCTTACCCGGGCGGCAGCCGAGTCATTCGCCTCCCGACTAGCGGAAGCGGCGGAAGAACTCGCGGATGTCCTGCGCCAAGGCCTCGGGCTCTTCCATCGCCGCGAAATGGCCCCCCTCAGCCATGTCGGACCAGTGGACGATGTTATAGCTGTCCTCCATCCATCGCCGGGGGGCTCGCATTATCTCCATGGGAAAATTGGCCACCCCGATGGGCGTTCCGAGGGGTTCGGTGATGCCGGCCGCACCGGGGCGCAGCACCTCGTAGTACATGCGGGCTGATGAGCCCGCGGTGGCGGTGAACCAGTACAGCGAGATGTTGGTGAGCAGGCGGTCGCGGCTCACCGCCGACTCAATGGTGCCGTCGTTGTCGGTCCAGGCCAAGAATTTCTCCGCGATCCACGCCAGTTGCCCCACGGCGGAATCGGTCAGGCCATAGGCCAGGGTCTGGGGCTTGGTGCTTTGGATCTGCATATAGCCCGCGCCCTCGGTGAAGTAGAGGTTGGCCCGGCCCAACCCGGCCTGCTCGTCTTCGGTGAGTTCGCCGGGCCCATCGGCAGGAGGATTGGCGAACAAGAAGTTCACGTGTACGGCCTCGCAGTGGGCGGGGTCTTGGCGGCCGATGTTCTGGGAGATGAACGACCCCCAGTCGCCACCCTGGGCGCCGTAGCGCTCGTACCCCAATCGCCCCATGAGCTCGGCGAATGCCTTGGCCGTGCGCACGGCATCCCATCCCCGGTCGGAGGTCGGCCCGGAGAAGCCGTATCCGGGCAAGGAAGGGGCGATCACATGGAAGGCGTCAGCCGGGTCGTCCGGTTCGGTTAGCAGTCCGATGATATCGAGGAACTCCACCACTGAACCGGGCCAGCCGTGGCTGAGGATAAGGGGATGGGCGTCGGGATGAGGCGAGCGCTGGTGGATGAAGTGGATGTTCTGGCCGTCGATGGACGTGGTGTAGTGGTCGAGTTGGTTCAGCTCTGCCTCGGCGGCCCGCCAGTCATACTCGTCGGCCCAGTAGCGGGCCAGTTCCTGGATGTAGCCCCGCTCCGCGCCGTAGTCCCAGCCCGCGTCGGGAAGCTGATCGGGCCAGCGGGTCCCGCTCAGGCGGCGGTGCAGGTCTTCCAGCGCAGCATCGGGGATCTCGACGGTGAACGGGGTGATCTCGGACATGAGGCTCCTTGAAAACTAGGTGGGCGAGCGGGGGATCAGGCCCACGTTGTTTCGGGCCCGCTGCAAAGTGGTTGCGGCCACTGTGCGGGCCTTGTCGGCACCGACATGCAGCAGGCGGGCGATCTCTCCGGGGTCGGCTGAGAGCTCGCGGAATCGCTCCCGGATGGGCTCGAGCAGCTCGTTCACCGCGTCGGCGGTGTCGGCCTTGAGCGGCCCGTACTGGTTGTAGTCTTCGGCCACCGACTCTGGGGTTCGCCCAGTTGCCGAGGCCAGAATGCCCAGCAGATTGGACACCCCCGGTTTGGCCTCGGGGTCATAGCTCACCTCGTTGTCGCTGTCGGTCACGGCCCTCTTGAACTTGCGGGTCACGGTGTTTGGATCTTCAAGCACAGCAATGGTGCCGGCTGACTCCAGCGACTTCGACATCTTGTCGGTCGGGTTCTGGAGGTCCATGACGCGGGCGCCTGCTGTGGGGATGACGTGTGCGGGAACTACGAATGTCTCGCCGTAGCGGTGATTGAACCTCTCGGCAATATCTCGGCATAGCTCTATGTGCTGGCGCTGGTCATCGCCCACCGGCACCAAATCGGTGTCGTACAACAAGATGTCGGACGCTTGCAGGGCGGGATAGGTGAACAGCCCGGCCGACACGAAGTCGGTCCGGTCGGACTTGTCCTTGAACTGGGTCATGCGGCGCAGTTCCCCGAAACCCACCGTGCACTCCATCATCCAGGCCAGCTCTGCGTGCTCGCTTACCGCACTCTGCACAAACAGCGTTGACCGCCCCGGGTCGATTCCCACCGATAGGAGCATGGTGGCGGCGGCCAGAGTGTTGTCTCGCAGCTCAGCTGGGTCGGGAGCGGTGGTGAGAGCGTGGAGGTCGACCACGCAATACACCGCGTCGTGCTCGTGCTGATAGGCCACCCAGTTGCGCAGCGCGCCCAGGAGGTTGCCCAGATGCATGCCGCCGGACGGCTGTATCCCCGAGAACACACGAGCCACGCAGGTCAAACTACCCCTTGGTATGGCGGTGATTCGTGTTCAAATCCATCCTCCGGCCTGCTCGGCCAAAAGCTCAATACAGCCGAAGTCGGGTTCTACACTTGGCGAGTGACCGCAGAGGTGCGAACGGAGGTGTTCGAAGGGCCGTTCGACCTGCTCTTGCACCTCATCTTGCGGGATGAGGTGGACCTCTATGAGGTGATGGTGGGCGATATCGTGGACGCCTACTTGGCCGAGTTGGATCGCATGGACAACCTCAACCTGGAGGTGGCCACCGAGTTCCTGCTGATCGCGGCCACTCTGGTTCAGTTGAAGAGCAGTCGCCTGCTGCCCGACAGCGATTCGCTGGACCTCGATGAGGAATTGGCCTTGTGGTCGGAGCGCGACCTGCTGTTGGCCCGATTGCTGGAGTGCCAGACATTCAAGGCTGCGGCCGCGGCCCTGGAGCAGATGGCCTCGATGGCCGGTCGAAGCTACTCCCGTGTCGCGGGCCCCGACGAGCGCTACTTAGACCTTGTTCCCGACTTCTTGGAGGGCATCGGCCCCGATGACCTCAGGGCCGCATTTGTACGGGCGACCACGGCCCGGCCCACCCCCCGGGTGGATATAGCCCACGTCACCGACATCCCCATCAGCGTGGACGAGGTCACCGCGGAACTGGTGGCTCGACTGCCCGACATCGGGACGGTGGGATTCCGGGAGCTGACTGAGGAACTGGCGACCGGCATCGAGGTGGTGGTGTATTTCCTGGCGGTACTGGAGCTCTACAAGCGGGGGATGGTGGAGGTATCGCAGGCCTCGACATTCGGCAACATCGCCATCACCTGGAGCGGCGAAGCCGATCTAACCGAGCCCCTGGTAGGAGTGGACGCTTATGAGGGATGAGAACATAGAGGCCCGCCAAGCGGTGGAGGCCATCGTGATGGTGGCCGAGGAACCGGTCCCGCCGGGGTTGATGGCCCAGCTCATCGAGATTCCCACCGAGCAAGTGGAGGCCATCTGCTCCCAGCTGGCCGAGGAGTATCGGGTCCAAGGACGGGGGTTCGAACTGGTCCGGGTGGCCGGTGGCTACCGCTACCGCAGCCATCCCGACACTGAGTCGTATGTGAAGCGGTTCGTGGTCAGCGGCCAGAGCACCCGCCTGTCGTCAGCCGCCCTGGAGACTTTGGCCATAGTGGCCTACAAGCAGCCGCTGTCTCGGGCCCAGGTTTCGGCCATCAGGGGGGTGAATGCCGAGGGTGCCATGCGCACGCTACAGCAGCGGGGCCTGGTCTATGAGGTGGGTCGGGATCCCGGCCCCGGCAACGCCCGGTTGTTCGCCACCACCCCGTCATTCTTAGAGCGGCTGGGCTTGGACGCCATCGACGAGCTGCCCCCGCTGGTCGACTTCGTGCCCGGTTCGGAGGTCATTGAGGCGCTGGAGACGAGCTTGATGGCCGATCGCGCCAAGTCGGCGTGAGCGAGGCTGAGCGAATCCAAAAAGTCCTGGCCGCAGCCGGCGTGGCCAGTCGCCGGGCGGTGGAGGAGATGGTGGTCCAGGGTCGGATCACCGTGAACGGCAAGACCGCCCGGTTGGGCCAGAGGGTTGATCCCGATCACGACGCGGTGGAAGTTGACGGCATTCCGGTTGGGCTGAGGGCCGATTTGGTGTATTACCTGCTGAACAAGCCGCCAGGAGTTGTCACCACCGCTTCCGACCCCCAGGGACGCCCCACCGTGGTCGACCTCGTGCCCGAAGAACCCCGGGTCTTTCCCGTGGGCCGCTTGGACTCCGACAGCGAGGGGTTGCTTGTGCTCACCAATGACGGGGAGCTGACTCACCGCCTGACCCATCCCTCATTCCGAGTGGACAAAGAGTACCTGGCCCATGTGGAGGGTCGTCCCAGCCGTGGGGCGCTGAGGAAGCTACGCGAGGGGGTGGAGTTGGACGACGGCTCCGCCGAGGCAGTGGGCGTATCGCTGCTCGAGCCGTCGGTTGTCCGCATCGTGGTCCGAGAAGGCCGCAATCGACTGGTCCGGCGGATGTGCGAAGCAGTCGGCCACCCGGTGATCCGACTGGTCCGCACCAGGATCGGCTCGCTGGCCGACCGCAAGCTCCCCCCAGGAGAGTGGCGAGAGCTGACCCGTAGCGAGGTAAGAGAACTCGAACGGCAGGTCAGTGGAGGGGATTGACCGGTAACAGAGTTCTGGAGGGGGAGTGGGGGTCGGTACAATTCTGCCCGTGAGCAGCGCTGTGCGCGCCCTGCGGGGCGCCACCACCATCGACGTCGATACCGCCGAGCAGATCGAGGAGCGGATCGTCGCGCTGCTGTCCGAGTTGTTCGAGCGCAATGAGATCCACCACGACGACCTGATCAGCATCGTCTTCACTGCCACCTCCGACATCAGCTCGGCCTTCCCGGCGGCGGCGGCCCGGGTGTTCGGTTTGGGCGACGTGCCCTTGCTGTGCGCCCAAGAGCTGGACATAGTGGGCGGCACGCCACTGTGCCTTCGCGTGCTCATCCACCTGAATACCCCGCGAGGTCGCGACGAACTGCACCATGTCTATCTGGAAGGCGCACAAGGTCTGCGCGACGACCTTCCCGAGTGATGCCCGTCAACAACGCCCCTAGACGGGCGGCCATTGTCGGCACCGGCCTCATTGGCGGTTCCATAGGCCTGGCTTTGAGAGAAAAGGGCTGGTGGGTTGTGGGCTCAGACCTGGATGAGGCGGTTGCCGCCGAGGCGCTGAGTCGGGGTGCCCTTGATGCCGTAGGGCCGCCAACCGACGCCGACATCACATTCGTAGCCACCCCGGTGAGTTCGGCCGCCGCTGAGGCTGAAAGGGCTCTAGCCGCTGGCAATGGGCTGGTCACCGATGTGGCCAGCGTCAAGGCCCCCATCGTGGCCGCGGTGGCCGACTCCCGTTTCGTCGGCGGCCATCCCATGGCGGGCAGTGAGCAGGAAGGCGTCGCCGGCGCGCGGGCTGACCTTTTTAGGAATGCAGTATGGGTGCTTACCCCCACCGATGAGACCGACGACGACTCCCTGGTCCAGGTCCGCTCGGCGGTGGCCTCGCTCGGGGCTGACGTGGTGTCGCTGGCCCCCGAGCGCCACGACGCCTTGGTGGCGGTGGTGTCTCATGTGCCCCACCTCACCGCGGCCACGCTTATGGCCCTCGCCGATGAGCGGTCCGAGGAGCACCAGGTGATGTTGAGGCTGGCCGCGGGGGGATTTCGGGATATGACCCGCATTGCCTCGGGACACCCCGGCATCTGGCCCGACATATGCCAAGAGAATTCCGATGCCATCTGCTCGGTGCTCGACCGATTCATCGACGCGCTGACCGAAGTGCGCTCTCTGGTGGCCGACGGGAATCGCAGCAAGCTGTTGGGACTGTTGGAACAGGCTCGAAGTGCTCGGGCTCACTTGCCCTATGGCCTGGACAGAGATGTATCGCTGGTCGAAGTCAGGGTGCGGGTGTTCGATCGTCCCGGCGAACTGGCCCGCATCACCAGCCTGACCACTGACATCGGGGTGAACATCTACGACCTCGAGATCGCCCACTCGGTGGAGGGGGGACAGGGCGTGGCCATCTTGGTGGTCAACGATGAAGCGGTGGACAGTTTGCTGGAGGCCCTGAGGCAGCAGGGCTACGCCCCTTCGTCGAGACCCCTGTCGTGAAATCGATCACCATCGAAGGGCCACGGCGCTTTACCGGCCGGCTGCGGGTGCCTGGGGACAAGTCGATATCCCACCGGGCGCTGATGATCGCCGCGCTCGGCCGTCGACCGTGCCTTATCCGAGGTCTGTCAGACGGCGACGACGTAGCCCACACCCGTCGGGCCGTCGAAGCTCTTGGCGCCCGAGTCGAGGTCCACGGAACTGGCGGCGTGACCGTTGCCGGGGGACTGAGCGGGGCGCCGGCGCCCATCTACCTTGGGAATTCCGGCACCGGCATCCGACTTATGGCCGGATTGGTGGCTGGCTGCGACTTCACGACAACGCTGGAC
>Ga0209543_1000086_pt1 | contig 140642 bp, 112 predicted proteins | sample MesohylFT_FD_187296 | JGI IMG/M metagenome (GOLD analysis project Ga0209543, IMG submission 187296) | Host-associated microbial community of the marine sponge Aplysina aerophoba from Gulf of Piran - sponge mesohyl, lysed by freeze-thaw... | ecosystem: Host-associated > Porifera > Sponge >... | reverse complement strand
CCGTTAGTTTTTGGAACTTACCCGGATCATCCTTGATTTCATCATATTTGTTCATGAGTTAATCTCCAAAGCATAATTTTCTTTATTATGCCAGAAATCAACTGTAATTTAAATTTATATAATGTCTATTGAAACCCGTATGAGCAAAATCAAAATCCCTCCGTATAAGACGGTTGTGGCTGGTGACCACGTCATCCTGAAACAGAGTGGTGGTCCCATCAAAGGCGCATTTGAAGTTGGTAAAGTTGATACTTTACACTCAGAATCAGGTCTTGATAGTGAACTTTATGAGTCTATTTGTGAAGCAGACGGTCTAAAAATCTTTGGTCAGCGAGATGTTATGAATATGTATCGTGATGTTTTCCAAAAGAAATGGCGTGAGTCAAAATACGCAACTATCATGCATGTACAAAATGTCTGTCGATACAATACATTAATACCGATAAAGAAAACGAATCGACAGGCGTGGGTTGTGTTAGGACGGGGAACTGCTGAGGAATGGTTGAAATCGTTGACTGGATAGTGAAAAAGAACATTTCCTATACACACCTCACAGATACAATAATTTGACATTAAACCTCTAAATGTGGTAAAGTATATCCATCAAAATGGAACAACTTATTATCCACATACGAGGTCACAGACCAAGGTTAACACAAACTCAACACACTCGTTGCTGCGTCCTATCAGTGAGAACAAAATACAATAGACAAAAAGGGAATTATGTCAATAACCGATTTTTTTCATGGGAAGGTTTTACTTATTACCGGTGGCACTGCCTTCCTCGGACAACCGATGGTTGCCAAAATTCTAACCTCTCTCCCAGATGTCAAAAAAATATATCTCCTTATTAGAAGTCGGGTTGAATCAAATGGAAAAGTTACCTCCGCACAAGAACGTTTTGAAAAAGAACTGCTAACCTCCGATGTCTTTGATGCGTTACGACATATACACGGAGAACAGTTTGAAGCCTGGGTCAAGGAAAAGATCGCACCTGTTGAAGGAGAATTGACGGATGAACGACTTGGTTTCAATGATGACGACTATCAACGTCTACAAAATGAGGTAGACGTATTTATCAATATAGCAGGACTCGTTCAGTTTGATCCTCCCTTTGATGCCTCTCTAAAAGGTAACGCACTCGCTGCAAAACATGTTGTCACTTTCGCGAAAGGTTGTTCTAATGCTATCTTTCTCCATGTTTCAACGGCTTATGTCTGTGGTGATAATCCAGGAACTGTTCCAGAAGAACTTCACCCACCTTTTGAGCAATACGCACAACAACATAACGAAAATAGCGAAACGAAAATTCCCGCAACGTTATCGGAAGAGATTGACTATCTGCTTACCTTAAACCAGTCTATCCGTGATGAAGCTGAGACACCAGAACAAAACACACATTTTCAGGAGATTGCACAACAGCAATTAAAAGCAGACAAACGAATCAAACGGAAAAATATAGATACACTCGTTGATGAAGTAAAAACAGATTGGCTTGAAGAACGACTTGTTGAAGCAGGACTTGAACATGCACGTGCACGCGGATGGAACGATACTTATACCTATATGAAGTTCCTTGCTGAACAGGTAATTATGGAGTTACGTGGTGACCTTCCAACTGCAATTGTTCGTCCTTCAATTATTGAAAGCAGTTTTGCGGAACCACATCCAGGATGGCTCGGTAAGTACCGAATGTCCGAACCGCTAATCGTCGGTTTTGCCAAAGGACGACTCCCAGATTTTCCCGCTGACCCAGACATTATTTTAGATATTATCCCTGTCGATTTCGTTGTGAACGCAATGTTAGCCGCCGCAGAAGGAATTGCAAAACGCGGTGGAATTGAGGTGTATCACGTCGCAACTGGAACACATAACCCGCTTTACTTCCGAGGTATTGTTGAAGCAACCTACGGTTATTTTGTTGAAAATCCGATGATGGAGAACGGAAAACCGATCGCTGTTCCAGTTTGGACATATCCGAGTTTAGAGGAATTCAAAAAGAAGTTAGACGGCAAGATGCGTTTGCTTGATACCGTAATTAAAGCACTTACGCTGCTACCTTTCAAATCAGCGAAACGAAAACGTCGCAGACTATTTATAAAACAGAGCAGCATAAAGGCAGCTTTGCATTACATTCAGATTTACGCACCTTATACCCGCACAAACTTTGAATTTGAAACTAACAAATTGCAGAAACTTTATAAGGCACTCTCACCCGAAGAACAACAGAGCTTCAACTTTGACGTATCGCAAATTACTTGGAAGCAATATTTCCAAGAAATACACATTCCCGGGATCAAGCGACATGTGCTCAAACTGGAAGATGATACTTCCAACACTTCAAAGCAACAAAAAACGCCTTCTCAAGATGAAGTTGATGAATTACCTGCCCCTGCTCCAAACCCTATTGATAACATCGCGCCACGGACAATCGTAGATTTAATAGAAATTCAGGCAAAACGTATTCCTGATAAAATTGCCCTTCAGATGGTAAACGACGATGAATGGGAACGGTATACCTACGCTGAAACCTACACACATTCGCGTCGAATCGCATACCAATTATGGAATAGCGGTCTACGGAAAGACGATAGAGTTGTATTGGTATCGGAAAACCAACCTGAATGGTGTATCGCTTATCTTGCGGCGTCGCAAATTGGCTGTGCAATTGTCCCACTTGACGCACAAACACCAATACGAGAAATATTAGCCATTACTGAATTCACTACTGCTAAAGCAATCTTAGCATCCGATACAGTATTAGCCAATTCCAGTGCACAGTTGACTGAACAGAATTTATTCGTCCAGAACATTAATCAATTCAACGACATTGTCAATTCGGATGAAGATATTCCAACAGATTTTCCCAACGTTGAAGTTACTCCCGATACCGTTGCTTCCATTATATTTACTATGGGAACGACAGTAGATGCGAAAGGCGCGATGCTGACGCATGGTGGTTTTATCTCTAACGTTAAAGCAGTTGCAAAAGCATTACCACCGACAGATGAGGAACGAATTTTGTCAGCATTGCCGCTTTATCATGCACTGAGTTTTTCATGTAGTCTACTGATGACACTTTACAGCGGCACTACTGCGACTTATGTAAATGCGTTTCGACCAACAACGCTTCTAAAAACGATGCGTGAGGATAAGACAACAGCATTTATCAGTGTCCCACGACTTTATCAGATGCTTCAATCCACTATTGAACGTCAGGCTTCACGGGAGGATACACCCGGAGAAACCTTAGCTGAAAAAGCACAAGCTGTTATGGGAGGACACATTCGTGTGCTTGTTAGTGGCGGTGCTGCCCTCACCGATGCAATTTATGATGGCTTCCAAAAACTCGGTCTGACGATTTATCAAGGATACGGAATGACCGAAACCGCACCTGTACTTAGTGTCAATCCATATCTAAATAGCAAACGTGGGTCGGTTGGTCCCGCTGTTGAAGGTGTTGAATTCAAAATTGTAAATACTGATAATGACGGTATCGGTGAAATTATTGCTAAGGGTCCAAGTAATATGAAAGCATATTATCAAAATCAAAGTGCAACAGAGAACGCTATCCGTGACGGTTGGCTTTACACAGGGGATCTTGGGTATATTGATGATGATGGCTATCTATATATTACTGGACATTGTAAGGATATTATCGTTCCAACATCCGGCAAGAACATATACCCGGTGGAATTAGAGGCACTTTATCAAAACATATCTATTATTGCTGAGATGTGTGTCGTTGGTATACCTTATGATGATGGATCGGATATAGGTGTTCATACAGTTATTGTCCCGGTTGACAATAAAGAATCTACTAAAGCAGATATCTACAATCATCTGCAGCAAACTGCAAAGCAGCTTCCAAGTTATCAGCAATTCCACAAATCGCACTTATTTCAGGACGCATTACCAAAAACAGAAAATGGGACAATTGATCGGGAACGCGTAAAGGAACTGTTAGAACAACATTTGGCTATTGAGCAAGCAGCAGTTTCGGAAGAATCCAACCAAGTGCAAGACAGGCACTCCGACAACATTCCTGAAGAGATTTTGTCACCACTCGCCAAATTAGCGCGGATGCCTGCGAATAAGATCCGCAGCGAAAGTCGTTTGGATACCGATCTTGGACTGGATTCACTCACGAGACTTGACCTGCTTATGCTTCTCGAAGCACGACTCGGTCAAACTATTCCTGAAGCAATGGTTGCGAATTTGCAGACAGTTAACGATGTCGTTGAATTAACGCAAACTTTTGACAAAACAGATGCTACACAAATATCAGATACACCAGCAAAACCTGTGAAGTTGACTCAAAAACCACATTGGTATGCACGAGCGTTTCGTGCTGGTATCCGTAGAATATATCAATCCCGTTTCTCCTTTGAGTGTTTCGGACTTGAGAATATACCCCAAGGGAAACCTTACATCATCACACCGAATCACACAAGCCATTTAGATACGCTGACAGTGATAACTGCACTCGGACAGAACTCACATCAACTCTGGACACTCGCAGCACGAGATTACTGGTTCGGAAATCGACTACAAGGATGGTTTGCACACAATTGTCTCAATGCACTTCCTATTGAACGCGATGGTAATTTCAGCCAGTTTCTACAGGATTTACGGATGGCTAACGAAGTCATGGAACAAAACAATGGATTGCTCATTTTTCCAGAAGGCACGCGTTCACTTGACGGTAATTTACAGCCATTCAAACAAGGAATTCTCAGCCTACTAATTTACGGTCAACAGGTACCCATTATACCAGCATTTATTAAAGGCACATTTCAGGTTCTACCAAAAGGACAAAACTTACCGAAAAAACATCCGATTCAGATCGTTTTTGGGGAACCGCTACTTTTTGAAAGTTCGCAAAACCCAGAGGACATCACCGAAAATACAGAAGTATACCAAAAATTTTTGACTGAACTTGAAAACCGTGTTGCAAAACTCGGAGAGACATTGAGTTAGGATTGAAATTGGAATCGTTACAGAAGAAACCTATTGCGTTCTTTGATGTAGATGGCACACTTGTAAGTACGACCATTGTGCATGCCTATATTTGGCTACGGACTTCATCGTTGTCTCGCATACACAAATTTTTCTGGTTTATAGGTTTTCTACCTAAGGTCGTCTACTATCTAATTCTTGATCGGATTAGCAGACCACAGTTTAATCGTGCGTTTTATCGGAATTATCGCGGTATGGATGCAACAGCATTAAAAGCATTAGCAACAGATATGTTCGGAAGCTATCTACGTCAGAAGATATTCCCCGAAGCCATTTCACAAATAGAGGAACATAAAGAACAAGGTGATCAAGTTGTTCTGTTAACGGGTTCTCTTAACTTTATTGTTGAACCGATAGCAGAATTCCTCGGAGCAGATTCGGTTATAGCACCTGAACTGAAAGAACAGGATGGTTTCTTTACGGGTGGATTAACAACTGAACCGCTTATCGGAGAGCAGAAGGCAATTGCAATGAAAAGGTTCGCTGCACAGGAAGAAATACCACTTGACATCTGCTATGCCTACAGTGATAGCAAATCCGATCTGGAAATGTTAGAATGTGCTGGAAATCCCATCGCAGTAAATCCAAGCAAGAAACTACGGCAGCACGCACTTGAATTAGGATGGGAAATCCACGAATGGATGGAAGCATCATAACTATAGAAGAGTAATTCTAAATAAGGAGAAAAAATGGAAGTCAAACGCTATTTAGAATCAATGGCTGAACCACAGGATACAATGTTTGTTGAAATTGCTGATATGCACAGATTCACCCGTCGTGGAGACGATTGGGCAAAATTCCGAGAGGACTTAATCGAACTGATTGAACAGACTATCTCAGACGATCTGTCTAAGGAATTCGCTGAAGCTACAGCGGATTGGGATTCTGAGGATCCTCCTCAGTTAAATTAATCTCAATCAATTGCCGCCAATCGCATTTATTTGAGGGTGGTGCATAATTATTTTTCAAACAACGCAACAGAAAGTGGTTTATTTCATTATCTTCTGACATTCTATAGGAGCGACTCGGGGAATGCCTTTGGCAGAATACGCGTGTGGTATTCTGCATGATTCATACTGTTGATTTACCGGTCGCGACCGGGAGGTCGCTCCTACAGAAACTCGGTAGAACGTTATTTATGCACCACCCTCAATTATTTAGCAGATTTCCTACCTCAATTTGCACTCCTTATTGATGTCTTATGGATTTCAAGCTTAACTATCCAGTCTATAACACAACCCTAAAGTTTTAGAGTCATTCCTAACTAAAACTATCATAATTAAGCCGTAAACCCAGTCCTGATAAGGATTTATAGTCTTATACAAAAATTGACAAAATTAGGATTGACTCTAAAAACTCTAAAGTATGACATTTTTGAACCATTCCTATGAACAGTTTACTTACTGATATTTCAATAGGAATTTGTCTCCTCAAACTGAATAATCCGAGAAATCTGTGTAATCCGCGTAAATCCGTGATTCTGAAAATGTTGAATCGCGACAATTGAATGTCTCTGCCTCCAAAACCCCTTGACAAACCAACCCCGTTAGGATAGAATTAAAATTGCCAAATTTCAATTTACAATGTAATAACGACTTGAATCTAACGGGAGTCTTATAAACCATTATATGAGTACATTTTATGTCACCACCCCCATCTATTACGCGAATGGTGAACCTCATGCCGGACACGCATACACGACCATCGCAGCTGATGCTTTAGCACGTTATCACCGCATCAAAGGCGATGATGTTTTTTTTCTTACTGGTGTTGATGAACACGGAGCAAACATTGATAAAACAGCAGAAAGCGAAGGTCTTTCTCCACAAGCATTTTGCGATAAGTTAGCACCAATTTTCACGAAGTTGTGGGAACGTCTAAATATATCGAATGACATCTTTCTCAGAACGACAAGTGAACTCCACAAACGCGGCATAAAAAAGTTTCTCACTGCTCTATATGAGAGTGGAGATGTCTACAAAGCACCGTACGAAGGACATTACTGTCGTCCGTGTGAACGTTTTTTTCCAGAGAAAGAATTGTCTGATGACAAGATTTGTCCGATTCATAAAATACCGTTAGAATGGGTCAAAGAGGAAAACTATTTTTTTCGTCTTTCCAAGTACCAGGACCGTCTACTACAACATTACAACGAGAATCCCGAATTCGTTTATCCTGATACTCGTCGGAATGAACTCTTGTCCGTGTTGGAATCAGGATTAGAGGATACAAGCATTTCCCGTTCCTCAGTCTCATGGGGGATACCATTACCGTTTGACCCCGAACATATCGCTTATGTATGGATAGATGCCCTTCCGAACTATATAACTGCTCTTGGTTATGATGCCGATAACGAAAGGTATCACACATTCTGGCCTGCGAATGTCCACATGATGGCAAAGGAAATTACCCGTTTTCACGCATTGCTTTGGCCTGCAATGTTGATGGCAGCGAACCTACCACTTCCGAAGCAGATTGTCGCACACGGTTGGCTGACAAAGGATGGAGAGGCACTGAGCAAAACGCGAGGTATCTTCATTGATATGGATGGAGACATTGCGACTTACGGTGTAGATGCATTCCGTTATTACCTACTACGCGAGTTTAGTTTTGGAAACGACGGGGATTACCGACCTACGCGCTTACACCAACGTTACAACGCTGACCTTGCTAACGATTTAGGTAATCTGCTCAATCGTGTCCTTGGGTTATTGAATAAAAACTTTGATGGAATACCAGCACCCACAACACCGGGTGAGTTTGACGATGAAATCAAACAGATGGCACAAAAGACTTCGGAAACCTTTGACGCACATATAGAGACATTCGCTTTTGATAGTGCATTAGAAACGATATGGGAATTTGTGCGACGAGTCAACCGTTACGTCCAACAGACTGAAGTGTGGACACTGGCGAAACCAGAAACAAAACCGAGAATGGGTACTATCCTTTACAATTGTTTAGAAGCACTGCGTTACATATCTGTGCTGCTATCACCATTCATTCCAGACACCGCTGAGAAGATACAACAACAGATCGGTTTAACAGAATTTGATTCCGTTGCAGAATGGGGACGTTTACCTGTAGACCTAAAGGTTAGTAGGGGTGAACCTATTTTCCCGCGTGTTGATCTCAAAAAGGAAAAAGCACAACCCAAAAAGGAAAAAGCTAAACCAGAAAAGAAAACATCTGAGAAGAAGTCTAATCTAATTTCCTTTTCCGATTTTCAAAAGATGGATTTACGGGTTGCGCGCGTCATATCCGCAGAACCAATTGAAGGGGCAGATCGTCTCCTTAAGTTAGAAGTCGACATCGGCACAGAAAAACGGCAGGTAGTCGCTGGAATCGCAGAACACTATCAACCTGATGCCTTGATCGGAAAACAGGTGATTGTAGTTATGAATTTAGAACCCGCGACGATACGCAATGTTGAATCACACGGCATGATCCTCGCAGCAAGCGATGATTCAGTTGTGCTGGTAAGTCCTGAAACCGATGTCCCACTCGGCACACAAGTACGGTAGTTGGCATACTCCGTATCCCGTAAAACTCCAAAATGCAATACATAGAAGAAACCCTCCAAACCCGTATCAAGAATGACGAAGCATTGACTTTTGCTGTCATTGTGCCAAATGATGCATCACGTTTGAAGCGACAACGCCAGTTGATTGCGTATCATCCAAACCGCGCAGTTGCAAACTTGCAAGTCTATACCATTGACCAATTCGTGCAGAGACTATACAACCAAGTCCGTCCGTCAAGGCAACACATCTCACCAGGTCTTCAAAATCTATTGCTCCACGAAATCGCGGGAGATGATACCGACACATATCCTACATTTAGACCAATCCAAAATAAACCTATTCCTGACAGCACACTCTCCCTTATAGCAGACACAATAAATAACCTCAAAGAGCGTGGTGATACTGATCAAGACATTCCTATTGAGACAGACCTATCCGAGTTTTATAGCAATTATGAGTCAAGACTTCAGGATAATTGGATAGACGATAAGGGAAAACACCTCTATCTCGCTAACCATTTTCAACACGACTTCTTTAAAAAGTCGTTTCCTCGTGTCGAACTTGTTACTGTTGAGAGTTTCTCGGTCCTTTCTAATTCAAACATCAAGATTCTTACAAGTATTGCTCAAATACCTAATATAGAGATATGGTTTCGCACAGACTGTGTTGAAGAAAATGTGGACTTATATAGAAATATAATTGACCTTGTCTCACAATTCAGAGATACCGAAATTCACATTGATACCGAATATGAGCGCGATCCCGATAAACACCAACATTTTTCTGAAAACCTGTTCCGCGCTAATACTACTTCAAATAACCAAGTTGATCTAACAGACCATGATCTATCAGAACAGATTAAAGTCTTGAAACCAGCTGACCGAAACGAAGAAGTAGAGCAGATTGCAAATCTCATTAAACAGCAGGTGTCAAGCGGAGAATGTAAACTGAGCGATATCTGTGTTGCATACTACAATTTAGGTCAATATCAGCAACGCATTGCAGAAACTTTCCCCGAATTTGGCATCCCTTATACACTTTCGGAAAGTATACCGTTGATGAAGTCCGAGGTTGTTAAGGCAATCTTTTCCCGGCTTTCAACTAACCAAGCACCTATGAACGAACCATATTTTTCTGATATTGTTCACGAATCACCTACGCGCAAGATTCACCCCAACGAATTTCAGGAATATGTTGAAGATTTGCTCAAGAATGGTGAAGTTCTGCATCACATTCTAAATCCAATGTTTACCAAAAAAAGAGAAATTGTAGAAGGTGAAGTTAACGCATATCATCAATTCAATAAAATCGTTAAAGAACTCTGCTCTGTGCTAATAAAAGAGGCGAATCAGGCACACCAACTTGATAATTATATTAAGAAACTCCGCCACATCGCAAAGCACACACATTATCAAAATCGGGTACCGTCAAAAGGTGACACGGTAAAGATTGTTACACTCGGTCAACTCAGAAGTTTAGAGTATCATACTGTCTTTTTATGCGATTTTGTGGACGGTGGTTTCCCACAAAATTATCGTCCCGATCCGATACTTCCAGATACCCCGTACCGGACTGAGGAGGAACACCTACACGATAATCGCTTCCTTTTCTATCGTGTTCTAAAATCCTATCGTGACCGACTATATCTCCTTATTCCACAACACGAAAAAGTTTCGGATTTAATCCCGTCTCTGTTCCTAAACCAACTAAAAGAAATCGTCAAGATTGGTGAAACAGAAGTTCCCGATTCTTTATTAGGTAGTATTCCCGGTTTCCTCAGTGCTTACGGAAATCATGTATGGACTGTAGATTGTCCGTCTGAGGGTCAATTTCCACCTGAAATTGAAGGTATGCATCCCCTCATTGACCATGTTGTTTCGGTTGAAAAAAGCAGAGAAGAAACACATGCACATTTAGCTTACGAAGGCGTATTGAAAGAAGAAAACCTTTCATCAGAAAGTCGTGATGCGTTGCATAGTCTGAGTGAAAGAACATATTCCGTTACAGAATTAGAAACCTATGCAAATTGTCCGTTTCAGTATTTTGTTGATAAAATTCTAAGACCTACAAAAATAGAAGAAGAGTTAGAAGACGAACCATCAAGCCTTGAAAAAGGATCGTTGATTCACGAAGTTCTCTGTGAATTCCACCTGAATCGTCGTGATAATGAATCCCCACGTATAGGACAATGTACAGAGGGAATCTTTGAGCAAGCAAGACAACAGTTAGATGAAATATTACATTCCAAATCTGAAACCAGACGTATGAAACGTTCAGATGTCAACAAGGATAATTTGTTTTGGAAAATAGAGGTTGAGAAACAGCGCGCTGCGCTTCATAAATGGCTTGAAGCAGAACGTAAAAACGACCTTGATGTCACACCCCGTTACTTTGAAGTTAGTTTTGGGAGATCCCCTGGACAAAGAGATACTGTTATCAGTTGCTCTGATTCAATTCCGGTTGGCAGCGTAAATATGGAAGGCAAAATTGACCGTATTGACATAGGTGAACAGGGAATAAATATTATTGACTACAAAACTGGAAGCACAGAAATAAAAAAGCAAGATATGCTTGAAGGGAGAAGTATACAACTCCCTGTTTACATGCAGATTGCCACGAAATTGTTAGAAATGAATGGGATAACAGGTTTCGAACCAGCAGCAGGTCTCTACCATAAAATCAGATTGAAAGAATGCGCGGTAGATCTTGGTATCGGTAGAAAATTGTTAAATGGTGATGCATACAAAGCATATAAAGATACAGTCTGGAAAAAGATAGGTTCAAGCAGTAGACAATTATTCGAGGATGAAACATTTGATGAAATGCTAACTCGCGTCAAAGATTATGTCGAATACTTTGTGGCAAATATCTCTAACGGTTTCTTTCCTCTCATTACACAAATAGATACATTTCAAGGCTCAGCTGAGGAAGGGGTTATACCGAACCCTCCTAACGACCCAACTAAACCGTGCACATACTGTGCTTACAAACGGGTTTGTCGTGTAGGTGCATTTGCTGTGACCTACGATACAGACTGATCATTTATCTCTTTCAGTGGTGGTATTTCACAGAATCCCACTAAAACCCGTATCCTAATTGGTATTTTACATTCCACAAAATACTTGTGTACTTTGTTCAATTCTGTTATACTCTTATGACACAAAACTTAAAAGGAGGCTATTCTTAAATGGCACACACATTACCAGATCTCCCTTATGCACACAATGCTTTGGAACCTCATATTGATGCACAGACGATGGAAATCCATCACGGCAAACACCATCAAGGTTATGTAAACAACCTAAATGCAGCATTAGAAGGTCACGATGACCTTGCTAAATTAAGTGTTGAAGAATTACTTAGTAATATTGATCAAGTACCAGAAGACATCCGTCAGGCAGTTATTAACAACGGTGGCGGTCATGCCAATCATTCACTTTTCTGGTCAATCATGGTTCCGGGTGGTGGTGATCCCAGTAGCGGTGAAATCGGAGAAGCAATAAAATCTGCCTTTGGATCTCTTGATGCTGCAAACGAAGAATTCACTACGGCAGCCACGAAACGCTTCGGTTCCGGATGGGCATGGCTCGTTATTGGTGATAGTGGATTAGAGATTTATTCCACAGCAAATCAAGATAGTCCAATTATGCAAGGACATACACCTATACTCGGCATTGATGTTTGGGAACATGCATACTATTTAAATTATCAGAACCGTCGTCCAGACTACGTTGAGGGATGGAAAAATGTCCTAAACTGGAAAAAGGTCAACGAACTCTATTTGGCTAATGCCTAAAACTTATTCTAACGTTTGAAAAAGGTAGGTTTGCTTTGTAAGCACACCTGCCTTTTTTGTTTATAAGTAGAACCCATGATAATTGATACTTCATATAAAGAGGTAATTATTCACATATCCAGCAATCCACGTAAATTCTTACTACTCTTCGTCTACATCACCTGACTTTAGTTTCTGGACATAATTTTCAGTTATCTTCCGTGATTCATGCTCTGGGAGTCTATGGGGTTCAGGGAAATCTATGAGGAATTTTTCGTAAGCAACAATTGCTTGTTCTATATCCTCAATTTCTTCATAGATCTTTCCAATTCTATATTGTGCTTGTAGCCGGGAGTCGTAATCATGTGAAGGGTCATCAGCGAAATTTTGATACACTTCAATTGCACGTGCAATATCTCCATTAGCATGAGCTAATTGACCTATATAATACTTAGCAGTAGTAGCACTTTCGTTGTCAGGATAGTTCTCTATTGCATACTCAAGATGTGAGATCGCTTCGTCATATTTTTTAGTTTTCTCATACGCCCAGGCGATATAGAAACGTGCGTCTTGCCCGGAGGCAGTATCGGAATAATCATCAATAACTTCTTGGTATCCATCAATTGCTTGGTTATATTTTGCTTCTGCTTCCTTGTACATCGCTTCTGCTTCCTCAGTATCACCTTTTATTTCCATATAACTTGCCTCAGTTTCTTTTGTTAATCCTTCAGCAAAGTAGACTCGCGCCAGATGGAAACTCGCCTTTGGTGCATATACCGGATCACCAGAATCTGCCACATTTAAGTATTCAATTTGGGCATTCTCATAATCTTGTTGCTGAAAATAAATGTCTCCAAGGACATATAAAATCCTATATCTAATCGGATGCTCGCGAAGTTCCATTTTGAGGTTTATCAGTTCACTAAGTGCAATACTTACATCCCCTCTTCCGAAGTAACATAATGCAGCGTTCAGCTGTGCTTCTTCTTGAAGTACACTCCCCGGATATGTGGCGATTAATTGATTAAATAAGGCAAGTGCCCTGTCATAGTAGGCTGTAGGAGATTCAAGTGTTCCGGATTTTTGTAGTTCTCGTGCTATTTCATAGGTTGCATAGGCAACAGCATACATTGAATCGTCTGCATATTCACTATCTGGATATTCCCGTATTAAGCGGCGGAAAAGTGCGAATCCCTCCTCATCGGTACGTGGAAGTCGGGATGCTAACTGGTAAATGGCATCATCTGCCCAGCGACTGTCTGGATAATTGTCAAAAACTGCCCGGTAAGCTGCCCGTACTTTGCGCAAGCGACTTTTGTCAGGTTCATCAAACGATACAGGTGGACTATCCATCTGTTGTGCTTTTACCATGGCTTTATCGGCATTTTCGTAATAATGCGCATAATCATTAAATGGACTTGTAATTCTTCCGAGCCAAAACCCAAGAGCGATGGCAATGACAACGCAGATTTCAACAATTATGAACTTTCTCATACAACTTCTCCTTATAGACTATGAATGTAATATGTAAATACGAATTTTAACAAGAGTTTGAAAATATGTCAAGTAGGTTAAATGGTCAGATGTATGTACTGCCATGGTAATGGTATAGACTGTTGACTTCTCTTGTAGAAAATCGTAGATGATTGTTTCGGTTTTCAATAACCTTTCTTCTGTTGTCCCCAAGTGGTTGCTAACTTTCCATACGGTTTAACATTTAGGTAATCGCCACTATATGTTAAGTGGTGTCCATTCCCAGAAGCATCACGCCATTTTGAACCTGGGGTCCCATCATAATCAAAGTGCCATAGAGCAACTGTATGTTCATCTGGTTCAAAGGGACCTGTAGGCACCACAATCGTTTCTTTCCAAGATTCCTGATCTATTTCTTTTTTTGGATAACGATTAATATTTGAAATTCTGATTTCGTCAATTAAACCACCTGTAAACGGGGTCCAAAAAGGACGTCTAAAAAAAGGCTCATTAGGGATATTACCAACAGTAGCCTGAACACCGCCACCAATCTGTAGAGAAGAAAGACTATTTAGAATCCCGATAAATATTGTCCGCTCTAATTTAGCTTTACCTATCAGTTGTGTGTTAATGATTGATTGTCGATATATATCAACCGTAAAAGCTGCATAATGCCACTGATTCAAAGGCAATTTAGAACATCTAATAAGATTACCTACTATTGGACTTATTAGATAAAGATAGGGACAATTGGAGGTAGTTGAGGTTCGTATGTCATAACTCTCTGATTTATTAATTAGATACCATCGTTCACCTGGTTCCTCTTTCAATCTATCAGGTTGTTTCATGGAACGTTTTTGATAAAACCATAATTCTATGGTGAAAGCCTCGCTGAAATGGAAGTTGAAGTCAAAGTCGTCGTGATCCTTAACATAAGCGTAGTCACCCGGTTGATATATTTGAAAATAACCTCCACCTGCAGGAGAAGGAGGAACAGCATCTGCGCAGACACATATCATCAAGAGATAGATGCCAATGAGATACTTCATTTCATAACTCCTTTTCTTGGTAAATCTGTATTAGAATAAGCAATTTATATGCCAACTTAAAGGTAACAATACACTGAATTTATAAGTGATTAAATCGGTCTGCTGCACCTATATGTGCATTTACTATTTTGAATGCACAATATGGTGCATACTAATCTCATAACCTGAACACCTTGGGTGTATAAAGTTTTTTGTATAAAGAAAGGAATGGAACACTATGCACAAGACTTCGGACATCATATTTGACTGTGAATTGTTTGTGTTTATTTTCATTGGATTTTTCTTCCGTATAAAAAGGTTACCGTTTTGTGTCTAATTTCTGCATAACCGTAACTTTTGGTATTTTTCACTGGTTTTAGTTCCTGTCTGGGTTTATGGGTTGTTTTCATCGGTTTTTTTGATTGTAAAAAAAAGAAAAACGGTAACCTTTGTTCTGCTTGATTTTTGTCTGTTTTTTAGCCATTTTGAATTGTCTAGTATAACTCAAGTTGCTACCTACAAAATTTTAGACATGCGGATACTGTTTTAATCAAAAAAGGCATTATTCTTGATAATATTGTGGCGTAAACTATTAGTTGCGTATGTTTTAACACAATCTAACAGATTGTGCTACATAGATAGCAACTTGGGTTAATATACTGTCGTAGGTCGCTTCGTTTGCTCCGACCTACGAATCGTAGTATTTCCTCCGTTTAAAAAAGATACAGTTTTGTGCCTTTTTTCACATGACTGTATCTTTACTGTGTTGTGGTCTAATTGTTGTGCCATACTGGGTTTGTGGGTTGTTTTCACCGGTTTACTGTGTCTTAAAAAACTTGAAAAACTGTATCTTTTGTTTTTGGCTATTTGTCGGAGGTCGCTTCTACAGAATGTAAGATGTCGGAGGTCGCTTTGCTCGCTCCGACCTACGAATACGGTGATGTTGGGTTTGTGGGTTGTTTTGTTTTTCATAGTGATAGTATTATAACACGTGTTGTTGAGGGTTGGAAGGGGAACGTGGGGGTCGGAACAATATGTTTCATGTATGTTTCATGTATGTTTCAGTTTTCAGTTTTTTGTCAGAATCGAGAAAATAAGCATGCCCAGCATGAAAGTTGGTTTAGTTGATGGAAAAATATTTACACACCCGAACACCTATTTGTGCTTGATTCATCATCCTGTATCTGCTAAAATGACGACTAATTCTGTTTTCTCAGAGGTTTAGATGCAAGAAGTTGTTGTTGATGCAGTGAAGCTGCACGATTTTGCCCGTTCTTTGTGTGAAAAAGCAGGTCTCCCTGCTGAAGATGCAGAACTGATGGCAAAACTTCAGGTGCAAACCGACCTGCGCGGAGTTCATTCACACGGTACTCGTGCCCTTCCCGGATATCTGAATTTAGTGCTTGATGACAAGTTAAACCCAAAACCGAATCTCAGTATTGTTTCGGAAGGTCCAAGTTTTGCTGTGATAGACGGCGACAATGGAATGGGACATTTGGCAAGCACACTGGCGATGGAAACTGCGATTTCAAAAGCGAAAACGACAGGTATCGCTGCAGCAGGTGTGCACAATGCTGGACATTTTGGTGCAGCTGCTTGCTATTCAATTATGGCTGCGTCGAATCAGATGATCGGATTTTCAACGACAAATACAGGTAATCCTTCCATTGTTCCCCCTGGTGGAGCAGAAGCAGTAGTTGCAAACAATGCCATGAGTTATGCTTTACCAACAGGTGATCAACATCCTATTGTGTTGGATATGGCGTGCGGTGTATCTTCATGGGGAAAAGTGGCAACGTTAAGGATGTATGACAGACCGATTCCGGAGGGATGGTTAGTTGATGATACAGGACAACCGAGTAACGATCCAAATCAGGGACGTTTGATGGCACCCGCTGGAGGGGCAAGAGGTTATGGATTGGCTCTCATAATGGGAATTTTGGCGGGTCCTCTGACAGGTGGTATGATGGCTTGCAATAAGACATTAACAACATCCGAGCACTTCTTCATTGCAATAAATATTGAGAATTTCACTGATTTTGATACATATATCTCTGAGGTGAAACAAGGCATCCACAAGATACACAGCGCGAAAACTGCCGAAGGGTTTTCACAAGTCTATCTGCCGGGAGAAATAGAGTGGAATAACTACGACAAATGGATAGAGAATGGTATACCTATCCATACAAATCATTTGCAAAGTCTCGCAAACATTGCAGAAAAATTAGATATAAATATCTTTTGGGAGTAGTAATTTATGGAAGAAACGAATGAACGTGTTGATGGTGGCACACTACCCGATTGGGAGGTAGATGAACTACCCGCTCCACCACAATATCAATTTGGCAAAGCATTCCGAAGCATATTAGGACCTGGGATTATTGCATTAGGTGCCTCAATTGGTAGTGGCGAGTGGTTGTTAGGACCGGCTATTACTGCTCAATACGGCGGCACATTACTCTGGATTGCTACAATCGCAATTATCCTTCAATCAGTTTTAAACACAGAGGCGATCCGTTATACTCTTTATACTGGTGAACCGATGTTGAGTGGTTACATGCGGTGTAAACCAGGACCGAGGTTCTGGGCAATTTTTTATTCCAGTGTAGACTTTTTCAGTATTTGGCCCGGATGGGCAATGGCAGCAGCAACTGCCCTTGCTGCTGCATGGATAGGAAGAATGCCTGCAGATGCCGATCAGAATACTGTACGAGTTTTCGCATACATTATATTTTTCGCGTGCTTAGCAATTATTATGTTCGGTGGAAAGATATATAATGCCCTTGAAAAAGTATTGCTATTTATGGTCGCATGGATTATAGGATATTTGGTTATCATAGATTTAGTTCTTGTCTCACCAAGTGTGTGGTGGACTGTCATTAAAGGATTCTTCAGTTTTGGGGCATTACCACCAGAAGTAAGTAGTGGGAATTTTGACTGGCTACTACTTGGTGCGTTTGCTGCTTATGCAGGAAGTGGGGGTTTAGGAAACATAACTATTTCGAACTATGTCCGAGATAAAGGATGGGGTATGAGTAGTTTGGTTGGTGCGATCCCGTCTATCATCGGTGGACAAAAGATTACACTCTCTCACTTGGGGAAAGTGTTCAGAATCACACCTGAGAATCTCACACGGTTCAAGGAGTGGTGGAAATATGTTAGATTTGAACAGTACTATATCTGGGTCGTTGGGTGTTTCATCGGATTAGCATTACCCGCAATGTTGACACTTGAATATGTGCCTTCAGGGCAAGAGATGGATCAGTGGGCAGCCGCAGGATTTCAGGCGGATGGATTAGCACAAAGGGGTGGTAGAGTTTTGTGGTATCTAACACTTTTATGTGGGTTTTGGGTGCTATTCTCAACACAACTTGGTGGCGTAGATGGTGTTCCGAGACGTTTCACCGACATTATTTGGACAGGTTTTAGAAGTGCAAGAAAATTGGATGATCATAATGCAAAATGGATCTACTATCCAATTGTCCTCGTCTATGTTCTATGGGGTGTCGTTGCAATGTATCTTGCAAAACCTTTATTGATGATTATAGTATCAGCAACGGTAGGAGGATATCAACTTGTTATGTGTTCAATACATACTCTATACGTCAACAGAAAATTCTTACCAAAGGAAATTCAACCACCGATATATAAACAGATTGGTTTGATACTGTGTGCCTTGTTTTATTCAATTTTCGGGACAATAACAGTTTACAAACAAGTTATTGTGAAATATATCTTGCCCTATATTTTCTAATTCTATATTTATAATATGCAACCTTCCGGCATAATATTGTGTCATTTTACTATGAAAGTTCTTAGATTTGCTTGTTTGGGTTATCCTCGTCAAGTTTGTGTAAGTCCTGATAAACTATAGTTGGTGTATTTTTCAGTTCGTCTAATGTTGCGTAAACATTAAGATAATCATCTGTAGTAATAGAATCTATTAGGAGTGTTATATTATGGATAGGCGAATTTACCATGTTATTTTACTATTGATTTGGGGCACATTAATTCTTAACGGTTGCAAACAGTCTCACGAACCACTTGAAAACATGGCACTTATACCCGCGGGTGAGTTTCAGATGGGGACTCAAGATGTAGTTGCAGAATGGCGAGAATTTACAGATCGTGTCACTTATATGAATACTTGGTTAAATGAACAACCCGCACACACCGTCTATGTTGATGCCTTTTATATGGATATATACCCAGTCACAAATAAACAATATAGGGAATTTCTTCTTGCGAATCCAGTATGGCAAAAAGAACATATAGACCCAAAATACCATGATGGGAATTATTTGCGTGACTGGAAAGGGAATAACTATCCAAGGTGGAAAGGCAATCATCCAGTTACTTCTGTATCATGGTATGCCGCGATGGCTTATGCAATATGGTCGGGTAAGAGGTTACCTACTGAAGCGGAGTGGGAACGTGCAGCACGCGGTGGCTTGAAAGGTAAAAGATATCCGTGGGGAGATACTATTGACAGTAGCAAAGCTAACTACGATGAAAATATCGGGAAAACAACACCCGTTGGAAAATTTGCATCCAATCCATACGGATTATATGATATGGTAGGCAATGTTTGGGAACAGGTTCTGGATGAATATGATGATCACTATTATTCTATTTCCCCGAGTGTAAATCCGGTTTCAGGTGCAGATACTATCGCAGAAATTGTAGAAACATACAAGAAGATAAAGACACACCGTGGGATACGTGGAGGTTCTTGGTTGGGTCGTGCATCATCTGTACGCGTTGCTATTCGCAACCGGTTCCAACCTAAAAGCACAAGTGAACTCGGAGGATTTCGTTGTGTGAAGGATGTACCAGATAAAGTAGAAAATAAACAGGATATAATCAATTTTCTTACTGCGAATCCTCCCAACGGGAGTGCTATTAAACCAAATGATATAATAACGCTAACCTTTAACGGTGTCCCTGAAGACATCACCGTAATCCCAAATACAGCACCTTTCTCATACAGTATAGACACTATTCCGAACAAGAAAACAGTTACTATCTTAGGTATCTTTACACCCGGTGAACTTAATTTTCAATTCAATTGGAAACATGGTGCGGATTACTTAGCATACAATGTAGAAACACCTATTCCTGATAACATGGTGTTGATTCCATCTGGTGAGTTTGTGATGTGGCACCATAAAAGAAAAAACAGGTCAGATAATAGTGTCTATATTGATGCATTTTACATAGACAAATATGAGGTCACCGTAGGTGAATATAAGCAATTTGTTAATGAAACTGGATACCGTTCACCTGATTGGGAGAAAATTGCCGAATACTCTCCATCCGACAAACATCCTATGATTTATGTTACTTGGTTTGATGCTATGTTGTACGCACGTTGGGTAGGTAAACGGTTACCGACAGCAGCCGAATGGGAAAAAGCAGCGCGCGGTGGTTTGGTAGGGAAGAAATATCCGTGGGGAGATACAGAACCAGACGGCACACAAGCTAATTTTGCTGTAGCTGAACATGGTTATGAAAAGACTACGCCTGTCGGTAGTTTCCCTTCTAATGGGTACGGTCTCTACGATACGTTGGGGAATGTGAGTGAATGGTGTCTTGACAAGATAGGTAACAGTGATTTAAGCGAAAACAACCAAATCCCAGTTTACAGTGAAATGATAGTAGATATTACAAACAATTTCTTAAAGATCAGATCAAGTCGCGGAGTACAGGGACTATCACGGCGATTCGGTGGAAATTATGGTAGCAATATTCCTGCGCACAACTACATATCTGTAGGTTTCCGTTGCGTCCGACCAGTAGGACAGTGATTAATCATGAAATGCTGCGATAATCCCTTCTGTTAAGCTTTCTATTGTAGCATCCTTCGCAACAACATCAACGCGTATTTTGTGTTTGACCACTGTTGCTTTTGTGGAAGGACCGATCACTGCAACGTTAACAATTGCTAACAAATCAGTGGCATTATGTTCTGGAAACATCTCAAGAAAGTTTGTTACTGTTGAAGAACTGGTAAAAGTAACGAAATCGATCTCTCCATTTAATAAGTCCTTGGCAATAACTTCGCTGCGTTCGTTCTCAACCCTGACAGTATCATAGATAGATACATCATCAACATGTGCACCTCTTTCCCGTAATATCTGGGGAAGGTCTGGTGTTCCAATTTTTGCTCGGGGAAGTAAGATATTTTTTCCATTCACACCATCTATTTCTGCAGCGACAACCCTTCCGCTTGATTGTGAAGGAACGAAATCTGGGTTAATACCGACGTTTTTCAATTCTGCAACTGTTTTCGGACCAACTGCACAGATGTTGCATCCACTGAATGCTCGCGTGTCCATTCCTTTCTCTTGAATGTGTTTGTAGTATATCTCAACAGCATTCACACTTGTAAAGATCACCCAATCATACTTTTCAGGGGTAGGAATATTTGTACTATCAATATCAAGAGGACGGACCTCTATGGTTGGAAATTGGATGACATCTGCACCATTTTCTTCTAATATGTTAACAAATCCGCTTGCCTGTGCACGAGCACGGGTAACAAGAATTCGTTTGCCAAAGAGAGGTTTAGTGTCAAACCACCGTAATTGTTGCCGGAGTGTGTTCACCTCCCCAATGACTATTATCGCGGGACTTTTCAGTTGGATCTCTTCTACCTTTTCTACAATATCCGCAAGAGTGCCTTGCACAACAATTTGTTGGGGGGTCGTTCCGACACGCACCAAACTCACGGGGGTTTGTGCGTCTCTCCCGTGTGTGGTCAAGCGTTCCACAATCTGAGGGAGATGTGCAACCCCCATATAGACGACGAGTGTATCTACTGCTGTTGCGAGAGATTTCCAATTGATGTTCGAATTAGAGTGTAGTGCTGCAGAATGACCTGTGACGAATGCCACGGATGATGCATAATCTCGATGTGTAACTGGAATTCCAGCATAAGCAGAAGCAGCAATGGCTGAGGTAACACCGGGAACTATTTCAAACGGAATACCTTCCTCTGAGAGTGCCATCGCTTCCTCACCACCACGACCAAAGATATAAGGGTCTCCACCTTTTAGACGAACCACGGTTTTTCCAGTCTTCGCATACTTAACAAGCAAATGATTGATTTCAGTTTGACGGGTTGCCCGGATTCTGGGATCAGGTGCTTTTATCTTTTCGGTGTGTGCAGGACAATGTTCCAGTAATGTATCGTTTAACAACAGATCGTAGATCACCACATCTGCTTGCTGTAGACACTCCACACCCTTTAGTGTAATTAGTTTCTTATCGCCAGGACCTGCACCTACAATGTAAACAATGCCAGTATGTGTTGTACTCATAAATTCCTATTCAATATCTTATACCATTTTCTAATAAATGAGTTTGTTGAGGAATACATATAGGAGCGACCCGGTAATGCCGTAATGGCATTCATACCATTGATTTCTTGATTTCCCGATCGCGACCAGGAGGTCGCTCCTACAGAAGAAAGATTTTCAGTCAACAATAATGGTTGAAGCCGATAATGTAACAATAATTATTAGAATAGGTATTACAACGTTTTCAAGAGTTCATCTGCTCCACTGTTGCGGAGTTTTTCGGTAACGACTTTCCCTAAGTGTTCGGGGTTGTTTATATTTCCAGTAGCCTTTTCCACAATTCGCAACTTACCTTCAGGATGGCATACAGTTCCGATAAGTGAAAGCACACCGTCATCAATGCGTTTAGCATAAGCACCAATAGGTAGTTGACACCCTCCACCAAGGCACTCCAATAATGTTCTCTCAGCAGTTATTTCCGATGCTGTCGTAGTATTATTCAGTGGAGCAAGCAGCTTCTCAACGACAGTGTCATTATCACGCACTTCAATTGCCAAGGCACCCTGACCTACCGCTGGAACCATTTTCTCAGTATCAAAATATTGGGTGATGTGATGCTCTTTCTTTAGCCGTATTATTCCCGCAGCAGCGAGAATAATTCCATCAAGATCTGTTTCTTGCAGCTTTCGTAACCGCGTATCAACATTGCCACGGATATCAACGACTTGTAAATCTGGACGGATGTGTAGGAGTTGTGCTTTTCGTCTTGGACTTGTTGTACCGATTTTTGCCCCACTCTGTAAATCCTCTAAAGAAGATCCAGATGATGTTATTAACACATCCCGCGGATCTTCTCTTGTAGGGATAGAACCGATGTAAAGTCCATCTGGTAATTCGGTCGGTAGGTCTTTAAGGCTATGGACAGCAAGATCTATCTCTCTATTATGAAGTGCGATCTCTATCTCTTTGGTAAAAACACCTTTACCAAGCCCCACCAATGAACGGTCCAGGACGGCATCTCCAGTGGTCTTGATGATCTTTAGGTTAACTTCAACTTTTGGGAAATAGTGTGCTAATTGACGCTTAACAAATTGTGCTTGCCAGAGGGCGAGTTGGCTGCCACGCGTGCCGATTGTTATTGAGCGGTTCATTCCTGATCCTTTTCATCAATTTCATTCAAAGCGAACAGTTCTTGAATTGCGTGAACATACTGTGCGTGGTCAGTATTCCCGTCGTTGACTGAGTGTCGTAAATTGGTGACGGGATGGTGGAGGAGTTTTTTGACAATTGCCTGTGTCATAGATGCAACCGCTGCTTCCTGTGTATTGGTCAACTCGGACTTATCAACACACGCCTGTAGTTCCGTTTCAGCGATTTCCTTAAACTGTTGATGAAGTGCTTTTATGGTTGGATTGACTTCAAGGATTTGTATCTGGTCGTGGAACCTTCTCGCCTCCTCAGTCACGATTTGTTCTGCGTGGGTCGCCTCTTGTTGTCGGTCTTTGAGATTAGAGGCTACAACTGCTTCTAAATCATCAATATTATATAGAAAGGCATGGTTAATTTTACTGACATCAGGTTCTATATCACGCGGGACAGCAATGTCAATGAGAAACATATACCTGTGCTTCCGTTTTTTCATGATTTCAGCGAGTGGTTGACGTTCAATGAGGTAGTGTGGTGCATCAGTGGAACTGATAACAATATCCGCATCAATCAGGAAATTGAGATCGTCCTCATAAGCGACAGGAATACCTTTAAACTTTTCAGCAATTTTGACTGCTCGTTCATAAGTGCGATTAGCGACGATCACTTTAGAAACCCCATTTGCTACGAGATGTTTAGCAGTCAGTTCACTCATTTCACCAGCACCTATTATTGCAACGGTTTTGTCTTCTAATGCGTTGAAGATTTTTTTGGCAAGTTCAACTGCAGCATAACTAATTGAGACAGCCCCAGTAGCAATCGTTGTTTCCGATCGGATTCGTTTGCCAACGCTGAATGCTTTTGGAAAAAGACGATTGAGTATTGTTCCCGCACCCCCTGCAGAACGGGATATGTCAAACGCTTCTTTTACCTGACTTAATATCTGCGACTCACCCACAACCATAGAATCGAGACTTGATGTTACCCTAAATAGATGTTGGATGGTCCCAAGGTTGTGATGACGATAACTCCATTTTTTGAGAGTATCAACACCAATCTTATGGTACCGTGACACAAAGTCCATTATTACTTTGATAGGTGCTTCACTTGTTTGTTGGGAATCTGCTACAGCATATACCTCTACGCGGTTACAAGTAGAGAGAATTACTGCCTCATGAACACGATATGATTCACGTAGGTGATGGAGGGATTCGATGAGTTGTTCATCAGAAAAAGCCAGTTTTTCTCTGAATTCAACGGGGGCAACATGATGGCTTGTTCCGATAGATACGATCTGGTTCATGGTTAATACTCTACGGAAACTTAATACTTTGAACAACCGTAAGTTTAAAAATTATATCACAGTTTAGTGTGAATGTCAAATACAGTGCTTGATTACTTATAGCCGAATTAGCGAAATGTATGTGTGCTATCTAAAAACAGATTTACACCAATATATGTACATAGAACTGCGACAAAACCGACGATTTCAGAATATGCAGCTTTTCTTCCACGCCAACCCCACAGTTGACGGATACCAATTTGCACAACATAGATAACCCACGTCACGACAGTTAAGAATACTTTTGCATCCAACCATCTCCATGTAATTTCTTGGATATACTGTGTCCACAAAGCACCTACAATCACACCAATTGTCAGTAAAATAACACCGAGGATTGTGCATCTGTGTCCAAGTTCGTCTGAAGCACCGAGAGCAGGCAGCAGATTATGAAAGAGGGTGTGTGCTTTCTGTCGAATTTTCTTTTCAGCCATCAGATAAAGCACGCCGAATCCAAATGCGGTAATAAACGCTGCATAAGCGAGAAGGATAAGTGTGACATGAGGCACTAACCAATAGGTCTTCAAATTCTCAGGTAATGTAGCTTCATTTCCAGAAAAACTATACGAAATCAGAATTGCAACGAAAGCAGTCGGTATAACGAAACTACCTATGGCACGTAATTGCGTCAAACGCACAACAATCAGGTAAACTAATGTATTTGCCCACGCAAAAAAGGCAGTTGAGTCTGTCCAGTGTGTCATTGGGAAGTGTCCCTGTCGTGACCACCAGAGTATAATAAAAAGCGTTAGTAGACCAAATCCAAGACATGTAGCCCAATAAGCAATTAGAGCAATGCGTGGACGCAGTGTGGGTGTCTCACTTCGTTCACCTATCGTGAGATAAAGTGCCTGAAAAATACTGGCTGCTAAATAAACTAAGACTGTTACAAGAAAGAAAAAATGCATTATTTTGCTGGAGTTATACTATAAGCAAGCACGTTGCTGGTTCAATAAATTGGTAATATAGGTATTTGCTTGTTCGATTTTGCCGTGTCGCACCCAATTAAATAGGCATTCAGCAGTACAATTTTGGTCTGTGAGACTTAGACAACATGTATTAGGAGTGTCAGCAACATGACCGATGAGCGTTTCAAAAAAATCGGCACGCAACTTTGAAGTTGGGAATGCTTCAAGTACTTCTGACCTACGTGTTCCGAGCAGATTGATATATGCTCCGAAACCGTTATCTTCAAACTGATGTTTGAGTCTCTCATATAGTGTCTGACTAACTTTAACACCGATTCTCGTTGATACACTGATTATCAGGTTATCATCAATTATAAGATTCGGTGTGAAGTGAGTTCCTGCACTTTGGTCATCAAGTAATTCGTAGATGAATTGATTACCATTCTGTAAGTAATCCTCTAAATAAATCTTCTCGGTAGAAATGACAAGAAAAGCGTTTTCAAGTTCCTTAGATTTTACCTCATCAGGAGATAGCCCTTTAACATTGGCACCACATTGGCGAAGTAATGTAATACGTCGTTGTATTTCTGATGTTTTATGGTCGCACAAGACAATGCACTCCCGATTATCCAGGAGTAGATAAATTGGATAGGGTAGACCAAGATTTTCAACTGGTACCGGTTTCCCATTTTCAAATCCGAGGGTATACAAAGATGATGCGTCCAACATCTCCTCAAAATGCTCTCTGATACGACGGCTTGTCGCAGGACTTTTTCCACTTGTAGAGATACTCAACATCACTTCGCCATCCGTTACAACAGAAGCAGCGGCGAAGGTGCATTGGGGTATCACATCAACGACATTCACTAAGCGAATATTGTTTGTATCGTGTGCTTCTGTAAAGACTGCTGAGTTGATTGTAGTAGAATCGGTTGCGGCACAGACAAGAAAATACCCGTTTGTATCTCCTTGTTTTAGGTCTCTATTGTGCAAGCGAATTGAGCCATTGTCTGCAAGGAACGTAAGTAAGTCTGTTGCATCAGGACTAACCACTGTCACATCACCACCACTGATGAGCATGGAGACAACTTTCCGTTCAGCAACAGTTCCACCGCCAACAACAAGACATTTTCGGTTCTGAAGGTTTATATATGCAGGATAAAACATTACAGTTGTGAAGAGTGAGTGAATGAGAACATCAGTATTTGCTACGAATCCCGTGAAACCACGTAATTCGCGAGATTTTCAAGGGCAAGGCGTGCATCTGATTGAGGTGTTTTAGTCAACGCTGTATTTGCTCTGTCTGCATAATCTTGAGCAGCTTTCAGACAATGCGTTTCAATATCATACTTTTGGAATAAGGATTCAACGAATGCAATTGCTTCGGTTTCATCACTATCAGGACTGAGGACTTTTTCAAGCATCTTCTTTTCATTATCATCACACTTTTTTCGGGCATAGATGATGGGGAAAGTGAGTTTGCCTTCTCGCAGATCTCCGAATGCATTTTTTCCTAACTTCTCCGGTGCTTCCACAAAATCAAGCAAGTCATCTACTATTTGGAAGGCTGTACCAATCTGTTGTCCATAGATAGTAAGTGCGTCTATAATTTGTTGTTCCTTTGTGCCGAGGTGTGCTCCGAGTGTACAAGAGGCTGCTATTAACTTACCAGTTTTGAAACTAATTATCCTAAGGTATTCTTCTTCTGATATATCAAAATCACCGCTTTTATATGCGTGGATAACTTCCCCCTCACACATCGCCTGTGTGGTGTCAGCAAGTATTGCCATCGCAGGATCATCTGACCGGCGTGACACCAGCATTGAGAGAACACGTGCGTGAAGATAATCACCTACAAGGACGGCTACCTTATTACCCCATTTTGTCTGCAATGTATCGCGTCCACGTCTGATTATAGCTTCATCAAGAACATCATCATGGACAAGTGAAGCAACATGGATTAACTCAACAACCGCTGCAAGTGTGTGTGCATCGCTACCCACATACCCACATGCCCTTGCAGAAAGTAAAACAAGAATTGGACGTAACCGCTTGCCGCCACCTTCTACCACATGTTGAACTGCCATATCTACAAAACTATATTCGCTGGCTGTATTTTCTGTTAGTTTTTCCTCAACAGCGTTTAGGTCTTCAGAAATTAATCTGACAATCTGATCAAAACTTGACATTCAATTCCTTTACTATAGTTTAGAGATTACCTCAGATGCGGCGTGAACGGTTGTGTTGATATCCTCTCCAGAGTGAACTAAAGAAACAAATCCAGCCTCAAATTGAGAAGGTGCGACATAAACACCGCTTTCCATTAAACCCCAAAAATACTTTTGGTATCGTTCTGTATCAGCAGTACGTGCACCATCGCCATCTGTGACAGTTTCAGACGTGAAATAGAGCATCAGCATAGAACCTACGCGGCTATGCCAAGCATCAATACCGTGTTTGTTCGTTGCTTCGGCAAGACCGTTAGCAAGGGCAGATGCATTGGTTTCGAGTTGTTCATATACCCCTGGTTCAGAAAGTTTGTTTAATGTCGTTATGCCAGCCGTAACCGCCAACGGATTGCCTGATAGTGTTCCCGCCTGATAAACATCGCCTTCAGGGGCAACACATTGCATGATTTCCCGTTTGCCTCCATAAGCACCGACAGGTAACCCGCCACCGATTACTTTTCCAAGACATGTCATATCTGGGGTTACGTTATAGAAGGACTGTGCACCACCATACGCGATCCGAAAACCGGTAATCACTTCATCAAAGATTAATACAATCCCATGTTGTTCTGTTATTTTTCGGAGTTCATTGAGATAGCCGTCACGAGGAGGGATGATACCCATGTTCCCCATAATAGGTTCAAGAATTAGGCACGCAATTTCATCTGGATTGGCATTAATTGTGGTTTTCACCGCTTCAGGATTGTTGAAAGGTACTGTGAGGGTATTACGCGCAAAATCCTCTGGAACACCGCCACTATCTGAAAGACCGAAGGTAGCAACCCCGGAACCTGCTTTTGCTAATAGATAGTCCACATGTCCGTGATAGCATCCATCTATCTTAATGATTTTGTCGCGTCCCGTATAGCCACGAGCAAGACGTATTGCACTCATTGTGGCTTCTGTGCCAGAATTGACCAGACGAACCTGCTCAATAGAAGGGACAGCGTTGACGATGATTCCCGCGAGTTCCGTCTCCAATGTCGTCGGTGCGCCGAAACTTGTACCATGTGAAGCTGCAGCACTGACTGCATCCACTATCTCTGGATGTGCATGTCCCAAAATTAGGGGACCCCATGAAGCGACATAATCTATATATTCGTTTCCGTCAATGTCATAAACTTTTGATCCGTTTCCACGTTCAATGAACCGCGGATGTCCACCAACTTTGCTAAAATTACGGACAGGACTGTTGACTCCCCCAGGGATATATTGCTGTGATTTTTGCCACGCTGATAACGATTTACTACTCTCCAATTCGTTCCTCCAATTCGTTGAAAATTGTAAAAAATGTCATATTATTCACATTACGATACTTGTGTCTGTACCTATGGATATCGCAATCCTAATTCTCAAGCCACTCAACAACTGACTTCGCAAAATATGTCAAGATCATGTCTGCCCCAGCACGTTTGATACTGGTTAGGACCTCCAGTGCGACTCTCTTTTCATCAATCCATCCATTTTGAGCTGCTGCTTTTATCATGGCATATTCACCACTGACGTTATAGGCTGCAACAGGCATTTGAAATTCTGTTTTCACTTGACTTATAACATCAAGATATGAGAGTGCAGGTTTCACCATTACGATGTCCGCGCCCTCCTCAATATCCAGCGTTACTTCTCGTAATGCTTCCTCTGAGTTTGCTGGATCCATCTGATAAGAACGTCGGTCACCAAATTGCGGTGCGGATTCTGCAGCATCACGAAAAGGTCCATAAAAGGCAGAGGCATATTTTGCCGAATACGCCATTATTGGAATGTTTTCGTATCCTGCTTCGTCTAAGGCATATCGAATTGCACCGACACGACCATCCATCATATCTGACGGTGCGATGACATCTGCACCTGCATGTGCATGCGATACACTCTCTTGAACAAGCAGATCAAGCGTTGGGTCGTTCTGTACCTCACCATCTTCAACGATTCCGCAATGTCCATGATCAGTGTATTCACACAGACAGACATCTGTAATTACAAGAAGATCTGGTACTGCATCCTTAATCGCACAAACCGCTTGTTGAATAATACCATCATCCGCGTATGCTTCAGAGCCAAACGGATCTTTATTCTCAGGAATTCCAAACAGGATTGTTCCGGGTATACCGAGTGATGCCAGTTCCTTTGCTGCTATTACGAGCCTATCCACCGAGTATTGGTAACATCCCGGCATGGAAGTAATCTCGTTTGCTGTGTTCTGTCCGTGTACGACAAACATCGGATATATAAGGTCGTCTACAGATAGATGAGTTTCGCGTACGAGTCGTCTTAGGTTTTCATTTGAACGTAACCGTCTTGGACGATATATAGGGAAAACGCTCATTCAATCTCCGATGCAGTCAATTAATATCATACATCTTTATTTATTATTATCAGCAAAGAACTGGTGTATATTGGAATTCCTTCATTTCTGAAATCAATTCTAAGGAGGTGATAGTCTTATTCTCTACCATCATCTTCTTGTTCCGGAGCAGCTGCAATCTCGTAATTCGATAATTCAAATGACTTGATTGTTGTAGCCGTAATCTCGGCTGCTTCTTCCGGTGCAACAGAAGCCTCAGCCAATTCTTTTTCTGACATTAAATTTAAAAAAATCTTTTGTGCTTCTTGGTGATACTTTACAATACCAATATTCGGTGCTAACCATAATGTTGTAACAGTTTCACCGGGTGGATTATCGGGTCCAGGGTCTTCGGGTTGGTCCGATGCGAGTTCTGTCTCAGTACGATATTCTATTTTCAAACAATTTTCAAATGTTCCAGCGGCAGTTTCAACTGTTTCAGTATCAAGAACTATCCCTGTTTCAAGGATAGAAAAAGTAACTGTGACAGGGGGCATAGGTGGTGCAGCAGCAGCCAATTCCTCAGGTAGACCTTGAAATTCAAACGACATTGTGGCTGTAGCAGTTATCTCAGATGTTTCCCATTCATCATCAATATTTGCATCTGCAGGAAGCAAATTGAAATGCTCATCTGCTTCTACCTCTATATCATAAAAAAAGTCTACGGTAATGTTTTCTTCAGGCGGAATCAGGTTTGCAAATAAATTCTTCACCAATGCAGAGAAAGTTTCAAATTCATTGGTAAGACGTGCCTTAACTGCGTTCTCTATTTCCTCTTCAACTAACAAACTAATCCACTCTTCGTTTACATTATATAGGTATGGAACTGTATGACGGTTAAAATCAACCCAATCTTCCAATTCAGGGTCATAACTGAATGCGTTATAATAGACACCAGATATTTCTTCACCTTCAATTGCATGCCGCGTGAACTCATTACCATCTTGATCCGAGTAAACCCAAAAACTCCCGACATTGCTTGGGAAGTATAGTTGTAATGTCTCATTCCCTCGTAGTGTTGTACACAAGAATAGGACAAGAAAGATTGTAGTAATAAAACAAGTTCTTTTATACATTTTGTTATCCTTAAGCAATCATATTTAATCTTTATATAATATCCGGATGATTCAGCAACCCAAGTGCTTACTCTTTTTCTTCACTTTCGGATTCATCAGGGATGATCTCATAATTTGTTAATTCCAAGGTAGCTACATCATCGGTATTTTCATTTTCACTTCTGAATTTGACAATTCCGACATTAGGTGCTAACCATAAAGTAGTCGTAGCCTCGTTGGTTTGTTGTTCAGGTATCATTTGCTGAATTTCTGGGGGTAAATCTGTCTCCGTTGTTGTTTTAGTTTTATATTCAATTATTAAACAGTCATCAAAGGTTCCAGCTTCAGTCTCAACAGATTCTGTTCCTAAAATAACCCCTGTTTCCTCAATACTCGTATTAGAAGTAATTGTTTTGAGTTCTTCAGGAAGTTCAGTGGGTGCCCCTTGAACATCCATTGTCATATCTACTTTTATGTCCAAATGCATTGCGACCCATTCTTCATTATAGGCAATCGGAATTGGAAAAAGATAGAATAAATCTTGGGCTTGGGGGTCAACATCAAAATCAAAATCAATTGTAACCTCTGGGGGTAGTTGTCCAGCGATCTGCTCCTGCATCAGTACGACCGCTTCATCAAGTTTTTTTTCAAGGATGGACTTGGTTGCTTGTTCTATTTCATCACCGACAAGAAATGTAATCCATTCTTCACCAACTTGATACAGATAAGGATGAACAGCATACTGATATTTTTCCCAATCATCTATGGCAGGTTCATAAGTAAAGGCGCGATACGTCGTTCCATCAATTTCTTCTCCCTCAACAGCATAGCGGGTGATTTCGTCTCCATCTTCGTTTACATAAACCCATGAACTTCCGATTTTATTAGGGAAGTAAGTGTCAGCCCATTCATTTCCCATCAACGTAGCAGTCAAGCCAAATACAAGCAGGAATGTGAAAATTGTTCGTTTAAATTTGAACACATTATTGTCCTCCATTTTTGTTTACACTTGCCCTTTAGTATACACCAACGTCCCGTTGATAACAAGGAAATTGTTCTAAACAACCATACTAATAGAGGCTATTTCACCATTAATTTAGTACTCCAGCGGAAAGTCAACAGCAGCACCGTTATTCTTAATTGAACGCCCCATGGCAACATCAATTTCTCGATCTTTTCGTCCATTGTATGCTCCGTATTCTGGTTCTGTATCGTTACGGACAGCATTTACAAGACTCATTAATTCAGATGCGACGGTGATTTCACCATCGCTAAGCGGATAATAGTGCAGCGGATTTTCCCATATCACCTCTGGGTCAGTATCAGCAACAAGTGCCGCCAGTGTTTCGTATCCATCTACATTGTTTGTCTTGCGTGTAATCGTCACTGGTCGTTGTCCATCTGCGTCATCATTTAGAATAACTGCATCGTCTCTAAAACACATGCCGCGTTCCGCATAGAATTTCGTTCCATTAAAACCACGTAACGGTGAACCGTATGATAGACTGGAGAAGTTGAAAATCCCGACTGCACCATCCTCAAACTCAATCACTGCATGTTGCCAATCCTCATTTTTTCGTTTGGGTTGTCCTTTTCTCCACTCATGTTCCTGAACCTTAAACCTTTTGTTGAAGCCATAAATCTTCACAGGTTCATTATCAAAACCGACATAACTTCGGATTAACCCAATACCGTGGTAGCCGTGCCCGCGAAAATCGTTGTGAGCAACGTTCACCTTACCGAATATGCCATCAAGAATCATTTGGCGTTTTATCCGTTCAGACGGACGGCGGTAATAATTCTCGTTCACTTCCAGTTTTGTTCCGTGCTCTTTGGCTATTTCAATCATCGTATCAGCGCGACTAAGATCCGTATTTATAGGTGTTTCCGTGCAATAACTGACTCCATGCTCGGAACAAATGTTGCCTGGGACGTGGTTATTACTTGGTGTAATGACTATAGAGCAAAGATCAGGTTTTACCTTTTCCAACATCTCAGCGGTGTCTGTGAAAGCAGGGACACCATATTTTTCTCCCTGTTCTGTAACCCTTCCTTCGTGTACATCACATACAGCAACAAGTTCCATATCAACAGACAGTTTTGAAATAAGTGGTAAATATGTATTGGTTCCACGATTACCTGTCCCGATATGTGCAATTTTTAGCTTATCCATGTATGTCCTCCTGTTAATACTTATGACTATTTTACCTATTAAAATCTATGGACATTGACACCATTTACTGGTAATATAGGATATCTGACCATTTTAGCACGTGCATATAAGAAAAGCAACTTTTTCGAAGACAAAGGGAAGAACATGCCAGGACCATTGACAGGATTAAAGGTATTAGATTTAACGAGAGTACTGGCTGGACCTTATGCGACGATGATCCTGAGTGACCTCGGCGCGGAAGTCATAAAAATTGAACAACTTGAATCCGGAGACGAATCCAGACGTTTTGGTCCGTTTAAGAACGGATTTAGCCTCTATTTTATGAGTGTGAATCGTGGCAAACAGAGTGTGACACTTAATCTAAAAACAGAACGTGGTATACAGATATTCAAACAACTTGTCAAACGGAGCGACATCTTAGTAGAGAATTTTCGTCCGGGAACGATGGAAAAACTTGGCTTGGGTTACGAAACACTAAAAGTGGAATGTCCGTCTCTGATTTACGCGTCTTGTTCCGGTTTTGGACAGACAGGTCCCTATGCTGCAAAAGGTGCTTACGATATGATAATCCAAGGGATGGGTGGCATTATCAGCATTACAGGTGAACCTGATTCTCCTCCTGTACGTGTCGGAACATCCATTAGTGACATCACGGCTGCACTATTCACGACAATTGGAATCATGTCTGCATTGCACCATCGAAACAGAACTGGAAAAGGACAGTTCGTGGATGTAGCAATGTTGGATAGTCTTGTAGCAGTGTTGGAGAATGCAATTGTCCGTTATTTTGCAACCGATGAAATCCCACAACCCCTTGGTAGTCGGCATCCAGCAATCACACCTTTTGAAGCATTTGAATCTGCTGATGGACACATTATTATTGCAATTGGTAACGATACGTTATGGGCAAAATATTGTGAACACATAGACCAAAAACATCTTATCTCCGATTCTCGGTTTATTACTAACGCAGAACGAACAGCAAATCACAGCGATCTGTTTCCTATACTCTCAAAAATTATGCGTCAACGAAAAACGGACGAATGGATAGAATCTCTTGAAAAGATTGGTGTGCCGTGTGGTCCGATTAACACTATTGATAAGGTTGTCAATCATCCACAAGTTCAGGCACGGGAAATGATTACTAAAGTGATGCATGAAATAACAGGGGCAGTTGAGGTGCCGGGTGTACCGATAAAACTCTCTGATACGTCTGGTGTTGTAGATGCCCCTGCACCAAACCTCGGTGAACATACGGATACGGTGTTAACGAATATGTTAAACATATCACATAATGAAGTAAAACAGCTGAGAGAAGATGGAATTATATAACCATGTCTGAATAAGGTTATACAGGAGAAACGAAAATCATGTCAGAAAAACCCGTTCAAGTATTATCAGGCACTTCTCAATTAACCTTTGAAGGTGATCTTGCCGCACAAATGGTTGAAGACCTTGATAACTATACATCTCGCGCTATAAAGATAGCAGCAGAAAAACGCGAAACTTTGTGGGATCGGGATTATAGTTCGCAAACAGCATATACCGAATCTGTTGAACCGAATAGACAACGTTTCATACAACAGATAGGGAGTTATGATGAACGTCTACCGATAGACGCACTTACTTATCATGGGACGACAATATCCAACGCACAAATTGCATCTGGTGAGAATTTTTCAGTATCGCGCGTTCGGTGGCAGGTATTCGATGAGGTAGAGGGTGAAGGACTACTTTTAGAACCTAATGACAAAACACAAGTTGTCGCACAGGTTGTTGCCCTTCCAGATGCAGATTGGACACCAGAAATGTTAGCTGGTGTAACTGATGAACTTCCATCTTCTGCACGGTTTGCGCGCCGTTTAGCAGCCGCAGGTTGTCGGGTCGTAATTCCGACCCTAATTAACCGTGATGACACTTACTCAGGCAATCCGAAAATCGGCAGATTTACCAACCAACCGCATCGTGAATTCATCTACCGAATGGCATATCAATTGGGAAGACATATCATCGGGTATGAGGTACAGAAGGTCTTATCACTCGTAGACTGGATGACTTCTTATGATAAACCCATCGGTGTTATGGGGTATGGTGAAGGGGGACTTATTGCCTTCTACAGTGCTGCGGTAGACACACGAATTCAGGCTGCGGTGGTCAGCGGATATTTTCAATCTCGTGAAGATGTATGGCGTGAACCGATTTATCGGAACGTGTGGGGACTATTGCACGAGTTTGGAGATGCAGAAATTGCAAGTCTCATTGCACCACGTCCGTTAGTCATTGAAACGAGTCGAGGTCCTGAGGTAATGGGACCTCCCACTGCACGTGATGGTCGAGGTGGTGCTGCCCCTGGACAACTTGTCTCACCACCGGTTAAATCGGCAGAAAGTGAATATAATCGTGCACGCGAAGTATATCAAGAACTTGGTTGCATAGATAACATCCATCTATTTTCACCTGAGGATCGTCTACCCGGTTCAGAAGAAACAGCAACAACTTTTCTTACCAATCTCGGTATTAAAAACCCGGATAATGACAATGATCAACCTCTTTCTATACAATCCACTGAAACGTACGACTACGAGGCACGTCAACAACGGCAGTTTATGCAACTTGTCAATCTGACACAACGTTTTCTAAGGGAAGCAGAAACCCGAAGGCAGGAATTCTTCTGGAACAAAACAGATACCTCTTCGCTTGCAAAATGGGAAGAAACATGTGTAGATGCCAAAACCTATTTCTGGGATGACGTAATCGGTCGGTGTCCTGCCCCTGATGTTCCCGCAAATCCAAAAACACGGCTGATATATGACGAACCGAAATGGACAGGTTATGAAGTTGTGCTTGATGTGTGGAAGGATGTGTACGCTTACGGTATTCTACTACTCCCAAATGATATTAAGCCTGATGAAAAACGACCTGTTGTTGTGTGTCAACACGGATTAGAGGGTAGACCACAAGATACTGCTGATCCTAACATAAATTCTGTTTATCACTCTTACGCGGCACAGTTAGCAGATAGGGGTTTTATCACCTACGCACCGCAGAACCCGTATATTGGTCAAGATGCTTTTCGTGTAATCCAAAGGAAAGCAAATCCTATAAAATGGTCGCTCTTTTCGTTGATTATCCGGCAGCATGAACGTACACTTGACTGGTTAGCAGAACTGCCTTTCGTTGATGAAGATCGTCTCGGCTTTTACGGTTTATCTTATGGCGGGAAAACAGCGATGAGAGTGCCAGCAGTGCTTGAACGATACGCTTGTTCCATCTGTTCAGCAGATTTCAACGAGTGGATTGTGAAAAATGCCACGTTTGATTCAAGGTATAGTTATATGTTCACTGGTGAATATGAGATGCCTGAATTTGATTTAGGAAACACATTTAACTATGCGGAGATGGCAGGGTTAATCGCACCGCGTCCCTTTATGGTTGAAAGGGGACATGATGATGGTGTAGCACCTGATGAGTGGGTTGCACATGAATTCGCGAGGGTTCGCCGTCTATATGTCCGATTGGGTATAGCGGATAAAACTGAGATTGAATTCTTTGATGGTGGACATCAAATCAATTCAGACAAAACATTCCAATTCCTGCACCGACACCTGAATTGGCAACAGCCGTAAAAGGATAAATATGATATATTCAATATCTACCACAGCGGGACTGGAAAATATAGCACGTCAAGAGATTAATTCACTCGTTGGAGATACCAAACAATTCAAAATAATCATGCGAAAACCGCAACGGATTGTTTTTCAATATACTGGTAGTCCAAAAGACCTATTGTCGCTACGTACAGCAGAACAGTTGTTCCTTGTTGTACAGCATATTCCGAAAATGACCCGTTCGCGTCGTTCCTTAACTGCCATCAGTAGTTCACTGAAACGTTTCAACTTTGCGAACACGTTTGATTGTTGTCGACAAGTTGGTCTCAAAATTCGGAAACGAACTCAGTTCCGTGTTATGACAAGGATGTCAGGTTTCCGTAATTTTCAAAAAAGGGATTTACAACAGATAATTGAAAGAAGTTTGGTAGACCGAGGTTGGCAATTAACACGGTCAGGTTCGGGCATAGATGTGTGGGCAGAGATGCATGGTGAGGATGCTTATATCAGCATTCGACTTTCCAGACCTGACATGGCTCAACGTTCATATAAGCAAGCAAGTGTTCCGCATACGCTTAAACCCACGATAGCGTCCAGTATGGTGAGGTTAACACAACCGCAATCCAACGACATATTTTTGGATCCGATGTGTGGTGCGGGGACTATTCTGCTGGAACGCGCTTTTACTGGACGTTATGGCTACCTTATCGGTGGAGACATATCTGAAGGAGCACTGGACGCGACCAGAAGGAATTTTGGAAGGCAGCACCAACCACGTCAGTTTTTTCATTGGGACGCGCACACTATACCTATACAAACCAATTCTGTTGACAAAATCGTCTGCAACCTACCTATAGACGAAAATTACGATAATAATTCTAACCTTCAAGAACTATACAGAAAAGTACTCATTGAATTTGAAAGAGTAATTAAGTCTGGAGGAAAAATTGTCCTGCTTTCCATGCAGCCATCACTTTTAAACAAGATACTCAAACAGCGAAAATCAATGAAAACGAGACAACAGGTGGGAATCAATGTAAATGGGAAACGGGGTAGGATATTTGTGATACACTATTATTGAGTGGCAGGCACAGATACCGAACCGACATTTACTTATGTTGTAGCATAAACTTTTAGTTTGTGCAAAATGTGTGCAAACCAAAAGTCTACGCTACACTTGTCAAGAATTCTTAGAATTCTGGAACCCTGACTGCTACCTCTTTACCCGCTTCATGTGAGCGGAAGATACCATCCATAATAACGTTCGTGAGGAGTACACCCTCTGGTGATATCGGTGATGGCGCGTCTGTTTTGATGGCTTCACGGAATGCAATCATCTGTGCCGCCCAGTTATCAGACGACGGGAATCCTGAGAACTGAATAGTTGTCATCCCTTCCGGTGGGTCCGGTTCCGCAGTTAACCCCTCTGATTCAACAAGCTTCTTCAGATCGCCTGCATACGCATCAGCGAATATAACCGGTCCATCCAAAGAAATCCCCGCTTTTGTGCCGAGATGGAAGTTGCCACCGAGTGAGTTTGCGTGTACTGCCCATGAGATTTTAAACACCATGACACCACCATTTTCAAATCGGATCCATGCCACACCGAACTCTTCAACATCCATTTTTCCCTGGAACCTCGGATCCTGCATTGATATGTAGTCCTCAGTAATGGCAGAAACCCGTACCGGTTTAGGATAACCCATTGCAAACAGCGACCTATGCATATTGTAGACACCGATATCAACGGTTGCTCCCGCACCAGCAGTCTTTTTGTAAATGAAGGTATGTCCGGGATTCCCGCGTCGTCTGCACCCTGCGGATTCAGAATAATAGACATCTCCGAGTAATCCTTCGTCATAGACCTTCCTCGCAAATTGGAGTCTCGGATCAAACGTAGGATTAAGACCGATCTGTAAGATTTTACCTGTTTCCTTCGCTGCCCGGACCATGGCGGTCGCATCTGGAAGTGTCGCAGCCATCGGCTTTTCACAGAGGACGTGTTTACCCGCTTTCAATGCAGCAACCGTTGGTCGGCGATGTCCCTGATTGTAAGTACAGACACTTACAGCCTCAAGTTCGTCCATTTCAAGCATCTTGTTATAACTTGAAAAGGCATTCTTTTTCGGTACACCCCACTCTGCAGCTGCTTGGTTTGCCTTACTTTTGATTTTGTCACACACTGCGATAATCTCAAAACCGCCTACTTTATCATAGGTACCCCGGTGTGCTCGTGAGATACCACCTGTACCAATAATACCTACTTTAACAGCCATACTGTTATCTCCTTATGAGAATTGCTATTAATTTGATGTGTTAGTTTAGATGATATTATATTGAAATGCAAGCAATATTTGATTTAATTATGGAGTACCCAATGTCATAAATCCTATATTTCGGGAACTTTCACCGCGACCTCTTTCCTACTTTCATGCGAGCGAAAAATACCATCCATAATCACATTCGTAAGTAAAACACCTTCGGGTGGAAGTGGTGAAGGACTATCTGTTTTGACTGCTTCACGGAAGGCTGTCATCTGTGCTTCCCAAACGTCTACCTTCGGAAAACCTGTGAAGCGGATTGTAGTCATGCCTTCTGGTGGATCCGCAATAGCAGTTAATCCTTCCGACTCAACAAGTTTCTGCAGTTCTTTGCTATAGGAATCAGCAAAGACAATCGGTCCGTCTATAGATATTCCAGCATTCTTACCGAGGCAGAAGAGGCCACCGAGAGAGTCTGCGTGAACTGCCCACGAAATCTTGAATACCATCACTCCACCGTTTTCAAAACGAATCCACGCTGCGCCGAATTCTTCAACATCCATTTTATCTTTGAACCTTGGATCTTGCATTGAGATATAGTCTTCAGTGATAGCAGAAACACGTACCGGCTTCGGATACCCCATCGCATAAAGTGAGTTGTGTAAGTTATAGATACCGATGTCAACGATTGCCCCCGCACCTGCGGTTCTTTTGTAGATAAACGTCCGTCCAGGAGTCCCACGCCGTCGACATCTCGCTGATTCGGAATAGTAAATATCCCCAAGGAACCCTTCATCAATAACTTTCTTGGCAAATTGAAGTTGTGGTGTAAAGGCACTTTTTACGCCAATCTGCAGTATTTTCCCTGACGCTTTCGCTGCCCGCACCATAGCAGTTGCATCCGAGAGTGTTGCAGCCATCGGTTTCTCACAGAAGACGTGTTTGCCTGCATTCAATGCAGCGACAGTGGGTCTCCGATGTGCTTGGTTATATGTGCAAACACTTACCGTGTCAATCTCATCCATTTCGAGCATCTTGTTGTAGCTTGTGAATACATTCTTTTTTGGGACACCCCAGTTTTCGGCAGCTTCAAGTGCTTTTTCCCGTATGATGTCGCATACAGCGACTATCTCAAATCCACCTGCTTTGTTGTATGCTCTATGGTGTGCCCGCGATATACCGCCTGTACCCACTATACCCACGCGTATTGGCATATTGAATCCTTTCTCCATTCCATAAGATTTGATGTGTTAGTTTAGAGGATATTCAGTTGGATTGCAAGTGAAATATATTCTTATATGTGGGTCTACATTTGCTATATTATTTCCCTTTTTAGAGTTTCATCCAGATAAATTGAATCGACTTTATTCCAACTTGATATACAACTTCAAAAAAGGTATAATAATATGTAGTTTATATTTTTATGTAGAGTTCGTTCACTTTAGTATGACAAACAATACGCCTTTCGTTCAAATAATAATTTCACTATCCACTTCTCACGGATAAACACACGGAAAACATAAAATTCAGAACATAACAAACTAATACTTCTAAATGGTGGAGGATAAAATGCTAACAAATGGCTGGACATGCCCCTATTGTAATAGGATTGCAACAATCACTCAACCAAATTACATAGAATTAGAAAATTACATTCATACATATAAAGGTGTCTTTATCTTAAAAGTTGTTGTGGTTAATTGTCCTAATTCTGAATGTCAAAAGTACACAATTACATCAGCACTTTACAATACTACCAAAACAGTGAATAATCTCGGTAGACAGAATTATAATATAAATGATGATCCACTTCAATCTTGGAATATGATACCTCAATCGCACGCTAAGCAGTTTCCTGATTATGTTCCAAAAGCGATAATTGCAGATTATGAAGAAGCGTGCCTAATTCAGGATTTAAGTCCAAAGGCTTCAGCAACACTTTCAAGACGTTGCTTACAAGGAATTATAAGAAATTTTTTGGGAATTAAAGAAGGAACACTGTATGCGGAAATTAATGCCATTCAAGGGAAGGTTGACCCGCAAACTTGGAAAGCAATTGATGGAGTGAGATCTATTGGAAATATCGGTGCTCACATGGAAAAAGACATCAATTTAATTATCGATGTTGAACCAAATGAGGCGGCTGCACTAATCAGGTTGATTGAAATCCTCATCAAAGATTGGTATGTTGCTAGGCATGAACGCGAAAGTGATCTGAAAAGTGTGATTGCGATTGCAGATCAAAAAAAGAAGGAAAAGAAGGAAAATTAGTGAGAAAACCATTCATTTTGTAATTCTATTATGTAATTTTGGAAACTTTTCTTGACTTTCAGTTGATTATATGATGTAATTTTGTTATATATTTTCAACATTGGAGGGTACAATTATGGCTCGGAAAACACACCATGTCGTTCCTAATTCGGATAGGGGCGGCTGGGATGTCAAACGCGGCGGTGCAGCTAGGGCATCAAGGCACTTTGACACAAAAAGAGATGCTGAAGATTACGGGCGGCAGGTCAGTAGAAACCAAGGCACTGAATTTCTCATACATGGTAGAGATGGTAAAATTCAGCGTTCTGATAGCCATGGAAACGACCCGTATCCACCTAGAGGATAAAGACAAAGACTAATACGAAGGAGTCGTTCATTTGTTGGATTGCTCCTTCATTTCTTTTTTTAAATTTCTAATTTATAATGGAACATGAATCTTATGGAAAATCGAAAACTTGTTATTGAATTTGTAGCACACCTTGAGATACATAGACATCCAAACCTCCAAATTGAGTGCTTTCCGGATGAAAAGAATTCGACCACTCCAGACATAGATGCTATTGCGGGACCATTTGCAATTGAACATACAAGTATTGATACAATTCCGAATCAACGTCTTAATTCTGATCGCTTCCTGAAAGTCATTGGCAACCTCGAACAAGAATTTGCTAGCCTTCCGTTTTATTTAGGAATCACGTTTACAGAAAGTGCCATCACAATAGGACAAGATTGGCTCGTAATTCGCGCAGCACTCAAAAATTGGATCCTTGAAGATACTCCAAATCTATCAGTGGACAAACCTTATACTCCCCATAGAGTCCCTGAAATTCCTTTCACAATCTATGTGACAAAAAACACGGACCTATCTGGTCGACTTAGTTTCTCACGCTTTGGTCCCGATGATAATACTCTCTTTAACAGAGTCAAGGACTTATTTGGCAGGAAAGCAGCGAAACTTAAGAAATATCAACGTGATGGGAAAACAACTTTACTTCTCGTTGAAAACAACGATATCGCACTGATGTGTGATTACAAACTATTGAAGGCAACAAAGCAGGCTTTCCCTGATGGTCCTCCAGACGGAATTGATGAAATATGGTACGTTGATACATCAATAGGAGATGAGAGTAGATTTGTAAATTTCACTCATAAATTGGTGCAAAATAACAAGTTAACAACCTCTCGTCGTTCTAATAACTTGTTAAATTATCTTAATACAATTAACACTGATTGAATTGTTATGTCCTGAAAATTCATTGTTTAAACATTTTCTCACGATGCCATGCTAAAGCTTCCTGAGCTGGATACAGTTCTTCACGTTCCGGCAAGAGAATACCTTTACCATTGAGCGTAGTTAATTTCCATTCCATAGGTCCTTGTTCTGTCATTAAGTCTGAGACAGTAACGTTGTAGATTTCATCTACTGAAAACAAGTATCTATCAAAAGCCCAATGGTGCAACTTGCATAGCGAAATTCCATTTCGTACATCATCATTGTTTGATTTTCTAAATGGAATTATGTGTGCTGCTTCAGTAACACTTTCACCACTCAATGTTAAAATCTGCAACTTGCAGACAGCACAAGTATAGTCGTAAATCCTCATTATTGCGCGGCGAAAACCTGGTTCTCGAATCTTTTTTTTACCTTCAATTGGTTCCTCAAGTTCTGTTGAGAAATCGTGTTGAACATAATCCAATAGTTCCTTGCTAAAACCACTGATCTGTTGTTCTTCTGAAATAACACTTTGGATTTCACTCGTCAAACCGAGGAAATATTTATCAATGAGTGTTTTCCGTAATATCTCTCTTTCCAAAGGTTGAATTAGTAGAGTAAAGAGTTCTTCATCAAGACTTGCATGTGATATTATCTTTCGTAGTTGAGAAAAAGTCTTTATTTGAGAAACGACTTCTAATGCTTTTTCATAACCAGGATTTGGGTGATGATGCCAAAAACTGCGGTTCTTTAGGTGGAAGAACGGTAAAGCAGGATTTGGTTTCCTATTAGTGATGCAATTCCAATACTTTAGAAATTTCTCAACCAAATAGGGTGATGGAGGGATTATGTTAATTTCAATCTGTTTTTGCTCAATCATTTCAATAATTGTTAACAAGAGTACTGGTTGATGTGGAGCATTACCATGTGCCCTATCTATTCGTAAATTCCTAAACTCATTGATGTATTTTCTTAGGATCTCTTCATTCATAATTCTTAAATTTTCAAATAATCCAGAAACAGATTACCACAGGATACAACCTACTTCCTCAGCAATATCTTCCGCGTAGCAGTAAAATCTCCAGCAGAAAAGGTATAAAAATACAAACCACTCGCAACTGACTCACCACTATCATTACGTCCATCCCAATACGCAGCACTACCCCGACCAAAATATGTCCCCGCAGATTGATACCCTATATCTAACCTTCGGATTAGGTTCCCGCGAACATCATATATCGTAATCGTAACATCAGATGCTGTTGCCAACTGATACGGAATCCACGTCTCCGGATTGAACGGATTCGGGTAGTTGTCCAACACAACCGTTTCTGTTGGCAACACAGAAGCAAGTAGTTGTTCAAGTATCTCAATACCTTTGTCAACGTACGCATCGCTAATCGGTAATTGTCTTGCCTGATATATCCATTGTTGTATCATATCCGAATTAAGCGATGCAGTCTGATAAAAAATAGTTGGTGCAGCATTTCCATTATTGAGTTCGTTTATGACCAATAGCAAATCAATAATATCCACTACACCATCCCGATTAACGTCAGGATTCGGATTGACATTCCCGATAACTGTTTCACCGAAATGTGCAGCGACAAGAACGAGATCAGTTGTATCAACAGTGCCGTCTCCATTAATATCAGTGAGGTTCCCATCAGCAGTTGATTCTCCAACACGAAGCACGTATCCCTGTCGCGTGATATTTCCGTGTACATCAATTACTTTGACAAAAATAGTGTTCGTTGGAAATGTCGTAAGCGATGTAATATCGAATTCAACAGCAGTGCTTTGTGCATTAACTAACTGACAACTATGTAATTTTTCGCCAGGTGCTGGGTCTGCGTCTGTTGTTGGCACAAGCAACTGCACCTGATGAACCCCATCAAAATCTGTAACCTGAAATAGAACATTGAATTCAGTTGCGTTCGGTGGGTATATTTCTGAAGTGAGCATCTGAAGCGATGTTTTGTCATTGAAAGATATGGTGTCAGAATTAAAGAACCGACTGACACTCAACCACTCTGTAGCACACTTGGAAAATTGATTAGGAAATTTCCCGTAAGACATGATATATCTATCATCTCGGAAATCGTGTTCTAATCCGAAAGCATGCCCAAGTTCGTGTGCGGTGACAATCTTACCGAACTGATCATCAAAACAATCGCCAGATGCGGGGATAACAGCATATCCTCCGTGTATTTTTACGTCATGTTCTCCTACAAGCCAATTACTGCCGCCAACACCACATGTATCTTCATGTTCAATCGCTTGGCTACTAACCTCTGCAACAATCAGATATACGTGTTTATCAAAATCAAACAACGGTGCGATTTCATTCCGAATCTTCTGAGTAGTGTTTGCATGGTAATAAATGTCCCTGTAATTCCCATCAACGCGATAGACAACTGTTTGTTCGTTCTCATCTGTTTCAAATGTAAATGTTTTTCTATCAAATCCGTTTGCTTCCATCTGGTCTGCATACAAATCCTGAACATCTCTAATGAGACTATCAAGTTTTGTCCACATATCGGGTTGTGCTGTTCGATCATAAGGAATAAAGTAGATGATTCTCACCAAATTAGAGGTAGCAGACTGATATTGTGTTACATCCCAAAGACGTAGTGTACCATCGTCACCGCCTGTTGTTAGAGATTTTCCATCAGGAGAGAATGCAGCAGCAAACACCCATCCTTCGTGTCCAGTCAGTGTAACTAAATTCTCACCACTATGAATTGACCACAGTATTACTTTTTCATAATCTGTGCTGGCAAGCGTGCTGCTATCAGGAGTAAAACTTAGAGCAGTGACTGTTGCATTAGTAGGCAATGTACCGATGTGCTCCCAATCCGACACATTCCACAATTTTATACCACCGTTATACCCTGCACTTGCGAGTGTTTGGTCGTCAGGAGAAAACTGTAAGGCAGTCATAGAATCCGCATCCCCTCTGAATTCAATGACATCTTGTTGGTTTTGTAGATTCCTCACCTTTATCTGTCCATCTGTATCTCCGATTGCAAGGTGTTTTCCATCGTAGGAAAAAGCAACAGCATATATCCATCCACCATGCCTAATCGTCATAATTTCACGAAGTGTGTGAATATCCCAAATCTTAACATGCCGACCAGCAGATAAGAATCTTTGTCCGTCTGGAGAAAACGCTACTATCTTAATTTGCGAACGGAAAAAGTCTGTGACATGCGAAAGTGTAGAGAGGTGACGTTTGTTTGCGATGTCCCATATTTTTATCGTAAAATCATCACTTCCACTAACAAGTTTCTGCCCATCCGGTGAAAATGCAACGGAATTGACCCTATCTCTATGGCTACCTAATGTCGTTACAACATTATTCGCCAAATCCCACAACTTGACAGTGTTATCGCTACCTGCACTTGCAATCAGTGATGAATTGATAGGAGAATACGCCACAGTTTCAACACTCCCGCCATGCGTATAGACTGTGTGTTCTTGCGCGTATGTTGCGAAAGGGATTATTATGAGAATAGATAGTATGACAAAGATGATTCTGTGTTGCATAAGAATAATGTTGTTAGACTTACCATTAACCGATAAATAGTTTAATATCGTGCGATATCTTCTGCTTCTACAATATCTTCACTGATAGAGACACCCAATTTATCGGCGTATTCCTGAAGTTGGCTTCTGATTGTATCGGGTATTTCAATACCTGTCTTTAAACGTTCCGCACGGTTGCGAGATTCATAGTCTCCTGGAACTAATACTTCATCAAAACCCGCAGCGGGAGGTGTGGATTTTATTATATCTAAGAAAGCACGGACACCCTTCTGATATTCGTCAATAGGTGTGAATGCATTGACATCAACGACTTGCATATAAATTCCTCCCATCTCGCCAGTTTCGGTGTTAAATGTTCCTGTCAAACCACCGAGTAGACATGTGAACATAGCAAGGGCATATCCTTTATGTCTGCCGAAAGCCAATAGTGCACCTCCATCATAAAAGTCTGACGGTTTAACACTCGGTGCACCGTGTTTGTCTAATATACATCCTTCCGGTAATTCCGTTCCTTTGCTTCGTGCCACCTGTATTTTTCCCTCTGCGATCACACTCGTGGCAAAGTCTATAATGAAAGGTCTATCGTCTCCTGTTGGAACACCGATAGACATGGGATTTGTGCTAAAAGTTCCCTGTGAACCGCCAAAAGGGACTGTCGGTCCAGCACCTTTACCACCCTTACCAACGGTTATGAGTCCGATACAACCCGCTGCAGCCGCAGTTTCAGCATACTCCCCTAAACGACCGATATGTCCAGTATTGAAGATGCTTACACAACAGGTGTTTGATAATTTAGCTTTTTCTATCGCTTTTCGTATAGACCACCGTGAAACATAATGTCCGAAACATCCATTTCCATCAACTCGCAAGGTGTTGTCGGTTTCTGCCACGACTTCAGGTTCTGTAGCAGGTTTGATACTTCCAGCCTCTATCGCATTCAAATATGCTGGAATTCGGAGGACACCATGTGAATCATGTCCTGCTAAATGTGCGTTTACAAGATGTTCAGCGACCTCGTTTGCTATGTGTTTAGAGGCACCACCGGCAATAAAGAGTGTTCGGGATAGTGCATGAAGGTGTGGGGTTTGAATAAGATGCGTTATTTCCATATATTCAGTCCTTTGGGTTAATTATATGAGGGTGGTGCATAAATAACGTGCTACCGAGTCTTCTGTAGGAGCGACCTCCCGGTCGCGACCGGGAGGTCGCTCCTACAGAATGTTACAAGATTATGAAATAAACCGCTTTCTGTTGCGTTGTTTGAAAACAATTATGCACCACCCTCAATTATATGTATCTATCAGATTAAACTGCTGAGAATCTGTTATTATTTTATCCAATATATCTATTTATCACAAGAAAAACATGAAGGTTGAACACACAAGACAGTATTGGTATAATATCAAAAACTTCAATTGGAGCATATAAATGCATCAGGTTACTATTTATCGAGAGCCAGGTCGTTATGCTGGTTGGCCAGCGAATTACGGAATTTGGTCATGGGAAAACGAAATCGTCGTCGGTTTTACTGTAGGATACCACAAATCGGATGCGGGATTTCACCGACGAGACAGAGACAAACCTTTTACAGCAATGCAAGCGCGGAGTACTGATGGTGGAGAAACATGGACTGTCTCAGAAACACCCTGCCGTCTGCCAGGAACAGGCACTTTGTCTGCAAATGAACATGTGCAGGATAAACACAAACAAGAAGACACCTCATATTGCACACCACAAAGCGTCAACTTTGAGCACCCCGATTTTGCCATGATGTGCAGCAGATCAGGTTTGAAAGCTGGGGCACAATCATGGTTTTATACCTCAACCGATAGATGTCATAGTTGGCAAGGTCCGTATAAACTACCCATGTTTGGCTACACAGGAATTGCAGCACGGACAGATTACCTTATCAACAATTCTGAGGAATGCCTGCTATTCCTGACTGCATCTAAATCAGATGGGGGTGAGGGGTTGGTATTCTGTGCACGTACAACAGACGGTGGAAAGACTTTATCATTACATTCACAGATTGGACCTGAGCCTGAAGGTTTTGCCATTATGCCAGCAAGCGTCCGGCTCTCAGACTCACAGATTTTAGTTGCTGTCAGATGTAGAGGAAGAAGTGGACAAGGTGGGAAGGACTGGGAAACCCTGCGAAATTGGATTGACTTATATGCGTCGGATGATGACGGAAAAACTTGGAACTATATGAATCGTCCGGTTGATGATACAGGACGCGGTGGCAACCCGCCAACCTTAACTCGTCTACATGATGGAAGATTGTGCCTAATTTATGGCTATCGTGATGCTCCGCATCGTATCTGTGCAAAGTTGAGTAACGACAATGGTAATACTTGGGAAGATGAAATAGTGTTGCGCGACAACGGAGGCGATCCCGACATTGGATATCCCCGCACGATACAACGTCCCGATGGTGTTGTCGTTACCGTATACTATTTTGATGAAGAACCGGATGGTGAACGATTCATTGAGGCAACGTTGTGGAAACCGTAAGTGAAATACTGTTAATCTTCGGTTGAATCTAACGTGAAACAGATGAGACGGTTTTTACCACGAATATACAGACGACCATTTGCCAATATCGGTGCTGCCCACGCAGGATAGTTTATCAACTGCCTCCCATTTTTGTCAGTTGGGGATGCTTGAGAGATGAGTTGCACTTTCTCTGGTGTGCATTTCAGTAACATCATCCGACCATACTCTCCAAGGTAAATGAAGTAGTCATTTACCCAGAGTAAAGATGCGCGTTCGTTAACCCGTTGCCTCCACATAACTTTACCAGTTTTCAATTCAACGCATCGGAACTCAGCACCACCGGAATGTCTCCCACTACACCCGTAGAGGTAACCTTGATGATGGATTGGTGTGTGCCAATGCATTTCCATCGCTTTGTTTCGGGAATTTGCACGATCTTTCCAAACGACTTTATAACCACCCGGCCGCACTTGGAGAACTGAACTGCCAACCCCATACGATTCGCTGATGAAAACATAATCGTCAGCAACAACTGGACACGATGCATTCACAGATTCAATGGCAGTATGCCTCCATGGATAGTGGAAGTCAATTTTGCCAGTTTCCGGTTCAAATCCGACAAGTCCTCCTCGTAGGAATGCAAAACCCCACCGTCTCCCATTGATAGTGGAAAATATGGGACTTGCATAACTGGTTAGTTCATCCGCAATTTGATAGACTATTTCTCCTGTGTGTTTGTTAAGGGCAACGATTCCACTCCTGTTGGGTTTTGGTTTTCCATCTGATGCCCAGATGTTCTTTGGTGTTCCGGGTGGTGATCCACCTATCTGAACGATAAGCAATTCTCCTTCAACCGCAGGGACTGATGCCACACCAAAAAAGTTATCTGTGACATTAAACTTCGTTGTGGTGTCTACCTTCCAAACGGGTTTACCGGTTTTGCTATTTACACAATGTAACTCTCCTTCAGCACCAAAGATATAAACGCGATCGTTATCTACGACTGGACAACAGCGTGGACCATTGTTGTAGCCATACATATCTTCATAGTCAGTTGGATATTCATATCTCCAACGTTCTTCGCCAGAATCGCTTTCTAAACAGGTTAGTCTTGCCATATCGTCGTGGCGTGCGAAAATGTACACACATCCGTTAGCAATGGCAGGTGGTCCGTAACTTGTCCCGGTCTCTATTGTCCACAACACGGGAGGACCTGTTTTAGCCCAAGGTGTGATATTTATCTTTTCTTGGGATTTACCGTTACGCTCCGGACCAAGAAAATCGTACCAATCCGATGAATACACATTCGGAGACACAAACAGTAACAATGATATAAAAAGAAGTAAAAAAGATTTTGATTGAAACTGCATATAGTTCTTGTTAAATATGTTTGTCACGCATATTACCACAATATATGGTAACGTGAGTTTGATAATAGATCCATGTCCCTCATTTTGCAAGAAATCTTACTGCAACAATATGGATGACGGGGAACAGAGCTCCCGTCCTACAATGTGTTAAGGGTCTTGTGCCCTGAGATGTGCACGCTTAATATCTTTTTGTGTGTTTTAAATGTGACCTTTTGCACGTCACTGTGACGTTTTAAATCCAGTCAGGACAAGGAAAGTGACGCGATTTTAGCATTTTTTAATTTTGACCTTTTTTGTTTGTTTTGATCATTCTTACTTACGCTAAATGTCGCACATGCAGCAAGTAACGCAGAAGTCAAAATGTGCCCACATTCTAAACACGTGTTAATTATATAGTATTCTTTTGTATATGTCAAATTAAAAAACAAATGCCTCTTACCCGTTGACAACATTTCAATAATGATACATAATGATTAATTAAATCCCATAATCCTTTTAAAACCAATAACAATCACTATTGGATAGGAGTAAGCAAAATGGAAATAACTATCACATGGCAACTGGTACTGTTGTGCGGTTTGTCCCTCTGCGTTGGATGGGGAATACGCGGTAATTTCGGTCATGAATATGGTGCTGCTCTGCCGGGTGCCCTTGCTGCTATGGCTATTGTGCTGCTCTCAGGACGTGAAGATTGGTGGCGATACATCCACTATTTTGCTTTATTTGGCGCATTAGGATGGTCATTCGGTGGCAGTATGTCGTATATGATGGTTGTTGGTTACTCCCATTCCTCTCATTCCCCGACTGTGCTATACGGATTTGCCAATTTATTTGTCATCGGTTTTTTATGGGCAGCACTCGGTGGCGCGGGAACAGCCTTACCAGCGTTTCTATCTGGTATTGAACAAAATGGGTACACATCTCCATTATCTGTATTCTTTCTTCCAATTTGTGCTGTATTCATAGGATGGTCTCTCCAAGCAGTCATCATTGATCGAATTTTTGCGCCAAAACGTATGCAACGGCACGAAAGTCCGCTATACTGGTATGATACCGACTGGTTAGCTGCACTTGTGGCAATTGTGGCTGCTCTCATCGTCATCCTAATCAGAGGTCAGATAGATATGGGAACATCACTCATCCTATATATGGGGATTGGGTGGTTCGTTGCGTTTCTACTATTGGTAAATATCTTCAAACTACGCATGACACCACCACGCGGAGACAATTGGGCAGGATGTGTGGGCATGGTTGTTGGCGTATTGGTGTATTGTTGGCAATATAAACTCTCTGGTGTTGCCTTTGTAACACTGATGGCTGGATTTACAGGTGGGATTGCTTTTTCATTTGGTCAATTGATAAAGTTACTTTGTCTGCGGACAGGACTACAAACCAACTGGCACAGTGTTATGGAACAGGTGCAAGGCTTACTATTCGGTATCGGATTAGCAATTACATTTGGCTATATAATCAATCGCTCACCAACCTTAGAAACAGACCCAAATATCCCTCGTTGGATTGAGATGTTCACGATCTTCTGTATCATCATCGCATTGACATATCTGAATTATCGGAAAGCTGTCCAAACTTGGGTTGATACCGTTGAGTCATTGCCTGATCGTTTCTTCGGACTACCAGTCGTCGGTTGGTTTCGTCATTCAAGAGGATGGATAGGATGGTTTGAGATATTCTATATAGCACTCACCATCGCGCTAATTACAGTATTGGCAGTTAATCTCCAAGAACCTATTCCATTTTTTTCAGGAAGTTGGGTGGGGAAAGGACAACTATTATATCTCGTTTTTGTGTGGTGGATCGTAATTTTCAACTTTGAACGTGCATTGGTTAACTTCAGTCCACATCGGTTGGTAACTGAAGGTGTCATTACCCTTAATGCAATTATTTGTACAATCCTCGTTGCAATATATCCTCAAACGATAATGAAACAGACAGGAACTACCTACTCATTTTCCAATCAAATATGGACTGTTATAATATGGGGTATTGTAGTGATGGTAGGGACAACATTTGCTTTCTGGGGAATCAAACATGCACTTTATGGGAGGGAACATGCCCCTGGTGCATCACTACATATACGTTTTGGTGAGGAATCAAATGCTCCTAAGGAAAAACCGAAGACTGGAGAACCTCATCCCTGAGATTCACTCCATTTTGCATCAATCGAATAATTAAGCTTCTATTTCAGCTGCAGTACCACTTTCTGCTGATGCGTAAATAGCATCCGTAATTTGTTGGACGACAAGTGCCTGCTCTAAACCAGTAATAGGTTGTCGGTTTTCTTGGATTGCTGCAGCAAAATCGGTCGTTGGGTCACCATAATGCGGACCTTCAGTGTCCTCACTATCAGCGAGTGCATCTGTACTTGCTCCGTCAGCTGTTGTGGCTTGGGTATGCTGGATACTTCCTGGGTTGCCATCCCCCAATTTCAGTTTAAGCGCACCTTCTGAACCAATTATCTCCCAATTGGAGTTTGAATTCGCTGCCATGAATTCACCTCGTTCAAGAGTAATCACAGTCCCATCTTCACAGCGAACCAGTGCGTTGTAATGCGTTTCAGCATCGGAACCTGGGGCAATATGCGTAGTAAATACTGGAGGTACCGTCCACGTTTGTGCAAACACGGTTTTCGGTTTAAGCTTCCATCCAGTAACACCAAGTAGGAAGTCAATGTCGTAACATCCCCAGTTTACGAGTATACCACCACCGTTGAGTGATTTCGTCAGTCGCCAATCGGGACGTGGAGAATCAGGTTCTTTACCACAACCTCGAATTGCACGACAATGGACTGTACGGAGGTCTCCTAACCCACCTGATGTTATCAGTTGAGTAGCAAGTCGGGCAGCTTTGTTGAAACGATTACGAGACGAACAACAGCCTGAAACTAAGTCGCCTCGAGCAGCAATTAACTGATTAACTTCACCTACGTTCATGGCAATCGGTTTTTCAATCAGCACATGTTTTCCTCTTTCAAACGCACGCAATGCAACCTCGGTACGAAATTGCGTTGGAAAAGCAAGTACGACTGCTTCTACCTCTTCATTATCAAGAAGATCAACATCATTCGTGTACATATTCGGAGGATTGAATCGTTCTGCAGCGCGTTCTCTATAGGAATCAACTAAATCCGCAGCAGCGACCAACTCAATATTATCTGATTCCGATGCAATGCTGAGATGTCTACTTCCGATAACACCACATCCTATTACACCCAATTTTACTGGATCCATATATTCTCCATTCAGTTTTAGTTTTAAAGATTGTCGTATACCGTATTATATCGTTAGTTTATATGACTTTATATGTAACCTGTTGAGCCGTCTGGTCGGATTGGACAGGTTCTTTGCCAATGAACATACTCGTTATCTGTTACAGCGTCTTCGTTAATTTCAACACCAAAACCAGGACGATCTCGCAACTCCAAATACCCATCCTTTGGCATGTAGGGTTCATCTACCCACGAATTCCATGCGGCATCGGTGGGGAGTAGATATTCCAATATTTTGAAGTTCGGGGTGGCAGCAGCGAAGTGAACATTAACCGCAGTCGCCAAAGGTCCCATCGGGTTGTGTGGAGCAACGGTCACATAGTGTGCTTCAGCAATCGCAGCGATTTTACGCATTTCCAACAATCCACCACAGACACAGATATCCGGTTGAATGATATCTGCCCCTTGCGCGGCAATAATATCAAGAAACTCAAAACGTGTATATAGCGACTCACCCGTTGCAAGAGGCACTTGCATCTGTGAACGGAGACGTAACCACGCTGGAATATGTTCAGGACGCAGCGGTTCCTCATAGAAATACGGATCATACGGGGCAAGTGCGTTTGCAAGTTGCAATGCACGAATAGGTTCAAAGATTTTGGCATGTGGATCAAATGCGAACTCCCAATCATCAGGCGTATTCATACGTATTTGTTCAAAGTATGTAGTCGCAGCTGCACATACTCTTCCCCATCGGTCTGCATCTGGATTAAGTTGATACGGACTTGTCTTAAAAGCGGTGAAACCCCACTCTTCATTGAGTTTTCGAGCTTGGTCAGCGGCTTCTATACCATCTTTTCCTCCAATGCTGCGATATACGCGTATCCGATCACGCGCGTGTCCACCAAGAAGCATATAGACTGGTAATCCAGCGGCTTTTCCACTGATATCCCATAGCGCATGGTCAACCGCAGAGATTACAGCAAGACCTGCACCTCCTGGTGGAAATCGAAACTGCTGGTGTAGTTTTAACATGATATATTCTATTCTACGCGGATCATCCCCTTGGATCATTTCAAAGATATAGTTCGCTATCGGTTCAACCGAGAGATCTGGTCCTGTAGAATATGCTTCACCCCATCCGTGTATGCCTTCATCAGTTTCAACCTTAATAAGACCACGCGGACGGTTTCCAAAGTTCGCCATGAAAGTGTGTATTGCGGTAATTTTCATTGCTTATGTCCTCAACGCTATTATTTCAGGTTTCCTGCTTGGTGTCAAGTAAAATGCATTTCATGGGTGTGTAGATATTTTGGCATCAACTAAACCAGCTTTCATGATGGACAGGCTTATTTTCTCGATTCTGACAAAAAACCAAAAAACTGAAACATACATGAAACATACATGAAACATATTGTTCCGACCCCCACCTTCCCCTTCCAACCTCCCAAACCACGTGTTATAATACTATCACTATGAAAAACACAACCACATCCAAATCCAACATTACCGCATTCGTAGGTCGGAGCGAGCGAAGCGACCTCCGACATCTTACATTCTGTAGAACCGACCTCCGACAAATAATCAAAAACAAAAGATACAGTTTTTCAAGTTTTTTAAGACACAGTAAACCGGTGAAAACAATCCATAAACCCAGGCAAACACAACAACGAGACCACAACACAGTAAAGATACAGTTATGTAAAAAAAGGCACAAAACTGTATCTTTTTTAAACAGAGGAAAATAATACGATTCGTAGGTCGGAGCGAGCGAAGCGACCTCCGACAGAATATTATACCATTTCTAATATAATATCTCTTTTTGTAGCGCAAACTGTTAGTTTGCGTCTATTCGGACACCATCTAACAGATTGTGCTACATTATGTAGCAACTTGAGTTATATTAGACAATTCAAAAACAGACAAAAATCAAGCAGAACAAAGGTTACCGTTTTTCTTTTTTTTCACATTCAAAAAAACCGATGAAAACAACCCATAAACCCAGACAGGAACTAAAACCAGTGAAAAATACCAAAAGTTACCGTTATGCAGAAATTAGACACAAAACGGTAACCTTTTTATACGGAAGAAAAATCCAATGAAAATACAAGATAAAATAAACAATTCACAGTCAAATATGATGTCCGAAGTCTTGTGCATGGTTTTTCCATTCCTTATCTTTATGCAAAAACTTTACACACCCGCATTTCATGAAGTTAATCAATACATATAAATACCAGTATGTATGAATACTTTCTTTTATATAGATTTAATGTTGTCCAATATGTTAATATTAGACGATTCATTAATATAAAGTTTCGCAAAAAATAAATTGTTCAGGTTATCTAAATCAACGGAGAAAAATATTATGAATGAAAAATTTGAACCAGAAAATATAGATGAAGTTGATAAGGTATTAGAGTACTTCAACCATTTTCATGATGGATATGTTGAGGGAATAGAAATAAAGTTTGAAAATTACAAATCATTCAAGGATAATGGGGCAGCAAATGGTATCGGAGGGGCAGATATGACAATAATTCTTACTGTCAATGCTTATCCCTACGGAAAAGACCATAACCAGCTGGTTGTAGTTGAATTCTTAGATGTAAAATCATTCGAAATCATTAATGAACGATATGATAAATTCCCAGATTGGGGGATTGGTCAGGCACTTACATCACCTGTCCCGGAACCTCATGAGAATGACATCTTTTGGGATTTTTATTTTTTAGGTGACAAAGCAAAGTATGAGGTCACATGCTCAAAAATTGTCTTTACAAATCTGGGATATATTATGAATAAAGCGGAATTAAAAAACTAACGGTAATACATTGACAACTGAAACGATGACAAAAGAAGAATCGTTGTAAGATAAATATAGGATTTCTTGGTAAATTTGAATGAAACTTAGGAATATTCCTGATTTTTTGTAGATTACTATCTACCAAATATGTTATCATTTTGAAATTGATAATGAAATATTACCGTCCAGCAGCTGTTTTTCTAACCGATAATACACAAATGTTTGATATTTTTTGGCAGTGTGTAAGGAGAACTATGCAACATTCCTATCATCATTACTTTCTTATCCTTGTTTTTCTGTGCTCGTTGACACCTTTAAATTTCAGTGATGCGGATGACCGAAACGATAAAGAACAGATTGATTTTTTCAACTCACAAGTGAAACCTATTCTTGAGCAAAACTGCCTTCAATGCCATGGTGGCGGAACTGAAGTCAAGGGCGGGTTAGAATTAACGAGTCGGGAAAAGATTCTTGAAGGCGGACATTATGGTCCGGTTGTATCGTTAGAAAAGCCTTCTGATAGCTTTTTGCTTGAGATGATCGGATACGGTCAAGAGACGGCACAAATGCCACCTGACGGCAAGTTAGACGATGAATCACTTGAAACTTTAGCGAAGTGGATTAACATCGGACTCCCTTATCCGACGACAACAAACGATGATCCACCAATTCTTCAACCCGAATCCGATTATTGGGCATATCGTCCATTAAAACGTCCTCAAGTGCCATCAGTGCAAAAATCGGATTGGGTGAAAAATCCTATTGATGCATTTATTCTCGCTAAATTGGAACAAGCAGATTTTACTCCTGCATCCCCCGCAAGCAAACAGACGCTTATTCGTCGCGTATATTATGATCTTACAGGATTACCTCCTTCACCTGAAGCAGTGGAAACGTTCTTGAATAACACCGATCCGAACGCTTATGAAAAACTAATAGATACACTTCTGCAGTCGCCACGGTACGGAGAAAAGTGGGGACGGCATTGGCTTGATCTTGTTCGGTATGCTGAGACAAACGGTTATGAAAGCGATTCTGATAAACCCTATATATGGCGATACAGAGACTATGTTATAAATTCCTTCAATGATGACAAACCGTATGATGAATTCATAAAGGAACAATTGGCAGGTGATGAACTTGATACAGTTACTGCAGAAACTATAATTGCAACGGGGTACCATAAACTGGGTGTTTGGGACACTGGACCTGCTGATAGGAAACTTGCACAATACAACTACCTTGATGATATTGTTTCGACTACAGGACAAGTGATGCTTGGTATGACAGTCGGGTGTGCCCGATGCCACGATCACAAAATTGATCCTATTTCAACACAGGATTATTACAGTTTTCTTGCATTTTTCCATGACATCACACCTCACAATGGTGGTCCACTTGCAGACATTGGAACTCCTGAACAAAAAGCAGAACGTAACCGACACCAAACAGAAAAACGAATTGCTGAAGAAAAGTTTCATGATGAACTGTTTAGGATACAAGAACACATAAAAATAGAACTTGCTAAAATACATACAGAACCTATATTCCCTGAAATAAAGGCATCTCCAATCCGTGATTTGACATATAGATTCTACCGAGGTATATTTGAACAATTTCCTAATGACTTTGATGCTCTTGAACCCACAGCAGAAGGAAATTTATTCAGCAACCTTTTCACGCTTACACCCGCAAACCCAAAGAAAAACATTGGTTTGGTTTTTGAGGGAATATTACAGGTACCCGAAGATGCAATTTATACATTCCATCAAAACCTGAATGGTGAAAATAGATTGATACTTAACGGACAGTTAATAAGTGAATTGAGCGGTGATAGCGAAACACAGGTTTCCCTTGTAAGTGGTGATGTATCGATTCGACTTGAGTATTTTAATAAGGATTTAGATAAACCGAATCTGGATATCTCTTGGTCAGGACCAAATTTTACGAAACAACCACTTTCAACAAATGCTACTATTAATTTTGATAAGTTACTAAACACGCACAAAGATTTTATCGAATCCGATGAGACGATGAAATCGTTAGTAAATAAATACAAAGAAATTAAACAACAGCGAGAGCAACGTCGTCGTCAACGTGTTCCTTATGTTTATCAAGCATTGGCGGTTTCTGAGAAGTCGCAAACTCCGACACATATTCTACGTCGTGGCAATCCTCACCTTGTTGGACGTGAGGTAAAACCCTCTTTTCCTGCTGTGCTGAATCCATCTACAGTAAACATCCCATCATTGCCAAAAGACGCAAAGTCATCTGGAAAACGGCGTGTTTTCGCTGAATGGGTTGCAGATACTGATAATCGTCTCACAGCACGTGTGATGGTAAATCGTATATGGCAATACCACTTTGGACGAGGAATTGTCCGTTCATCCAACGATTTTGGTCTCTTGGGCACATCCCCAACACATCCAGAACTCCTTGACTGGCTTGCATCTGAGTTCATGGCAAATGGATGGAGGATCAAAGCGATGCATAAGTTGATAATGACATCAAACACTTATATGATGTCTACACAGAATAATCCAAAATTCGTTCAACTGGATGCAAACAACGACCTCTTTTGGAGATTCAACATGCGCCGTTTGGCAGCAGAGGAAATAAGGGACTCTGTGCTGATGATTACTGGAAACTTGAATCCTAAAATGGGAGGTCCCAGTGTATTTCCAGAATTACCTGAAGAAGTATTGGCTACAGCATCAAGACCGAGGAATGTTTGGGGCAAATCACCTCCTGAAGAAGCGAACAGAAGAAGTGTATATGTTAAGGTCAAACGTTCCCTGCTTGTTCCGATATTGAACCAATTTGACCAAGCAAACACAGATTCAACATGCCCTGTCCGTTTTTCAACAACTGTGCCGACTCAATCATTGACTATGCTAAATGGTAAGTTCATCAATGATAACGCGCTTGCTTTCGCGAACAGGATGCGGTATGAAGGTGGTGAGGATTTAGAGGAACAGGTTCAATTTGGACTACGGCATGTCTTATGTCGTGAACCGGAACAGGTAGAAATTCAACATGCATTGACATTTATGCGAGAACTACAGCAGCATGATAGCGTGAGTTCAGAGGTAGCACTTAACCGATTTGCATTATTGGCATTGAATCTAAACGAATTTATCTTTTTAGATTAAGTTGTCACTATTTTGAAACTGGAAAATAGAAACTCTAAGATTGGAGATATATGATGAGCAGTCAACCTGAGACTTATAAAACGACAAAACCAAAAAGCAATTTTTGTGGTCAAACCCGACGAGAATTTCTTGGTAACATCGCTGGTGGATTTGCATCATTAGCATTGACAGGACTGTTATCTTCAGACGGTTTTCTCGATTCTCAAGCATTCGCGGCAGATGGTGTGACCCCTTACAACAACCCGCTTGCCCCTAAACCCTCCCACTTCACCCCTAAGGCAAAACGAGTAATCTTCTTGTTCATGTATGGTGGTCCAAGTCATGTTGATACTTTTGACTACAAACCAGAATTGATTAGACTAAATGATAAGACTGTTCAAGTGAAAACAAAAGGTCGTGGTGGTGAGAGAAATAAGGGACGTATCGTCGGTCCCAAATGGGAGTTCAAACAGTATGGCGAATCGGGTCAGTGGGTTTCCGATCTATTTCCTCACATTGCAACATGTGTTGATGACATCGCTTTCATCAAATCAATGACTGCTGACTCACCATTGCACGGTTCAGCGATGCTGATGATGAATGCAGGTCGTATCATCAGTGGTCACCCATCACTTGGATCTTGGGTGAACTACGGACTTGGAAGTGAGAATGAGAATCTTCCTGGATATGTTGTAATGCTTGATCGAACTGGTGGTCCGATCAGCGGTGCCAAAAACTGGAGTAGCGGGTATATGCCTGCTGTTTATCAAGGCACCGTATTCCGTTCTGAAGGAGAACCGATACTCAATTTGAAACGATCTGATGACATGACAGACAGTGAGCAAAGAAGGTTGCTTGATTATATGCAGAAATACAATTCAACACACCTATCTAAACGGACGGATAACACCGATCTTGCTGCGCGAATATCAAGTTATGAGTTGGCATATAAGATGCAGTCTGCGGCACCAGAAGCGGTTGATATAGATAGTGAACCAGAACATATTAAGACTCTTTACGGGGTTGATCAGAAAGAAACAGAGGAGTATGGAAAAAAATGCCTCTTAGCAAGGAGACTGGTCGAACGCGGAGTGCGTTTCATTCAGGTCTACTCTGGGGGTGCACATAATGACGACAATTGGGATGCACACGGGGGTATTGAAAAAAATCATAACAAACATGCCAAGGCGACTGATAAACCGATTGCAGGACTACTTAAAGACCTGAAACAACGTGGTCTACTTGACGAAACAATAGTTGTATGGGGTGGTGAATTCGGTCGTCAACCAACAGCAGAATATGCAAAAGGCACTGGACGGGACCACAACTCTTATGGATTCACGATGTGGATAGCGGGTGGTGGTATCAAGGGTGGCATAAGCGTTGGTGAAACAGACGAACTCGGTAGTGCAGCTGCAATAGACCCGTTTCATGTTAGAAACCTACACGCTACTATTCTTCATCAACTTGGTATTGAACCGAATCGACTCACATATTTTCACGGTGGTTTGGATAAAAAACTTGTCGGTGTTGAAGGTGCCGAACCAATTTGGCAGGCTATAAGTTAGTTGTCCGATAATACAAAAACAGTTTCATAAAACTCTGTTTTTCCATTCATTATAGCATTCCCTACCAGAATCGTAGTTATAAACATCCACGATATTCTACGGACATAGGATATGTCAACTGCGTTTATTTTGCAGTTGACATTCTTACCTTTTGCAGTGTATGATAGGAAAATACAGGACATGATAGGAGGAAATAAATTTGGCAGCAGATATCGGTCTCATCGGATTAGCAGTGATGGGTGAAAACCTTGCACTGAATATGGAAAGCAAAGGCTTTGAGGTAGCGGTTTTTAACCGAACCGTTTCTCGCGTAGATGATTTCATTGAAGGGTCGGCAAATGGAAAAAATATAATCGGAACACACTCCATACCTGAATTCATTGGTAAATTAGAGACACCAAGAAAAATAATATTGATGGTTAAAGCAGGTGAACCTGTTGACGCGTTTATTGAGTTATTAGTTCCACATCTCTCAAAGGGTGACCTGATTATTGATGGTGGAAACTCGAATTTCAACGATACAATTCGTCGGCATCAGGAATTAAATGAAAAAGATATACTATTTATCGGCACAGGAATTTCTGGCGGTGAAGAAGGTGCGCTCAAAGGACCAGCAATGATGCCAGGAGGTTCTCCAGAAGCTTATACTCTCGTAGAACCGATCTTCACAAAAATAGCAGCACAAGTTGAGGGTACGCCTTGTTGTTCCTACATTGGTCCAAACGGTGCAGGACATTACGTCAAAATGGTGCATAACGGTATTGAATACGGGGATATGCAACTGATCTGTGAAGCGTATTCTCTCATGAAAAACGTTTTGGATATGAACGCTGATGAGATGCACGAAGTCTTTAACGAATGGAATCAAGGTGAACTCAATTCCTACCTTATTGAGATAACTGCTGACATATTCACACAACGGGATGCAAACGGCACACCATTTGTGGATGTTGTTTTAGATAAAGCAGGACAAAAGGGTACTGGTAAATGGACAAGTATCTCAGCACTTGATCTGGGAATATCTGCTCCTACTATTGCAGAGGCGGTTTTTGCACGTTGTATCTCTGCTATCAAAAGCGAACGGGTTGACGCATCCAAGGTAATCAACGGACCGAAAGGTAATTTTGATGGTGACCGTGAGGAAGCACTAAATGCTATCCACGATGCACTATATGCCGCAAAAATATGCTCTTATGCACAAGGATTCGCATTGATGCGCGAAGCAAGTGCAGAAAATGAATGGGGTTTGGATCTCGGTAAAATCGCTTTAGGTTGGCGTGGTGGCTGTATCATTCGGGCAAAATTCCTACATCGGATAGCAGAAGCGTTTGAACGAAATCCAGAACTTCCTAATCTGTTACTCGACTCCTATTTCCGTGGTATCATAGAAGCGGCACAATCTAACTGGCGAAATGTCATAAGCACTGCTACACAACTTGGTGTACCGATCCCAGCGTTTAGTTCTGCGTTAGCATATTTTGATAGTTATCGCAGTAGTAGGCTTTCTGCTAACCTGATCCAAGCAATGCGTGACTTTTTCGGTGCACATACCTACAATAAATTAGATGCAGATGGAAATACCATTCTTGGAGATGATGGTGAACCGACGGTGTTCCATACTGAATGGATGTTAGAAAACCGTCCGGAAGTTATTGTTGAATAAAGCAGCAGGTACTCCGATGTGTCGAAGTATCGGGTATTCATACTATAAGGAGAATTATGTCTCAAGGACCGCAACAAGCATTACACGACTTTACACCACAACACGAATATTTTGTTGGAATTGACTCAGATGGATGTGTTTTCAATAGCATGGAAGTCAAACATAACGACTGTTTTAGCGTAAATGTCGTCAAGCATTTTGGGTTGGCATCTATCTCACGACAAGTTCATCAGGCATGGGATTTTGTTAACTTATACTCCACAATGCGTGGCACAAATCGGTTTAAAGCAGTTCTTCTTGTGTTTGATTATTTACGGGAAATGGATCTTGTACAGAAGATGGGTTTAGAAATTCCAGAGCTACCACATTTGCGAGAATGGACTGAAACCGAAACGAAACTTGGCAATCCCGCGCTTCAGGAAGCAATTGATAATGCAACTGGTGAAAGACAGGACGAGTTAGAACATGTGATGAAATGGAGTCTCGGTGTGAATGAAAGTGTTGCTGAGATTGTCTACAACCTTCCTCCATTTCCCGGTGTCCGTGAAGCATTACAACGTCTTCAAGGAAAAGCAGATGTCATTGTGGTTTCGGCTACGCCAGATGAAGCACTCAAACGTGAATGGGACGAACACGATATTGACCAATACGTTGCCTTGATTGCCGGACAAGAGATGGGAACGAAAACAGAACACCTTACCATCACAACAAAGGACAAGTATCCTGAAAACCACGTATTGATGATAGGCGATTCACCTGGGGACTTAAAAGCGGGTCGTAGTGTGGATGCACTGTTTTTTCCCGTCAATCCCGGTGCAGAAGATACATCTTGGGCACACTTCCTTGACGAAGGCATAGATAGATTCTTCAACGGAAATTATGTAGGCAGCTATGAAGATGAATTACTCAGTAAATTTCAAGAATTACTACCAGAAACACCTCCTTGGTAAGCATAAATCACACAAGCACACGAAAGGAAATATATGAAGATATTATTACAACATAGAGTGGAAGACGACCAATTAAAGCAGTTAGATAACATCATCGGTAGTGAACACAACTATGTCATACCGTCTTCACGAGAGGAAATTGCTGAAGAGGGTAAAGATACTGATATTTACTTTGGGTTCTGTAGTGAAGATATATTCCCACTTCTACCCAATATAAAATGGATACAAGCATCCAGTGCAGGCATGGATAAACACATGTATCCCGCAATACGCGAGAGCGATGTTATTTTGACGAACGCTGCGGGTCTGTATGGAACCCACGTTGCTGATCAAGCATTTGCGCTTCTACTCGGTTTAACGCGCGGTATCCATCATTTTGTCCGCAACCAAGACAACCATAAGTGGGGTGGTAGCAAATCTCCGATGATTGAGGTTGATGGCTTCAATATTGGCATAGTTGGGTTAGGTGGTATCGGTATGCAGATGGTAAAACGAGCAAAAGGTTTTGACATGCACGTTATCGCTGTTGATGCTTACCGCACCGATAAGCCTGAGAACGTTGATGAACTGTTGCCTATGGATAAACTCGCAGATGTAATGAGTCGGGTGGATGTTGTGATGATTGCTTGCCCCTTAACTGAGGAGACACAAGGACTGATTAATGCTGAAAACCTATCTGTCATGCAACCGACTGCGTATTTCATCAACGTCGCCCGCGGACCAATTGTCAACGAAGCAGACCTTATTGAGATACTGCAAGCTGGAAAAATCGCTGGTGCGGGATTGGATGTAACAGAGATCGAACCGCTTCCTGAAGATAGTCCGTTGTGGGATATGGATAACGTTATCATTTCACCACACGCTGCAGGTGGGTCACAGCATCGCATGCGTCGTATCACCGAGTTTTTCTTGGACAACCTTGAGCGGTATCTAAAGGGTGAAGAATTGAAGAATGTTGTAGATAAGCAGCTTGGATTTTAGTGCTATTTGAATATAAAGGTTTCTAACATATAAACCAAGGGTGAAAATCAATGGATGTATTAATCGAAATTGGAGACAAAATTACGCGATTAGCATCCGTATAATGTAGTAGAGGTTAGGGAGGATTTCTGAAATTATTAACCTCGCAGACCAAGGTGTGTTGGATATCATACGTTCCCGTGTCATTTAACATAAGTTTTGGATCAACTTGATAAACCCGTATCCCAATTTGGTATGTCTAGTGGATCATAGTTTTACCACGAAAACTAAGTTTGTCCTTGTCGTATCCCTCTACGACCAGATGCACTATAATATTTGGTATTTATGGTCCTATAACACTTAAGCATAAGTATGATAGTATGATTTAAAAAATTACAATAGTAAATGAATTTATAACAAAATCGTTAGAGGTTTGCTTGTGAGTCAACCTTTACAATTAGATTTCCATCTCTCCAAAGAAGATTTAATTGAACATTTACACTTGTCCAAACGTTCTAATAACGCGCTTAGACGTTCAGGTATTCGCACGATTGGAGAAGTCACAGACTTGGTTAAATCAGGAATGATTGCTAACATTCGCGGACTTGGGAAAAAATGTATATTGGAAATAGAAGATCGTCTTGTTAATACGAAAATTGGAGGGGGACAAAATATAGAATCAAATGCAAATACGATTCTTGGATTAGGTCGATTACAATTAGCAAAACGAGCCCGTAACGCATTGCGAAACGCAGGAATTCAAACTATTCCAGAAGTTGTACATCTTGTCGAATCAGGTGAGATCCGAAAAATTCGCGGACTTGGAAAAAAAAGTATCTTGAATATACAGGAAAGACTGGCAAGTGTTGAAATTGATTATTCAAGTAAAGTCGGTGTAAATCCAGACAGAATTCAAAGTTCAATGAACGTAGACGAAATACCAGACAGTGTTATCAATTGGCAATCATCTCTAATTACGAAACAGTTGTCAGCAGAATTGCTCCACAAAAACGCGATAGTTGCTGATCGTTCGGTTAAGGATTGGCTTACAGAAACTGAAACATGCACAAATAGCGAAGTTTATCAAGTATTAGCAACTATTTTGAGTTCCTCACTCAATATCTGTGAGGAACTTGAATATTTAATTGACTCAGTTTCCGCACAGCATTCTATTACCTTACTATTATCAAGATATGGTTTTGAAGTGAAAACACTAACTCAAATTGGAAAAGAAATGGGTATTTCACGCGAGAGAGTCAGACAGATAGATAACGAATTTAAAAACAAATTGAACAACAAGGTCAGTGGAATAGTTGATGCTAATTCTATCAGAGATCTCAAAGGCGCGCCGTCTTTGATCAGAATACAGTCAGCTCTTCTCATTGCTAGAGACATTGGCCTTGATGTCAACTATGAAGGATGGACAGAATGCATTCGTTCATCAGGTCTCGTTGGTAATTGGAAATCTCAGGACGTTGCCAGTAAAGATGTGGTTGAAGTTATGATAGCAATCTGCAATATGTTGGTTGAGTATAATATCCCCTATCTTCAAATACCTAAGTGCCTTCAATATTCCTTACAACTTACCAATGCTGGTTTACCAAATGTCCCTGCTAAGATTCTGCATGCATGTAAGAGATTGCCAAATAAAGATAAAAGACTTATCAACCGGCACACGAAACATTCCGGTGGAGTATATGCTAAATGGTTATCTCAAGAACTAAGTATAAGGATTGAGGAAACAAAAGATATATTACAAGGGTTAGGATATAAAATGCTCTGTAATGACTGGTTTATCCCAAAAGAAATGAAAGATTCTCACTTAATCACAAAAAATGACGTTTTCCATAACGGTATCCGTAAGATGTTTTCTTATTGCGGTCCTATGTCTATTGATGATATGTGTTCTGGTCTTCGACATGTTTTATCAAGGACTAAATTTCCAGTACCTCCTCCTGATGTGATGAAGGAGATAGCCAGAATTCATGATTACAAATGTGATGAAGGAATGTACTATTGGGATGGAAACTATGACGCGAATCTAAATGCAAGCGAAACTATTATAATAAATTGTTTGGATCGAATCGGTCCAGTGGTACATCATTCAGAATTAGTTCACGCTTTCATAAAAAGCAATCAGTCTATTTCCGCGTTATCCGCAACTCTGAATAATTCTCCGTTGTTTGAGAAGATAGAGATTGCTCTATATAAAGTGCGCGGAAGATCAATAAGTTACCATGACATTGAGCGTGCCAAAGTCTCTAGAGACCGACAATTTTTGAATCCAGAAGTAGAGTATAAAACAGATGGAAATGTGATCGTAAGTTTTACCGTTAGTGCTATTGTCATAGGACTAGGCACCGTTTCTTGCGATAATTTTCCAAATTTAAGTGGTGAGGATTGGAATTGCTATGTTCAAGGAGAAAGAGTTGGCAGACTATATGTAACTGAGAACGAATTTCGCCATCTTAAAATACCTTTTAAATTGCTAAATTGTCAACCAGGGAATCGCCTGATGCTTATATTCAATACATGGAACAGAACTGTTACAATAGAAAAAGTAGGGACAGATGCATAATAATGAATTCACAAAAGTTCAACTCGTTACAATAGTCGTTGCAATCTTAAACGGAGATGTAACTTATGTTGATAGGGAGGAAGTTGCTATCAAGGTAAACGATATTGCTCCGGGACGTTTTAATTGGCGAAAATATCCTGAGCGAATTGATCTTGACGCCGTTAGTATTGCACTCCGAAGCGCAAAGAAATCTCAAAACGGAGGATTAATAGTCGGAAACAATACAAAAGGATGGATGTTGAGTCCTGCAGGTTTGATGTGGATAAAAAGCATAGACCTAAAGCCAATTCATGAACAACTTTCAGTTAATGTTAAAGCAATTTCTATCTCTGCAAACCAAGAAGTAGAACACAAGCGTTTATGTAACACAAGGGCTTACAAACTATTTATTAGCGAAGAATCTGAAGCAATAGTATTGCAAGATTTCTATGAGTTTGCACGAGTGAATGAGTATTTTCAAACCAAAGCCCGTCAAAGACGGTACGCAATCATAGCGAACACTGTAATTGATGATTACACTCTATCAAAATTATGGGATTTTCTTCAAGCAAAGTTTCCACAGGAGATACGATAATGTCAATACGACAAAATATTGAAGTGACTTCGCATGTAGCTAGAGATTTCCTCCAGAACGCTGCATACTTTAACACCATGCCCAAGGTTGTTTGGGAGTACGTTGCAAACTCTCTAGATGCCGCAAAAGAAGGTCCTATAGCAGTCATTGCAATTGAAATAACAAGCCATGAGGTCAGAATATCTGACAATAGTCGCGGGATGTCTAGAAAAGAGTTAAGCAAGTTCTTCCAGATGCATGGAGAGAATATTCTTAGAAAACAGGGAAGGAAAGTCCGGGGACGATTTGGAACCGGTAAATGTGCAGCTTTTGGCTTGGCAAATTCTCTCCGCATTGACACAATTCAGTCTGGTTCTAGGAATGTCGTTGAGTTACACAGAAAGGACATTGAACGGGCACAAAGTGGTGAACCATTCTCTGTTAAAGATGTTGAAGTGAATCAGCAAACCCATGAAGATGATGGAACGATCATAATTATACAGGAGTTAAATGTAAAACGCTCAAATGTTGATAATGTTATTTCATATCTTGAACGTCACCTAAGTCGTTATCGCACCCGTGCACGTGTTACTGTAAATGGACATGTCTGCAAATTTAAAGAACCTCCATTTATAAAGGAATTTACACGTTTTCCGCAAGCAGATGTCGTCAAACACATTGGTGGTGTATCATTGAATGTGAAGATATCTCCAATACCATTAGACGATGAGACTCGCGGAATCAATATCTTGTCACACGGCATCTGGCATGAAACAACTCTTGCAGGAATTGAACGGAAAGAGAGTGCAAATCATATTTTTGGACAGATAGATGTGCCGATCTTAGAGGATGGTGAATGGCCAATTCCTGCTTTTGATAATACGCGAAATAATACGCTAAACAGACAAAATCCTGTTGTTGTTGTCCTGCTAGGTTGGCTGTCAAAGGAACTTGAAGATATAAGATCTGATTATGTAAGACAAGTGTATCAAGAACGCAAGTCAGAAATACAAGCAAAGTTAGAGAAAGAAGCTGAAAGGATATCAAACATACTCAATCAAGACTTTTTTCAGCAGGAGATAGAGTTTGAATTAGCACAAAGAGTTTCGAAACGTTCTGGAGATAAAAGCGTGAAAGAAATACTTGATAGTGAAGGTGAACTCCAATTAAATATGGTTAATAAGCAAACGTCCTCGGAGGACTCAGAAAAAACGACCAAAAACAAGGAAGATATTGAGCAAACTTCTCCAGAAAACAACACAAAAGACCGTCCTACTAAGCAACATATAAATAAACAGAGTACAAAAAACAGCTTAATCGGAAAGGATGAAAAAATGAGAAAAGTAGTATTTTCTATTGAATTTGAGCACTATACAGTTGAACAAAATAGATCGAGGTATGATGGTGCAACAAAGACAATTTTCATAAATTTAGATCATCCCCAAATTGCTAGCGCGTTCGAAACTGGTGGCAATTCTACTAGTTCTCGACAGTTCCGTGAGATCTGTTATGAAGCTGCAGCAGTTGAATATGCTATTGCTTTACCCTATGAAAAACTTGAGAAAGATGAGTTATATCATGCAGCTGACGCACTCTTTGATGTGAGGGACACTATTGATAGGGTAACTAAAAGTTTTGTGCAAGCTTTGGCACATTAGCTATCTACTATTATATTCAGTCCAGATTGAACGTTAAGGTATTACTATTTCAAGTTCTCTTATATTACCTAATTTGTATCTTATACCTATTCTAATAATTATTGTTCCATTACTAGTTTCAATCATTATTGTTGATTGGAAATCTTTCTTCTGTAGGAGCGACCTACTGGTCGCGACTAAGAAGTCGCTCCTACAAGTATTCCTCAGCAAATGACACTTTATTTATTAGAAATGGTATTACAAGATGGTAAACGGTAACCGAATCACCACAGAATGAATATCTCACATTCTTGGTTATCTATGACACATCACTAACCTCAATCCGCACAGCACAGAATTTTAGTTCAGGTTGCTTAGACACTGGATCAAATGCTGAATTCGTTACATAATTGGAATTGGATTCAGCATGGAACAGGTCTCCCCAGTGAAACGGTGTGAATAGCAATCCGCGTCTGATAGTCTCTGTAACACGTGCACGTGCATAACACCTCCCTCGTCTCCCAACAAGATAAATCCACCTACCATCCTCAACACCGTTTTCCTTAGCATCGTCAGGATGGATTTCGACAAATGGTTCGGGTTCCTTTTTGGTAAGTTGTGGAACTTTCCCGGTACGAGTGCGTGTGTGCCATTGACTTGCAACGCGACCTGTTGTCAATCCAAGCGGATAATCCTCATCAGTATTTTCATGGGGTGGTTGATAGATAGGTGTTTTAAATTGTGCTTTGCCGGACTCGGTGAAAAACTTACGACGAGTATATCTTCGGAACGTTCCAGGATGTTTCGGATTTGGACAGGGCCACCGCAAGGACGTTTTCTCAAGACGTTCATTCGTCATTCCCATTTGGTCACACGGGGTTCCAGCAGTCAATAGACGATACTCATTCCAAATCTCCTCGTGGTTATGGAAATCAAAGTCTCGCTTGTAACCCATTACTTTTGCAACTTGGGTAAATATCCACCAATCAGGTTTTGCTTCACCGGGTGGTGTAAGGAATTTATCACTGCGAACAACAAGCCGTTCGCTATTCGTCATTGTTCCGCGCTTTTCACCCCATTGTGCAGCAGGAAGCAGCACATCAGCATATTCAGTTGTCTCTGTTGGATAATAACAATCCTGCACAATCACAAAGTCGGCACGTTTTAATCCTGCCTGAGAAACCTTTGTATCGGGCATGCTGACAGCAGGATTTGTGCATACAATCCACAGGGCACGGACATCCCCAGCTGCAGCTGCCTCAAACATAGGCACTGCTGTTAAACCGGGGTTCGGGTCAATACTTCCCGGTGGAATTCTCCATGCACCTTCCAAATAGGCACGGTGCATGTCATTGGTAACAACACGATATCCAGGTAACTGATGAGACAAGTACCCAACTTCTCTCCCTCCCATAGCGTTCGGTTGTCCTGTCAATGAAAAGGGACCTGCACCTCTTTTGCCAACTTCACCCAACTGAAGATGCAAATTGATCAGCGCGTTGTTCTTATCAACACCACTCGTGCTTTGGTTTGTCCCTTGGCAATAGAAACTCAGCAGACGACTCGGTTTAGATAGAAACTCCACGATTTCATCAATACGACCGGGATGAATGTCACAGATAGAAAGAAGTGTGTCCTCATCAAGACTCTCAAGAAGGTTTTTATATGCGCTATAGTTTTCAGTGTTTCTTTGAATAAAGCGTTTGTCAACACGACCATTTGCGAGTAGGCGTTTTGCAATAAGTTGGAGGAATGCCACATCACTACCCGGTGCAAGCGGAACATGTATATCTGAGTAATCTGCTGTCTGCGTGCGGCGTGGGTCTACAGCGATAATTCGTGCATTAGGTTTTGATGCCCGACGTTTACGGATCATCTGAAAAAGAACAGGATGGTTTGCTGCCATGTTTGCACCGATAATCAGAAATACATCTGCATGGTGGATATCGTCATAACAGGTCGGAGGTCCATCTGAACCGAATGCTTGCATATAACCTACCACCGCAGAAGACATACAGAGTCTGCTATTTGTGTCAATATTGTTCGTTCGCAAGAATCCTTTGAATAACTTGTTGAAAACATAAGATGTTTCAGTATCTAATTGTCCAGAACCGTAGAGGGCAAGCGCATCCTTACCGTGTTCTAATCGAATATTTTGGAGGCGACTTGCAGTAAATGCTATTGCCTGTTCCCAAGAAACTTGACGAAGCGGTTCACTCTTACTTTCACGAATCATTGGGTATAACAATCTTCCATCATGGTTCTGAAATACTTGTTTGAGATGCGCACCTTTTGGACAAAGCATACCGAAATTTGGTGCAACATCATCGTCGGCTGAAATCCTTGTGATTTTATTGTCCTGAACTGTTGCCCGGATTACACAACCGACACCACAATAAGGACAGACAGCTTTTCCTGTTGAACTATTCACTGATTTCTCCAATCTATATCATCAAATAGGAACATACCATTTCAGTTCTTGAACGCATATCTTTCAGCAAGTGCAGCTTCAAATGCTTTGTTCTCTGCTGCTTGCACCTCTGGTGAGAATCGCACTAAGACTGTAGCAAAGGCTGCAACAACAACTATTCCACCGAGGAAAAGCAGCCCATGTTGTATCGTGATGTTTTCAGCACGAAATAAAAAACCAGCTGCAACTGCACCTGCGTTTCCACCTGCACCAACAATACCCGCAACAGACCCTAATGCTTTCTTATTGATAAAAGGTACAATTCCAAACGTCGCACCTTCAGACATCTGAACAAAAAGACTGAATATTATCATAGTGCCAACAGCAAGCATCAGGACAGACATCTGTGAGAAGATGATGAGCATAATGCCTTCACCCAATAAAACTATAAACAGAAATAGAACACGACCACGGATCCCGATGGTTTTTGCAAAGAAGTCAGAAAAATAACCACCGACAGAACGTGCAAAGATATTCATTAACCCAAAAAGTCCAGCGATGAGTCCTGCTGTTTTGACATCTAATTGAAACTGATCGTGATAGTAAAGTGCAGCGACATTATTAATGGTAAGTTCAACACCGAAACATGCCGCGTATATTACAAATAGTGCCCATACACGATAGTCTTTTATCGCAAGCATGAAGGATTCCATTCCCTTACCTTTAGCAGGTTCAAGTTCATTCTGCTCTCTAAGTTCCTTATAGTTTCCATCTGGTGCATCTTGGGTTAGGAAATAGTATACGAATCCCATGATGAACAAAGCAATACCTGGTATAATCATTGCCAAACGCCATCCGAGAAACTTATCAACACCAAAACTCAGCACTGCGGTTAAGATGAGCGGCATCACTATCTGGGTAACCCCACCACCTAAATTCCCCCAACCTGCAGTTGTAGCGTTTGCTGTTCCAACACAGTTTGGAGCAAACATTACTGATGTATGATACTGCGTTATAACAAATGAAGCACCAATTGCACCGATTGCTAAGCGAAAGAGTAGGAAAGTAGTATAATCTTGCGCAAGTCCAATACCCATGACAGGAATTGAACCGAGTATAAGGATCCATGTATATGCTTTTCGTGCTCCAATACGATCACATAGAGGACCAATGAGAAGCCTTACCAAAACCGTAATTGCCACAGAGGCGATAATAGTGTTTCCAATTTGTACTTTCGTTAGCATTAGGTCTTCACGGACAATAGCCATAAGTGGTGCGATCCCGAACCAACCAAAAAATGCTAAGAAAAACGCGAACCATGTCGTGTGAAAGGTACGCATTTGAATAGTCTTTATACTAAATAGATTAATACGTGTTGCTTTATTTTTTATTTCCATTCATTCACCTAATTTGTATTTCCTTTCTGTATGTAATAAGCGACAAGTTCTCTATTGCATGATTTAGAACATCTATGCCTTGTAAGACCTACTTCGGTCAATTATTTTTGTGATAAATAAGGGACAAGTCCTTCAAGTACTCGCGGCAAATCGTCGCAAGGTACATTTTCTAACAACTTTGTAGCAATTTTGGGATTTGGACCTGCGTTCCCCTTGACAAAAACATCAACTGCATCTGTAACAACACCGTCTATTTTGCTTCTCTTCCCGAGTAGTCCTATATCAGCAGCAGTGTGGTTTCCACAACCATTTGGACAACCTGACCAATGCACGGTTAAAGGTTTGGTATTACCGAGTTTCTCCTCTAAATGCTTGATTGCTTCCATAGCCCGTTCTTTGGTTTCTATGAGAGAGAAATGGCAGTAATCTATACCAGTGCAGCTAACCATGCCACGCATGACTTCTGACGGATCATATCGGAGTTCTTGCAATAATGGTTCAGCAGTTAATTCCCCAATTTTTGTGTCCGGCACATTAGGTATAATCATGTTTTGCCCTTGAGTTAGCCTGATTTCTCCTGTCCCGTATAAGTCTGTAATACGTGCGACTTCGTGGAGTTGTGTGGTTGTGATTCGTCCTACAGGCACAACAAGTCCCACATAGTTCAAATCTTCCTGTTTTTGAGAGAAAATGCCTGTATGGTCTGTTTTTTTCTTTCCACGCATATCTCTACCTGCTGGTAAAAGTGTTTTGTGATGACGGGACTCCAACTCTGTTCTGAACTTTTCCACTCCCCAGTCAGCAATAAGGAACGCGAGGCGTGATTTATTTCTCACTGTGCGCGGTCCGTGGTCTCTGAATATCAGCGTTATTTCAGCACATAACTCAGCAGCGTCTTCTGGTGTAACAAACACATCAAGGTCTTTTGCAAGTGTATAACCGCCAGACCCCATTTTGCCACCAACCGAGACATTAAAACCTTTTACCTCTTGACCATCAATATCTTTCACCGCAGGAGTGAGTGCGATGTCTTGCGAGGCAGCGAGTGTACAGTTATCTAAACATCCCGTTATTCCTACATTGAACTTACGCGGAATGTCAGTAAATTCCTTGTTACCGGAGATGATATCTGTATACTTTTGTGCAACAGGTGAAGCATCAAATAATTCATTTGGGGTCAGTCCAGCAACAGGACAACCTGTTACACCACGGATATTGTCAAATCCTGTCTGAAGTGAGTTTAAACCGACCTCTTCAAGTTGATTCCAGATGTTTTGTACGTTTTCAATTGTAAATCCACGTAACTGAATTTGCTGGCGCGTTGTAAGGTCTACATAACCTGGACCGTGTACTTCGCTGATCGATGCTATAGTTCGTATTTGCTCAGAATTGGTAAACCCGCTTGACATTCTAAGTCGCATCATAAAAGCACCAGGAGTCTGTTTTCTGTAAAAGACACCGACCCACTTTAGTCTGTCCCGTTTCTCCGGTGGAATTGATTCCCACCCGTTGCGGATGTAGTATGGAATGTCCTCTATTACCTCAAGCCCATTTTTTTCCTGTTTGAGTACTTCAGCAGGATGAATTTTGGTTTTCCGCTTTCTTGCGGAAACTGTTCTATTTATCTTTAATTTTTTACCTTGTTGGTTCATCAATTAATCTCCTATTCTCGCTAATGTAAAATTCTGTAAGTATTTTTTAACTGGAATGTATCTGCATATTGATATGGAAAAAGTTAAAAACAAAAAGGTGTCCATCGGCATGCGTAACGCTTCTGCCAAATGGACACCTATGTCCGAACCCTTACCTACATTGGTTGGGTATTTGCTATTCTTTTATTTTGTATTAGTAGCGTCGCTCAACGTTGAACGAACACTATTCCATTATGTAATAAGTTGTGAGTTGGTCGCTAAACCTTATTTGTCAATACTTCAGCAATTGATAGAACATCTTGGGCAATTTCTGCGAGACGTTTTCTACGATCCATCGCCATTTTTCGTAAAGTTTGGTACGCTTCCGCTTCTGTTGTGCCTCGCTGTTCGGCAACTACTTCCTTCGCTCGTTCTATGATTTTGCGTTCCGCAAGACTCGTTTTAGTCTTTTCAAGTTCTTTTTGTAATGCACGAAACTTACCAAAACGTGCAATTGCTGCTTCAATAATTGTTTCTATTCGTTCTTTAGATAGAATACCTACAACATAAGCTGAAACTCCGGCTAAAGTGGCATTTTGAATCGTCTCAGAACGGTCATCTTGTGCAAACATAACGATTGGACATGGATGATTCTGATTGATAGCTCCAATTTCAGCTAAGGTCTCATCAGAAGGAGAAGCAACACCAATTAGGATTATGTCAGGACTTGTTTGTTTGACTTGATTTAGTAGACCGTGTTCAAGTCCAACGTGTGCAACGATGTTATACCTACTTCCCTCAAAAACCTGGTTCAACAGATTTGTCCGTTCCAGGTCATTATCAACGATTAATATATCCTGTGTTTCCACGACAATTTCCATCTGTTGAATATAAACCTTTCCAAATCAGATACAATATCGGTATAAAATACCATTAATATAACTCACACAAAACCTATAGCAAAATCAGTGCCAAGTATGCATAAATAACTAACAGCAATAACCGTATTGATTTGCAAAGATTGAATAGATTGATTGAATTATTTATTGCTTATTTTTTAAGCAGAAAAATCTTATTTTTTGGGCAAAAGGGAATTGATATGGACAGGATTATTTTGTTTAGTCTTTACTATTACTGCATAAAAGTCACGACCGGTGGCTCACCGTCGAATGTGCGTATGACATCCAGTAGGTCACTACTACAGGAAATCTACTGATAATGACACACTATACAGTAGAAATGGTATTTTAATGTCGGATGTTTATTAGTGTAAAAGGAATGATAAGTAGTATACGTATCATAGGATTCGCTGATATGGATATGTCTAAAAACATCTATGCCCGACCATATACAGGTATGGCAGCTCCGTTGATAATCGCTGAATTGTCTGAAGTAAGGAAACAGATTACCTTGGCAACATCGTCTGTTTTTACCCAACGGCTATGGTCTTCATCCGGCATTGCTTCTCGATTCATCGGTGTATCCATAATACTTGGCATGATACAATTTACATTTATACCAGAATCCATTACCTCTGCGGCTAATGCTTCGGTTAAGGTACGCACGCCACCTTTTGAAACACAGTAGGCACTCAATCCGGCTTCACCTTTTAAACCTGCGCGTGCTGAGATGTTGACAATTTTGCCATATCCCCGTTCTGTCATGTGTGGTAGCACTGTTTTGCAACAAAGGAATACAGATTTTAGGTTGAGATTCATCATAAAATCCCATCTGTCCTCCTCAAGTTCAGTTGTAGGAATTCCGCCAACAAAACCGCCAACTATATTCACTAATATGTCCAAGTGACCAAATTGACTTAAGAATGTTTGTAGTGTTTTCTGAACGTCGGATTCATCGGTAACATTTGCATATATGAAGGCAACTTTCTCACTGAGTTCGGGATTGTATTGCTTGAAACGTTCTACCTCATTGTCAAAAAGATAGGTAACAGCAACGGTGTCGCCTTGTGCAAGGAAAGCTTTGGTGACAGTACTCCCTAAAAAGCCTGTTCCACCAGTGATAAGGACATTTCGGTTCTGTTTTGCCATGCTAACTCCTATTCAGGTAGCGTTTGTTTGAACGCATCAAGACTGTTTGCTCGCGCTGCCTCACGAAGTAATTGTTTTAGATTTTGTAACTCTTCAATTTTCTCAAGTATAGGTTTTAAGGTCTGAATATCCTCGGATTGAAATTGTTCCTCAAGCACGTCAAGTATAGCATCAATGGTACCTTCTCGTACCCCTTGTTGTATTCCTTGTTGTGTGAAGTGTTGGATTACAGATGATTCTTGCATGTTTTCCTCCAAAATAATATCACGAATGATTTCGTAATCTAATATTATACCACTTAAAATACCCAAGTTGGTAAGATAATCCGCTTGATGTAGTTGATTTTGAGTCACGGACTTAGCAACCTGAACACATTGACGTAACCACTCCTCAGAACTCGTTTCTTCCTTAGGTTTCATGAGTGGGGCAAAAGGTATCAATCCTTTAAGTTTAGCATCCAGAACACTTTGACCTTCTAACTCACATAATCTAATCACCTTGTATTGGATTAAAATTTTATAACAATCCATTTCTTGAACATGTTGTCCTGGATCATTGTAGCCAGCATCGGGATGCAAATATATGACGTGTGAGTAGACAGGCAATCCAAAACTATCAATACATCTTCCCACGTATCCCGCTATACGGCGAGACATAGGAATTTTCGTACTATCCCGCGTCTGTATCTCAAAATGTATAATTGACTCTCTACCGTTTACTTCTGCATGAATAAAACTATCAGCACGATTTGATCTGACAGTGGGTTGTTCAGTATCAATAACCTGGATTACTCGCGCATCCTGTACACCGAGACCAAACTTTATCCAATCCTCAGGATTTTCTTGGATAACTTTTTTTGAAACAGTGTCGTATTGTCCACTCAATGACGATGTTTTGATGGATGACGATTGCTCAAATTTTTCTTCCATTTAAATTAATTATATCATAAACACAGATGTCTTGACGATATATTACGTCTTTCTATTTTGTTAAGACCCCAATTCCGGGTAGTTCGGATAAAATCAACTTTCCATTATCAAGTGTTACACCTGTGTAAGGATCATTTGATATTAGTAGATTGCCGTCTAAATCGGCATAGTCTACCAGTGGCGTTAAGTGTGCTGCGGCGGTAATACCGAGAGAACTTTCTATCATACATCCGAGCATAACAAGCAATCCATGTGCGCGTGCCACATGTATCATCCGTAATGCTTCCAACAAACCACCACATTTGACCAGTTTGATGTTAATCCCATCTACAGAACCAGCCAATGCGGGAATATCACTTGCTCGTTTAACACTTTCGTCCGCAATAATCGGCAGTTCTGAATGTTCATGAACAAATTTAAGTCCAGATATATCATCAGGATTTGTGGGTTGTTCTATCAATTCAACTCCATAATTTGCAAGTTCTTGGATTTTTTTTACCGCTTCTTTTGGAGTCCATGCTGTATTTGCATCTACATAGATTGGTTTATCTGTGACATCCCGCAGTGTCTGTAGTATTTCAATATCATTTGGTGTACCGAGTTTGACTTTAAAAATCGGATACTCTTCAGCCTGTAGCACTTTTTCAGCCATTACAGAAGGTTCGTCAAGACCGATAGTAAATGAAGTGTGTGGAGTCTTTTTCGGGTTCAAACCCCAGAGTTTGTAAAGTGGCACACCCAGTTTCTTACCCAATCTGTCATGTAGTGCCATGTCTATTGCGGATTTTGTGGCGTAATTACCCTCAATGTTTTGTTCAATCTCAGTCATGACATCTTGGATTTGATCAAGATCACAATCAAGTGCTGAAGAAAGGGACTTTATGGCTGTTTCTACTGACTGAACTGTCTCTCCATAGAACTTTGCGGGAGCAGCCTCTCCGATGCCTCCGTCAAATTCAACAGATATTACCTCTCTGTATGCGTCTGTTTCTCGACGAGAAATCTTAAAAGGGTGATTGAGTTGTAATTTGGTGATTTTTGAAGTGATATACACTCTTAATCACCTCGCGTCTGGTTAAGGTATAACATAAAACGTTTCAGTTTTTCCGCATCAATCTCTGTTTCCTCTTTTAAATAAAGCCATGCCCCAACGAAAACTGCTGTTGCTTCTTTCATTGCAGTAGTTTCAGAATTATCTAAGGATCGAATCTCGAGTGTCATCGCAAGTTTGTTTGTCTGTTGGATAATAGGTGTTTCTCTGTCTTGAACGGTGACAATCGGTGTTTCAAAGAGATTCGTGTTGAATTGTTCAAGGATCCGCTTTTGAAAAGTCTCAGTTCCTTGGTTGCCCCGGTTGTGTTTTGCTACAACTGGTGATTTACCTTTACGTTCAGGAGTATGGTTGATTTGTAGGTAGTATCCTTCATCTTTGATTTTGTTGACTGTCTGAATCCGTGTTTTACTATTTATTTTTCGTCCTGCTGTATGAATGTTATAAACCTTTGCTCCAGCAAGTTCTAACATCTCCTTCAACAGTGTGATGAGTTCACGGGATTTGGGTGTATCTGTTTCAGTGTCAAGCACAAGCACGGTTTTTGAGAATGCACCGTCAGCGATTGCATACAGTTCCGTGTTGACTATTGTTGTTTTATTCCGTTCACACCTTATTTTGTGTTGGTCTGGATAATATCCCGGTTTTGAAATGGATAGTGTTATTTCATCTTGGTTTTTTATAGTAGGTTCGTATTGGATGAAGTAGTGTCCCTCAACGTCTGTCATTGTGCTTAACGCTGGATCGACACGTAATTCAACATTAACAATTGGCGTGCGTGTATCAGCGTCAGTTACTTTACCTTGTATAATGGCATTCGCAATGTCTGCGAAACGGATTTTTATTGATTTGTTTGTTTGTCCGTAAGATGCTACTACCGTTGCAACACCTTGTTTTTCAGGGGCATCCAGATAGAATCGTGATGTGCCGTTTTTTGATAAATTCTCTGTATTCTTGAGGGTGCCGTTGGATGTTTTTGCGGTAATTAGTTCACCATCTGCAATCGGTAGTCCATCAGCGTCAAGCGCATTTACAGTGATTCCAACATAACTTTTTCCATCATAGGGAAGCGTTTCTGTCCATGCGTTTAGCTGTAAATCTGTCGCTGGTGGTGCGACCTTAAACTGTTGTGGCTTTGGAAGACTATGATTACCGTAATAATTAACAAGGTCTGTTTGAATATAATGGATACCGTTTGACAGTGGCTTTAGATTGTCCACAGTAATAACATCCGTGTCGCGGTCATATTGAAACGGAACAATTACATTATCAATTTTTACTTGTATACTGTTAGTGAACACCTGCTGTCGTTTGAGTATCCACACACCACGTTCATGTATACCATCCATCACCTGAATCTTGATTGTCGGTGTTTTTGTTTTTATAACAGATTCATTCTCTGGTGATAAGAGAATACCTTTCGGAAAACCCGCTTCAGCATAACGTGCTATTCCAAGCAAATATCCGTAAGCCTCTCTTTTAAGGTATTCATCATTTTTTAGCCTTGCCTCCTCCTCTGGGTTGGTATAGAATGATGCTTCACATACTATTGCAGGACATTCTGTTAGTCTGAGAACACCGAAACCGGATGCAACAACAAGTTTGTCAGAATAGAGTCCCGTTGCTGTCGTATTAGGTAATCGAAGGGCATCAGTAACCCCCTGATGAACGTATCGCGCCAGGTCTAAACTTGTTCGGGATTCATCTGCATCGCCATGATACCATGTTGATGAATAATTTGTTTTGGGGCTATTATCAAGACCGTTATGGTGTATTGATATGAAGAAATCCACACCGTTTTCGTTGGCTATTTGACTCCGTTTCGCAAGGCTGACATAAGAATTGTCAATGCGCGTCATAACTACGGTAACTTCCGCTTGTTCCAATAACTCTTTTAGATAGAAGGCTACTTTTAGGTTTATTTCAGCTTCACGAAGTCCGGTTGGACCGCGTTTATAACCTGGAATATGTCCTTGACCACCATGACCGGGATCCAGACATATACTAATTCCCTTGAGGAATCGGGCATAAGGAGGTATCTCAATGTCAATTGTTGCTGGTTGTGTTGATTCCTCAGGGGTGTTTTGGGAACAGTTGGATAAAATCAGAAATAAGAAAGGTATTATAGAAAACTGAAAAATGCGACGGTACATATTACTTGAAGCGATTTGATTCTGATGACAGGAGATTAGCAGGATTATTGATACCATTCTAATTTATATGGTATCATTTTCTGGCGTGTTTTGATAGGAGCGATCCAATGGTTGATCAGCTCCTACAGATAAATTCCAACAACCAACAATGGTAAAACAAGATTATTTAGTTTTCTATATTTTGACCCACGACATCACATACGTTAAGATCATATAATGGTAACGTAGGTTGGGTTTCATTACGCTCAACCCAACCTACAATAAAAACTTGTAAAGTAGACATTTGACAATTCTACCGTCTCCGTGATCTGAGTGTCTTAGGTTTACCCAATATTTCAGAAAGAATGATCCCTTGCCGAAATGTATCCGGTGAGAGATCAAGCAAGGAAGTTGATGGCAATGGTCTTGTTGGTAAACGAGTAGGTGAATCCGCTGGAACAGGTGGGGGTACCACAGGTTTTCTCTCAGGAGTAGGTTCTTGAACCGTTTCAGGTTCAGATTGTTCTGTTACCATCAGTGCATCTTCTGCCTCATTATTTACAACTTCCTCTGCTAATTCTGTTTCATCGGGAAATTCCTCAAAGTTCTGCATAAAGGGTGGCAACACAACTTCACTATCGGGTTGCACTTCAATCTCAGGATTGTTTTGAGGTGGAGGGGATGCAGTTTGTTCGGTCTTACGTCGACGTGCTCCCCCGAAGATTAGAAATAGAATTCCAACGACAATTGCAATTATCGTTTGTATATCAAAATCCATCATTTTCTCCTTTAGACCTATCTATGAAAGTCCGAGAGAATGTGAAGAACGTGTTGTGTCTTTGTCCTCAGTGCCACCTGGCGAAGCGATAGATTGACGCATTTCTGTATCTGCGAGAATATTGCGGAGCGTGTAGTAATCCATTACACTCATACTTTCCGAATTGAATGAGTCTGAAATGGAAAGTGGAATTTCTGCTTCCTCCTCAATCAACTTGACAGTCATCTCCTCTACAAGAGCCTTGTTTTCTTCCTCTTCAGCCTCTGCCCGTGCGCGTTGTTCCTCAGCTTTTGCGCGTGCGATCTTGAGTTCAGCTTCTGCCTGATCAGTCTGTAGTTTTGCACCAACGTTCTCACCGACATTGATATCAGCGATATCAATAGACAAAATCTCAAATGCAGTACCTGCCTCAAGTCCTTTTTCAAGTACTGTTTCAGATATTCTCACAGGATTTTCCAACACCTGCTTGTGGTTGGCTGAAGAGCCGATTGTCGTAATAATCCCTTCTCCTACTCTGGCACGAATTGTGTCTTCTGTTGCCCCACCGACGAGGCGGTCAATGTTTGCTCTGACAGTGACGCGTGCTTTAACAATGAGTTGGATTCCATCACGCGCAACGGCAGTAATACCTGTGTTCGCATCCTCTTGTGCAGGTATATCAATGATTTCTGGGGTCACACTCACTTGAACAGCTTGTAGGACATCTCTTCCCGCCAAATCGATAGCGGCAGCTTGTGCAAAATCAAGTAGGATATTTGCTTTATCTGCAGCAATGAGTGCTGCGACAACGCTTCCTACGCGCCCACCTGCGAGAAAATGCGCTTCAAGGTCGTCAAGTGAAAGGGTTAACCCAGCTTTAGTAGCATTAATTTGAGGTTCAACAATCGCGGTTGGAGGGACACGGCGCAAACGCATAGCAACAAGATCGAAAATACCGACCTTTACACCAGCAGCAATTGCTGTAATCCACAAACCGAGCGGTACTAACCAAGCAATAACAATTAGGAATAATAAAATACAGACAGCAATGATCGCAAGTAAAACTGGTTCCATGCTTATTCTCCTTCTGTCATAGGTGAGATATTTAAATTACCTTCACGAAATGCGGTAGCAAGTGCCCGCGGGACAGTAGCTTCTGCCTCAACAACTTTAGCGCGCATCTCCTGTACGTTTGCGGTCATCTGCTGTTTCCGTGCCACTGCGAGTGCCCGTCGTTCTTCTGCCTTTGCCTGTGCAACAACAAGATCAGCTTCTGCTTGTTCAGCTTGAAGTTCCGCACCAATATTTTTACCTACGTTTACATCTGCAATATCAATTGATAAAATTTCAAAAGCGGTACCAGCATCAAGACCACGATCTAACACTGTTTTGGAAATAATATCCGGGTTTTCAAGCACATCCTCGTAGGTTTCTGAAGCACCGATTGCACTGATGATTCCCTCTCCAACCCGAGCGATAATCGTTTCTTCACCAGCACCACCGACGAGTCGGTTGATATTGGTTCGGACAGTAATCTTGACAGTTGCGATCAGTTCTACACCATCAAGTGCAAGTGCACTAATTCTTGATGTAGTAATGACGCGCGGATTAACACTAACTTGTACGGCTTCAAATACATCTCTTCCAGCAAGATCTATAGCAGATGACCTTTGAAAAGTAAGATCAATTTTAGCTTTATCAGCCGCGATGAGTGCACTCACAACATTCAAAATATTACCACCAGCAAGGTAGTGTGCCTCCAATTCGGTTGTTGCTACTGTTAATCCAGCTTTATGTCCACTAATTAATGCCTTGACTATAATGTTCGGATTGACTCGTCTCAAACGCATTCCAATAAGTTCAGAAATGCGTAACGGGGCACCAGCTGCAACAGCAGCAATCCAAAGCCCGACTGGGACGAACCAAAAGAACATAAAGATTACAATGAGTGTAATGACAGCGATTATTGGAACTACTGTAAGTTCTCCCATATCGAATCTCCTATTGTTTTAGGTTTGTTATTAAAACATAACTTTTAATTTGATTATTTATAAACTTCGGACGACTACACGACTGCCTTCAACTAATATCACTTCAACTTCAGTTTCCGGTGCGACAAACTCTCCCTGTGTAACAATATCAACCCGTTGACCATTGATTAGGGCAACACCCGCGGGACGAAGCGGTGTGACCGTCTTTCCAGACTTTCCGACAAGTGCTGTTAATTCTTGTGGTGCTGCTTGAAAACCATCCTCACTTTTCTCGGAAGCACTCAGTATAAAACTTTTACCAATAGGGGATTCACGAAGTAACGACAGACCGATTATAGATATCGGTATAACGAAAATCAAAGCAACACTTGTATAGATAAGGGCAGTAGTCACGCTTGATCTCGCCCAGATCATACCAATTCCAACACAGAATATTATTACTCCCGGAATACCTGCCGCACCAAACCCTGGGAGAAGTAAAATCTCGACAAACACTAATAGTATTCCGAGTGCAATAAGAACAGTTGGTACCCACATGATTGATATAACCTCCGAAAGTTTATAATATATTCCTATTCTTCAAGAGCTTCAACCGATATTTTCGATCCTTCAACTTCTGCGACCTTAACAGGTGTATTTTGTGCGATGAAGTCACCGACCGTGACAACATCCAATCGCTTATTATCTATTCTTGCTGTACCTGCGGGACGTAAAGGTGTTAATGCAACACCTGTTTTACCAAGGTAACTTTCAAAATCGTCAATTCCAGCAGAGTGGTAACCGAGATCGGTACTCATCACTGTGGATAGTGCGAATCGTTGGAATGGAGCAGATTTTGGCAGAAAGATTGTGGCAAGAATTGCTAATACAGAGGTTAGTATTACTGAAACAGAAAGCCAGAGGAGTGCCATATTGACATCATCTGTACTTTGAAAAAACACATAAAAAATACTACCAAGCATCATAATTAATCCGAGTATTCCAGCAATTCCAAAACCGGGAATAACAAATACCTCTAAGACAATTAATGCTAATCCTACTACAAAGATGAGTGGCACCCATGCATAAGATATTTGGTTCAACATGTGTCCACCAAAGAATAAACCGATGAACATTAGACCGAGAAATCCAGGTATACCGAAACCTGGTGTCCGAATTTCAACAAAGAGTCCGAGTCCACCTAACGATAGTAGAAAGGCACTGATGTATGGACTTGTAATAAAGAAGACGACACGATCGGCAAGGGTAACAACAAATTTTGTTATTTGTGCATTTTCTAAAGATTTTATTGGTGTGACCCTATTAACACTTAGTTCTTCCTGTTTATTTATGATGCCTTCTCCTGTAAGTGCCATCAGCACAGCATCATCTTTATCATCTCTATACCTTTCATCTACTTCAACGATCTGATATTGGGCAAGCAGCTCAGATATAGTTTCAGCTTGTGCATCTACAAACCCGTAATCAAGGGCTTGTCGTGTCGTTAGGTTAAGTAGTTCACCCTCTGCACAGAGGATCTCCATCTGTGTTCCAGCATCCTGTTCATTCATGTATTCCTCGGGACGCAATTTAATAATATCCCCATTTTTTAATCGGACAAGGAAAAGTCTTTTGTCTACCATTGCCTCTGCAATGTCCGGATTTCTTCCTTGACGTTCTGCAGTTGAACGTATGGTGCCTCGAATATAGGAGACGATTTTCTCACTTACCTCATTACCTCGCGAGTCAACTGGCTCAGAATCACCAATGGTTGCCCCCGATGTCATCACGATCTGCGTGCATGCAGCAGATATCATAGCTCCCGCTGAGATAGCTTGTCGATTTACAAAAGCAATAGTAGGTATTTTCGTATCTTGAATCAATCTAATAATCTTGACTGCAGAATCAACTTTTCCACCGGGTGTATCCACATCAAAGATTATAGCATCTGCCTTTGCCGACTCTGCCTTCTGGATACCTTTCATGATATATGAACTAACTCCGCCTCCAATTTCCGTGCGAATATCCAGAACGTACACTAAAGCAGAATCCTGAGCGAATATACTTGCTATCGGGGATAAGAAGAAAATTATGTGGAGCGTATAGAATAGTAGATTTCTCTTGCGTATCATTTTTTCTCACTCCAGATTGATCACTATGGCACTTCATTTTGTACTTTTTTGTTGTATATCTTGTGCTATAAGTATATCTTAAGACTGTTGAGGTGTCAAGAACTTCATCGCTATTTTATATATAGAATAGTATTCTGCGGTATAAGGAAACATTTATGTTGATATGAATTCTTCTTTAATCCAAGCATGCACAATATGGTTTAAAATAAGGTGTACATCCTCAACAGGTCCATACTGATTGCTGTCAACAACAACATTTACATCGCAAATCGTTGCTAACTTTCCACCACCAAATCCGCTCCACCCAATTGTCGGACAACCTATTTCTGATGCGTAAAGCATTGCTCGGATTATGTTTTCTGAGTTACCACTTGCGCTGATTCCTATTACGACATCACCAGGATTTACAAGGTTTTTCAGTTGTTCCACGAATACATCTTCGTAGGATACATCATTAGACCAAGCAGTCATTGTTGCTACGTTATCAGTTAAACTGATGACTCTAAAACGTGGTTTACCTTCAATACTTGTACCTTTTCCTAAATCACATGCTATGTGTGATGCTGTAGATGCACTTCCACCATTGCCTAAAACGAATATCTGCTTGTCAGCATGGTAGGCATCCATAATTACATCTATGGATTGACGCACATCTTCAAGTTTTAGGCGTTCCAAAACACCTTGTAGGTGCGAAATATATTTTTGGATTCTCTCCATTCCGTTTATACTCCAATCAACTCATATTATCTTACACGACTAATGCGATGGCAGCAAGATCTCCTAATTTATCACCCAACTGTGCTGGCATAATCTTGACTGCTTCAACAGGACGCGCCATGGCAAAGGATGATACATATTTTCGGATAGGTACAAGGAGAAGATCTCCCGCAGCGATTGCAATCGTTCCCAATAACACTATGTCCGGGTTCAATATGTTAACAAGATTTGCTATGCCCCACCCCATATAATATGCTGTTTCGTCAATTAATCTCAGTGCTAATGTATCATCCTTACGAGCTGCTTCCAGAACATGTTCAGATTTCACTGAATCTATACACCCGTTTGCAAGAGCAAGAATTTCTGTATTTGATTCCTTCTGAATTGCTTCTTTAGCACGACGTGCAATTGCTGGTCCTGAACATAATGCCTCAAGACATCCCTGTTTTCCACATCCACACAAAGGTCCATCAGGTAATAGAATTTGGTGACCGACTTCTCCAGCACTGTCATTTGCCCCGTGATATACATTTCCATTTATGACGATACCACCACCGATTCCCGTACTCACAGTCATATATAGCACAGCATCATAACCTTTTCCACCTCCGAACCGATACTCTGCAAGCGCACTTGCATTCGCATCGTTTTCGATAGTAGCAGGAATATTATACTCAGATTCAAGTCTTGCTTTGAGTGGAAACGAATTCCAACCGGGTAAATTGGGTGGAGAATAGACGATCCCAGTTTTTGTATCTAATGGACCTCCACAACTGACACCGATTGCTGAAATAGCATTCTGTTTCAGTCCTGCTTGTGCAACTGTTTCATTTATCATCTCGAACAGAAGTTGGATGATATATTCAGGACCTTTTTCTGCCTGAGTAGGTTTTCTAATTTTGCTGAGTATATCACCAGAATCGTTGGCAACAACGGTTGCGAGTTTCGTTCCTCCGATGTCTATTCCTACAACAGTTGTCTTCATATTACAGTTGGTCGTTAATACCGCGTAGTGCGGGATAGATCTGTTGATATACTTTCAGTTTATCATCGTATTCTTGTGCAATTTCTTCTCGTGGATAGTACACCTTCTGTGGTTTGACTAACAGGTCAACTGCTTCCTCTATGGAGCTATATTTGCCAATTGCTGTTCCAGCGAGTATCGCTGTTCCAAGACAGACTCCTTCCGAAATATCAAGTGCAATGACCTTTTTACCAAACATATCCGCTTTCAGTTGCAGCCATTTTTCGGACTTTGCTCCACCACCGATTGCGCGTACTTCATTGATTTCCACACCAGCATCTTCCAACATTGTTAGGTTTTGTTTGATTTCGTAGCTGATTCCTTCAAGAATTGCCTTCACAAGTTCACCTTTGGATGTTGAAAGAGATAACCCAACGATCGCCCCTTTTGATTCTAAGTCAAGATGTGGTGTGCCTGAGCCTGTGAAATGCGGAAGCAACATAGCGGTTCCAGGAACATCTGGGATATCTTCAAGCAGAATATCATAAATATCTCTATTCTCTGCTGTAGCGTGTGTTACCTCTGCTTGTGCTAATGTGTCACGAAACCATCTTAGCACAACGCCACCGCTTGAAACAAAACCAAGTGTTACATAGAGACCTTCAACGACATGAGGATAGCAAGAAAAATTACCATCTATCATTTGTTGGTTGACAACAGGTTCTCCGAAGGCGGGTGCAATGCACTCAACTGTTCCTGTGGCATCCATGACTTCTCCCCCGCGAATAATACCTGCTCCCAATGCACCACAGGGTTGATCGTGTCCTCCTGCAACAACTACTACTCCCTGAGGAAGACCGAGTTCACCCGAAACCTTTTTGCCAATTTCACCGATGATTGTTCCTGAAGGAACTGTGTCAGGTAAAATAGAAACATCTACATTTCCTAATTCAAGCATTCTTTCTGACCAGCATTTATTGATAATGTCAAATGCCATGGTGCGTGCTGCCAGAGAATAATCCACAGCAGGTTGCACACCAAGTCTGAAATTAATAAAATCCTCAAAACCGAAGAATTTCCATACTTCTTTGTAAATGTCGGGTTGATTTCGTTGTATCCATACCAGTTTTGCAAGTGTGTGTATGTCACTTGGTGGCATACCGGTGATTTGCATGACTTCTAAAGGTGTAATGTCTTGCAGTATTTCATCGCAGATACCTAAAGTGCGGGAATCAAAGGTTGTGATAGCATTTGCGAGGACATCACAGTTTCCCCATACAGGTGTTACTGCTTCACCTTGGGATGCAACACTGATTGCTTCAATTGGATTGTCTTTTGTCTGTGCCGCTACCTCGCGAATTCCGTTGGATACTTTTTCCCAAACTACATTTCCATCCAGTTCTGACCAACCGGGTTGTGGGTGTATTAACGGATACTCCCCATAAGCCTGTGCGAGGATTTCACCATCCTCTTGGAACGCTATGACTTTACATCCTGTTGTGCCAACATCAATACCCAATAAACTCATTCATTTTCTCCTTGATACGGGATATACACATCATAATATAAACAAGTTTTAAATGCAAGGAATCTGTATGATGGATTATAGTCCTTTCTTGACTTAATTCTTCAATGATGTTAACATCTTTGCAGTTGAAATCAGATCGATGAATATAAGGTAATCACATTAGAAATAAGAAGTTGGAGATGAAAAATGGACACAACGTCAACGCCAGTGGAAAGGCGTTATGGTTTGAGCACAGAGGAAATTGCACATTGGAACGAAAACGGTTATCTGGTTCGCTTAGATGTTTTTAACGCTGAAGAGAACGATGGACTTCGTCAGGTTGCAGAAGAAATCGTGGACGGAAAACGTAAGTTCCCGACTGCACATATAGATAAAAACGCCCTTGTCAGAGATGGGAAAAAAGAGGAACAAGGTATATACGCGATGCACAAGATACATCATCCGAGTTGTTTTGTCCCCGAATTTCTTGTACGCGTGCGTGATCCGCGTCTAACTGACCCTCTCGTTGATTTGATGGGACCGGATATTCTTGGAATAAACAACTTGTTTATATGGAAAGCACCTAAGATCGGTCTCGGTTTTCCTTGGCATCAGGACATGTTCTATTTTCGAAATAGGTTTAATACCGAGACGACAATCGGGACGTGGACATCAATCGATGCTGCAGATCGTGATAACGGTTGTCTATATGTTATCCCCGGTAGCCATAAACATGATATTCATGAACATGATGACCTTGAGGGATCACAACAGCGGGAATTCAAATTGGCACGCGATGCACGTGATGAAGATGGTGTTGCTTTGGAAGTGCCACCCGGTGCGGTCGTCTGGTTTCACAGTCATCTCCTCCATAAGAGCACAGACAACCACAGTCTACGATTTCGAAGGAGTTATGTGATTCATTACTTGAGTGCACAGGCAGAATGGGCAAAAGGTAACGGAACATATAGAGGACAACCTGTGATGTGGGTTCGTGGAGAGACTTTTCCTGATAAGGTGCATGAAGTTGAACGTGAGGTGTTGCCTGTATCAGAGGATGATTGATTGTTTTATGGGTTGAAAAACGTAGCGGTTATACATCCGCAGGATCAACAGCAACAATTCCTTCGTTAACATAACGGGTAAAGTCTGCTGTGTTAAAGGTCAGGATATGTGTTACATCATGAGAAATCATTGATGCAACCAACCGAGCATCGTGAACTTTGACACCTGATACTTCATAATCAACAATAAGTTGCCTCCATTTTGGATATACTTTAGGTGAATCTGACAGTAAAGGAAAAGACTGTTCTAAGTCCTGCAAAAGTTCATCTGTTTCATAAGGCGTAAGTCCAAAACCGTTTCGCTCAACGGGACGGGTTGACACGTTCCAAAATTCAGCGAAATTTTGAGGTGTCGTTTGTAATTGAAAACCATTTGTCCATAGTTTATGCACAGCTGCTTGAACAACTGAATTGCGCCTGTCTGCACGATGGGAGGCTCCTAACAAAACATTGGTGTCAATCAGATAAATCATGACTATGGATGATCTTCGTATATACCCTCACGACTGATAGCGTAATCGGATAAAGGTTGAAATTTAGGACCGACAAACTTCGTAAATTTGTCAGCCACTTGTTCCAACAATGCCATACGTTCATCAACAGATAATTGAGAATTGTTATGTGTTAATGCCACCTCGGTATCGTCAGGAACTTGCAATAATAACTGTTCATCAGGGAAGATATGAACTGTAACTGCCATCTGTTTCATCTCCTTTTCATGATGAATTCGCGTCTGGTCCTGTCTCATCGTCCTGCGTTTTTTCACGTATTTCCCGCTCTTGATCATCAATAAAAAAATCTACTTTCTGTAAAATTCTTTCTTGAATATTATGAGGTAATTGACTTAACCGCCTCTCCAGATAGTCAGTATGATTCCGTATGCGATGCTCAGAAAACGGCTCCGTGAAAATTACTGGTTTACGGAGACCAGTAGTAAAATTGTGTAAATCTTTTTGGATTTCTTTCGTAGCTTTGGCTATCTCATAAAGTGGTGATTTTCCAATCGTCGCTAAACCTTCGTCCTCACCAAAATCAAGACGAAAGGTATGTTCGTACTTACTTTTCTGTTTCAGTTTCACTGAATCTGCATAAGTAACGCCAATCTCAAGCGGTCTTTTTTTAAGTTCATCCAACTTACCGATTACACTTACTAAAAAGTGCTCAATTTTTTGCCCAGGTCCCAAGTAGTCAATTCCTTTTTTTAGGAAACCAACATCTTCAAGTGCTCTTTCTCCGTCCGGTTTAAAAGAAAGATCTGTTCGGAATTTAATATTACGAGCAGCTCCTGTTCCTATATTCTCTATGCAAAGCATTACACAATGTATATATGCTTCATGAGGACGTAGTGAGATTGCAATTTCAGGTGTGTTATTCGCTTTTAACATTCTCCACGTCAGATAGGCATAATAACCTGTGATCCCTACAAGTACAACAGTAGCAATCCCAATAACCACGCCATCATTTGCATTTAACCACGTTATGATTCCCATAAATTCTTCCTATTCTTAAAGCCAATATAGTAATACAGGAAATTCACAGCTAATCCATGTCTTCAACATCAGCGATAATAAAATAATACCATTTATTATATGCAGATTCAAGGGATATTCATATCGTAAGGAAATAAAAATTGTAAACATTTTCGCATCATGATCATGTAGGGAATATATTGCTACTCTAAGGTTTCTTATATGAAACCAATTTATCTTCAAGACGTGTTATTACCTGAAGGTATGGAAATTCCAGAGAATGAACTTGATCGAATCATGACCGTTTCCTTGCTGGTCGGATCCAGTACTCTGATAGGGAGTGATAGTTGTTCACCTTAAACTATTATTATCCACTTGACAAATTTGAGAAGAGGTGATAGGATTTAATTAGGAGGTAAAAAATATGATTGATCGACGTGCATTTCTAAAGTCATTGGCAGGATTAACCACAGGTATCCTCCTTTCTTCAGGAGGTGCAGAAGGTCAGGACACAGATCCTTCAAGTGACCGTTTAGGCGCACTACTCCCGAGGCGAAAGTTTGGACGCACAGGTGAAACGGTAACAATGTTAGGAGTCGGGGGTTGGCACATAGGTGAAATGTCTGAGAAAGAGGCGCAAGAGACGATAGATACTGCTCTTAAAGGGGGTGTAAGGTTCTTTGATTCCGCAGGATCTTATCAACAAGGTGGCAGTGAAAGGCGTTTAGGAAAACTGCTTATCCCCAAATATCGTGACGACATCTTTCTCATGACTAAGACAGTAGCACGCGATACTGCGACTGCGAGAAAACACCTTGAAGAATCGCTTAAACGTCTTAACACTGAACAAGTTGATCTATGGCAAGTACACGCCGTTCGGAACCCTGAGGACGTAGATGAAAGAATTGAGAATGGTGTATTTGATGTAATGATTGAAGCAAAAAAATCTGGGAAAGCCCGTTATATTGGATTTACAGGACATACCAGTCCATCTGCCCATCAACGTGTATTATCAAAATCGGACATCTTTGATGCATGCCAATTGCCAGTAAACATAGCCGACATAAGTTATGAAAGTTTTATTGAAGGTGTTATACCTACACTCGTTGAAAAGAACATCGGTGTAATTGGGATGAAATCTTTGGCAAATGGTGGTTTCTTTGGCGGATCGAGACATGGTAAACACGGTACAAACCCGAGAGTAGTCCCGAATCGAGTAAGTATTGAAGAAGCAATTAGTTTCGTATGGTCATTTCCAGTGAGCACACTCGTCACCGGACCTGACAATGCTGCGCAGATGCAGGAAAAAATAGACATTGCCAAAGCTTTCACTGAAATGAAAGAGGCAGAAAGAAACAAGTTAGTAGAGAAAGTAGCAGACATGGCTGGTACAACAGTTGAATTCTACAAAGCTTAATATGTTATGTTGTTTTAAATCAAACGTCGAATCATGGATATACATTGGTGGTATCCTGCATGATTTGGCGTTATTTCTTGCATTGCATATATCAAACTTCTTCACCGAAATGTGAAGCTACTAACGTTAAATCTAAGATATTGACTTTACCATCACCATTTACATCTGCCTCTGGTGGTGCATTATCTGAACCGAAGTGTGAAGCGACATAAGTTAAATCCAGAATGTTTACCTTCCCATCCCCATTAACATCCCACGGTTTCCTGGGTGGTTCAAGGATCTCCGCATTTTCCACAGTAACAGGAAATGATACTCCACCAAGCGCACCAATTATCACTTCAGACAATGTAAGTTTAGATGCTTTGGCACTTATGACTTCAAACATGATGGTTACGAGAGTGCCACTTGAAGTAGTTGCTGCAGTGTCAATAGAGATCTGTGCAAAAGAAATCTGATTGTTTTCAACTTTTGTTTCCACAGGTAATAATTGACCTGATAAATATATGCCATGTGTCAATGAGACAAACTTTAATGCTGTTGGGTCAAACTCTAATATAGCCTGATATCCACTTACATCTTTAGCATCTGCAATATCAATAGTGATAACGAGTTGTTCTCTAACCCGAGGAGACTCGACTGCCGAAGGCACAATTCTGACAATCACATGGATAGGTTGTTCAACAGCAAGTAATGCTGCCAGTTCGTCAATTGCAGCAGGATCTTGTAGTATTAAGTGCACATCAGGATCACTGATGAATGCTTTGACCTCAGCATCTTCTTTTAGAAGCGTGATAAAAGTATCAGGTATGTCTGGTAAAAAAGCCTTAAGTATGTCAGGATTATCAACAACAGCTTGTATAGTTGCTGGAATCAGCAGTGGTTGAATTTCAGGATCTTTTATTGCTAATAGGACTTCTTGAAGATTGCCTTTTACATCTTCTCGTTGAAAAAAATCTTTATACCTTTCAAAAACCCGTTCGGCAAGTGATTGTTGGTTCTGTTCAAGTAATGATGCGAGTTCCTCAATTGCATTTACATCTTGAAGTAGTGCCTGAAAATCGGTATCTCTGAGCATCGCTTGTACTTCTTGATCCTCTTTTAACAATACGATGAATTTATCATCTATATCAGGAACAAAAGTTTTTAAAAGATCAGGATCATCCAATACAAGTAAAATGGTTCCAGGTGTTAAGAGTTGCTGATTTTCTGGTTTCTTGATTTTCTCAAGAACTATGGGGAAAATTGCTAAGATATCTTCTCTCAGAAGAAGTGTCTGATACTTTTCAAATACCTTTTCGGCAAGGGATGGTTCCTGTGCATCTGAATTGATACTAAATAAAATACTCGCACCTATGATGCATAGAACAGATAAACATAAGAAGGAGAAAGGTTGACATCTATTAAAAAAAGTGCGTGTTTTATCCGAGTAATACATAAATACCCGCCTATCAAGCATAGATTTATCTATGTTGAATTTAAGTTTGTTTTTTATGAAATAATGGGTATACAATTCTAATTTTGATTAACTGCTAAGCCATTACCTCATCTGCCGTAGGATTGACTTTGAAACCACCAGCAACAATATTGTTGTAAGGTTCATTCGGTTCTCGACCTACAGGTCGCATCTCTGTCGTGTGATATCCGAATCGTACTGCCTTTCTCCACTGATCTGTGCGATTGACTTCTGACCAATGGATAAGACAATAACTGAAAAAGATTACATCCCCAGCTTTTGCTGGAATAGGTATAGAATCGATAAAATCTGGATGAAATTTATCTGTTGGCAGGTGTGGTGCGGTACCTTGTCCGGTAATGTGTTCTCTCGGTCCCTCTTTATGGCTACCCGGTACAACCCTGAGAGCACCACTTTCAAAAGGAGCATCATCCAGATGGACGAGACAATCAACAAAATCAAGTCCATCATGTGGGTAAAACGGATAATCTTGGTGCATTGGGAATGGTGTGCCTTTGTCTGGTGGTTTAGCATGTAACACTGTATGGTGCCACTGAATGGTATCCCCGATAAGGGATTGAACAGCACCAGTTAAACGTTCATGGAAAATCACTCTACCCCATGTGGCTGAATAGAAGTGGGGATTGTGCATAAAGACGGCTTTCGTGGTTTGCTGGTCTTCCTCATTGAGGTATTTTGTTCGCCACGGACCGGGCCATCCAATCGTCTCTTGTCCCCAATTGTTTATGATTTGCACCATTTCAGATGCCAGTTCTTCAGTTTCCTCTGTTGAGAAAAGTTGGTCAACCTTGATATAACCGTTCTCATTATAAAAATCTACTTGTTCTTGGGTAAGCATTTTTCTCTCCTTGTCTTAATGCATACGGGAATTTGGATGTGCAATTTTACGCAATAATAACACAGTTTGTCAACGTTATTATATATCACTGCCGATAAACTACTCTTTTACAACATAATTTTGTGAAGCGAATGTGCCTTAAGTAAATTTCTGTATCACATTTAGTGTCCATCTTCAAAATCAATTTGCAAATTTGGGTTTCGACTACGTATTTTATAAATCGTCATCCTCGCATGAGGCGTGTTATTTTTAATAGATAAACGTCTTAGGGACTTTAAGTTTGCCAGTTCACTAAAATCACGTATCTGGTTATCGTTCAGTGCAAGTGAAGTCAGTCTCTTCAATCCTGTGATCGGTGCGATGTCAGATATTCTATTCTCGCCAATTCCTAAAAGCACAAGATAATGTAAATCAGAGAGTGGTGAAATATCGCTTATCTTATTATCTGAGAGACTTAAATACTGCAACTGCGCCAACTTAGAAAGTGGAATTAAATCACTAATTTGATTACTACTGAGGTGTAAATTTGTCAGTTGTTTTAATGCAGTAAGCGATGAAATATCGCTTATACCGTTGTTGTTGAGAGACAGTTCAGTAAGACGGTTTAGTCCAGATAGTACTTTCACTGTTTTATCAAGGTCACGAATTTTATTACTACCAAGACTTAAAGCAGTGAGGCGTACCAGATCTGCGAGTGGTGTGATGTCGCTGACTTGATTGTCCTCAAGACCTAAATCATCAAGATGTCTTAATCCTGCCAATGGTGTAAGATCAGTAATTTGATTACCGAAAAGCCATAAAATATTCAGTTGTGTTAATCCTGCTAAGGGTGATATATCGTGAATTTGGCACTGTCTGAGATATAAGAATCTCAGATGTGTCATTCCTGCTAAAGGTGAAATATCACTAATTTGTGTATCGTGAATTGATAACCATGTTAACTGCTTTATTCCTGCAAGTGGACTGATGTCACTTAATTCCTTACCAGTAATTGAAAGTGATTCTAAATGAATCTGGTCAGTTAGCGGGGATAAATCCTTTATATTGTTTTTTAGTTTACTAAACTGATAATGGAGTTCTAATTTAGTAAGTTGTGTCATCCCACTAAGAGGGGAAATATCACTAATCTGATTGCCACCAATTGATAGACTATACAATTTAGTCAAATTGGTGAGCGGTGTTATATCGCGAATTTGATTTTCACTGAGATGTAGGGATCTCAACTTTGTCAACCCAGCCAGTGGTGTGATGTCTTCAATCTGATTTCTATTCAGATATACAAAAGTTAAATTGGGCATTTTTTCTAAACCAGTCAGATCTTTTATACCTATGTTAGTTGCATGAATGGATTCAACTTCAGTTAACCTATCAAGTGGAATTGGTTCGCTGGGTTTTAAACTCAGAATCTCTCGTACAGCTGCAGCAAGGTTTGCATCAGGTATATCTGGAGATGGAGCAACTTGTGTCGTATCTTTGTCTTTTGGTTTATTATGGGAAACTCTTGGGGTAAAGAATGGTATACTCAAATTTTGATATTTATTAACTGCACTTCTATCAATGACCAAATTGTCGTAATAAGTTAAGATAGCATATTTATTTAATCCACTTAGTGGTCTCATGTCACTGATATGGTTGCGATCAAGGTTTAATTTCTTTAGAGAATTCAATTTTGCCAGTGGGGTAACATCACTGATTTCATTATTATTCAATGACAATTCATTGAGTCGCACTAAATTTGCTAACGGGGTGAGATCTTGGATTTGATTGTTATTAAGAGATAAGCGTTTGAGGTTAGTTAGACTTGCCAAAGGCGAGATATCGTGGATCTGATTCTTGCCAAGATGTAAGTAAGTCAGTGATTTTAATTCTACAAGTGCAGAAATGTCTGATATTTGATTACTATATAGAGTTAATGAATCAAGAGTTGTTAAACCTGCAAGAGGTGTGATGTCATTGATTCTATTGTTGTTAAGCTTTAATGAAGTTAACTTTGTTAATCTTGCGAATGGTGAAATGTCTTCAATATGACATTCAGATAAATCTAATCTTGTTAAATTTACTAACTTATCCAATCCTGTAAAATTGTTGATATTTTTATCTCTTATTGACAAATATGTGATCAGTTTTAGGTCTTTTTCCATTATAGGTTCATTGGGACCAAGTCGGAGTCTTGCTCTAATAGTAGATTCTAAGATCGGATCTGGTACTTCTACCGGTTCAGGTGGGGAGCAACCCAAGAAAATAAGCAGTGGTATGATAAAAATCATTAATACTTTCATCACCATAAATCCTGTCACCATATTATCAGAAATAGAATTATACATAGGACGATACAATTAATACAATGCATCACGTCCATCAAATATTTTATGCTTTATAGAACAATTCAATCAAAATACTCATCTTCGCTGAAGCGAGTCCACGATGTGAACACTGGGAAAGGAGAGGGCAGACTGTTTTCGGGGTCATTGACTCTAAACTCAATTTCTTCGCTATCAAATAGATTTCGGATAGATATTGAGATGCCTTTCGTCTCAATGCAATTGTCGCATTTATTTGGTAAATTCTGATGTGAATTGGGTGAGGTAAAATATAGTCTATATTCCGAACCACCCTTTTCAACTCTATAATCGTTTGCAAATATCTCCCATTCGTTTATTGCGGTATCCCCTTCAGCATATTGTGACCATAGACTGATATTTTTCTCTTCGTTTTCAAAGAAATCAAGGATAACACCTTTTCGTTTTATAGCACCTTTAGATGGCGCAAATTGTCTAAATGACCGATCCTTCAGTTCAGATTTAACCTTTTCTTCCTCTCCACTATCTACAGGTTCTAGCGGATTAACACAAGATCCAAGAAATAAACTGAAAACAATCAGAATTACTGACAGGGTATTCACTGCTACATTTATATTCCAGATATTTTTATCTATAAAATCGTATATTTTGAACATATATTTGCCTGCTAATTATTTTGTATGTTTACTACCTTCGCTAAAAATATGATTATTATGCAGATAATCACATTTATAGATAGTGACATCAACTACGCACGAAATTATAACACTTTCTAATGATTTTATGCCATATTATCTGTAGCGATGTAGGGTTATTTAGTATTTGGGTTTTTAATCATTTTTAAATGGAGGTAGCAAATTCGGTTTAACATAATGTAAGAGAGGCAATGAATTGAGCAACTACAATACTTCTTTTCCCGCATGGACTTTAGTGATCCATGTCGGAGGTCGCTACGCTCGCTCCGACCTACGAGGTTATGTGATCATGTTTGAAGAGACTGTACTCGTGCTGATCTAAGTGCTACGAACTAAACATAATTCATACGAGAAGTACGGTTTCCATTTTTACTTTTTGGTTTTGTGCGATTACTTCGTTTGATACAATTTTCACCAAATAGATTTTCCACCTGTTTGAAGACTGTATCTGTATCTGTGATATTATATTTAGAACCACAACGTGTAATGATCTCACCGAAACGCGGTGTCATGAGTCGTAGTATTAAGTGTAGTTCACCATTGTTGGCAAGTGCAATCTCTTTGAGTGTCTTTAGTTTTTCAAGATTTTCAATGTCAGTTTCAGGGACTGTAACCTCAACCGCGCAAGTCTGTTTTTCAGGTACAGTGTCTAAATCTACAATTGTCTCAGCTTGTATCTGCCGTTCTTCCTGTTCGGTTTCATCATCATTATCAGTATTTCTGTTCTTGCCGTTCCGATTGATCTTAACATTTCCTTCAATCCAAACTATCCTGTCTTCATGAAGCTCTCCTGCATTTTTAAATGCTTCTGGGAAAACGACAACTTCTACTGAACCTTCTAAATCTTCAAAGCCAAGTACTGCCATGGAATCACCTTTTTTCGTGGTGATATTTTTCACGTCAATGATCATGCCTGCGACAGAAACAGTGGACTCAATCTTGTGCTCACCCAAGGTTTGTGTACTTGAAGTTGTATAGTATTTGATAATGTCTGTATATTGTTGGAGTGGATGTCCGGAAACATAAAAACCAAGTTGTTGTTTTTCAAGTTTGAGTCGTTCAAGCGGGTCATATTCTTGAGCTTCTGTGAGTGTTACAGATGTTATTTGTACATCCGCTGCATCCTCAAAAAGATTCATCTGTCCGCGTTCCCGTTCAGCCTGTGCCTGCTGTGCAGCTTTAAGGGTGCTTTCTAAATTAGCCATGAGTTGTGCCCGATTTCCTACAAGCGAATCAAATGCGCCACTAAGAATAAGGCTTTCAATAGCCCGTTTATTGACAACTTTTGTATCTACGCGTTCACAGAAATCTTGCAGTGAAGTGAAGGAACCATCTTCTTTCCGCGCTTTTACAATTGCGTCTATTGCGTTATCACCGACACCTTTCACAGCAACAAGTCCGAAGCAGATATCGTTGCCTTCAACCGTGAAATCTTTATTGCTGCTATTAACATCTGGTGGAAGTAGGTTGATTTCTACTTCAAGAAAATCAGCAAGTTTAGCACATTCTGTGCGATAACGTGTGATTTTGTCGGAGTCACTTGCCTCTCCAGTCATCATCGCCGCCATGAATTCACGGGGATAGTGTGTTTTCAGATATGCCATTCTGTATCCTAACATGGCATAAGCGACAGAGTGTGATTTATTGAATGCGTATCTGCTAAACGGTTCGAGCAGATCATACACCTCAGTTGCATCTTTCTCAGAAATTCCGTTTTTTACTGCCCCGTCAATGAATTTCGGACGTTGTTCCTTTAGCAATTTCTCTTTCTTTTTACCCATTGCATCGCGAAGGACATCCGCTTCACCAAGTGTAAATCCCGCCATATCTCGTGCAATCTGCATTACCTGTTCTTGGTAGACACACACACCATAAGTATTTTTAAGTGCACTCTCAAGCGATGGATGTATATATTCTACTTCCTCTAATCCATTTTTTCTATCAATGAACTGTTGCATCATACCGCTTTCTAATGGACCTGGACGATAGAGAGCTGGAATTGCTGAGAATTCCTTGAAGTTATTCGTTTTGAGTTGGGTAACCACCCTGTACATACCGGGAGAAGTTTCCAGTTGAAACAAGCCAGCCACCAATCCCCTACTGATAACTGAAAATGTCTTTTCATCGTCAAAAGGAATTTCTTCTAACTTTATGTCATCACCATGATTTGCTTTTATCATTTGAAGACAGTCATAAATCTCAGCAAGGCTGCGTAGACCGAGGAAATCGAATTTGACAATCCCCACATTTTCAACAGTTTTGTGTTCAAACTGTGTAGCGACTTGATCGTGTTTATCCTTAAACAGTGGTGCAAAATCTGTGAGTGGACCGTTTGAAACGACGATTGCGGAAGCGTGGCAAGAGACGTGTCGTTTCATCCCTTCGACAGCCAAACTAAGGTCCATTAGTTCTTTATTTTCTGGCAGCTCTGCGAGAGTCTGAAATTCGGGTACCTGTTCCAATGCCTCTTCAATAGAAATCCCTGGTGTGCTTGGAATCAATTGCGTTAACTTGTTCACATTTTCGAGTGGCACATCAAGTACACGTCCAACATCTTTGATTGCTCCCTTTGCGCCTAAAGTTGAAAAAGTAGCGACTTTCCCTACAGAATCGTGTCCATATTTTTTCACAAGATACTCAATGACGTGGTCTCGTGCGCGGTCTGCGAAGTCAATATCAATGTCAGGTGGACTAATCCGTTCAAGGTTCAAAAACCTTTCAAAGAGACAGTCATAATCCATTGGATTGAATGTGATGACATCAAGTGCATATAACACAAGACTACCGGCAGCAGACCCACGTGCAGAAAGTGGATAACCCTGCTTATTAGCATATTTGACGTAATCCCATACAATCAGGAAATATCCAGGATATCCAGTCTTACCAATAATATCAAGTTCATGCTCCAACCGTTGTTGAACTTCAGTGGAGAGTTCCCCCAATTTTTCGCGTAACCCTTGGTAACAGAGTTCTTTTAAGTAACTCTCATTCGTATGTCCTTCTGGCACCTCATATTTCGGCATGACGCTTTCGCCGAAATCCAGTTCAAGATTACACCGTTCAGCAATTTCAAGGGAATTACTGATGGCTTCTGGTGGGAAATCCTTCAGTACTTCCCGCATTTCATCGATGTCTTTAAAGTAGAAATGGTTGTCAAACCGCATCCGGTCTTGTTCGTTGACGGTTTTCTTTGTTTGTATACAGAGGAGTACGTCGTGCATGTGGTGGTCTGATTTTCGTAGATAGTGGCAATCATTTGTGCCGACGAGTGGTAGTTCGAATTCTTTCGCTAAATCTACCATTAATGGGTATGCCTGAAGTTCTTTGTCAATATAGTGGTTTTGCACCTCAACGTAGAGGTTACGGGGTCCCATTGTCTCTATCAGTTTTTTGAAGTTTTCTATACCTTCCTCTCGCTTGTCTGAACAGAGGAGTTGCGGTACTTGTCCTTGGATACATCCTGTTAGGGCGATAATTCCTTCTCGATGTTCACGCAAAATTTCCATGTCAATGCGCGGTTTGCTATAGAAACCTTCTGTGAATCCACGTGAAACTAATTCAAGGAGATTTCGGTATCCGGTTGCATTCTCAACGAGAAGAGTTAGGTGGTATGGACTGCCTTGGTCTTTACCGCGTTTGTGTCGGTCACCTGGTGCGACATATACCTCACACCCGACAATAGGATTTACACCTGCCTCTTTTGCTTGGGTATAAAACTCCAATGCCCCGAACATATTACCGTGGTCAGTGAGTGCGACAGCGGGTGCGCTATTCTCTACTGCCCACTGGATCATATCTGATATTCGGCATGCCCCGTCAAGTAGGCTATATTCGCTGTGGTTGTGTAGATGGACAAATTCGGACGACATGGATACTCCTGATTATTATAATTTCTATTACATTTTACGATGGATTTTGGGTTTAGATTTCATTTAATTTACTGATTAAATTATAGCAGAAATACGGTAATAATTCATCATAAATACCGTAAGAAAAAGACATAAATTTGCAATAAATAGTGTAATATGCTATAATATTTGGCATACAATTGAATATATGAACGGTTCAGGTGCCGGTCGCAAAAGTTGCGATAAAACCCGGAGAATAGGGAAGCGCGGTGAGAATCCGCCACGGCCCCGCCACTGTAAACGATTAATTCCTCAAATGGAATTTCTGCTGAAAAGACCACTGTCAAAGGTTGATGGGAAGGTCCAGCAGATTTTGTAGTGCAAGTTGTGTTTGCATACTACGTTAGAAGATCGGAAGTCAGGAGACCTGCCTGGATTGTGTTTCACGCGTCTGCTTTCGCGGGAAAGCAGTGGAACAGAACACAGCAATATCCTGTAAAATTCAGCCTAAACCAACGAACAATAAAGTATTCAGCCTTATACAGGATTACATTTCAGAGTGTGTTGCCTTTCCCCTGTCTTTTCAATGAGAGCAGGGGTTTCTTGTTTCATTACGGAGGTATTAATGAACAGAAGTTTTTTCTTAAGGCGACAACTCCCGTTTGGTATAAATCACAATACGCATTCGTTCCTATTTATTGGTGTGATTCTTTTCATTCTCCTTGCGAGTACTGCGTTTGCGCAAACAGAAGTTCAGAATCTTGCTGTTGTTTTAAACGCTCTGGATAAGGACGACTGGGATATCACCTCTTCCCTATCAATTATTGATTTAGATGAACCGAATCTGAAACAGGCTGTTGATAGTGAAGTTATTTCTATTGGTGGTGTACCAAGTGATATTCTTATTCATGGTCATCATGCGTATATATCAAATTTTGATTGGCTTTCTCAACCCTCTCATGACAGCATATTAATTGTTAATCTTGAACGACGTGAAATTGTCGGTGTGATTTCTTTGCAGCCGGGAGTTTATCCCCAGAGTCTTGCTCTGGTTTCCTCGAATAAGATGTATGTTACCTGTGACAATACGCATCAGGTGCATGTTGTCAACATTGGCAGCCGCAGTGTGTCTAAAATCATTACGGATCCATCTTTCAACAAAACGACCGGTATTACAATTCTGAATGGGAAGGCATACGTGACTAATCCTTCTTGGCAGTGGGATGCAGATGCTGGTAAGTCTATCTATTATCAAAGTACTGTCTCTGTGATAGATACAGAGACGGATTCAGTGGTGAAGACTATCGCGATGCCCATCAATGCTGGTGGTATTCTCAATGATGGTGAGTCCACAGTTATTGTAAAGACAACAGGGAACTATAACGAAATATCTGGGAAGCTTGTCTTTATTGATGCAACAACTGATGAAGTTTTTAAAACGATTGACCTTAAGATGACTCCAGGCTCATTTGCAATCAATTCACAGAAACAGTTGTTTATCCAAGGTGGGTGGTTCAATCCGGGTTTACTTATCTATGATGTCCCAACACAAGAGTGGATTCGTGATAAAGATAACACGTTAGAGGCGTTTGCTGGTGGATCTGGAATGACCTTTGGTGATGATGGTAACCTCTATATTACGAAACCTGACTGGACAGGTGGTGGCATGTCTACCATGCTCTTGATAGGACCTGATGAAACACTCATCAAAACCTATCAACTGGGGCACGGTACCGATGAAGTTGCCCTTGCACAAATTGTGTCACGGAATGAAGATGTGAATGATGATGGATTTATTGATATAAAGGATCTTGTTCTTGTCGCGCAGGATTTCGGTAAAACCGGTGCTGGTTTACTTGGTGATGTTAATGGGGATGGTGAGGTTAATATCTTAGACTTAGTCCGCATTGCTCAACATTTTTAGATGCGGTTGGGAAACCGTATCTACCGTAGAAACTTGGGTTAAAATTGAGGGTGATCTGTTATGGGGAAATGGGGATTCTTGTTTTTTTTACCGATATTCTGTATCGGTTGTACAGAAGAAAAACCAGAGGATCCGCTTTCATGGCAGATTGCCTTTTTTTCATTAGGTGCAAAAGTGCAGTTTGAAAGCCCTACACCGATAAAGAAAGTAACAGTCTACAATTCCGATGGAACAGTGGTTGCTCAAATCAGTTTGCCTGTCCAGCCGCGCCAAACAGAATCACTCCATTTTGAATGGCAGGAGGAAGAAACCTATAGATTTGAAGCGACCTTGTCATCGGAACAGGTTAGCGTCAGAACTGCAACTGCGCCTCGTAGGTTTGCCCGCGGCAACTTGGAAATTGCTATCCCCTACGGAGTAGTGGATATGGCAGGCGCGGAAAAGAATGAAGATATAGGTCAGAAAGCACTTCTCTTGCAAGACAGCGAGATGACAACGACCTTTATTGTTACAAACGGTAATACCCCTACGACTTTTAGTGTGGAATTATATTTTCCATCAACACTGTCTATTGAGCGTTTGCCAGAAGATTGGGAAGTTGTAGAGACGACAGACATTCAAGCATGTATTTCAACAACAGGTGCATTTACAGTCGCATCGGAAGTCTGGTATCGTCAACTGGTGTTAGATATACCAAGAATATCTATGGATGCACTAAACCAATTGGACACGCAGGCTATATCGGGTGTTGTCCGTTTCACCTCTGTTAATGGGGAAACATGGGAACAGAAAGCGGCGGTTCAGTTGCAGATAGCAACCGTATCTGAGATTGCTGAACATATTACTATTGAAGAAATTGATATGCCAACAGATGCTGTAGGTATTGCTGATTTGAGGCAGAGGAAAGATACCATATATCACCCGCGTCCACTGTTCAGTTGGCTTGAAACACAGCAAACTGACGAGTATACTCCCATAGGCTATCAGACAGTTCGTATTAACAATCAAGGTGAGGAGACTATCCATGTGGTTGTTTCATCAATAAACCGTGATATGAAAACTGGAGAAGCAGTGCCATTTTTGGCACCACCGGATGCGGTGAATGCTGGCACAGATCGTAGCATCAGCTTTGCGAGTTTGCCGGGAGGTGAACTAACGTCTATCTCTTTACCAATTTATTTTCATCCGCAATTGGTCGTAGCAGGTGAATATGAACGTGAGATTGCTGTGAAGATATGGGGTAGTGATACGACTGTTCTCAGTGCCAATAAACCTCTACACATCATCGTTCCAAACCGTCAGGCACTATATGTAAGTGGATTGGCAATTCTCGCGAGTTGTGTCGGATTGGTGGTGCTACTACGTTTTCACCGTCAATTCTTTACCCGTTTCTCCACTAAGCAACTTATTGTCATTGCGCTCTTCGGGACAACGATCTTCGTTGCTGTTGTAGTGCCATCAACACTCTTTTTGAATCTCATACGTGTGATATTGGGACCGGTCTCTGTGCTACTTACAGGATTGATTAATGAAACGCTCTATTATGCCTTGCTTACTGCCTTGTTAATCTATATATACGGAACACCGAGAGAAAACGCAGAACGACATAGCCTTTCACAAACTTATGGTAAGGGTGGTGTAATCCTGCTTGTATCTGCGGTTCGTTTGCTTCTTGGCGGTGTCACTTTCGGTCTTTTCACACCGATGACAATTATCTTCACAGGTACAAGCATTATACTATTAGAGACAGGGTTTTTGCTTGTTCGGAGACGTGGTTTGCTTGCGTGGGCACTTGTTTTGGGTATCTGTGATGCGGTCGCAGTTTATGTTGATTTTCAACTCTCTATTCTATTCTACCGTCTCTTTTTTGCAGATTGGTATATATGGCTCCGTATTTTTATTGAAGGATTTGCGTATACATTCATTGGTGTGCTACTCGGTGCGAGATTGGGACGTGGTTTGTGGCGGGTAGCGGATTAGGATTGTTATCTATAGTCTTTATATTGTGAGGAATATTATAATGAAATTGAACCGAATTTATTGTTTTCTATTATTGCTGTTTATCTTACCTTGCGTGACGGTGATGGCTGAATTTAACGTAATCTGGGTTCGGACAGGTGTTGTGCTTGAATCTGAGACAAAAGGGGAACTAAACACAAAGATTGAAGTTGCCACCGAACAGAATACATCATCATATAAAACAGCACCTTTAGAAAAGATTGATGATAGACGGGTTCTGCTGCGATATTCGTGGCATCCAAACAAAGATTATCGTTTTCGTTTAGGAAAGACAGTAATAGATGTAACTTCACCTTTGAAACCTGTATCTTATCTCATCAGAACGATTGAATTAGATGGTCTTTTGTCGTTGATGGAGAATCTACGTCAACCTGCTAAACCGACTGCGATTGCTTTTAGCAATGGTCCAGAGACTCCAAAACTCGCGGTTGCAACGGATAGAGGACATGTTGCTATTCTGCATCCGATAACTGGTGAAACGGATTGGAAAACCCGAATATCAGAAGGCTATATTAGACATATTGCATTTAGTGCTGATAGTTCGTTGCTGTACGTTGGTGAACAAGCTGCGGACGGCTTTATCTACTGCTATGACCTGACAGGGAAAACCCCGCATCTGCGTTGGAAATACCGAACGGCAGATGATATTGAGACCTCTACGCCAACTAATCCGGATAGTGTGTATGCGTGGGTTAGTTATCCCGGTCAGTCGTGCTTGAGGACACTTCCGAATGGTGATGTGTTGGTATCGGGTGTGCATTCGTGGACACAGAACGAGAATGCTGAAAAGCGATCCCTGCTTTATCGGTTTGATGTTAAGACAGGTGATGTCAAATGGAAATGGCCGGAAGCTGGAGTGATCCAGAAGATATTCCGCTGGTTTGATGTGAGTGCTGATGGAAAAACACTCGCGCTTGTGACAGATGAGAGTGGAAAAGGCAATGGAAGGGTTACTGTGATTGATGTAGAGAGTGGAAAGGAAAAATGGCATACAGATATTGAGCCGCTCACTCCATATTTTGAGGGTGTTACTTTCTGGCGTGGTGTCAGCATGTCTGCTGATGGTAAGTTTGTCAATGTTACAACGGATGATGGACGCGCTTTCATATTTGATGTAAATCGACCAGAACCGGTATGGACACAGAATTTAGCGACACCGCTGGAAGTAAGTGGTGTTCCCATTATTGCAACATCTGGGACTATTGGCTCTACAAATGACACTGCCCTCTTTGTTACTGGGGATACGTATATCCCCTACCATCTTCAGAAAGGTGCGCAACGTCCCTCTACGTTGCATCCTAACGGGATGACGGTTTTTACTTATTCGTGGCGTGGTGAAAAGGTTTGGCAGTGGAAACTTGAGAATATGCCTCAAGGTTTACGTATTGATGCTGAAGGTCGTTATGCTGCGTTGGCTGTATCTAAACGGAGTCAAAATCCGAATGAGAGTCTGCATGGTGTTTCGGTGTTTGATTTGACTGCTGAAGGTAGTGGATTGGCGAAATATCAGTATACCTATCGTACTGAAGGACAACTTCCCTATGATACACTTGCTATTAGTGTTGATGGTTCGCTTATTGCTATTGTTGAGATGCCGATTGTACTGCCTGATGAGACTCTGCGTGGTAAGAATCGGGTGCATGTGTTATATTGATTTTGACAAATTCATCAGACTGATATAGACTTATTGTTAGGTAATAGATTAGCAATCACATTAAATTCAGTAGGAACAATTATGTCACACTTTACAGACGAAGAACTCCTACAACTTATTGAAACTGAGGAATCTGACCGTGTTGAGTTCAAAGAATCTTTATCCGGTAGTGCCCCAGAGAGAATTAGGGAAGCGAATTGTGCATTCTGTTCGGTACAAAGGTGCGACTCATGTGTGTAGGTCCACGTAGAGGTATCGCCACGGCACAAAATGAAAGGAAACTCAACGAAAAACGACGTTATGGTGACCGACCGTTTGACTTATATCCCATACCTTCTGCCAGTATATCTGATCTCAACCTTTCTTTGTTTAATTATGAATACCTACCACAAGCGGTTTCTGAAGAAATCTTGGCACAAAATGAAAGAACTTTGAATGAGCAATTGTCAGCTACGAAGATGATCGCTGCTGTTGACCAACCAACGCCTACAGTGCTTGGTATTCTAACACTTGGAAAGAATCCACAGGATTTCTTATATGGTGCTTATGTGCAGTTCCTCAGAATTGATGGTGATGACTTAGCAGATCCTATTATTGATAGTCTTGAGATTCGTGGTGCGATTTCAGATCAGATTCGTCGTTTAGATGACAAACTCATTGCCTATAACCGAGTTGCAGTTGATGTTATGTCTGGTCCTGTTGAAAAGCGTACGTCCCTTTACCCGATTGAGGCATTACAACAGATTACCCGAAATGCCATTATGCACAGGACTTACGAAGGTACAAATGCCCCTGTGCGTGTAACTTGGTTCAACAACCGTATTGATATTTCCAGTCCTGGTGGAACGTACGGTGGTGTAACATCTGAAAATTTTGGCGACTTTGGTCTTACCGATTATCGTAACCCCAATTTAGCGGAAGCGATGCGAGTATTCGGATTTGTGCAGCGTTTCGGTATGGGTATCCCGATTGCCAGAAAGTTGTTGTCGCAAAATGGAAATCCTGCTCCTGAATTCAAGGTTTATGATACTGCGATAATTGCGATTATATATTGTAGTCAATAAGTGTCAATTTTTTGGGTAACGTTAGTTTGTCTGATACACCTTTCGCCCCGCTGGACTCAATACGATTGCTAAAGCATCGGAGAGGTGAAAGGTGTATCAGACTAAATCGGGTATACAAAGTCCTCCCACCAGATAAAATCCAGCAATATTTCTTATGTTGACAGTTATGGGGTTCACATGTCGGAGGTCGCAAGCTCGCTCCGACCTACTGTTGACAGTTATGGGGTTCACATGTCGGAGGTCGCAAGCTCGCTCCGACCTACTGTTGACAGTTACTGGACCTACCATTTGTAATCATACCTCCTTCATTTTGTTGCTTTGAGTAGGATGTTGTGGTATTTGACGAGTGCGTCAAGTTTTATCTCCTTTGATATTTCCTTGTCTTCAAGGATTTGGGCGACGATTGTCTCGATGCGTCTTTGAATATAACGAATTGCGTCACTGCTTTCATTAGGACTTGTGATAGTGTAACTTCTGCATCTGATGACTAATTGATGGGGTTCAAGATCTAAAACATTTGCGAGTTTTACAAGGTTGCGATGTTGTGGGAAGTCGTCTTTGTTGAGCCAACGGATAAGGGTTCGATATGCAACCCCGGTTTTTTCTTGTAAGTCAGTGAGTGCGAGGTTGCATTCTTTCATTCTTACTCGGACAAGGGTCGTATCAAGTTTGAAAGATTTTCTGTCAAAGAGTTCCGCTTCCTCGGTGGTTTCATCAATCATTTCGTTATTTGTCCCAACAGTTTGCTGGTTTTGAAGTGTCGCTCCAAGTTCATTGAGTGATTTTTCAAGTTCATTGAGTGATTTTTCAAGTGTTTCTACACTTGATGATCCATTATCTAATATATCAACATCTGTTTTTTCCTTTTCTATGTTCATGATATACCTCTGTTTCGTGTGACTTTTTAGCACGTCACACTGACGTGTTCATGCTAAGCGGGACAAGGAAAGTGACGCGTTTTTGCGTTTTTTTATTTTCTCCTTTTTGGTTTGTTTTACCACTTCGCATTGTGTTAAAAATAGGATAACAATTATTATGTGAATCTAATTATAACATTATAATTATTGTTTGTCAAGTAAAATTTGAAATATTTTGCATTTTTTGCTATTTTTTGGATTAATTCAATTTTCTGAACCAAGGATTATCAGATTTTCAGGATACGGTATGAATCTTTAGTTCAATGTTGGAGGTCGCTTTGCTCAATACAACCTACAATAGTTAATTAAGGGTGGTGCATAATTATTTTTCAAACAACGCAACAGAAAGCGGTTTATTTCATTATCTTCTGACATTCTGTAGGAGCGACCCGGTGAATGCCTTAATGGCATTCATACCGTTGATTTCCCGATCGCGACCAGGAGGTCGCTCCTACAGAAGACTCGGTAGAACGTTATTTATGCACCATCCTCAGTTAATTAGGTTTTGTTTTTGCTTGCTTGATAGTGGTACAAAACGTATAATGAGTATTATTTATTGATATTATAATGTTGGTAATATCCCTGCTGCGAGGTAAAACAAGGAGGAAAAAATGAGATATATTGGTATTCTTGGGATTTTTGCATTTTGTATTCTGTCTTTCAATGCTACGGCTAAGCTTACGGATGGTCTGCACATCTACATGCCGTTTGATGAAGAAGGTGGTAATATTGCGAAGGATATTGGTCCAAAGGGGTTTGAAGCGACTTTGCATGCTACTGCTAAATTTGTTGATGATGGTAAGTTGGGTGGTGCGATAGAATTCTTTGCTGGTTCCGCTAAGATTCCTGAGCCTGGTGGGAAGAGTGACCTCTGGACAGAACATCTGACGGTTGCTGTTTGGATATATCCTTTTGAAATTTCGGACGAGGTGCTCGCGAACGGACATGTTTATGGCAATATCTTTTTTCATAAGTCTGGTGCGAGTGATGATAATGTAGAATTTGGTCTCGGTAGCGGACAGGGATTATATTGGTATATCAATTCCGGTCAAGATGGTATGGGTCCATTTGATGGTGCTGATGTTGATACGACACTTTCGTTGCCTAACTTGGGTTTAAAGAAGAATAACTGGTATCACGTTGTTGGGACTTTTGATGGTAAGGAGCTACGGATTTATCTTGATGGTGAACTTGCGGGTCAGAAACCTGTGCCTGCACACGGTCCTGTGATGATTTGGAACGATAATCCTCTTGAATTTGGTGGTCGTGGTACTGCTGAAAATGCTTATAAGGGTTTAATGGATGAGTTGTTGGTCTATGATCGGGCATTGACGGAGGAAGAGGTTGTGGATGTGAGTAACTTTAAAGATATTTTTGCTGTGGATGCTGTTGGGAAATTGGCGGTGACATGGGGTGATTTGAAGGGGAGGTAATGTTAGAATTGCCAAATCCACATTGGATATGCCCTGTAAAAATTTCAGTTTATTGTCTGAACCAGGATTTTCAGGATTATAGGATTTTCAGGATTGGAAGGTATCAGGTATATAATCCCTTTCAAAAGAGTAACGGTTTTCTTTTGAAAAGGAACATTGGAATACAAAAATCATAATCCTGTAAATCTGGTTCAGAAAATATACCGAGATTCTGCCAAATGTAATAGACGCAATGAATTGCGCGCCTACAAACATCGCATATCATAAGAAGACGGACACTTTATTCAATATTTCACTATAAAGATTCTTGTGCTTTTCAAATAAATAAACACAAAAATACAAAATATGCTACACTGAAACAGAATAAGATTCACGACATGTGATAGTTAGATGTAATGTCTGTTACCATCTGTAACTGAAGAGAGGTATTTGACATATTCCCAAGCCTAAAGGCATGGGATTCTTTGCTCTTACATTGGAAACAACAAGTGCTAAATATAGCATAGCACTTGTCTTGAACAAAGTCAAGATTTTTTTTACCAACGGAGACGTTAGCCGTTCTACATCCCAAAACTAAAGCATTGGGTTTTGAACGGAACGTTTGATAAAGACCTATGAATCTTAATTGGCAGCACTACCCGTGGGCAGGTGTATTTCCTGCGACACTATGCCCTTTCCATCCCGATGAATCAATTGATGAAGAAGGTTTGCATGAGTATATGCAGGAACTTGCTAATGTTGAAGGTATAAAAGGGGTTGTCTGTAATGGACACACTGGTGAAATTATGGCACTCCGTCTGCATGAACGGCAGCACGTCACTCGGATCACTGCGGAGGCTGTTGGCGACAAGGTTAAAGTCGTTTCAGGTGTTAGCGCGGAAGGGAGTTTGCCTGCGATTGACGATGCCCTTGCTGCGAAGGAAGCAGGTGCGGATGCGATTCTGTTGATGCCTGCACATCACTGGTTGCGTTTCGGTAGAACACCTGAGACTGCCGTTGGCTATTTTCAAGATGTGGCTGAAGGCGCGGATATACCCATCATTGTGCATCAATATCCTGCTTGGACAAAGGCTGGGTATAGTCTTGAAGAGATGTTGGAAATGGTGAAAATCCCGCAAGTTGTTTGTATAAAGATGGGTACCCGCGATATGGCGCGTTGGCGATGGGATTATGAACAATTGAGAGAAGCAGCTCCACATATTCCTATTTTAACCTGCCACGACGAATATCTACTCGCTTCACTTTTGGAAGGTAGCGATGGTGCACTCATTGGGTTCGCTGGATTTGTTCCAGAATTGATGGTAGCGGTAGTACACGCTGCGCTCAATAACGATTTGATAGGTGCACGTAAAGCACGTAATCAGGTAGATACGTTGGCGCGGATTGTTTATAACTTCGGTGAACCGAGTAGTGACGCACACCAAAGGATGAAGTGTGCACGTTGGTTGATGGGTAGATTTCCATCAATGACGATGCGCCGACCCTTGCGTCAATTGTCTACTGCTGAGATAGACAAAATTCGGAGTGAACTTGAGTCGGTTGGATACGAATGTGTTAACTAACAACGTGATTTCGCAAAACGTAGGTGGGTATACTTCACCCTACCTACAGGTTACCATACCAAAAAAGATACTCTTAATATATAAGAAACACTTGGAAGTACATATTAGATAACGTGAGCTTGATAAATCAGATTTTGGGACTCGGCAGAATACGCGTATGGCATTATGCATTGGTTAGAAAATCGCACCATAAGCGTCAATTTAGTGTATAACGTTAGTGCATCTAATACACTTTTCGCCCCGCTGGGGCTTTAGTGTCTGTTGAAGGTCGCTGTGCCGCTCTGACCTACAGAATGTAATGTAAAAGGCGAAATAAATTGCGCCTCTCCGAACGCGTTTCCTCCTTAAATTTACGCTTATGGTACAGTTGGGAAATCACACCATAAATAGCAAAATAACAACAACCTATGCAAAAAACATTGATTCTAACATTAGTAATTTGTTTTGCCATACCCGTCCTTCCTCAAAATACCGTATCACAAGAAGCACCCGATTGGCATTTTCAGCACTTACCCGAAGGTGCAAAAGCACGGATAGGGAAAGGGGGAATAACAGGCAACATCGCACTTTCCGATGATGGAAATCTATTAGCAGTTGCGTGTAGCACTGGGATATGGATCTACGATGCACACACTGACGAAGCACTCCACCTATTGGTTGAACATACCGATGAGGTATTGTGCGTTGTGTTTAGTTCAGATGGATCTCTGTTAGCAAGCGGGAGTAAAGATAAAACCGTGCGTTTATGGGATGTGCAATCCGCCACACTGCTCCATACGATGACGGGACATGATCGTAAGATAAAAGGTGTGGCATTAATTCCGGATGGAAAGATATTGGCAAGTGGGAGTACGGACAATACCATTCGGTTGTGGGATGTGCAAACAGGTGTGCATCTTCGGACGTTGACAGAACATACGGGTGATGTCACTAATGTAGCCTTCAGTCCAGATGGTAAAACATTAGCAAGTTCAAGTGATGACGGAACTTTGTGTCTGTGGGATGTACAGACATGGGAATCGATCCGGAAGTACATTGGACATACGAGTCAAGTTTTAGATGTTGCGTTTAACCCGGATGGGAAGAAATTGGCAAGTGCTGGTTGGGACAAAACAGTACGCTTATGGGATGTACAGACCGGTGTTGAACTGCATCAGTTTGGAGGATTTAAGGATAATGCAATACGCGTTGCGTTCAGCCCCAACGGACAGTTACTTGCAAGTTGCAACCAAGATAGAACGATACGTATGTGGCATGTACCAACAGGAACGCATCTTCGAGACTTTCCGGAGCATAATTCTTGGGCGTATAGCGTCGTGTTTAGTCCTGATGGAAAGACATTGCTGAGTGGGAGTCGGGATGGTACGGTGCGCCTGTCGGATGTACAAACAGCGGAACAGCTTCGGATAATCAGAGGACACCCAAGGATTGTCTATAGCGTCGCGTTCAGTCCGGATAGTAAAATGTTGGCAATTGGGAAACACGACCCTTACATTCAGTTGTGGAATCCTCAGACTTTGGAATTAATTAGAGAGATAAAAGCGCATAAGTCAGAAGTAATAAGGGCAGTGTTCAGCACAGATGGACAGACATTAGCAAGTGGTAGCCGTGATAGTACTGTATGTTTGTGGGATATACCGACAAACGCAACGCAACCAACACTGGTTGGAGAGACCTACTGGGTACATAGTGTTGCACTCAGTCCGAATGGGAAGTTAGTAATAAGTAGCGGTAAAGATGGTAACATCCGTCTGTGGAAAGTGCCAACAGGTGAGAATCTCAGGACGATTTCTGTGGATAGTGCCGCTGTTCATAGTGTAGTATTCAGTCCTGATGGGTCTATGTTTGCAGGCGGGTGTGAGGATAACACCGTCCGCATTTGGGATACACATACCCGCACTTCAATATTAACGTTGGAAGGACATACGGCTGCCGTGAGAGGTGTTGCATATAGTCCTGATGGAAAGATGATTGCCAGTGCAAGTGAAGATAAAACTGTGCGGTTGTGGGATTCAAAATCTGGTGAAACTATACGTGAACTGGATGGACATCCAGATGGGGTGAGGTGCGTTGCCTTTAGTCCTGATGGTAAGACGTTGGCGTGTGGTATTAATTGGAGTAAACCTATTTGGCTGTGGGATGTGGATACCGGTACACATATATTGACATTGCAAGGGCATACGTATACAGTAAATAGCGTTGCTTTTAGTCCCGATGGCAGGACATTAGCAAGCGGTAGTGCGGATGGTACTGTGCTGTTGTGGGATCTCAACATTGATGATTAAATGTACTCTACTACGGGAACTTATTGTAGAATCCAATTGGGTAAGCGTCCTTGCAGAGCAATTCAATTGTCCATTTATTGTTGATTTTCAATATTTCTCCTCTGTAGGAGCTTTGTCTCGGTCGCGACCAGGAGGTCGCTCCTACAGGAAGTAATATTTGATTGGAATAGAAATTACTGGTAAATTGAGTGTCTCTGGTATGCTTGTGTAGTGAGTAAAATGTTGGAGGGAGGAGTTGAAGAAAATGTCACGATTAAAATATGCATTAATTGGTCATGGACGGCGCGGCTCAGCACATCTGTCAACCGCTGCTGCACTCAAGGATACCTTTGAAGTCGTTGCGGTGTGCGATGCACATCAGGAATCTGCAGAAACAGGGGCAGCAAGACTTGGTGTCAAAGCGTACACCGATGTCCGAAAACTCGTTGACGAAATGTCACCTGATGTTTGCGATGTCGTCGTGCCTGCGCCACTACACCATATCGTCTCGTGTTATCTGTCTCGTTGTGGTATCTCACATAATGTAGAAACCCCACTTGCTCCGACACTCGGTTTGATGGATATGATGATAGCGGATGCTGCTGAAAACGGGGTGAGACTCCAGACATCAGAAAACTTCCCATTTGTCCCCGTAGAGCAGTTTGTCTGCAAGCTTATTCAGGAAAGTGTCATTGGTAACGTTCATAAGTGTTATCGACTTTTTTCGACGACTGGTTATCATGGACTTGCAGCAATACGGTGTCGAATGGATGCCGCGCCTACATCAGTAAGTAGCATTGGACATTCAATGTCGGTTATGCCTTATGTAGATAGGGCAAAACGAGATTTCAATCGAGAAGGTCTTGAATTCTACGCAGTTGATTTTGACAACGGCGGACTCGGTATCGCAATGGTAGGAAACAAGAATGGGTGTCTCGGACGGAACAAACTCGTAGGCTTTGAGACGTGCGGTGAACGTGGCACTATTATTACAAACGGGAACCAAGGGGCTTCTGGTGGGGAAACTGTCAACGTCTGCACAGATGAAGATATTAGCCAAAACGCAGGGAGAGCACAAACTTATGAATTTCAGAGGGAATACAGTGAGGATAAAGTTTTACAGCGTATCTTTGTTGAACTACCAGAATCTCTCGGTGGCACTATTGAATGGAACAATCCTTATCAGCACACAGGAATATCAGAGGGTGGAATTTCACTTGCAACAATGCTCGACGGTATTGCCCAGGCAGTGAGAGAAGACACACAACCACTCTGGACAGGAGAAATGGGTAGATCAGACCAAGAGATGGTGATTGCAGCACACCGTTCAGTCAAGACGAATCGGCAACCGATTGAACTTCCGCTTTCACCTGATTCGGATGAAGAAGCTGCATTTGATCGTAATTTTGAGGAGCAGTTTGGAATACACCCTCGTGAAGATATTGAAAAGGCGTTACAAGTTAATTTTAAAGCGCGTTAGAGAAGTGACGACTCATAGCTGTTTTATAAGATCGGTTGATGAGCATAACAAACAATACAACAGAAAGGGAAATATGAAAGAAATAAGAATTGGTTTTATTGGTTCAGGTGGCAATGCGAATGGACACATGAATCGTTTGTCAGATATGGAAGGCGCGAATGTCGTTGCGATTTGTGATATTGTGCCGCAAAAGGCACAAAATGCAGCGGAGAAACACAACGCGGATCCGTATACAGATCACCGCGTCATGTTAGAACGTGATGACTTAGATGCGATATATCTAAGTCTACCTGTTTTTGTGCATGGACAGCCTGAGTTAGATGTGATTGAACGCGGTCTGCCATTTTTCGTTGAGAAACCGGTTGCCATCAACATGGACATTGCCCGTGAGGTAGAAGCGGCAGTTACAAAAGCGGGTCTGATAACTTGTGTTGGCTATCAACTACGTTATCTTGGTTCAACAAAGATAACCCAAGAGATCCTTGCTGGTAAGACGATTAACATGTGTGTCGGTAAATACTGGTGCGGAACTGGAAGAGGTAATCCGGATGGTTGGTTGCGACAAATGGACAAGTCCGGTGGTCAATTAGTTGAGCAAGCCACACACACTTTTGATATGATGCGGAATTTGCTTGGAGATGTGGATTCGGTTTATTCGATGCAAGCGAATCGCGTCCTGAAACAGATTGATTGTCCAGATAGCTATATTGTGTCACTACAATTTAGTAGTGGTGCCGTAGGTTCTATGACGACAGCCTGGGCATACGGTGGTGGTTGGGACAATGCTAATGTTTTAGACATCCTATATGAAGGTGACCTACTGAACTGGAATCCTGCAAGAGTCCATTTCAAAGAAGATGGTGAATGGGTAGAAAAAACAGAACCCGGTCCCACGATTGATGAAGTATTTGTTAACGCTGTCCGTGATGGTGATGGATCTCAGATTTTGAGTCCATATACTGATGCTGTCAAAACGCTTGAAATTTCGCTTGCTGCCAATCTCTCTGCACAAGAAAATAGACCTGTAGAGGTATCTTCACTATAGGGTGTGAACTATGGCAACTAAATATAGAGTGGCAATCGTGGGGTGTGGTGGGATCTCACACGCACACGGCAACGCATGGAGGAATGTTCCGGAAATTGAGATTGTCGGGGCATGTGATGAGAAATTTGAGTCACTCTCACGTTTTGCAACTGAATATGAAGTTGAGAATACCTACAACGACCTTCGACAGATGCTGGAAAAACAGAATCCGGACATCCTCGTCGTTGCCACGTGGCCTTCAAGCCATCTCAAAAATGTGCTTGAGGCAGTGCGGTGTGGTGTCAAAGGAATCCTCGTTGAAAAGCCTATTGCAGTCAATACATCGCAACTTGAACAGATGATTCAGGTTACAGAACAAGCTAATATTCTCATGATAGAAGCGTTCATGTATCGTCATCACCCATTGACGTTGGCAGTAAAGGAAAAAGTTGAGGAGGACGCAATAGGTGATGTCCGATACACTCGTTCAACTTTTTCAACGGGTCTCACTGACAGAACAAATTGGCGTTTAAGGGGTGACCTTGGTGGTGGTGCAGTCATGGATTTAGGCTGCTACTGTATCAACATCATTCGCCACTTGATTGGACGAGAACCGCAGTTTGCCTGGGCAACAGGGAAGTTTGAAGCGATTAACAATGTGTGGGAAACCCTCATCGGGACTATGGACTTTGGCGATGGTATAACAGGTCAATTCGATTGCAGTTTCGGATGGACGTGGCGGGAATCCTATGAAGTTACTGGCACAAAAGGTACAATCTTTGTTCAATCGGCATGGGGAAACAGAGAAGGTGAATCCAGTTTTACTGTCAATGGGGAAACTGTCAGTGTTAATGGTGTAAATCCTTACGCTGCAGAGATATTGAATTTGTGTGAAGCAGTAGAAAATGGCACACCTCTCCGTCTACCTATTTCAGATGCGTTGGGAAATATGCGTGTTATTGATGCATTGCATGAGTCTGCACATACTGGGCAGCGAATTCGTGTGCCTGATTAGACTTCTATTTCAAAAATCATTTGTAGGGTGGGTCTCTGTGCCCACCTTTCTTGTCTGAATCAGAGACTAAGCGATTCTCACACATCACTTGCATACTATCAACAACAAGATTTAAAATAGGTTGAACATATACACCACTTCAATGTATAATAATATGAACAAACAGCAAACAGATTTGTCATAATTATTTACACCGTACTTTCGTGTCCGTTCTAACGGTAGAGGTAACATAACGTATGTTTGAACAACTTATGAAGTACCCGATTGATGTCTTTCGGGAAGGCGATTTTTCGTTTGGCATTCCAATACCGGGACTTCTTGTCTTTGTTCTGATGGTTGGGCTGGTTGCAGCAACCATTTGGGCATATCGGAGTGCAAGAGGACGGTCTGGTCGGGTATTCCGCGGATTTCTCATTGTTCTACGCACCATTGTACTATGTTTCCTCGCCTTCTGCTTACTCAAACCCTTCCTTACTATTTATCAAAACAATCCTGATGACTCTTACCTATTAGTCATGGTTGACCGTTCCAAGAGTATGCAGATAACCGATTCTGAGGAAGGTGAATCGAGATTGAATAGAGCGAACCAACTGCTTTTCGGTGAAAACCCTGATGAAAGTAATGGACTATTAAACGAATTGGATGCTAACAAATTTAAGGTCAGGTTATTTGGGTTTGATACTGATGCCAACCGACTCCCAAATGAAGTATTAGCAGACGCAGAAGGAGAAAGTACAAATATACCAAAATCCATAACTGAAGCCCTTGATGATTTACAGGGCATTCCGCTTTCCGGCATTGTGCTTTTTACGGATGGTGTAGATAGAAGCGGTACAGATATACAGAAACTTGTGATGCAAGCCCGAGAAAGGAAAGCACCCATCCATACTGTCGGAATCGGATCTGAAGATGGTGTCCCAGACCTTGAATTGGTAAAGGTAGATGCCCCTCGTAACGCAGAAGAAGATTTTCCGGTTGAAATAACCGCTACTGTAAGGCGTACAGGAAATGCCCCGAAAAAAGCGACAATTCAATTAATTGAGAACGGACGAGTACTTGAATCACTTCCGATGTCCGTAAAAAACGAGACAGTTCGTGTGCCGTTCAAATTTACGCCTCGTCAACCAGGCACCCAAAAATATGAAGTACATATTTTACCTGAAACTGACGAAGCGATCCCACAAAATAACACCAAGACGTTCATTTTGAAAGTAGCCCCGACCAAGCGAGTAAAGGTTTTATTCGTTTCTAATCCGTTTTGGAGGTTTAAGTTCATCCGGCGCGCTTTAGAAGGTGACCCGAATATTGTGTTGACTGTAAGATATATAACAAGCAATCGTAGCTTCGGCGGTACACTGGATAGTTCAACTAAAAGCTTCAATTTATATCCAGATTCAAAAGAAGATCTCTTCAGTTTTGATGCTATCATATTTGGGAACATTGCTGCTTCCGAATTCACACGGACACAACTTGAGAACACGGTAGAATTTGTGCGAACGCGTGGTGGCGGATTTTTGATGTTAGGCGGCACGAACTCAATGGGTAATTCAGACGTAACCGGTTCGTACCTTAACACACCAATAGCGGATTTACTTCCTGTTGAATTGGAGTTAGGAGAAGAACCTAAACCCGTCCCGTCTCACCTGTCACCAGCCGATATTCCGCACCCTAAAGGGTTCAAGCTAAAACTAACTACAGAAGGCAAAACTGAACAGTTGATGGAGTTGGCAAATAACCCAACGGATAGTCTAAAACATTGGGATAAGATGCCAGAACTTTTCCAATACAGCAAAGTCAAACGTGCAAAGGCAGGTACGACTGTCCTTGCTGAACACCCAACTGACCGTAACGAATTTGGGAATCGTATCCTCATAGCAACCCACAATTACAATGCGGGTCGGGTCATGGTATTTACGCCACACAATCCCCAACGATGGCAAATGTCCCAAGAAAGTATAGATGATAGCCATCACCGATTCTGGCGGCAAACAGCGAAATGGTTGACGACTGCGCCAAAATCCGCGATAAAACTTGACATCGCTAAGACAGAATATACATTGAAGGAACCTGTTATAATTGAGGTGACTGCAACCGATGAAACCTTTTCCTTGACAAATGATGCGAAGGTTCGTGCTGTCGTTGTTGACGAAAAAGGCACACGAAAGGAACTACAGCTTGAACAAGTGTTAGGCAAAGATGGTTTATACACAGCACGATTTGTTCCGAGTCAATATGGAGAATATACCGTCACAGCAACGGGAACACTTGAGGGTAAAAGTCTTGGCAAACAGCAATCACTTTTTGAGGTTAAACCTTCTTATGCTGAGTTCAGTGATGCAGCACTCAATGTGCCACTACTGACAAACCTTGCGACTATGAGTGGTGGTAACTACTATTCCATCGACGAGGCAAGCCAATTGGTCAATCAGATCTCGTTGGTTGAGAGTGCAACATCTGAAATAACTGATGTTGACATCTGGGATCTGCCCTTGATTTTCGGATTGATCTTTCTGTTTCTTGGTCTTGAATGGTTCTTACGAAAACGCGCAGGATTGGTATAAAATCATTGGTACCTATTACAATATAAAGATATCCCGTTATCTTCCAAAATAATTTACTACTTGAATTCAGGACAAACATATGAATAATTCCTATAAGAACGTTATGTTCGTCATCGCAGACGACTGGAGTCGTATCGCAAGATGTTACGGTAATGAGGTAATCAGAACACCCCGAATAGATGAATTCGCAGAACGGGGTGTTGTTTTTGACTATGGTTTCTGTACAAGTCCGTCCTGTGCAGTCAGCCGTGCCTGTATTCTCACGGGGCAACATAGCCATACACACGGTCAATATGGACACTGCCACGGAATTCATGGCTTTCGCACGCACGCCCACATGCAGTCAGTGCCGAAGATACTTAAAGCACACGGATTTGCCACTGCTTGTATCGGAAAGAAGCATGTTGAGCCTGTAAGCGTTTATCCTTTCAATTATGAACCGAAGGTCAACTCAAGAAGTCCTGTGGATGTCGCAGACAAAATTGAAGAATTCCTTTCACAGAATTCAGATAAACCTTTTTATCTACATATCGGCTGCAGCTATCCGCATCGGGCAGGTAAAGGCTTTGGAAATGATAGGCAGCATGCGGGTATTGAACCGGGTTCTTACAGTCCAGACGATATAATCGTGCCGAATTTCCTTCCAGATGTCCCTGCTGTGCGCGAGGACCTCGCTGATTATTATGAAAGTGTTTCACGATGGGATGCTGTTGTTGGTTCTGCATTAGATGCGCTTGATGCTTCTGGACGCGCAGACGAAACACTTGTATTTGTTACTACAGATCACGCCATGCCATTTCCAGGTGCCAAAGCCTCCAGTTTTGATAGCGGACATCACTGTCCACTACTGATCGCAAGTCCCACGCAACAGCGTCGTGGACTCCATAATCAAGCACTTGTTAACTGGGTTGATTTCTGTCCAACTATGTTAGATTGGTGCGGGGTTTCACATCCCGAAGGAGATGACGCGCTCCCAGGAAGATCACTGCTTCCGATTCTTGAAGACGATAGCCCAAATCCGGGTGATGGACAGTGGGAGGAAACATATTATTCTCACTGCTTCCATGAAGTTACCAACTATTATCCGTATCGGGTACTGCGCGGGCGGAGATACAAATATGTTCGTAATTTAGCGTATCAATTAGAGACACCGCTACCAAGTGACCTATTCCGTTCAATTTCATGGACAGCAGTACGGGACGATAACATCCAAGAATTGGGAGAGCGACAACGGGAGGACTTTGTACATCAAAGTCGTGAAGCGTTGTTTGATATGGATAACGACCCAGCAGAATCGAAGAATCTCATTGATACTTCTGAATTACAAGACACAGTAAACGAAATGCGCCGGAAAGTCATTGAATTCAGACAGAAAACCAAGGATCCATGGCTTGAACAGTCCTTCCAAGAAGGGGAAACGCAACCATATTTCAGGTAACTGCAGTCAGTAATCAGTAGTGAGAAAAAGGCAGAATATATCGTAACCCTCTTTCTTTGAAAACTGACGACCATTAAAATATGCAAAACTACGATTTAGATGCGATAAATGCCCGTATCCAAGAAGAAAGTAGCCTGATACAAGGAATTTTAGACGAAGCAGGTAAAATAATCGTCGGACAACGGGCACTACTTGAACGGTTAGTTATCGGATTGCTCTGTAACGGACATATCTTGCTCGAAGGTGTTCCGGGTCTTGCGAAAACCACTGCGATTTCTGCACTTGCAAAAACTATTGATGCCTCTTTCAACCGACTCCAATTCACACCTGATCTACTCCCCGCAGACCTTATCGGTACGTTAATCTATGACCAGCAGAAAGGTGAATTCTACACAAAAACGGGTCCGATTTTTGCCAACGTTGTCTTAGCTGATGAAATAAACCGTGCTCCAGCAAAAGTGCAAAGTGCCCTGCTGGAAGCTATGCAGGAACGTCAGGTCACAATTGGTGGTACTACTTATCCTCTTGACGACCCGTTTATCGTCTTAGCTACCCAAAACCCAATTGAACATGAGGGCACTTATCCACTGCCCGAAGCACAAGTGGACAGATTTATGCTAAAAGTTAAGGTCAACTATCCATCACATACAGAGGAACTGCAAATTCTCCGACGGATGACGACTGAAGAGTTATCTGAAATTCAACAAGTGATTTCCTATGAGGATATTATTAGATTCCGTGAACTCACGCGTAGCATATATATGGCAGAACAGTTGGAAACATATATTGTGGATCTGGTATGTGCTACACGTGCCCCAGAAGCATATCAATTAGATGAATTGAGTCCTCTAATTGAATACGGTGCATCGCCGCGTGCTACGATCTTTCTTGCCATCGCTGCAAGAGCACAGGCTTTCCTCTCGCAACGCGGATATGTTACACCTGAGGATATTCATGAAGTTGGTTTGGATGTGCTAAGGCATCGGGTCATCCTTAGCTACGAAGCAGAAGCGGAAGGTATTGATACTGAAAATATAATTACACAACTGTTTTCAAAAATCGAAGTGCCTTAGCAAACAACTTCCTTCCATCATAATCTTACCCTTTGAATGGCATTCCTCATGTTTCTATTGATTTTATACCCTAACTTTGCTAAAATCACATAAAAATTCTTACGAGGATACAAATATAATGGAATGTATCTTTTGTGCAATTGTAGAAGGAAAGATCCCTGCTACAAAAGTCTACGAAGACGAACATGTCTTCACCTTTATGGATATTGCCCCTGCAAACCCAGGACATTTAGTAGTAATACCCAAACAACACTATCGGAATATCTTTGATATACCCACAGAAGTAGCCAGTAAAATTATGGAAGCCGCTATACCGCTTGCTACAGCGATCCGTGAGGCGTTAAATCCAGATGGTCTCAACTTGATCCAAAATAACGAACCAGCTGGATTTCAGACAGTTTTCCATTTCCATTTGCACCTCATTCCTCGTTGGGAAACAGATTCGTTGCAGCCACTTTGGCAGCCGAGAAGTGAAGGAAATCTGGAAAGGATTGGTAACATTGCGACGAAAATTCGAGAGGCTTTGTAGAGCAAATCTAACATTCCAATTTTAGAGAGAAACCTATGAACGTTTTAATTACTTCGGCAGGATCGGAATTGGCACGCAGATTATCAGACGCTACTGCTGGATCACACAAGATCCGTATGACAGAACTTGAACCTGTTGATACGCACTACGAATTTGTTCAGAGTGCGTTGGGACATGATGAGTCAACAAACGATTTACTAAAAGGCATAGATACCGTTGTCCATATTGCAGTAACGCCACCTGAACTTAAGGCACAAGCGGAAGAACCTGAGAACTATGAGATAGATTTTCAAACCCGTTGTACCTATAACCTATTGATGGCTGCATCTGCAGAAGGTGTGAAACATTTCATCTATGCCAGTACTCTCCGTTTGTTTGAGCAACATGGTAAAGATTGGACTGTTAAAGAGAATTGGAGACCGCGTTCCAGCGTTGATGGTGTTGTCCTCGCGAAACACCTCGGTGAATTCACTTGCAGAGAATTCGCACGGGAAAGAAAAATCAAGGTAACATGTCTCCGTCTTGGGGATATTATTACTGCTGAAGAAGCATCTGGTGCTGAATTGAATTCAATGTGGCTTGAAATAAATGATGCAGTTGCGGCATTCCAAGGTGCAATAGATGCCCCTTCAAGTTGGGGTATATTCCATGTGCAATCTGAGTTCCTCGGTTCCCGTTTTGATATCGGTAAGGCTAAAGGACATCTGAAATTCAATCCGCAATTTGTGCCAACAACACAATAGCAGATGCACATTCTTCCTAAACAAATATGAAGGAATCACAATGAAAGTTCTCATTTTAGGTGGTAACGGATACCTCGGTCCACATGTTGTGAAAGCATTAGAACCTTATTACACTTTGCGTGTAACGGACATCAACGAGATTGAGACAAAACATGAATCTATGCACATTGATGTAGGTTCATTAGATCAAGTTTTACGGGTGGCAGAAGGGATGGATACTATAATTAATTGTTCAGTGCTTCGTCATGACAGACAGTTGGCATTTGATGTTAGCACACGTGGGGCATACAATATGATGCGCGCCGCACTTGAACATGGTATCCGCCGCGTCATTAATACGGGTCCCCATTTCACCATCCAAGGTGATGATTATACGAGTTGGGATTATGAGATTAATCCGGATGTTCCGCCAAAAACAAGTACAGGACTATACCCATTGACTAAAGGACTCGGACAAGAAATATGTAAAGTCTTTACTGAGAATTATGACATCTATGTTCTCTGTTACCTATTTCTTAGTTTCCGAGAACTTGATTATGAGGCAGAAGGAACTGATCTTAACCCGTTTTCTGTCAGTTGGCGAGATGCAGGGGAGGCGTTTCGTTTAGGTCTTGAAATTGATTTGGAAGACTTACCCTCAAAGTGTGAGATATTCAACATCTTCGCAGATTTACCGCACCAGCAATTCTCCAATGCAAAAACGAAGCGGATTTTAGGGTTTCAACCTCAGGATAACTTCGAGTGGATGTGGCATAAGAAAAAGGAAACGTAATGCTACCTAAATGGAGTGAAGATCGTCAATATATAATTGGACGGACACTGACAGGTAGAGCAACAATTGACACTTTACAGATGAATCTACTACAACGGATAAACCTACGTAGAGTTTTATTAAGTTTGGGAAAACGTCCAGCAAAAATTATTTGAGCAACCATATATGAAAATTCAACTCTTTGCACACCGCGGTGGCATGGCACGCGCACCAGAAAACACACTCACATCATTTAAACAAGCACTAACAGACAGAGCTGACGGTTTTGAAATTGATGTCTGTCTAACAAAAGATAAGCAACCTGTCCTCATACATGTTGATTTCAACCAAGATGATATACGGGAGGTTACCCGATGTCCGACTCCCCTCAGTGAACTAAACTGGAATGAAGTGCAAGAGTTAAAGGTGAAAGGATCGGATGAACCCGTAGCACATCTTGATGACGCTCTAAGATTTGCCAGTGAAAACCAGATACCGTGTTTTGTTGAACCGAAAACAGACACACCAGAAATCCTACCTATCATCATAGAACGAGTTCATCACTTTGAAATTGTTCACCTTGTCAGTATTCTCACCTTTTCCCATCGGAAACAATTGCTTGTTGATGCGAAACGACTTGAACCGAAATTACAAACAAGCGCGATTTTGATAAATCCGATGGCAAACTTCTTCAAAGCAGCTACTGAGATTAATGCTAACCGTATCATTCTGGGATGGGATAGAATAAACCATTTTAGAATATTCAATGCCATTACCCGTTCGGTCTCACGACAGGTTGATAAACTTCATGAAAATGGGTTTGTTGTTGAAGCCGGTTATATACACACAATGCAACATGTTTCCTGGACATTGAAGAACAATATCCATGGATTGTGGGTAGATGACCTGCCTTACATCAAAAGTTGTATCCAACAAATTGAAGACAAAACTGGATCATAAGACACTATTATATGAACGTTACTGTCTGCAACCCACTGCTCAGAACACCCCTTTCGCTCATTGTAGATGATTCGTGTCCAGTGATAAATTTGACCTATTACTGGATTCATCAACGGCATGCGTGGAAAGCTCGTCATCAACCCGGTGTCCCTCCTGACCGTTGGGAAGGAAATGCTACGCAACTAAAAAAAACACCACCAAACATTCCCGCAGATTTTGCATGGGAATGGGCAGAATGGTGTTGGGAAAACGGTATTAAGGGAAAATTTAGTCTTATTCCGTATCCTGCGGGAATTGGACGCGTTGACGAGGGATTTCCTGATTTTCCGACACAAGAATATCAATCGTGGTTGCGAATATACAGAGAAATCATTTGGCCTAACTTCGACTTGACACCAGAGATGCTCACCCATACTGCTGTTGTTGATCTTGATACATTCGCATTGACCGAAGCATGGGAACAAGTAGAATGGGTAGACCCTCCTGTTGATAATAGATTGACTGATTATATCATTACATCTATGGAAATGCTCAATAACGTCGGCATACCTTGCGAAGGTGTAACCAGTCCAGGTGCGTTTGGTAAACGTCAAGAGGCTGCGTATGCGAAAGCAGTGTTGACTGCATCACAAGAGGTTAACAACGACCCACGCCCATTCTATTTTCTTTGGCTTAAACATGATGAACTCCCAGATGTACCCGTTTGGCACGTTGATAAAGAGAACGGGATCGCTATTGCAAGCATTGTTTCATGTGCAGGTGATTGGTTCGGTGGGTGGACAGGTTATGATTTAGGAAATGCAGACCGATTTATTACGGAAGACTTAAAGGAAGGACGTTTGCCGCCAATCCTTGAAAAAGAACTTCCGTGTGTTCTGGTAGGACATTGGCCAGGTTTCTATTTCAATGGAGACAAACTTGGGTTTGATGTACTGAAGACTGTTAAGGAACGATTGGATAACTACGATCCGGATGGCACAAAAACACTCTGGATGAAAACATCGGAAATTGGACACTATTGGATGGCACGCGAATTCACTGACATTGAAGTGCATCCAGACCATCAACAACAGATCAAATTCTCTACACAATTCCCAACAGCAAACTTTACTTTAGCTATTGAAATACCGATACATCGTATTCAAGTCAATGGATGGGATCTGCGTCAGGTGCATTCTCGGCATGAGTTTCAGAGTGATACGTTTCTTATTGAAGGGAAACAGACTTATATAGCGTTTGATCTTGAAATCGGAGACACAGAACTCACGTTTATGGAATGAGAATTCTACCTCCACTGGCAATGACGGTAGAACCTGTCATATAACTGGACTCTTCACTTAATAAGAACGCAATCACGTTTGCCATTTCATCTGGTTCTCCAAGTCTACCCAGCGGTGTCGTGGAACGAAGTTGTTCTACCATCTCTTCAGACACCTCACTTAACATATCTGTTGCGATTGCTCCCGGTGCCACTGAATTGATTCGGATGTTGTGCTGTGCAAGTGGTCCACAACACGATTTTGTCAAGGAAATTACCCCTGCTTTTGCTGCTGCGTAGGGCAGCTGGTTCGGACGCACTGCTAACGCTGCAATTGATGACACATTGACGATACGACCAAACTGTTGTTTGATCATTCCGGGTTTAACTGCCCACAACACGTTGAAGGGACCGGTTAGGTTAATCGCAACAATCTTATCCCAATGTTCAGGTGTAAGTTCATCAAACACCATATCACCGACATCCCCGGCATTGTTCACAAGCAAATCAATTGTCCCAAGTTCTTTTTTTACTTCAGCCACCATTCTGTTTACTGCTTCTCTATCGGAGATGTCCGCTTGGACAGTGATTGCTTTCTGTCCCGAAGCGTTGATCTGGTCACAAACCGTTTCGGCTTTTGAAGTTGAACGGGAATAGTGAACAGCAACGGCTGCCCCTTCACTGGCAAGTTTGAAAACAGTTGCCTTTCCAATACCGCGGCTTCCACCGGTTACCAATGCGACCCTTCCCTGAAATTTCATAAAATCTTCTCCTACAAAAGTGTCTGTAGCTGTTCCCATACCTCATCAGAAATAGGTGTTGTAGCTGCAGCGATATTTTGTTCTACTTCTGTTGCATTTTTAGAACCTGTCAAGTTCGTTGCAATTAACGGTTGACGAAGGCAGAATTGGATAGCGAGATTCAGTAGGTTTAAATTATTATCAACTGTCCATTGCCAAAGTTTGTGTGCCTTTTCGCCTTCAGGAGGTCTTTCCTTAACATTCGGTTCAAGTCCGGAAAGCAGTCCCGCTGCGATTGGACTCCCGTTGATTACACCGATGTCATTTTCCGATGCAAAGGATAACAACCATTCATTTGCTGTTTGGCTCAGAAGCGTATAATCCAGATGGGTGAGAATTACATCTACGATACCTGTCTGTATAGCAGTCTTATGGAATTCGTGTTGCCTTACACCAAGACCGATATATTTAACTAATCCTTCCTCGCGCATCCGTTGTAGTTCATCCAATGCACCGCCTTTGGCAACAACTGGATCCATATTTGAAGGATCATGCACTAAGCAAACATCAAGATAGTCTGTACCCAACAGACTGAGACTATTTTCGACACTGCGGCGTGTTCCTGAAGCACTATAATCACCGCGCCATTTGGGGTGTGTTCCGGTTTTCGTAGCGAGATAAATTTTCTCACGCCATCCATCAGCAAGTGCGAGTCCAACCCTTCTTTCGCTTTCACCATATAACGGAGAAGTATCGAGATAATTTATGCCTAAAGTAATTGCACGATGCACCGTTTCAACTGCTTCGTCATCGGTGACATTGTTACCACCGATACGAGCCCCACCTAAACTAAGACTTGTGACTTTTAATTCGGTTCGTCCTAATCTGCGTTTCGGCAACTGAATTGGTTGTGTTAGCATAGTTCTCTCTTTATCGTTGTAAATGTCCGTGGCGTGCATCCGGATGAATTACACTTACCCACTGCACACCTTTAACAACATCGTCCGGGACATGTCCATGCTCAACACTCTTTGGTGTGACGACCAAATCTCCTGGTTCTATACGATAGGAATTGGATTGTCCGTCAACAGTTCGGAGTGTAACCGTTGTCGTGCCTTCTGTGAAATACCAGTATTCATCAAAATCGTGATAATGCAGTTCAGTAGGATTTTCTTTAGATACGGTAAAAGGTCCAATCGTTGTCATATCCGGAGTATCCAAAATACTCCCGAGTGCCTCGCTGACCCGTTCCCCATTGCTGAGTCGAATAACACAGAGATTCGTGTTCATCAGATTACTCCGATGTCTTTCAGGTGCTGCAGCGAATCTGCTACACGTGCCTTTACACCTGCTTCATCAAGATTCTCACCCTCAATACCTTCCAATTCCATCGTGAAGGGACCGTAGAAATCGGCATCGTTCAAGGTTTGGAAAACGGCTTTGTAATCAACTACACCTTCTCCAAGGGTTGGAAAATGCCATGTCCTATATCCACCGTTTGTATCCTTCAGATGTACAGCACCGACATGCGGAAGAATCTTTTTTACCTCTGTGACTGCGTCAACATCATGGTTATAGTAATAGACATTGCCGGTATCAAAGTTGATACATATATTTGGATGGTTAACTCCGTTTATGGTCTCTAATGCGATGTCTCCGTTGTGTGCCATATCTGGGTGCGTTTCTAAACACACTTTTACACCCAACGGTTTGGCATTCTCACCGATTGCGTGCAGACGTTCATATGCAACTTTTTTGTCAGTCTCTCCCGAGTGAACGCTGACAAAAATTACTTTCACATCCATTTCATTTGCGATCTCTAACGTAGACTGAAAATCCTCAACAACCGTATCAGATTGAACATCGCATCTACCAAGTAAGCTGGTAGCAGTGAGTCCGTGTGATTTCAACTTGGATTGTAGTTCATCAATGCCATCAGCCGAAGGGACACCGATTTCAACGTTGGTTAAACCGATTTCTGCTAAGTGTTCATAAGCATTTGCGCCAAACTGTCTATAACTTCCTAAGTTACATGCAATGACATTATTCATATTAATCTCCTATATAATAATCTGAAATATTTAGATGTTATGGAATTTTTCGTAGAACCGTGTTGTTCAATAGTATTTCGAGTCCTAATAGAAGTGCCGCTGGGATTAGGAAATATCCTGCTAACTCTTGCTGGACTGTATAGTTTACAATCTTAAACTTTGTCTTTTCAAGTTTGTCAATCTCAGCATAAACGTGTTTCAACGATTGAATATCGGTAGCACGGAAATAACGTGCCCCTGTGGTGTTGGCAATCTCTTTAAGCGTCCCTTCATCCAGATGTGTTATGACATCTGTGTATCGTTTACCAAATGTAGTATCTTCATAGGGAATACGCGTGCCTCCCTCCTTACCCATACCGATAGTATAAACCCGAATATCAAAGGAATGTGCTAATGCTGCTGCAGTTTCAGGGTCAATCGTTCCGGCGTTGTTTTCGCCATCTGTCAAGAGTATGACAATCTTAGTTTTTGATTCTGATGTTCGCAATCTATGTGTGGTCATTGCGATAGCATCACCAATAGCAGTTCCATCCTGCAGCTGTCCACCCAATTCAACTTCTACATCATCAAGTAATTCGGCTAATATTGAATAATCCAGTGTAAGTGGACATAGCGTAAAACTTTCACCTGAAAATACGACTAATCCGATACGATCACTCTCACGAAACCTGAGAAAATCATGTATTACCGATTTTGCGGTCTGAAGACGGTTTGTATCATTGAAATCTTCTGCACGCATGCTATCAGATACGTCAAGTGCTAAGAAGATGTTAATACCTTCAACATAACGTCGTTCTTGACTTTGAGAGAACTGTGGTCTGGCAAGGGCAAAAATAAGAAGTGCAATTACTACAAACCTAATTATTCTTAGTGATGGAAGTAGTTTGACGGAGAAAGTTCGTGGTATTTGACGAACACCATCAAGTTCAGAAAAGCGAATTGCAGGTAAAGTACCTCGTTTTTTCTGCCACCAAAGATACAGGACTAATAGTGGCAACAGAATATACAGACTAAGAAAAATGGGAGATTCAAGTACCATTATTAACCTATTCTTTCAGACCAATGCCTATTTTTAGTTTGACTTGACGATGACATAGCTTTTAGGGTTGACAGGATACATATACCGATACCGATACCATTAAAAAGAAGAAACGTCACCCAATCCACATGTGGTATCTCAGTTGCCATAAAGTAAGGAATAAAACCAAAAATGACAGCAAGAGGTCTTAATCGACCTGCAAGTAGAGTGCTTCCAAGTGTATAAAAGATGGCAGTTTTACCACATAATGCCAGTGGTACCAATAGGAATATACCTAATAGTAAAAATGGAAATCCTACTATTGAAAGAATTAGTACCCACGATACAACAGGTATAACAACAAACATGAGTAAGCCAAATAAGAAGCTACCGACAGGTCTGTTTGCTAACATAGAACTAATTGCATTTATTGGTCTTGGGAATGCGACAGCGATTATCAGATATGTCAATAGCAAAATCCCAAATTTTATAGTGGTTAGACGGAAATTTCTGTGTTTCTTAATATCCCAGAGTGTATGTGGATGCATCAACAGTTGTGCTGCAGCAGGTGCTATTCTCCATCCATTATTTACGCTAATATGTGCTACAGATTCAAGATTGCCGTATATATGCCCTCCGATAACTTGAAGCATACCTTTGATTTCAGAACCCGGTGCGAGGTCAACATCTCCACCGATTACTAATACATTTCCAGTTACTGTCCCTTGTATAGTAGCGTTGCCGGCTATTAGAACAAGGGTTGTCATAACTTCATCTGCTTCTAACAGATAATCGTTGACAATTTTGAATAACCGTCGTTTTCCTCTCCACTTTGGTAGATTCGGATCGGGTGTATCAATTGGTTCTTCTACTTCCTCAATAGTAGATATCATATCCTGTATTTCACTGTCTGTGGTGATTTCTTCAGAAGTAGGTGGAGAATCATCTACGGTATCTTGTTTTTCGTCTTCGGCTGATTCATTGACTTCGGATGTGTCGTGTTGTTCTTGTGTTGATGACGAAACAGATTCGGTATTTTGGCTATCATCCTCCACAGATTGTTCTTCTTCTGGAATTGTAGGAGGGGATTCTGGTGTCTGTGCAAACAGTGGTTGGAAACCGCAAATTACTGTTATTAGGAATAAAATTGCTATTTGTCTCATGTTCATTACTTCTAAATTTAGAATGCGTCTGTATCTCTACGGTTTTGATAATACCTAATGTATTATAGACAGTATCGTTGTTGGTGTCAACTTTTTTTAGTGGTAATAGAAAATGAAATATAAAGTTTAGCATCGGTAGTTAGGTATTGTATTCTATAACGATAACTGTCAAATTAAGGACAATTCTATGCCTTCATCACGTCTAAAAAATATCCGTAGGTCGGAGCGAGCGTAGTGACCTCCGACACGTATCATTTCATTGGGGTTCACATGTCGAAGGTCGCAAGCTCGCTCCGACTCGTATCATTTCATTGGAGTTCACATGTCGGAGGTCGCAAGCTCGCTCCGACACGTATCATTTCATTGGAGTTCACATGTCGGAGGTCGCAAGCTCGCTCCGACCTACCAGAGATTCCAACACTAAATTGACACCTATAGGTATTGTATTCTATAACCATGTCTATATCTCGTTTTAGCGTCCTTCATTATGATGTCTATAACTTTGGAATCGTAGTTTAGGTATTTAGCGGCAGCATGCGGAGGGTGTCTGTCGCCTTACACTAACCACGAACTATACAACAGTTTTTCTTGACATGTCCATATAAATTTGATATGATATAGGTATATATTTTGTATTTATGTGGCTTACATACGGCACTGTGCATTAGAATGACACTATAAATGAGGAGTAGAAAGATGGATTTCAAACTTGAAGAAGTAGAGGATTTTGACGAGGAAGAACTGGATACTGATGAAGAAGATAACAACGATGAAATTGATGATAATGAGGAGTTTGATCCGCTCGGTTTTGATGATACGGCTGAGGAGGAAGATGCTGATAAGGTGGCTTATGAACCAGATGAACCAGACGAGTCGGATGAACTGGATGATGAAGAGGATGAATCCGACGAAGAAACTTCTTCGCTGGTATTAGAGGAGCCTATTGAAATAGACCTTTTTAATCAACAGGAAGAAAATGTTCCTGCCTACACAGAAGCTGTAAAAGCATACTATGAAGATAAAAATTATGAACATGCTATAGAGAAATTTGGCGAAGCAATAAAAAACGCTAAACGGCAAACCAAAGGGAAGCAGCTCCTATCCAACGAAATAGTAGCTAAATCAATGTATTGGCAAGCAGAGTCTTATGTCAAGACCCAAGATATTCCGAAAGCAATTGATACATTTGAATCCCTTGTTAAGACATGTAGTGAGCACTATCTTACTATTGCGGCACAGCGTCGTGCGGAAATTTTGAAAGCGAAACACTCTTAGAGGAAAGGATAAACGAAAGTAGTGGATACCTTGAAGAATATACTTGAACGGAAAGCGACAAACTTACGTATACATTCTATTATATCAACATCGGAGGCAGGAAGCGGACATCCGACAACGTGTCTTTCAGCTGCAGATATTGTTTCTGCTCTATTTTTTCACGTGATGCGTTATGACTGTTCCGATGCGCAAAACCCGAATAATGATCGGTTCATCTTATCAAAAGGACACGCCGCTCCCTTACTTTATGCTGCCTATGCAGAAGCAGGTATCATTCCGGTAGACGATCTGCTAACACTCCGTCAGGTTGATAGCATTCTTGAGGGACACCCTACACCTCGTTTTGATTGGACAGAGGTGGCGACAGGTTCTCTCGGACAAGGGTTATCTCTCGGACTTGGTATGGCACTCAACGGTAAATACTTAGACAAATCCGATTACTGCGTCTATGTATTACTTGGCGATGGTGAAACGGCTGAGGGTGGTGTCTGGGAAGCTGCTGCTTTAGCGTCTCATTATAAGTTGAATAACTTGATCGGAATTGTAGATGTAAATGCCCTCGGACAGAGCCAACGCACGATGTATGCTTTTGATATTGATACTTACTGCCAACGTTTTGAAGCATTCGGATGGCAAACCATCGGTATAGATGGTCACGATTTTGATGAAATCTTATCTGCATTGGAGAAAGCCAAAACCTCCACCGATAAACCGACAATGATTGTTGCAAAAACATATAAAGGGAAAGGGGTTTCGTTCCTTGAGAATGAAGATAACTGGCACGGGAAGGCAGTTGCAAAAGGGGAACAACTTGACAAAGCATTAGCAGAACTCGGTCCACTGCATACAGACATTCCGCTCCAGATACAAACCCCAAATCCGATAGATATTCAGACTTCTACACCGACTACATGTGAACCGCCTGAGTATGAAACTGACGAAGAGGTAGCCACGCGCGGTGGCTACGGTATTGGACTTGCTAAACTGGGTAAAGCAAACCCAAATGTCGTTGCGCTGGATGGAGACACGAAGAATTCTACTTATTCTGAACAATTCATGGAAAGTTATCCAGATCGATTTTTCGAGATGTTCATCGCAGAACAGAACTTAGTCGGGGCAGGTATAGGTTTGGCAAAGCGAGGTAAAATACCATTTGTTTCAACGTTTGCTGCATTTCTATCTCGTGGGTATGACCAGATCCGCATGTCTGCGATTTCACAGGCGAACATTAAATATGCCGGTTCACACTGCGGTGTCTCAATTGGTGAAGATGGACCTTCACAGATGGGTTTAGAAGACATCGCTATGTTCCGCGCAATTCCTGACGGAGTGGTGCTATATCCGAGCGATGCTGTCGCTGCGGAACGACTTGTTGCTGAAGCTGCAGCACACGAAGGGATTGTATATATCCGCACTTCGCGCCCAAAAACTGTTACCCTTTATGATGCTACGGATAGTTTTCCAATTGGTGGTTGTAAGGTCGTTAAAAAGAGTGATGACGATAAAGCAACCGTGGTCACGGCTGGTGTCACACTTCATGAAGCATTAAAGGCACATGAGATACTTGCTGCAGAAGGTATAGCTATCCGAATTATTGACCTATATTCCATCAAACCGATTGACGCGGAAACACTATTAGCCGCTGCTGTCGAAACAAATAACACTATTATCACCGTTGAAGATCACTACCCTGAAGGTGGCTTAGGTGATGCTGTTCTGGATGCAGTCGCAACCGAAGATGTCCGAGTACACAAACTCGCTGTTACAGGAATACCGCGGTCTGGCAAACCGGATGAGTTATTGGAACTGCATGGCATTAGTGCAAATGCTATTGTTCAAAAGGTAAAGAATGTCTTGTGATAATTGGCAGTAGAGTTTGGATCAGCAGGATTGGATATATTCATTGTGCAATATAGTGTATAATTGACACAGGATTTTCTGGTTATTGGCTTTACCAAGTGAATTAATTGAGAACTTATCACTTCCGAAAATTGATGACCAAGATGTACTTCTCGGGGATGGTACTGTGGTATCTTTAGAGAAATATCTTGCAAAAGTGATGTGGCATGGTGAAGAACACAGTGTTTCTGTGTTAAGAACTGAAGATGGATCTATTGCCGGAATGTTCCTTTTACTTGGAAGTCGCGTAATTTTAGATGGTATAGAAAATGGTAATGTGAGCATTGACGTGTTACCATCAATTTGATAAGTAACAACATTGAGGTGTACTAAGAGTTGCAGCAAACGGTTGTTTGGATCGTAGTAATAGGGGTTATCGTTCTGGTAGGGATTGGAATGTTTTTTGTTTTGCGTGCACCGCGCACCGCCCCTAAAACATATCCCGCAGATGATGGTCCTAACTTTATTGATGTATCAGACTACCCACAGGAAATGCAAACGCTTTACGAGTTATTTACTCGGAGATGTAGCCGATGTCATACAGTGGCGCGACCCATTAATTCTACATTTACACCGGAAGAATGGCGAAAATACGTGCATAAAATGATGCGCAAACCAGGTTCCGGACTCACTCCTAAAACCTCTGAACGAATAATCAAATTCCTAATTTATGACGCACAGCATCGGGAGAGAAGTACCCCATGACAAGACTGATACTTACAACTTGTGTGGTGTTGTCTTGTGCAATCGGATTGCAAGCAGCACCTGTCAAAAACCTTCAAATATCACTTGATAATCAACTTATCTCATTTTCCATCAACCCTATATTCAAAAATGGTGCATGGTTTATGCCGTTAGAGGATTTATGCAAACAGTTAGAATTAAAGGTCGAATATCCAGATAGTGGAGAGATGGTGGTTATTTGTGGTAGTGGAGAATCGGATTTATGTGTTCCGTTACGTTTTGGTGAGGAAGTGCTCAGTATTGACAGTGTTACTTATGCCACACCTGAAGGCATCACTGAACCATTTGGTTTTGAAATCTACAAAGCATCGGAAAGTCAATTTGAGATCATCCGACCAGAACAACTTGCACCTCAATTTACTCTACCTGACCTTGACGATACACCAAAACATTTGAAAGATTTTCGCGGAAAGAAGACGCTCCTCTATATTTGGGGTTCATGGTGAGCATGTCGCGGACAACTGTCAGGATGGCAGAAATTTTACGCAAAACACCGTGAAAAACTAAATATAGTCTCTATTGCAATTGATGCACAGGGTGCGTCTGTAGTGAAACCGTGGCACAATAAAGCTAACGCAGAATTTGACACACTTGTCGATTCACAGAATATATTGGGTAACCTATTCAACCTAAAAGCGATTCCATACGGCGTTATGATTGACGAGGCAGGACGGTTAATAAAATCTCCCTTTAGCATAAATGTTGCTAAGAAAGAAACACTTGCCATGTTGGAAAAGTGGCTATCCGATACCGCTTACAACGCTACACTGCTTTGTGACGTGAAACTTCTAAACAAACCAAAAAACCCAAAAGTTATTGAAGCCAATGCGCGTTTTCAACTCGGACTAACTTTGTTAGAGGTAGGGAAAAAGACGGAAGCAATGACCGAATGGCGAAAGGCTTTGGCATTAGACCCGAAAAATTGGATTATCCACAAGCAAATATGGGTAGTTGAACATCCCGATAAATTCTATGACGGTAATGTGGATTATGGATGGCAAAAGGCACAGTTAGAATTGGAAAACAGATAGACATCAGTCCCACAGAATTGCTATTCCATCGCAAGTCGTTTTTTCTGCTCTTCCAATATTCTTTTCTGACGTTTTACACGTTCTGGCACCAATCTTTCCCGTGGTGCAGTGGGTTTGAAATCCAAACGTTTTTTGTCCAACCCCGATAATACAGCCAATTCCACTGGTGAGAAATCGTCTGGATTATCACGATTGAAATTCATCGGTTCTTTGAGGGCAACAGGTGGGTTCGTAATAAACCTAGCGCGTCCCGAAGGATTCTGTGATGCAGAATGTAAGACAAACGGATGCAAGAGAACAACATCTCCCGCATTCCCTGTAATTTCCACAAAATCCTTACATTTCTGATACAACTGACCAAAACCCTGTCCCGGTAACAGACCTTCAGGATGTTCGGACAGATGTTGTGCCACATGTTGGACAGAATCGCACGCGACAAAAGTTCCACCGCTTTTTGGCATAATATCTGACCATACTACAATTGTCAGCAATCCTTGTTCAGGACTATCCAAGAAGTGACGGAAGAAATCACCATCCTTATGCCATCCGTTGTAGTGTGATTCTGGTGGTTGCCACTCTGTGTCTCCACCTAATGCAAAGTTGATGATAAAACCATCACCCCATGATGGGTCTGTGTTGGCAATCCTCTCTTCTCCACCGAGTAGATCACAGATTGCATCCCATGCTCTTGGTGCGATTTCTCGGATCGGTAGACGATTCATAGATGGCAAATGTATGCGCGGTTCCTCCCAAGTTGTGGGATCGTCAGAATCATAACCGAGTCGTTTAAAGGCGAATTCTCGCCATTCCGCTGCCAATTCACGCGAAAAGCAGTCTTTCAGAACAATGTGTCCCTTTTCAACAAAGTGGTCTACATCAGATTCTGTAATTGTTTTGTAAACTTTTGGCATAATATCCTTTTATTTCAGATTACTCAATAATGTCTCTGCAAGTTTCGTGGCGAATTCATCATCGTTGATATGAGCGTCTATTTCAATTACCGTAACATTGTCACCAATGTGTGTTTTCAGATTTTTCCGCCAAGTATCTCGTGCTTCAGGAGAATCGAAAGGTTGTCCTGTTTTATCAATTGCGGATACACCTTGCATAGGAATGAGAACAGTTGTAGGTCCCGCGGCTTCACTGAGTTTAAGTGCCATAATTTTGCCCAATTCGGATGTTTCTTCGGCAGTTGTCCGCATGAGTGTCACTGTGGGGTTGTGTTGATAGAAATGTCGTTCGCTAAACTTCTCTGGTACGGTGTCGGGAGGACCGAAGTTCACCATATCCAAGGCACCAGGAGCGATCACTTGCGGTAGACCTGCTTGTCCTGCAGCTTCTAAGCGTTCAGGACCAGCACTAAGTATTCCACCGACCAATTCATCTGCAAGTTCTGTTGTCGTTACGTCAAGCACACCAGCAAGGAAACCACCTTTTACAAGGTCTTCCATGGCGCGCCCACCTGTACCTGTTGCATGAAAAACGAGAACTTCATAGCCAGCGTCTTCAAGGATTTCACGCGCTTTAGTAACACACGGAGTTGTTACACCGAACATTGTCGCAGCGATTAAGGGTTTGTCATCTGCCGCTTCTGGTGCTTCAGTAGAAACCATTCCAACGATTGCGCCAGCAGCGTTAGCGAGTATCTGTCTGGACAGACGGTTGATGCCTGCAATGTCAACGACAGAATACATCATGCAAATATCTTTGGACTGCACATAAGGACTTGTATCTCCTGATGCAAGCGTTGAAACCATAACTTTCGGTACACCGACAGGTAATGCCTGCATCGCAGTTGTCCCGATAGTGGTTCCTGCAGAACCGCCGAGTGAGATAATACCATCAATTTCACCAGCAGCATGTTTCTCAACAATAAGGGTTGCTGCGCCTTGTGCCATCACAGCTACGCTATTGCCACGGTCGCCTTCATCACGCAATATCTTTAAAGACGAACCACCTGCTTGTGCTACCTCATCAGCAGAAATATCAGAAGTTAATTCTGGTTCTCCTAATATCCCTGTATTGACAACGCACGTTGAAACGCCGCTTGATTCTATCTGTGCTTTGATGAACGCAAATTCTACCCCTTTGGTGTCCATTGTTCCGACAATACAAACTGTTTTCGCCATCGGCAGATTCCTCCAGTATCTGTTGAATTGTGTTGAAAATTATATGGAGAGGAGTAAAATATGTCAAGAGAATTCCCAACTGATAGACTGTTAATTATTTCCATACACCACTCCATTTACATTACACAAATTTGTGCAACAATTCTCGGTAAACTCGCGTCCTTATATACGAATAGATGATGATAAACAATACGGAGCAATCTGATGAAAAACAATGATGTTGCGTTGATCCAACGTATCCTTGCGGGTGATCAGTCGGCTTTTGAGAGTTTGCTGAGAAAGTATCGGAAGCAGGTTCACGCACATGCATGGCGGCGGACAGGTGATTACCATATCGCTGAAGACATTACACAAGATACTTTCCTGCAGGTCTATCAGAAACTCGGAACACTGGAAGATCCAACGCAGTTTTCAAGATGGCTTTATCCAATTGTGAATAGACTCTGTATTGCATGGTTCCGAAAAAACCGTATACGAACCGAGTCGCTGGAAGAAACCGACTCTTCAGAAATACAGACAGAAGCTTATTCTCAATATGTTGCATTAGAACACGCGAAAACTACTGCGGAAGTGCGACGTGACCTTATCAAGAAAATGCTGGCAAAGTTGAAACAGGATGATAGGGAAATAATTACCCTCCACTACTTTAGACAGATGACATATTCAGAGATAGGATCGCATTTGGGTATATCAGAAAGCACTATTAAGAGTCGGCTGCATCGCGCACGACAGCGGTTAAAGAAATACGAATTCATGATACAAGAAGCGTTAGAAATCACAATTGAAGAGGGACATCGCTTCGAAAAACATATCAACGGAGGTATTGGAATGAAATTAACTTTTGAAAGAGACGATCTTTTGTATACCCTGCAAATGCTACAGGGAATCGCTAATGAACAGGATGAGTCCCCTATTCTCTCGAATGTCTTTATCCACGCGGAAGGAGACATCATTGAGTGTATAGCGGCAGACGCGGAAATTGGTATCCGAATGAAAGTTGAAGGGTCAGTCAAAGAGGAT